>JACDJA010000047.1_pt1 | contig 194732 bp, 171 predicted proteins | sample 7449241 | NCBI WGS metagenome assembly JACDJA01 (sample SAMN14253289, study PRJNA609438) | sludge metagenome | isolation source: initial anaerobic sludge | collected 2018-12-20 | reverse complement strand
TCACTTAACTTCGGATGCATGGGCTTGTCAGGCAAGGCGCAAACCGCAGCGATAGCCGGTGCTATCGCGAGGATTTGCAACGCAGCATGGCGAGGCCAGGCGCCGAAGGTAAGGATCGGAATTAGCCAGACAGGACACTAGGGCATCTGCCGCGCGGCGTCGCGCAGCGCCGTGCGGATGCCTTCTTCGATCGTTGGATGGTAGAACGGCAGCTTGAGCATGTCCGGCACCGTCAGTTCCATCTGCAAAGCCCAGGCCAGCAAATGGCCGACGTGTTCCGCGTCCGGCCCGATCATTTCCGCCCCCAGAAAACGCCGGTCGGATTTGCGCATATAGACGTGCAATAGTCCCTGGTTGCGCTGCATGACGCGCGAACGGCCCTGGCGCGTCCAGTCGACCGCACCGATGGCGACCGTATCCGGATCGCCCAGCGCGGCGTAGCCGCCGCCCACCTGCATGATCTGCGGATCGCTGAACACGATCGCCAGGGGCGCGCGGCGCGGCAGCGCCCGCACGTCGGGCCAGGCGGCGGCATTGCCCCCGGCCAGGCGGCCGTCGTCGGAAGCCTCGTGCTGGATGGCGTGGCGGCCGGTGACGTCGCCCGCCAGGAACACCGGCTGGCCATGGACCTGCAGGGTGGCCGGGTCGAAGCGCGGCCGGCCGCGCTCGTCCAGCGGCATCGAGGTGCGTTCCAGATGGAGCGGTTCCAGGTCGGGATCGCGGCCCGCCGTCAGCAGCACGCGGTCGAAACGTTCCACGGTCTCTGGGCCGCCGTCCGCCGACCAGCCCACCACGGCCTGATCGCCCTCGCGGCGCACCGTCGTGACCCGGGCCTGTTGCACCAGGGACAGTTCCGGCGCCAGCAAGGCCACCGCGGCCGCGCGCACCCGGGGATCGGCCAGGTGGGCGAAACTGCCGGAACGGTTCAGCACCCGCACCCGCACACCCAGGCGCGCCAGCGCCAGGCCCAGTTCGACGCCGATCACGCCGGACCCCACCACCAGCACGCTGCGCGGCAGGTCGCGCCAGTCGAACACGTCATCGTTGACGATGGCCAGATCCCCCAGCGGCCGGTACAGGTCCGGCACGTTCGGCCGGGTGCCGGTGGCCAGGATGATACGTCCCGCATGGACCTCGCGGCCGTCGGCGGCCCGCAGTACGCCGTCGCGCAGGAATTCCACGGGCGCATCCAAGCGGTGCGCCGGCGGCATGGCTTCCACGTCGTCGACCACGAAACCCACGAAACGGTCGCGTTCGCGCCGCACCCGGTCCATCACGGCCACGCCGTCCACCCGGGGCGGCGTATCCAGACGAATGCCGAACCCGTCGGCATGGCGCATGTCGGCCATGGACTGGGCCGCCGCGATCAGCAGCTTGGACGGCATGCAGCCCACCCGCGCGCACATGGTGCCGTGCGGCCCGCCCTCGATCAGCAGGGGCTTCAGGCCCGCCTTGACGATTTCACGATAGGCCGGCAGGCCGGCCGAACCGGCGCCGACGATGGCGACGTCGCAGTCGATGATGCGTTCATTCATTTTTATGACTCGCTGGAATCGCGTGAGGGTCCCCACCTCACCCCGGCTGGACGTCGTAGCCTTCCTCGGCAATCGCGGCCCGCAGCGCCGCCGCGTCCGCCGCCGACTCGATCGTGACGCGGTGCGCGGCCAGGTCCGTATGCACGGCCGCGTCCGGCGCCACGTCCCGCACGGCCTGGGTGATGGTCTGCACGCAATGGTTGCAGGTCATGTCGGAAACGATGAATTCGGTCTTCATGGGAAAGACTCCTGGAAAGAGATCAGCCGGCATCTTAAGCCTTGACACGGGGGGAAGCTCAAGCCTCGTCGTAGCTCGACACCTCGATCAGGTTTTCGTCCGGATCCCGGAAATACACCGAGGTGATCCTGCCCGTCGCCCCCGTGCGCGGTACCGGGCCGTCGAGCACCGGCACGCCGCAGGCCCGCAGATGCGCCAGCACGGCCTGCGGCGTTTCGGTGGCGATCAGACACAGGTCGGCGGTGCCGGGCAAGGCCACGGCCGCCTTGGGCTCGATTTCCTTGCCCTGCTGGTGCAGGTTGATCTTCTGGCGGCCGAACGCCAGGGCCTTGCGGCCCTCGCCGAAGGTCACGACCTCCATGCCGAGGACGCGCGCGTAGAAATCGCAGGTGGCGGCGACGTCCCTGACTGTAAGGACGAGGTGGTCGAGTCTGTCGATGCGGATCGTCATTTCTTTTCCATGAGGTTGGGGCCCGGCATCCGGGCCGGCCGGTTTTTCGGCACTCCCTTGACCTTACCACAAGGTCAAGCCTCATCCTAAAATCCTCGTCATGAACCGGAGTCCGACCATGTCCGCCCTGCCCGCCCTGCCCGCCCCATCCGCCCTCGACCTGGAGGTCGAAGGCATGACCTGCGCCTCCTGCGTGCGCCGGGTCGAAACGGCCCTGGCGAAAGTCCCCGGGGTGTCCCAGGCCAGCGTCAACCTGGCCACGCGGCGCGCCCACGTCACCCTGGCTGCCGAAGGCGCCGATCCCCAGGCCCTGGTCGCCGCCATCGAAAAGCGCGGCTATCAGGCGCACGTGCTCCGCGACGAGATTCCCGCCCACGCGCACGACGACGCCGAAGAGGATGCCGCCGCCGGCCGGCGCTTCTTCCTGGCCCTGGCGCTGACGCTGCCGGTGTTCCTGGTCGAGATGGGCGGACACCTGATTCCCGCCCTGCACCATGCGATCCAATCCCTGGTAGACCCGCGCGCGCTGGCCTGGACCGAGTTCGCGCTGGCCACCGCCGTTCTGGCCGGACCGGGCCGCGCCTTCTTCACCCGGGGCTTCAAGGCCCTGTGGCACCTGGGGCCGGACATGAACACGCTGGTCGCCCTGGGCGCGGGCAGCGCCTGGCTGTATTCCGCGCTGGTGACGATCGCGCCCGCCCTCTTTCCGGACGAGGCCCGCCACCTGTATTTCGAGGCCGCCGCCGTCGTCGCCACGCTGATCCTGCTGGGCCGCTGGCTGGAGGCCCGCGCCCGGGGACGGGCCGGCTCGGCCATCCGCCACCTGATCGGCCTGCGGCCGCGCACCGCCTGGGCTCGGCGCGGCGGCGACTGGGCCGAGCTGCCCATCGACGCGCTGGCGGTCGGCGACGAAGTGCGGGTACGGCCCGGCGAGAAGATCCCGGTCGACGGCACGGTCGTCGAAGGCGAATCCTGGGTGGACGAGTCCATGATCACCGGCGAACCCATGCCGGTCACGCGCCGCGCGGGCGACCGCCTGATCGGCGGCACGCTGAACACGCGCGGCGGCCTGGTGATGCGCGCCACGCAGGTCGGCGCCGACACGGTGCTGGCCCACATCATCCGCCTGGTCGAACAGGCCCAGGGGTCCAAGCTGCCGATCCAGCGCCTGGTGGACCGGGTCACCGGCTGGTTCGTGCCGGCCGTGATGGGCCTGGCCGCGCTGGCCTTCCTGGGCTGGCTGTTCTGGGGGCCGGAGCCCCGGCTGACGCACGCGCTGATCGCCGGGGTGGCGGTGCTGATCATCGCCTGCCCCTGCGCCATGGGGCTGGCGACGCCGATCTCGATCATGGTGGCCACGGGCCGCGCGGCGGGCCTGGGCATCGTGTTCCGCCAGGGCGACGCGCTGCAGCGCCTGCGCAACGTCCGGGTGGCGGCCTTCGACAAGACGGGCACGCTGACCCTGGGACGCCCGGCGCTCAGCGACGTCCTGCCCCTGGACAGCCTGGATCGCACGGCGCTGCTGTCGGCGGTGGCCTCGGTGCAGAGCGCCTCGGAACACCCCATCGCGCATGCGCTGCTGGAAGCGGCCAGGGCCGAGGGGCTGGCCCTGGCACCGGTGGAGGGATTCGCGGCGCTCACCGGCGCGGGCGTGCGCGGCCGGGTCGCGGGTAACGACTGGCTGCTGGGCAACGAGCCTCTGATGCGCGACCAGGGCGTGCCGGTCGATGCCGCCGTCACGGCACAGGTGCGGACCCTGGCCGCGCAGGGCAAGACGGCCTTCCTGGCGGCGCGCGACGGCCGGCTGGCCGGGGTGCTGGCGGTGGCCGACACGCTGCGTCCCGGCGCCCGCGACGCCATCGCCCGCCTGCACGCCCTGGGGCTGAAGACCGCGCTCATCACGGGCGACCACGAAGCCGCCGCCCGGGCCGTGGCCGGCGAACTGGGCATCGACATCGTCCACGCCCAGACCCTGCCCGAACACAAGGCGGAACTGCTGCGGGCGCTGCGGCGCGACGCCGGCGCCCTGGCCTTCGTGGGCGACGGCATCAACGACGCGCCCGCCCTGGCGACCGCCGACGTGGGCATCGCCATCGGCCAGGGCACGGACGTCGCCATCGAATCGGCCGACGTGGTGCTGATGAACGAGGACCTGAACTCGGTCGCCCGCGCCATCGCGCTGTCGCGGCTGACGCTGCGCAACATCGGCCAGAACCTGTTCTGGGCCTTCGCCTACAACGCCGCCCTGATCCCGGTGGCGGCCGGCGCCCTGTATCCCTTCACGGGACTGCAGCTCTCGCCCATGCTGGGGGCGGGCGCCATGGCCCTGTCCAGCGTCTTCGTCGTCGTCAACGCCCTGCGCCTGAAATGGCTGCCCCTGGGAAACCCCTGAACATGGAGTCCCGCCATGGCTGAATCCCCCCCATCCGCCGCCGAGATCCCCGTCCGGGCACCGCTCACGATCGGCGAAGCGGCCGCCCTCACCGGCCTGAGCCCCAAGATGATCCGCTACTACGAGCAGGAAGGCCTGTTCGTCCCGCGGGCCCGCAGCGCCGCCGGCTACCGGCAATACGGCGAGGCCGACCTGCACGCGCTGCGCTTCATCCGCAGCGCGCGCGACCTGGGGTTCTCATTGAAGCAGATTGCGGAACTGACCGGCCTGTGGCGCGACCGTGGGCGCGCCAGCGCGGAGGTCAAGCGGCTGGCCCTGGCGCACATCGAATCGCTGGAAGCCAAGGCCGCCCTGCTGCGCGGCATGGCAGCGACCCTGCGCGAACTGGCGCAGCGCTGCCACGGCGACGACCGGCCCGACTGCCCGATCCTGGAGGGCATCGAGGACTACGCGCGCGATCAGGCGCCGGACGCGGGGGCGTGCCATTCCGACACGTGATCCCGCCAGTCGGGCCGCTCGATCGGGCCGGGCGCGTCGATGGGCGTGCCGACGGCCAGATAGCCCATGAAGCGTTCGTCCAGGGGATCGAAGCCCAGCGCCTCGCCCACCCCGTCCAGGTAGGTGCCCATGCCGGTGCTCCAGAAAGCGCCGAAGCCCAGTGCATGGGCGGCGTTGAGCATGTTCATGGCCGCCGCGCCCACGGACAGCAGGCTTTCATCCGCGGGAATGCGGCCGGCGGGATCCGGGCGGCAGCCCAGGGCGATCACCAGCGGCACCTTCGACAGCCACTTACGGGCATTGTCCACCTTGGGCTGCGGCAGGGGATTGCCCGCGGCGATGCCGGCCCGCACGCCCACGTCCACCAGGGCGGGCACGTCGGCGCCACGCACCAGGACGAAGCGCCAGGGCCTGATGGCGCCATGGTCGGGCGCGCGCAGGGCGGCCCGCAGGATCAGGTCCAGCTGCGCGTCGGTCGGGCCAGGGGCCTGGACGAACTTGATCGACCGGCGACCGAGGAGGACATCGAAGAAGGGGGTCATGAGGCGAGGCTCCGGGACACTAGGAACGGGACGCCCGGACCATCAGGGCCTTCATGCGCCGGATGGCCGGTTCCCAGCCGTCGAACACGGCCTGGGCGACGATGGCATGGCCGATGTTCAGTTCGGCGATCCCCGGCAGGGCCGCGACGGGCTCGACGTTGTCATAGTGCAGGCCGTGGCCGGCGTTGACCCTCAACCCCTCGCCCACCCCCACGGCGATGGCGGCGCGCAGGCGTTCCAGCTGGGCGGCCCGCGATCCGGCGTCGGGCGCGTCGGCGTAGGCCCCCGTGTGCAGTTCGATCACCCGGGCGCCCGCGCGCGCGGCGGCGGCGATCTGGTCGGCCTCGGGGTCGATGAACAGGGACACGCGGATGCCGGCGTCGTGCAGCCGCGTCACGGCGGATGCGACTTCATCGTAGCGGCCGAGCACGTCCAGGCCGCCCTCGGTGGTCAGTTCGCGCCGGTTTTCCGGCACCAGGCAGACGTCCTGGGGACGGATGTCGCAGGCAATCGCCAGCATGTCCGGCGTGATGGCGCATTCCAGGTTCATGCGCGTGCGCAGGGCCGGACGGATGGCGCGCACGTCGGCATCCTGGATATGGCGCCGGTCCTCGCGCAGATGCAGGGTGATCAGGTCGGCCCCGGCGTCCTCGGCGCGCAGCGCGGCCTGCAGGGGGTCGGGATACGTCGTCAGGCGCTGCTGGCGCAGGGTGGCGACATGATCGATGTTGACGCCCAGTTCCATCAGGACGCCTCCGGCAGGTCGTCGGCCGACCAGCCTCCGCCCAGCGCCTTGTACAGCTCCACGCGGTTGAACAGCGCGTCGGTGCCCAGCTGGATGAACTGCTGCTGCACGCCGTACAGGGCGACCTGCGCGGACTGCACCTGCAGGAAGCTGTCCACGCCGGTCTCGTAGCGGATCTGGGCGAGCCTGAGGGCCTTGAGCGCGGACTCCTCGGTGGCGCGCAGCGCGTCGAGCTGGCCGCTGTAGGTGGCCTCGCCCGCCAGGCCGTCGGCGACTTCGCGGAACGCGGTCTGGATGGCCTTTTCGTAGGCCGACACGGCGATGTTGCTGCGTGCCTTGGCCAGGTCCAGGTTGCCCTTGACCCCGCCTGAGAACAGCGGCATCTGGATCTGGGGCGAGAACTGCCAGTAGCGGTGGCTGCCGCCGAACAGGGCATCGAGTTCGGGGCTGGCGAAGCCCAGCAGCCCGGTCAGGGAGATGCGCGGGAAGAAGGCCGCGCGCGCGGCGCCGATCTGGGCGTTGGCCGCCATCAGGTCGTGCTCGGCCCCGACGATGTCGGGCCGGCGTTCCAGCAGTTGCGACGGCAGGCCCGCGGGCAGCGACCGCAGCAGTTGTTCGCGGCCGAACGGCCGGGGTGCCGGCAGGCCGTCGGGCACCGGTGTGCCCAGGATCAGCTGCAGGGCGTTGCCGGCCTGCGCCATGGCGCGCTCGGCGGCGATGCGGTCGGCGCGCACCGTGTCGTACTGGGACTGGGCCTGGGCCAGGTCCAGGTCGGAGGCGACGCCCACGTCGAAGCGCGACTGGACCAGGTCCAGCGTGCCCTTGCGGGCTTCCAGGGTCTTGTCCATCAGCTCGTGCAGGGCCTGGGCCGAACGCAGGCGGAAGTAGGCCTCGGCGGTCTGGGCGATGAGCCCGAGCTGGACGGTGCGGCGCGCCTGGTCGGTGGACAGGTAGGACTGGTAGGCGGCTTCGCTGAGATTGCGCACGCGGCCGAAGAAGTCCAGTTCGAAGGCCGTCATGCCCACGCCCGCGATGTAGCTGCGGTTGACGGACTTGGCGTCGGCGCCGCCGTTGCGCATGTCGGCCGGCGTGCGGGTGACCTGCCCCGTGCCCTGCGCGCCGATGGTCGGCAAGCGGTCGCTCTGGACGATGCCGAACTGGGCGCGGGCCTCTTCGACCCGGTCCACGGCGATGCGCAGGTCGCGGTTGTTCTTCAGCGCCAGTTCGATCAGGGCCTGCAGCCGGGGATCCTGGAAGAAATCCCGCCAGCCCGGCAGCGCGGCCTGGCCGGCGTCGGCGGACGCCGACGCCGACGCCGACGCCGGGAAGCGGTCGGGCACCGGCGCGTCGGGACGGTGGTAGGCGGGCGCCAGCGAGCAGGCGCCCAGCGCCAGGCCCAGCGCGGAGACGGCCAGAACGCGCATGGGGAGTCGTCGGTTCATCATGCCTGGTCTCCCGAGCCGGATTCGCCCGCGGCGGGGATGTGCGGCGCCTGGTGGCCCAGCAGTTTCGGTTTGGTCTTGAACAATTTCAGAATCACCACGAAGAAAGTCGGCACGAAGATCACGGCCAGCGGCGTGGCCGCCAGCATCCCGCCCAGCACGCCCAGGCCCACGGCGTTCTGGCTGGCGGCGCCCGCGCCGGTGGCCGTCACCAGGGGCACCACCCCCAGGATGAAGGCGAAGGACGTCATCAGGATCGGACGGAAGCGCAGCCGCGCGGCCTCGATGGCCGACTCGGCCAGGCCCGCGCCGCTGGCGTACAGGTCCTTGGCGAATTCCACGATCAGGATGGCGTTTTTCGCCGCCAGGCCGATCACGGTCACCATCCCGACCATGAAGTACACGTCGTTGTCCTTGCCCATCAGGCTGCTGAGCAGCACGGCGCCCAGCATGCCCAGCGGTACGGCCAGCATCACCGACAGCGGGATGGCCCAGCTTTCGTACAGGGCGGCCAGCACCATGAAGACCACCAGGATGGACAGCCCCATCAGGACCGCGGACTGGCTGCCCGCCTGGATTTCCTGGTAGGACAGCCCGGTCCATTCGTAGCCCAGGCCGGCCGGCAGCTGGGCGATCAGGCGCTCCATTTCGGCCATGGCCTGGCCGGTGGAATAGCCCGGCGCCGCCGAACCGCCGATCCGGATGGATTCATAGCCGTTGTAGCGCACGACCTGGACCGGTCCCCGGGTCCATTCCAGGGACACGAACGAGGACAGCGGCACCATCTCGCCGTTGGCGTTGCGGGCATTGAGCCGCAGGATGTCGTCCGGGTTCATGCGGGCGCTCTGCTCCGCCTGGACCCAGATGTTCTGCACCCAGCCCTGGTTGGTGAACTTGCCGACGTAGGCCGAGCCGATCGCCGTGGAGATCAGGTTGGCGGCTTCGGAGAAGTCCACGCCCAGGGCGGCGGCCTTGGCGCGGTCGATTTCCACCTTCAGTTGCGGACCCGCCCCCAGGCCGGTGATGCGCGTGCCGGTCAGGATGGGGCTTTGCGAGGCGAGCTGCAGCAGCTGCTGGGTGGCGGCCTGCAAGGCATCGCTGCCCACGCCGCTGCGGTCTTCCAGCCGCAGGTCGAAGCCCGAGGCGTTGCCCAGCGAGGAAATGGCGGGCGGCGTGATGGAGATCACCATGGAGTCCGGCAGGCCGAACAGCAGCTTGCCCATGGCGGTGCCGGAAATCGCCTGCGCCGAGTCGCCCGGCCCCTTGCGTTCGGAGAAGTCCTTCAGGGGCACGAAGGCGATGGCGGCGTTCAGGCCGTTGCCGTTGAAGCTGAAGCCCTGGACGGCGATGATGTTGGCCACCTGCGGCAGGGCCATGAAGTATTTCTCGACCTGCTCGATGATTTCCACCGTGCGGTTGGACGAGGCCCCCGAAGGCAGTTCGATGTTGGCGATCACGTAGCCCTGGTCCTCTTCGGGCAGGAACGACGTGGGCAGGCGCACGTACATCCAGCCCAGCACGCCCGCCAGCAGGGCGAACACCAGCATCATGCGCATCGTGCGCTTCAGGCTGCCCGTGACCCAGCGGGTATAGCCCTGCGTGGTGCGCTCGAAGCCGCGGTTGAACCAGCCGAAGAAGCCGCCCTTGGATGCGTGGTGGCCCTTGGGAATGGGCTTGAGCAGGGTGGCGCACAGCGCCGGGGTGAAGCTGAGCGCCAGCAACGCCGAGAACAGGATGGACACCGCCATGGCCACGGAGAACTGGCGGTAGATCACCCCCACGGACCCGGACATGAAGGCCAGCGGCAGGAACACCGTGGTCAGCACCAGCGTAATCCCGACGATGGCGCCGCTGATCTGCGGCATGGCCTTTTTCGTGGCTTCCTTGGGCGACAGGCCTTCCTCGGCCATGATGCGCTCGACGTTTTCCACCACCACGATGGCGTCGTCCACCAGGATCCCGATGGCCAGCACCATGGCGAACATGGTCAGCACGTTGATGGAGAATCCCAGGGCCAGCATCACGGTGAAGGCCCCCATCATCGCCACCGGCACCACCAGCGCGGGGATGAGCGTGTAGCGCACGTTCTGCAGGAACACGAACATCACCACGAACACCAGCACCATGGCCTCGAACAGGGTGTGGACCACCTGCTCGATGGAAAGGTCGATGTAGGGCGAGGTGTCGTAGGGAATCTGGTAGGTGATGTTGTCGGGGAAGAACTGGGACAGCTCGGCCATCTTGGCCTTGGCCAGCTTGGCCGTTTCCAGGGCGTTGGCCGAGGGCGTCAGCGACAGGGCGAAGGCCGCCGTGGGCTTGCCGTTCAGGCGGGCGCCGAACTGGTAGTTGTCCGAACCGAGTTCGACCCGGGCGACGTCGCGGATGCGCACCGAGGAGCCGTCCGGATTGGCCCGCAGCACGATGTCGCCGAACTCTTCCGGCGTGGTGAGCTGGCCGTTGACGGTCAGCGGCGCCACCGTGCGCTGCGTGCCGGGGTTCGGGGGCGAACCCAGCAGGCCACCGGAAATCACCATGTTCTGGGATGCCAGGGCGCTGTTGACCTGGGACATGCTCAGGCCGTAGCCGACCAGTTTCTGGGGGTCGACCCAGACGCGCATGGCGCGGCTCGCGGCGAACAGCTGGAACTTGCCCACGCCCTTGATCCGCGACATCGGGTTCTGGATGTTGCGCGTGATGTAGTCGGCCAGGGCGTACTGGTCGACGGAGCCGTCCTTGGACGACAGCGTGACCACCATCAGGAAGCCGGAATTCGACTGGCTGACCTTCAGGCCCTGCTGCGTCACGGCCGCGGGCAGCTTGGCCGTCGCGTTGGACAGGCGGTTCTGCACGTCCACCTGGGCCAGGTCGGCGTCGGTGCCCGGCGCGAAGGTGACGGTGATCTCGGCCTGCCCGTTGGAATCGCTGACCGATTCGTAGTACAGCAGGCCCTTGGCCCCGTTCAGCTCGTTTTCGATGACGCTGGCCACGCTGGTGGAGACTTCGGAGGCCGAGGCGCCGGGATAGGTGGCATTGATGTTCACCGTGGGCGGCGCGACGTCGGGGTACTGCGACACGGCCATGTTGGGAATGGCCAGGATGCCGGCCAGGGCGATGGCCAGCGCCACCACCCAGGCGAAGATCGGTCGTTCGATGAAAAACTGTGGCATGAGAGCTCGCGTGGAATCCGGAGGAGTATCGGGCGGCCGGGGCCGGATCAGTGGGCCTGGCCGGCGGCGGGCTTGTCGCCGGCCGGCTGGTCACCCGCGGGCTTTTCGGCGCCGGGCTGGCCGCCCGCGGCGGGCGGCTGCGCTGCGCCCTGCCCCGCCTGGCCACCCTGGGCCTTCCACGGCATGGGCTGGACCGGAGCGCCGGGGCGGACCTTCTGGAAGCCTTCGACCATCAGCTGATCGCCCGCCTGGATGCCCTGGTAGATGATGTAGCCCTTGTCGGTGCGCGGACCGACCTGGACCGGCGTGAAGGTTGCCTTGCCGTCCTTGATCAGGACCACCGTGCTGTTGCCGTCGGAGGCGCGCTGGATGGCCTGTTCGGGCACCACCAGGGCCTGCTGGTCCACGCCCTGGACCAGGCGCACGCGCACGTACAGGCCGGGCAGCAGGATCCGTTCCGGATTGGGGAACAGCGCCCGCAGGTTCACCTGGCCGGTGCCCGGATCGACGGCCACGCCCGAGAACAGCAGCTTGCCGGGATGGCGGTAGGCGGCACCGCCGTCCAGCAGGACTTCGGCCTGGGTATCGCCGTTGGCGTCCGGCTTGACGATACCGTCGGCGATCTGGCGGCGCAGGGTGGCGATCTGGGCCACCGGCTGGGTGATGTCCACGTAGACCTGGTCCAGGCGGTGCACGGTGGCCAGCGAGGTGGCGGACGTGGCGCTGACCAGCGCCCCCACGGTGACCTGGGCCTTGCCGATGGTGCCGTCGATGGGCGAGGTGACCCGGGTGTAGTCCAGGTTGATCCTGGCCGATTCCAGCGCGGCCTGGGCGGCGGCGACCGCCGCGTCCGCCTGGCGCGACTGGGCGACGGCGTTGTCGTAGTCCTGCTGGCTGACCGCGTGCTGCTTGATGAGCGCGGTGTAGCGCTGCGCCAGCAGGCGCGCGGTGTGCGCCGAGGCCTGGGCGTTCTTCAGCTGCGCGGCGGCCTGGTCCCGTGCCGCGCGGTACGGCGCCGGATCGATGGTGAACAGCAGCTGGCCGGCCTTGACCGCGCTGCCCTGCTCGAAGTCGATGGACTGGACGATGCCGTTGACCCGGGCGCGGATCTCGGCGTCCTCGATGGCCTGGACGCGGCCCGGCAGTTCCGTGTGGATCACGGCGGCCTGGGGCTGGACCTGGACCACGCTGACCGGGACCTTCATGCCCTCCATCCCCTGCTGCGGCTCGCCTGAGCAGGCGGCCAGGGTCAGCAGCGACGCCAGCGCCAGGGGCCGCAGGGTCCGGCCGGCGGTCAGTCGATCAAAGGCCATAGAAAAGCTCCAGAAAACGTTGATTTTTCGATTGGGTGAAGCGAAGGATGGCCGCCCGGTCATGCGGGGTTTCCGGGATCGCCGGCCCCGCGGGCAAGCCAAAAGTATAAAGGGAAAACCCTGCGATTCGATATGGCGCACGGCCCATGCGTCACGCCCCGTCCGCCGCGAAGCGATCCACGAGAATGCGGACCCGGCGCTCCAGCACGTCCAGGCGGGGCCTGTCCTCGATCAGGCCCTCCAGGGCCAGCAGGAACACCAGGGCGACCTCCGGATCATCGAGCACACAGTCCAGGCATTCCAGCAGCAGCTCGTGATGCCGCTCGGCGACTTCAGGGCTCAAACCCTGGCAGACCTCCAGGAATTCGCTGGACATGGGAGCCGCTTCCATTTCGGACCAGGGCTCCAGCAGCACGCGCTGGCAGACGCCGAACAGACGCTCGCGCGTCGAGCCTTCGGCACGCACGACCTCCATGGCCAGGGGCAGGCGCGACAGCAGCCAGTCGTCGAAGACCTGCATGAACAGGTCTTCCTTGTCCTTGAAGCCGCGATAGAGCAAGGTGCGGGAAATCCCCGCGCGCTGGGCGATGTCGCCCAGGGAACTCTTGGAGAAGCCGAAATTCAGAAAGCACCAGCGCGCCGCGTCCAGTATTCTGGCGCGCCGCGCGATCATGGCTTCTGAACTCAGCTTGGGTGACATCGGCGCATTTTGACAATAAATGCGTTTTTTGTCAAAAAGTTTTTTGCCTAGGCAGCTATTGGAGCGGCAGCCCTCCACCTCGCGGCTTGCAAGCCGCTCCGATGATTCAGGCGGCCGACAGTCCGCAGGGGACTGTCGGACCGTCCGGAATCATCCCAGCAATAACGTATCGTCGGCGAGTTCCTCGCCGCGCACCTTCTCGAACATGGCGAGCAGGTCGGGGACTTCCAGCCCGCGGCGGGTGTCGCCCGAGACGTCCAGGACCACCCTGCCCTGGTGCAGCATGACGGTCCGGTCGCCCACGTCCAGCGCCTGGCGCATGCTGTGGGTGACCATCATCGTGGTCAGGCCGTGCTCGGCCACGATGCGGGCGGTCAGGTCGAGCACGAACTGGGCCGTGCGCGGGTCCAGCGCCGCCGTGTGCTCGTCCAGCAGCAGGATGCGCGAGGGGCGCAGGGCCGCCATCAGCAGGCTGACGGCCTGGCGCTGGCCGCCCGACAGCAGGCCGATGCGGTCGGTCAGGCGGTTTTCCAGCCCCAGCCCCAGCATGGCCAGGCGCTCGCGGAAGAGCACGCGCATTTCCTCGCGCACCGCCTGGCGCAGGCTGCGGAACTGTCCCCGGCCCAGGGCCAGGGACATGTTTTCCTCGATGGTGAGGTTCTCGCAGGTGCCGGCCATCGGATCCTGGAAGACGCGCGCGACCTTGCGCGCGCGATCCCAGACCGGCTGGCGGGTGACGTCCTCGCCGTCGATCAGGACGGCGCCGCTGTCCACGCCCTGCTCGCCGGAAATGGCGTTCAGGAAGGTGGATTTCCCGGCCCCGTTGGAGCCGATCACGGTGACGAACTGGCCCGCCGGAATGTCCAGCGACATGCCGCGCAGGGCCTGCGTTTCGATCGGCGTGCCGGGATTGAAGGTCAGATGCAGATTCTGGGCGCTCAGCATGGGATCAGGCCCTCTTTTTGCGCAGGCGCTGTTTGGCGAGCGGGATGACCAGGGCGATCGTGACCAGCACGGCCGTGACCAGGTTCAGGTCCTGGGCCTTCAGGCCCACGAAATCCGCGTTCAGCGCCAGCGCGATGAAGAAACGGTAGAGCACGGCGCCGATCACCACGGCCAGCGTCGCCACCATCAAGCGGCGGCTGGGCAGGATGGATTCGCCGATGATGACGGCGGCCAGGCCGATGACGATGGTGCCGATGCCCATGGAGATGTCCGCGCCGCCCTGGGACTGGGCGAACAGCGCGCCGGCCAGGCCGCACAGGGCGTTGGAAATCGCCATGCCCAGCAGGACCATGTTGTCCGTGCGGATGCCCTGGGCGCGCGCCATGCGCGGATTCGAGCCGGTCGAGCGCATCGCCAGGCCCACCTGGGTGGCGAAGAACCAGTCCAGCAGCAGCTTGGCGATCACCACCAGCGCCAGCAGGATCAGCGGCCGGGCGACGTAGTCCTCGAGGCCCGCGGGCTGCAGTACGGTGAACACGGTGGGGTCCGTGATCAACGGGACGTTGGGCGCGTCCATGACGCGCAGGTTGATCGAATACAGGGCGATCATCATCAGGATGCTGGCCAGCAGATCCATGATCTTCAGCCGGACGTTCAGCCAGCCCGTCACCATGCCGGCGAAGCCGGCGGCCAGGGTGGCGGCGCCGGTCGCCAGGAAGGGATCGGTGCCGTGATGGATCAGGATGGCGGCCGTCGCGCCGCCCAGCGGGAAACTGCCGTCCACCGTCAGGTCGGGGAAGTTCAGCACGCGGAAGGAAATGAGGACGCCCAGCGCGACCAGGCCGAATATCAGCCCGATCTCGAGAGCGCCCCACATGGAATAGATGGACATGGAATGGAAATCTCTGGACGCGGCCCCGCGCCGGGAGCCGCCATGACGGCCGGGCCGCCCTCAGGCGGCCCGGGGATGCGCGACGCGCGGGGTATTACTTGATGACCTGGGCGGCCGACTTGATCAGGGCGTCGGACAGGGTCACGCCCTGCTGGGCGGCCGCGCCGGTGTTGACGTAGAGTTCGAGCTTGGAACTGGTCTCGGAGGCGATGGCGCCGGGCTTTTCGCCCTTCAGGATGCGCACCACGAGCTTGCCGGTCTGCACGCCCAGGTCGTGGTAGTTCACGCCCAGGGCGGCGATGGCGCCGCGCTTGACGCTGTCGGTGTCGGAGGCCACCAGGGGGATCTTGGCGGAATTGCCGACCTTGACCAGGGATTCGTAGGCCGAGACGACGTTGTTGTCGGTATTCGTGTAGATCACGTCGACCTTGCCCACCAGGCTGCGGGCGGCGGCGCCCACGTCCACGGTGCGGGCGGCGGTGGCTTCGACGAGGCTCATGCCCGACTGCGGCAGCAGTTCGCGCAGGCGTTTCACCACGACCACGGAATTGGCCTCGCCGGGGTTGTAGACCATGCCGACCTTCTTGGCGTCGGGCACGACCTTCTTGATCAGGTCGATCTGCTTTTCCAGCGACAGGGCGTCGGACACGCCGGTGACGTTGGTGCCCGAGGCTTCCCACCCCGGCACGAGCTGGGCGGCCACCGGATCGGTGACCGCGGAATAGACCACGGGGATGGACTTGGTGGCCGCGACCACGGCCTGGGCCGACGGCGTGGCGATGGCGACGATCACGTCGGGCTTGTCGCCCACGAACTTGCGGGCGATCTGGGCGGCGATGGCGGTGTTGCCCTGGGCCGTCTGGAACTGCCATTTCAGGCCCTTGGCCTCGGTGTAACCGGCGGAGGCCAGGGCTTCGTGCACGCCGTCCTTCACGGCATCGAGGGCGGGATGCTCGACGATGGAGGTGACCGCCACGGATTGCGCCTGGGCTTGCGTGCAGGCCAGCGCGCCGACCACGGCGGCGGTGCCCGCGAGCGTGCGAAGGACGGAATGCAGATTCATGAAGGGACTCCTTTGAATGGGGAACGATGCCGGGTCGTGCCCGGATCGGGCAATGCGGCGTCCAGTCTACCCGCCGGCATCAGGTTTTTCTGCAAGGGATATCCCTGCGGCGGCAATTATTGTAGCTTGGACACGAAACGAAGGGACAGACGAGGCATTTAATGCCAATCATCAATCGAACAATGAAATCTTCGACCAATAAACAGGGAGCACTCTCTCGCGCCCCCCTCAAAGCCCCGCCCCGTCCGGCGATTGATGCCATGGAACATGGCCGGCCCTATCAAGTGACCAAACCAACCAGACAGGCCCTAGCGGACCTGGCGCTTTTCCAGCTTGCGCGCCAGGGTGCGGCGATGCATGCCCAGCCTGCGGGCCGTCTCCGAGATGTTGAAGTTGGTCGCGGCCAGCACTTCGTGGATGCGTTCCCATTCGAGCGTCTTGATCGACGCCTGGCGGGGCGCCAGGGCGGCCTCGACATCGCCCTCGGTCCGGGCGAAGGCGCGCTCGATGTCATCCGTGTTCGAGGGCTTGGCCAGGTAATGGCAGGCGCCGAGCTTGACCGCCTCGACGGCGGTGGCGATGCTGGCGAAGCCGGTGAGCACCACGATCAGCATGCCGGGCGCGTGCGCGTGCAATCGCCGCACGCAGGCCAGGCCCGAGGCCTCGCCCTGCAGTTTCAGGTCCACGACGGCGTAGCCGGGCGCGTGGCCCTGCGCGAGCAGCGCCTCGACGGATTCCAGGCTGTCGGCGCGCAGCACGCGGTAGCCGCGGCGCTCGAACGAGCGCGCGAGGGAGTGCGACAACGACTCGTCGTCCTCGACCACGAGCAGCAGGCGCTGCGCGCCGGCGTCCGTTTCATTCGGCGGGTTCATCGGCATCCTCCGGCGTCAGGGCGGACAGGGGAAGGCGGATCGTGACGCAGGCGCCGCCTTCGGGCAGGTTGTTCGCGTTCAGGGTGCCGCTCAGGGACCGGGCCACCTTGTGCGACAGGAACAGGCCCAGCCCCCTGCCCGGCCGCCCCTTGGTGGACCGGTAGGGCTTGCCCAGCGAGCGCAGGACGTCCTGGACGAAGCCCGGTCCCCGGTCTCGGACCTCGAGCGTGAGCCAGCCGTCTTCCAGGACGGCGGTGAGCCGCTGCAGGGTGGGCGAGGCCTCCAGGGCGTTGTTCAGGACATTGAACACCATCTGCTGGAGGCCCTGGTCGGCGATCACCACCGCGTCCGTGTCGATCCGGCGGCTGTACTGCAGGCGGGACGAGGGGTGCGCCTGCCGCCATTGCGCCACCAGCCCGTCGAGGAAGTCGGCCACGGTGGTGCGCGTCAGGGCCTCGCCGCGCACTTCGCCGGCCGACATCAGGATGCCGCTCAGGATGGTCTTGCAGCGCTGCACCTGCGCCTGCATGTCCCGCACGTCCTGCCGCAGTTCGGGGTCGGCGGCCACGGCGGGCGCGTGCGCCCAGTCGCCCAGGATCACGTCCAGGGTCGCCAGGGGGGTGCCCAGTTCGTGGGCCGCGCCCGAGGCCAGCAGGCCCATGTGGACGATGTGCTCTTCCTCGGAGGCGCGCTGGCGCAGCGCCGCCAGGCGCGCGTCGCGCGTGCGCACATTGTGGGTGATGCGGGTGATGAAGACCGCCAGCAGGGCGGCGTTCAGGGCGAAGCAGACCAGCATGCCCAGCACGAAGGGGCTGTCCAGCCCATCGGCCAGGTCCAGCGGCAGGGTGTAGCCGTGATGGCGGGTCAGCACCAGTCCGGCGAACGCGGCAGAGGTCGCGCCCGCCATCATCCAGGTCGTGCGCCGCCGCAGCAGGACGGCGGCCAGGGCCACCTGCAGCAGGTAGAGGAAGATGAACGGATTGGTGGCGCCGCCGCTCAGGTAGAGCTGGGCGGTCAGCGCCATGACGTCGACGAGCAGCGCCAGGAACAGCTCGATCTGGCTCACGGGCAGATGCCACTTCAGGCGCAGCTGGCTGAAGCAGTTGTAGACGATCAGCAGCGCCACCACCAGCGCCATGTCGAACAGCGGCAGCGCCAGGGAGAACCCGTCCACGGCCACGACGATGGCCAGCACCTGGCCGAGCACCGCGATCCAGCGCAGCTGGACCAGCAGGCGCAGATTCTGCCGGCCCGCCACGTGCGAGCCGTCGGGCAGCGTCGCCTTTTTCATCGCCGGGCCGCCCCAAGATGGAAAGCGCCCCCCTCGGGGGGGCAGCAAGCCGCAGGCGCCGCGTGGGGGGTATGTTTCATCGCCGGGCCGCCCCAAGATGAAAAGCGCTCCCCCTGGGGATGAGCCTGGACATGGCGCAGTCCCTGCGGACCGCGCCATGCCTGGCGGATCCGAGCGGGATACAGACCGCGAGGTGGAGGGATGTTGCAATCCGAGAAGGCTGCGCGGTGTGGGGGGCATTTCTCATGCGCGCCCGCCCCGCGCCGCGCGGCGGCGGCGCCATTCCTGGCGCGCACCGTAGGCCATGGCCGCCGCCGTCATGGCCGCCAGGGCGTACCAGGTGAGCGCGTAGCCGAGATGCGCGTCTCGGAAACGCACGACCGTCAGGCCGGGCACGGGCCACCGGAGCGGTGCCGCAGTGGAAGCGCCGGCGGCGTCGCCCGCCCCGTCCGCCGACTGGTCGACGAAATACGGCGCGACGGCCGGCAGATCCAGGGACCGGGCCATGGCGGACAGGTCGCGGGAATACCAGCGGCCCTCGGCCGGCGCGTTGCTCCGCAGGAAGCCGCCGCCTGGCTGCGACAGGCGCAGCAGGCCCTCGATCCGGACCGGGCCGGCCGGCGGGGCCTCGCCCCGGCGGGCGGGGTCGCGGTGCGCCGCGTCGACGAAGCCGCGGTTGACGAAGACGAGGCTGCCATCCTCGCGCCGCAGGGGCGTCATGACCCAGAAGCCGGCGCCCAGGCGGGTATTGGCCTGGACCAGGACCTCGCGATCCAGCAGGACGCCCCGCAGTTCGACCCGGCGGTACTCGTCGCGGTCGGCCCGCAGGCCGGCCCAGGCATCCGGCCCGGGCGCGGAAACGGGCGGCGCGCGCAGGAAGCCGTCGACCCGGGCGATGAGCGCGTGCTTCCAGTGCATCCGCTGGACCTGCCAGGTGCCCAGCGCGGCGAAGCCGCCCAGCGCCGCCGCCAGGAGAACGGTCCAGAGGACGAGCCATCCCGTGGGCAGGGGGTGTGAGGGGCGTTGGGACACGGTGGACGGAAGGAAGCGGACCGGGTGCGGCGGGCGCGGCCGGCCCCGGGGCGAGACCGCGTCCGCGCGGGACCTACATCGACGGCATGTCGTGCAGGTGCCCCGGCATCATGTTGACGTTCAGATGGTACATCACCCACAGCGACCCCGCCAAAGCGATGGCCACGATGATGACGGTGAAGATCAGCGCCAGCAGGGTCCAGCCGCCCTCGGAGCGGGGGCTCATGTGCAGGAAATACACCATGTGCACGACCATCTGCACGGCGCCGATCAGCAGGATCGCCAGGGCGGTGGCGCCGGAACCGGCCAGGACGCCGTCCATGACCAGCCAGAACGGGATCACGGTCAGGATCACCGACAGGACGAAGCCGGTCATGTAGCCCCGGAACGTGCTGGGCGCGTGGCCGCCCTCCCCGGCGTGGGCCGCGTCGTGCCCGGGCGTGGTGTGGTCGTTGCTCATGGCAGCACTCCCATCAGGTAGACAAAGGTGAAGACGCCGATCCAGACCACGTCCAGGAAGTGCCAGAACATCGACAGGCACATCAGGCGGCGGCGGTTCTCGGGGATCAGGCCGTGGCGGCCGAGCTGGAACAGCAGCGTGACGAGCCACACGATCCCGAAGGTCACGTGCAGGCCGTGGGTGCCGACCAGCGTGAAGAAGGACGACAGGAAGGCGCTGCGCCACGGGCCGGCGCCATGCTCGATCAGGTGGTGGAACTCGTACAGTTCCAGCCCCAGGAAGGCCAGCCCGAACAGCCCGGTGACGATCAGCCAGGCTTGCGTCCCGCGGACCCGGCCGCGCTGCGCTTCCAGCATGGCGAAGCCGTAGGTGATCGACGAGAACAGCAGCATGGCCGTGTTCACCGCCACCAGCGGCAGGTCGAACAGGTCGGCGCCCGTCGGACCGCCGGCATACGCCCTGCCCTGCACGCCGTACACGGCGAACAGGCAGGCGAAGATCAGGCAGTCGCTCATCAGGTAGATCCAGAAGCCGAGCAGCGTGCCGTTTTCCGGATGATGAGGTTCCCGGACGATGAAGCGGGAATCGTCGGCGGCGGCCGGGCCGCCCGCCGCGGGGGCGTGCAGGATGTGGGTATCAGACATGGCGGGCCAACTGCAGGGTGCGGGCTTCCTCCGCGCGCGCCACGTCCGAGGCGCTGACGTGGGTGTCGCGGTGGTAGTTGAAGGTATGGTGGATGGCGGCGGCGACCAGGACCGCGAAGGACGCGATCGTCAGCGCCCACATGTGCCAGATCAGGGCGAAGCCGAGGACCGAGCTCAGCACGGCCAGCGTGAAGCCGGCGGCGGTGTTCTTCGGCATGTGGATGTCGACGAAGCCGCTTTCGGGCCGGCGGTAGCCCGCCTGCTTCATGTGCCACCAGGCGTCGCGCTCGTGGATGCGCGGCGTGAAGGCGAAGTTGTAGTCCGGCGGCGGCGACGAGGTGGACCATTCCAGCGTGCGGCCGTCCCAGGGGTCGCCCGTGTGGTCGCGCAGCGCCTCGCGGTCGCGCCAGCTGACGTAGATCTGCACCAGGAAGAAGGCGATGCCCAGCGCGATCAGGAAGGCGCCGACCGCGGCGATCTGGAACCAGATCTGCAGCGAGGGATCCTCGAAGTGGCTCAGGCGGCGGGTGACGCCCATCAGGCCCAGGATGTAGAGCGGCATGAAGGCGACCCAGAAGCCCACGACCCAGCACCAGAACGAGCATTTGCCCCAGAACACGTTCAGGCGGAAGCCGAAGGCCTTCGGGAACCAGTAGTTGATCGCGGCGAACAGGCCGAACACCACCCCGCCGATGATGACGTTGTGGAAGTGCGCGATCAGGAACAGGCTGTTGTGCAGCACGAAGTCGGCCGGCGGCACGGCCAGCAGCACGCCCGTCATCCCGCCGATCACGAAGGTGATCATGAAGGCCACCGTCCACATCATGGGCAGTTCGAAGCGGATGCGCCCCCGGTACATGGTGAACAGCCAGTTGAAGATCTTCGCCCCCGTGGGGATCGAGATGATCATCGTCGTGATGCCGAAGAAGGAGTTCACGCTGGCGCCCGAGCCCATGGTGAAGAAGTGGTGCAGCCAGACCAGGTAGGACAGGACCGTGATCACAATGGTCGCGTACACCATGGAGGTATAGCCGAACAGGCGCTTGCCGCAGTACGTGGAGGTGATCTCGGAGAACACGCCGAACAGCGGCAGGATCAGGATGTAGACCTCCGGGTGGCCCCAGATCCAGATCAGGTTCACGTACATCATCGGGTTGCCGCCCAGGTCGTTCGTGAAGAACTGGGTGCCCAGGTAGCGGTCCATGCCCAGCAGCGCCAGCGTGGCCGTCAGCACCGGGAAGGTGATGATGATCAGGATGTTGGTGCACAGGGCGGTCCAGGTGAAGACCGGCATCTTCATGAGCTTCATGCCCGGGGCGCGCATCTTGATGATGGTGACCGCCAGGTTGATCCCCGACAGCAGCGTGCCCACCCCGGCGACCTGCAGGGCCCAGATGTAGTAGTCCACCCCCACGTCGGGACTGAAGTCCAGGCCCGAGAGCGGCGGATAGGCCAGCCAGCCGGTGCGGGCGAATTCGCCCACGAACAGCGACATCATCACCAGGATGGCGCCGCCGGTGGTCATCCAGAAGCTGAAGTTGTTCAGGAACGGAAAGGCCACGTCGCGCGCGCCGATCTGCAGCGGCACGATGTAGTTCATCAGGCCGGTGATGAACGGCATGGCCACGAAGAAGATCATGATCACGCCGTGCGCGGTGAAGATCTGGTCATAGTGGTGCGGCGGCAGGTAGCCCAGCGCGTCGCCGAAGGACACCGCCTGCTGCAGGCGCATCATGGCCGCGTCGGCGAAGCCGCGCAGCAGCATCACCACGCCCAGCACCATGTACATGATGCCGATCTTCTTGTGGTCGATGCTGACGATCCAGTCGCGCCACAGGGGGCCCCAGAGGCGGTAGCGCGTCATCAGGGCCAGGACGGCCAGTCCGATCACGGCCACGCCGGCGAAGGTGGCCACCAGGATCGGCTCGTGGTAGGGAATGGCTTCCAGGCTGAGCCGGCCCAGGATCCAGGTTCGCAAATCCATCTTTACTTCTCCATAGGCTGCATGAGGTCGCTCATGCAGGTCGAGCCGGGTCGCACGCAGCGGTTCAGGATCAGGCGGTACAGGTCGGGATCGACGGCCGCCCAGCGGCGCACCGGATCGTTCTCGCTGGGCCGCTCCAGGTCCAGGTAGCCGGCGCGGTCCAGGGTTCCGCCGGCGGCGCGGTTCTTCGCCACCCAGGCGTCGAACCCGGCCTGGTCCAGGCCGTGGAAGCGGAAATGCATGCCGGAAAAGCCCGCGCCGCTGTAGTTCGCGGACATGCCTTCGTATTCACCGGGGGCGTTGATCACCGCGTGCAGCATGGTCTGCATGCCCGGCATGGCGTAGATCTGGCCGGCCAGGGCGGGGATGAAGAAGGAATTCATCACCGAGGAGGCCGTGATCTTGAAGCGGATCGGCCGGTCCACCGGCGCGGCCAGTTCGTTGACGGTGGCGAAGCCGTATTCCGGGTAGATGAACAGCCACTTCCAGTCCAGCGCCACGACCTCGACGGTGAGCGGCTCGACGTGGGCGGCCAGGGGCTTGTCCGCCGAGATCCGGCTGAGCGGGCGGTAGGGATCGAGCAGATGGGTGCTGACCCAGGTGACGCTGCCCAGCGCGATGATGATGAGCAGCGGCACGGACCAGATCACCAGTTCCAGGCGGGTGGAATGGTCCCAGTCGGCGTCGTAGCGCGCCTTGCGGTTGGCCGCCCGGTAGCGCCAGGCGAACAGGACCGTGGCGACGATCACCGGCAGGATGACGATCAGCATCAGGCCGGTCGCCGTGTAGATCAGGTTGCGCTGCTGCAGCGCCACGTCGCCCGAAGGGTTCAGCAGCACGGCGTCGCAGCCGCCCAGCAGCAGGGCCGGGCCGGCGCCCAGCAGTATTTTCAGGATCTTGTCGTGCCTCATTGCCTTGTGTGCCGATTCCAGGTGTATTCAAGCGGAGGCCGATACTATAGATTTGAAAGGTCGAAGTGAAAATTGGACATTTTGACTCATGCCCATTCGGGCGGAAGGGTTACTGCGGGTAATGTCCAATGGCGAACCACGCCGCCGGCGTGGGATTCTATGCGCGAGGCCGCCTGCGCGCGGCGGCCCGCATCGCAGACCAGGAGGACCCGATGACAGCAGATATCCTCAGCACCCGCTTGCCCGGACCGCGCGCCCGGGAAGACGACCAGGCCAGGGCCGCCCGCCACGCCGAGGGCCACCCATCCGTATCCCCGGGCGACATCGCCGTCGGCGTGATCATCGGCCGCACGTCGGAATACTTCGATTTCTTCACCTATGGGATCGCCTCGGTGATCGTGTTTCCCCAGGTATTCTTTCCGTTTGCGGATCCTCTCGCCGGCACGCTGTACGCCTTCGCCGTCTTCGCCCTGGCCTTCATCGCCCGGCCCTTCGGCACGACGCTCTTCATGCATGTGCAGAAGCACTGGGGACGGGGGGTGAAGCTGACGGCGGCGCTGTTCCTGCTGGGCACGGCCACGGCGGGCATCGCCTTCCTGCCCGTCCACGAGACCCTGGGCGCGCACGCCATCGTCCTGCTGGCGCTCTTTCGCTGCCTGCAGGGCATCGCCTGGGGCGGCTCCTGGGACGGCCTGCCCTCGCTGCTGGCCCTGAACGCGCCCGCCCGGCGGCGCGGCTGGTACGCCATGCTGGGGCAGCTGTCGGCGCCCATCGGCTTCATCGTGGCCGGCGCCCTGTTCCTGTACCTGTACACCCGCCTGGATCCCGCGGACTTCATCGGCTGGGGCTGGCGCTTCCCGTTCTTCGTGGCCTTCGCCATCAACGTCGTGGGCCTGTTCGCCCGCCTGCGGCTGGTGATGGACAACGAGTTCTCGCGCCTGCTGGAAGAACGCGAGCTGCGTCCGATCGGCACGCTGGAGATGGTCCGCACCCAGGGCCGGCACATCGTCACCGGCGCCTTCGCCTCGCTGGCGAGCTACGCCCTGTTCCACCTGGTCACGCTGTTCCCGCTGTCCTGGCTCGTCCTGCGGCACCAGAGGACCGTCCCCCAGGTACTGTCGATCGAACTCGTGGGCGCGGCGGTCGCCCTGGGGGCCATGCTGTATTCCGGCCACCTGGCCAATCGCATCGGCCGGCGCCACACGCTGGGCCTGGTCGCGGCGCTGATCGGCGTCTTCGCCCTCGCCTCGCCCTGGCTGCTGGGCGGCGGCGCGGTGCGCCAGGACGCCTTCGTCCTGATCGGCTTCGCCCTGCTGGGCCTGTCCTACGGCCAGTCCTCGGGCACGGCGACGGCCAATTTCCTGCCGGCGTGCCGCTACACGGGCGCCGCGCTGACCGCCGATCTGGCCTGGCTGGTGGGTGCGGCCTTCGCGCCGCTGGTCGCGCTGGGCGTCTCGGACCGCTACGGCCTGGGCGGGATCAGCCTGTATCTGCTGTCGGGCGCGGCCTGCACCCTGGCGGCCCTGGCCGCCAACCGCTCGGCCCGCCGGGCCGCCGCCTGACGCCGGCCCCGCGCCCTGCGTTCTGCGCGGCGCCCCTCTCCGGGACCGCCGCGCAGGGCGGGCGATTCAGGGATTCAGCGCGCCAGCGCGGCGTCGGCGGCACGCACCGCGCGCATGAACGCCCGGATGCGGGCCGGATCCTTGATCCCGGGCGCCGATTCCACCCCGCTGCTGACGTCCACGGCGAACGGCGCCAGGGCGGCGATCCGCTCGCCCACCGTTTCCGCCTTCAGGCCGCCCGAGAGGATCAGGGCCGGCGCACCGGGACCGCGCGGCACGTCGGCCAGCAGCGCGGTATCGAAGCCGATGCCGCTGCCGCCATAGCCGGCGCTGTAGCTGTCGAACAGCCAGCCGGCCGCCCGGCCATGGGCCTCGCAGGCCCGGGCCAGTTCCGCCGCCGTTTCCAGTCCGGGCGCCCCGGCCCGGAAGGCCTTGATGTGGCGAGTGCCGAAGGCGGCGCAGAAATCGGGGGATTCCTCGCCGTGGAACTGCAGCAGGTCCGGGCGCACGGCCTCGATCACCCGGCGCACGGTCTGGGCATCGGGATTGACGAACAGGGCCGTGACGCCGACGAAGGCCGGCGCCCGGGCACGCAGCGCGGCGGCCTGGTCGGGCGTCAGGCAGCGGCGGCTGGGCGGGTAGAAGACCAGGCCGACGACGTCGGCGCCGGCCGCCACGGCCTCGTCCAGGTCCGACGGGCGGGTCAGTCCGCAGATCTTGACGCGCGTGCGGCGCGGCCCGGGCGCCGCGCCGGCCGATGAGGCGGCCGGCGCGCTCATTGGAACGCCGCCCCCGCGTCCCCCGAACCATAGCTGTCCTGGCCGTAGGCGCTGTCCTGGCCGAAGGTGACGCTGGCCGGATCGACGGTGGGCGCGTCGCTCTTGTAGTGGGTCACCATGCCGGGGAAGGCCAGCACCGCCACGACCATCAGGATCTGGATGACGATGAAGGGGATCGAGCCCCAGTAGATCTGGGCCGTGGTGACCTTCGGGATCAACGCGCCGGTGACGCGGTCACGGTAGTCTTCCTTGGGCGCCACCGAGCGCAGGTAGAACAGGGCGAAGCCGAACGGCGGATGCACGAAGGAGGTCTGCATGTTGACCGCCAGCAGCACGCCGAACCAGATCAGGTCGATGCCCATCTTGTCGGCCACGGGCCCCAGCAGCGGCACGATGATGAAGGCCAGCTCGAAGAAGTCCAGGAAGAAGGCCAGGAAGAAGGTCATCACGCTGACCACGACCAGGAAGCCCAATTCGCCGCCCGGCACGTGCGACAGCAGCTGTTCGACCCAGAGGTCGCCGTTGATGCCCCGGAAGCTGAGGCTGAAGATGGTCGAGCCCACCAGGATGAACACCACGAAGCAGGACAGCCGGGCCGTGCTTTCCATGGCCTGGCGCAGCTGCTTCATGGAGAAGCGGCCGCGCGACACCGCCATGACCAGTGCCCCGATGGCCCCCATCGCGCCGCCCTCGGTGGGCGTGGCCACACCGATGAAGATCGTGCCCAGCACCAGGAAGATCAGGGCCAGCGGCGGGATCATCACGAACACGACCCGCTCGGCCAGGGCCGACAGCAGCTTCAGGCGCAGGAACCGGTTGGCCAGGGCCATCGCCAGGGCGGCGGCGCCCCAGATCAGCAGCACGATGACGACGCGCTCGTCGACCGGCACGTCGGTGTGGGCGCGGAAATAATGGCCCGAGCCCCAGTAGGCGGCCGCGGCCGCGATCAGGGTCAGGACGGCCAGGGACCGCAGGCCGCGGCGGCCGCGCGCGTCGACGAAGCCGCGCGCCTCCGGCGGCAGGGCCGGCACGTGTCCGGGCCGCACGATGGCCACCAGGAAGACGTAGGCCATGTAGGCCCCGGCGAGCAGCAGGCCCGGCAGCATGGCGCCCCGGTACATGTCGCCGATGGAGCGCCCGAGCTGGTCGGCCAGGATGATCAGCACCAGCGAGGGCGGGATGATCTGCGACAGGGTCCCGGATGCGGCGATGACGCCGGAAGCGAGGCGCCGGTCGTAGCCGTAGCGCAGCATGATGGGCAGCGAAATCAGTCCCATGGAGATGACCGAGGCCGACACCACCCCGGTGGTCGCCGCCAGCAGCGCGCCGACGAACACCACCGCGATCGCCAGTCCGCCGCGCAGCGGACCGAAAAGCTGCCCGACCGTGTCGAGCAGGTCCTCGGCCATGCCGGACCGTTCCAGGATCAACCCCATGAAGGTGAAGAAAGGCACGGCCAGCAGTGTGTCGTTGCCGACGATGCCGAACACCCGCTGCGGCAGCGCCTGGAACAGCAGCGGGCTCATCAGGTTCAGGTCGATGGCCACCAGGCCGTAGAGCACACCCGTGGCGGCCAGGGAAAAGGCGACCGGAAAGCCCAGCAGCAGGAACACGATCAGGTTGAAGAACATGATCGGCGCGAGATTGTCGAGAAGGAATTCCATGCTCAGCGCCCCTGTCCGGCTTCGATGTCGGCCTGGCGCTGGGCCAGGATGTCTTCCACCAGGGCTTCTTCGTCGCTCTTGCCGCTGGAGACCCGCATCGGATTGGGACACTGCCCGCGCAGGAAGCCGATGCACTTGACCAGATGCGACAGCCCCGCCAGGATCAGCAGCGCGAAACCGACCGGGATCAGGAGCTTCGCCGGCCAGCGGATCAGGCCGTCGGTGTTCGAGGACAATTCATGGGTGACCCAGGATTCCCAGAAAAAGGGGATCGACAGCCAGAACACCAGGCAGGCGGCCGGCAGCAGGAAGAACAGCACGCCGAAGATCTCGATCCCGACCTGGGTACGCTCGGGCAGCTTCTGCGACAGGACGTCGACCCGCACGTGTTCGTTGCGCAGGAAGGTATAGCCCGCCGCCAGCAGGAAGATGGCCCCGAACAGGTACCACTGCAATTCCAGCCAGGCATTGGAACCGAGGCTGAACAGCTTGCGCATCACGGCGTTGCCGGCGCTGACCACGGCCACCACCAGCACCAGCCAGGTCACGGCCCGACCGACCACCGTGTTCAGGCAGTCGATCCATCGGGAGATCGTCAAGAGAGGTTTCATCGTGCTTCCATGAAACATGAAACGGAACGGCGCGGATGCGCCGTCCGCAATCAAATCGCTCAATTCTATACGAAGCGTCAGGCCCGCCGCCTCGGGATGAGGCGAAACATAGGGCAGTCCCCTACGGACTGCCCTATGCCAGACGAATCGGAGCGGATGAGGTGGACGTGGGGCAGTCCCTGCGGACTGGTCCACGCCTGCCGAATCGGAGCGGCTTGCAGGCCGCGAGGTGGGTACAGGCCGCGAGGTGGAGGGCTGCTACGGCCAAGGGCCCGCCGTACCCGAAGAGGCAAGCAGCCCCCCCAGGTGATGGCTCAGGGCCTCCCGGGCCGTGCGCTGCGGCAGATCGGCGCCCGGATAGTCGGCGTGCGCCAGGTACAGGCCATCGGGCATGAAGGTGGGCGCTGCCCGCCGCCGGTCGCGGTCGCGCAGCAGTTCGGCCGCCCATTCGGGCGGGCGCCGGCCCCGCCCCACCGTCACCAGCACGCCCATCAGGTTGCGCACCATGTGGTGCAGGAAGGCGTTGGCGCGGAATTCGAAGACCAGGAAGTCCCCGTTGCGATGGATCTCCAGCGCCCGCAATGTGCGCACCGGACTGGACGCCTGGCATTCGGACGAGCGGAAGGCGCTGAAATCGTGTTCGCCCTCGAGCAGGGCCGCGGCGGCGCGCATGGCCGCGTCGTCGAGCCGGTCGTGCGTCCAGCCGACCCGCCCGTGCAGGATGGGAGAACGCACCGGGGCGCTGCGCAGCACGTAGAAGTAGGTGCGGGCCCGGGCGTCGAAACGGGCGTGGAAATCGCCGGGAACGGCGCAGGCCCACTGCACGGCCAGGGTCTCGGGCAGCAAGGCGTTCAGCCCCCGCACCCAGGACTCGTCGCGCCGGACGGCTTCCGTGTCCAGATGCACGACCTGCTGCAGCGCGTGCACGCCCGCGTCGGTACGGCCGGCGCAGATCGTGGGGACGGCGGGCGCCGCCAGGAAACGGCGCAGCGCCGATTCCAGGGCGTCCTGCAAGGTCCGGCCGCCGGGCTGGGTCTGCCAGCCTTGCCAGCCCCGGCCGTCGTAGCTCAGCCCGAGCGCGATGCGTCCCATGGGGATCGGTTCCCGATATGCGTGATGAGGCGCCGATACGGGCGAAAGGCCGCCACGGCCGTCCGCCCGCTTCCGGCTAGCGTTGCGGCGGGCGGGATTCGCCCGGCTCGAGATTCAGGTCGATGTCCTGGATCCGTTCGCGCACCATGGATTCCGTCACCTGGGGGCCGGCCTCGGCCTCGTCCCGGGCGGCGTTGGCCCGGCGCAGCAGCCAGGCGATGATCAGCACGATCAGGGCCAGCAGGCCCGTCATCACGCCCAGCAGGTGGTCCTGCAGCCACGAGGCCCGGTGCTGGGCGTGTTCGGAAGGCCGCAGTTCGGCCGCCTGGACGGCGGGGCTGGCGGCGCCGGCGCCCGTCGAGGCCGCATCGGCGGAAACGGAGGAAGCGGCGCCGCCGGAGCCCACGCCGCCGTTCGTGGACGAGGCGCCGGAACCGGCGCCCGGACCCGTGGCGCCCGCCGGATTCGCCCCCGGGGCCGGTGCGCCGGCGGAGCCCGCCGCGCCGGAGGCCCCGGACCCTCCGCCCGTGGAAGCTTCTTCGTCGGCCTGGGCGGCGGCTTCCTGGCTGGCCTCGCTGATCGCGCTGGCGATCTGCTGGATCGAGTGGCCGATGGCCTCGGCCCCCTGGGTGGCGGCGCTGCGCGCGGCCTCGCCCTGGGACTGCAGGGCCTGGTTCAGGTTCTGGACGTTGCTCTGGAGCTGGTCGACCCGGGTTTCGGCGTCCTTCAGGGCGTGTCCCCGGGCCGTGCGGGCATCGGCGGCCGCGTCGGCGGCGCCCTTGCGGCCGGATTCGCTCAGGCGCAGGCGGTCTCCCGCCGCGCCCGCGGATCCGGCGTCCGCCCGCGATTCGGCGGGCGAGACGGCGCCCGCCGCGGCCTGCCCCGCATCCGCCGACGCGGCCGTGCCGGCCAGGCGCCCGCGCATCCGCGCAAAGGCGGCGGCCTGGGCCTGGAACTGGCGGCGGGCCTCGGCGTCGGAGATCGACAGCATGTCGTTGATGTCCGGCACCGCCAGCGACGCGCCGGCGCGCACCAGATTGACGTTGTCGTGGATGAAGGCCTGCGGGTTGGCGCGCTGCAGCGCCATCATCAGCTGGTAGATGGAAACGCCGTCGACCGCATGGCGGCGGCTGATGGCGAACATCGTGTCGCCCGGCCGCACGGCGATGGCGCCGGCCGGCACCCGCCGGGTGCTGGCATGCGGCGCGGCGGCCCCCACGGCGGTCGTCGACGCGCCCTGCCCCGACGGCTGGGCGGCGGCGGACGCAGCGGCGGCACGGGCCGGCCCCGGCGCCACCAGGGACACCTGGTAGCGCTGTTCGCCGGTGGCCGTGCGCACGTCCAGCAGCAGATCCGCCAGATTGCCGGAAAAGGCCTGCCCGGAGCCGATGCGCAGCACGCGGCGCCCGCCCGCCCGGACGTCCGGGCCGACGGAGACGGACAGGCTGTCGAGCGGCACCGGCGGCGTCAGCCCCGCCTGGGACCAGTCGGCGGCCGGCGCGGGCCGCGCCGACAGCGCCTGCAGGTCGGCATCCGTCAGGCCGGACACCGGCACCAGGATCAGCAGGGGCTCGCCCGCCCCGGAGGCCAGGCGCGCATGACCGAAGGTCGCGGCCTGGGCCGCCCCGCCCGCCAGGAAGGCCAGCGCCAGGGCGCCGGCCGCCAGACGGGGGAACCTGGACGCAACAGGCCGCCGGTCATCGCGGACGGGGCTGTGCCTGGCGAATCCCAGCGGCATGGAGGCCGCGCGGTGGACGCAGGTCGAAGACGTGGCGCGGGAATTTTTTTTCATTCTCTCGATCGTTCAGAGTTCGCCCAGGGCGATGCGCAGCATGCGGCGCAGGGGTTCGGCGGCGCCCCACAGCAACTGGTCGCCGACGGTGAAGGCGCTGAGGTATTCGGGCCCCATCGACATCTTGCGCAGGCGCCCCACGGGGATGTCCAGCGTGCCGGTCACCGCCACGGGGGTCAGGTCCCGCATGGAGGATTCGCGGTCGTTGGGGATCAGGCGGGCCCAGGCGGTGCCGGTGCGCACGGCGTCGTCGATCTCGTCCAGGGGAATGTCGCGCCGCAGCTTGATGGTCAGCGCCTGGCTGTGGCAGCGCATGGCGCCGATGCGCACGCACAGGCCGTCGACCGGCACCGGATCGGTGCCGAAGCCGGGTCCGCGCCCGAGGATCTTGTTGGTTTCGGCGCCGCCCTTCCATTCCTCGCGCGACATGCCGTCGCCCAGGTCCTTGTCGATCCAGGGAATCAGGCTGCCGCCCAGGGGAACGCCGAAGTTTTCCCGGGGCAGATCGGGGTTTTTCTGGGCCTGCAGCACGCCGCGATCGATGTCCAGGATGGCCGAGGCCGGATCGGCGAGCTGCGCGCCCACGGCCTGGTTGAGGATGCCGAACTGGGTCAGCAGTTCGCGCATGTGGCGCGCGCCGCCGCCCGAGGCGGCCTGGTAGGTCATGGAGGTCATCCATTCGACCATGTCGGCCTTGAACAGCCCGGCCAGGCCCATCAGCATGCAGCTGACGGTGCAATTGCCGCCGATGAAATCGCGCACGCCGCGCCGCAGGGCGGCGTCGATCACCGGGCGGTTGACCGGGTCGAGGACGATGACGGCGTCGTCCTTCATGCGCAAGGTGCTGGCGGCGTCGATCCACAGGCCGGTCCAGCCGGCGGCGCGCAGCTTGGGGTAGACGGCGGAGGTGTAGTCGCCGCCCTGGGCGGTGACGATGACCGGCAGTTTGCGCAGGGCATCGATGTCGTGCGCGTCCTGCAGCGGACCGGCGCCCGCCGCCCACGACGGCGCCGCGCCGCCCGCGTTGCTGGTGGAGAAGAAGACCGGTTCGAACAAATCGAAGTCCTTCTCGTCGCGCATGCGCTGCATGAGCACCGAGCCGACCATCCCGCGCCAACCGACCAAACCGACTGCCTGAGCCATGAATACCTGCCTGAACCGTAAAAAAGTGGAAGTGTGAACGCCTAGTTTAATGCGTCAGTTTAATGCCTTCAGCACGGCATCGCCCATTTCCGTGGTCGAAACCCGCGTGGTGCCGGCTTCGTGGATGTCCGCCGTGCGCAGGCCTTGCGCCAGCACCGCCTGCACGGCGGCCTCGATGCGGTCGGCGGCGGGCGCCGCGTCCAGCGAATAGCGCAGCATCATGGCCGCCGACAGGATGGTCGCCAGGGGGTTGGCGACGTTCTGCCCGGCGATGTCCGGCGCCGAACCGTGGCTGGGTTCGTACAGGCCCTGCCGGCTGGCGTTCAGCGACGCGGAAGGCAGCATGCCGATGGAGCCCGTCAGCATGGCGGCCTCGTCCGACAGGATGTCGCCGAACAGATTGCCGGTCACCACCACGTCGAAGGCCTTGGGTTCGCGCACCAGCTGCATGGCGGCGTTGTCCACGTACATGTGGGACAGCTCGACCTCGGGATATTCGCGGGCCACGTCGATCATGATGTCGCGCCAGAACTGCGAGGTTTCCAGCACGTTGGCCTTGTCCACGCTGCACAGCCGGCCCTGGCGCCTGGCCGCCGCCTGGAAGGCCACGTGGGCGATGCGGCGGATCTCGGGCTCGGCGTAGTGCATGGTGTCGTAGCCCTGGCGTTCGCCGGCGAACGGGCCGTCCTCCAGCGTGCGCACGCCGCGCGGCTGGCCGAAATAGATGTCGCCCGTCAGTTCGCGCACGATCAGGATGTCCAGGCCGGCGACCACCTCGGGCTTGAGCGACGAGGCATTGGCCAGCTCCGGATACAGGATCGCCGGGCGCAGGTTGGCGAACAGCCCCAGTGCCTTGCGCAGGCCCAGCACGGCCTGTTCCGGGCGCAGGGCGCGTTCCAGATGGTCGTATTTCCAGTCGCCCACGGCGCCGAACAGCACGGCGTCGGACTGTTTGGCCAGGGCCAGGGAGTCCTCGGGCAGCGGGTGGCCCTTGGCGGTGTAGGCCGCGCCGCCCACGGGCGCCTCGGCCAGTTCCAGGTCCAGATTCAGGGCCGGCGCGCGCAGCACGCGCACCGCCTGTTCGACGATCTCGGGACCGATGCCGTCGCCCGGCAGGACTGCGATGCGAGAAGTCATGGATTCTTCCAGGTGAAAGGATTAGAGGGGCAGTCTATAACAAACAACGGCGCACACCGTCCCGGAGGGCGGCGCGCGCCGGTGCGCGTGACGAATCGTCAGCCGGGGACGCGCTTGGCCAGCCAGGGGTGGCGCGCCAGGCGATCGGCCTCGAAGGCGCGGATCATGTCCGCGCGCAGCAGGGTCTGGCCGATCTCGTCCAGGCCCTTCAGCAGGGATTCCTTGCGATAGGCGTCGACCTCGAAAGACCAGGATTCGCCGTCGGGCGCCACCACCCGCTGTGCGGCCAGATCCACGGTGAGCTCGTATCCCGGGGAAGACTCGACGGCCTGGAACAGGCGCGCCACGACAGGCTCGGGCAGGACGATGGGCAGCAGGCCGTTCTTGAAGCTGTTGTTGAAGAAGATATCGGCATAGGACGGCGCGATCAGCGCCCGGAAGCCGTATTGCTGCAAGGCCCAGGGAGCGTGTTCGCGGCTGGAGCCGCAACCGAAGTTCTTGCGGCACAGCAGGATCGAGGCGCCCTGGTAGCGCGGCTGGTTCAGCACGAAATCCGGGTTCAGCGGCCGGCGGCTGTTGTCCATGCCGGGTTCGCCATGATCCAGGTAGCGCAGTTCGTCGAACAGGTTGGGCCCGAAGCCTGTCCGCTTAATGGACTTCAGGAACTGTTTGGGAATGATCAGGTCGGTATCGACGTTTTCCCGGTCCAGCGGAGCCACCAGACCCCGGTGCGTGGTAAAGGCTTGCATGCTTGGGCTCCTATTGGAAAGTGCGCACATCGACGAAATGGCCGGCCACGGCGGCAGCCGCAGCCATGGCGGGGCTGACCAGATGGGTGCGTCCCCCCTGCCCCTGGCGCCCCTCGAAGTTGCGGTTCGAAGTCGAGGCACAGCGCTCGCCCGGCTCCAGCCGGTCGGCGTTCATGGCCAGGCACATCGAGCAGCCCGGTTCCCGCCACTCGAAGCCTGCCTCCAGGAAGATGCGGTCCAGGCCTTCCTGTTCGGCCTGCTCCTTGACCAGCCCGGATCCCGGCACGACCATGGCCAGGCGTACGTTGGATGCCACGCGGCGGCCCCTGGCCACGGCGGCTGCGGCACGCAGGTCTTCGATGCGTGCGTTGGTGCAGGAACCGATGAAGACCTTGTCGATGGCGATCTCGGACAGCGGCGTGCCGGCCTTCAGGTCCATGTACTGCAGTGCGCGCTCCATGCCCTTGCGGCGCACGTCATCGGCCTCGGCGGCCGGATCCGGCACCCGGGCGCCGACGGCAGCCACCATTTCCGGCGACGTGCCCCAGCTGACCTGGGGTTCGATATCGGCCGCGTCGATCTCGACCACCCGGTCGAAGACCGCATCCGGATCGGAATGCAGCGTGCGCCAGTATTCCACGGCCTGGTCCCACAAGGCGCCTTCGGGCGCATAGGGGCGGCCCCTGAAGTAATCGATGGTGGTCTGGTCCACGGCCACCATGCCCGAGCGGGCGCCGGCCTCGATGGCCATGTTGCAGACCGTCATGCGGCCTTCCATGGACAAGGCACGCACGGCGCTGCCGCCGAACTCGATGGCGTAGCCGGTACCCCCCGCCGTGCCGATGCGCCCGATCACATACAGGATCAGGTCCTTGGCCGTACAGCCGAAGGGAAGCTCGCCTTCCACGCGCACCAGCATGCTGCGGCTCTTTTTCATCAGCAGCGTCTGCGTGGCGAGAACGTGCTCGACTTCGGAAGTGCCGATGCCGAAGGCCAGCGCCCCCATGGCACCGTGCGTGCTGGTGTGCGAATCGCCGCAGACCACGGTCATGCCCGGCAAGGTGGCGCCCTGCTCGGGCCCGATGACGTGCACGATGCCCTGGCGGCGGTCATTCATGCGGAATTCGGTGATGCCCCAGGTGTCGCAGTTCTTGTCCAGGGTATCGACCTGCAGGCGCGAGACGGGATCCTGGATGCCTTCGCTGCGGGCCGTGGTGGGCACATTGTGGTCGGCCACCGCCAGATTGGCCGAGATCCGCCATGGCTTGCGGCCGGCGAGTTCCAGGCCCTCGAAGGCCTGCGGACTCGTGACTTCGTGGACGAGATGGCGATCGATGTACAGCAGACAGGTGCCGTCCGGCCCTTGATGCACCACATGGGCATCCCAGAGCTTGTCGTACAGGGTTTGGGGCATGGTCGTGGCCTCGGAAATCGGAAAAATGGATGCCGTCCGCGCACGGCGCGGATGCGATAAGCCCATTATGCCAGCGTGATTTTCCCGGACAAGGCCAGCAGTTATCCTAGTACTGGATGTAATAGATACCAGCTTGAGCTAGCTCTTCCTGCCCTGGTAGAGCGGCAGCACGATCTCGGAAGCCTGCTTCAGATCCGCGATCCGGCTCTGCGAAGAAGGATGCGTGGAGAGGATTTCGGGCTGCCCGCCGCCTCCGGCGCGTTCCATCTTCTGCCACAGGGTGATGGCGGCGCGCGGATCATAGCCGGCACGGGCGGCCAGTTCCACCCCCATGCGATCGGCCTCGGTCTCGTTGGAACGACTGTTGGGCAAAGTGAACATGACCTGCGTCAGCGAGGAGCCCAGGTCGGCCACGGCCTGGCTGCCGGTGACCGCAGACAGAATCGACAGGCCGACATTGGCGGCCATCTGGCGCGAAACCTGCTCGCGGGCATGTTCGCGCAAGGCATGCGAAATCTCATGTCCCAGCACCGCGGCCAATTCGGCGTCCGAGGGCTTGATCTTGTCGAGCAGGCCGGTATAGACGGCGATCTTGCCGCCCGGCATGCACCAGGCATTGACCTCATTGGACTTCAGCAGGTGGACTTCCCAGGTCCAGTTGCGTGCATCGGGACGGAAGACGCCAACCTGGGCGATCAGCTTGCGGGCGATCGCCTGGACCCGCCGGGTCTGCGCCGCCGGCGTATCCAGGGCGCCCTGCGCCTTGGCCTGGGACAGGATCTGGCGGTACTGGGCTGCCGCCTGCTGGTTCAGTTCGGCCTCGGACACCAGTGTGGACATGGTCTGCGTCCGGTTCACGCCCACCAGGCCCGACTGGGTCGTCTGCACCTGGGCGCAAGCGGCCAGCAGGATGGCCAGACCGATCATGGAGAAGCTTCGGAAGGAGGCACGAATCATGATCATCTCCTTGCTGTACCGGCAGATTCGGTCTAGACGGCCCTGTTCACATGCCCGCGGTGGCGCAGCGCGTGATCCATCAGCACGATGGCCAGCAGGGCCTCGGCAATGGGCGTGGCCCGGATTCCCACGCAGGGATCGTGGCGGCCCAGCGTCTGCACCATGACCGGCTCATTGGCCCGGTTCACGGAGCGGCGTTCGATCCGGATGCTGGACGTGGGTTTGATCGCCAGCGACACGCGCAGCGGCTGCCCGGAGGAAATCCCCCCCAGGACACCGCCCGCGTGATTGCCCATGAAGCCGTCGGGCCCGATTTCGTCTCCGTGCTCGGAACCGCGCATCGCGACACAATCGAAGCCAGAGCCGATCGACACGCCCTTGACGGCATTCAGCCCCATCATGGCGTGGGCGATATCCGCATCCAGGCGATCGTAGATGGGCTCCCCCCAGCCCGCGGGCAGGCCTTCGGCCGTGACTTCGATGCGGGCGCCGATCGAATCACCGTCATGGCGTAGCTGGTCCATGAAGGCTTCGAGTTCGGGGACGATGCCGGCATTGGGCGCATAGAAGGGATTGCCCTGCACGTCGTCCCAGGACACGAAGGGGATCGGGATCGGCCCGAGCTGGCTCATATAGCCGCGGATGCGCACGCCGTACTCCTGCATCAGCCACTTGCGCGCCACGGCTCCGGCCGCCACGGTGGGCGCCGTCAGGCGCGCCGAGGAACGACCTCCCCCGCGGGGATCGCGCACACCGTATTTCTTCCAGTAGGTGTAGTCGGCATGGCCGGGGCGGAAGGTATCGACGAGGTTGCCGTAGTCCTTGCTGCGCGCATCGGTGTTGCGGATCAGCAGGCCGATGGGCGTGCCGGTGGTCGCGCCCTCGAAGACGCCCGACAGGATCTCCACCGTGTCCGGCTCGCGGCGCTGCGTGACGTGACGCGAGGTGCCGGGCCGGCGCCTGTCCAGCTCGGCCTGGATGTCGGCCTCGGACAGCGCCAGGCCCGGCGGGCAGCCATCGATCACGGCGCCAATGGCCGGACCATGCGATTCGCCGAAATTGGTGACACGAAAAAGAGTACCCAGGGTATTGCCGGACATGGATCGTGATTCTCTCAGGGGGCGACGAAGCCTTGGACAGGCGGCAGGCATGCCCGAAGAGCGCATGCCGTTTGACCATTCGATTATCGCATCTTTGACGTCCAGGCACCGTGGGGCGCAATCCTGGGATGCCCACCGGCCAGTCTCCGGAATCGCAGTCATCCGCCGCGGCATGGCCTGCACGGAACGGCTCTTGACTCCGTAGCCGGGTACGGAGCATAGACTGCCGCGCGAATGGCCCTTTCCAGAAATCCCACGACAAACAAAGGACCCACCATGCCAGAGCGTCGCCCCATGCGCGTATCCACCCGGCTCATCTTCGGTTTCCTCATCGTCTGCGGCATGGCCGGCCTGATCGGAGTCTTGGGCCTGTATGCGACCCGCACGGTCAACCAGATGGCCGAAACGATGTATCACCGCGACACCGTCGGCCTGCGCGACACCGCGCAGGCCAACCAGCAGCTTCTCATGAACGCACGCGCCATCCGGATCGCCGCACTGGCGCCCACGGCGGAAATCCGGAATGCCCAGATCCAGGCCGTCCGACAGCACCTCGACAACCTGGACGACAATCTGGGACGCGCGGCGCGATCGTTCACCACGCCCGCGGAACTGGATCTGCTGGAGGAAGCGCGGGAGGCATCCCGCGAATACCGGAAACTCATCATGCAAGTAGCCGACATCCTGCCCACGGAACCGCTCCAGCAGGCACGCAAATCGGTCGGCATCCTGTACAACCAGGTCGTCCCGACGGCCAACCGCCTGGATACGCTGATGGCCCGGCTCATCCAGCACCGCCTCGACCGGGCCGAAGCCTTGAGCAGGGATACGGCTTCGATATATGCGCGCATGGTCTGGCTGATCACGGGCCTGACGCTGGGCGGCGTGATCCTGGGGCTGCTGATCGGGTTGACGCTTACCCGCAATCTGACGCGATCGCTGGGAGGCGAGCCTTCGGACGTGGCGCAGGTGGCCAGGAACGTGGCTGATGGCGATCTGGGCACGGCCGTGGATATTTCGCGCGCGCACCGCGACAGCGTGATGCAGGCCATGCTGCACATGCAGGAATCCCTGCGCAGGATCGTCGGAACGGTGCGAAAGGGCAGCGACCACATCGCCAGCGGTTCGGAACAGATCCGGTTGGGCAACACCGACCTGGCGCAACGCACCGAACGCCAGGCAGCCGACATCACCGAAACCGCTGCCGCCATGAACCAGATCTCCAGTACCATCGCCACGACGGCGCAGGCCATGCGCCAGGCAGCCCAGTTTTCGGCGGATGCCAGGCTGGCGGCGGAACAAGGCGGCCAGCGCATCGGTTCCATCGTCCAGACCATGCAGGGCATCCAGGAAGTCTCGCGCGAGGTGGCGGGCATCGTACAAGTGATCGACAGCATCGCCTTCCAGACCAATATCCTGGCGCTGAACGCCGCCGTCGAAGCAGCCCGCGCGGGCGAACAAGGCAGGGGTTTCGCGGTCGTCGCCGGCGAGGTCCGCGCCCTGGCCCAGAAAAGCGCGCAGGCCGCCCGGGAAATCACCGCGCTGATCACCAGAAGCACCGAGCGCACCGATGCCGGCGCCCAGGCCATTGAACAGGCGGGCACCGAGATCCGGTCCCTGGTGGAAAAAATACGGCAGGTCGCCCAGTTGATCGACTCGGTGGATGCCGCCACCGCGGAGCAGACATCCGGACTGAACCAGATCAATGCCGCCGTCAGCCAGATCAACGACATCACCCAGCAGAATGCGGCCCTGGTCGAGGAATCGGCAGCGGCCGCGGCCAGCCTCAGCGAACAGGCAAGGCACTTGCTGGATGTCGTGCGTCAGTTCCGCACCGAAAAAGACATGGGCCCCGCATCGATCGCCACGCGCACAGCCCGGTACGGCACCGCAAGCGCGCAGTTGCCGGAGCCGGGCATGCCCGCCTGCGAGTTCGGATCCTGAGCCCCGGCCATGCGGGATGCAGCAGCGGCCTCAGGATGGCGACGTCAGGACACCTGCCTGCCAGCAAGGCATCTGGCCGTTTCCCGGCCGGCAAGGGCTCTGACGGCCGCCTCTCAGCGGGCACAGCGCGCAATCCTGCTGCTGGCATTGCGCCAGCAAGGATTCCAATCCCTTGACCGTCTTGCCCAGATTCCGCATCAGGGTATTGAGGGAGTGGATTTTTTCCTGGACGAGATTCTGTACTTGTACGCAGCCCACTTCCGAGAGCGGTTTGGACAGTATGGCAATTTCGTCAAGCGAAAACCCCCAGGACTGTGCCCGCTTGATGAAGCGGATGCGATCGACGATGTCCTGCGAATAACGCCGATGAGACCCGAGAGGTTTTGCCGGCACGGCAATGAGACCACGGCGCTGGTAATAGCAGATGGTCTCTATGCTCACGCCAGCCTGCTTTGCGACACGACTGATGTTCAATGCATCACCTCATGAATTCCTTGATTCCGTACCTGGGTACGGACGTTAGATTGCCTAAGGCAATCAGGAACTCATGAAAGCCGCGAACCGGCACGCCAGGCATGCATGCCGATCGCTACACCGCCGCTATTCCGACAAAAGACTATGTTATCCGTAACAAAACCATTTGACTAGAAACAAATCACCGCACACAACCAAGGACGTGCTGCATGGAAGGAATCGCACAAGTGCAGGATGCGGAAGGTTTCACAGCCGCCACACGGACCAGCCACGGCATGGACACCGCCCGCAAGGAAACCGGCCCACTGGCATCCCTGAGGCAGGCATTGGAACAGCAGGAATTCCGCCTTGCGTACCAGCCGATCATCGATCTGCGCAATCGGGCACCGATCGGTTTCGAGGCGCTGATCCGCTGGCCCCGGGCCAACATCGGCCCGGATGTCTTCATCCCGGTCGCCGAGCACGGTGGCCTGATTCGCGAGATCACCAGGTCCGTCTGCCGCCAGGCGGCCCAGGACCGGGTGACCCGGTGCGCCTCAGGCCAGGTCAGGCTATCGATCAATCTCTCGGCCGCGGACGCCGAATCCATGGAAACCGTTGCACTGCTGGCCACCCTGGCCGAGACCCTGGGCGGCGGCACTGCGCTGTGCATCGAACTGACCGAACGATCCCTGCTGGCCCCCGGACGCTGCGGGCCAGTGCTGCAGGCGATCCGGGCGCTTGGCATCCAGGTGCATCTGGATGACTTCGGCATCGGTTATGCCAATTTCCAATCCCTGATCGAATTGCCACTGGACGGCATCAAGATCGACCACAGCCTGATACGGCGTATCGACACATCCACCACGGCCCGGCTGGTCATCCGGCACCTCGCCAAGCTGACCGGCGCCCTGGGGCTCGCCGTGACGGCAGAAGGCGTCGAGACGGAATCCCAGGCCCGGATACTCAAGTCGCTGGGCATCCGCCAGGCGCAAGGCTGGCTGTTCGGCCTGCCCAAATACATCGAGGACTATCCGGCCCATCCCATGACCCGCCGATCCTGACCCCTACCCTTTGCGGCAGAAGGGCCTTTGCGGCCCCTTCGCCCAAACCGTCAGGCAGACCAGGCCGCAGCATCGGCGGTCCTTCTCGCAAGGAATCTCCTTCAAGGCCCTTTGCAGGCACCCCAGGCGCCAGGTCAGTTCCTTCAGCTTGCGGCCTGTCGAACCGATATGCCGTTCGATGGAGACTCGCACGTCGCGGCAGGCCTCGGCCTGGCCCTGGAGCAACATCCGGATTTCTTCCAGGCTGAACCCAAGCGTCCGCAATTTCCGGATCTGCACGATGGTGTCCACCATGTCCCGGGAATAGCGGCGGTACGACCCTGGCGGCCGAGGCGGGATGCGCAGCAGGCCGCGTCGCTGGTAATAGCGGATGGTTTCAACCCCCACACCGGCCTGACGGGCCAATTCGCCGATCTTCATGGGCATCTCGATCATCCGGCTTTCCAGGGAGCCGGCCGAGATCATGATACGGCCCGGCCGGCACCGCCGGCTTGAGCCACATCATCATGAAGAACAGCTGACCGCCACTGCCGGCTCGCCGGCGGCGGGCGGACAGGCATAGGACTCGAATCCGGGCCGTTCGGTGTACGGATCCCGCAGCAGAACGAGCAGGCGATCGATCTCCGGAGCATCGCCCCGCTGTGCGGCCTCGATGGCACGCTGCGCCAGGTGATTGCGCAACACATACAGGGGATTGACCCGAAGCATGGCGGCACGGCGCGCCGCTGCATCCCCGCCCTGCTCCGACAGACGGGCCAGGTAGCGGTCCAGCCAGGCGCGTGCCGGTGCCCGATCGGCGAACAGGGCCAGCCAGGGATCGGCATCGAGGTCGGCCCCGGCCAGCAGACGGAAGGCCTGGGTGAAGTCGGCCTGCTGCGCATGCAGCAGGTTCCACCAGTCGTCTTCCAGCGCGGCGTCTGCCGGCCGCCAGGCGTTCAGGCCCAGCTTGCGCGCCAGACCGGCGCGATACGCCGCCAGGAACTCTGCCTCGAAAGGCGCCAGGCTTGCTTCCAGCGCGGGCGCATCGCAACCCAGCACCAGCAGGCTGCCCGCAAGGCGGTACAGGTTCCAGCGGGCCACGGCCGGCTGGGCATTCCAGGCGTAGCGTCCAGCCGTATCGCTATGGTTGCAGACATGATTTGCCTGGAAGGCATCCATGAAACCGAACGGACCGTAATCCAGCGTCAACCCCAGGATGGACATATTGTCGGTGTTCATCACCCCGTGGCAGAAACCGACCAGCTGCCATTGTGCGATCAGGCGCGCCGTACGCCGCACGACTTCGGCCAGCAAGCGGCAGGCCGTGGCAGGCGTATCCGTTTCGCTGCCGGCCATGACCCGGCATCCGGGGTACCAATGCCCGACGACGTAGTCCAGCAGGGCCTTCTGCTCGTGATGCGAATGCCCCCAGTGCTCGAAGTGCCCGAAGCGCACGAAGCTGGGCGCCAGGCGGGTGACGATGGCCGCGGTCTCGACGGTTTCACGCACGACCGGATCATCCGAAGCCGCCAGAGCCAGCGCCCGGGTCGTGGGAATGCCCAGGCCGGCCATGGCCTCGCTGGCCAGGTATTCACGCACGCTGGAACGCAGTACGGCCCAGCCGTCTCCCATGCGGGAATAGGGTGTGCGGCCGGAACCCTTCAGCTGGATTTCCCAGGAGCCGCCAGGCGTCTGGACATCGCCCAGCAGGTGCGCGCGGCCGTCGCCCAATTGACCGGCCCAGACCCCGAACTGATGGCCGCTGTAGGCAGTGGCCACCGGCGGGACGTCTGCCAGCCGCCCGCCGCCCGCACACAGGGCCAGGAAGCCAGGCGTACGCAGGACCCCGGCATCCAGGCCGATCAGGGCCGCCGCATCGGGATTGGCATGCAGCAGGCGCGGTTCCCGCAGCGGCCTGGGATCGACCTGGGAGTAGAAGCCGCGCGGCAGGGTTGCAAAGGAGCAGCCCGTGCGCAGGCCGGCCAGGAATGGATCAGCCATGACGCGCCGCCCGCTTGGCGGGACGCACGTACAGGATGGCTCCCAGGTAAAGCCCCAGCGCCAGGATGGCTTCCAGCCCGGCCAGCGCCGCCGACACCGGCGAGACGTCCGACCAGGCGCGCACCACGCCTTCCATCAGGTAGAGCAGGCTGAGCATGGACACCCACTGCAGCGTATAGAGCCTGCGCCGCAGCACGCCGCTGACTGCAAACAACAGAGGCACAGCCTTCAGGGCCATCAGGGTGCCGCCTGCCCGCAAGGGCGCCCACCACAATTCCCACCCCACGCACAGGACGATCAGGCCGAACAGGCAGGCGCACGCCAGGATGTGCAGGCCCGGGCTGAATTTGATTTCCACGCTTTCCATGCTGGTATTATGACCCGAAACCCAGTGCCAGCCTCATGACGACACCGCAACCGCCAGCCCCGTCTCCCACCGAGCGCCGCAGCCGCGCGCTGGACATCCTGCGCTTCACGCTGGATTTCGCCGCGCACCGCAAATTGACCCGGGTGGCCTCCAGCCTCACCTTCACCACGGTGCTGGCGATCGTGCCGATGCTGGCCGTGGTGCTGGCGCTGTTCACAGCCTTCCCGCTGTTCGCCGAATTCCGCCTGGCCCTGGAAACCTTCCTGGGCGAAAGCCTGCTGCCGCCTTCAGTGTCCGACACCATCATGCGCTACCTGAACCAGTTCGCGGCGCAGGCATCCGGGTTGACGGCCGTGGGCGGCGCCTTCCTGGTCGTGACATCGATCCTGCTGATCATGACGATCGACGAGGCTTTCAACGAAATCTGGAACGTGGCCCGCCAGCGCCCCATGCGCCAGCGGCTGCTGGTGTACTGGGCGATCATTTCCCTGGGGCCGATCCTGACGGGCGCCAGCCTGTGGGCCAGCTCGGTGCTGGCCCGGGAATCCCTGGGCTATATCGGCAACCTGCCCGAAGGCATCGGCCTGCTGCTCAACCTGGTGCCCCTGCTGATGTCGGTCCTGGGCTTCACGGCCCTGTTCGTGTTCGTGCCCAACTGCCGCGTGCTGTGGCGCGACGCCGCGCTGGGCGGGCTGGGTACCACGGCAGTCCTGGCCATCATGAAGGCGGGGTTCACCGCCTACCTGACGCGCTTTCCTTCATACACCGTCATCTACGGGGCGTTCGCCACGCTGCCGATCTTCCTGCTGTGGATCTACCTGTCCTGGCTGGTGGTGCTGATGGGCGCCACGGTGGCCTCGCTGCTGCCGGCGCTGCGGCTGCACCGCTGGGCGCTGCAGCGCCAGGTCGGCGCCCAGGCTGCCGACGCACTGGGCATCCTGCGCATCCTGTGGCAGGCGCGGGGCACGCTGCCACCGGGGCGCAGCATGGCCTACCTTGAAAAACACCTGCGCGTCCATCCCGACGCCCTGCGCGACATGCTCGGCGCCCTGCGTGAACTGGGCTACGCCGTGCCTGTCGCCGACGGCGACCAGTGGGTACTGGCCTGCGATCCGGCTCGGGCCGATATCGGCCCGCTGGTGGACCGGCTGCTGATCGACCGGGCCCAGCCGGGGCTGCAGGCCGGCATGCTCGACGCCCTGTCGCGCACCTTGCTGGGCGATCCTCCGGTCCTGGACGCGCTTTTCGGCGGCGACGCTACCGAAAACCGGGATGATGATGCACAATAATGAACAAACGGCCGGACCACGGCGCCACTGGGAATCGACATGCTGAAAGTCAATGAAATCCTGCGCGTGAAGGGGCACACGCTGTACACAGGGACGCCCGACATGCCGGTGCGCGAGGCCATCGCCACCATGAGCCAGCTCGACATCGGCTCGCTGGTCATCATGGACCACGGCCAGCTCGCCGGCATGCTCACCTTCCGTGAAATCATCAACCACCTGAATGCACACGACGGCCAGGCCGGCGACTACACGGTGCGCAGCATCATGGACGACGCTCCGGTCAGCGTCACGCCCAACACCGACGCCGACGAAGTCCAGCGCCTGATGCTCGACAAGCACGCCCGCTATATTCCCGTCATGGATGGCCCCACCCTCATGGGCGTGATTTCGTTCTACGACATGGCGCGCGCCATCGTCGAGGCCCAGCAGTTCGAAAACGACATGCTCAAGGCCTATATCCGCGACTGGCCCGCCGACACATCGGAACCCCCTGCCCGCAAGGCCTGAGGCCAGCCGGGCGCCGGCTCGGCCGGCCCCGCCTCAGGCCAGCGCCTGCCAGGCGCGGCGCAACACCTGCGGGCCTTCCGCCCGCAGCAATGCGGGATCCGAGAGCATCCGCCGCCACTGCCGCGCGCCGGGACGGCCCGTGCGCCAGCCCAGCACTCCCCGCACCAGAATGTGCAGGGGCACGCCGCGCGCATGCTGGACGGACACATATTCCATCCAGGCGTCCAGGATCTCCCCGGGCGCCGGCCGCGTTCCGCCCGGCGCCATCCGCTCGTCCAGTTCGGCCAGAATGTCGGGATGGTGCCAGGCCGCCCGGCCCAGCATCACGCCATCCAGGCGTTCCATCCAGTCCATGCAGGTCTCGACGTCGGTCAGGCCGCCGTTCAGCACAAACGTGGCATCCGGAAAATCCTGCTTCAGGCGCACCGCATCGGCATGGCGCAATGGCGGTTTTTCCCGGTTGTCCTTGGGCGACAACCCCTTCAGGACGGCATTGCGCGCATGGACGATGAACACCCGGCAGCCGGCGTCGTGCAGGATACCGACGAAATCGCGCACGAAATCATAGGACTCGTCGTAGTCCAGGCCCAGGCGGTGCTTCACCGTCACCGGCACCGAAACCGCGTCCTGCATGGCACGGACGCAATCGGCGACCAGCTGCGGCTCGGCCATCAGGCAGGCGCCGAAGGCTCCGCGCTGGACCCGTTCGGACGGGCAGCCGCAGTTCAGGTTGATCTCATCGTAGCCCCATCGTTCACCCAGCCGGGCGGCCTGTGCAAGCGCCTCGGGTTCGCTGCCGCCCAGTTGCAGGGCCACCGGATGCTCCGCCGGATCGAAATCCAGATGCCGGCCGACATCGCCGTGCAGCAGGGCGCCGGTGGTGATCATCTCGGTATACAGGCGGGCACGGGGCGAGAGCAGGCGATGGAAATAACGGCAATGCCGGTCGGTGACATCGATCATCGGCGCCACGCACAGGCGCCAGGCCCCGGGTTCCGGACCAGCGTGCAGAACGGACGGCGCAGCGGGATCGGCATCGATCGGCATGCCGGGCAAGGTCTCTGACATACGGATTATTCTCAGGCAATCTTTCATTTTAGCCGGGCAGCGTGCCCCGGCCAGCCGGCGCGGCGGCAGGTGCCGGCTTTTCGTCTAAAATCCCCGCTGACCGATTCCGACTCGAACTCCGGCCTTTCGCGGCCGCATGCGTACCTCAATGGCCGTATTCACCCCCGTCACCGAAGACGACGCCCGCGCGCTGCTGCAGCGCTACCGCCTGGGCGAACTCATCGCCCTGCGCGGCATCACCGCCGGCATCGAGAACACCAACTACTTCCTCGACACCACGCAGGGGGCCTACGTCCTGACCCTGTTCGAAGTCCTGACCGCCGAGCAGTTGCCGTTCTACATCGAACTGATGCACCACCTGGCCGGCCGCGGCGTGCCCGTGCCCGAACCCCAGACCCTGCTCGACGGCACCCGCCTGACTTCCCTGAACGGCAAGCCTGCCGCGATCGTCACGCGCCTGTCGGGCGGCTACGAGCCCGAACCCGGGCCGGCCCACTGCGCCCTGGCCGGGCAGACCCTGGCCCGGGCCCACCTGGCCGCGCGGGACTTTCCCATCCACCAGCCCAACCTGCGCGGCCTGGACTGGTGGAAAGCCACCGCGCCGGCCCTGGCGCCCTTCCTGGACGCCGGCCAGGCCGCGCTGCTGCGGGACACGCTGGACGAGCAGATCGCCTTCGCCGCCTCGGACGCGCCCGCGAAGCTGCCCTTCGGACCCGCGCACTGCGACCTGTTCCGCGACAACGTGCTGTTCGATGGCACCTTCGAGTCGCCGCACATGGGCGGCTTCATCGACTTCTATTTCGCCGGCTGCGACACCTGGCTGTTCGACGTGGCGGTCAGCGTCAACGACTGGTGCATCCACCGGGCGACGGGGGCCTTCGTGCGCCGGCGCCTGGAAGCCTGGCTGCAGGCCTACCACGCCGTGCGCCCCTTCACCGAGGAAGAGCGCGCCGCCTGGCCCGTGATGCTGCGCGCGGCCGCCCTGCGCTTCTGGATTTCCCGCCTGTACGACTTCCACCTGCCCCGGCCGGCCCAGACGCTCAAGCCGCACGACCCGCGCCACTTCGAACGCATCCTGCGGCTGCGCACCGACCAGCCCGCGCCCGCCCTGCCCCGCCCATGACTCCCCTGCAAGCCGCCATCCTGCCTCCCGGCGCCGGCTGGTCCTGGATCGTCCAGGGCGTCCGGCTGTTCCGCCGCCAGCCCATGGCCATGCTCTTCTGGAGCATCGCCACCAGTTTCTTCATCAACGTCGGCGCCCTCGTCCCGATACTGGGCCAGACCGCGCTGGTGCTGCTGACTCCGCTGCTGACCTTCCTGACGCTGTGCGCCTGCCGCAACCTGGACGAAGGCGTGCGGATGGTACCCGGCCTGTGGCTGCGGCCGCTGCGCACGCCCGGCGTGACGGGCGCGCTGCTGAAACTGGGCCTGGCCTACCTGGGCTGCTCCTTCCTGGCCGCCCTGGCCGCCGTGCTGCCCTTCCTGTCCTCGATGCTCGACGTCCTGGGCGCCGCCGAACAGCCCGATTTCGCCGCCCTGGCCCAGGCCATGCAGGGTCCATTGACGGTGTTCGGCCTGTTCTACGTGCTGCTCTCGGCCCTGTTCTGGCACACGCCGGCCCTGGTGGGCTGGCATGCCCTGCCCCTGCGCCGGGCGCTGTTCTATTCCATGGTCGCCTGCTGGCGCAACAAATATCCCATCGTCGTCTACGTGGCGACCTGGGCCGCCGCGTTCTTCGGCCTGCGCGGCCTGCTGGACGGTCTGGCCGCCGCCGGGGTGTCCACGGGCCTGCTGGCCTGGCTGTCCCTGCCGCTGGACGTCGTGGTCACGGCCCTGCTGTACTGCAGCTTCTACCCCATCTACACAACGATCTTCCGCGCCGGCCAGGCCGCCTCGACCTGAGCTCGCCAGTCCCGCCGGGCGCAATAGCCCGCGGGCAGTTCCACCACGGCCCGGGCGCGCCGGCGCGACACGCAGCGCCACGGGCCGACCCGGGGCGCCATCCCCACGACTTGGCCCCCGGCATCCAGGAACACCAGGTCCACGGACCGCGCCAGGCCCAGCGTGTGCACGGCGCGGCACCCCGGCAGCAGCAGCCCCCGGGGCCGCGCGCCCCAGCCCGGCCACAGGCGCAGGCCCAGGAGACGCGCGGCGAAGGAACACGCGCAATACAGGCGCAGGGGTCCTTGTCCGTCCAGCCATGCCGCCGCTTCCCCCGGGCCGCGCCAGGCCAGCCGCCGATAGGGGCGCATCCGCCGGTCCCCGGCATGCCGCGCGCCGGAGGGCGCCATCAGAACCCCGCGTCCAGCAGCTTCACCGCCACGGGAAAACCGATGACCAGGAACGTGCAGGGAAAGATGCACAGCACCATGGGAAACAGCATCCGCACGGGCGCCTCCAGCGCCAGCTTCTCGGCGCGCAGGAAGCGTTCTCCGCGCTGGCGCTCGGCCTGGGCCCGCAACAGGGGGCCCAGGCTCATGCCCAGCCGGTCGGCCTGGGCCAGGGCCGAGACCAGCGTGCGCACGCCGGGCACGTCCGCATGGTCCGCCCAGTGCTGCAGCCAGCGCGGCCGGTCCATGCCGGTGCGCTCCAGCGCGGCCGCGTCCCGCAGGCTCTGGCGCAGCGGGCCTGCCGGCGCGTGGCCGGCCACCTGATGCAAGGCGGCCGGCAGGCTGAGGCCGGCCTCCACGCACAGGGTCAGCAGGTCCAGCATGAAGGGCAGTTCGCGCATCATCCGTACCCGCCGGGCGGCGGCGCGGCGGCGCAGGACCTGGTCCGGCCAGACGAAACCCAGGGCCGCGCCCGCCAGCGCCGACAGGATGCCGATCCGGACCGACGCGGTCCCCATCAGCGCTCCCGCCCCGGCCAGCACGGCGCCGCAGCCGGCGGCCAGCACGCAGGCCGCCAGCCAGCGGTCCGCCCGCCAGTGCGCGGCCAGGCCGGCGCGCGGTCCCCAGCGCCGCAGTTCCCGGCGCATGCGCCAGGTGACGAAGGGTTCGCACCAGGGCGCCAGCGCCAGCACCCAGGGCCACCAGAACGCGGGCGGACGGCTCCGGGCCTCGCCGCGCGCGGCGGCCCAGGGGCTGCCCAGCGTCCACAGGCCCAGGCAGGCCGCCACCGCCGCCAGGCACAAGCCGATCCAGAACCACGCCATGTCGTCTCTCCTTCGATGCCGTCCGGACCCGCCTCAGACCTCGATCGCCACCACCCGGCGGATCCAGAGGATGCCCACGGTCTCCAGCGCCAGGATCGTCGCCAGCACGATCCAGCCGTACCAGGTCCGCCACAGCAGCGCCATGGCCTCGGGCTCCAGCCGGCTCAGCGCCAGGGCCAGCGCCACCGGCAGGCCGGCCATGATGCGGCTCTGCATCCGGCCCTGGGCGGTCAGCGCCTCGACCCGGCCCAGCCAGTGCTGCCGCGCCCGCAGCGTCTGGGCGATGCTTTCCAGCGTGTCGGCCAGGCTCCCGCCCGTGCGGGCGGCGATGCCCAGTGCCGACACCACCAGGCCGCAGGACTCGGTCGGCATGCGGGCACGCAGCTGCAGCAAGGCGTCCTGGAAACCGAGACCCAGGCGCTGCTCGCGCAGCAGCAGGCCGAATTCCTGGGACAGCGGCGGACCGGACTGGGCCACGAGATGCCGCAACGCGGGCTGGACCCCCGCCCCCGCGCGCAGCGCGCCGGCCAGCGCCTGGATCAGGTCGGGCAACTGGGCATCGAATCGCCGCGCCCGGCGGCGGCGCACGGAACGCAAGATCAGCGGCGGCGCGCACAGCAGCCCCGCCAGCACGGGCAGCACGCCCCACCAGCGGCCCGCCAGCCAGGCCATCGCCAGCATCAGGACCAGCCCCAGCCCGGCCGCGGCCGGCCGCAGCTGGGCCATGTCCAGGAACAGGAAGGACGCGTCCAGCGTGCGCCGGGTCTCGTCCCGCAGGCGGTCCTCGTAGCGCGTCCAGGCGCGGTCCGCCTGCCCCAGCAGCCACCAGGCGGCCAGCGCGACGCTGGCCCCCAGCATCGCGAAGATCAGGATCGACATGGCATGTCCTCCGGCGTGGATGTCGCGTCCAGCGCCGCCCGGCCCTGGACGACCGTCCGGCCGGAGAACAGCGCGGCATCCAGGGCCGCCGTGCCCTCGAAACCGTCGGGCGGCAGGCCGCAGCCGGTGAACACGGCCGGCGGCCCGGCACGGCCCAGGAACAGGTCCTGCAGCTGGATGCGCCCGCCTTCCTGGCCCGTCACCTGGACGATTGCGCTGACCAGACGCCGGCCATCGGCGGCGCGCATCAGCTGGACGATGAAATCGATGCTGGAGGCGACATGTTCGCGGATCGCGGCCAGCGGCAGGTCCATGCCCGCCATGAGGATCATGGTTTCCAGGCGGCCCAGCGCGTCGCGCGGACTGTTCGCGTGCAGCGTGGTCAGCGAGCCCTCGTGGCCGGTGTTCATGGCGGCCAGCATGTCGAAGGCCTCGCCGCCCCGGCATTCCCCCACCACGATGCGGTCCGGGCGCATGCGCAGGGCGTTGCGCACCAGGTCGCGGATCTCGACGCGGCCCCGGCCTTCCGGATTGGGCGGCCGGGCCTCCAGGCTGACCAGGTGGGCGTGGTTCAGGCGCAGTTCGGCGGCGTCCTCGATCGTGATGATGCGCTCGCCGGCCGGAATGGCGTTGGACAGGACATTCAGCAGGCTGGTCTTGCCCGAGCCCGTGCCGCCGGAGACGATCAGGTTCTTGCGCTGGCGCACGCAGTGCGTCAGGAACCGCGCCATCGCCTCGTCCAGGGCGCCGACAGCCAGCAGATCGGACATGTCCAGGCGCCGGGCGGGGAACTTGCGGATCGTCAGGCTGGCCCCGCGCAGGGCGATGGGCGCGATCACGGCGTTCACCCGGGAGCCGTCGCGCAGGCGCGCGTCGACCATGGGCACGCTTTCGTCGATCCGCCGCCCCAGCGGCGCCACGATCCGGTCGATGATCCCCAGCACCGCCTGCTCGCCGCTGAAGCTGGCGGCGGCGCGCGCCAGGCGCCCGCCCCGCTCGACGAAGATCTCGTCGTGGCGGTTGACCATGATTTCCGTCACGCCCGGGTCCGCCAGCAGCGGTTCGAGCGGCCCCAGGCCGACGGCCTCGTCCACCAGTTCCCGGGCCAGCGCTTCCCGGTCCAGCGCCGGGGGCAGGGCCTCGTCGGCTGCGATCAGGCCGGCCAGCACGGCGGCGGCCTCGGCCCGCAACGCGGCATCGCTCATTCCGCCGATATCGCGGCGCCGCAGTTGCAGCGCCGCGATCAGGCCCTCGTGCAGGCGGCGCCGATGGGCCTGCCCGCCGGGGCTGGCCCCGTGGCCCGGCGAGGGCGGCTCCGTCTCGCCCGGATGCGCCTCGTTTGGATGCGCCTCGTCCGCCACGTCGTCGAACGCGGCCCGGTCCGGCGGACCGGCACGCCGGCCTTCGCAGAGAACCCCGACAGCCGCCACACCATCCGCCACGCCGCCCGCCGCGCGGTCATCCGGCGCGCTGGCGGCCTCGTCGGTGGCCGGTGCCCCGGATGCGGGCTCCGGCACGGCTTCCGGGCCCACCGGCAGGACATGCAGCAGGCACGGGCCGATGACCACCTCGTCATGCGCCGCGAGAGGGCCGTACGAGGCGATCCGTTCCCCGTTGACGGTGGTGCCGAACAGGGAACCCAGGTCCTCGATCCAGATTTCGTCCTGGCGCAGCAGCAGGCGCGCATGCCGGCGTCCCACCCGCCAGGCGCGCAAGGCCAGTCCGCACGCCGCGTCGCGGCCGATCAGCAGGGGCAAGGCGTGCCGCTCGCGCAGGCGGCGGCCGTCCTCGAAGCGCAGGTCGAGTTCGATCGGATTCATGGCGTCTCCCTGGGCCCGCGTCCCGGCCCGGCGACAGGCCCTTCCCACTGGGAACCGGGACCGACGGCGCGCGGATTCCAGCCCGGCCGGGATGTCCGGCCGGCATGGATGGGTGCCGGGCGGACGGGCGCCAGCAGCACGGGCCCGGCCGGAAACGCCCGATCCAGGATCGCGTCCGCGCGCCGGACGCGCAGGCTCAGGTCGGGATGATCCGCCGTCACCAGCTGCGGCGTGACCAGGATGGCCAGTTCCGTTTCGTTGCGCTGGAAGCGCGTGGAGCGGAACAGGGCCCCCAGGACCGGCAGGTCGCCCAGGCCCGGCAGGCGGTCCACGTTGCGGGCCGTGTCCCGCGACAGGAAGCCGGCCAGCACCAGGGTCTGCCCGGAGCGCACATTGAATTCGGTGGCCGTGCGCCGGGTCTTCAGGGAAGGGCCGCCCGGCACGGACAGCGACGGATCGATGGCGCTGACCTCGACTTCGAGGCGCGAGCGCACGGCGCCGCTGCGTTCGATGGAGGGCGTGATGCGCAGCGACACGCCGTAGGGCTTGAAGGCCGTCTGGGTATTGCCGTTGCCGTCCACCGTGCTGTAGGGCACTTCGCCCCCCGCCAGGAATTCGGCGGTCGCGCCGCTGCGGGCCAGGAGCTGCGGCTGGGCCAGCACCACCGCCCGTCCGTCCTGGGCCAGCAGGTCGATGCGGGCCGACAGCAGCGCATTGATGCCGAAGTAGCCGGCGGCCCCGGGCGACGGAAAGGCCAGGGGCAGCACGGTTTCCCCGGGCCGGTCGGCGTAGCGGCGGGAACCCCCGTCCCAGCCCAGGCCGGCATTCACGCCTCCGGTGGAGCTCGTGCCCCAGCGCAGGCCGACCTCGCGCAGCAGGGAACGGGGCACCTCGACCACGCGCACGTCCAGCAGCACCATCTGGTCCCAGCCGACCGTGCCAGTGAAGTCCAGGAGCTGCGGGTAGCGTCGCCCCAGTTCCGCCAGGCGCTGGCGGTCGCCGTCGGACAGTTCGTCCCCTTCGACCAGCAGCTTGTCGCCCAGAGCCGTCACGCGGACGCCCGGAATGCGTTCCAGCAGGCCGCGCAGTTCGTCCTGCAGCTGGCGGGCGCCCTCGGGCGCCACCTCGACGGCATAGCGATAGGCCTGTCCATCCGCCGTCCAGGCATGCAGGGTGCTGAAGCCCGGCTTGCGGGCGAACACGATGACTTCGCGGTCGTCGGTGCTGACGGCGTTCAGGATCTTGCCGTCGCCCACCGCCACGCGGGCCACGCCGGGAATGCCCAGCACCCGGACCTCGCCCGCCTGGAGCGCCAGCGGCGTTTCGGCGGCGGGCGCCGGAGCGGCGACGGAGGCCGCCGGGGCGGACGACACCAACCCCCAGGCCAGGCACAGGGCCGGGCACAGGCCGCAGGCGGGAAATGCGCGCCTCATGGCCGCGCCTCTGCTTCGAATCGAGCGGATCGCTCCGCCGGCCCCGGATCATCGTCCCCGTCCTCCGGGCCGGACGCGCCCATCGCCGGGCCGGGCCAGGCGGTCCGGCCGAACGGGGCCTCGGCCGGGACAGCCGGGGCCTCTCCGTCGGCCATCGGCGCCGCCGGCACGGCCTGCCCCGCCAGAGCGCGCATCCAGGCGCTGGCCAGGGCCTGCCCTTCCGGCAGGTCGAACCAGCCGTTGCCCGGGCGGACCGCCTGTCCTTCGGGACCGGCCCAGGCCGGCAAGGCGCGGGCGCCCGAAGTCCCGTACAGGATGACGGCGCGCCGGGCCGGCGCGCGCGGCGGGTCGCCCACGCCCAGCAGGGACGCCAGGTCGCCCCGGGCGGCCCGGCGGTCGGCGCGGGCATCGCCGGGGTGGCGCAGGATGGCGGTCAGCGTCCCGGCCTGGCGGGCGGCGACCAGCTTCACCACGTCCTCGGGCGCCGCATCGAGCGTCACCGTGGAATAGGCGGATTCCTCGGCGCCGGCCTCGCTGGTCCGGGTCTCGCGGCCCGTCGCCAGCACCAGCACGCCCTGGAGCAGCGGCGCCGTCAGGCGCTTGCGCCGGTGGTCGAAGGACACGTACAGATCGATCAGGTCGCCGGGCTGCAACAGGCCGGACAGGGAATTGACCTGGTCCACGGGCAGCGTGATGGCGCGCCGGCCAGGCGCCAGGTGCTCGGAGAAGGCCGGCTGGGGGCGCACGGTGTGCGCGGGAAGCAGCGCGTCGCCGGCCCGCACGGCGGTCCCCAGGACCCGGCCCTCGAGTTCGCCCAGCCGGGCCAGGGGCAGCGTGTCGCCGCCCACCCAGCGGGCGGGAAAACCGCGCACGGCCAGATCGTCCGGCGCCAGCCGGGTGCCGGCCGCAAGATCCCTGGCGGCCACGATGCGCTCGACCATGTCCAGCCGGGCGCGGTCCTCGATCTGCCGCTCGCGCTCGCGCACGTGCAGGGCCAGGGCGCCCGCCGCCAGCAGGCCGGTCCCCAGGGCCATCGCCCCCAGGACGGCGGACCGGGGGATGCGCGGAAACGGGAACGTCATGAGGCCTCCTTCGGCCGATGCCAGAACGTCAGGGCGACGGCGCCGGCCCTGGGGTGGAGATGAACCGTCAGGCGGGCGCCGTCCGGCCGCACCCATTCCCCTGCCACCGGCGCCACCGCGTCCTTCGCGGATCCGGAAGCCTGTCCAGGCGCCGCCGCCGGCCGCCAGCGCCGGTTCCACAGGGCGCGCCGCACGGCGGCGGCCACGCGCGGATACGGTCCCGGGCACAGGTAGCTGGCCAACAGGCCGGCACCACCGGCCAGGCGGCTGGAAGCGCGCAGCACGGCGCGCGCGCCGGCAGGCACGAGTTCGTCGGGATCGAAACCGATCTCGCGCCGATCGTCCGGCCCCAGGCTGGAGAGCAGGCCGATCGTGCCCGCACCGCCCTCATCGTCCGGCCGCAACTGCGCCAGCCAGTGCCGCCCTTCGTGAACGCCGGACAAGGACAGCACGGTGCCGGAGAACTGCAGCCGGTCGAATCGGGATTCCCCTGCGCGCGTCAGCCGCCGCGCCGCTTCCGCCGGAGCCATCGGCGCCCGGAAACGCCGCATCCGCAGGCGGGCGCCCGGCAGATCGAAGGCCAGGGGCGCGGCCCAGACCCACCCCGCCAGGGCCTCGGACCGGGCCGGATCCCAGGGTCCGGGAAGGGCGCAGGCCGAACCGGCGCACAGCATCAGGACCGCCGCCAGCATCGCGGACGAACGGACGCCCGACACGAACGGATTCATGGCTGCCTCCAGGTTTGCAGGTGCGGACGCGGCACGCTGCCCGTCCAGGGGCCGGTCCAGTCCCAATCGGGCAAGGCGCGGCCCCAGGCGGCATCCACGTTCCGGAGACGGCCCAGCACCGCCTGGCCTGCCGCCCGGGACGCCGCGGCCGCCGCACCCCAGGCCCGCGGACTGCCCGCCAGGATCGACTGGGCATCGGCATCGTCCGCCGCCGCGCCGTCGCCGCTCAGGATCGCGGTGTGACGGCGCAGATCGAGCCTCAGCCGGTCGAAATCGAGCAGGGTCCCCGCCGTTTCCGCCTCGCCGGCGGTCCGGACCCGGGCGCCGGCGCGCCAGACGGCCGGATCGCCCAATCGCAATTCCCGGCGCAGGTCCGCCACCCCGGCCACGGGATCGCCAATCTGCCGTCCGGCCATGGGGCCCAGCGATTCGACGGCCAGACGTGCCTCGTCCGCCAGGAAGTCCACGCCCCGCCGGGTCCGCCAGCGGTGTCCAGGCGCGCCCAGATAGCCGTCCCCGCCGGGTTCCAGCGCCTCCGGCGCCAGGCCCTGATGGGCATGGGCGAAGGCGGCTCGGCGGCTGGCGTGGGCCAGTTGCAGGCCGACATCCTGCAGGCGCCCCAGCCAGGCGATGCCCAGCCACAGGCTGCCCAGGACGGTCAGCACGACCAGGGTTTCGACGAGGGCCTGGCCGCCCTGCCGTGCATGCATGGGCATGTCAGTCTCCCGGCGCATCCGACAGCCCGGCGGCCAGGCGCGCATGCCAGTAGGGATGGAACAGATTGGGGGTTTCGTCCAGGCCGTCCGGGCGCCGCCCTGGACGGGAGAACAGGCTTTCCGCCGCGCTGAGGGCGCGGATCGGGCGGCCGGACGCATCCGGCAGTTCCAGGCGCACGACAAATCCCGAGGCGGCGTCCGGACCTGTCCCGGCGGCAACGTCCAGGTAGCCGCCCAGACCGCGGGACGCCCAGGCCTGCCTGTCGCGCAGGGCATAGGAATTGGCCAGGGGATTGTCCCGGCCGCCCACCAGATCCCATTGCGTCGCCGCCCGCACCCAGCGCCAGAAATCCTGGTCGGCGAAATCCTCCGGAGGCGCATCGACGTGATCCGCGTCCATCGCCTGGCCGGGCCGCGCCGGCATCCAGGCCCAGCCCATGGCGTATTCTCGGTAGTAGCAGCCGATCCAGCGGTTGGAGCGCACCGCGTGAAAGGACTGCGTGTCCCCCGCCCGCCAGCGGCCGGAGTCGTCCAGCGCGGTACCGCCGCGCCGCCGCAGTTCATGGCGCAGGTGCGGGCAGCGGCCGCTGACGGGCCAGGGATTGCGCGCCGTATGGTCCCGGGGATCGAGAAACGGGTACAGACCGGCCAGATGCCGCGTCCAGTCGAACAGGGGCGCGTCCGGCGCATGGCGGCGCAGCAGGCCGGGCCAGGCGTCGTCCGCCACCACGGGCCGCAGATCGCCGGGCTTGCGTTCGGGGTAGTGGGCGGCCAGCACGGCCCGCATCGCCTCCAGGCGCGCCCGGGGCAGGTCCCGGGCCAGGGCGCGGGACAGGTCCGCCGACAGCTCGTGCACGAAACGCTCGTGCGCGGTGTAGGCACGGCCCAGCGCTCCTCCGGCCCGCGCCTGGGCTTCCAGGCCGACGGCCGAGGCCGCCGCCAGATAGGCGCGGCCATGGCCGGCACCGAACAGCAGGCCGATCAGGTGGGCCGGCGGATTGCCCTGGGCCAGACGGCGCGATTCCATGCCGGCGTAGTGCGCCCAGCTGCCCAGCGTGACCAGGTGCGCCATGGCCAGCTGATGCGCCATCCGCGCACGGTTCAGATAGGCCAGGAAATTCAGGGTGCGGGCCTGGACCAGGGCGCCGCTGTAGGCGGCGGCATCCAGGCCGTGGACCAGCCGGGCCTTGGCCGCCAGGACCTGGCCGGTGGCGAAATAGCGCGTCCAGGCCAAACCCAGCGCGGCCGCCAGCAGCATGCCCAGCACCAGGACCTGGCCCCGCTGGTCGCGAAGGGCGTGGCGAAGACCGGCCATGTCACTGCCCCGCCGCCGCATTGCCGGTGAAGGACTTCAGCGATTTGGCGGCCGCCTGCGCGGCGGCGGATTCGGCCGCCGACTGGGCGATGCGGGACTGCTCGGAGCCGTCCTCGCCGGCGATTTCGCGCGCCATGGCCGCCGTCTGCGCGCGGATCACCTGGCCGAACAGCTGGTAGACCGCGATGGCGGCCACGGCCACCAGGGCGACGACGATGACGTATTCGACCATCGCCTGCCCACGCTGCGCGGACCGGCCGGCCTGGTCGGACTTGTGCGCCAGCAGTGCGGGCACGTCCGTGACGCCCGGCCGCAGCGGCGCACGCACGGCACCGGCGGACGGCGCACCGGGAAGGACGCGGCGGAGGCGGCTGGAAGACGGGCGGACGCGGCGCGGCAGGCGAAGGAAGGCGGACATGGCGGGCTCCGGAAAGAAGATGGAACCCAGTGTGCCCCGCCCTCGCCCGCCCGCCTATTCGCAATTCCCGTCCTGGCTGAAAGTATCCAGGCCAGGGCTCGCCGCGTGCGGGACCGCGCCGATCCGCCGTCCGGGCCTGTCCACCACGAGGCGGACCGGCCCGGACCAGCGAAGGGAAATCAGCCGATGCGCACGCGCAGAGTGCCCAGGCCTTCGATGGCGCCTTCGAGCCGGTCGCCGGGCACGACGGCGCCCACACCGGCCGGCGTGCCGGTGTAGACCAGGTCGCCGGCCTTCAGTTCGAACAGGGTGGACAGGTAGGCGATGGCTTCCGGCACCGACCAGATCATGTCCGACAGGTCGCCCGACTGGCGCGGCTGGCCGTTGACCGACAGGGAGATCGCCCCCTGGGCCATCGTGCCGGCGGAGGCGGCCGGATGCAGCGGCCCGATGGGCGCGCTGTGGTCGAAGGCCTTGCCGGTTTCCCAGGGACGGCCGGCTTTCTTGGCGGCGCCCTGCAGGTCGCGGCGCGTCATGTCCAGGCCGATGGCGTAGCCCCAGACGCAGGCGGCCGCCTGCTCGGGCGTCAGGTCGCGGCCGCCCGAGCCCAGCGCGGCGACGAGCTCGACCTCGTGGTGCAGGTCCTGGGTGAGCGGCGGATACGGCAGCACGCCCTCGGCGCCGTCGGCCACGCTCAGGACGGCGTCGGCGGGCTTGGCGAAGAAGAACGGCGGTTCGCGGCCGGAATCGCCCATTTCCCGCGCGTGTTCCGCGTAATTGCGGCCGACGCAGTAGATGCGCCGCACGGGAAAGCGGGCCGAGGTGCCCTGGACGGCCACGGTGGCCGCCTCGGGACGGGGAATCACGGTGTCACTCATCCCTTGGCCTGCTCGTAGCGTTCGGCGGAAGCGCGGATTTCCTGCTTGGCGGCGTCCACGCCCGACCAGCCCTGGACCTTGACCCACTTGCCCTTTTCCAGGTCCTTGTAGTGCTCGAAGAAATGCTGGATGCGCTGCAGTTCCGCGGCCGGCAGGTCCGCCGTCGATTCGATCGGGCTGTACGGCGGGTAGAGCTTGTCGACCGGACGGGCCAGGAGCTTGGCGTCCTTGCCAGCTTCGTCTTCCATGTTCATCACGCCCAGGGCGCGGCAGCGGATCACCGAGCCGACCTGCACCGGGAACGGCGCGATCACCAGGACGTCCACCGGATCGCCGTCTTCCGACAGGGTCTGGGGGATGTAGCCGTAGTTGCAGGGATAGTGCATGGCGGTCAGCATGAAGCGGTCCACGAACACCGCGCCGCTGGCCTTGTCGACTTCGTACTTGACCGGATCCGCGTTCATCGGGATCTCGATCACGACGTTGAATTCCTCGGGCAGCTTGTCGCCGGCCGGCACTCGATCTAGGCTCATGGGTTTCCTTGATAGGTCAGACAGAAAAATCTATTTGCGCGCGCCGCCGCCGTCCGAGGTCTGGGACATGTCCACCCCGGGAATGGGCGCGGTGTCGAAGTATTCGTCTTCGGCGGACGCGGATCCGGATGCGGCGGCTGCGGCCGCGGGCGGCTCGGGCGCCGGGGCGGAGACGGGTATCGCGTCGGCGCCGGTCTCGTCCTGGACGTAGACGCCGCTGGCGGCATAGGGGGCGGACGGCGCCGGTTCCGCGGGCGCCGTGTCGTCCGCTTCGTCGAAGTGGGGGTCGCCGCGCGTGTCGGCGGCCGGCAGCAGGCGGCTGACGGCGGGGATTTCGGCGTCCGCCGCCTGGCAGGCCAGCCGCCAGTTCCTCAGGGCCTGGTCGGGATGGCCCAGCGCGTCGTGCAGGTTGCCCAGCAGGGCGTGGATGTGGGTGTCGGCGCGCAGGGCCAGGCTACGTTCCAGGTAGTGCTCGCCCTGCCCCCAGAGCTGGGCCGCCAGGCAGAGCTGGCCCAGCGCCGCCAGCAGACCGGGATGGTCGGGATTGGACTTCAGCCAGAGTTCGGCATGCCCGAGCCGCTGGCCGGCCTGGGCCGCGTCGCAATGGGCATAGAGGCGCAGCAGGCGGTCGTCCAGGTGGCGGCCGAGGGCGGCCTCGAGGATGCGGGCCGATTCGGCCGGATGGCCCAGGCGGGCCTGGACCTGGGCGCCGGCCAGCGCCACGTCGGGATCCAGCCGTTCGTCGGCGCCCAGGTCGCCCCAGAGGGCGTTCCAGCCGGATTCATCGGTCCGGGCCAGGCGCTGCGCCGTCGATTCGCGAATGAACTGGCGGGCCTGGGTTTCATCGATGGCGCCCCGGCGCAGCAGCAGGCGCGTGAGTTCGTACACGCGGTCCGCATGGCCCAGCTGGCGATGGGCCCGCAGCAGCAGGCGGGTGCCGTGCAGGAAGCGGGAGGAGGCGTCCTGCAGCGGTTCGAGCAGGGCCAGGGCTTCCTCGGCGCGATTCTGGTCCAGGTACATTTCCGCCGTCACCGTGTCCACGGCCTGCCGCAGGCGGGAATCCTGGCCGGCGCCCTCCTGGGCGAGCCGCAGGACCTGGTCGCGCCGCGCGGTTTCGCCCAGCAGATGCAGGGCGCGCGCCGCGCTGAGCCCGGCGAGGACCTTGCGGTCGGCCGAACGGGTGCGCGACAGCAGGTTGGACAGGTCCTTTTCGGCCTGGACGTAGCGGCCTTCCAGGACGTTGATCCAGCCCCGCTCGAGCAGTTCGACGTCGCGCTTCTGAGCGCGCCGTCCCCGCCAGGCGCGCAGCCGGCCGGGGCTGGTCCCCAGCCAGTTCAGCGCGCGCAGCAGCCAGTGCAGCACCAGGAAGGCCGCGAGCGCCAGCACGACGGCCAGCGACAGGGACAATTCGATGCGCCACGGCTGGGCGACGATGAGGACGTTGCCGCCGTGTTCGCGCAACACCAGGGCCAGCGCCACCGCGGCCGCGAAGAGAATCAGGGTCCAGATCCAGGATCGCATCGCGCGCTCCTCAGACCGCGCCGGCGCCGGCGGGCGCCGCGGCGGGCGACGGCGCCGGCGTGGCGTCGTCCTGGCCGGAATCGTCCTGGCCGGAATCGTCGGGCGCGTTTCCGTCCTGTTCGTCCTCCGCCGCGGCTGCGTCCCGGGCCGCGGCGATCGCGGCCAGGCTGTTGTCCACCGTGGGCAACTTAACCTCGATCGCGGTGTCACGCAGTTCGCGGGCGATCTTCAGGGCCTCGCGGGAGGATTCGGCGCGCATGTCGTAGCGCTGGTCGATGGCCCTGGACAGCTGTTCGAGTTCGGCCTGCCAGATGCGCGACTGGCGCATCATCAAGGCCAGCTGGGCCGTCACGGCCCGCTGCTTCAGGACTTCGCGGAAGCGCAGGGCCTGGTCGGGCGACATCAGCAGCGCGGCCGCGTCGTCCACCCGGCGCACGTCGAACAGGCCGCGCAGGTCCTGCGACACCAGGCCGGCCGCGTCGCGCGTCCATTGCCAGGCGTCGGCGGCCACGGCGCGCCAGCCCTCGGGCGCCGGCTCCGCCGGGGCCGGGCTCGCTGTCGAGGCCGGCGACCCGGCGGCGGGGGCCGGGACGGCAGGGCCGGCCGGCTGTCCGGCGGCGTCCGGGATCAGCAGGGGCGCGGTTCCGACCAGGTCGGACAGGCGGTCGATCCGCGCCGTCAGGGCCGGCAGGTCGATGGTCGCCACGGCACGCAGGCGGTCCAGGTCGCCGTTGATCGACTGCTGCAGTGCCGCCAGTCCGGGACGATTGGCGCGCGCCAGCTGGGCCTGCGCGGCCTCGAGGGAGATGATCGCGTTGGCGACGTTGCCGCCCAGGGCGAGCTGCTGCTGGGCGATGGTGACCAGGTGGTCGATGTCGTTGAGCAGCAGCAGGTCCGAGCCGCTGTCCGTCATCATCCGCAGGGCCTGGTCGAGTTCCTGGACCTGGCCGGTGGTGGCGTCCAGGGCGCCGCTCAGTTCCTGGAGCCGGGCGGCCTGCGCCTGGACCAGCGACAGGGCCTGCCCGGCCTGGGCGCGGGTTTCCTGGACGAGCTGGACGCTTTGCTGGTGCTGTTGCTGCAGGTCGGCGCGCAAGGCGCGGTACTGGCGGTTCTGATAGAACAGCGCGCCCCCGAGGACCAGGGCGAGCAGGACCAGCAGGATCACCGCCGTGGCGGATCCCCCCGACCGCGTCCGCCCCTTTCCTGCCTGGGCCGTTGCCAGCGCGGAGGCGGGCGTCGCCGATTCGGAGGTCGGTGCGGGCGAGCTGTGATCGGTATCGGTCATGGCGGCGTACGGGTCCTTCTAGGCTGATCTCGCAGATGCCAATATAGCCTGAAACAAGGCGGCCTCATCGGGCGCGCTCAGGCGCACGGTCAGCGCGCCCGCGGGGCGGTCGGCATAGATGCATTGTAAACGCCGCGCGATCCGCTCGTGCAGCGTGACGACCTTCAGCGCGGCCGGCCAGTCCATGCCCTGCCGGCGCAGGCTGTCGTCCACGGCATCGACGGCCTCGGGGCTGGTCAGCAGCAGCGTACAGGCGTCCTGCCCCGCCAGGACGGCGCACGTGGCGTGGTCCCAGGTCACGGGGTCGCGCCGGTACAGGGCATGGCATGCCACCCGCCAGCCGCGCGCGCGCAGCTGCCGCGCGAGCCAGTCGCGTCCCCGCTGGGCCCGCAGGATATGGGCGCGGCCCGGCGCCAGGCGCGCGGCCTCGATGACGGCCAGCAGTGATTCCGAATCGGGCGTCGCGTCCGCGCCCGGCGCCAGGATCGCATCCGGGGGCACGTGCACGCGCAGCGCCCGGGCGGTCGCCGCCCCCACCGCCGCGGCCCGGACACCGGCTGGCCAGGGCGCGGCGCGGCCGTCGAAGCAGGCGTCCACCGCCTGGCGGCTGACGAAGACGCAGAGATCGCCCGCCAGCAGCCGGGGCGCGGCGGCGTCCAGCCGCTCGATCGACAGGGCCGGCGCCTCGACCACAGTCAGGCCGGCCGCGCGCAAGGCGCAGGCCAGCGACGCGTTGCGCCCCGCGGGGCGCGTCAGCACGACCGGAGCGTGCGGGTCCATCCGGGGAACCGTTCAGGACGCGGCGGATTCGGACAGGCGGGCCAGGATCGCGTCCGCCCCCTGGCCGAGCAGGTCCCGGGCAACCGAGGCCCCCAGCGTTTCGGCGGCCTCGGGCGCGCCCGACGTTTCCGCGCGCAGGACGCGGCTGCCGTCGGGTTCCGCCACCAGCGCCCGCAGGCGCAGCCGGCCGTCTTCCAGCACCGCGTGGGCCGCCAGGGGCACCTGGCAGGACCCTCCCAGCGCGCGTGACACGGCGCGCTCGGCCAGGGCGCAGGCGGTGGTCTGGCCGCAGGCCAGCGGCGCCAGCCAGCCCCGCAGGTCGGCGCGGTCCGCCAGGATCTCGATCCCCAGCGCGCCCTGCCCCGCAGCCGGCAGGCTGAGATCCACCGGCAGGACGGCGCGGATCCGTTCGGCCAGGCCCAGGCGCCGCAGGCCGGCGGCGGCCAGCACGATGGCGGCGTAGTCGCCCCGGTCGAGCTTGGCCAGGCGGGTGTCCAGATTGCCGCGCAGCGGCTTGACGACCAGACCGGGATAGCGCGCGCGCAGCTGGGCCTCGCGGCGCAGGCTGGAGGTACCGACGACGGCGCCCGGGGGCAGTTCGTCCAGGGAGCCTGCGACGTTGGACACCAGCGCGTCGCAGGGGTCGGCCCGTTCCAGGATGGTGGACAGGGCGAAAGGCCGCGTCAGGTCGACGGGCACGTCCTTGAGGGAATGCACGGCCAGGTCCGCGCGCCCGTCCAGCAGCGCGGTCTCGAGTTCCTTGACGAACAGGCCCTTGCCGCCGACCTTGGACAGGGTCCGGTCCAGGATCTGGTCGCCGCGCGTGGTCATTTCCAGCAGATCGACACGGCAGCCCGGATACAGGGCCTGGAGGCGGGCCTGCACGTGGCGGGCCTGCCACAGCGCCAGGCGGCTGGCCCGGGTGGCGATCACAAGGGTGTGGGGAGCCGGAGCATCGGTCATGCGGTGTACCTCGAGAGCAGCAAGCGAAGCAGCAGGCCCAGCGCGGCCAGGATGGCCAGGCCCTGCAACAGGGTGGGGCGTTTCAGTTTCATGATTTCACGGTGAAGTCCGGGCGGCCGCCGCGCGCCGCCCCAGCCAGGTGCCCAGGCCCATGACGAGCAGGGCCCCGGCGATTTCGGCGACCAGGCGGACCGGCCCCTGGATGGCGTCCAGCCAGCCCGCCAGGGCGGCGTCGGTGACCAGCATCCCGCCGGCGATCCAGCCCAGCAGGCCGGCGCCCAGCGTCACCACCAGAGGATAGCGGTCGATCAGCTTCAGCACCAGGGTGCTGCCCCAGACGATGATGGGTACGCTCAGCAGCAGGCCGAAGACGACGTAGGCCAGCCGATGGTCCGCGACGGTGTTCTGGGCCGCGCCGGCGATGGCGATGACGTTGTCCAGGCTCATGACGAAATCGGCGATGACGATGGTGCGCACGGCCGCCCAGACGGAACCGGCCCCCTCGATCCGGTCGTGTGCGCCGTCATCGGGCAGCAGCAGCTTGACGCCGATCCAGAGCAGCAGCAGCGCGCCGACGATCTTCAGGCCGGGAAACGCCAGCAGCGTCAGCGCGAAGGCGATCAGGGCCACCCGCAGGACGATGGCGCCCGCCGTGCCCCACAGGATGCCCTGCAGGCGCCGGCGGTGTTCCAGCCGGCGGCAGGCCAGCGCGATGACGACGGCGTTGTCGCCGCCCAGCAGGACGTCGATCAGGACGATCTGGAAGACCGCGCCCCAATGCATCTGTCCGAGCCACTCGAGCATGCCGAGCCCGCCTCCTAGACCGGTAGGAACAATGAAAGCAACAGAAAAGGAAAGGCCCCCACGCCGGGGGGCCTGGACGATCGGCGCGGGGGATCAACCGCCTGCGCCGGTCTTCAATTACAGCACGGTTTTGAGCAGTTTGCCCATTTCCGAGGGGTTGCGCGTGGTGCGGATCCCGCAGGCTTCCATGATTTCGAGCTTGGCGTCGGCGGTGTCGGCGCCGCCCGAGATCAGGGCGCCCGCGTGGCCCATGCGCTTGCCCGGAGGCGCCGTGACGCCGGCGATGAAGCCGACCACGGGTTTCTTCATGTTGTCCTTGGCCCACTGCGCGGCGTTGACCTCGTCCGGGCCGCCGATCTCGCCGATCATGATGACGGCGTCCGTGTCCGGATCGTCGTTGAACATCTTCAGCACGTCGATGTGCTTCAGTCCGTTGATCGGGTCGCCGCCGATGCCGACCGCGCTGGATTGGCCCAGGCCCAGTTCCGTGACCTGCGCCACGGCTTCGTAGGTCAGGGTGCCGGAACGGCTGACGATGCCGATGCGGCCCTTGCGGTGGATGTGGCCCGGCATGATGCCGATCTTGATTTCGTCGGGCGTGATCAGGCCCGGGCAGTTGGGGCCCAGCAGCAGGGTCTTGCGGTTCTCGTCGCGCATGCGGTTGCGGACTTCGAGCATGTCGCGCACGGGGATGCCTTCGGTGATGCAGATGGCCAGGTCCAGGTCGGCCTCGACGGCTTCCCAGATGGCGGCGGCGGCGCCCGCGGGCGGCACGTAGATGACCGACACGGTCGCGCCGGTGGCCTGCTTCGCGTCCTTCACGGAGGCGTAGATGGGGATGCCCTCGAAGTCCTCGCCGGCCTTCTTCGGATGCACGCCGGCCACGAAGGCGGCGCGGCCGTTGGCGTAGTCGCGGCACATGCGGGTGTGGAACTGACCGGTCTTGCCGGTGATCCCCTGGGTGATGACCTTGGTGTCCTTGTTGATCAGAATCGACATGTTCTATTCCCTGTGATGCTTATTTCGCGGCGGCGACGACGGCGGTCGCGGCCTCGGCCATGGTGTCGGCGCTGATGATGGGCAGGCCCGAGGCCGCCAGCATCTTCTTGCCCTGCTCTTCGTTGGTGCCCTTCATGCGCACCACCAGCGGCACGCTGAGGTTGACGGCCTTGCAGGCGGCGATGACGCCTTCGGCGATCACGTCGCAGCGCATGATGCCGCCGAAGATGTTGACCAGGATGGCCTTCACGCCGTCGTTCTTGAGCATGATCTTGAAGGCTTCGGTGACCTTTTCCGCCGTGGCGCCGCCGCCGACGTCCAGGAAGTTGGCCGGCTCGCCGCCGAACAGCTTGATGGTGTCCATCGTGGCCATGGCCAGGCCGGCGCCGTTGACCAGGCAGCCGATGTTGCCGTCGAGCTGGATGTAGGCCAGGTCGAACTTGCTGGCTTCGATCTCGGCGGGGTCTTCCTCGTCCAGGTCGCGGTAGGCGACGATCTCGGGATGGCGGAACAGCGCGTTGGAATCGAAATTGAATTTCGCGTCCAGGGCGACGATGTTGCCCTTGCTGTCGCGGTTCAGGGGGTTGATCTCGACCAGCGAGGCATCGGTTTCCATGTAGCACGTATAGAGCTTCTGGCACACGTCGATGAACTGGTCCACGGAATCGGCCGGCATGGCGACGCCCTGGGCCAGCTTTTCGCCATCGGCCCGGGTGAAGCCCTTCAGGGGGTCGATCTGCACGGTGACGATCTTTTCGGGGGTGGAATGGGCGACTTCCTCGATGTCCATGCCGCCTTCGCTCGAGGCGATGAAGGCCACTTTCTGCGTGGCGCGGTCGGTCACGACGGACAGGTAGTATTCCTTCTGGATGTCGGCGCCGTCCTCGATGTACAGGCGGCGGACCTTCTGGCCTTCGGGGCCGGTCTGGTGCGTGACCAGTTGCATGCCCAGGATCTGGCCGGCCAGGGCGCGGACGTCGTCCAGCGACTTGGCGACCTTCACGCCGCCGCCCTTGCCGCGGCCGCCGGCGTGGATCTGCGCCTTGACGACCCAGACAGGACCCCCCAGTTTCTCGGCTGCCGCCACGGCCTCTTCGACCGAGAACGCGGGAATGCCGCGCGGGACAGTCACGCCAAACTTCTTCAGCAATTCCTTGCCTTGATATTCGTGAATTTTCATGAGTTACCTGTCAGTGAAGAAAAAAGAAAGTCGCCGGCCCGCCGCTTCGACCGTCCGGTTTGCAGACCTCGATCGAGCCTGCGATCCGATGAACGCTAGCGTTCATCGGAATGCGCCTCGGCGGGGACATACCAGGGGGAATAATGCATGCGCACCACCGGGCCGTCCACCCGCAGGGCGTGGCAGCCGTCCAGCTGGAAAGGCCGTTCGCCGGTGTCGGCCTGGCGCTGGCGGCCGGCCATGGTCTGGACCGCCACGGTGGGCAACACGTTGGTCAGTTCCGTGACGTGGGTGCAGCCGGCCGTGCGGCCGAAGCGCTCGCGCACGTGCTTGCGGAACTGGTTGAGCAGGTTCAGGCCGACCAGCTGGCGGTATTCCGGCGCGATGGCGCTGCAGAATTCGCCGTAGGGAGCGGCTTCGTAGGCGGCCTCGGAGGCCGTGATGGTGAAGTGGTCGTCGATGGTGATGCGCAGGCGCATGTGGTGCACCGGCGCGCCCGCGGGATGGACGCCGCCCCCGCGGATCGGGAAATCGTAGGCCTTGGTGTCGATGAGTTCGGCTTCCAGGTCCCATAGCCCGTCATCCCGGGCATAGGATTCGACGCGGATGGAGCGCGTGTGGACGGGACGGCGCGGGCACGCCGGATCGGACAAGGGCATGGGGGATGGAAAGGCTGGAATTCGTAAAACCTTTCAATTATATACCGTGTATAAGCCCCCGATTATACCGGGGGCCCATGCCCCGCCCGGGGCCGGGCGGGATGCGACGGCCCCGGAGCCGCCGCGTCCGGTCAGGCCGCTTCCCTCAGCGTCCGGGCGGCCCGCACCATGGCCTGCAGCGCCGCGCGGGTTTCCGGCCAGCCGCGCGTCTTCAGGCCGCAATCCGGGTTCACCCAGAGCCGTTCGGCGGGCAGGCGGCGGGCGGCGCGGCGCACCAGGTCCACCATCCAGTCCTCGCGCGGAACGTTGGGCGAATGGATGTCGTAGACCCCCGGCCCGATGTCGTTCGGGTAGGCGAAGTCCTCGAACGCGCCCAGCAGCTCCATGTTCGAGCGCGAGGTCTCGATCGTGATCACGTCGGCGTCCATCGCCGCAATCGATTCGATGATGTCGTTGAACTCCGAATAGCACATGTGCGTGTGGATCTGCGTGTCCTCGCGCACGCCGCCGGTGGACAGGCGGAAGCTGTCCACCGCCCAGTCCAGGTAGGCGGCCCAGTCGCCGCGCCGCAGCGGCAGGCCTTCGCGGATGGCGGGTTCGTCGATCTGGATCACGGTCACGCCGGCCTGCTCCAGGTCCTGGACCTCGTCGCGCAGGGCCAGGGCGATCTGGCGGCAAGTCCGCTCGCGCGGCTGGTCGTCGCGCACGAAGGACCACTGCAGGATCGTCACCGGGCCGGTGAGCATGCCCTTGACCGGCTTGTCCGTCAGGGACTGCGCATAGGCCGACCAGGCCACGGTCATGGGCGCCAGGCGTGCCACGTCGCCGTAGATCAGGGGCGGCTTGACGCAGCGCGAACCGTAGCTCTGCACCCAGCCGTAGGCGGTGAAGGCGAAGCCCGCCAGCAGTTCGCCGAAATACTCCACCATGTCGTTGCGTTCGGGTTCGCCGTGCACCAGCACGTCCAGGCCGATTTCCTCCTGGAAGCGCACGACGCGCTCGATTTCCTCGCGGATCGCCTTTTCATAGGCGGCGTCCCCCAGCGTCCCGGCGCGCCAGTCGCGGCGCAGCGCGCGGATTTCCGGCGTCTGCGGGAAGGAACCGATGGTCGTCGTGGGATAGCGCGGCAGGCCCAGGCGCCGCTGCTGGGCGGCGATGCGCCGGTCGAACGGCGCGCGGTCGCGGCGTACCGAGCCCGAGGCCGCCAGGCGTTCGGCCACGTCCTTGCGATGGATGCGGCTGGACGCGGCGCGATCGCGCACGGCCTGGCGGGCGGCCGCCAGCGCCCGCTGGTCGGCCTCGTCCGCGTCGCCGTCCACCAGGACCCGCAGCAGGCGCAGTTCGTCGAGCTTCTGCACGGCGAAGGACAGCCAGCCGCGCAGTTCGTTGTCCAGGGCGGTTTCCAGGCCCAGGTCGATGGGGACGTGCAGCAGCGAGCACGAGGGCGCCAGCCACAGGCGCTCGCCCAGGCGCCCGGCCGCCGCGCGGACCTGTTCGTGGATGCGGTCCAGGTCGGCGCGCCAGACGTTGCGCCCGTCGATCACGCCCAGGGACAGCACCTGATCGTCGCGCAGCGCGGCCAGCACGGCCGTCGACTGGTTCGGCGCGCGCACCAGGTCCACGTGCAGCCCCTGCGCCGGCAGGGTGCGGATCACGTCCAGATTGTGCTCGATGCCGCCGAAGTACGTCGCCAGCAGCACCTTCGGCCCCTGCGCCGCGAGGCGGGCGTAGACGCCGGCCAGCGCCTCGCGCCAGGCCTGCGGCAGGTCCAGCACCAGGATGGGCTCGTCGATCTGCGCCCATTCCACGCCCTGGGCCGCCAGGCGTTGCAGCACCTGCTCATAGACGGCCAGCAGGCCGGGCAGCAGGTCCAGCTTGGCGGCGTCGCCCGCCCCGCCCGTGTAGGCGTCCCCCTTGCCCAGCCACAGCCAGGTCAGCGGGCCCGGGATCACCGGACGGACGCGATGACCCAGCGCCTGGGCCTCGGCCACCTGCTCGAACAGCGATTCGCGCGCGATGCGATAGGTCTGGCCCGGATGGAGTTCCGGAGTGATGTAGTGATAGTTGGTGTCGAACCACTTGGTCATCTCGCAGGCCGCCGCCGGCGTGCCCGACGGGGCGCGGCCGCGCGCCATGCGGAACAGCGTGTCCAGATCGACCGGCGCGTCGTCCGTCTGGCCGAAGCGCGCCGGCACGGCGCCCAGCAGCGTGGTCCATTCCAGGATGTGGTCGTACCAGGCGAAATCGCCGACCGGCACCCATTGCGCGCCGGCCTCGGCCTGGATCGCCCAGTGGCGGGTCCGCAGTTCGCGGCCCGTGGCCAGCAGGCCGCCCAGGTCGGACTTGCCGGCCCAGTAGGCTTCCTGGGCGCGCTTCAGTTCCCGGGCCGCGCCGATCCGGGGGAAACCCAGATTATGAATGATCGTCATGATTAATCCTGATAACATTAAAATTATTCAATGAACGACATTCTGCCTGGGTGGATCAAAAATAAAAAATCAAATCCTGCACGGATAACATGAGGAAAATTCATGATTGAGCTTCGTCACCTGGAAACCCTGCTGGCCATCCGCGACGGCGGCAGCCTGCAGGAAGCCGCCGAGCGCCTGCACCTGACCCAGTCGGCCCTGTCGCACCAGTTGCGCGACCTGGAAGTCAGGCTGAAGGCGCCGCTGCTGAACCGGCGCACCCGCCCCGCCCGCCTGACGACGGCGGGCCTGCGGCTGGTGGCGCTGGCCGAGGACGTGCTGCCGCGCGTGCGCGCGGCGGAACAGGAATTGCGCCGCCTGGCCGCCGGCCGCGCCGGCCGTCTGCACGTCGCCATCGACTGCCATTCCTGCTTCCAGTGGCTGATGCCGACGCTGGACGCGTTCCGCAAGGACTGGCCGGAAGTCTCCCTGGACCTGACGGCGGCGTTTTCCTTCGCCCCCCTGCCCGCCCTGGCGCGCGGCGACCTGGACGTGGTGATCACTTCCGACCCCGAGCCGCTGGAATCGGTGGACTACACGCCGCTCTTCGCCTACGAACTGGTGCTGGCGGTCTCCAGCCAGGGGCCGCTGGGCGCGGTCGACCGGATCCGGCCGGAGGATCTGGCCGGCCAGGTCCTGATCACCTACCCGGTCGACCGGACCCGGCTGGACGTCTACACGGCCTTCCTGGACCCGGCCGGCGTGGAACCCGCCGCCGTGCGCACGGCGGAACTGACCCCCATGATCGTGCAGCTGGTCGCCAGCGGCCGGGGCGTGGCGGCGCTGCCCAGCTGGGCGCTGGACGAATATAAAAACCTGCCGGGGCTGAGCATCCGCCGGCTGGGCACGGGCATCTGGCGCACCTTGCAGGCCGGCGTCCGCGCCGAGGACGTGGAAACCGCCTATGTCCAGGCCTTCCTGGAACAGGCGCGGCGCACGTGTTTCGAGACCCTGCCGGGCATCCGGGCGCCGGCATAGGAGATGTCAATCCGCCGCGTCGTCCGCCGCCGGATCGTCCAGACCGGCGGACTCGCGGCTGTCCAGCAGGCGCCGGATGCAGTCGGCGGAAAAGCCCCGCCCCGCCATGAAGCGGTACTGCCGCGCGTATTCGCGCGGATCGGCGGGCGGCTGGCCGAACTTGCGCGCCCAGACGGCGCGCGCGCGTTCGGCTTCGGTCGAACGCAGGGAATCCCGCAGATCGGCGAGTTGATCGTCCGCCACCCCCTGCTGGCGCAGGGCGCCCAGAATGCGTTGCGTGCCCTGGCGGGCGGCGGCGCGATGGGCGTAGGCCTGGGCGTAGCGCTGGTCGGACTGCCAGTGTTCGCGCGCCAGGTCGTCGAGCACGGCCTCGACGGCGGCGGGATCGTCGCACCAGGCGGACAGCTTGCGGCGCAATTCCTGGCGGGAATGTTCCCGCCGGGACAGGTAGGCCACGGCCCGGGCCTTCAGGCTGGGGCCGGAGTCGGAGCCAGAGCCGGAACCGCGCCCGGGCGGGTCATCGCCGCCGGACACGGTGCTGAAGCCGTCGTCAGCCCTATTCCCCATCGGCGGCGGAGGCCGCGGGCACGGCCCGAGGCGCGATGCCCAGGTGTTCGCGCACGCGGTTCTCGATCTCGAAGGCCATGTCGGCATGTTCCTTGAGATAGTCGCGGACGTTGTCCTTGCCCTGGCCGATGCGTTCGCCGTTGTAGCTGTACCAGGCGCCGGACTTGTCGATCAGGCCGGCCTGGACCCCCAGGTCGATGATTTCGCCTTCGCGGGAGATGCCGGTGCCGTACATGATGTCGAATTCGACCTGCTTGAACGGCGGGGCGACCTTGTTCTTGACGATCTTGACGCGGGTCTCGTTGCCGACGACCTCGTCGCCCTTCTTGATCGAGCCGATGCGGCGGATGTCCAGGCGCACGGAGGAATAGAACTTCAGCGCGTTGCCGCCCGTGGTGGTTTCCGGGTTGCCGAACATGACGCCGATCTTCATGCGGATCTGGTTGATGAAGATCACCATGCAGTTGGCGCGCTTGATCGTGGCGGTCAGTTTGCGCAGGGCCTGGCTCATGAGGCGGGCCTGCAGGCCGGGCAGCGAATCACCCATGTCGCCTTCGATTTCGGCCTTGGGCACCAGCGCGGCGACCGAGTCGATCACGATCAGGTCGACCGAGCCCGAGCGCACCAGGGCGTCGGTGATTTCCAGGGCCTGCTCGCCGGTGTCGGGCTGGGAGATCAGCAGGTCTTCCAGGTTGACGCCCAGGCGCGCGGCGTACTGGACGTCCAGGGCATGCTCGGCGTCGACGAAGGCGCAGGTGCCGCCGATCTTCTGCATTTCGGCGATGACCTGCAGGGTGAGCGTGGTCTTGCCGGAGGATTCCGGACCGTAGACCTCGACCACGCGGCCGCGCGGCAGGCCCCCGACGCCCAGGGCGATGTCCAGCCCCAGGGAACCGGTGGACACGACCTGGATGTCGTGTTCGACCTGGTTGTCGCCGTAGCGCATGATGGAGCCCTTGCCGAACTGCTTTTCGATCTGAGACAGCGCGGCGGCCAGCGCCTTGGCGCGTTCGGGGTTGGCCTTGCCGGAGCGTTCATCCATGAGGGAATTCCTATCTTGAGTGACAAGCCGCCAGGACCGTGGCCGGGGTGCGGCCGGGTCCGCCTGCGGCGGGATTCGGGAAATTATGGCATTAAATTATACTGTATGGAAATACAGATGTGCCAATCCGGTCCCGAAGAAACGGCGAGCCCGGGCACCTGGGCCGCCGGCGCCGCCGCCACGCCCATCGTTTACCCTAAATGACCTGGCGGGGCCGAGCGTGCCACAATGGCCGCAGTATGGGCCGTTTCAGCGCCCGCCTTCCCCTGGATGTCATTCCCGCCATGCGTATCCTGATTGCCGAGGACGACAGCATTCTCGCGGACGGGCTGTCCCGATCGCTGCGCTACGAAGGCTATGCCGTGGACGTCGTCAGCGACGGCTCCAGCGCCGACTCCGCCCTGCAACTGCAGACCTTCGACCTCCTGATCCTGGACCTGGGCCTGCCGCGCCTGGACGGCCTGTCCGTGCTGCGCAAGCTGCGCCAGCGCGGCACCCCCCTGCCCGTCCTGATCCTGACGGCCGCCGACTCCGTCGAACAGCGCGTGGAAGGCCTGGACCTGGGCGCCGACGACTACATGTCGAAACCCTTCGCCCTCAGCGAACTGGAAGCCCGCGTGCGCGCCCTGATCCGCCGCCATGGCGGCGCGCGCGCGTCCGTCCTGCGCCATGGGCGCCTCTCCTTCGACCTGAACGGGCGCGTGGCCACCATCGACGACGCCGCCGTCGAACTGTCCGCCCGCGAGACCAGCCTGCTGGAAATCTTCCTGTCGCGCAGCGGCCGCATGATCAGCAAGCACCAACTGGTGGACCTGCTGTGCGAATGGGGCGAGGAAGTCACCACCAACGCCATCGAGGTCTACATCCACCGGCTGCGCAAGAAAATCGAGCCGGCCGGCGTCCACATCCTGACCGTGCGCGGCCTGGGATACTGCCTGGAGCCCGACAGCCGCGCCGTGCCGGCGGACGCGGCGGCCGTCGGCTGACGGCGCGCCGTCCCCCATGTTCGCCGACCCGGTCCCGCGCAGGCCCCGCCGCCGGCACGCGACCCTGCTGGGCCGCATCCTGCTGTGGATGATCGTGCCGCTGTTCGTCCTGTGGTCGATCGGCATCGTCATCACCTACTTCATTTCCCTGAACATCGCCAATTCGCCCTACGACCGGACGCTGTCGAGCCACCTGCGCCTGCTGCGCCACGAAGTCGAGCAGCAGCGCCTGGCCAACGGCGTGGCGCTGTCCGAATCGGCCCGCACGGTGCTGGCCGGCGGCGCGGACGAATCCGCCACCAGCTGGCAGATCCTGGACGCCAACGGCCACCTGCTGGCGGGCGACCCCGCCATCCCCACCCCGGAAAACTGGGGCTACGACATCGACCAGATCCGCTTCCGCAACGCATCCCAGAACCACCAGTCCATCCGCATGGCCTACGTCTGGGGCGGGCGCGACCGCGACGGCACCGGCTTCCTGACGGTGGTGGCCGAGCCCGCCGAGGCGCGCGCCACGCTGCAGCAGGAAATCCTGACCGGCATGCTGACGCCCCAGCTCATCATCCTGCCCCTGGCCGCCATGCTGGCCGGACTGGGCCTGACCCAGGGCCTGGAGCCCCTGAGCCTGCTCCAGGAACACATGCGGCGGCGCAAGCCCAGCGACCTGTCGCCCATCCGCGACGACCTGGCGCCGGCGGAGATCGTGCCGCTGATCGCCTCGATGAACAACGTGCTGCAGCGCCTGTCGGACTCCATCGAGTCCCAACGGCGCTTCGTCGCCAACGCCGCCCACCAGCTGAAGACCCCGCTGGCCGGCATCCGCACCCAATGCGAACTGGCCCTGCGCGAACAGGAGCCGGCGCGCATGCGCGACAGCCTGCAGCAGCTGATCACGGGGTCCCAGCGCGCCACCCGTCTGGTGAACCAATTGCTGCTGCTGGCGCGGGCGGAATCCATCGATCCCACCCAGCCGCGCACCACCGAGCTGCTGGACCTGCTGCCCCTGGCCGAGACCTGCACCCTGGAATGGGTCGAGACCGCCCTGCAGCGCCGCATCGACCTGGGATTCGAATCGCCCGGCGAGCCCCTGCCGATCTTCGGCAACGCGGTCATGATCCGCGAGCTGCTCAACAACCTGATCGACAACGCCCTGCTCTACACGCCCCGGGGCGGCCGGGTCACGGTGCGCGCCCTGCCCGAGGGTGACCGGGTCTGCCTGGAAGTCCAGGACTCCGGCCCCGGCATCCCGCCCGAAGAGCAATCCAGGGTCTTCGACCGCTTCTACCGGATCCTGGGCCACGGCGCCGAGGGCAGCGGCCTGGGCCTGGCGATCGTGCGCGAGGTCGCCGAACACCATCACGCCACCATCGCCTTCCTGCCGCCCGGCAACCACCGCGATCCGGTCAGCGCCGGCACCCGGCTGCGTGTTTCCTTCCCCCGCGACGACGTGCCCAGGACCCGCACATGAACCGAGCCCGCCCCATGCCGCACGATGCCCTGGACGAAGCCAACCGTCCCATGACCCACGAGGAACGCCGCGTCATCCTGGCGTCCTCGATGGGCACCGTCTTCGAATGGTACGATTTCTACGTCTACGGCTCCCTGGCGGCCGTCATCGCCCAGCATTTCTTTTCCGGCCTGAATCCCACGGCGGGCTTCATCTTCGCCCTGCTGACCTTCGCGGCGGGCTTCGCGGTGCGCCCCTTCGGCGCCCTGGTGTTCGGCCGGCTGGGCGACATGGTCGGACGCAAGTACGCCTTCGTGGTCTCGATCCTGATCATGGGCCTGTCCACCTTCCTGGTGGGCGTGCTGCCCTCGTCGGCCTCGATCGGCACGGCCGCCCCCATGATCCTGCTGCTGCTGCGCCTGCTGCAGGGCCTGGCCCTGGGCGGCGAATACGGCGGCGCGGCCGTCTACGTGGCCGAGCACGCCCCGCAGGGCCGGCGCGGCTTCTTCACCAGCTGGATCCAGACCACCGCCACCACCGGCATGTTCCTGTCGCTGGTCGTGGTCCTGGGCACCCGCGCCACGCTGGGCCAGGAGGCCTTCGACGCCTGGGGCTGGCGGGTGCCGTTCCTGATCTCCGTGCTGCTGCTGGTGATCTCGGTCTGGATCCGCCTGCGCCTGCACGAATCCCCCGCCTTCACGCGCATGAAGAGCGAGGGCCTGGTCTCGCGCGCACCCATCAAGGAAGCCTTCGGGCGCTGGCGCAACCTGCGCCTGATCCTGCTGGCCCTGATCGGCCTGACGGCCGGCCAGGCCGTGGTCTGGTACACCGGCCAGTTCTACGCCCTGTATTTCCTGACCGAAACGCTGGGCGTGGACGCCAACATCGCCAACATCCTGGTGGCGCTGGCCCTGCTGCTGGCCTGTCCGTTCTTCCTGGTGTTCGGCGCCCTGTCGGACCGGATCGGCCGCAAGCCCATCATCATGGCCGGCTGCCTGATCGCCGCCCTGACCTATTTCCCCGTGTTCAAGGGCCTGACCCACTACGCCAATCCCGCGCTGGAACGCGCCCAGAACCAGGCCCCCGTGTACGTCGTGGCCGATCCGCAGGACTGCTCGCTGCAGTTCAATCCGGTGGGCATTGCGTCCTTCACCAGCGCCTGCGACCTGCTCAAGGCCTTCATGGCCAGCCACTCGGTCCACTACGTCAACCAGCCCGCCCCCGCGGGCGCCACGGCCTACGCCCTGGTGGGCGAACAGCGCATCGACGCCTTCGACGGCACCGCGCTGCCGCGTGCCGAATTCGCCCGCCGCAACGCGGCGCTGCAGGAAGAACTGCGCCAGGCGGTGCGCAGCCACGGCTATCCCGCCTACGCCGATCCGTCCCAGATCAACTTCACCATGGTGCTGCTGCTGTTGTTCTTCCTGGTGCTGCAGGTCACCATGGTCTACGGGCCGATCGCCGCCATGCTGGTGGAGATGTTCCCCACCCGCATCCGCTACACGTCCATGAGCGTGCCCTACCACATCGGCAACGGCTGGTTCGGCGGCTTCCTGCCGCCGGTGGCCTTCGCCACGGTGGCCACCACCGGCAACATGTACGACGGCCTGTGGTATCCGATCGCGGTGTGCGCGATGACGCTGGTCGTGGGCCTGCTGTTCGTCAAGGAAACCCGGCACAACGACCTGAATGCGCCTTAGCCGGATTCAGAGTACCGTCAGGCGTTCGGCCCTAGAATGGCGGCGCACGCCGATGGTCGTCCGGGCGCCTCGTTCCCCCTTTGTCCGCCCGGGCATTCCCGCCGCCGGCTGCCGCCGTCCACGCCCCCCGCGAGCTCCTTTTCGTGTGCGCGGACGGATGCCCTCCCGGCCCGGATTCGTCCGGGCCGTTTTTTTCCGGACGTTCAGGGACAAACGCCCCCCGGCTCATCGGCTTCCCAGTTGGTTCTCCAGCCACGCCTGGAACATCAGCACACCCCAAAGCGGATACTGCGCGTTGCGGCGTCCCGACAGATGCTCCGCCCAGGTCCGCCGGACCGGCGCGGGATCGAAGAAGCCTTCCCGCCGCAGGCGCGATTCGTCCAGCAGGCCTTCCGCCCAGCCGCGCAGCGGGCCGCGCAGCCAGTCGCCGACAGGCACGGCGAAGCCCTTCTTGGGCCGCTCGATCAGTTCGCGGGGCACGTGCCGGTACAGTACCTGCCGCAGGATCCACTTGGGCGTGCCGTCGCGCAATTTCATCGACTGCGGGATCCGCCAGGCGAATTCCACCACGCGGTGATCCAGGAACGGCACGCGGCTTTCCAGGGACACGCCCATGGCGGCCCGGTCGACCTTGACCAGAATGTCGTCGGGCAGATAGGTGATGGCGTCCAGGGCCATCAGGCGCTGTATCCCGTCCAGGCCCTCCAGCGGCAGGGGCCGGCCATGCAGGCAGGTCGGGGGTTCGCATCCGCCGATCACCAGGCTTTCCGGTTCCCAGCGCGAGATCGACTGCAGGTACAGATCGTCGATGCGCTCGGCCGACAGCTTGCGGGCGCCCTGGTGCAGTTTCTCGCCGGGCGCGGCGCGCAGCGATCCGGGCAACACCGGCCGCAGCGGTCCGAGCACGGCGTTCCAGGCCTCGGGCGACAGCGCGCGGATGCCTCCGGCCGCCAGTTTCCGCAAGACGCGCGGCAGGCGGGCGATCCGTTCCCAGTGCCGGCTGTTGCGCACATAGCGGCCATAGCCGGCGAACAGTTCGTCGCCCGCGTCGCCCGACAGCGAGACCGTGACGTGCCGGCGCGCCAGCTGCGACACCAGGAAGGTCGGGATCTGCGAGGAATCGGCGAAAGGCTCGCAATACAGTGCCGGCAGCCGGGGGATGACGTCCAGCGCCTGTTCCGGCGTGACGTACAGTTCCGTATGGTCGGTGCCCAGGTGCCGGGCGACCGCCAGGGCGTGCTCGGCCTCGTTGTAGCCCGGTTCGTGGAAGCCGATGGAAAAGGTCCTGACCGGGCGCGCGGACTGGGCCTGCATCAGCGCCACCACAGTGGACGAATCGATGCCCCCCGACAGGAAGGCGCCCAGCGGCACGTCGGCCAGCATCTGCTGGCGCACGGCGGACTTCAGCAGGTCCTCCAGCGCGTCGGTCGCCTGCCGGTCCGATCCGGTGAACGGCGCGCGGTTGCCGGACACGGCGACCTCCGCCAGCGACCAGTAGGTTTCCAGCTGCGGTTCGCGCCGATCCGGCGACACGGTCAGCAGGCAGCCCGCCGGCAGCTTGGAAATGCCGCGATAGATGGAATGCGGCGCCGGGATGTAGTTGTGCCGCATCAGCAGGCACAGGGCGTCGCGGTCGATTTCCGCCGCGCAACGCGGATGCGCCCGCAGCGCCTTGAGCTCGGAGCCGAACAGGAAGCAGGCCTCGTCCCCGGCGCCCTGCCAGCCGTAGTACAGGGGCTTCTCGCCCAGGCGGTCCCGCCCCAGGGTCAGCACGCGCGCCTGCGTATCCCAGACGGCGAAAGCGAACATGCCGATGCAGCGTTCCACCGTGGCGCGGATGCCCCAGGCCGCGAAACCCGCCAGCAGAGTCTCGGTGTCCGAATGGCCGCGCCAGCCAGGCGCCAGGCCGGATTGCTCCAGTTCCCGGCGCAGGTCCAGGTGGTTGTAGATCTCGCCGTTGAAGACGATCACGTGCCGCCCCGAGGGGCCGGTCATGGGCTGGTGCCCCGCCGCCGACAGATCCAGGATGGACAGGCGCCGATGGGCCAGCCCGATGCCGGACCCGTCGGTCCAGACGCCAGCATCGTCCGGCCCGCGCGACACGATGGTGTCGGCCATGCGCACGAGGACGGCCGCGGCCTCGTGCGCATCGTGCCCGCGGCCGATCCCCAGAAATCCCACCAAACCGCACATCGCGCCTTTCCTTTCGATCATCGTTCGGCCGCCGGCCAGTCCGGCGCGCGTGGTACATTTTACGGCCGCCGACCACCCGTCACCCCACCTCCGGCGAACGATCCCGCCGGGCTCCGCCATGGATTCACACCCCCTCCACGAAGAACACGACACCGGCTCGTTCGAAAGCCATTTCCGCGACCCCGCGCTCGCGGCCGAAGCGCCGCTCGCCTGGCTGCTGGGACGGCGGCTGGAAATCCTGGACGCCTTGCGCGGCCTGCTGTCCGGCGGCCAGGCGACGGCCCGGCTGCGCCTGTGGGTGTTCCTGGAACTGGCCGCCCAGCCCCAGGGTCGGCTCCAACGGGACGACCTGAACCAATTGTTCTTCAGCCTGCGGCCCGAGGCACTGGACGCGACGCTCAAGCGGCTGCGCGACCTGAACCTGCTGGTCTGGGACGCCACCGCCCAGGACTATCACCTGTCCGCACTCGCCCAGCAGCTGCAGGGCCTGCTGGCGCCGCTGGCGCGCGGCACCGGCGAGGACGACGAAATGGCGTCCCTGCTGGCCCAGGTGGCCGGCGCCCAGGCGCTGGGGCTATCCGACGCCGGCCAGATCCAGCACCTGCATGCCCAGCTGGCGCGGCGCCACGACGAATTCGCGGATGTGATCGCCAGCGGCTCGGAGGCCCGCCTGCGGGACGCCCAGCCGCGCTTCGAACGCGCCCTGCAACTGGTCGAGCGGGCGGGCGAGGCCCTGACGGCGCTGATCCGCGGCGACCACGACGACCCGCGCCTGGAGCGCGAGGCGCGTGCCCTGGGGCGCGGGCAGGCGCGCCTGCTGTCGATGGCCAGCCAGTTCACGCGCGCGCTGCAGCAGGCCGACCGCCGGCGCATCACGCTGGGCAGCACGGGCATCACCAGTTCCGACGTCCGGCAGTGGCTGCAGGCGCGCGGCGACCTGCACGAACTGCTGGGCGACGCCCTGTCGGCCAGCCCCCACCCGGTCTTCGTCAGCGGCCACGAACTGGTCGACGTGGCCGAGGCGGAATTCGACCGCGACCGGCCCGATCCGCGCCGCGCCCAGGGCCTGCCGCCGGCCTCGCAGGCGGAGCCCGGCACACTGGAAGCCCTGCGCATGCCGGAGGAACTGGAAGCCCTGATCGGACAACTGGCCCGATGGACCGAGGCCGCGCCGCCCGGCGCGCCGCCGCCCGCCCGCCCCGTCACGGACGCGGTACTGGGCGGCCGCTATGCCCAGGCCGCCTACCGGATGCAGCTGCTGCCGCTGCTGGGCGACGAACAGGCGCGCGCCCTGCGGGGGCTGACGGGCGACCTGGCGCGTTCGCCCTGGCATGCCGCGCTGCACCCCGAACTCCAGCCCGCGCAGGATCCCTACGTCGCCCTCATCAGCGCGGGCACCCTGGAACCCGACTCACCGGACGAATCCCATGCATGAAACCCTGGACGACGCCGCCCTGCTGATCGCCGAGCTGCTGGCCAGCCGCTGGCTGCCCCGGCGGCACCCGCGCGTGCGCCGGGCGCTGATCGACGCCGAGCTGTGGCAGACGGTGCAGGACCGCCTGGCCCTGTCGGGCCTGCGCCTGGTCGACAACATCCACGCCGACCACGTCTGCGTCGCCCTGCTGCGCGGCGTCGAAACCGCGGTCTTCGGCGAGACCGGCCTGAACGCCAACAACAACGCCCGCCTGCCGCGCGACGCGGTCTCGCTGCTGGTACTGCTGTGGTCGCTGATCGTGCTACCCAAGCGCGAGCGCCAGGCGGCCCGCGCCGCGACGGCGGAAACCGAGGGCCAGGCGGACATGTTCACGACCGAGCGCCCGATCCCCAGCGCGGCCAGCGTCAGTCCGGTGGTGTCGTACAAGGCGCTGCTGGCCGACTTCGGCCCCCAGCTGGGCCGCAAGACCCGCATGGACGGCAATCTGAAGCGCCTGGAGACCCGGGGATTCATCGTGCGCAAGGGCGACGACATCGGCGAAGGACCGTTGCTGGACCTGCTGCTGGACTACGACGCGCTGGCGCCGCGCATCCTGGAAGGCGCGCTGGGCGACGTGCTGGCGCGCGCGCGCCGGCAGGCGGAAACCGACGCGGCCGCGCCGGCGCGCGACGACGACCCGCACCCGGCGCCCGCCGATCCGGCGACCCGCGCCGCCGAGGATGAAGCCGGCGCGCCGCCATCCGGCACCGACCCGCACGCGGAGGACGAGGACTGATGTTTCACCTGCAATCCCTGGAACTGCTGCAGTGGGACTACTGCCAGCGCCTGACGCTGCCGCTGGACGGCGCCATCATCACCGTGGCCGGCCCCAACGGATCCGGCAAGACGACGCTGCTCGACGCCATGCGCACCCTGCTGGGACTGGACTGTTCGGGCGGGCGCAACTACAAGACCTACGCGCGCCACGCCAACGCCGACACGACCTGGCTGCGCGCCGTGGTGGACAACCGGCCGCACGGCCGCCAGACCTCCAGCCGGCCGTTCGCGCGCAACCTGCTGTACGCGGACCAGGTGACCCTGGCCTGCCGCATCGACCGCAACGGCGGCGACTGGCAGCGCCGCTACCTGATGGCGGACGGCGACGTGCCCATCGAGACCCTGGTCCAGGCGCCCGACAAGGACTGGCTGGGCATCGAGCACTGGCGCAAGCGCCTGGAGGGCGCCGGCCTGTCGCGCGCCATCGCCCGCGTGCTGGCCCTGGAACAGGGCCAGACCGACCGGCTGTGCGAATACTCGCCCAAGGAACTGCTGCGCCTGGTCTTCGACGTGTTCGGCGACCAGGAAGTGCTGGACCGCTACGAAGAGGCCCGCCGCCACCTGCGCGAGCAGGAAGCCGAGGTCGAGGGGGCCGAGCGCGAACTGGCGCATGGCCGCGCCCAGCTGGCCGAACTCGAAGCCCGCGTCACCCAGTACCGCCAGTACCGGATGCGGCTGCGCGAACGCGAAGAGCTGGCCACCGAGGTCGTGCCGGTGCTGGAATGGCACGAAAGCCGTCGCGCCGCGGCTGAACGTTTGAACGAACTGCGCCGCCAGCGCCTGCATCAGGCGGCCCAGCGGCGCCAGCGGGCCGAGGAGCAGGAGAAGCTGCTGCAATTGCTGGAAACCCGCCAGGCAGCGGAAGCCCGCATGGCGGCGCTGGAAAAGGACAAGGATCAGGCCCAGGCCGCCCAGCGCCAGGCCCGTGACGCCGAGCGGCCGGTGGAAGACCTGGTCAAACAGGCCGACGAGCTGCAAAAACTGGCCGCCATCGAGGGCAATGCCGCCCAGCTCGCCGAACGGGTCCGCGAACTGGAAGCGCAAAAAGTCGAGCTGGACCGCCGCTGGCACGCCGCCAGCGAGCGGCGTGCGCAGGCACGGACGGCGCTGGACGGCCTGCAGGGGCAGCGTCAGGCGCCCATTCCGGTTGAAGTCCAGCGCTTCCAGCGCACCCTGCGCCAGCAGGACATCGGCCACCACCTGATGGCCGATGTCATCGAGATCACGGACGACGCCTGGCGCAGCGCCGCCGAAGGCGTGCTGCGCGCCGCCCGCTGGGTGGTGGTGCTGGACGATCCCGGGGACGAGGGCCGGGCCATGGCCCTGGCGGAAAAGGAACGCTATCGCCACTATCTGGTGGCCGATGCGGAACACGCGCCGTCCGCCCCGCCACCCGACAGTCTGCTGGCCGTCCTGCGCTTCACCGACACCGCGCCCGGCTGGCTGCTGCACCAGCTGGCGCAGATCCGGCGTGTCGCCGACACCCAGGCGGGCGCGCGCGGGGGGGGCGAATGGATCACCCCCCAGGCCTACTGGCGCGACCGCCGGGGCGGGCGCAGCGTCTGGGTCGATCCGGCAGAACACCAGTTCGGCGCCGCCGCACTGACCGCGCGCGCCGACGCGCTGCAACGCCAACTGGCCCAACTGGACGAACAGCTGACCGACCTGGCGCAACAAGACAGGCGCTTGCGCCGGGAGCTCGAGGCCGCGCGCCAGGCCGGCGCCGGCCACCGCGCCGCGGAAACGCTGATCCAGCGGGGCGAAGAATTCGAACGCGCGCGCCAGCAGTGGCCCACCCTGAAGCAGGCCCGGATCGAAGCGGGCGACCGCTGGCGATCCCTGGAACAGGCCCACACGGATGCCATCATCGAGCACACGCGTGCCTGCAATCGCTACGACAGCCTGCAGAAGCGCCTGTCCGAAGGCGCCCGCGACGCCGAACAGGCCGAGCGAAAATGGCAGGAGACCCGCGAGGGACTGCGTGACCGCATCGCGGCGTCGCATGCGCAGAAGCGGCGCTTTCCCGCCCAATGGATCAGCCGTGAAAAACTGCGCGCGCTGCTGGATCACTACCAGAACGCCACCCAGGCCAATCTGCGCGCCGAGACCATCGACCGCGAACTGGCGGATGGCCACTGGGAAACCGACGCCACCGTCGAGGAAAAGGAATTCCTGATGCAGGCCACGGTCGGCGACCAGGCGGCCCGGCTGGAGACCTGCAAGGCGCGCAACGCGGCGGCCGGCACGGCCGTGGCCAACGCCCGCGAGCGCTACATCGACGTGCTGCGCGCCACGGTACGCCGCTACCGCAGGAACATCACCGACCTGGGCGCCCTGGCCGGCGTCGAGGTCGTCGCCGACCTGCCCCACCTGGACAACGACGACAACGTGCTGCGCCAGGCCGAACTGAAGGTCAGCTTCAATTTCGACGGCAAGGGCCGTATCGGCCTGAACGACGGCGAAGCCTCGGGCGGCCAGCAGGTGATCAAGTCCCTGATCCTGCTGGTCGGCCTGCTCAAGGACGACGACATGTCCGGCGGCTTCGTCTTCATCGACGAGCCCTTCGCCCACCTGGACGTGCGCAACATCCAGCTGGTCGGCCATTTCCTGAAATCCACCCGCGCGCAGTACGTGCTCACCACCCCGATCACGCACAACGTGGAAGTCTTCGAGCCGGCCGACATCACCCTGGTCACGTCCAAGAAACCGCGCGACGCGCGCTGGGCGCCGCCCATCGGCGTGCTGCAGCGGCGGGCGGAAGCGGCGGTCTGAGGGTCGCGCCATGGGGACGCCGGACTGGATCGACGAGGCGAAAAGCCGGACCCGGCGCGAACGCCGCGCGGACGCTCCGGTCCCGGAGGCGCCGCCCCTGCTCGACCGGGAGCGGCGCGACCTGCTGCGCCGCTGGGTGCGCCAGGACGCGCTCAGGCGCACGCGCGGCGCGCTGATCAAGGACGCCGGCGCCACGGGTATCGAACGGGCGGAAGCCCTCTGCGCGCAGTTGCTGGACGAGGGCTGGATCATCCGCTGCGAACAGTTGACGGGCGGCGCCTGGCAATGGCACGCGCTGATCTGGCGCGACCTGCCGCGTCTGCAGGCGCTGCTGGACGTCGCCGGGCCTGGCCGGCGGGCCGAGACGCGCCAAGCCTTGCTCGATCAGGTCCAGGCGTGGCTGAAAACCTGGCGCGCCAGAGCGGCTGAACCTGATCCGGACCTGCTCGACGAACTGGAGCAAGCCGTGGCCCAACTGACCGATGACCGGACGCTGCCGCCCGACCGGCTCGCCCGGCGGCTGGACCTGCTGCAAGCCCTGGCGGCCTGGCGCGACGCCGGGGAATCCGGCACGCGGCGCGATTTCGCCCTGCGCGCGGCCGGCGGCACCAAGGCGTTGTCCGCCGCCGACTGGCGCTGGCTGGAGTCGGGCTTTGACCTGGAACGCCTGCGCATCGCGCGCTTCGCCCTGATGGCCTGGCTCGCGGGCGACGTGACCTTGCGCTGGCATGGCGGACAGACCCTGCCGCTCAGCCATCTGCACTGCATCGGCCTGCCCCTGACCGACCTGATCCGCGTCCATGCCGCCGAAGCGCCGCGACGCTGGTGGCTGATCGAAAACCGCGCCAGTTTCGAGCGCCAGGCCCGCGAACCGGCACCCGGCACCGCCCTGCTCTGGATGCCCGGCCGACCGCCGCGGGCCTGGCGAGAAGCCGTCCGTCACCTGCTGCGCCTGGCGCCCGCGCCGGCCTGGATCAGCGCGGATGCCGATCCCTCCGGCGTGGACATCGCCTGTTCGGTGGGAGAAATCTGGCAATCCCGAGGCCTGGCCTGGGAACCGCACCGGATGAGCGTGGCCGAATGGGCCGCCACCGACCAGACCTGGCCGCTGAACGCGCACGACCACCGCCTGCTGGACCGCCTGTTGGACCGCCCCGGCTTGCCGGACGGACTGCGCGCCCTGTGCGAGGCCATGCGGGCCGAAGGCCGCAAGGCCGAGCAGGAAGCCTGGATCTAGGGCCTGGATCGGGGCGCTCGTCCTGGACCCGGGCCATCTCCCCGCCGCCCCCGGCCGATCGGCGCGAACCGCCCCGAAACCGCCGCCAGATCCCCGCATCGTCCCGCCCGGTTCCCCGCTACACTGGCGGCTGGCCCAGATATCTCCAGGCGCTCCATGAAAGGCATCATCCTCGCCGGCGGCTCCGGCACCCGGCTGCATCCGATCACGCGCGGCGTGTCCAAGCAACTGCTGCCCATCTACGACAAGCCGATGATCTACTATCCGCTGTCGGTGCTGATGCTGGCCGGCATCCGCGACGTGCTGGTGATCTCCACGCCCGACGACCTGCCGGGATTCCGGCGCCTGCTGGGCGACGGATCGGACTTCGGCATCGCCCTGTCCTATGCCGGGCAGCCCTCGCCCGACGGCCTGGCCCAGGCCTTCCTGATCGGCGCGGACTTCATCGGCGGCGACCGGGTCTGCCTGGTGCTGGGGGACAACATCTTCTACGGCTACGGCTTCAGCGGCATGCTGCGCGAGGCCGCCCAGCGGGCCTCGGGGGCCACCGTCTTCGGCTACCGGGTCGCGGACCCGCAGCGCTTCGGCGTGGTCGAATTCGACGCCGACGGGCGCGCCGTGTCGATCGAGGAAAAACCCGCCCAACCCAAATCCCCCTATGCCGTGACCGGCCTGTACTTCTACGACAACGACGTGGTGGACATCGCCCGCCGGGTGCGGCCCTCGGCCCGGGGCGAACTGGAAATCACCGACGTCAACAACGCCTACCTGCGGCGCGGCGACCTGCGCGTCAAACTGCTGGGCCGGGGCTTCGCCTGGCTGGATACCGGCACGCACGAAAGCCTGCTGGACGCGGGCACCTACGTGCAGACCATCGAACGCCGCCAGGGACAGAAGGTCGCCTGCCTGGAGGAAATCGCCTTCAACAACGGCTGGCTGGACCGCGCCGGGCTGGAAGAGCGCGGCGCGCGGCTGGCCAAGACGGACTACGGGCAATACCTGCTGGCCCTGGCGCGCGAGGGCGGCGGACGATGAGAGTCCTCGACACCGCCCTGCCCGGCGTGCGCATCATCGAACCGCGCGTCTTCGGCGACGCGCGCGGCTGGTTCCTGGAATCGTTCAGCGCCCGCCGCTACCGCGAGGGGGCCGGCATCGACCTGGCCTTCGTGCAGGACAATGTCTCGCGCTCCGCGTGTGGCGTGCTGCGCGGCCTGCATTTCCAGCGCGCCCGCCCGCAGGGCAAGCTGATCCAGGTGACCGAAGGCGCCGTCTTCGACGTGGCCGTGGACATCGACCCCCGGTCCGCCACCTTCGGACAACACGTGGCGGTGGAGCTGTCGGCCGACAATCACCGCCAGATCTGGATCCCGCCCGGCTACGCGCACGGCTTCTGCGTCACCAGCGAGGCCGCGACCTTCCAGTACAAGTGCACGGACTACTACGATCCGGCCGACGAGGGCGGCCTGGCCTGGGACTGCCCGGACCTGGCGATCCCCTGGCCGGTGCGGGATCCCATCCTGTCGGACAAGGACCGGCGCCATCCGGGCCTGCGGGAATGGGTGCGGACGCTGACGCGCTGAGCCGCCGCTTTTTTACCGCGTACAATCGAGGCTCCTCCGGACCCCGGCTTGCCCGGGGTTCCTCCAGTTCCGTTTTCACCGCCGCCCGCCGGCCCGCTCGACAAGACCATGTGGTTCAAGAATCTCAAACTCTATCGCCTCGCCCCCAACGCTTCCCTGACCGCCGCCGACCTTGAGACGGCCCTGGAGCCCCTCGCCTTCCAGCCCGGCGGCAGCCAGGACAGCCAGGTGTCGGGGTGGCTGCCCCCGCGCGAGGACGGCGGCCTGGCCTACGCGCAGCACGGCCAGATCCTGCTGCGCCTGCAGACGGAAAAGAAGCTGTTGCCGGCCACGGTCGTCAACCAGGCCAGCCGCGCGCGCGCCCTGCAGATGGAAGAGCAGCAGGGCTACAAGCCCGGCCGCAAGCAGATGAAGGAAATCAAGGAGCAGATGACGATGGAGCTGCTGCCGCGCGCCTTCGTCATCGCCCACGACACCTTCGTCTGGATCGACACCGTGAACCGCTGGGTGGCCATCGACGCCGCCGCCACCGCGCGCAGCGACGAAGTCCTGGGCCTGCTGGCCAAGACGCTGACCCCCTTCCCCATCGTGCCGCTGCACGTGGAAACGTCGCCGGGCGCCGCCATGACGCTGTGGCTGTCCGAGGACGAGGCCCCGGCCGGCTTCACCATCGACCAGGACACGGAACTGCGCTCCACCGGCGAGTCGCGCGCCACGGTGCGCTACGTGCGCCAGACGGTCGAGCTGGACGAGGTCCGCCGCCACGTCCAGGCGGGCAAGCAGTGCACGCGCCTGGCCATGACCTGGAACGACCGCGTGTCCTTCGTGCTGACCGAGAACCTGGACATCAAGCGCGTCGCGCCCCTGGACGTGCTGAAGGAACACCAGGACGCCCAGGCCGCCAACGAGGCCGAGCAGTTCGAAGCCGACTTCGCCCTGATGACGGGCGAACTGGCCCGCATGCTGGACGATCTGGTGGCCGCGCTGGGCGGAGAGCGGCGCGACGCGAAATAGTCCCCCGCGGACTGTTTCGCGCGGTCGCATCCCGAACGGCTTGCAAGCCCCGAAGTGGAAGAGCGGTCCCGATCAAAGATGCCCCCACGGTTTTCCTCCTCATGGATCCAGCGGACACCGAAGCCATTCACAGCCTGTGGGACGAACTGTCGGACTTCGCGCCGGACCAGTCCGAGGCGGCCACCCGCCGCCTGATGACGTTCTGGGCCGGACGCGACGGCATCCTCAACGCCACCTGGGCCGGCGCCGTGCGCCTGACCAGCGGCGAACGCGCCGGAAGCGAGGACGTCATGCGGCGCTGGCGCGTGGCGGCCGTGCGCTCGCTGCGGTCCCACATCCCGCCTCCGCACCGGATCTGGGACCAGCCCGAATCCGATCCGTCCTTCGACATCCCCCTGCGCGACCTCGGCCGCTTCAGAAGCTACTCGTTCCGGCGTGAATTGCCGGAGCCCTGGTTCGACTCGCCGTTCTACCATCGGCATTACGGCGACCACGGCATCCAGGATGCCGTCTTCGTCGCCTTTCCCCTGAACCAGGACTGCGAATCGCACTTCGGCTTCTACGCGGACCGGTCGCTGTCGGACGCGGCCATCGCCCGCTTCACCTATGCGCTGCGCGGCATCAAGTGGTTCCATCGCCACCTGATGCTCAGCCACGGACTGACGATGGCCTCCAGTCCGCTGACGCCCACGGAACACAGGGTGCTCCGCCTGCTGCTGACCGGCGCGCCGGAAAAGCGCATCGCCGACCAGCTCGGCCTGGCGGTCTCCACCACGCACCAGCACGTCGTCGCGATCTTCCGCAAGTTCGGCGTGCGCAGCCGCGCCGGGCTGATGAGCCTGTGGCTGAACCAGGCGCCCCGGGACGCCTGATCCGCCCGCGCAAGCCCGCCCCGCCCGGGTCCGCCCCTACTGTTTAGTAGGGATGACGCCCCCGTCCGGCGTCGTTACATTTCCGTCTCCTGAATCAACAGCCATGGAGACGGTGGAAATGCGGAACATCACCCCCGGCGGGAACGCGCGCACGAACGGAACCGCACGGCGCAGGGACGCCGGGCCGCGCCTGTCCGCGCTGTCGATGACGATCCTTGCGGCGCTGGCGGCGTCGCCCCAGACCTTTGCCGCGTGCAGCTACTCTCCTCAATCCTGCATCGGCACCGACGTATTCGAAGCCGACACGGCAGGCGCCATCAGCGGGGCGAGCTTCGTCACTTTCGCGGACGACAGCGTGCTCAACGCGACGGCCAGCAACGCCATCAGCGGCGGCATCGCATCGTTCATCGACCGGGGCCAACTCAATGCCTCGGCCGCCAACGCCATCAACGGCGGCACGCAATACTTCGACGGCAACAGCGTACTCAACGCCTCGGTCGCCAATGCCATCAGCGGCGGCGGCCAGATGATCGGCGGCAACAGCGTACTCAACGCATCGGCGGCCGGCGCCGTCAGCGGCGGGACCCAGACCATCGACTACAACGGCACGCTCAACGCCCTGGTGACCGCAGCCATCAGCGGCGATCAAGAATTGAGAAGAAGCGGCACCCTGAAGATGGGGGCCGACAACGCTCTGAGTACGAACAACTCGGTGGCCTTCACGACCGCCGTCTCGGGTCCGGGGGGCATCCTCGACCTGAACGGCCACAGCACCACCATCGGGCGCATCAACAGCGCCTCGGGCGCGGGACTCATCACCAACAACGGCAACGATGCCGGTATCCTGACCGTCGGCGCGGCGGGAACCGCCACGTTCTCCGGCGTGATCCAGGACGGCGGCAACGCGACCACGGGCCTGGCCGTGTCGACCGGCACGCTGATCCTGTCGGGCGCGAACACCTACACCGGCGGCACCACGGTTCACAGCGGTGTCCTTCGCGCCGGCAGCGCCACCGGCCTGGTCGGCGATTCGGCCTACGTCGTCAACGGTGGCACCCTGGACCTGAACGACTTCAGCCTGGGCATGCGTTCGCTGTCCGGCACGGGCGGCGCGATCGCCCTGGGCGCCGCGTCGAACACGGAATTGACCATCGACCAGGACGACGACACCGAATACGCGGGCAACATCACGGGCAGCGGCGGCCTGACAAAATCCGGCACAGGCACCTTGGTCCTGTCGGGCATCAACACCTACGCCGGCGACACGACCGTCTCGGGCGGCGCGCTGGCGGTGAACGGCTCCCTCGCCGGTTCGGTGCAGGTCCTGGCAGGTGCCCGCCTCCAGGGCACCGGCACGGTCGGCGATACGACGGTCCTGGGCGTCATCGCGCCCGGCAATTCCATCGGCACCCTGCGCGTCGCCGGCAATATCGGGGTCGCCGCCGGCTCGGTCTACGAGGTCGAGGCCGACGCCGACGGCCAGGCCGACCGGATCGAGGCGACCGGCACGGCCACGATCGATCCCACCGCAACCGTGCGGGTGCTGGCCGGCGCCGGCGACTACGCGCCCGCCACCGACTACACGATCCTGTCGGCCGCGGGCGGCTTGTCGGGCACTTTCGGCGGCGTCACCTCCAATCTGGCCTTCCTCGCGCCCACGCTGATCCAGGACACGAGCACCGTCATCCTGCGCCTGACGCGCAACGACGTCAGCTACGGCAGCGTCGGCCGCACGCCCAACCAGATCGCCACCGGCGCCGCCGTCGAAAGCCTGCCGGCCGATCAGGCCGTGCGCGATGCGGTCCTGAACCTGTCCACCGGGCAGGCGCGCGACGCCTTCGATCAACTGTCGGGCGAACTCCATGCCTCGGCCCAGGCCGCGCTGATCATGAACAGCCATTTCGTGCGCGACGCGGCCAACGACCGCTTGCGCGCCGCCTTCGCCGCGCCGGGCGCCGCGCCCGCGCCGCTGCTGGCCTACGGCTACGGCACGGACGCGCCCACCTTGTCGGACGCGACACCAGGGCTGCTGCCGGTCTCGGATGCCGGTGCCCACGGCGGCCCGACGTTCTGGTCCCAGGCCTACGGCGCCTGGGGATCGGTCGACAGCGACGGCAATGCCGCGCGCCTGAGCCAGTCCGCCGGCGGCCTGCTGGTCGGTGCGGACGGCCGGATCGGCCGCTGGCGGCTGGGCCTGATGAGCGGCTTCGGCCATTCGAGCTTCGACTCCGGGGACCGCCGATCCTCCGGCTCCAGCGAGGACTATCACCTGGGCGTCTACGGAGGCTCCGCCTGGGGCGCGCTCGCCCTGCGCGCCGGCGCGACCTACACCTGGCACGATGCCGAGACGCGCCGCTCGGTATCGATTCCGGGGCTCGACCAGCGCTTGAGCAGCGACAGCGACGCCGCCACGCTCCAGGCCTTCGGCGAACTGGGGTATGAAATCCGGCTCGGACAGACCCGCGTCGAGCCCTTCCTGAATGTGGCCCACGCGCGCCTGCGCACCGACGGCTACACCGAACACGGCGGCTCGGCGGCGCTGAGCGCGCCGGATTCGACCCTGGACACCACCTTCACCACGCTGGGCGCCCGCGCGGAAACCCGGGTCTCCCTGGGCGCTACGCAGGCCACGCTGTCCGGCACGCTCGGCTGGCGGCACGCCAGCGGCGACGTGACGCCCACGATGCGGCAGCGGTTCGTCGACGGCGGCACCCCGTTCACGGTGGCCGGCGCGCCCATCGCCCGGGACAGCGCCCTGGTCGAAGCCGGCCTGGACGTCCGGATCGCACGCGCCACCACCCTCGGCATCGCCTATACCGGCCGCTTCGCCTCCGGCACGCGTGACCATGGCCTGAAAGCGACCCTGGCGGCCAGGTTCTGAGCCAGATCAAGCCGCCCAGGTCCGGCGCCTGGCAAAAAACGGTCTTTTCACTATAATTTGATCTCAAATTGATTATTATTCTCATTAACGGCTATTCTTGGATCCTAGATGACAGGCGCCGCGCCCCGCTTCTTTCCGCAGTCCGCCGTCGCGCGGCGTCTCGCCTGCGGGCTGCTGGTCCTGCTGCTGACCGCGTGCCAGCACCTTCCGGATGCCGGCCATCGAGCCGGAACCCCGGCACAGGCCGCCATGCAAGGCCGAATCCTGTCATGGGCCGAAGGCCGCGTCCTGACCGCGGACGCGCTGCTGGATGAGCTCGCCCAGGCCGACATCGTCATCGTCGGCGAACGCCACGACGCGTACCCCCACCACCGGATCGAGGAATGGCTGGTGCGCGCCCTGCCCCTGCGCCGTCCCGCGGGCAGCTACGCGCTGGAAATGGCTACCGTTTCGCAACAGGCCCGCATCGACGCGGCGCAACGCGCATCTCCGGAAGCGCGCCCCACCGATGAAGCGCTGCAGGCTCAGCTGGACTGGAGCCGCGGCTGGCCATGGCGCCAGTACGGCGGGCTGGTCACCGCGCTGATGGCGCAGCCGGCGCCGGTGCTGGCCGCCAATCTCGACCGTCCGGAAGTCGAACGGGTCCTGCGCAGCGGCGCGCGGCCGGCCGGGGAACACAGCGGCGATCCCGCGATCGCCCGCGCGCTGGCCGACACCATCGTCGACAGCCACGGCATGCGGGCCGACGACGACAGGCTCGACGGCATGATCGCGGTGCAGATGCAGCGCGACCGGCGCATGGCCGAGACCCTGCTGCGCGCCCCGAAACCGGTCGTCCTGTTCACCGGCAACATCCATGCCTTGAAGACTCTCGGGGTTCCCGTCCACCTGCGCGACCTGCGGGCGGACCAGGTCTTCCCCCGGGTCAAGGTCCTGCTGCTGGCCGAGGCATCGGCCGGCTTCGACGGCCGCCACGCCGACTACCTGTGGACAGGTCTCTGACCCGCCCTCGATTCCCAACCCTCAGACCTTCAGCGAGAACCTCCATGCGCAACACCCTTCGTTCGCCGTCCTCGCGGCGCACCGCCGCCATCCTGACCGCCACCCTGGCGCTCTGCCTGTCCGGCGCCGCCTTCGGCGCGTCCCCGCCCTCATCCACCAAGGACCGGCTCTGGATGAGCACCAACTACCTGGAACACCCCGAGGAAGGGCTGTACGAACTGCAATACAACGCCCCCACCGGCCTGGTGTTCGCCTCGGTCATGGATCGCGTGCGCCGGGACGACAACCTGGGCTACCTGTACGCCTTCGACGGCAAGACGCTGGACATCAAGGGCCGCTACGCCATGCCGTACCGCGCGTTCTCGCTGGCGCAGGACGCGAAGGGTCGATGGCTGTACGTCGGCCATACCCAGGCCGCGTCGCTGCGCATCAGCAAGGTCGATCCGAAGACCGGCAAAGTGGCGCTGACCAGCGAACGGCTGCACGTCGATCCCAGCGAGCCGCAGCACGAACACCTGCGCCACGTCGTCCACAGCGCGCAGACCGGCGAACTGTTCACCGCCTACATCGGCAGCGTCAAGGAAAACGGCAAATACCGTTCGTTCTACAAACTGCTGATCCTGGACGGCGAGACCCTGGAAATCAAGGGCGAGATCGAAAACGCGTTCCCCTCGGTAGGCTATGCGCTGCACCTGGATCGCGGCACCGGCCACATCTTCACCGCCGGGTCCGACTACATCAATGAAATCGACCCCGTCACGCGCAAGGTCGTCCACACCATCCGCCTGGACGACAAGGTCAAGCCGCGCGTGAACAATCTGGTGGGGCTGGCCGTCGACGCCAAGGGCGGCCGCATCTTCGCCTCGCAATTCATTCACCAGCCCCGGCCCGACGTCAAGGACGAGCAGGACGGCCTGTACGTGTTCGACCGGACAAGCGGCAAACAGCTGGCCTTCGTCCCGACCGGAAAGGGCGGTGTCACGCTGTCGTACAGCCCGAAGCACGACGAGATCTACGTCAGCAATTTCCGCGGCGGCACCATCAGCGTCGTCGACGGCAAGACCTACGAGATCACCCAGCAGATCCCCGCCCACGTGTTCCCCAACATGATGGCGCTGGCCGCCGATGAAAGCGCGCTGTACGTCGGCCTGAAACAGGGCTTCAGCAAGATGTGGAATCCGGACGAGTTCGTCGAGGGCGCCAAGGAGCAGATCCTGCGCGTCACGCTGGACAAGGACGCGCCCTAAGGTTTATGACGCTGCGCGGGCGGGATCGCCCGCGTCCGGCGCCGGCCCGTGGCGATGCCCGCGCACGGGTCGATCCACTGGCCGCCGCATCACGCGGCGGCCCCTTCGTCCGGTCAGTCGATCCCGTGGAACACGCTGTCGTCCGGCCCGATGTGGGACGGCGGCGCCCAGGTCACGTCGCGCAGCGAATGCTGCACCAGGCCCTCGACGCCCATCAGCACGGCGAAGATCGCCATGCGCACCGGAATGCCGTTGTCCGTCTGGCGGAAAATCGCCAGGCGCGGGTCGTGGTTCAGGTCGGTGCCGAGGTCGTTGGCGCCCTCTCGGCTGTCGCGCGGCAGCGGGTGCATGACGATGGTGTCCGGGCCGCAGCAGGCGTCCACGATGGCCTTGTTGACCTGGAAATCGGCCGAATAGCCCTCCAGGCTCTCGCCGGAAAAACGCTCTTTCTGCACCCGGGTGGCGTAGACCACGTCCGCGCCCTTCAGACCGGCGGCCAGGTCGTGGGTCTGCTCGACGACGTGGCCGTTGCGGCTGGCCTGGTCCAGCAGGTATTCGGGCATTTCCAGGCCCGGCGGAGACACCAGGGTGAATTTCATGCCCCGGTACAGGGCCAGCAGCTTGATCAGCGAATGCACCGTGCGGCCATATTTCAGGTCGCCGGCCATGACGATATGCGCGCCGTCCAGCAGTTTGCCCAGGCGCGAGAATTCCGTCAGGATGGTATAGAGGTCCAGCAGCGCCTGGCTGGGGTGTTCGCCCGCGCCGTCGCCGCCATTGACCACGGGGATGTTGGTCGCGGCCGCGAATTCGGCCACGGAGCCCTTTTCCGGGTGGCGGATCACCATGGCGTCCACGTAGCCGCTCATCACGCGGCTGGTGTCGTAGATGGATTCGCCCTTGGCCATGGACGAGAACGTGAAGCCGGTGGTGTCGCACACCGAACCGCCCAGCCGGCAGAAGGCCGCGCCGAAACTGACCCGCGTGCGGGTGCTGGCCTCGAAGAACAGATTGCCCAGCACCGCGCCTTCCAGGACGCGGGACACTTTCCGCCGCCGCGCGATGGGCTGCATCAGGTCGGCCACGCGGAACAGCTCCTCGACGGATTCGCGCGTGAACTGGTCCACGGACAGGAGCTGGTGCTTGTTGTTGACGGCGATGCGGTCGCGCAGCGGACCGGATTGTGCGCTCTGCGCATATTTTTCCATCAGCGCGCTGTTTTCCACGATCTCGGTGACGAAGCGCGAGACGACTTCCGGCATGGCGCGGGCCTCTTGCGAACCCTCCGGCAGCAGCCAGGTGTCCAGGGCGCGGCGCTTGACCCCGATGCGGGCCGCGAACACGTCGCGGGTCAGGTTCAGGCGACGCATCGCGTCGCGCAGGAAGACTTGCTGGGAAATCGCCATGACCGGCTCCTATATACGCAATGCGTAGATTTTTACCGATCCAACGAGACTCAGGCAAGAGAAATTTTCAGCGCCACGCCATCCTCGCCGAAAAAACAACGCGCGGCGGCCCGGCCGGAACACCGGGAACGGCCCGGCGGCCTCAGAAGCCTCCGGCGGGCGACGCGGCATCCACCCCGGCGACCGAACGCGCGGCCAGTTCGGCGTTGCGCGCCGAGCCCACGCCGAAGGCGAGCTGCTGCTGGGTGATCGGCGCGGCATAGCCCGGCGCGGCCAGCATGGTGTGGCCCACGACCAGGGCCAGGCGCAGGCCCGGATTGGCCGCCGTGGCCTCGCGCAGCTTGCGCAGGCCCTCGTCGCCCAGGATCAGCACCAGGACGCCGTCGCCCTTCTGGTCGGTGGCCGACTGGATGCCGATCAGGTCGGCGCGGCCGATGACCGCATCCGGCCGTACATACAGCATGCCGGACGGCTTCAGGGGAACCGGCGTCCAGCCGGGCCGGGACCGGGTATCGGCCAGGAACACCCGCAGGTCCAGGGCCTGCCGGTTCTCGGCGATGGCGTGTCGCGGTCCCGTCGGCTGCGGCGATGCCGCCGGCGCCGAGGCGGCCGCGCCGCCCGCGCCGCCGCGCGATCCGGGCGGGGTCTGGCAGCCCGCCAGCGTCACCAGCGCGGCGCCCGCCAGGGCCGTCATCCAAGGCTTGAGTCTATGCATTCCCCTGTCTCCTTTTCATCCTGTCCACGACCCCATGATGGCATATTTCGCCGTGATCAATGTTTACCCTGAGCATCAGGATGGTTCCCGGCATCCGGACCGCCCGCCGGCCCGGCGCCGATCGCGAACCGCCCGCCCCGGACGATCACCCGGGCCCGGTCCAGTACCGCGCCGCGCGCATCCCGCAGCTCGAACACGTGCGTGCCCGGCCGGGGCGCCCAGTCCGGCGCCGGCTCCCGGCCATAGGGCTCGCCGTCCAGGAACCAGCGGGCGCCGGCCGCCGGCCGCGCGCCGGCATCCACCGCCCGCAGGCGCAGGCGCTGGCGGTCCCAGGGAATATCGGGGTCCAGGGCCAGGAGGGTGCCGTCCACGGGCTCGGCGATGCGCGGCCTGCCATGACCGGCACGCAGGTCCGGGGGTGCGAACCGGGCCTGGGCCGTATCCCCCAGGAAATATTCGGTGCGCGCGGGCTCCAGCCCCTCGCCGAATTCCACCGCCTGCGCCTCGACCCCCGGCGGCCTGGGCGGCGGCGCGGGCACGCCGTCCCGGTAGAGCCAGTCGAACACATCGTGCCAGATGGGACCGGCGCCGCTGACACCCGACACATTGCGCATGCTGGCCCCGGCGCTGTTGCCCACCCAGACGCCCACCGTGTAGTCGGCCGACCAGCCCACGCACCAGTTGTCGCGCATGTCGCGGCTGGTGCCGGTCTTCACCGCCGTCCAGAAGCGCGTGGTCAGCGGGCTGTCCAGGCCGAAGGTCCGGGCGCGCGCGGGCCGGTCGGCCAGCATGTCGCCGACGATCCAGGCGGCCTCGGGCGAATACAGCCGGGTCCCCGCCTGGGCCCCCGCGCCGGGCCGCGCCCGCAGGTTCACGGGCGCGTAGTCGCCGCCGCGCGCCAGCGCCCGGTAGGCATTGGCCAGGGACAGCAGCGTCACGTCCGCAGAACCCAGCGCCAGGCTGTAGCCGTAGTAATCCCCGCCCCGGGTCAGGGGCAGGCCCAGGGCGGCCAGACGGGCGGCCAGCGCGTCGGGACCGACCAGCATCAGGGTGCGCACGGCCGGCACGTTCAGGGAGGACGCCAGCGCCGTGCGCGCGCTGACCCAGCCGCCGAAGCGGTGATCGTAATTGTCCGGCACGTAGAGCCCGCCGCCGCCGTCCAGCCCCACCGGGCTGTCGTCCAGCAGCGAAGCGGCCGTCAGGCGCCGCTGGTCCAGTGCCAGGCCGTACAGGAAGGGCTTCAGGGTCGAGCCCGCCTGGCGGGCGGCGCGCGCGTGGTCCACGTCGGCGGCCTCGGACAGCGCGCCGGACGAGCCCACGTAGGCCAGCACGGCGCCGCTGCGGTTGTCCAGCACGACCACGGCGGCGTCGGTCACTCCCGTGCCGCGCAATTCGTCCAGGCGCCGGCGCACGGCGCGCACCGCCGCAGCCTGCAGCCCGCGATCCAGGGTGGAGCGGATTTCGCCCCGCGCATCGGCCTGGCCTGCGTCCCACAACAGCCGGGCCCAATGCGGCGCCAGCGCCGGAGCGCCGAAACGCGGCTCGCGCACGCGCGACAGCGCCACCTGCGTGAAATCCCGCAGCCCCCGGCATTCGCCGGGCCGGCCCAGTTCGCGCAGCAGGGCGCAGCCGCGCTGGACCAATGTCGGGACCGGCGCGTTCGGCCCGCGCAACAGTACGGCGGCCAGGGCGGCTTCGCGCAAGGTCAGGCCCGAGGCATGCTTCTGGAACATCACACGCGACAAGGCATCGACCCCGACCAGTTCGCCACGCCAGGCCGCCAGGTTCAGGTAGGCCTCCAGGATCTCGGCCTTCGACCAGCGGGATTCCAGCGCCCGGGCCGCCCACATCTGGTCGATCTTCTGCAGCACGCCCCGCCCCCCCGGCCCGCGCCGCAGTTCGGGGTCCAACAGGGCCGCCAGCTGCATGCTCAGGGTCGAGGCGCCGCGCCGGACGCCGTCGCCCCAGGCGGACGACCAGGCCGCCGAGGCGCTCGCCAGCCAGTCCACCCCGCCATGCTCGTAGAAGCGCCGGTCCTCGGACATCACCACGGCTCGTTGCAGAGCGACCGAAACCTCGGCCAGGGGCAGCCAGTCGCCGCGCCGGCCGGAAAAGTCCGTGCGCAGGCGCTGCAGTTCCCGCCCGTCCGAGGCCAGCAGCCGCGCATCCGAGGGACGCCAGGCCGCCCGGACGGCCGCGTAATCCGGCGGGAAAGCGGTCGGCGCCTGCGCCCGGGCCTGGAGCGGCGGGACCAGCACCAGGATCAGGGCCAGCCCCGGCAGCCACACGGCAGGCCGCAAGATCCGGCACCGCGGCCAATCCATCCGGCGCATCCAGTCCATCAGGGCTGGGGCTCCACGCGCACGGGCTCGTTGGGCGTCTCGCCGAAGACGTCCGGCTGGTACAGGGCCTCGGCGCGCGTCGGCGGCAGTTGGTAATCCCCCGGCACGTTCAGCCGCACCGTATATTCCAGCGTGCGCTCGCCCGGCTCCATCACCTCGTAATAAGCCCGGAACACGCCGGCGTCGCGCTCGACGAAGCTGGGCCGGTTCCACCAGTCTTCCTGGTTTTCGCCCGCCGTCGCCAGACTGGAATCCCGCCCCAGGCCGCCGCCCAGGATGGAGGCCCCCGCCGGCACCGGGTCACTGATCACGGCCCAGACCAGCGCCTCTTGCGACCGGACGCGCAGGCGTACGCGATAGACATCGCCCGCCGACCAGCGGTCCGGCCGCGCCCGGGACACCGGCGTCACCGTGCGCTCGACCCTCAGTCCGGCGTCCACCGCCTGGGTCCGGGGCACGGCGGCGCGCGCCGTGACCGTGGCCCAGCCGCCGCCCTGCCCTTGCTGGCCGATGCCCAGGGTCCCCTTGCCGCCACGCGGCCAGGGCAGGTCCAGCGACTGGCGACGGATGCCGTCGGCCTGGGGCATGTCGGCCCAGGGCAGCACGACCGGCGCACCCGGGGGCAAGGCCACGCGCACCGCACCCTCGCCCGCATGGGTCTCCATCACGCGGGCGTACTGGTCCACCGCCAGGGTGCCCAGGACGTTGGCCGCGGTCGTGGACCAGGCGCCGTCGCGCTGCATCGACAGCAGGCCGGTCAGCAGGCGCGGCAGATCCGCGCGCCAGCCGGGCCGGTCCAGCACCGTCATCAACAGGCGGGCCTGGGCGGTGGCGGGATTGCTCATCAGCCACCAGCCCGAGTCCACTGTATCGTCGGCCAGCACCAGCGTCGTCCCGTGCCGCGACAGCCGCGCGCGCAGCACGGCCTCGGCCCGGGCGGACAGGGCCTCGCGGCCGTCCAGATCCGGCACGTGCCGCAAGATCGACAGCCAGGTCACCACGGCGGCCGTCGGCCAGTCGTCCACCTCCTGCGCGAAGCTGTCCAGCATGCCGGGCTGCCAGGCGCCGGCCAGCGCCAAGGCGTCGATGGCGATCAGCTTGCGCCAGAAATCGTCCCGCGCGGGCGCCCATCCGTCCTCCGTCAGCCGGCCGAACACATAGTCCTGCAGGGCGGCCAGCATGCCCTCGCGCGTCTCGCCGGGCAGGCCATAGGCGCCGTCCGAAGCGCCCGCCCGCGTGGCGATTTCCAGCAGATGCGCCGTCAGCACCACGCTGCCGCGGCCGCCCGGGAAATACGACAGCAGGCCGGATTCGATCTGGTAGTCCGGCAGGCGCTTCATCAGCGCCCGCCAGGCGGCCGGATCCCGCCGTCCCATCGCCTTGGCGCTGAGTTGCTCGACGCAGGTATAGGGATAGGCGTCCAGCCAGGCACTCACGCCCGGCAGGGAGCCCGCCAGGCTGGACTGCAGGCTGACCTGGACGCCGCCGCGCGGCACGCCGGCCGCGTCGCGCTGCGCCCGCGCCGAGGCGTCCACCGGCACCTGTTGCGGCTCCCCGTCCGTGATCCGCAGCAGCGTGGCCTGGCGCACCGCCACCGGCACGGCGGGCAGCAGCGTCTGCGCGACCGCGATCCGGTCGGACGCCGTCTCGCCCTCGGTGGTGCGCGCCTCGAAGCGCCAGTTCAGCGTCCCCGTTTCCGACCGGCCGGACAGCATCGGCGCCGTCACCGGCCAGGCCACGGTCCGCGCCGCGCCCGGCTCGAGCCGCAGCGCCTGCCCGGGTAAAGCCTGCCCGGCCCCGTCCGCCGGCGTCACGCTTGCCGACAGCGACAGCGCCATCGGCCGGTCCGTGCGGTTGCGCACCGTCGCCCGGGCTTCGTAGCGGTCGCCCTCGCGCGCCACCAGGGGCAGCCCCGACACCACCTGCAAATCCTGGGTGCTGACGATGTCCGTGAAGCCGGTGCCGAACAGGCCCTGCCCCTGATCGACCACGGCCACCAGCCGGAAGCGCGTCAGGGAATCGTTCAGCGGCACTTCCAGCGTGGCCTGGCCCTGTGCGTCCAGGGTCAGGTCGCCGCGCCACAACAGGCGCGTGTCGAACAGTTCCCGCGTGGCGTTGAAGCCGCCGCCGCCGCCCGCCGCCACCGCCTTGCGGCCATAGTGGCGGCGCCCGACGACCTCGCCCTGGCCGGTGGCGGTCTCCACGCCATAATCGCGCGCCACGCGCATGGCCCCCAGCAGATCCCAGCTGGCGTTGTCGCGCAGTTCCAGCAGGGCCTCGTCCACGGCGGCGAAGGCCACGCCGGCCCCGGCGGCCGGCTTGCCGTCGGGCAGGGTCGCCTGGATACGGACCTGGGCGCGCTGGCGCACCTGGTAGGTGCCGCGATCGGCCTCGACCTTGACCCGCAGGCGGTCGGCTTCGCTCTGGACCCGGATGCTTGCCAGGCCGAAGCGGAACGCCGGCTTGGCCAGGTCGACCAGGCCGGTGGGTTCCGGCGCGTCGTCGGAGCGAACGGCGCGCGCATCCAGCCAGTCCAGCGGATGGCGCCAGCCCCACTCGAAGAACGAGGTCCAGGGCACCTGGCGGATACGGCCGCGCACGGCCAGCACCGAGACATAGACGTTCGGCCCCCAGTCCGCCCGCACGGGCAGGCGCACGACGGGTTCGTCGCCGTCCAGATCGACCACGTGCGTTTCCAGCACGCCCTCGCGTTCCACCGCCACCAGCGCGCGCGCCTGGCGGAACGGCATGCGCACCGTGAATTCGGCGGTCTCGCCGGGTTTGTAGTCGGCCTTGGCGGGAATCACGTCGATCCGGTCGTCGTTGCCCTCGCCGAACCAGGCCTCGTCTCCCCACACCCAGATCGAGGTCGAGGCGCGCGACACGCGCGATTGCGCATCCCGGGCCTGGGCGAACAATTCGATCCGGCCATCCCGGTCCAGGCCGACCGGGCATTCCAGCTGGCCTTTCGCGTCGGTCTTGCCCTGGCACAGCGTGCCCAGGGAGGCGACCTGCTCGTGGGAATCGTAGGCGTAGAACCCGCCCACCAGGCGCTTGCGGGTGCTGTAGGTCGTGCGCACGCGGCCGTCCAGCTGGACCGGCACCCCGGCCTGCGGCCGTCCGGCCGTGTCCAGCGCCAGCAGCGTGACGCTGGACTTTTCCCCACGCAACATCCAGCGCCCCGTCCGCAGGCCGACCACCACCGCCGAAGGCCAGACCCGCGCCGTCTGGGCCAGCGTCTGGATCTCGCCAGCGGGGTCCAGGAAAGACGCCTCGAACAGCCAGGACTGGGGCTCGGACGGGCGCGGCAGGTCCGCCAGATCCACCCGCGCCCCGCCCTGCCCGTCCAGGCGCAGCGCGCGCCGGTCCAGGATCAGCCGCCGCAGGCCGGCGGACGCGGCCCCGGCGGATTCAGGATCCCCGGAGTCCTCGTCGGCCGCGTCGGATTCCTGCATGCCGAAGCTGAAGTCGTCGTATCCCGTGAAGCTGGGCGTCAGGGGCCGCGCCACCGCCGACAGCGTGGCAGGCAGGTCGCGCGCCGGACCGCCCGAAATCCAGGACAGCTGCAGATCGGCCCGCACCGATCGCGGCGCCACCAGCGGCCCGGCGGCCTGCGCGCCGTCGCCATCCCCCGCGATCTTCAACGACCCCGTCAGCAGCGGCAGCTTGAAGGATTCGACCCGGAAATCTCCGGCATGCAGCCAGGGGGTCCAGTCGTCGGCCGCCCCGCCCGCCGACGGCTGCAACTCGATCGAATAGGTGCCCAGATGCGCCTCGCGCGGAATCGTGTAGTCGACCAGGGCGTACTGGCCGCCGCCGGGGCTGGTCTTCCAGTCCAGCGCCAGCGTTTCGGCATCGCCCGAGCCGTCGTGCGTCAGGCGCACCTGCGCGGGCAGGCGGTCGGCGGGCAGGCTTTCCACACCGTCACGGCCCAGGCGGCGCAGGAACAGCTTCATGGAAACCGTTTCCCCCACCCGCAGCAAGGTGCGGTCCAGCACCGCGTGGGCCACCAGATCGGGATCCCGGGAGCGGTTGACCGGCACATTGAAGCGCCAGGGCTCGATCCCCCGGTCCCAGCTCGACCAGGCGAAGGAAAAATCCGCCTGGCCATGGGCCTGGGGATGACCGGCGGCGATGCGCGCCGTGACGAACACCCCCGACTGCCCGGTGCCTTCGCAATATCCGTCCGTCGGCACGGGGGTGTCCGCATGCCACAGTCCCTGCGCGTCGGTCTCCCCGTCCAGCAGGCGCCGCCCGTCGCAATCGAGCACCGCCACCCGGGCGCCCGCGACCGGCCGGCCCTGGTCCAGCGTCGTCACCCAGACCAGAGTGTCGTCGCGCCCGGCCTTCAGGTGGACCGCCAGGTTCGTCACCAGCACCGCCGAACGCACGTGCATCACCTGCGCGTCGGCGGGCGCGTCCTTGCGCTTCAGCAGCGCCGCCCCCAGACGGGGAGAGGCGACCTCCAGCACGTGCAGGCCGGGCTCGGCCAGGGGGATGCCGACCATCTCGATATCCTTGCCCTGCGCGTCCCGCACGCCGGGCAGCGTCAGCGTCTCGACCGGGTCCTTGGGGCCGAACACGGAACGCGAACGCACGTCGATGAGGGGTTCGCCTTCCCGAGCCTCGCGCTGCGGACGCAGCGCCAGCCGGTCGGCGAACTGGCCGGCCGTGAGCTGGCCGTCCTGCAGGCTTTTCACCCGGGCATACCATTGCAGGGCCTGGACGTCGTCCGTGATCACCTGATCGCTCACCTGGCCGGCGGACAGGACGAGATCCCGGGTCTGCAGCTGCGGTTCCACCCGGCGCAGGGCCAGCGGCGCCAGGGCGGGCCGGTCCTGGCCCGGCGCGCCTTCGGCGAAACGTTCCACGATGCCGAACTCGCCGGAGGCGAACTTCGCCAGCGGCGGCATGGCGTCCATCCGGATCGTCAAGGGGAAGCGGTCGGCGTTGGCCAGCGGCATGCCCATATCGTCGCGCAGCGCATCGGGCAGCGTCAGCGTCAAGGTCGACCGCTCCTCGAAGGGAGGATCGAATTGCAGGGTCTCGACCGCGTCGCCCGACGGCTCATTGTCATCGGGGCCGAACTGCCGCGCCACGCGCGGCCCCTGCGGGGTGTCCAACGCGACGCGCGCCGCCAGTTCCCGGGGCACGGGCCTGGAGAAGGCCACGAGAATGGGAAACAGCGGCGAGCACGGCGCCTGCGCGTTCGTGCGCGTGCAGCTCATGACCGCGTTGAACGCGGTACGGACCTGGAAATCCTCCGCCAGCCCGACCGTGGACGGCACGCCTGGCTGCCCCACGGAGCGCACGCCGGCCTCCACCACCAGCCGCACCTGCGCCTTCGGCGGCAACAGGCGCTTGCACTGCAGCAGGCGGGCGTCGTCCCCGGCATCCGCCTCGTCGGACCCCGTGACCGCCTTCAGGATCCGTGCGCGGTCCACGCCGGTCACCAGACGCGTCGGCACGGCCTCGCCCAGGCCCTCGACCTCGCAATAGGCATGCTCCAGCAGGGATCGCGTGTCCGGCGCGGCGTTGAAGCGCAGCACGAAGACCTGGTCCTCCGAGATCGTGCGGCCCCAGGGCCGCACCAGGCGGGCGCGCGGCCCGCCGGTGGCGAAGCGGCGCGCATCGCCGGCCAGCGGCTGGCCCTGCAGGTCGCGGAAATCCGGATTGGGCTTCGCCTGGCACGACACCGCCCCCGCCAAGGGCTTGTCGAAGGCATAGACCCAATGCCGCGGATCGGTCCAGCGGCCCGCGCCCTTGACGGCGTCATCGTCGCACGAGATCAGGAACGGATCGGCCGCCCCGTCGTCGCCCAGCGCCACGGCGGGCGCGTCGAAATCCGCCTGCACCCGGGCGATCCGGGCCATCATGCCCTCGGGGGAAAACCGCGTCACCGACAGGGCGGAGGCGGCGGTGGAACCGCACAGGATCAGCGTCGCCAGCGCGACGCGCGAAAGAAGAGGCCGCATGGATGACCCTCCCGGGCCGTTGCTGTTTTTATGTCCGGGAACCAGATTACCATCCGCGCGGGGACGCGGCCATCATGCCGCCCTGCGGCCGACCGCCGCTCGCGCCCATGCGCGGCACGCTATGCGATAATTCCGGACTTCCAGCCCCGGGCGCGCCGCGCCCCGGGCCGGAACGGGCCTCTAGCTCATGCCTGGTTAGAGCAGCGGACTCATAATCCGTTGGTGCCGAGTTCGACTCTCGGGGGGCCCACCAGAATTCAACAGCCAACCTCTTCCAGAGGATTACGACTGCCTCATGCATCATCCTGAAGCAGACTCGCACGCGAATGAGGTTTGGATCGCCATCAACGAGACCTCCATTCGCCATCAAGGCTGAGTCATGAAAGAAATCCAGGCCAAAACGCGCAGCGTACGCGAGCTGCTGAGCGATACCAAATATGGTATCGACTACTATCAGCGCGAGTACAAATGGCAGACCAAGCAGATTGTCGAACTGGTTTCCGATCTCACCACTGCTTTCCTGGAGGCGTACTCACCGCAGCATGAGCGCAAGGACGTGGCCTCTTATGGGCATTACTTCCTGGGGTCTATCGTCATCAGCCAACCGGATGAAAAAAAACAGATCGTGGACGGCCAGCAACGGCTGACCAGCCTCACTCTGTTGCTGATCTATCTGCACAATATTCAGAAAGATCACCCGCAGGCCGTTTCAGTTGAAAAGATGATTTTCTCAGAAGAGTACGGAGAAAAATCTTTCAATCTTGATATTCCAGAACGCAATGAATGCATGAACGCATTGTTCGATGACATATCTTATGATGTCGTGGATCAGATCGAGTCGATCCAGAACCTGATTGGCCGCTATCATGACATCGAAGAAGCCTTTCCCGCCGAGATTGCAAACGACAAGGTTCTTCCGTATTTCGTAGACTGGCTCCGCAACAAGACTCAACTGGTCGAGATTACAGCCTATGCGGATGCTGATGCCTACACGATCTTCGAGACCATGAATGATCGTGGGTTATCGCTTTCGAACACCGATATGCTCAAGGGTTACCTGTTGGCAAGCATCGCTGATCCCGCCAAGCGGGCCGAAGCCAACAAGGAGATCAAATTCTGGCTGTTGGCTTTCGCCAAACGAGACAGCGAATGGGACACGAAAGAGAGCGAAGCTGATTTCTTCAAAGCATGGTTGCGTGCGAAATACGCGCAGGATATACGCGAAAGAAAGAAAGGAGCAAAACCAGAAGATTTCGACTTAATCGGCACCGAGTACCATCGCTGGGTACGAGCCAAAGACGATCTGATCGGCTTGAATGTCAGCGATGATTTCAATCGTTGGGTGCGTCAAGATCTTCGTTTCTTCGCTCGCATCTATCTGGAGCTTCTGGATGCATCCGCGACATTGAAACCAGGGTTAGAGTCGATTCGTTTCAACGCCGACCATGGTTTTACCCAGCAATTTCAAGTTCTACTGGCTCCATTGCTGCCGACTGACGACGAGACCACTGTAAAGGCCAAGTTAAAGCTAACAGCTGATTATCTTGACTGCTGGCTTAATCGCCGTTTGTGGAATTTCAAGTCAATCGACTATTCCACCCTGCAATACGCAATCTTCCTGTTGACAAAAGAATTACGCAACTTGCCGCTGAACGCGCTGCGCGATAAGTTAATCATACGGCTGACGAACGATCAAGCAGAGCTTCCGCTGGATGATCAACCCTATCTCAACAGCTGGAACGCCAAGAGCCTGCATCGTCAGTTGGCTCGTTTCACGCACTGGTTGGAAGAGAAGAGCGGGCAACCCGGCCGATACCCGGAATACATTGTTCGGTCAGGAAAGAATGCCTACGAAATCGAACATCTGTGGGCCAACCATTTCGAGCGCCATACCGAAGAATTTGCGCACGCCCAGGAATTCTCCGCCTATCGGAACAAGATAGGCGGACTCGTGCTGCTGCCCAAGAAAATCAACGCCAGCCTGAACGACAAGACGTATAACGACAAACTGGAGCACTATCAAAGCGAGAACCTTCTAGTTCGCGCGTTGCATCCAATGTGTTACGCTCACAACCCTGGCTTTCTCAAAGTCAAGAATGAATCCGGATTACCCTTCAAGGCATTTACAGAATTCAAGAAAGCCGATTTTGACGAACGCTTCGATCTTTATAAAGGCATCGCAAAGCTGCTTTGGTCAACCGATCGCCTAAGGGAAATGAGCTGAGGCAATCCAGCATCAGTCGTAAACCAGTCTCTTCTCGGCCTTAGTTCACCGGTTAAGAAGGTGCTAAGGCAAATAGTGATATCTACCTGATCGGCGGCTCCCGCTTTCCTCACGCTTGCAATCAAACACTTGCCTATCATCCATGATTGTTGTAACATACCTACATTGATGATCGATGCAGGAGGCCCACCATGACCCTCACCACCCTATCCAGCCGTGAGTTGAACCAGGACGTGACACGGGCCAAAAAAGCCACTCGCAGCGGCCCGGTGATCATCACGGATCGCGGCAAGCCTGCGCACGTACTGTTGAGCTTCGAGGACTATCAGCGGCTGACGAAACAGCGGCGCAACATCGCCGATGCACTGGCAATGCCAGGTGTTGCGGACATCGAGTTCGAACCGCCGCGCGTGACCATTGACGCCCGGCCGGCTGATCTCTCATGATGTACGTGCTCGATACCAACGTGCTGTCGGAACTGCGCAAGGTACGGCTTGGCAAGGCCGATGCGAATGTCACGGCATGGACGGAAAGTGTCGATGCCGCCGACCTCTTCATATCGGCCATCACCATCATGGAGCTGGAACTTGGCGTTCTGTCCATTGAACGCAAGGACGCTACCCAGGGAACCATGCTGCGCTCGTGGCTGGAGCAGCACGTATTACCCGAGTTCTCCGCCCGCACATTGCCGATCGATACCGCTGTGGCGCAGCGCTGCGCACGGTTGCATGTGCCGGACAAGCGCGGCGAGCGCGATGCGCTCATCGCGGCGACGGCACTGGTACACGGCATGACCGTGGTCACGCGCAACGTGGCCGATTTCAAGCCGACGGGAGTGGCCATCATCAATCCGTGGGCGCCATCGCCATGACCGCCTGCGGGTTCAAGACCCCAGGCATGGCGCGTCGACAACGACCTCATAATCTGTTGGTGCCGAGTTCGACTCTCGGGGGGCCCACCAGAAATACAAGGGGGAATCAATCGGCCGGACGATTGATTCCCTTTTTGTTTTCCACGCCACACAGCACTGTCAACAAGGTGTCAACCGGGCAAGGGCCACCATGATCCGACACTTCACGCACGTGTTCTCCGATCTCGACGCCTTGCGCGCCGATGTGGCGCATGGCGAGATGGCCCGCGCCGCGAAAAGCAGCCGCTCGATCCTGGTCCAGGTGTACAGCGCCAACGGATCCCCCGGGCATCTGCACGGCATCGCCGGACTGCTGGCGGAATTGCTGCCCGCCGCGGTGGTGGTCGGTGCGACCACGGTGGGCGAAATCGCCGCGGGGCGCCTGCTGACCGGCCGGACCGTCATCGGCTTCAGCTTTTTCGAGTCCTCGCGGTTGCAAGCCATCGCCATTCCTTGCACGCGGGGCGAGGAATCCCGAACGGGCGCCGAACTGGGGCGAAGCATCCGCGCGAGCGCGGACGACATCGCCGGCGTACTGCTGCTGGCCACACCATTGAGCGTCGAGCTTGGCCCGCTGTTCGCCGCCCTGGAGCCGGAAATCGGGGACTTCCCCCTGTTCGGCGGAGGCGCCGGCGACTACACCAGGATGCGGAACACCTTCGTGTTCGCGGGTAGCGAGCTGTTGGACGCCGGCATCGTCGCGGTGATCTTCACAGGCACGCAACTCGCCTTGCAGTGCGAGGCCTATCTCGGCTGGATACCGGTCAGCCACCCGATGACGGTCACGCGAACCGACGGCCCGCTCGTCAAGGAAATCGACGGCCGGCCCGCTTTCGAGATCTACCAGCGCTACCTCGGCGCACGCAAGGACGAAAGCTTCTACATGGCCGCCCTGGAGTTTCCGCTGCTCATCGAGCGCGAAGGCCAGTGGGTGGCACGGGTTCCCGTGGCCGCCGGCGAGGACGACTCCCTGCGGTTTCTCGGCGACATCCGCGAAGGCGAGATTGTGCACATCGGCTATGGCGATGCCGGCACGATCATCGAACACGCGCGGGAAATACAGGCGGCCAGCGCGGCTTTCGCGCCCGACGCCGTATTCATGTACAGCTGCGGCTGCCGTCGATTCCTGCTCCAGGAAGACGTCGAGCGCGAATCGCGCCCTTTCGAGGCCCACGCGCCGACTTTCGGGTTCTTCACCTACGGGGAATTCTTTGGCACCGGGCGCCTGCAATTGCTCAATTCCGCCATGGTGGCCGTAGGACTGCGCGAAGGCGGCCCCCGCAAGGCGGCGAGACCCGCGGCGGACACAACGAGCGGCGGCACCCGCCCACCGCCGGACGACCCCTACGACAGCCAGCACACGCGCGTCATCTCCAAGCTGCTGCATTTCATCAAGGCCGTCACGACGGAGCTCGAAGCCACCAATCGCGAGCTCGAGAAGCGCTCCATGACCGACACCCTGACCCAGCTGGCCAATCGCATCCGCCTCGACGAGTCGCTCGAGGCGCAGCTGAATTCGACCATACGCGGCGGCATTCCCTTCAGCGTCATCCTGCTCGACATCGATCATTTCAAACGCGTCAACGATACCCATGGACACCTGGCGGGCGACAGCGTGCTGGTTACCATCGCGCAGGCGCTGAGAACCCATATCCGCGCAACGGATCGGGTGGGACGCTGGGGAGGCGAAGAGTTCCTGGTGATCTGCCCCGATACCGATGCCGCGCAGGCGACCCAGCTGGCGGAGCGGCTGCGGCAAGCCATCGAACGCCAGGCCATCCCTGAAGTCGGACACTGCACGGCAAGCCTGGGCGTCACGGCATACCGCCCGGGCGACGATGCCTCGGGCCTGATCGCCCGCGCCGACCAGGCGCTCTACCAGGCCAAGCACGCCGGCCGCAACCGGGTCGAACAGGCGTGACCGCCCCCGTCGCCGCCGCGCCACATCGCCCGTGATCCAGATGTGACCAATCATGGCGGCAACGGCCCGAATGGGGAGAAATCCGGCAGTTGTGTAAGCGCCGGCAAATCCTGGGATCCCCCCCGCCGGCGCCAGGCTCATAATCCTCATCATGAAGACCCGGATCACCCGCCACGCCGGCCGGCTCGTCCTCGCGCTGGCCGTGGCATCCACCCTGGGCGGATGCGCCGTCTACGAACCCGCGCCCGCCTACTACGACGGCGGCGGAGTCGTCTACGCCGGCCCGTCCGTCTATGTCGCGCCGCCCGTCTACGTGGCGCCGCCGACCTACTACTTCGGCTTCAGGTCGTGGGGCGGGCATCGGGGCCACGGCTGGCACGCAGGTCACGGCTGGCATGGGGGTCACGGCTGGCGCCGCTGACCCGGCGCGGCGGCCGGTTCGTCCGGGGAGGCGAACCGCCCCGGATCGCGCAGCCGCCACAGGCGCAAGGCCACGTGGATTTCCAGCGCGCGGCCCGCGTCGCGCCAGCCCGCCAGCAGCGCATCGACCGCTTCCAGGCGCTGGCGCAGCGTATTGATGTGCAGGGACAGGCTCCGCGCCGCCTCGGCCGCGTTGTAGCCGCAATCCAGATAGGCCAGCAGCGTACCGGACAGCACGGCGCGGCGCGTCTCGTGCGCGGCGGGGCCGGCATACAGCCTGCCCAGCGTGGCCATGAAGAACCCCTCGATGGCGGCCGCGTCGGCGCGATTGAAGAGCGGCACGTACAGCGCGAGCCGGCTCTCGTCGAAAAGCTCGCCCTGCCGGCCCAGCGCATCGAGCAGATCCAGGCAGCGCCCGGCCCGCTCGAACGCCGCCGACAGGCCCTCGGGACGATCGACGACGTCGCCGACGACCCCCGAAAACACACCGCGATGGCGGCGCAGGCAGGCCTGGACCGCCGCGCGCGCCGCATCCATCCGCGCCGCATTGGCCAGCACGACCAGGGAATCGCCGACGTCGTCGAACAAGGCGCTCGACGTCCCCAGGCGATCCAGCAATTGGCGGCACAGGTAGGCGCAGTCCTGCCGTCCGGTCCGGACCAGCAGCAGCCGCATGGGACGGTGGATATCGACGCCATATTTCTCCGCCTGCTGCGCGAAGCGCTCGGACCGGCCTCCCGGTCCATGGACGAGGCCATGCAGGACGGCCGGCGCGTCGGACATCAGGGCCAGGGTCCGCTGCGCCTTGAGCAGCAGCACGACGCCCGTCACCATGGCGCCCCGCTCGAAGATGCGGGCGGCCACTTCGCCCAAGGGCTCGGCACCCTGCAGCACCAGTCCGCCCAGCGGCCCTTCGCCGCCGACGACGGCGCAGACGGTGCGGGTCTTCCGGTAGGCGACGGAACGTCCGGTCCGACGGCTCTCGGCCAGGGCGGCGTAGGCCGCGTCCTCGATCCAGCGACCTTCCTCCACCGGAGCCTCGACGCCCGGTTCGCCATCGGCGGCGGCGATTTCCCGACCCCCTTCGTCGCAGACGGCCACCCGTCCGCCCAGGCGGCGCGCCAGCATCGCGCACACGTCGGGCAGGTCGCCGCCGCGCGCCACCAGCGCGGTCAGCTGTTCGTGCGCCTCGGCCGCCGCGCGGGTGTCGGCCGTCTGGCGCGACAGTAGTTCATTGGTCGCTCCCGCCCGCGCCAGCGCGTCGCGCGCCTGCTCGAACAGGTTCGCATTGCCGATGGCGACGGACGCCTGCGCGCCCAGCGTCGACAGGATCGAGATTTCCCAGGCCGTATACGCGCGCACGTAGCGGTCGCCCACGAACAGGACGCCGGAGACGCCCTCGGTCGTCAGCAGCGGCACGCCCAGGATCGAGGCGATGTGCTCGTCGCGCATGGCGTCGTCGATGAAGCGCGAATGGTGAAAACGGCCGTCGCCCGAATAATCCGACGAGGAATAGGGACTGCGATGGCGCGCCACATAGCCGCACACGCCGGTGTCCAGGCCGACACGGATCCGGCAGAAACGCTCGGAAAAGGCGCCGTCCGTCGCCCGCACGTAGAAATCGCGGCGCTCCGGATCGTAGACCGACAGGTAGCCGACGTCGCAGCCCAGCAGCGCCCGGGCCCGCCGGACGATGAGCCGCAGCACTTCGTCGACATCGACGATCCGGGTCAGGTCCTGGGCGGTCTCGATCACCGCCATCAGGCCGCGCTCGCGCTGCTGGTGCTGTTCGAGCCGGTCCTTGACGGTCAGCCCCATGGACAGGATCTCCAACGCGCGCGCCTTGTCGGCCCCGTCCGGCAGCCGGTCGAGCCGTTCGCGCAAGGCCTCCAGTTCCAGGCGCCCGGCGTCCCGATGCAGCAGGCGGACGACCTCGCCCTCGAGCGCGAACGGGGCTCCGGAACCCTGAAGCGAGACGGCATGCGCCGCGCCCGTGCCGCCGTCAGGTGTGGACATGCTATTCATCAACCTGCCTCATGGATGAATCTTACATAAATTTGTATGGAAAATATTTCATTCAACTATATATCGACCGCCAGCCGATCCCTACACTGATTTCATCCTCCCGGTCACGCTTCCCCGGCCGGCCCTCAGCGACCCACCCCAGGACACAGCGGCATGGATTCCCAGATTCCCGATTTCCGTTCCTTCACCCCGGCGCAGCGCCTGGAGGCCGTCGCCCTGAAGGCGGGGCTGGACGCCGACGACGTCCGGCGCCTGTCCCGGCCCGGCGCCTTGCCCCTCGAAACCGCCGACGGCATGATCGAGAACGTGCTCGGGACCTTCGAGCTGCCCTACGCGGTGGCGGGCTATTTCCGGATCAACGGGGCCGACGTGCTGGTCCCCATGGCGGTCGAGGAACCATCCGTCGTCGCGGCCGCCTCCCACATGGCGAAGATCGCCCGCGGACACGGCGGGTTCCTGACCTCCAGCACGGGCCCCATCATGCGGGCGCAGATCCAGATCCTGGACGTCTCCGACCCCTTCGGCGCGCGCCACGCCATCCTGCGGCACCGCCAGGAAATCATCGACCACGCCAACAGCCGCGACCGCATCCTGACGGGGCTGGGCGGCGGCTGCAAGGACATCGAGGCGCACGTGTTTCCGGACACCGCGCGCGGCGCCATGGTCATCGTCCACCTGCTGGTGGACGTGCGCGACGCCATGGGGGCCAACACCGTCAACACCATGGCGGAAGCCGTCGCCGGCCGCATCGAGCGGATCACCGGCGGCCAGGTGCGGCTGCGCATCCTGTCGAACCTGGCCGACCTGCGCCTCGCCCGGGCCAGCGTGCGGATCCCGGCCCCGGCGCTGGACAGCGCGAGCCATCCGGGCAAGTACGTGGCCGCGGGCATCGTCGACGCCTATGAATTCGCCGCCGTCGACCCCTACCGCGCCGCGACGCACAACAAAGGCATCATGAACGGCATCGACCCCGTCGTCGTGGCCACCGGCAACGACTGGCGCGCCATCGAGGCCGGCGCGCATGCCTATGCCTGCCGCCAGGGCCGCTACACTTCGCTCTCGACCTGGGAAATCGCCGCGAACGGCGACCTGGTCGGCACGCTCGAAATGCCCATGGCCGTCGGCCTGGTCGGCGGCGCCACCAAGACCCACCCGCTCGCCCGGCTGTCGCTCAAGATCCTGGGCGTCCAGACGGCCCAGGCGCTGGGAGAGGTCATCGTCGCGGTGGGCCTGGCCCAGAACATGGGGGCGCTGCGCGCCCTGGCGACCGAGGGCATCCAGCGCGGCCACATGAGCCTGCACGCCCGCAACATCGCCCTGATGGCCGGCGCCCAGGGCGACGAAATCGCCTGGGTGGCCGCCCGGATGGTCGAGGCGCGCGACGTGCGCGCGGACTTCGCCCGCGAACTGCTGCGGGACCGGCGCGACGCCCGCCCCAACTGATCACACACCCGGCCGGCGAGCCGGGACAACCACAACCAGGAGACAACCATGAAATCCGGATTCCCCCGCCACACCCTCATCGCCACCGCCCTGCTCGGCCTGATCGCCGCCGGCGTGGCCCAGGCGGCGCCCGACGCGGACGTCGTCCGCATCGGCTTCATCACCGACATGTCCGGCCCCTATGCCGACACCGACGGCCCCGGCGGACTGGAGGCCATCCGCATGGCCGTCCAGGACGCCGGCGGCACCGTGCTCGGCAAGAAGATCGAGATCCTATCGGCCGACCACCAGAACAAGCCCGAGATCGCCTCCGCGCGCGCCCGGGAATGGATCGACCAGCAGGGGCTGTCCATGCTGATCGGCGGCGTGAACTCGGCCGCCGGGCTGGCGATGAACGGGATCATCAACGAAAAGCACGTCCCCTACATCAACATCGGCGCGGCCACGGCCCGCCTGACCAACGAGGACTGCACGCCCTACACCGTCCACTACGAATACGACACCGTCGCCCTGGCCAAGGGCACCGGCTCCGCCGTGATCAAGCAGGGCGGGAAGTCCTGGTACTTCCTGGTCGCGGACTACGCGTTCGGTCACTCGCTGGAGGCCGACACCAGCGCCGTCGTCAAGGCGAACGGCGGCACCGTGGTCGGGTCGGTCAAGCACCCGCCCACCTCGCCCGACATGTCCTCCTACATCCTGCAGGCCGCGTCCTCCGGCGCCCAGGTGCTGGGGCTGGCCAACGCGGGCGCCGACACCATCAATTCGATCAAGGCGGCCAATGATTTCGGCCTCGCGGACAAGATGAAGCTGGTCGGCCTGCTGATGACCATCAACGACATCCACGGCCTGGGCCTGCCCGTCGCCCAGAAGCTGCTGATGACCGACAGCTGGTACTGGGACAAGAACGATGCGTCCCGCGCCTTCGCCAAGCGCTTCGACGAGACCATGCACAAGATGCCGAGCACCCACCAGGCCGCCGCCTATTCGGCCACGGCCACCTACCTGAAGGCGGTCAAGGCCGCCGGGACGACGGACGCGGACAAGGTCATGGCGCAGCTGAAAAGCATGAAGCTCGACGACATGTACAGCAAGGGCTACATCCGCGCGGACGGCCGCTACGTGCACGACATGTACCTGATGCAGGTGAAGACGCCCGAGGAATCCAAGGGCCCGTGGGACTACATGAAGACGGTCGCCACGATCCCCGGCGACGAGGCCTTCACCAGCCCGAAGGACTCGACCTGCCCGCTGATGAAACAGGCCGGCTGAGCGCCGTCCCGGAGCCGCGCGGCGAGGCGGCTCCGACGCTTCCTGGGCACCCGGCGGCCAGGACATTCCGGCGCCGCCGGAGCATTCAGCCCCCCTGCGCCTTGCGCGCGGCGCGCTCCCTTTCCACCCGCTCCGTCACGTCGCGCGCCATGGCGACCGAGCCGATCGCCGCGCCGGCGACGTCCCTGACCAGCGCGAAAGTCATCTCCACATAGCACTTGCCGCCGTCCTTTCGCAGGCCCCGCGTCAGGGTCGGCCGGCCCTCGAGCTTCATCCGGCCGCTGGCCAGCGCCGCGTCGTAGCCGGCCCAGTGGGCGGCGCGCAGATGCTCGGGGATGATCAAGTCCAGGCTGGCGCCCAGCGCCTCTTCCGGCGGAAAGCCGAACAGCCGGCCGGCCGCCTCGTTCCAGCGCACGATCCGGCCCTGGCGGTCGGCGCAGATCAGGGCGTCGGTCGTCTGCGCCACGATACGTTCGTCCAAATCCCCGGGTTCCGCCTCGGCATCGCGGATGTCGCTCAGGATGCGGCAGAACAGGGCCGCCGGCAGCGAGGTCCTTTCAGGCTCCGGTCCTTCGCCGGTCTGGTGCTGGATATCCAGTCCCCGGGTCGACGCCAGCAGGCGGCGCAGGCCCTCGTTCTGGGCGAAACGCGCACGCAGCGCCCGCTCGACCAGCCGATGATGTTCGCCGGATCCGAATTCGATCCGCGCCTCGCCCCAATAGGCGAACCGCTTGTCCGCCCCCTTGCCGCATGCCTTGGCGTCCCAGGCCGACGACACGAAGGCCTGCGCCCGCGACGGATGCCCCGGGGGAAACTTGATGCCCTGGATGAAACCTTCCACGGACGCCAGCGGTACGCCATCCAGCTCGAACGGCGACAGGCTGAAATTGGACAGCGCGACGCCACGCCAGTCGTCGGACGTGAACGCGACATTGATCGTCTTGGGGGTCATGCGGGATCTCCATCGGTGAAGGAATGACTGTAGCGCATGCAAGCACATGCGGCGTGAAAGCGCCTACGGCGCGTGCTACCGTATCCCCTTCTCCCGATCCGCAATCAAGGCCTCGCATGCGCGCCCACACCGCCCGAATCATCGACGACCGCATCCGGATCGAACCCCGGGACGTTCCCACGCCCGAACCCGGACCGCGGCAGTTGCTGGTCCGCGTGCGCGCGGCCGGCCTGAATCGCGGGGAACTCCTGGCGTTGCGCAAGCAGGCTCCGGACGCCCCGACCGTCCTGGGCATCGAGGCGGCCGGCGAAGTCGTCCAGGCGGGCGCCGACACGCCGCCCTTCAGGGCCGGCGACCGCGTCATGGGGCGCTGCCGCGCCGCCTTCGCCGACTACGCGCTGCTGGACGCGCACGACGCCATGGCCGTGCCCGAGGGCCTGTCCTGGGCCCAGGCCGCCGCCATCCCCATCGCCGCCATGGTCGTCTACGACATGCTGATCGCCCAGGGCCGCCTCGCCGAGGGCGAATGGCTGCTGGTCACCGGAATCTCTTCCGGCGTCGGCGTCGCCGCCCTGCAACTGGCCAAGGCGCTGGGCGCGCGGGTCGTCGGCACCTCGGGCTCGGCCGAAAAGCTGGCGGCGCTGGAACGCCTGGGCCTGGACGTGGGGCTCCGCACCCGCGCGCCCGATTTCCACGACGCCGTGATGGCAGCCACCGGCGGCAAGGGCATCGACCTGGCCGTCAACATCGCCGGCGGCTCCGTCTTCGCCGAATGCGTCCGCTGCCTGGCCTTCGAGGGCCGGCTGGCCACGGTCGGCTACATGGACGGCGTGCTGGAGGGCCGGCTCGACCTCGCCGCCCTGCACGCCAGGCGCCTGACGATCTTCGGCGTGTCCAGCAAGGGCTACGGCCCCGAACAGCGCCGGCGCATCGTCCAGGGGGTCGCCGACCGCATCCTGCCGCTGGTCGCCGACGGCCGGCTCGCGCCCGCCATTGACCGGACGTTCTCCTTCGACGCACTGGAGGCGGCCATCGCCCGCATGGAATCCAACGGGCAACTGGGCAAGATCGTGGTCGGCGAGGCATGAAGACCTTCCTGCTCTACCTCGTCACGGCGCTCGCCGAGATCGCGGGCTGCTACCTGCCGTGGCTCTGGCTGCGCCAGGGCGGATCGGCCTGGCTGTTGGTTCCCGCCACGCTCAGCCTGGCGGCGTTCGCCTGGCTGCTGACCCTGCACGAGGCCGCCTCCGGCCGGGTCTACGCCGCCTACGGCGGGGTCTACATCGGCGTCGCCATCCTCTGGCTCTGGCTGGTCGACGGCGTGCGCCCCACCGCCTGGGACATCGGCGGCGCCGCCGTCACGCTGGCCGGCATGGGCCTGATCGCGTTCCAGCCGCGCTAACGGGCCGCGCCCGGGTAGACCCGGGTGCGGCTACTAATCCGTCCGCTCCAGCGCGATCACCCGGGCGGGCGGCAGATTGGCCCAGACGACCGGATCGTCCCGCACCGTGAAGCCTTCCGACAACCCGGCGACGGGCAGGCCGCGCAGCGCATAGGTGAACTGCACCAGCGTACAGCCCGGGCGCAGGAGCGTCCGGCACTGGTCGAGCACGGCGGACACGACGGCCGGGTCCAGGGAACGCAGCGGCAGGCTGGAAACGATGGCGTCGACCGGCCGTCCCGCCGCGCTTTCGTCCAGCACGTCCGACAGCCGGGCCGCGTCGCCCCGCAGGATCATCACCCCCGGAAACCGCCGGCGCAGATGCCGCACGAACGCCGGGGAACATTCCACCACCCGCAGACGATCCGCCGGCACCCCCCGGTCGAGCAGCGCCCGGGTCACCACGCCGGTGCCGGCGCCCAGTTCCACCACCAGGCCATCGCCCCGGGGATCGATCCGGGCCGCCATGCCGCGCGCCAGGTGTTCCGAACTGGGCCAGACGGCTCCGACCTCGGCCGGCGCTTCCAGTAGTTCGCGCAGGAACAGCCCCGCCGGCGCCGCCCGGATCGCCCCGGCCATCCGGCGGGAGCCGGCCGCATACCGTAACCCGACGGCCCCGGCGGCCCGCAGGCCTTCGATCAAGGGCAGCAGCGCGACACCCGCGTTTTTCAGCATGGAGACCCCTTCCAGTTCCCGAGCGATGCCGGATAAGTTATCAGATGCCGGGTCCGGCCGGAGTATGCGTTCGTGACAGGAAGGACGTGGGATACGGGTGCGCAGGGAACATCTCGCCCACATCCGTTACTCATCGTGCATCCCGGTCTGGAACCGCACCGGCGTCCCTTCCCACCCATCGACCGGAGGAAACCCGGATGTCCAAGCAAAACCTGCAAACACTCCTGCAACGCATCGGCCGGACGGTCGGCATTCCCGACCTCTCCCTGGACGACGACGGCTACTGCCAACTGCGCATCGACGGCGCCCTGGACATCGCCATCGAATTCATCGAGGACGGCGAACTGGCGGTCTTCACCGCGCGCTGCGGCGCGATCGGCGGCCACAATCGAACCGCCGTGCTGCAACAGATCGCGGACGCCAACTTCTACTGGGTCGGCGCCGGCGGCGGCACCCTGTCAACCAATTCGCGCGAGGGCATGGTGTACCTGCAATTCCGCGAACCGACCGCGCAGATGGACCAGGCCCGGCTCCAGGACCTGCTGCAGGCGCTCGCCAACAACGCCGAACGCTGGGGCGCCCGCCTCGCGGCGCTCGACGCCGATCCGGCCGGCACGGACGCTACGGCAACCGGCACGGCGGCCCCGGGCGACCTCATCCCCAACCGCGCCTGAGGAACCCATCATGCCCGTCAACTCCCTGGAAACCTACCGGTTCGTCGCCCCGCTCAGCCAGAACACGCGGCTCAGGCTCGACGACCAGGCCGGCCTCAGCTCCAACGGCCAGCGCAATATCGGCAACCTGTTCACCCGCGCCTGGGACTGCATCACCCGCGGCGGCGCCCAGATCCAGACCAACAAGGAGATCGCCCGCGACTTCGTCCGCGCCCTGCGCGAAGAATACGGCGACGAAATCGCCAACGCCATGTCGCGCGACCTGTCGGCCCAGCTCTCCAGCGGGCGTCCGCTGACCGGCTACCGTATCGGGCGGGTACTGGAGCATGCCGAGCGCATGAGCGGCCACATCCAGGCCAACAACCGCGCCCTGCTCGACGAATGCCTGGACGAACTGACCGACCTGGCCCTGCGCAGGATCGGCGGCGACACCCACCCCGGTGTGCTGGACCGCGACCAGGCCAGGCAGGTGCTGCGCCAGGCCATCGAGGGCTCCAGGACCTTTCAGCAACAATCCTTCCACAACATCCTGCACCACCTGATGGACACCTTCGGCGAAGACGGCGAAGGCCTGGCCCGGCAGGAATTCATCCAGCACTACCAGGGCAAGGTCGGCAAGATGCTGGAGCACGACATCTCGCTGCGCCTGCTGCCCGGCACCACCCGGCTGCGCGACGCCCACGGCCTGTTCACGATCGGACACGTCACCGGGAAGCTGACCGGCGAGGACTACGGCCGGGTCCTCGAAATCGAGGGCCAGATGCATGCCACCATCAAGGAATCGCTGCGCATCGACGACCGCGGCCCTTCGTCCGTGGGCAACTACGTCGGCATGGTCGAATTCCTGCGGGACGGCGCCGAAACGCTGCGGCGGCTGGACCGGACCGGGATGGACGACATCGGCAAGGCCTACCTGGACGCCCTGCTCAACGACGTCACCCACCTGCTGGCCCTGCTCAACGACCGCCTGGGCATCAAGGGCTTCACGCCCGAACAACTGCGCGCCCTGATGGAAGTCAACCGCGAAGCCGGCCAGTTCGCGCTGGAAATCACCGAAGGCGATCCGGCCAGGACCGCCCGGCAATGCCCGGGCATGCAGCGCCAGATCCGCGACGGACTGGAGATCCTGCGCGGCATCCAGCCGGGCGACGAAAAAAGCCGCCTGACGCTGCAGGCGATCATCGAGCGCGGCGAACATACCCTGACGATGTCTGACGATTACCAGATCGCGGTGCGCCACGGCCTGCACGGCGGCGATCTGTCCTCATCCACGGCGCGATCCGAGGAAATCCTGGCCAGGCTGGGCGAGAACGGCTTCGACGGCCAGGACATCGCCTGGATGCGCGACCGGGGCCTGCACATCGGCGACACCGTCATGCGCTTCTCGCTCGAACAGGTCCGGCAGCTCAAGGGCCAGGGCCTGGACATCGAGCGCTGCCTGCAATCCCTGTAGGCCTCCGGGGCGGCCGCGCCGCCCTATTTCGCCGCCATCCGGCTGTCCAGGACGCGCCGCAGGCGCACCGCGTCGCCGAAGCGCGAACCGCTCATCCCCTGCGCGTTGAGCAGCACCATGGCGAGATTGCGGCCGCCGAGCCGGACCATCATCACCAGGCAGTCGCCGGCCTCGCGGGTGGTGCCGGTCTTGGAAGCCAGGATGTCCCAGCGGGGCCGGCCCACCAGCATGTTGGTGTTGTGGAACGTCCGCCCGTCGATGCTGTACTTGGCATCCGTGGTGAATTCCCCGATCAGCGGCTGCCGGGACGCCGCATGCACCAGCCTGGCCAGGTCCCTGGCCGAGGACACGTTTTCATTGGACAGGCCGATGGGCTCCACGAACCGGGAATCGCCCATGCCCAGCGCGGCCGCCCGCGCGTTCATCGCCTCGACGAAGGCCGTCATGCCGCCCGGGTAGGTGCGCCCCAGGGCGTGCGCCGCGCTGTTCTCGGACGAGGCCAGCGCCAGGTGCAGCAGGTCGGCGCGGCTCAGGCGCGCGCCGGCCGCCAGGCGCGAAGGCAGCTCGCTGGGCGCGTCGACGTCGCTGGCGTCGATGACGATCGTCTCGTCCATGGGCAGGCCGGCCTCGACCACCACCAGCGCCGTCATGAGCTTGACGAGGGAGGCGATCGGCCGCACGACGTCCGCGTCGCGCGCGAACAGGACCTCGGACGTGTCCATGTCCTGCACGAACGCCGTGGTGGACTTGAGCTTTTCGATTTCCCTGGCCGGATCGCGCGTGACCAGCGGCGCCTTGGCCACGGCATCGGGATCGAGCGGTTCCGGCGTCGCCCCCCAGCGCTGCACGGCGATGCGCCGGCCGTAGCCGTGCAGGCAGATCGGCAGGGAGGGCTGGGCGTTGCAGGGGTGGAAATTGGCGACCTGGGCGGACACGGAGGGCGGCCAGCCCGCGCCGACGGCCATGGCGAGGGCCGCCGCCATGCAGAAGAAGATCGCCCGCGCCCGTCGCCATGCCATGACCCCTCCGATCCGTCGGCGCGGCGCGAAGCCGTGCGACGACAAGACACACATTGAAGGGTTATCTTACTCTCCGGCGGCCGATCGGTACTCGTCGTGCAGCCGGATCCAGCTCATGGTCCCGCTGGTTTCGTTCCGGCCCTTGGGCGCGAGATCGAGCCAGTTGAAGGCTCCCATCAGCAGTTCGGTGCCCCGGTGATAGGTCGAATAGCTGTGGAAGACATCGCCCGCCTCGTCCTTGGCGAAAAGGCTGACGCCGAACATGTCCGGGCTGTTGCGGATGGTCGTCAGGCCGTAGTTGTAGGCCGCGCGGCCGGCGGCGCGGTCCTCCTCGGTGAACGACACGCCGAAGTCGTAGTTGAAGTCGCCCTCGCCGGAGGACACCCACGGGAAGGTCCAGCCCATGCGCTTCCTGGCCGCCTCGATCTGCCGGACCGGCGCGCGGGACACCGCCGCGAACGACAGGTCGGCGTGCTCGAAATGCCGTCGGGCCGCGTCGACGTGATCCATGGTGTACGAGCAGCCGGGGCACAGGTGGTCCGAGCCCGGGGTCAGCATGAAATGATAGATCGCGAGCTGGCCGCGGCCTTCGAACAAATCCCCCAGCGAACATTCGCCGCCGGGTCCCTGGAAGACGTAAGGCTTCTCGATCCACTCCCAGGGCAGGCCGCGGCGCTCCACGCGAAGCGCGTCGAGCGCGTGGGTCATGGCGCGCTCCTTGGCGAACAGCGCCTTGCGGGCGGCCAGCCACGCTTCGTGCGAAACAACGGGATGGTTCATGGCATTCTCCTTCGGTCATCGGTCGGTGCGCGCCCCGCTGCGCGAGCCAGCCTCAACCAGGGCGGCAGATGGAAGAGGCTCATCAACAGGTACATCGTGGTCATGCCATCGAGCGGCGAAGCCCCCGGATCCGGCGCGCAGAACATCGCCGGGGAAGCATCGCGCATCGCGGCCACCGCCATGACCGCGAAGACGGGCGCGGCCGCGCAGGCAAGCCCATCGGCCGCGATGCGCGCCCACCGCTTCCATGGCTGCCGCGAGGCGGCGACTGAAGACATCGTCATTCGTGTGCCCCTTTCCGGTTGGCATGCTCCGGTCTCGCCGGACCGTACGGAAATCGTAGGATGGCGCGCATCAGGGGCGGGAGTAACAAATGTGGCGGGATTCGGAGATCGGGGTTTCCGATGGCGCCATCGCGGCCGGCATCCCGTGGGACAAGCGGGCGGCCAATTCTTGGAATGATTCTCAGTCGTGTATGATGCACGAGGTTTCAATCACGGTTTTTTCGACCTCAGAACCCTCCCGGCTTCCGCGATCATGACATCCGGATCTCGCACACGCTCGACCCGTCTGGCCGCCTGGTTCGGCCTGCTCGCGATGTGCCTGCTCGTCGCCGCGCCGACCATCAGCTGGCTGGTCGGGACATCGGCGCGGGACGTGGCCGTGCCCGTCTGCCTCTCCGCCGATCAGGCGGCCCCGTCCGCGGCGGACTACCGCATCCAGGTCGGAGGACATCACGACGGCCCGGCCGATGCGCTGGACGCATGCGGTTATTGCGGCCTGCTGGCCCACGACGCCACGCTGCCCGCCACGCCACCCGCCGCGCCGGCCGTGCTGCTGCTGGCGCTCGTCCTCCTGGCGGCTCCCCGGTGGATCCGCCACGTGCCGCCGGGCACGTTCCCCGCGGGCCGCCCGCGCGATCCCCCGCACCTTTCCTGACATCCCCGGCCTTCGCGCCGGCGACCCCGTCCGCGCCCAGGCCTTGCGACAAGGCCCGGCGCAGCCATTCCTCCATCGTCAGGAAGAACACATCATGCATCCTGCCTTCAAACGGGAGGCCGCGCACGGCCCACGGCCGTGCGCCGCGATCCTGTGCGCCCTCGCATCCCTCGCGCTCGCCTCCGGGCCGGCCGAAGCCGAGCCGGAGGCGCCCGCCGCCCTGCCCGCCATCACGGTCACGGGCACAGCCGAACGCCCCGCCACCGATCCCGACATGCCCGCCAGCGTCGAATCCGTCACGCGCGAACAATTCCGGAACTGGAACGTGATCAACAGCGAAGACACCCTGAAGTACCTGCCCAACCTGGACGTGCGCAAGCGCTTCATCGGGGACCAGAATTCGATCATCGCGGTGCGCGGCACCAGCAACACGCAAAGCGCCCGGGGGCTGGTCTATGCCGACGGACTGCTGCTGAGCAACCTGCTGGGCAACAGCTACTCGTTCCCGCCCCGCTGGTCCATGGTGTTCCCGGACGACATCGAACGCGTGGACGTCGCATACGGCCCCTTTTCCGCGCTCTACCCGGGCAACGCCATGGGATCGACGGTGCTGATCACCACCCGGATGCCCACGCGGTTCGAAGCCCGCGCCAACGCGAAGGCGTTCACGCAGCACTTCGACCTGTTCGGCGTCGATCGGGATTTCGACGGTCACGAGATTTCCGCCACGATCGGCGACAAGGTCGGCCGCCTGTCGTATCTGCTGGGCGTCAACCGCCTGAAAAGCACCAGTCAGCCGATGCAATTCGCCACCCTGGCGCAATCGGACAAACCCGCGACGGCAGGCGCCACGCCGGTGTCGGGCGCATCTTTCTACGACAATCAGACGGGCCAGCGCACCGCGGTCCTGGGGGTGGGCGGAGAAGGCATCAAGCACACGACGCAGGACCAGTTCAAGCTCAGGCTGCAATACGACCTGACATCCGAACTGCAGGCCGGCGCGTCCGTGGCCTACTGGCACGAACGCTACACGAGCGACACCTCGACCTTCCTGAGGGACGAGAACGGCGACCCCGTCTACGCCGGCAAGGTGGCCATCGACGGACGCGAGTACGACATCCCCGCGTCGGCATTGGCGGCGAGCCGGGGGGAAAGCGACAACTGGCTCTACGGCCTGTCGCTGAAGACGAACCGGGCCAGTGGCTGGAATGCGGAAGTCGGCGCCTCGGCTTTCGATGTCACGCGCAGCGTGGGGCGGCAGGCCAATGCCGGCGGCTCCTTCGACGGTCCGGGCACCATCACCTATGGCGACGGCACGGGCTGGAAGACCTTCGATCTCAAGGCCGGCTACACGCCCTCCGCGCAGGCCGGCCTGCGGGCCCATCGGCTGGCGCTGGGCTACCACTTCGACCGCTACGCCACCCGGAACGGCACATTCAATACGACGAACTGGCAAGGCGGCGCGGCCGACGCGCTGAAGAATGCGTTCGAGGGCAGGACCAGCACGCAGGCGCTCTACATTCAGGACGGATGGCAGTTCCTGCCGCGCTGGAAACTCGTCTACGGCCTGCGCTACGAGGACTGGCGGGCCTACGGCGGTTCGCAGGCGTCCGGAGCCGCGCGGCTGTCGTATCCCGGGGCGTCCCGGCGCCATGTGTCGCCCAAGGCCTCGCTGTCGTTCGACGTGTCCGACGACCTGACGCTGCGCGCCTCGATCGGCCGGGCCTACCGCTTTCCGACCGTCGGCGAACTGTTCCAGGGCCAGATCAGCGGTTCGTCCATCGTCAACAACAACCCCGACCTGCGGGCGGAAAACGACCTGGGCAAGGAACTGTCGGCCGAATGGTGGCACTGGAACGGCGTCTTCCGGCTCTCCCTGTTCCAGGACGACGTGCGCGACGCCATCTTCCGCCAGACGGACACCACGGTCATCCCGAACGTCACCAATTTCCAGAACATCGACGAGGTGCGCACGCGCGGCGCCGAACTGGGCTACCAGGGGCGGGACGTCGGAATGGCGGGCCTGGACATCACCGCGAGCGTCGCCTACACCCGATCGAAGATCCTCGCCAACGCGTCCAACCCCGAATCCGTCGGCAAGTATTTCTACCGGATCCCGCTGTGGCGCGTCAAGCTGCTGGGCACGTACCGGTTCGGAGAGCGGGCATCGGCAAGCGCGGGCGTGCGGTATTCCGGCCGGCAGTACAACACGCTGACCAATACGGACACCAACCCCGACGTCTACGGCGGCACCAGCACCTACACCGTCGCCGACCTGAAATTCACCTACAGGCCGAACCGGTTCAGCGAGGTGAGCGTGGGCGTGGACAACCTGTTCGACAAGCGCTATTTCGTCTACCACCCCTACCCCGGACGCACGCTCTACGTCCAGGCGGCGGTGCGGATGTGAAACATGCCTCATTTCACTGCAAGGAATCGACATGAACATGAATAAGTTGCCGCGGTTGCTGCTGCTCTTCCTGCTCGCGGCCCTCCCCTGGCGGGCGTTTTCGCATCCGGCCTCCATGCGGATGGATCATCGCCCGGGCGCCCACATGGCGCCGGTCATGGCCACCAGCGCGGCGTTCGGGCCGGAGGGTCGGCTCTGGACGGTGTCGGCCGACGACGGCCGCCTGTCGGTGCGCCATTCCGACGACCTGGGCCGGACATTCAGCGCGCCCGCCGCGATCGACGCTCCCGCCGGATCGATTCTCACCATGGGCGAGGACAGGCCCGCGATCGCCCTGGGACAACGAGGGGAGATCTACATCGCCTGGACCCGGTCGCTGCCCAGGCCGTACACGGGGCACATCCTGTTCTCCCGCTCGGTGGACGGAGGCCGGCACTTTTCGACACCCATCCGGGTGCACCGGGACGACGCCGAAATCACCCACCGCCTGGCATCCCTGACGGTCGATGCCCAGGGACGCGTGCTGATCGCCTGGATAGACCGGCGCGACTTCGAGGCCGCCGGGTTGCGGAAAGAAGCCTACGCGGGCACGGCCGTCTACTACGCGCGGTCGGACGACGCGGGCGCCAGCTTCGGACCGGAACGCAAACTGGCCGACCACAGCTGCGATTGCTGCCGCATCGCCACCTCGCGCGCGCCGGACGGCGGGATCGGTGTGCTCTGGCGCTTCGAGGATGCGGACGATCTCCGGGATCACGCCTACGCGCTCGTTCGCGGCGAGTCCGTCACACAACCCCCCGCCCGGGCGACCTTCACCGGGTGGCGGGTGAACGCGTGCCCCCACCAGGGCCCCGGCCTGGCCATCGCCGCCGACGGGACCCGCCACGCGGTCTGGTTCTCCGCCAAGGACGGCGACCCGACCCTCTGGTACGGACGGCTCAACCCGGGACAGCCGCCCGACGATCTGTTGGCCGTCGCCCATGACGGCGCGGCGCACGCCGACGTGGCGGCGGCGGACGATCGGGTCTGGATCGTATGGAACCAGGCCGATGCCGAAGGCCTGAAGCTGATGGCGCGGCTCTCGTCCGACGCGGGCGCGCATTTCGGCGCCGCCCGCGAACTCGCGCGCACCGCCACGGATGCCGGCTCGCCGCAACTGCTGCTCGACCGCGACGACCACGCCTACGCCGCCTGGGACACGGCCGACGGTTTTCGCCTCGTCCCGATCACCGGAGCCGGAGAACCATGAAAACGCTCATCCTGTCGCTGTCGATGCTGGTCGCCCTGCCCGCGGCCGCGGCGTCCCTGGAGCCCTTGACGGCCGGGGACATCCCGGCCCTGCTCGAGCCGCCCGCGCGCGGCGTCCGCGTCATCGAACTGTGGGCGCTGTATTGCACCTACTGCGAGACCAACCTGCGGGCCGTCGCCGAACTGGGCGCGACCGGCGAGGACGTCCAGGCCGTGACGGTCAATACCGACCGGAACGTCCCCGAGGAAGCCATCCTGAAGCGCCTGCGTTCGGCGCGGGCGACCGGTGTCCCCGCGCGCGCCTACGCGGGCACGTCCGTCCAGCGACTCAACTACCTGATCGATCCGCACTGGGGCGGCGAACTGCCGTACACGGTGGTCATCCACGCGGACGGCACCCGACGAACGGCCAGCGGCACGCTGACCGAGGAACGGCTGAGGGCGCTGGCCGGCGGCCGCTGATTCAGGCCGCGGGCCGTCCGGCGCCTGCCGTCCGGCACCGCGTTCACATCCTGATCGCGCTGGCGAACAGTCCGGCGGCCCGCACGGCGTCGATCGCCACGCAGTCCAGCTCGCGACGGACGTCCGCGGCGAGGTCGATGGTCGTCAATCCCGTGCATGAAAACACGATGACCCGGGCGCCTTCCTCATGCAGGCGCCGCGCGCAGTCCAGCGCAGCCCGCCGGCCATCCGCGGTCAGCAGGTCGGTGGTCCTGGTCACTCCCGACGGCCGCGCATAGGGCACGGACTCGCCCAGGACATGCTGGTAAGGCGCGGGGGCTTCCTCGCCGATGCCGATGACCGCGCAGGGCCTGTCCAGGAATCCGGCCACCCGCGCGGCCGCGCTGCCGGCCGAAATGACCGGGATGTCCACGGCCTCGCGCAACTGCGCCAGCCCGGGGTCCGCGGCACAGCTCAGGAACAGGCCCGCGCAGCCGCTTTGCCGCAGCCGCCGGCCCAGGCGCACGATCTTCGGGATCGCGAGCGCCTCGCTCTGTGCGTCGTAGATGCCATCCGGCTGATCGGGGATGCACTCCGTCACGGTGCGCAGTCCGTATTCCCGTTCCAGGATGCGGCCGTGCTCGAACAGCACCGCCTCGTCCTCCGTCGTCAGGACCCGGATGATTCCAAGCGTCATGGTCTTGCCTCCCGATTCAGATCCGTACCGGCCCGCCCGCCGGCACATCCCGCGCGTCCTCGCCATGCCTGAAGAGGCGGGCCGCGAACGGTCCGCCCAGATGAATGCCCGCATCGTCCACGCGCAGCCAGTCGCCTTCCGGCAGGCCGATGACGCGGGCGTCCGGATTGGCGGCCAGGAATTCCGCGAGACGCTGGTCGCGCGTCTCGCCCTGGTGGCCCGGCGGCAAGGCGTTGGTGTAGTGCGGATTGATCTGGAAATCGACCAGCCCCAATGCCTCGAACCCTTCGGGATCGACGATCGGCATGTCATTGGTGGTGCAGATGGAGGGGCACGCCAGATTGGCGCCCGCGCTCCAGCCGATGTACGGCTTGCCGCCGCGCACATGCGCGCGCAAGGCCGCCAGCAGCCCGCGCCGGCGGCATTCGCGCAAGAGCTGGAACGTATTACCCCCGCCCACGATGATCAGTTCCGCCGCATCCAGGGCGTCGGCGCCAGCCGCATGGGCTCCGGTCAATTCGATGCCCAGCGGCTCGACGACCGCCCGCACTTTGGCGGTGTATTCGTCCCAGCTGAACGTGACGCCGGCGAAAGGCACGAAGCACGCGGTGCGCCGCGATCCCGCGGCCGCCCGGATCAAGTCGGACGCATGCGTCAGATAGCCCCCGTCAGGGGAACGCGAATTGCTCAGCAACAGTAATTCCATGGCCATCCTTGTCAGGCAATCAGTTCCGACGTCAGCTTTGCGACGACGGCATTCGACAACAGGACCGGCAGGCCGCACGCCTGCCGTGCCGCCTGCTGGTGCGCGCGCACGAATCCCATGCAGTCCAGCACCAGGATTTCGGCGCCGCGGTCGCGCAGCGCCAGGGCGGCACGCGCCACGGCATCGGTGTCGCCGCCGTACGGCAGGGCGACTTCGCACAGCGGCGGACGCGCCAGCACGGAAAATTTGCCCGCCTCGCTGACGGCCTGTTCGGCCAACGGCACGATGACGCCCACCTGGCGCGACCCCGCCAGCGCCGCGACCGCCGGCGGCACCAGGCGATCCGGCTCGATCAGCCAGGCGTGCGACAGTTTCAGGTCGTGGAACTCGCCTGTGCACAGCACGAGCACCGCGTCGCAGCCCCGGGCGTCGAGCTCGTCGAGCCTGGGCTGCATGGCCTGGCGCACCGCGGCCTTGTCGAGCGTGACGTGCGTGCCGTCGAGCAGGCGCGACACCAGCACCGGCTGGCCATCCCGGACGGCGAACCGCTGCGCGATCCGCCGCGGATCGAGTCCATCCAGCACGCCGGCATGGACGCAATCCGTGTCCGGAGGCAGGCAGGACTCCAGGATCGGTGTGATGTCCGGACGCGGCGCCTGGCCGATCGTCAGCGTGCCGAGCAACCGCCGCGGCGACTTCCCGGAATGACCGTTCATGACGTGTCCCCTCTTGCTACGCCTGGCGCTGCAGATGCGCCATGGAGCCATACAGCGACACCAGCCGGTCGTATTCGGCCTGATCGTGGAAGCGGCAGGTCCCCCGGCCGAATTCCTTGGCCACTTCCACCACGAACCGCACCACCGCCGCGATATCGGCTTCGTCGCTGGCGCCCGTGCCGCAGCCGGGCACGGCCGTCACGGTGGAAATCGCGACGCCCACCGTGGGCGCCTCGGTGGCGATGGAAGGCTGCAGGATGCTGTTGATGTGGTAGACATCGTTGCCATAGGGCGTGATGTCCTGCGTCGTGATCGGGAACGTGACGGCGGGCCGTCCGCTGGTCATCTCCATGATCCGCACCAGGTCTTCGGAGACACGCAGGATGTAGCCCTGCTTGACCGTGGGCGAGAGCGCGTAGCCTTTATGGTTCAGGATGCGATTGCCCTTGGTGGTGTCGATGGACAGCACGGCGTCCATGTCCGGCGTCACTTCGTGGGCATTGAGCGTTTCGGTGTCCACCGGCGAATCCATGAAATCCACCGGCTGGTGCGGGCGCGTCGGCGCGTCGGCGCAAATATGGGTGCTGATGATCACATCGCCCGGCAGCGCGTCGCCCTGCTCGGCCATGCCGGCGAGTTTCAGCGCGGCGGCCACCGCGGCCACGGCGCCGTCCCCGTCCGACACCAGGCCGATGCGGGTGGGGCGCGCGCCGACGCCGCCCAGGCGGCCGACGATGCCCAGCGTGGGCGCCGTGCCGCCCTTCCGCTTGCCCTCCGTGCCCGGCACGACGATGCGGACGAAATCGGTCTTGCCGCGAGGCCCCTGGATGGTTTCCATCGACGCCCGGACCGACCGGTCATGCGGGGCCAGCAGGTCCAGGACGGTCTTGCCGGTTGCGTACGCGCTATCGAGCGCCTCGAATGCCTTCAGCGTATGCGACAAACTCATTGTGCTTCCTTGCTATGACGAAATGGACGATTCATCGGGTCTTGGCCTGATACTGGAAGATGGAATGGAAGAAGCCGTAGATGGCATCGCCCGCGATCGCTCCGGCGGCGAACACTTCCATCGTGTTCTGGATCTTGTCACCCCAGATCCGCAGCACCAGCAGGCGCAGGCCGATGCCGATCAGCACCGCCCACCCGGCCAGAGGACTGAAAATGAGCAGACCCGTGGACAGCAGCACCCCGATCTGGCGCTTCGGCCCGCCCAGCCACTGGACGATCGCCCCCGGAATGGCCCACATGGCCAGGTGCATGCCCACGTCGCCGGAAATGCCGGCCTTGATGGTCGCGGCATACACGCGCGCCACCGGCGGCACCAGCCCGCTGGCGAAATAGCTCTGGAACGACATGTACACGATGGGAAGGGCCACGACGAAGGCGATCATCGCGCAGATCAGCTGCTGGCGGCGCCCCTGCAGTTCGAACCGGGGATCGGCATTGTTGCCGCGCAGGATGAAGCCGGCCTTCAGGTCGTACCCCATGTCGGCGAAAGCCGGGCCGGTGGCGGCCGCGAAGCCGCACAGCATGGTCAGGCCCAGCGGGGGAAAGCCGATCAGCATGCCGACCAGCAGAGTGATCAGGGCCACGGCGAAGGCAGGAAACCAGCCCGAGTGCATGGCGGCGATGCCCACGATCAACTCGTGCGCCAGCGCGGCAAACGCGGCGTACACGACGAAGGCGGCCAGCATCGGCCAGGACAGCTCGGCATGGATGCCGCTGCCGAACGCGATCAGGGCGGCCAGAACGATGTACGCAACGGCGCCGAACTGCATGGCGGAACGGACCCGATCCGCGCTGTCGGACGGCGTCGCGTCCTTCGGGTCGGCGGCCCGGGGATCCGGGACGGACTTCTTGCGATGATGGCGTATCTGCGCGATCACTTGGACGAGCGCCACCAGCCCGGCGCCGATCATCAATCCATGCGGAATGTACAGGGCGTTGATGTCCACCCCCAGGACGGGATTGGAATATCCCCGGACCAGCAGCCCGACCCCGAACATCGTCAAAGCCCAGATATTGCCCAGGAAAGCAATGCCGAAAGCCGACATCGGCACGTGCAGCCAGGCCCCGATCACCCCCACGCCGATGCCCACGCCCAGCACCTTGGCCTGCTTGCCTCCGCTGTCGCCCGCCTTGATGGCCTCGGCCGCGGCGACCCCGGGCGGCCAGGCCCCTGTCGCCGGAAACACCCGGGTGTCGAACAGGCGATACAGCATGAAACCATCCAGCAGCATCGCCAGGCCGACCCCGATGAACATGGGCAAGATCAGGTCGGGGCGCCCCATCAGGTAGGGAATGGCGATCGGCAGCAACAGGCTGTTGGCCGCGCCGAACGTGGCCGACGAAATGGCCGTCTGCGCCAGGTTCTGCACATGCACGTCGCGGAACTGGCGCAGCAGGCTCAAGGGCACCCGCGCCAATATCATGGCCGCCAGGGCGCCGATGATGGACGTGTTCGGCGTGACGCCCAGGGTCGTGAGCAGCTGGATGCCGATGATGGCGCCGAATATGCTCAGCAGCACGACGAACACGAAGGTGCTGCCCTGGAAGGTGCTTGGATGATTCTGGGGAGTGTTCATGGGGATCTCTCGGACTGTCTTCATTCGGATCCGGACGGGCATCCGGCACCGGAACCCGTCATCGGCTCCAGAACGGATCGCCGATGGCGCGGCCGATCTTGCGCGCCCGGTCGGCCAGGCCGCGAGCCAGGGCCTCGGCATCCACGGGCGGGATTTGCCTGGAGGGAAAGCTCAGGCAGAACGCCATGGTTTCCTTGCCGAGCGGATCGGCCACGGCGCAGCTGACCGAACCCACACCGGGCAGGGCCTCGTCTTGCGCGACGGCCCAGCCATCGCGGCGGACTTGCTCCAGGCGATTGCGCAGGCTGGCCAGATCCCGCGGGGAACTGGGCGCGGCCCTGGCCACCAGCTGGTCGAAGTGGTTGGCGACGGTGTCGTCGTCCAGGCGCGCCAGCAATGCGCGCCCGGTCGAGGTGGCGATGGCGGCGGACTTGTGGCCGGGCCACGTCACCACCTGCAGCGGATGGCTGCCACGATGCACGCGCAGCACGACGACGCTTGCGCCGGGCTGGTCGAGCACGGAGATATATCCCGTATGGCCGCTTTCCCCCACCAGGTTCTCCAGTTCCTGTTCCATCCGCGCCAGCAGCGGGGTCGTCGCACGGACCTGATGCGCGACTTCGAGCAGCAGCAAGGCGGGCCGATACAGCAAGGAGTCGGCGCAGCGTTCCAGCATGCCGCATTCCAGCATCTGCCTGAGCAGGCGCGACGCCGAGCTTTTCGGCAAGGACAGGCCCTCGGCCACGTCGGTCACCGACAGGTCGCGCTCGGCGCTGGCGAACAGACGGAACACATTGGCGGCGCTGATCAGGACGGTCATGTCGATGGTGGTTTGATTTGAGCAGAGTTCCATATTTTGGAACTGAGTGCCAATTATTGGCAACGGATAGATTCTACCCAATGATGCGGTCAGTCTTGCCTAGGAATAACCCTGATGGATGGCGCGCTGCTGTGGGGGTATCGGGCGGCATTCGCGCGCTCGCCCGAAACAAGCCTTTGACCTAGCGACGCAGGGCCTCGCCACGGCGGCCACCTACCGGCTCGACGAGATCTACCGCCATACGAGGAATCATTGGGGGCCACAGCAGGCTGACCGCTATATCACTGGCTTGTTCGAGGCTTTTGACGGAATCGAGAGTCGACGGACACTGTCACGCCCCATCCCCGCCGAATCCGACATCGACGGTTGCCTCTTCCGCGACGAGCCGCACTTCGTCTATTGGCGCCGGCTGTCAAACAACGACATCGGTATCGTGACGACCCTTCACACCCGAATGCATCGGATTGACCGACTCAGAGAAGATTTTGGTCTGTAACACCGTCGTGCCCAGGAAGGCCACCACCAGGCATTGATGCCCGGCATCGTCCAAACCGGAGGCGACAGTCGATTGGCTGGCGTGCATCCATCCGACACCTTCGCCGGCGCGATTGGACTCTCAGCGGAGCGCTCCCACCAGGGCGATTGAACGGCCGCAGCGGAAACGATCGCGGAGACCGGGCCGAATCGCCACGGCCGGGCCCGGCCCCCTTCCCCGGATCGCCCAGCGGATTTCAAGGAAAATCATGAAGGTCCATTTCGTCGTGCATGAGTCGTTCGAGGCGCCTGGCGCCTATGAAACCTGGGCCAGGGAACGTGGCTTCGAGGCCGGCCATTCCCGCGTCCACGACCATGAACCGCTGCCGCGGTCCATCGACGACATCGACCTGCTGGTGATGATGGGCGGCCCGCAATCGCCGTCCACCACCCGGGAGGAATGCCCGCACTTCGACGCCGCCGCCGAATGCGCCCTGATCGCCCGATGCGTTGACGGCGGGGAGGCCGTCGTCGGGGTCTGCCTCGGGGCGCAACTGCTCGGCGAAGCGCTCGGCGCCCGGTGCGAGCACAGCCCGGAAAGGGAGATCGGCAAGTTCCCGATCATGCTGACACCCGAGGGAAAGGCGAACGCCAAGTTCTCGCACTTCGGCGACACGCTGGAAACGGGCCACTGGCACAACGACATGCCGGGCCTGACCGCGCATGCGAAGATCATCGCCCGCAGCGAAGGATGCCCCCGGCAGATCATCGAATACGGCGATCTCGTCTACGGATTCCAGTGCCACATGGAGTTCACGCCCGAAGTGATCGAACGGCTGATCACCGCTTCCGAGTGCGAACCGGAGACATTCGCCGCGCGCCGGTTCGTGCAGCCGCCCGAGGTCCTGCGCGCCCATGACTACGGCGCCATGAACCAGAAGCTGTATGGCTTCCTCGACCGGCTCGTGGAGGCCTACGCCGACAGGCGCGGCCAGCGCTGAATACAGCCGGAGAAGGCCTGCTCCAGGAAACCAACCGCATCACCTTGAATGCCGGGTCAAGGACCGGTGCGGGCGGACCCTCCGGCCTCTTGCGCCCTGCATTTGCCGCAGACGCCCTTTACTTCGATGTCCGATCCCAAAAAGCCGGAATCCGCCTGGCGCAATCTGTCGAGCACGAGTTCGGATGTTTCGTCGTCCTGCAATTCGGTGACGGCTTCGCAGTGTGAACACACCAGCAACAAGGGATGATGCGCCTGGTGCTCGGCATTGCAGGCGATGAACGTATTCAAGGCGTCGACCCGATGCACCAGATGCTGGGCCATCAGGAACTCCAGGGCGCGGTAGACCGTCGACGGCGCGACGCGTCCATGACGCTCGCGCATGTCGTCCTGCAGATCATAGGCCTTGGCCGATCCACCCCGCAGCAGCAGCAATTCGAAGACTTCCTTGCGCTGCAAAGTCAGCCGTCCGCCCAGCGCGCGGCAATGCGCCTGGGCCGCCTCGAGTTGCGAGGCGACCTTGGCTGGCAGTCCGGAGGTCGGCTTGGGTTTGCGGGTCACGCATGTAGTTTACAGCGCGCCACGCCCATCGGCAGTGCCGGCCTGTCCACGCAAGGAATCCCGGCATGCCACTCCTTGCTGTGGCGACGATTGTCAACGATGTTTTTATCCAGATAATGCTATGTTATAACATAGCATTTTATGATCCACGCACACTACCGAACCATGAATCCCGAGACTTCCCTTCTCGACCAGACCTCTCGAGACAGGCGCTCACGCCTGGTATTCGTCACCCGGGACGTGAACCGCGCAGCCATCGAGGAGACCTTCCGCGCCTTTCGCAATGTATTGCCCCGGACGAGGCGAAGCGGTTGCCTCGCTGATCCTGAAGCCAACGCCGGCCACCCCGGCATCGGGACCGATGCGCCATGAGGCCATCCCGTTGATTTCTTCCACTTTGCTCACAAAGGAGCCCTGCATGAAAGTCCTTTCCTCCCTGAAAGACGCCAAAGCGCGCCACCGCGATTGCCAGGTGGTGCGCCGCCGTGGCCGCATCTACGTCATCTGCAAGTCCAATCCGCGCTTCAAGGCCCGGCAGGGCGGCGCCAAGAACCGGAACGCCTGAGGCATCGCCTGGATGTCGCGGCCGTCGGCGCGGGCGCGGCCGGCATCGGCATGCAGGCCGAATTCCCTCACCCAGGAACACCTGTGGCGGCACTACACGCGCGTGGCCCGGCAGCGCGGCGTCCAGGCCAAACGCAACATTGGCGTCGCCGCCGCACGCGACATCGAATACGCCGAAGGCCGCCGGCCGGGCGCGCATGGCGCACCCGTGCGGTTTGCCGCGCGACGCGCCGTCGAACAGGTCGAGGAAGGCCACGAACGGGCGCCCGTCTTAAAATTCCATCCGCAGGTTTGCCGAAACCGTGCGCCCGGGAGCCGTATAGGCCGCCAGTCTGGAATCGTTGCCGGTCAACCCGCTGACCATGGACCAATCATGGTATGTGCGGTCGAAGAGATTGAAGACCACCAGGTTGAGCGTGACCTGTTTGCCCAGGCGCACATAGCCCGTCATGTCCACCGTGGCATAACCGGAAGTCTTCAGCGGCACCGGCGCGGTGGGTCCGGTCTGCGTCAGCTCTTCGTTGACCCGCTTCTTGCTGGCGACGAAATTGCCAATCAGTTGCGCTCCGTAGCGCCCCGCCCCGCCATCCCAGCGCAACCCCGCGACGAGCTTGAACGGCTGGATGCTGTTGAGCGGCTGGTCGTTCGTCTTGTCGGTGCCCATCGACCATTGCGCGGCGCCGAACAGCTGCCAGCGGTCCGCCGCATGGATCCAGTGGTTCAGGGACAGCGAGCCCCTGGCCTCGATGCCGTAGATCCCGACCTCGCCGATATTGCGCGACTGGAAACGCCGGATGGCGCGCGGCTGGCCGCCGCCGGGCGGAATGAAGGCGATCATCTGCGTATCGATGAAATCGCGGTACCAGTTGTAGAAGCCGGTCAGCTCATAGGAACCCAGACCGGATTCGCCCCGGGCGCCGAGCTCGACGCCGCGGCTGCGCTCGGGCTTGAGATCCGGCGCCGGAATGAAATCGTGAATGAACGTGGCGACGGGGATCTGCCCGATCCGGTTCAACTGGTCATAGGTCGGCATCCGGAAGCCCGTGACGTAGTTCGCGTACACGACCTGCCGGGGGCGCCACTCGTAACTGATGCCCAGCCGAGGCGTGACGGCGCTTTCAGACAGGCCGACCGGGTCGCTGCCGGCGACGTTGGCATTGGCGAACTCGCCGTCGGGCTTGGGCGAAAGCCGATAGTAGTCGTAGCGCAGGCTCGGCGTGACCTTGAGCCGCCCGTCTCCGAACGACATTTCATCCTGCAGGAAAACGCCGATGTTTCTCACTTCGGTGTCGGGCGCTGTCTTGCGCGGGTAGACCGCGCCATCGATCACGTTCGTGGATGATCCACCCGCCGCCGCGCGCTGGCTCGCATCGTTGACCAGGCTGATGGACTTCGACAGCATGTCGACCCCGGCGACCCAGCGATGGGCCACCGCGCCGGTCCGCGCACGGCCATCGAACTGCAACGAGCCCGACCACTGTGGCTCCCGGTACGACAGCAGGGTGTCGCGCAGCAGGACGGGCGCCATGCCGGGCGGCTTGCGGTTCTCCGACGTGCGCTCCTTGCTGGCGCTGCGCTGGTAATCGATCTGGGCCGTCAGGTTGTCGAACCAGCCGGCATCGGCGCGCCAGCGATAGGCCAGCCCGATGCGCGAACGGGTGCTCTCGTCGTCCGCCATGCTGCTGTTGATGCGTGTGCCGCCGGCGATCGGCACCGCCAGCGAACGCTGATCCGTCTCGATGGTCTGTTTGTAGTATTCGCCCGTCAGCGTGAGCGTCTGGGCGGATCCGAGATCGATCAGCGATTTCAACAGAAAATTCCGCCCTTGCGTGTCCTGCGGGTTGGGGGTCGCGCTGTCATCGTTGTTTTCCAGCTCGTGGCCTTTGCGCACGGTCGCCGAGATCAGGTTCTGCGTCCTGCCGGCCCGGAACGCCAGGTTGACGGTCGCGGAACGGCTATCGGTGGCGCCGTCATAGCCGATGGCGCCGTTGCCGGCGAAGTCCCGATCGTCGTCAAGGAAATCCGTGGGAGACAGGGTACGGAACAGGACGACACCGGCCAGCGCATCGCTGCCGTACAGGCTGGACGCGGGGCCGCGCAGGACCTCCGCGCGCGATACGGAGGCCGGGTCGAGCTTGAGTTGCCCCAGGTTCGCGCCGGCCGCCACGTAGCCATTGGGCAGGCGCACGCCATCGACCAGCATGGCCAGGCGCTGGCCGCCGATGCCGCGCACCTCGATGCCTGCTTCGCCGCCTCGCCCGCGCGGCTCATGCTTCACGGCAATGCCCGGTTCGTAGCGGAACATCTCGCGGAAATCCGTGACGACATGCTCCTGCAACTGCGCCTCGTCGATCACGCTGATGGTCGCCGGCGTGGTCAAGGCGTCGGCCGCCTGCCGCGTGGCGGTCACCACGATCGGCGACAAGGAGGCGGCGGCTGGGTCGCCATCCCGCGATGAAGACGTTTCCTGTGCGTCGGCCCCGCCGGCGAACACGCCGGCAAGGGCGATGGTCAGTGGAGCCCAGTGAAATCGAACGGCCATATCGCTTACCTGAAAGTCAGTTAAAATTGATACGTTATAACATAGCTATTGAGATGTTATAACATATCATTTCCATTGAACTTTCGATGAGCCCGCAGTGACGGAACACTTTCAGGAAGAAAAACGCGACAGGGCTCGGTGCATGCTCGCAAGACGGATCATGGCGAAAGGCGCGGCGCTGAAAAACCGGTTTTCCTCCGGTGTCCGGCGCCGCACGGCCGTCTGGACCGTCCTTGCCATGCTGCTGATCGCGGCTTCGACCATGACCTGGCACTTATGGCTCGCCCCGACACGGGTGGCGCTGGTGCGCTATCCGGACTTCCAGGCCGCCCGCATCGTGCAGGCCCGGCCCGGTCCTTTCGTGCGCGTCGATGCGCTGGGCGTCGGCGACCTGGACCAACTGCGGGGTTACGACCTGGTGCTGTTGTTCGGCCGCGGCCTGGCCTTGAACGAACGGCAACTGGCGCAATTGCGGGCCGCTTCCGCCGCGGGCACGCCGCTCTATGTGGATGCGCCGACCAATCCCCGGATGGACGTCACCAATCTGGCCGGCGACGACCTGGATGCCGTATCCGGCTATCTGCGCAACGGCGGTCCGGCCAACTATGCCCATCTGTTGAACTATGCGCGCGCCGTGCTGGACGGCAAGGCCCTGTTCTCGCAAACGCCGCAGCCCCCCGCGGAAATGCCCAAGGACGTGTTCTTCGGGAAGAACGACCGCGCGGCATTCACCGACTTCGATGCGTTCCAGGCCTGGCAACGACAGCAGCCAGGCTGGCAAGCTGGCCGGCCGCGGCTGGCGCTGCTGACCAGCGTGCCGGGACCGTTCAACGCCAACCGAGATCACGTGGATGCGACGATTCGGGCGTTCGAATCGGCGGGGTTCGACGTCGTGCCGATCTCGGCCATCGAGAAACGGCTGGCGATGCTGCAAACGGTCGACCCCGCCGCCGTCGTCTACATGCCGCATGGCCGCCTGACGCTGGGCCAGGCCGACGAGGCCAGGCAATGGCTGGCGGCGCGCAACATCCCCCTGTTCGCGCCCGTCACGATTTTCGAAGAAGCCTCCGAATGGGCTGCCGACCAGCGCAGTTTCGATGGCGGCCTACTGGCCATGTCGGTGACCCTGCCCGAACTCGACGGCGCCATCGCGCCAGTGGTCATCGCCGCGCAAGCGCGGGACGAACGCGGCTTCAAGGTGTTCCGCGCGCTGCCGCACAGGCTGGACCGTTTCGTCTCGCTGGTGCGGCGCACCGTGGCGCTGCGCTCGATGCCGAACAAAGACAAGAAACTGGCCGTCTACTATTACAAGGGGCCTGGCCAGAGCGCTCTGCATGCCGGCAATCTGGAAGTCGTGCCATCCCTCTACGCCTTTCTGAAGCACCTGAAGACGCAGGGCTACCGCATCGACGGACTGCCCGATACGGAACAGGGGTTCGCCGATCTGCTGCAGCGGCGCGGTCCCAACATCGGCCCGTATGCCAAAGGCGATTTCGCCGAATTCACCCGAACGGCCGATCCCGCCCTGGTCTCCGCAGAAACATTGCGACAATGGTGCGGCAGCAGTGTGGACCAGAGCCTGTGCGATCAGGCCGCGCGGCAATTCGGCCCCGCCCCCGGAGATTACCTGCGCGTCGGTGACCGGGTGACCGTGGCGCGCGTGCCTCTGGGCAACGTCGTCCTGCTGCCCCAGCCCCTGCCCGGCCTCGGCGAGGACACGTTCAAGCTCGTGCATGGCACGCAACAGCCGCCCCCCTGGCCCTACATCGCGTCTTACCTCTGGACCCGCAATATATTCAAGGCCGACGCCATCCTGCATTTCGGCACCCACGGCAGCCTGGAATTCACCCCCTACAAGCAGGTCGGGCTGTCGGACCGGGACTGGCCCGATGCCCTGATCGGCGACATGCCGCACGTCTATCTGTACACCATGAGCAATGTCGGCGAAGCGATGATCGCCAAGCGGCGCAGCTACGCCACCATCATCTCGCACCTGACGCCTCCGTTCAGTGAAAGCGGCGCGCAATCCCCTCACCGGAAACTGGCCGATCAACTGCAGTCCTGGGACCAGGCCGCAAGCCCGGCATTGAAAACCGAATACGCGCGCGACGTGCAACGGGAAACGGTCATGCTGGGTCTCCATCGCGACCTGGGGCTCGACGAAAAAACGCCATGGACGGATGCACAGTTGCAGCGAGTGGCCGAACACATGGAAACACTGGAACACGGCACGATCACGATGGGCCTGTACGCCCTGGGCGCGCCTTATGCCGACGCGGATCTGCGGGCTTCGGCCGACCTGATGGGCCGCGACGCGCTGATGCAGGCCCTGGCCGAACTGGACATGGCTCGCGGCCTGGCCACACGGTCACAGCTCGACAGCGCACGCTGGGTTGCGCAACGCTATCGTCCCCAGGCCGACCGCCTGATGGCTCTGGTGGCCGACGCCTCGCCGTTACCGTCCGCACAAGTGCTGGCCAGCATCGTGACACCGAAAGAACTCGCCCATGCCCTGCCCTGGGAAGCCCGGCAGCGCAGACCTGGCGACGATGCCCTGGTCCGGAACCTGATTTCGCTGGGCAACGCTGCGGCGGCCGGCAGGTCGGCGGCCGACACCGCCGAGAACCCCGCTCAGGACGCGGGACTGCAACGCAGCCTCGAACGCGTGCTCTCGGATCCGGAAAAAAAGGACTTCCTGAGCCGGCTGGATTCCGACCAGGCGTTCCGTCAGGCCTCGCGCACACTCGATCCGGAATCGCTCGAAGCCGCGCGCCGCGTCGCCCAGGCCACTCCTTCCATGGCGAAGGCGCTGGACATTGCCACCGACCCGGACATGAAGACGCTGCTGACGGCCATGCAGGTCCCCGAGGTGCGCAAACACGTCCTGGCATGGCTGAAAGACCCGGCGCTGCAGGAACGCGCCCGCCAGCAAGCGGCCCGGCAGGCCGAGCAGGCGCACCAGGAACTGATCGAACGCGCCGGAGCCGAACTGCCGACGCTGGAACGCACGGACGCCGAAGATCTGGCCAGACGGATCCAGGGCTTCGACGACGACACGCTGAAAGACACGCAGGATGCGATCCAGTTCTGGCGCAAGGCGGATGGCTTGCCCCCAGCCTTTCAGGCGCAGCTCGATGCCGCGATGCCAAAACTCGCGGCAATGCGGAGAGTCGTCGAACAGGAAAAAGAACGCCGAACCGAATCCGAACGGCGGTTCGCGCAAGCCGTCCTGACGCTGCGCGACAGACTGGCGGCGATCCCTGGCTATCGCCAATCGCTGGCCGGCAGCCCGGCGCGCGAATTCGCCGCGCTGGATACGGCCCTGTCCGGCGGCTATGTCCAGCCATCGTCAGGCGGAGACCCCATCTCCAATCCCGCCGCATTGCCCACCGGCAGGAACCTGTATTCCATCGACGCCGAGAAAACGCCGTCCGAACAGGCGTGGAGAATCGGCCGGCAACTGGCCGATCGGATGCTGACCCGCTACCGTGATGATCATGGCGGCGCCTGGCCGGAGAAAGTCGCCCTCACCCTGTGGGCGGGCGACTTCATCCAGAACGAAGGGGTCGGGTTCGCGCAGATCCTGTCGCTGCTGGGCGTGGAGCCGGTCCGCGATCCGTTCGGCCGCGTGTCCGGCCTGCGGCTCATGCCCCGCGAAACGCTCGGACGGCCGCGCATCGACGTGGTGGTCCAGACGTCGGGCCAGTTGCGCGATCTCGCGGCATCGCGGCTCTACCTCGTCAATCGCGCCGTGGCCATGGCCGCCGCCGCCCGTGAAGACGACAATGCCGTCGCGGCTGGCGTGGGCAAGGTCGAACGCGCGCTCAAGGAACGCGGCCTGTCGCCGGCGGATGCCCGGCGCTACGCATCGCTGCGGGTATTCGGCGGCGTCAACGGCAACTACGGCACCCACATCATGGGCATGGTGGAAGCCGGCGACCGCTGGCAGAACGACACCGAGGTGGCGCAAACCTATCTGAACAATATGGGCGCCGTGTACGGCGAAGGCGATCTGTGGGGCGCGTTCCAGCCGGGCGTGTTCGAGGCGGCGCTGACAGGGGCCGACCTGGTGATCCAGCCCCTGCAATCCAACACCTGGGGGCCGATTTCGCTGGATCACGTCTATGAATTCATGGGCGGCCTGAACCTGGCGGTGCGCCAGGCCACCGGCAAGGACCCGGCGGCGTACTTCAGCGACCTGCGCAATCCGGCGCGGCCCACCATGCGCGAAGCGGGCGAGACGATCGCCCTGGAAGCCCGCTCCACCCTGCTCAACCCCGCCCATATCCAGGCCATGACACAGGGGGGCGCTTCTTCCGCTGAAGTCTTTGCCGAAACCTTCCGCAACGTCTACGGCTGGAACGTCATGAAGCCCGCCGCCATCGCCCCCCAGTTGTGGGACGCCCTGTATGACACCTACGTGCGCGACACCAGCGCATTGGGATTGCAGGATTTCTTTGAGCGCACCAATCCCTACGCGCTGCAGGAAATGACCGCGGTCATGCTGGAAACCGCGCGCAAAGGCTACTGGAAGCCCGACGCCCAGGTCCTGCGAGATACGGCGCGGCTGCACGCGGATCTGGTGACCCGCCACGGGGCCAGCGGTACGGGATTCGTCAACGACAATGCGGCGCTGCGCGCCTTCATCGCCGAACGTCTCGACAAGGGCGTCCTGCCGCGGTACGAGGATGCCCTGCAACAGGCCAATGAGGGCGGCGTCATCGACACGGCGAACGGCCTGGTGCTTCGCAAACAAGAGGATCCGGCCGCCGCCCGGCCTTCCGCCGGCCAACCAGGCGCGGAACCCGTCCAGGAACCGGCACGGCAACCCGAACCGGAGGCGGTCTCCCCCGCCTATCGATACGCCGCTCCCGTGGGCGCGCTGCTGGCACTGCTGGCCGCGCTGGCCGGCGTGATCCTCTGGATCCGGCGACGCCATGCGGCCCAGGAGTTCCATGCATGAACTTTTCAAGCCTGCTGCCGCTGATTCTGGGCATGGCCTGCGTCCTGCTGGCCATGGCACAGATGGCCGAACTCAAGCCCCGCGGGCTGGCTGTCGTTTCGCTGGCGCTGGCCGCCGTTCTGGCGCTGACGGGCGAAACGGCCAGCCGCATCAGCGTGGCCGAACTGGCGCAATGGCTGGCGGTCCCCCAGCGCCGGCAGGATCTTGCCGCATTGCTGCTGATCGAAGCCCTTGTGTTCGGCAATCAGGCCATCGTCACCGTGCAAGGCCGCACCACAGGGCTGTGGCGCGCACTGCGTTATGTCCCGCCCCCTTCCTTGCCGCTTGCATTGTTTCTCGTCCAGGCATGGGCCATGCTGGCCATCGACGGTGCCGATTTCAATGTCCTGGCATGGGGAGTCGCCGTCGTGGCGACCCTCCTGTTCTCTGGTGGAGCCCGCCTGCTGCACGCACTGCTGCCTGACCCGCTCATGCGCACGGGGCTGCGGCTCTGGCTGCACGGTGTCCAAATGGGCGCCGCCCTGTGGCTGGCGCGACCGCCGCAGCCCCCCGTCGTCTCCCATACGCCCGCCTTGTGGGATCGCCTGGGTCTGCTGATGATGATCGTGATCGGCCTGATGGCGCTGGGCCGGCTGTGGCAGCGCCGAACTTTTTTCTGGAATCGTTGAATTGGAATCGTTGATACAGACACTCTCGTGGCTTGCCGCCGCCCTGCAAGTCCCGGTGGTCGTGGCCATCCTCTATCTGCTCGCGCGCGGCCTGTTCGCCCTGGGCGCCTTTTATGGTCTTTGGGCCGACCGCCAACGGCGGCAACGGCGCATGACACAGGAGACGGGCGGCATCGATTCGGCCAGCGTCCAGACCGTGACGGAAGCACTGACCGCGAACGTCCGGCGGCCCGACGCCCTGCATGCCGCGGTCAACGCCCTGCTGCGTCAGCCCACCGATCCCGCCTGGCATGAACGCGTGATTGCCGATTTCGAACTGCGGACGGATCGCCAGTTGAGCCTGTACCGGACCATGACCCGGATCGGCCCTCTGCTGGGTCTGATGGGCACCCTCATTCCGCTGGGGCCGGCGCTGGTCGGGCTGGCAGCCGGCGACATCAGTCTTCTGGCACGCAAGATGGAAGTCGCCTTCGCCACGACCGTGGTCGGCCTGGTGATCGGCGCCATCGGTTTCCTGCTGCACCAGGCCGCCAACCGCTGGGCGCTGGACGATCTGTCGCTGCTGGAATATTTCAGCGCCAGGCTGCGGGGGGCCTCATGAGGCGCCGCCGGTCCGTATTGCGCGGCGGACGCGATGGCGATGAAATGGATCCCCTGGGGTTCCTGGTCAATCTTTTCGACGTGGCGCTGGTCTTCGCGCTGGCGCTCATGATCGCCCTGGTGTCGAACCTGAAGATGGCCGACCTGCTGACATCCAAGGACTTCACCATGGTCAAGAACCCTGGAACGGCCGACATGGAGATCATCACGCGCGAAGGCGGCAAGGTCAGCCGCTACGTCGCCAGCGAAGCCCAGGCCGACAGCCGCCAGGGCAAACGGGTGGGCACCGCCTATCGGCTGCGGAGCGGGGAAATCATTTATGTGCCCGACGCCCCCGCCCCGACAGGCAAGCCCTGAAAGGGCCGCGGTGACCGGCCGCACCCGCGGCCGGCGTCGCGGATGGTCCGGGCCCCGGGACGCGGCGCGACGGCCTGCCCCCGGCGCCTGGATGCTCATTTGGAGATGGCGGAGACGATCTCGTCCGTGTTGTGTTCCATCAGTTTGACGTAAGTCGCCGCGGGCCCGTTCGCCGACGACAGGGACTCGGGATACAACTCGCCGCCCGGTTGCGCGCCAGTCGCCTTGGCCACCTGTTCGACCAGCTGGGCGCTGTTCGAATTCTCGATGAAATACACCTGGATGCGATCGCGCTTGATCTGGTCGATGAGTTCGGCGATCTGGGCCGCCGAGGGCTCCGCTTCCGTCGAGACCCCCTGAGGCGCGAGGAAACGCACCCCGTACGCCTGACCGTAGTAACCGAAAGCATCATGGCTGGTCAGAACCTGGCGGCGGTTTTCGGGCACTGCGCCGATGCGCGCACGGATGCTGGCGTCCAGCGCCTTCAATTGCCGGGCATAGCGTTCGGCGTTTTCCTTGAACACGGCGGCATCCGCAGGGTCCTTTCGGGAAAGCGCCGCTTCGATATGCTTTACCCAGATCAGCACATTGGGGATGCTGTTCCACACGTGCGGATCCCGCACCTTCTCGCCGTCTTCTTCCATCATCCGGATCTCGATGCCGTCCGACACCACGACCGGTGCCGCCTTCGCGCCTGAAGCCTTGGCAAGACGCGCGAACCACGATTCCAGGCCCTCGCCGCTCAGGAAGGTGACATCCGCCGCCTTCAGGGCCTTGGCGTCATCGGGAGACGGTTCGAAATCATGCGGATCGCCATCGGGCGGCACCAGGCTGCGCACCTTGACGTGCGTACCGCCCACGTTCCGCACCACATCGGCCAGGATGCTGAAGCTTGCCACGGCGTGAATCGTTTCCGCGCGAGCCGCGCTTCCCAGGCTGATCGCGGCCGCACCCAGCATCGCGATGAACAATGGTTTCAGAGTCATGAATTTTCTCCAGGAGGTTGGACTCAGCCCGCAACGTGCGGGCGCTTGATGACACGCCGCAAGGCGCCGGCAGGCGCCACGAGCAGCGAAATGCAATACACAATGAAAGCCACGATGATGATCGAAGGCCCCGAGGCGAACCGCAGGTGATACGAAACCAGCAGCCCCGCCCAGCCGGAAACAGAGGCCACGGCGGCGGAGACCGCCACCATGCCGGCCAGCGTGTCGGCCCAGAGCCTGGAGGTCACGGCGGGCAGCATCATCATGCCGACGGACATCAGGGTGCCCAGTGTCTGGAACCCCGCCACCAGGTTCAGCACCACGAGCAGCAGGAAGACGAAATGGTACAGAGGACCGCGTCCGCCCACGGCCCTCAGGAATCCGGGATCGAAACACTCGACGGCGAGCGGCCGGTAGACGAGCGCGAGCGTCAGCAGCGTCACCGACGTGATGGCCGCCACGAGGCACAACGCCTGCCCGTCAATGGCCAGGATCGTGCCGAACAGGACGTGCAGCAGATCGATGTTCGATCCGCGCAGAGAGACGATCAGCACGCCCAGCGCCAGAGAGGCAAGGTAAAAGCTCGCGAAGCTCGCATCCTCCTTGAGCCGCGTCGTGCGGCTGACGAGCCCGGACAGCAGCGCCACGCCCAGGCCGGCGATCAGTCCGCCCAGCCCCATCGCGGGCAGCGACAGGCCGCCGGCCAGCAGGAAGCCGACCGCGGCGCCCGGCAGGACCGCATGGCTCATCGCATCGCCCACCAGGCTCATGCGCCGCAGCATCAGGAGCACGCCCACCGGACCGGCGCCGAGGCCCAGCGAAACGCAAGCCAGGAGCGCCCGGCGCATGAATCCGTAATCCGCGAAAGGCGCGACCAGCGCCGCATGGAGGCTCATGCGGCACTCCGCAGGGACGTTTCGCAAATGCCGGCGGTCTCGTCCCAGCCCTGCGCCAGGGCATGCGCCTCGCGCAGCCGCGCCTCGGTCAGGCTGTCCCGCGTGGCCCCCCAGGCGATCACATGCCGCGCGAGCAGCAGCGTCGAGGGAAAATGCGCGCGCACCTGTTCGAAGTCGTGCAGGACCGCGACCACCGTGCGGCCTTCCCCGTGCCAGCGCAGGACGATGCCCAGGAGGTCCCGCACCGTGCGGGCATCGATCGCCGTGAAGGGCTCGTCGAGCAGAATGATCCTGGCGTCCTGCAGGACGAGCCTCGCGAACAGCACACGCTGGAACTGCCCGGCGGACAGCGAGTCGATGCGCCGTCGTTCGAGCCCCTCCAGGCCGACGGCGGCGAGCGCCATGCGGGCGCGGTCCGCCAGTGCCCGCGTGACGCCTCCGAACGCCCCGACTGCGCGCCATCCCCCCAGCAGCACCACGTCGGCCACGGTGAGCGGAAAGTGGCGATCGATCTCGGCCGCCTGCGGCAGATAGCCGAAATCGCGGCTGGACAGGCCGCCGCGATCGATCCGTCCTTCGAGCCGCTGCGCGCCTTCCCGCATCAGCGCCTTGAGCAGCGTGGATTTGCCCGCGCCGTTCGGCCCGACGATCGCGGTGAGACTTCCGGCTTCGAAGACACCCGAGACATGATGCACGGCCGGATGGCGGTCGTACGAGACCGTCACGTCGAGCAGGCGAATGGCCGGCGCGCTCATGGCAAAGCCACCGCCCAAAGCACGGCCAGCCACAGCGGCCCAAGAACGGCCAGCGCGATCAGCAGCCGATACCATGCGCCGCGCCCGATGAACGCGGAAGCAAAAGGGTCGTTTGTTTTCATGGAAAGAAGCTCAATCAAATATGCTACGTTATAACATAACATTTTACCGATTCAAGCAGTTCAAGGCGAAACGCTTCCGACCGGCATAATGATGCGCATGAAATCAAGTGAAGCCACCCTGCCGCCCACGGGAAACCCCAGGCCTCGAAGCCCGGGATTCGCCCGTCTGCTTGCAAGCGCCTGCATCGGGCTCTGGCCCTGGGCCGGACACGCACATCCCCATGCATGGATCGACGTGCACAGCACCGTCCTGGTCTCTCCCGACGGCAGGATTTCCGCGTTCAGGGAACAGTGGCTCTTCGATGACATGTATACAGCCGCCGTGATGGATGGCATGGCGGCGGACAGTCCCACCGGGCGGGCGACGGTGGGCGAATTTGCCAGCGAAGTCATGGAAAATCTGCGCCCTTACGGCTATTTCACGAAAGTCACCGTCGATGGGGCCGCCGTGCCGCTTGTCCGGGCCACACAATTCGAAGGGGCCATGAAAAAAGGGCGGCTGCAGTTGTCCTTCACCGCCCCGTTGGCCACTCCGGTCGATCCGACGGACCGGCATGTCGCCTATGAGATCTACGACCCCACCTATTTCATCCAGATGATGCACCTGCCCGAGCAGCCGCCATCGATTCAAGGCTCGACCAGGCGTGCCTGCCATCTGAAGGTCATCCCCCCCAACCCATCGCCACAGGACATTGCCCGGGCCTACGCACTGGATCGAGGCGCGCAGGCCGACGACACCCTGGGCGATCTGTTCGCCGAAAAAGTGGACGTCCAGTGCGACTGAGCCGTTCTCATCGCAACACAGTTCGGCACACAGACCTTTCCGTCAGGGCGGTGTGCCTGGTGTTCATCGGCCTGGTTGCGCTCGTTGCCACGGCCTGGGCGTTTCTCAGCCTGGACGCCTTGCCCGGCCAATGGCTGGCCTGGGCCGTGACCATGCAGACCGAACTCCACAGACAACTGGCACAGGCCATGCGCGCGGCGGCCGGCCAGGAAAGCTGGCTGGCCGCCATGCCGCTCATCGGCCTGAGCTTTCTGTATGGCGTTTTCCACGCGGCGGGCCCAGGCCACGGCAAGGCCGTGATGGCCACCTATCTGGGCACCAGCCGTGAACGACTGTCACGCGGGCTGCTGTTGTCCACGCTGGCCGCGCTCATCCAGGGCCTGACCGCCATCCTGCTGGTCGAATTTTTCGTCGATCTGCTGGGGCTTTCACTGCGCCATACGCAACGGGTCGGCGCACAATTCGAAAGCGTGAGTTTCGCCCTGGTTGCCGCGCTGGGCGCCGTGCTCGCGGCAAAAGGGGCGGCGGGCCTGTACCGGCAATGGCGAAGAAGCCGCCCATCGGGCGTCAAGCGCGGAACGCTATTCGCGGGTGGCACAGGCATGCGGGTCCAGTGCGCGGATTGCGGCGCCCTGCACGATCTGGCGGCCATGCACACCAGAACGCCATTGCGTTGGCGCACCGGCCTGTCCATTGCGCTGGCCATCGGCATCAGGCCGTGTGTCGGCGCGCTGCTCGTCTTGCTGGTGGCCCATTCCATGGGGTCCCGATGGACGGGCATCGCAGCCGTGATGGCCATGTCCGCAGGCACCGCGATCACGGTGGGTGCGCTCTCGGCCGGCGTCATGTCGGCCAGGGCGGGGATCGCCCATCTTTTCGCAAACGGACGCCGCGCGGGCCGACTGCCCCTCATGCTCGAAACGGTGAGCCTGACGGGCGGCGTGCTGATCTGTTTGCTTGGCCTGGGGCTGCTGCGGCAAGCCTTGCAAACACAGGCGCATCCGCTGATATAGCGCGGGGAGCAGGGGTCTGTCTCTATCGGTTTTGCCCTTTTGCATGGGCTCGCGTGTCCTTCCAGATATCACCACGCAGGTATCTGCCTCTTTTCTGGAAGCCGCAACATGCCCCCTCACCCCGTCGATTCCCCTGAACCAGGAACCCTCACCCCCATCGCCCGCGCATGCCGCCGCGAGCTACGAGGGGTCCTGCTCGGCCTGCTGCTGCTCTGCCCCCCAGCCCAGGGTTGGGCGCAGACGGACACCCCCGCCGCCGTCCGGATCGACGGCGGCGACCTGGCCGACGTGCTCAACCGCTATGCGCGCGAGGCCGGCGTATCGCTGTCCTACGATGCCAGCCTGCTGCGCGGCCTGAGTTCCCCCGGCCTGCATGAATCCGTGCCGGTGGAGACCGGGTTCGAACGCCTGCTGGCGGGCAGCGGCTACCGGGCGGTCGCCGTCGGGCCGGGGCGCTATGTGCTCCAGGCCTTGCCCACATCACCGGTATCCGCCGCGCCCGAGGACGGAGTGACGCAATTGCAGCGCGTGGTGGTCCAGGGCGCCGGCATCGAGGACGGCAGCGCGCCTAACACCGGCTACACCGTGCGCACGACCAGTTCGGCCACTAAGTTGGACCTGGCGCCCAAGGAAACCCCGCAAAGCATCACCACCTTCACCGCCCAGCAGATCCAGGACCAGGGCCTGCTGTCCGTGAGCGAGGTGCTGGACCAGACGCCCGGCATCACCCTGGTGTCCGCCGGCGTGTCGGGCGCCGGCAGCCAGCCCATCTATTCACGCACCCTGCCGGTCACCTCCATCCAGATGGACGGCGTCATGGCCAGCACCTATATTCTGTCGGGCTCGGCCGAGGGCGACATCGGCATGCAGGATTCCTTCCTGTACGAGCGCATCGACGTGATGCGCGGCTCCAACAGCCTGACGGGCGGGGCGGGCGACGCCTCGGCCAGCCTCAACTTCGTGCGCAAGCACCCCTACCGCGACCGCCACGTCTCGGCCAGCCTGAAATACGGCAGCTGGAACACGCGCCGCGCCGAGGTGGACTATTCCACGCCGCTGGGCGAGCGCCTGCGCGTGCGCCTGGCCGTCGCCGCGCAAAAGGGCGACCACTGGGTCGACCGGGTCAGCAGCGACCGCAAGGCGCTGTCGCTGATCGGCGCGCTGGACGTGACCGACAACGACCGCCTCAGCCTGGGCGTGACGCGTTTCGATTTCCGGCTGGACGGGGCCTCGCCGCACGGCATCACACGGTTCTCGCAGGTGACGGACTACACATCGGGCGGCGGCCCGCACAAAGAGGCGACCGAGACCGCCGGGCGCAATTTCAACAACGCCACCCCCTGGTCGTACACCGACCGCGAATACACCAATCTGTTCGCCACCTGGGAACACACCTTCGACAACGACTGGTCCCTGAAGGCCAGCTACAACTACGCCGACAACAAGGACGACAAGCTCTATGGCGAAATGGGCACCACCTTTTACGTGCCCTGGGCCGACCGTGCCTCCTACGCGGCCCGGCGCGACAACCGCCGCAACAAGGTCCAGGCCTTCGACCTGCACCTGAAGGGCAGCGTCGAGCTGGCCGGGCGCCCGCAGGACTTCGTGATCGGAGCCAACTATTACGACGTGCACCGCATCTGGCAAGTGGGCTATGCCAGCACACTGGCGGGCGGCTCGCTGGCCATCGGCATACCGAATTACGAGACGGAGTGTTCGGCCGACAAGTTTGCCTGGTATGACCAGCAAATCGCGGACGGTCAGGCGCAGTGGGACGCGTTTCTTGCCAATTTTGGAGGCGACCCATCGAACATCCCTGCGGGATTTCCACATTCATTGGAAGAATTCATTGCCATACCCGTGTCGGGCAAAGCACTCCTGACTCAACGGTGCGAACACCGCGACGGCATTTCCATCGACGAATGGAACGCCAGCGGCGGCGATCGGGCGCCGACGGCATTCAATGGTTTAGATATGTATACCAGTCAGTACACGGTTCACACCAAATCCAGGCAGATGGGGGTGTATTTCGCCACGCATTTGCGGCCGTTCGCGCGCACCCACCTGATCCTGGGGGGCCGCTGGGCCCGCGACGAGAACGACGACCCCTACATCACCTGCCGCGACCCGGGCGGCCTGTATTGCTATGACACGACCGGAGACCGGGCCGCCACGCAGCCCAGGCTGGCGCCCAAGTTCCTGCCGTATGCCGGCCTGATCTACGAACTGACGCCGCAGATCAACGCTTATGCCAGCTATACCTCGGCCTACGTGCGCGACGTCAATTCCAGCACGACCAAGAGCCTGGCCACGGGGGACTGGCTGCCGCCGGTGCGCTCCATCACCTACGAAGGCGGGCTGAAGGGCGCCTTCTTCAACGATCGGCTCAACGTCGCCGCGTCCTACTTCGAGATGACGCAAAAGGACTTCCCCTACCAGACTTACGACCCCAAGAAACCCCAGACCACGGACGAGGGCTGGCGCGTCTACGGCTGGGAACTGAGCGTGGCCGGCGCCATCACGCCGAACTGGCACGTGGCCGCCGGCTATGTGCAGCAAAAGCAGGTCGTGCCGAGCAACGACGGCGAGGTCCTGCTTCAGGCGCGCGACGATTTCACCGGCTCGTACCGCGCGCCGGAACAGTCCTTCAAGCTGTTTTCCACCTATCGTTTCAACCGCCTGACGCTGGGCGCCGGCCTGCGCTGGCAGGGCCCCACGAAATCCGCCTGGATTCCCGTGGAAACGAAGAAGGTCGAAGAAGGCCTGATGAAGCAGGATGCCTTCTATATCGTCGATCTGATGGCGCGCTACCGGGTCGACAAGCACTTCAACCTGCAGCTGAACGTCAACAACGTCCTCGACAAAGAGTACTACCAGCACGAGCGCTCCTATATTTCCGGCGCGCCACGCAACTGGATGCTGACGCTGAGCTACCAGCTGTAGACGCCCAGCCTGAAGCACGCGGTTGCAATTCCCTTTGCCCGTTCGGGGCACGCCGCGTGTCTTTCATATCGAAGACCTGCAATCACATCGCATAGGGAGATACGGCCATGTCATCGACGAACGAATCAGAGTTCGGCGCCTGTTGCCAGGTGCCGGTGCACATGGCGCATTCATCGTTACAGGAGTCTCACGATGCGTAAACTCAGCCTGCTTTCGGCCGCCCTGCTGGCCATCGGTTTCAGCAGCGGCGCCGCCGCCGCATGGAACCATCTGGATCTCAACCAGCCCAGCAACCTGGATCCGACCGTTTCCTACCTGGGCTCGTTCAACTACAACGGCCAGACCTACGGCCCGTCCACGGCTCTCACCGTGCCCGGCCAGGCCAGCACGACCATCGCCAACACCTTCGACCTGAACGACCTGCAGGCCTTCACGCTGTACGGCAAGGACGGCGCGGGCGGACAAGGCCACAACGACGACCTCAGCCTGACGTCCAACGACAACTCCGCGCAGGCCAACGCCCCCGTGGTCTACCGCATGTACCGCCAGAACTATTCGGCGGCGGTGGTGAACCTGTCGCGCGGCACCGAGGCGCGCCACTTCGTCAAGAGCGTCGTGGGCGAGCAGACCGCGCCCGGCACGCTGGTCAACGGCAACTACAACTATGCCGGGGTGACGTTCAGCAACTTCCCGCGCGGCACCTTCAACTATCAGGTGTCGGTATTCGGACCGAGCAGCGCGATCGGACAAGGCTCCTTCTCGCTGAACGAGATCAAGATTCCCGGTTCGCAGTCCTCGACCGGCCAGGACATCTTCTTCGACATCAACAGCGGCAAGCTCAACCTGGCCGCGCTGAACACCACCGCCAATGGTCTGGTGTTCAGCGGCGGCGTCACGGTCACCCACGCGGACGTCAGCAAGCCGGCGGCATGGGATGAAATCGGCGGCCCCTCGGCCAACGCAACCTATAACCTGGCCCTGTTCGGCCCGCAGGGCGCGGAAATCGCCGGGTCCATCCAGGGCCTGCCCGACCGCATCGGTTCGGTCGCCGTCATCGGCGCGAAGCAGTAAGGCGCGCCGCCGGCCGCGCCAGGCCAGCCGCATGGGACGGTATACCGCCCATGCGGCTTTTCCCGTTTTCCGTCGATCCCTGGAGACCTATGCGGTCCATTCCCGCCCGTCGCTTTTTTCTCGTCCTAGCCCTGGTCGCGGCCGCATGCCTGCCCGCACCGGCCCGCGCCCAGGCCGCCGCGCCCCTGCCACCCGCGCTGCTGCCGGCGCCGGTCCGTCCCCTGGAGCCGGACCCGGGCCTTGCGCCGCCATCGCCAGCGCCCGCTCCTTCGATCATCCGCCGGCCGGCCGCCCAGCCGCGCACGCCGGTGGAACTCACGGACGAGGACCTGAGGACGAACGTCAAACTGACCGAGCGCATCCTCAACCAGGCCATGCTGCAGCAGGACTGGAGCACGCTGCGGCGAATCATGGGCTTTTACCCCTGGATGCAGGGGGTCGATCCGATCCTGCGCGACTATGTGCACGGCGCCTTGCTGCGCCACGAGGGCCGGTATGCGCAGGCCATCGCGCTGTACCGGCGGCTGCTCGGCCGGCATCCCGACCTGGACTACGTGCGGCTGGAACTGGCCATGATGCTGATGGAAAACAAGGCCTTCGACGAGGCCGGCGCGCAGATCGGCCAGCTGTCCACGCGCCCGCTGGACCACGCCGCGCGGCACGACGTCGAAAGCTACCGGCGCGCGCTGGAACGGCAGCGCGGCTGGCAGTTCCGGCTGGGCGCCGGACTGGCCTACAACGACAACGTCAATTCGGCCAATCCCGACCGCCTGCTGTATCTGCCGCTGGCCTTCGGCACGCTAACGATCTGGGTGCCTTTCGCCAAACAGTCCGATGCCCTGCCCAAGGCGGACTGGGGGCTGAAATACAGCGGCGAAGCCCGCATCGAGCGCAACATCCGGGGCAATCACTACTACACGTTCGGCACTGACGTGAGCGGCGTGGCCTATCGCAGGATGGACGACTACGACGACCGCTCGCTGACCCTGCGGGGCGGCTACAGGCATCAGGATTTCAATTCCTGGTTCGCCGCGACGCCGCAGGTCGGCCGCGCCTGGCTGGGCGACCAGCCCTACAGCCGCAACTACGGCCTGAGCCTGGAATACGGCTATCAGCCGACGCCGTCCTGGCAGTTGATGGCATCCTGGCTGTGGCTCAAGCGCCGCTACGACGACCCCGCCTATGCCGCCTACGACGGCCACCTGGACATCCTGTCGCTGACGGCGCTGCGAGTGGTGTCCCCCAGCCTGCTGGTGTTCGGCAGCCTGGGGCTGCAGCGCGAATCGGTCGCGGCCGGGGAATATTCCTACCGTTCGCCCTGGGTGCAGGTCGGCGCGGTCAAGACCTTCGGCAAGGCGCTCGGCGCCCGCCTGTCGGGGCGCTACGGGTGGCAGTCCTACGACGAGCCCTATGCGCTGTTCCTGAACCAGCGGCGACGCGACCGCGAACTGCGGCTGGATGCCTCCGTGTGGGTGCCGGGGTTTTCGATCGGCGGCCTCGAGCCCAGGTTCAATGTCAGCCACCTGCGCATCACCGGCAACCTCCCCATGTACGAGCGCAGCCGCACGGAAGTCAGCCTGATGTTCGAAAAGCGGTTCTGAGCCCGGGGCATGGTTTCATCCCCGATCAAGCCATTGCCCGCGAGAGTGGCATGGTTGCCCATCCGCTTTCATTCCGTCATAATTAATGAGAATCATAATCATTACATATATTGTGAGAAAGCCGTGGATGGGCTTGCGGGGAAAGAAAAGGGGAACCTGCATCCGGTGCAGTCCTTGTATGGTGCGCACTATCATTGGCTGCGCCAATGGCTGGGCGCGCGCGTGGGCGCCAGCGCCGATGCCGAGGACCTGGCTCAGGACACCTTCGTGCGGGTTCTGATGGCGCATGCGCGCGCGCAGTTGCAACTGCGGGAACCCAGGGCCTATCTGGCCACGGTGGCCGGCCGGCTGGTCGCCAACTTTTACCGCCGCAAGAGCATCGAGCAATCCTATCTGGATTTCCTGGCCGGCCAGCCGCAAGGCCAGGTGCCTTCGCTCGAAGACCAGGCCCTCATGAAAGAAGCCTTGCTGGAGGCCGATCACCTCTTGCAGGGGCTTGGGCCACGCACCCGCCTGAGTTTTCTCATGGCCCAGCTGGAAAACCTGAGCTATGCCCAGATCGCCCAGCGGCTTGGCGTGTCGCTGCGCACGGTCAAATACGATGTGGCGCGCGCCATGGCCCATTGCTGCGCCACCCTGTCGTGATGAGCCACGTGCCCAACGATGCGCTGATCCAGGAAGCCGCGCACTGGTTCGCTAGCCAGCGCTCGGGCGCTTTCGGCGACCGCCAGCGGCAGGCCTGGCAAGAATGGCTGCGGACCAGCCCCGCCCACCAGCAGGCCTGGCAGCGCGTCCAGGAAGTCTGTGCCCGGTTCGACCGCGTGCGCGGGCCCGCGGCCATGCCGGTCCTGGCACCTGCGAACGCAGGCCGCCGCCGGGTGCTGCGCGGACTGACGTGGCTGGCCGGCGGCCTGCTCCTGGCCGGCGGCGGCGCCCGCGAGGAAACGGGTTCATCCTTTCGGACCGCGGTGGGCGAACAGCGTGCCTGGCATCTGGCCGATGGCAGTCTGCTGGCCCTCAATACACGAAGCGCGGCACGGCTTTCCGCCGATGGGACGCAAGTGCAGCTGCTGGCGGGCGAGCTCTTTCTGCAAACGGCGGGCGCCGGACGCCCCCCGCCCCGGATCTGGACCCGCGACGGCCTCGTGACGCCGCTGGGCACGCGCTTCATCGTGCGGCTCGACGAGGACAGCACCCGGATTCAAGTGCTGTCGCACGCCGTGCGCATCAGTCACTGGCAAGGAACGGGCGAGCCGCGCGTCCTGACGGCCGGTCACCAGACCCGCTTCAATGCCCGGCGCATCGAACCGGAACAGCCTCTGGACCCGGGCGTGGGGCTGTGGCTGGAACGCCGCTTGAGCGTCATCGACATGCCTTTGCCGCAGTGGCTGGCTGAACTGGGCCGGTACCGGGCGGGACATCTGGGCTATGCCCCCGAATTGGCGGATCTGCGCGTTTCGGGTGTGTACCCGCTGGACGACACCGATGCCGCGCTCGATCTGCTGGCCGCCGGCCAGGGCTTACGCATCGAGCGCTGGACTCGATATTGGGTACGTGTGCTGCCCGGTTAGCAGCGGGGCCGGCACGAGCCACACATGGTTCAATATCGGGCATCGTATCGACGAATGGAAGGCGCCCTCTTCATGTTCCACCCCGCCCCCCTTGCTCTGTGTCTACCCCGGTTCAGGCAGCGTCTCCGATCATGGCTGAGGCCATTCATGTTGATCTGCCTGTGCGTCACGCCCGGCGTGGCCCATGTCCAGGAGCGCCCTGCTTTCGCACCGACCCGCGGCGAGCGGCTGGTCGGCGAAACCGTTGCGGATCATCCCACGGCATATTATCGGTTCGAGGAGCACACGCTGGACTCCGCCGACGGTAAACGGCACTACCGGATACAGATCGGGATCCCCGGCACCCCCGTGCCGGCGGGCGGTCATGCCGCACTCTACATGCTGGATGGGAACGCCGCGATCGACACGCTGACCGACCAGGATCTCGAATGGCTTTCCCGCCGGAATCCGCCTGTGCTCGTGGCGATCGGCTATGACGTACCCACATGCAACGATGTCGTGTCGCGCGCATACGATTACACGCCGCCGGTCATCGAACACGGTCAGGCTCTCGCCCGGCCAGTGGTGCGCGGGCGCATCGGAGGCGGGGCCGACGTCTTTCTGGAATTCATCGAAAATCGCATCAAACCACTGGTGCGCGCCCGCGCCAACGTGAACGGCGGGGAATATCTCTGGGGCCATTCTTACGGCGGCCTATTCGCGCTGCACGTGCTGTTCACGCGGCCGGAAAGCTTCTCCCGCTATATCGTCGGCGATCCCTCCATCTGGTGGCATGAGGGCGTCCTGATGCGGGAATGGGAGGTTTTCGACAAGCCCCGGGCCGCCGGCAAGCGAGTCGCCATCCTGGTCGGCACCAAGCCTCGGGAAGGCGGCAGACCGGCGCCCTCATCCCTTCCCATCCGGACATCGAGCGGTGCGACGCTGGACTCGCGCAGCGCCGCCCGGGAAATAGCGGCAGGCCTGCTGGCACACACTGCGGCTGCCAGCTACGAAACCTTTCCTGAACAGGGGCACGGCGGCATGGTCCGCGTGTCCCTGGAACGCGCATTGCAAATCGCCGCCGAGCCTTGATATCCGAGCGCCCTGCCTTACAGCGATTGACTCCCTTGTCCTCCATGGGGCAAAACATGGGGTTAAATTCCCAGAAAAGAACAAGGGCCTACAGACCGAAATCTGTAAGCCCTTGGCAATGCTGGTCGGGACGGCGGGATTCGAACTCGCGACCCCTTGCACCCCATGCAAGTGCGCTACCAGGCTGCGCTACGCCCCGAAAGAACGAAATTCTAGCATAGAAATTTTCACACCGCTTGCGGCGCGGACAGCGGCCTGGGCCGGCGGCGCTCGACGTACAGGCAGGGCCCGACGTGCTTCTTCGCCTGGGCCTTGGCCTCGCTGGCGGCCTGGGCGATCTGGTGGCGCGACTGGTAGGCGCCGGGCTCGACCGGCACGGCGCCCAGCGACAGGGTCGGCAGATCGTAGCGCCGGCGCCGGCCCTGGCGGTCGTCGGCCTCGTAGCCGCCGGCCGCCGCCGGCCCCGCCCCGTCCAGCAGGCGGGCCATGCCCTGGGAAAAATCGTCCAGCATGGCCTCGCACCGCGCCTGCCAGTCCGGACTGCGGAACAGCAGGATGAAATCGTCGCCGCCGATATGGCCCAGGAAATCCCGGCCCGCGTCGGCATGCGCCGACAGGACCCGCCCCAGCAGCTGGATCACGTCGTCGCCGCAGCGGTAGCCGAACACATCGTTGAAGGGTTTGAAATGGTCCAGGTCGGCATGGCACACCACGAACGGCAGGCCGTCGGCCAGAAGGCGCTGGGTCCGACGGTCGGTGGGCACGTTGCCCGGCAGCTGCGTCAGCGGGTTGGCGTGCTGCGCGGCGCGCAGCTGCAGGCGGTTGAGCGCCTGCAGCAGGTCCTGGCTGGCGCCGATGCCCAGGTATCGTCCCCGCCCCGTGATGATGAAATCGTTGACCAGGCCATGGCCCTCGGCCTCGGCCAGCCAGCGGCTGAGCGTCATCAGCGGCGTGTGCATGTCGACGATCAGCGGCGCGGCGTCCATGAACAGGCGGCAGGGCTTGGGACCGTACAGTTCGCGCTGGAACGGCAGCGAGAAACGTTCGATCAGGCTGGCCCGGGTCAGCACGCCGACCGGCGCTTCCTCGTCCACCACGGGAATGGTGTGCAGTTCGGGATGCCGCCGGAACAGGTCGAACACCGCCTCGTTGGGCATGGCGGACGACACGCACGGCACGCGGCGCAGCAGCCGCAGCGCCCGGCCCTCCGTCCCGTCGTGGGCCGGATCGGATTCCAGGCCGCCACGCGAGTCGGCGATCCGGCGCTCCGCCAGGCTGGCGGTCAGCTCGGACCAGCGCGTCCGGGCAGGCTCGGCCGCGGGACGCTCGATGTAGTAGCCCTGGGCGCAGGCCACGCCCAGGTCGGCGACGCAGGCCAGTTCGTCCAGCGTCTCGACGCCTTCGGCGACGACGACGGCGCCGGCCACGGTGGCGATGTCGCACACCGAGCGCAGGACCTGCTGGCGCAGCAGATCGTCCTGGATGCCCGCCGTGAAGACCTTGTCGGTCTTGATGAATTCGGGCCGCAGGTCCAGCCAGCGCCCCAGGTTGGAAAACCCCGATCCCAGGTCGTCGATGGCGAACTGGACGCCCCGGGCGCGCAGCCGGGTGACGGCCGGCGGCAGGTCCGCCCAGAGCTCGCCCTGGTCCTGCTCGGTGATTTCGATCACCAGGCGGGCGGGATCCAGGCCGGACTCGGCCAGCAGCGCGGCCAGGTCCAGCGCCCCGTCGGCCGCATGCAACAAGGCCATCGGACTGATGTTCAGGAACAGGCGGCCTGGCAGGTCCAGCGCCGCGAAGCGCCGGACCACCACGCGGCAGGCGCGGTGCTCGACCTGGATGCCGAGGTGGCGGGCGCGGGCCGCTTCGAACAGCCGGTCCGGCGCCCGGAACGGGCTGCCCTGCGGCCCGCGGATGAGCCCCTCGTATCCCAGCAGTTCGCCTTCCCGTATCCCCAGGATGGGCTGGAAGACGGCGCTCAGGTCCGCCTGGAGCAGCAGCACGGCCAACTCGTCCGGCCCCTCGGGGTGGGCAGGATCGATCATCGATGGCTCACACAACTCGGGATCCAGGACTAGGGACATGAAAGGTACGGCGGTTCAAGATGCGATACCGCGTACCTTAAATGAAATTCATGACAGAAGGATGACCCCGCTCACGGCCGTGCTGCGAAAAATCAAGAACCTCGGCCTGCGGCGTCCGAACTCTTCCGGCGCGAACGCCCCCGTGCGCCGAAGCCTACAGCAGGCCCAGTTGCAGGCGCGCGGGCTCGCTGATCATCTCGCGGCTCCAGGGGGGATCCCAGACCAGGTCGACGGTGGCCTCGTCCACGCCTTCGATGTTCAGCAGCTTGTTGCGGGCCTCGTCGGCGATCATGGTGCCCATGCCGCAGCCGGCCGCCGTCAGGGTCATCTTGACCTCGATGCGGAAGCGGTCCTGGACGCTGGCGGGCACGACCTTGCATTCGTACACCAGCCCCAGGTTGACGATGTCCACGGGGATCTCGGGGTCGTAGCAGGTGGACAGCATGGCCCAGGCGGCCTCTTCCACGGACTCGGCCGTGGCGGGCCCCTGATGGACGTGCTTGACTTCCTCGATCGGCTCGAAGCCCAGGGCGTCGCCGTCCTTGCCCTCGATGCGGTAGAGGTTGCCCTCGACCATGACGGTGTAGGTGCCGCCCAGTTGCTGGGTGATGACGGCCTCGCAGCCGGCCTCGATGGTGACGGGCGAGCCGTAGGGGACGGTGACCGCCGGGCAGTCCCGGTTGACGATCACTTCCTGACGATTGAAGCTCATGATGTTACCTTTGGTTCATCGCGTTATTCAGTGACGGCCGTGTCGCCCGCCCGGGTGATGGCGTTGTGCAGGGTATGCCAGGCCAGGGTGGCGCACTTCACCCGCGACGGGAATTCGCGCACCCCCGACAGGACTTCGAGCTTGCCCAGGTCGCAGTCCGGATGGGCCTCGGTCAGCATGGCGTGGATGTCGCGAAACAGCGCCTCGACCCGCTCGACCGGCTGGCCGCGCACGGCCTCGGTCATCAGGGAAGCGGACGCCGTGGAAATGGCGCAGCCGTGGCCGATGAAGCTGACGTCCTGGACGATGCCGTCGCTGACCTTGGCGTAGACCGTCAGTTGGTCGCCGCACAGCGGGTTGTGCCCGTCGGCGCGGTGCGACGCGTCGTCCATCGCATGGAAATTGCGCGGCTTGCGGTTGTGATCGAAGATGACTTCCTGGTACAGGTCGCGCAGGCCGTCGTCGTTGTCCCTCATCGGTTCATACCCCAAACAGTTTCTGCGCCTTGCGCACGCCCGCCACCAGGGCGTCGATGTCGCGCCCGTCGTTGTACAGGGCGAAGGACGCGCGCGCCGTGCCGGGGATGCCGAAGCGCGACATCAGGGGCATGGCGCAATGATGGCCGGCGCGGATGGCCACGCCTTCGGTGTCCAGGATCGTGCCCAGGTCGTGCGGATGGATGCCGTCCACCAGGAACGACAGGATGCCGGCCTTGTGGGGGGCCGTGCCGACCAGCCGCACGCCCGGCAGCTCCAGCATGCGCCCGGTGGCCTCGGCCAGCAGCGCGGCCTCGTGCGCGGCGATGCGGTCCAGGCCGATGGACAGGACGTAGTCGATGGCGGCGCCCATCACGATCGAGCCGCCGATGTTCGGCGTGCCCGCCTCGAAGCGCTGCGGGCCGGACGCCCAGGTGCTGCCCTCGAAGCTGACCGTGCGGATCATGTCGCCGCCGCCCTGCCAGGGCGGCAGGTCGGCCAGGATCGAGCCGCGGGCATAGAGCGCGCCGATGCCGGTGGGGCCGTAGAGCTTGTGGCCGGAAAAGACGTAGAAATCGCAATCCAGGGCCTGCACGTCCACCGGGGCGTGGGCCACGGCCTGGGCGCCGTCGATCAGCGCCAGGGCGCCGGCCTCGTGCGCCAGGCGCACCAGTTCGGCCACGGGATTGACCGTGCCCAGGGCGTTGGACACGTGGGCGAAGCCCACCAGGCGCGTGCGCGGATTCAGCTGGGCGCGGAAGTCGTCCAGGTCCAGTTCGCCGGTGTCGGTGATGCGCGCATGGCGCAGCACGGCGCCGGTGCGCGCGCACAGCAGCTGCCAGGGCACGATGTTGGAGTGATGTTCCATCCCCGTGACCAGGATCTCGTCGCCGGCGCGCAGGGACTGGCCCCAGGTCTGGGCCACCAGGTTGATGGACGCGGTGGTGCCGCTCGTGAAGACGATGTCCTGGCTGTCCGGCGCGTTCAGCAAGATGCGCACCCGGTCCCGCGCCTGCTCGTACAGGTCGGTGGCGTGCTGGGACAGCCAGTGCACGCCGCGGTGGATGTTGGCATTGGACTGTTCGTAGAACGCGTCCATCGCCTGGATGACGGCGCGCGGCTTCTGCGTCGTGGCGCCGTTGTCCAGGTAGGCCAGGCGCCGCTTGCGCACCGGACGCGCCAGGATCGGGAAGTCGGCCGCCCAGGGCGACGCCAGGGGGCCGTCCCCGGCGGGGTCGGCGGCCAGCCGGGCGCTTTGTTGCGAGGTCAGCGGGGCGTTCATGCGGCCTCCTCCAGGGCGGCGCCGCCCGGCAGCAGGGCGCGCACGGCGCGTTCCACCCGCCGGCGCAGCGGATCGGATTCGATGCGCGCGACGCTGGCGGCCGCGAAGGCGTAGATCAGGATGTCGCGCGCGTGGGCCTCGTCCAGGCCGCGCGAACGCAGGTAGAACAGGCTGTCCTCGTCGATCTGGCCGACGGTGGCGCCATGGGCGCATTTCACGTCGTCGGCGTAGATTTCCAGTTCGGGCCGGGCGTCGGACTTGGCCAGGCGCGACAGCAGCAGGCTGTCGTTGCGCTGGATGGCGTCGGTGCCGTCGGCGCCGGGCGCCACCAGGATGCGGCCGCTGAAGACGCCGTGCGAGGCGTCGGCCATGATGCCGCGATAGGATTCGTGGCTGACGCAGCGCGGCTTTTCGTGGCCGATCAGGGTGTGGTGATCGACGTGGCGGCGCTGGTCGACGTAATACAGGCCGTTCAGCAGGGTCTCGCAGCGTTCGTCGGCGAAATGCGTGGCGATGTCGTGGCGCGCCAGCCGCGCGCCCAGGGACACCGAGTGCGAGACGAAGGTCGAGCCGCGTCCCTGGGTGGCGTCGATCTCGCCCAGGTGCCAGGCCTGTTCGGATTCCTGCTGCAGCTTCAGGTGGGTGACGCGCGCGTCCTGGTCCAGCCGCAGGCGCGTGGCCGCGTGGCGGAAATTGGCCGCCCCCGGGGCGCCCACATAGTGCTCGACCACCGTGGCCTGGGAGCCGGCCTCGGCCTGGACCAGGTGGCGCAGGAAGTGCGCCGCGCGCGGCGAAGCCGCCGCGCAGACGAGGTGAATGGGCTGTTCGACCGCGACGCCGCGTCCCAGCCGGATCCAGGCGCCGTCGCTGGCCAGGGCCAGGTTCAGGGCGCTGGTGCTGTGGCCTTCGGCCGCGTCGCCGTAGGCGGCGCGGATGGCCTCGGCGTGATCGGCCCAGGCCTGCGACAGAGGCAGGACCGTGGCGCCGGCCGGCAGCGCGCCGACCTCGGACAGGGCGGCGTCGAAGGCGCCATCGACGAACACCAGCCAGTGGCCCGGCACGTCGGCTTTCAGCGCGGCGACCTGTTCGGCGACCGGCTGGGCGTCGCCGTCGTCGAAGGCGGCGGCGGCCAGGGGCGCCAGCGAAGTGTGGCGCCAGGCCTCGATGCGGGGGGTGGGCCAGCCTTCGCTCATGAAGCGGTCCAGGGCCCGGCGGCGGACGTCGGCCAGCCAGGGCACCCCGGCGCCGGGCAGGCCCCCGGCGCGCCGGCCGAACGCGTCGGCCCAGGCTTGCAGATCATTGCTCATGCCGCGGCTCCCCGGGCGGCGGGCTTGGCGGCGGGCGCGGCGCCCTCGATCCAGCCGTAGCCCTTTTCCTCCAGTTCCAGGGCCAGCTCGCGGCCGCCCGAGCGCACGATCCGGCCCTGGGCCAGCACGTGCACGTAGTCGGGCACGATGTAGTCCAGCAGGCGCTGGTAGTGCGTGATGACGATCATGGAGCGTTCGGGCGAACGCAGGCGGTTGACACCGTCGGCCACCGTCTTCAGGGCGTCGATGTCCAGGCCCGAGTCGGTCTCGTCCAGGATGGCCAGCTTGGGTTCCAGCAACGCCATCTGCAGGACTTCATTGCGCTTTTTCTCGCCGCCGGAAAAGCCCTCGTTGACCGAGCGGTACAGGAATTCGTCGCGCATGCCCACGAGCTTCATCTCGGCCTTGGCCTTCTTGACGAAGTCCATGGCGTCCAGTTCGGGCAGGCCGCGCTCGCGGCGCATGGCGTTGACGGCGGCGCGCATGAAGTAGGCGTTGGAGACGCCCGGGATCTCGATCGGGTACTGGAAGGCCAGGAAGATGCCGGCGCGGGCGCGTTCCTCGACGCTCAGTTCCAGCAGGTCGCGGCCCTCGAACTCGACGGTGCCGGCGGTGACCTTGTAGGCCTCGCGGCCGGTCAGCACCTGGGACAGCGTGCTCTTGCCGGCCCCGTTGGGGCCCATGATGGCGTGGACCTCGCCCGGCTTGATGTCCAGGCTCAGGCCCTTGAGGATTTCCTTGTCCTCGATCGAGGCGTGCAGATTGTCGATTTTCAGCATGAGAGGGCTCCTTAACCTACGCTGCCTTCCAGGCTCACGCCGAGCAGGTTCTGTGCTTCGACGGCGAACTCCATGGGCAATTCCTTGAAGACTTCCTTGCAGAAGCCGTTGACGATCATCGATACCGCGTCCTCGGCCGACAGGCCGCGCTGCATGGCGTAGAACAGCTGGTCCTCGGCGATGCGCGAGGCGGTGGCCTCGTGCTCGACGTTGGCGCTCGGGTGCTGGACTTCCATGGTGGGGAAGGTGTGCGCGGCGCACTTGCTGCCGATCAGCAGCGAGTCGCACTGCGTGTAGTTGCGCGCGTTCTCGGCCTTGGGCGTCATGCGCACCAGGCTGCGGAAGGTGTTGCTGCCGTGGCCGGCGGAGATGCCCTTGGAGATGATGGTGCTGCGCGTGTTGCGCCCCATGTGGATCATCTTGGTGCCGGTGTCGGCCTGCTGGCGGTGGTTGGACAGCGCCACGGAATAGAATTCGCCGGTGGAGTCGTCGCCGCGCAGGATCACGCTGGGGTATTTCCAGGTGATGGCCGAGCCAGTCTCCACCTGGGTCCAGGAAATCCGCGAGCGCGGCCCGCGACAGTCCCCGCGCTTGGTGACGAAGTTGTAGATGCCGCCCACGCCGTTCTCGTCGCCGGGGTACCAGTTCTGCACCGTGGAATACTTGATCTTGGCGTCGTCCAGCGCGACCAGTTCCACCACGGCGGCGTGCAGCTGGTTCTCGTCGCGCATGGGCGCCGTACAGCCTTCCAGGTAGCTGACGCTGGCGCCTTCGTCGGCGATGATCAGGGTGCGCTCGAACTGGCCCGTGTCGGCGCTGTTGATGCGGAAATAGGTGGACAGCTCCATCGGGCATTTCACGCCCTTGGGGATGTAGACGAAGGAACCGTCGGAGAACACCGCCGAATTCAGCGCCGCGTAGAAATTGTCGCCGGGCGGCACGACCGTGCCCATGTACTTCTGCACCAGATCGGGGTGCGAGCGCACGGCCTCGGAGAACGAACAGAAGATGATGCCGACGTCGGCCAGCTGCTTGCGGAAGGTGGTCGCCACGGACACCGAATCGAACACCGCGTCCACCGCCACCCCGGCCAGCTTGGCGCGCTCGTGCAGCGGCACGCCCAGCTTTTCATAGGTGCGCAGCAGTTCGGGATCGACCTCGTCCAGGCTCTTGGGGCCGTCCTTTTTCGACTTGGGCGCCGAGTAGTAGCTGATGTCCTGGAAATCGGGGTCCGGATAGTGGACCTTGGCCCATTTGGGCAGGGTCATCTTGAGCCATTCGCGATAGGCCTTCAGGCGCCATTCGAGCATGAACCCGGGCTCGCGCTTGATGGCGGACAGGCGGCGAATCACATCCTCGTCGAGCCCCTTGGGGAAGGTCTCGGATTCGATCTGCGTGACGAAGCCGGCCTCGTAGTCGCGGTCGAGAAAGGAATCGAGCTTGTCGTTGACGGTACTCATTTGGACAGACTCCAGTTCGTGATGTTCGGGATGGCCCGGCGCGAGCCGGCCTTGGGCGCGGGCGCCAGGACGGCGGGCGCGGGCGCGGCCGGCGCGCCGGGGCCCTCGCCGTCGAGCATGTCGGCCACGGTGACGGATTCCAGCGTGCGGCGCACGATGCGGTTGATGCGCTGCCAGTGGGAACGGATGTGGCAGGCGCCCTCGACGCTGCAGGCGCCCGGCAGCGCCGTGCATTCGGTCAGGCCGAAGGGCTGTTCTTCGAGCGCGTCGATGATCTCGGCCACGCTGATCCGGTCGGCGTCGCGCCCCAGGCGGTAGCCGCCGTGCGCCCCCCGGGTGCTGGCGACCAGGCCGTGCTGGGCGAGCAGTTTCAGGACCTTGCTGACGACGGGCTGGCCCAGGCCCAGGTCGCCCGCCAGTTCGGCCGCGCTGCAGACGTGCGTCGGACGGGAGGCCATGTGCGTGAGCACGAGGATTCCGTAATCGACGATCTTGCTGATCCGCAGCATCGGGGGTTCCAGGGTCGGGCGTTGAAAACCAAATAGTACCTCTTTGGTACGATATAGGTCAAACCCTAGTATCCCGTTCGGGACTGGATTGTTGCAAATGCCACATGCGGGCGTAGCGGCCGTCCAGCGCCAGGAGCGACTCGTGGGTGCCCTGCTCCACCACGCGGCCCGATTCCATCACCAGGATGTGGTCGGCATGGACGATGGTCGACAGGCGGTGCGCGATGATGAGCGTGGTGCGCCCCTGGGCGATGCGTTCCAGCTGCGCCTGGATGGCGCGCTCGGTGCGCGTGTCCAGGGCGCTGGTCGCCTCGTCGAAGACCAGGATCGGAGGGGACTTGAGCAGCGCGCGGGCGATCGCGACGCGCTGTTTTTCTCCGCCGGACAATTTTAACCCGCGTTCGCCGACCGGGGTGTCGTAGCCCTGGGGCAGCGACACGATGAAGTCGTGGATGTGGGCGGCCCGGGCCGCCTGCTCGATGTCGTCCTGCGTGGCGTCGGGACGGCCGTAGCCGATGTTGTAGCCGATGGTGTCGTTGAACAGCACCGTGTCCTGCGGCACGATCCCGATGTGGGCGCGCAGGCTGGCCTGCGTGTATTCGCGGATGTCGCGGCCGTTCACCCGCACGCGGCCCGCCGTGGGATCGTAGAAGCGGAACAGCAGGCGCGACAGGGTCGACTTCCCGGCGCCGGAGGCCCCGACGACGGCCAGCGAGCCGCCCGCCGGCACGTCGAAGCCGACCCCGTGCAGGATCGGACGGTCCGGCTGGTAGGCGAAATCCACGGCCTCGAACGCCAGGCTGGCCCGGTCCGCCCGCAGTTCGACGGCATCTGGCCGGTCGGCCACTTCCTGGCGGTTGCCCAGCAGGTCGAACATGCGCTCCATGTCGGCCAGGGCGTGCTTGATTTCCCGGTAGACGAAGCCCAGGAAATTCAGCGGCGCGTACAACTGGGTGAGATAGGCCGACACCAGCACCACGTCGCCCACGGTCATGTGGCCCTGCACCACGCCGCGCGCCGACTGCCACAGCAGCGCGGTCATGCCCAGCGTGATGATGACGCCCTGCCCCATGTTCAGCAGGTTGAGCGACACCTGGTTGCGCACGGCCGAGTCCACCCAGCGCGACATGTCGGCGTCGTAGCGGCGGCTCTCGTAGTCCTCGTTGCCGAAATACTTGACGGTCTCGTAGTTCAGCAGCGCGTCGACCGCCCGGCCGTTGGCCTGGCTGTCCAGCGTGTTCATGGTGCGGCGGTAGGCCATGCGGCGTTCGGTGACCTTCAGCGTGAACAGCACGTAGGCGGCGATGGTGCCCAGGGTCAGCGCGGCGAAGATCCAGTCGTAGCGCCACAGCAGCACACCCGCGACCATGGCGATCTCCAGCAGCGTGGGCACGATGTTGAAGACCATGAAATTGAGCAGGAAGCCGATGCCCTTGGTGCCGCGTTCGATGTCGCGCGTCAGCCCGCCGGTGCGCCGGCCCATGTGGAAGCGCAGCGACAGCGACAGCAGATGGCGGAAGACCTGGCTGGCGACCCGCTGGATGGCGCCCTGGGTCACGCGGGCGAACAGGGCGTCGCGCAGTTCGCCGAACACCGAAGTGGCCAGGCGCGACAGTCCGTAGCCCAGCAGGGCCGCCAGCGGCACGGCCATCAGCGTCGGGGGCACGCCCAGCGCGTCGACGATGTCCTTGAGCCAGACCGGCGTGGCGACGTTGGCGACCTTGGCCGCGACCAGACAGGCGAAGGCCAGCGCGACCCGGCCGCGGAAGGCCCAGACGTACGGCCACAGGGTCTTCAGGGTCAGCCAGTCGTCGCGCCGCGCGGGCGCGGGGCCGGTATGGGAAAAGCGCATGGAAATATCCGGAAAACGGGTGGGCGGCGGATGGCGGGGTGCGCGCCGGCGGGTACGCATACAATACTGTCATCCCTGGAGAGCGCGCCGCCCGATCGGCGCGTTCCGAGACCCGGTGAACGGGAAGGATTGTATGACTGTTTCGGTTTTCGATTTCGAAGCGGAGCTGGGCGCCTGCGCGGCCGGCGACCGCGCCGCCTTCCTGGCGCTGTACCGCCACGAGTCCCCCGCCATGCGCGCCCTGGCGCTGGCCATGCTGGACGACCCCGGCGCGGCCGACGCGGTGCTGCACGAGACCTTCGTCCTGATCTGGCGCAACGCGGCCGGCTACAGCCCGGCCATCGGCACGGCGCGCGCCTGGATCTACAGCATCCTGCGCTACCGCGCCTCGGCCCATGCGCGGCAGATGCGCGCCGAGGGCCGCCACCCGGCGGAAAACACCCCCCTGCCCCGCCTCGACCTGCCGCCCGACGCGCCGGCCGGCACGGTGGCCGGCGCCCTGGCCACCCTGCCCGGCCCGCAGCTGGACGCCCTGCTGCAGGCCTACCTGCACGGCGGCGACCCGGCCCGCATCGCGGCCCGCCTGGACCGATCCGAACCCGACATCGAGGCTTCCCTGGACGCCGCCCTGGCGCACATCGACGAGGCGGTGCGCGCATGAACACGAATCGACACCGCTCCTACTCCGACGACGAGATCGCCCGCTACGTGCTGGGCCTGGACATGCCCGACCGCGTGGCGGACATCCAGTCGCGCCTGGCCCACGACGACGCGGCCGCGGCCCGCGCCCTGAAATGGGAAGCCTACTTCCTGGGGATCGTCGACGCGCTGCCCGCCCAGCCGGCGCCCGACGCCGTGCTGGACCGCATCCGCCAGAGCCTGGGCATGGAAACGGAAGAACCGCCCGTCATGGGCGAGACCCGGACGGCCGGCGCCGCGCCGCATTCCGCGTCCCGGGACGACCCGCCGCGCCGCCGCGCCCGGCGCGGCCCGCGGCTGCGACGCGGCCGCGTGGCCGTGGCGCTGGGCATCGCCGTGGCGCTGTGCCTGGCGGGCCTGGTTCTCTGGGCCAGCCTGCGCCCGACGCCCGCCGGCACGGTCGTCCAGCACCCCGTCCACCTGCAAAGCCAGTAAGTGGTCCTTCCGGCGCACGAATGAGAAACCCCGGCCAAGGCCGGGGTTCTTCGTGGTGGCCCTGGGGACGGGCGAGGATCAGAGATCCAGCAGCCCCGCCGCCTGGTGGGCCCGGCGGTTGCCGTCCAGGGCCTGGGCCAGACGGTCCCGCGCGGCCAGCAGGTCGGCGCGCAGGGCCTGGAGTTCGGCGCCGCTCAGGCGCACGGCGGCGTCCTGGTCGTGCGGCGCGTCGCCGCTGTCGCCCAGGCGGTTGCGCGCCCCGGCGATGGTGAAGCCCTGTTCGTAGAGCAGGTCGCGGATGCGGCGCACCAGCAGGACTTCATGATGCTGGTAGTAGCGCCGGTTGCCGCGCCGCTTGACCGGTTTGAGCTGGACGAATTCCTGCTCCCAGTAGCGCAGGATGTGCGGCTTGACCCCGCACAGTTCGGAGACTTCGCCGATGGTGAAGTAGCGCTTGGCGGGGATCGGCGGCAGCGCGGCCGCGGGCGTGGCGGACGTCATGCGGCGTCTCCGTCGGAAACCACGCCGTCCTTGAGCTTCTGGCTGGCATGGAACGTGACCACCCGGCGCGCGGCGATCGGGATGACCTCGCCGGTCTTGGGATTGCGGCCCGGGCGCGGCGGCTTGTTGCGCACCTGGAAGCTGCCGAAGCCCGACAGCTTGACCTCGGTGCCCTGGACCAGGGCGTCGCGGACTTCGGAGAAGAACGTGTCCACGATGTCCTTGGCTTCGCGCTTGTTCAGGCCCACGCGCTCGAACAGCAGTTCGGCCAGATGGGCTTTGGTGAGCGTCCGATCCGTATTCACCAGCGATTTCTCCTATGAGCGCAGGCGCGCGCCATGTGCCTGGGTCAGGGCGTCGAGCAGGCTTTGCACGCAATGTTCGACCTGGCGGTCTTCCAGCGTCGCGTCGCGGCCCTGGAACCAGAGACGCAACGCCAGGCTGCGTTGCCGGGCGGTCGCGGCTTCGCGCCAGATGTCGAACAGTTTAATGTCTTTGACCACGGAGAGGGCGTCATCGGCCGCGATCCGCTGTTGCAGTGTATCAAGCAGCGACTGCCAGGGCACGTCCGCATCCACCCAGATCGCCAGATCCCGCACCGCCACGGGCTGCCGGGACTGTTCCCGGGGATGGGGGAAGATACGTTCGGATACGGCCTCGGCGTCGAGTTCGAAGACCACGGGCGCGTGCGGCAGGTCCAGGGCCTGCGCCCAGCGCGGGTGGACCTCGCCCAGCCAGCCGATCGCGCGGCCATCGAGCAGCAGGCGGGCGCTGCGTCCCGGATGCAGCGCGGGATGGCCGGCGGCCTCGCAGCGCAGGCCGGCCGCGCGCGCGCCCAGCAGCGCCTCCAGGTCGCGCTTGACGTCGAAGAAGTCCACCGGACGGACCGGCTCGCCCCATTGTTCCGCCAGGGCCGGCCCCCAGGCCGCGGCGGCCAGGTGGGTGGGCTGGGCCACGCCCGCGACGGTCAGGCCGCCGTCGGCCACCGCCGGATCGCGGGCGAACACGCGGCCCAGCTCGAAGACGCGCACGCGCGTCTGGCGGTGCTTGGCGTTGTGGGCGATGTTGGCCAGCAGGCCGCCGATCAGGCTGGAACGCATCACCGCCAGCTGGCTGGCGATGGGGTTGAGCAACCGGATGGGATCGGCGTTGCCGCAGTAGTCCCGTTCCCAGGCTTCCTCGACGAAGGAGAAATTGATGACTTCCTGGTAGTCGCGCGCGGCCAGGGCGGCGCGCAGCGCGTGCGGGCCGTGCAGCGTTTCGGGCACCGCCCGCATGACCGCCGGCGCCACCGGCGGCAGGTCGGGGATGCGGTCGAAGCCATGGATGCGGGCGACTTCCTCGATCAGGTCTTCCTCGATCGTCAGGTCGAAGCGCGCGGCCGGCGGCGTGACGATGAAATCGTCGCCCTGCCGCTCGAACGCGAAGCCCAGGCGCGTGAAGACGGCGCCGACGGCCTCGGCGTCCAGCGGAATCCCCAGCACGCGGGCGCAGCGCGCCAGGCGCATGCGCACCGGTTCGCGCGCGGGCAGGTTCACGACCTGGTCGTCCAGCGGACCGGCCTGGCCGCCGCAGACTTCCAGGATCAGGGCCGTCATCAGGTCCAGGTGCCCGGGAATCGTGGCGAAATCCACGCCGCGCTCGAAGCGGTGACCGGCCTCGGAGTTGAGCTTGTAGCGGCGCGGACGGCCCATGATGGCCTCCGGCCACCAGAAGGCGGCTTCCAGGTAGACATCGGTCGTGTCCAGCGTCACGGCCGAGGCCTGCCCGCCCATGATGCCGGCCAGGCTTTCCAGCGACCCGCCGGCCTCGATGACGCCCACGTCGGACGTCAGCTCGACGACCTGGTCGTTGAGCAGCGCCAGCCGTTCGCCGTCGCGCGCCCAGCGCACCGTCAGCCCGCCCTCGATCCGCTTGAGATCGAAGACGTGGGTGGGGCGGCCCAGTTCCAGCATGACGTAGTTGGAGATGTCCACCAGCGCCGACACCGGCCGCTGGCCGGCGCGTTCCAGGCGCGACTTGATCCACGCCGGCGTGGCGGCGCGGGCGTTCACGCCGCGCACGATGCGCCCGGCGAAACGGCCGCACAGGTCCGGGGCCTGCACGGTCACGGGCAGGCGGTCTTCGAGGGTCACGGGCACCTGGGGCGCATCCGGCGTGCGCAGCGCGCAGCCCGTCAGGGCCGCGACCTCGCGCGCCACGCCCAGGATGGACAGGCAATCGGCCCGGTTGGGCGTCAGCTTCAGGGTATAGATCGTGTCGTCCAGGTCCAGGGCCTGGCGCAGGTCCTGGCCCGGCTTCAGGTCGGCGGGCAGTTCGAGCAGGCCGGCGTGATCCTGGGACAGGCCCAGTTCGCGGGCCGAGCACAGCATGCCGCGCGATTCGACGCCGCGCATCTTGACGGGGCCGATGCGCATGCCGCCCGGCAGTTCGGCACCCACGCGGGCCAGGGGCACCACCAGCCCGGCCGCCGCGTTGGGGGCGCCGCAGACGATCTGCAGCGGCGCGCCCGAGCCGTCATCGACCCGGCAGACGCGCAGCTTGTCGGCGTCGGGGTGCGGTTCGGCCGATTCGATGCGCGCCACCACCACGCCGGAGAACGGCGGCGCGTAGGGATCGGCGTCCTCGACCTCGAGGCCGGCCATGGTCAGCCGATGGGCCAGTTCCTGGCCGTCGATGTCGGGATCGGCCCAGGCGCGCAGCCATGATTCGGGAAATTGCATGATTCGGATTCCGTGTCGCTGACTAGTCGTTGAACTGGCGCAGGAAGCGCAGGTCGCCTTCGAAGAACTGGCGCAGGTCGTCCACGCCGTAGCGCAGCATGGTCAGGCGTTCCAGCCCCGAGCCGAAGGCGAAGCCGATGTAGCGTTCCGGGTCCAGCCCGAAATTGCGCACGACCTGGGGATGCACCTGGCCCGAGCCGGAGATCTCCAGCCAGCGTCCCTGGTTGGGGCCGGAGGTGAACATCATGTCGATCTCGGCCGAGGGCTCGGTGAAGGGGAAGAACGACGGCCGGAAGCGCAGGGTCAGGTCGTCGGTCTCGAAGAAGGCCCGCAGGAAATTCGTGTAGACGCCCTTGAGGTCCGCGAAGGAGATGTCCTCGGCGATCCACAGGCCTTCGACCTGGTGGAACATGGGCGAATGGGTGGCGTCGCTGTCGACGCGGTAGGTGCGCCCCGGAGCGATGACCTTGATGGGCGGTTTGTTCATGCGGGCGTAGCGCACCTGCATGGGGCTGGTGTGGGTGCGCAGCACCAGCGGCAGCCCGCCCGCATCGTTCATGTCCACGTAGAACGTGTCCTGCATGGAGCGCGCCGGATGGTTTTCCGGATTGTTCAGGGCGGTGAAATTGGTCCAGTCGTTCTCGATCTCGGGGCCGTCGGCCACGTCGAAACCGATGGAGCGGAAGATCTGCTCGACGCGCTGCCAGGTGCGGATCACCGGATGGACGCCGCCGACGCCGCGACCCCGGCCCGGCAGGGTGACGTCGATGGTCTCGGCCGCCAGGCGCCGGTCCAGCTCGGCCTGGGCCAGTTCGGCGCGCCGCGTGTTCAGCAGGGACTCGACCTGCTGCTTGGCCTGGTTGATCTGCGCGCCGCGCGTGCGCTTTTCGTCGCCCTGCAGGGCCGCGAGGCCCTTGAGCAGCGCGGTCAGCGACCCCTGCTTGCCCAGGAAGGCGGCTTTTTCGTTTTCCAGCGTGGCGGCGTCCCCGGCCTGGGCGAAGCGGTCACGGGCCTGGGCAATCAGTTCGTCGAGCGATGAGTCCATGGTGCATTCCAAAACGCAAACGGAGCCCGATGGAGCTCCGTTTGCGATGATACAGAATCGAAAACGAAACTGTGTCGGTCAGGCGGCCAGCGCGGATTTCGCCTGGGCCACGACGGCGGCGAAGCCCGCCTTGTCGTGCACGGCCATGTCGGCGAGGACCTTGCGGTCGAGTTCGATCGAGGCCTTCTTCAGGCCGGCGATGAAGACGCTGTAGGTCACGCCCAGTTCGCGGCAGCCCGCGTTGATGCGGGTGATCCACAGGGCGCGGAAGGTGCGCTTCTTGTTGCGGCGGTCGCGGTAGGCATACTGGCCGGCGCGCATGACCGCCTGCTTGGCGATCCGGAATACGTTGCCGCGGCGGCCACGGTAACCCTTGGCGGCCTTGATGACTTTTTTATGGCGTGCACGAGCGGTGACGCCGCGTTTGACGCGAGGCATGTGTAATCTCCGATCAGGCGAAAGGCAGCATCGCCTTCACGGAGGCGACGTTGGTTTCATGGACAGCGGCCGAACCGCGCAGCTGACGTTTGTTCTTCGTGGTTTTCTTGGTCAGGATGTGACGCTTGAAAGCCTGGCCGCGCTTGATGGAACCACTGCCGCGCACCTTGAAGCGCTTGGAAGCGCCTTTTTTGCTCTTCATCTTGGGCATGACGATACTCTGTTGGCTTGGCAAATCCAGGTGACCCGGGGTCCGGGCGCTTGTCAGACCTGGCATTCGCATGTGTTTCGGACCCGGCATGCGCAACCTGCATGCGCGGACCCTGCTTCCCCCAAGGGTTGCCCATTGGGAAAAGCCCTTGATTATAGGGCGATTTATTCGGGCTTGTCCAATGCGGAACCGTCCGCCGGCTATTCGTCGCCCTGTTCCAGGGCCTGGACGCGGGCTTCCAGGGATTCGACGCGCTCCAGCGCGCGGGCCAGCAGGTCGGCCTGGATGTCGAATTCTTCCCGGGTGACCAGGTCCATGCGCGAGAAGGCCTGCGTCATGAAGGCCTTCATGTTGCGCTCGATGTCGGCGGCCGGAGTCTTGGCCAGGAACTCGGACATGTTCTTCTGGAAGTCGTCGAACAGTTGATTGGGAGCGATCATCGCGGCCTCCTGGAATCTGCGAAGGAAAATGTGCATTTTACCCGCCTCGCCGGCTCGAATCGGCGCGGCGCGCGCGGCCTTCACGCGGCGGCGTCGGGACGGTACTGGATCGCCTGGGCCATGTGTCCGGCCTCGACCCGTTCGCCGCCTTCCAGGTCGGCCAGGGTCCGCGCCACGCGCAGGGTCCGCCGTGCGGCGCGCGCCGTCCAGCCCCACGCCGCCACGGCACGCATCAGCAGCGCCCTGCCCTCGGGGTCCGGATCGACATGGCGGTCCAGGGCCGCGCCGTCCAGCGCGGCGTTCAGGCAGCCCTGGCGCGACAGCTGCCTGTGCCGGGCGGCCAGCACCCGTTCCCGCACGGGCGCCGAAGGTTCGCCCGGCGGCGCGTCCATCCATGCGGATTCCACCCCCAGGCCGACGTGCAGGTCGATCCGGTCCAGCAAAGGGCCCGAGATCCGCGCCTGGTAGCGCGCGATGGCTTCCCTGGAACAGCGGCATTCCCGCCGGGGATGGGGATGCCCGTGCCAGCCGCACGGACAGGGGTTCATGGCGGCCACGAGCTGGAAGCGGGCGGGAAAGGCGCAACTGCCGGCGGCCCGGGCGATCGTGACGCAGCCGGTCTCCAGCGGCTCGCGCAAGGCCTCCAGGGCCTGGCGGCCGAATTCCGGCAACTCGTCCAGGAACAGCACCCCATGATGCGCCAGGCTGATTTCCCCGGGCCGGGGACGGGCGCCCCCGCCCACCAGCGCCGGCATGGACGCCCCATGGTGCGGCGCGCGGAACGGCGGCACCCGGGACAGGGAGTGCCGGGACAGGGCCAGCCCGTGCACGGCGGCGACTTCCAGGGCCTGTTCGGGGCTCAGGAGCGGCAACAGGCCGGGCAGGCGCCGCGCCAGCATGCTCTTGCCCACGCCGGGGCAGCCGCTCATCAGCAGGCCGTGCCCGCCGGCCGCCGCCAGTTCCAGGGCGCGCCGCGCCCCCGCCTGCCCCCGGACGTCGGACAGGCAGGGGACCTGGGCCTCGTCCACGGGTTCATCGCGCGCCGGCGCCGCGGCGGACAGCGCCGTCCGGCCGGAGAAATGGGCCACGACCTCGTCCAGCCCGGAGGCCGCCAGCACCCGCAGGCCCGGCACCCGGGCGGCCACGCCGGCCGAGGCCGGGGCCATGATCAGCACGGCATCCGGATCATCTCGGGCGACCGAGAGCGCGATCGCCAGCGCGGCGTCCGCCGGCACGACGCTGCCGGTGAGCGACAGCTCGCCCGCCAGCACGTAGTGCCGCACGTCGGGCGCCTGCCCCCGGGCATCGGTGACCTGCCCCGAGGCCAGCAGGACGCCCAGCGCGATCGGCAGATCGAAACGGCCGGAATCCTTGGGCAGGTCGGCCGGCGCCAGGTTGGCGGTGATGCGCCCCGCCGGAAATTCGAAGCCGCCGCTCAGCAATGCCGAGCGTACCCGCTCGCGGCTTTCGCGCACCCCCGCGCCCGGCAGGCCGACAATGGAGAAAGACGGCAGGCCGCCGCCCACGTGGACCTCGACCTGCACGGGCCGGACCTGCAATCCGAACAGGGCCCGGCTGGATAGGACGGCAAGCGACATCGGCTCCTCCCGCATGGTCCCTCACTATAGGAGCGAAGGACGGATCGCGGGAGACGGGCGGGACGGATTCGTCCCGCCCCGCCGCCGTGCTTACTTCGAACCGCCGTTCGAGTTGCCGACGGCGCCCTGGATGGCGGCATCGGCCTTGGCCGCGCCTTCCTTCACGGATTCGCGGGCGCTGTTGGCGGCCTCGCCCGCCTCGTGGGCCAGTTCGCCGGCCTTGTCGGACACGGCCTGGCCGACTTCGGCGGCCTTGTCCTTGGCCGCCGCGGCGGAGTCCTTGATCTTGTCCTGCATGGACTGCTGGTCGGCCGGGGCGCTCTGCTGTTCCTGCGGGGCGGGCGCGACGGGAGGCACGGGAGCCGGGGTCGGCGCCGTCGAAGGCGCGGGAGCCGCCGGAGGCGGCGCCGAAGCGTCATCGCTCTTGGAGCAAGCGGCCAGCAGGCTCAGCGATGCCACCATGGCGGCCAGAGTCAGCGTTTTACGCGTCATGTTCATGATCTTCCCTATGCAAAATTCCGCTGTGTGAAGTGCGGATCATTTTCGAGGACCGGTCTGTTACAACCGGCTTGGTTACAATTCTAGCCACCCTGGATCGCGGGTAAACCCTGACATGTAATGACTGGTGTCCAGGCCGCCGGACGCGCAAGGCGCCCCCGCCCCGCTCCGCCCACGGGGAAAGCCGCCCGGACCGCCCCGGGGAGGCCCGCCGCGCGGTCAACAACTGGACACAAAACCATGGCGGATCCGGGAGCCGGACCGCCACACCGCCGCTTCAACCTTCAACCACCCCGCGGGAGCCGGCTCCCCGGCGCTTCGGCGGCCGCCCGCCTTCGCACCAATCCGGGGCGGCTCCGCACCCGCACGGTGCGGGACCGGCGCCACGGCCTCGTTCCCGCTTCATTCATGCCCCGTCCATCCCCGGCCGCCCGGGGTCCGCGCGCCGCGGAGGAGTTGGCACGCCTCTTGCTTGGTCCTTTGTGCAAGCACACTGCAAAGGAGCATTCATGAAACTCGTCACCGCACTCATCAAGCCTTTCAAACTGGAGGAGGCCCATGCCGCGCTGGAGGCCGCCGGCATCCAGGGCATGACGGTCACGGAAGCCAAGGGATTCGGCCGGCAGAAGGGGCACACCGAACTCTACCGGGGGGCGGAATACCAGGTCGACTTCCTGCCCAAGCTGCAGATCCAGGTCGCCGTCCCGGACGCCCTGGTCGAAATGACGGTGGAATGCCTGACCCAGGCGGCCCGCACCGGCAAGATCGGCGACGGCAAGATCTTCGTCACCCCCCTCGAGCACGTCGTGCGCATCCGCACCGGCGAAACCGGCGAAGCCGCCCTCTGACCCCGACGGAAAAGGAGTTCTCCCCATGGACAAGAGTGATCTGGTCTGGACCACGACTTCGACCCTGCTGGTCTGGCTGATGTGCGTGCCGGGTCTGGCGCTGTTCTACGGCGGCCTGGCGCGCAAGCGCCACGCGCTGTCCGTCATGACCCAGACGCTGGGCGTCTGCGCGCTGGTCACGGTGCTGTGGTTCGCCTACGGCTATTCCCTGGTGTTCACCGAGGGCTTCGGCGGCCTGGGCGGATGGACGCGCCTGGGGCTGGCCGGCCTGTACCGGGGCGGGGACGCCGCGCCCCTGCCGCTGCTCGGCACGATTCCGGAACTGCTGTTCGCCCTGTTCCAGGCGACCTTCGCGGCGATCACCTGCGGACTGATCACCGGCAGCATGGCCGAACGCACGCGCTTCGGCGCGGCGCTGGCCTTCGCCGGCCTGTGGTTCACCCTGGGCTACATGCCGATCGCGCACATGGTCTGGGCCGGCGACGGCTGGCTGCACCTGCGCGGCGCCCTGGACTTCGCCGGCGGCACCGTCGTCCACATCAGCGCCGGGGTGGCCGGCCTGGTGGGCGCGCGCTGGGTCGGCCCCCGGCTGGGATACGGCCGGGAACCCATGCTGCCCCACAGCCTGCCGCTGAACCTGACCGGGGCCGCGCTGCTGTGGATCGGCTGGTTCGGCTTCAACGGCGGATCGGCGCTGGCCGCCAACGAGCAGGCCGTCCTGGCCGTGGCCAACACCCTGCTGGCCGCCGCCAGCGGCGTGCTGGCCTGGGCGCTGGCGGAACGCATCCTGAAGGGCCGGGCCTCGCTGCTGGGCGCGGCCTCCGGCGCCATCGCCGGGCTGGTGGGCATCACGCCGGCCGCCGGACTGGTCGCGCCGGGCGCGTCGCTCGCCATCGGCGTGCTGGCCTCCTGGGCCGCGCTCTGGGGCGTGAGCGGCCTGAAGCGCCGGCTGGGCATCGACGACGCCTTCGACGTCTTCGGCATCCATGCCGTGGGCGGCATCGTCGGCGCCATCCTGACGGGCGTCTTTTACTCGGCCGACCTGGGCGGCCCCGGCCCGGCGGGCCTGGGCGCGCTGCTGAACCAGGTCTGGCTGCAGGCCGAGGCCGTCCTGGTCAGCCTGGCGTGGGCGGCGATCAGCGCCGCGGTCTGCGCCTTCCTGGTCGACCGCCTGATCGGGCTGCGGGCCGCGCCCGACGAGGAACGCCAGGGCCTGGACGCGGCGGAGCACGGGGAAACCGCCTATCCGGACTGAGGCTGGGCACGCGCGGGCGCAAGCTCGCGCATCGCGGCCGAGTAGACGCGGAAATGATTGCGGCCTTCTTCCTTGGCGGCGTACATGGCCAGATCGGCGGCCCGCAGCAGTTCGCTGTCGCTGTCGCCGTCGCGCGGATGGAAGGCCGCCCCCATGCTGGCGGAGATCCGCACCGTGTGCTCGCCCAGGGCGAAGGGCTGGGACAATGAATCCAGGACCTTGTCGGCCAGCGGGAAGATGTCGTCCGGGTTCTGGATGTCCCGGACCAGGATCGTGAACTCGTCGCCGCCCAGCCGCGCCACCAGGTCCGAACTGCGCACGCATTCGCCCAGCCGCCGGGCCACCAGGCGCAGCAGCCGGTCGCCCGCCTCGTGGCCCAGGGAGTCGTTGACATCCTTGAAAAAATCCAGGTCCAGGAACACCAGGGCGAACGGCAGCCCGCCCTGCCGGGTATGCTCGATGCCGCGCCGCAGGTTCTCCTCGAACATCTGGCGGTTGGGCAGCTGGGTCAGGTGGTCGTAATGCGCCTGGTGCCAGATCGACGCCTCGCGGCGCCGCTTCTCGGTCACGTCGGAAAACAGGCCGATCCGGCAATTGACGCTGCCGTCCTTGTTGTAGGACGTATTGATCGACAGGCGCTCGACGTATTCCTCTCCGGACTTGCGCCGGTTGCGGATGTCGCCGTTCCAACGGCCGGTCGTCCGCAGATCGGCCCACATCGCCCGATAGAAGTCCTTGCCGTGATGACCCGAACTGAGCACGCTCATGGTGCGCCCGAGCACGTCCTGCGGGCCGTAGCCGGTCACCGCCGTGAACGCCGGATTCACGTCCTGGATGACGCCGTCGGCGTCGGTGACCACCATGGCCTCGCTGGTGTGCGCATAGACCAGGGCGGCCCGGCGGGCCGAGGCCTCGGCGCGCTTGCGTTCCGTGATGTCGAACATGATGCCGATCAGGGTCGGCCGGCCGTGCAGGGACATCAGCGAACCGAAGATCTCCAGTTCGATCAGGTCGCCATCGCCGCGCCGCGCCGCGCATTCGTAGCGCGTCTGGGTCGCGCGCCCCTCGAGCCGATCCAGCGCCTGGGCGCGGACGGTCTCGTAGGCCGGCCCGACGAACACACGCTCCAGGGGGAAGCCGTCGGCCAGCGCCGCCCGCGGATAGCCCAGCATGTCCGCCATCCGCGCGTTGGCGTAGGTAAAGCGCAGGGCCTCGTCCACCATGTAGATGCCGGCCACCGTGTTGGCCGACAGGCCGTTGAACATGGCCTGGGCGTCCGCCAGCGCCGCATGCTCCTTCTCGACGTCTCTCAGGAGCTGCTCGATATGGGCCGCGGAAGCGTTCAGCGCCTGGCCGAGCTCGCCCAGTTCGTCGCCGGGCGGCAGCGAGGATCGGGCGCCATGGTCGCCCACCGCCAGGGCCCGGCACTGCCGCACCAGGACGTGGATGGGCCTGAGGATCCGCCGGGAGACTACCCAGCCGGCCAGCCCGAGCAGCAGGAGATCCAGCGCGAACAGCGCATAGGCGCTGTAGAGGGCGCGGCGCTGGACTTCCCTGGCCTGGACCACCAGCCGGTCCATGAGCGCCTCGGTGCGGGCCAGCAGGTCGGCGCCGGCCCGCGTCAGGTCCGCCACGGCGGCCCGTTCCCCGGTCGACGCGTCGGCCAGCGCGTCGACGACGCGCCGGTAGCGGATCCAGGCCTGGCGGATGTCCCGCAGCTCTGGCGCCAGCGCCGCCGGCACGGGGGGAATGTCCAGGTCGAACACGTGGCCGCCGAAGCGCAGCGCGTCGTGCGCCGCCTCGAACGAGGCGGGCAGGTCCGCCGACACGGGGTCCGGCATATCCGGGTTCCGGCGCGCGGCCAGCGCCTCCAGGCCGATGCGCTGGCCAAGCATGCGCATCTTGCCCGCCACGTTCAGCGTGGCGGCCACGCCGTCGCTTTCCCGCAGCAGGAACTGGACGATGGAGACGTTGCCGATGGCCAGCAACACCACCAGGATGAAGGCCAGCGAGGCCTTCTGCCGCACGGTGCGGGGAAGGGAATCGAGTCGCAAGAAGAGGCCTGGGAATATCGGGGTCGGGAACCAGGGTATTGCCGCCGACAGATTCTACCAACGAACCACCGAACCAGGAATCCGGAAAGCCTCCCCGAAGGCCGGCTCAGGCGTCCAGGGTGGACAGGTCGATGCGCTCGGCCCGGTTCAGGGCCGAGGCGACCTTGACCCGAAGGGCGTTGGAATGCGCCTTGCGGATTTCCTTCTTCACGTCCAGCAGCTGCTGCGGATGCATGGAGAATCCGGTCAGGCCCAGCCCCAGCAGCATGCGGGTGACGCGCACGTCGCCGGCCATCTCGCCGCAGATCGACACGGGCTTGCCCACCCGTTCGCCCACGTTGATGGTGTGGGCGATCAGGCGCAGCACCGCCGGGTGCATCGGATCGTACAGGGCCGCGACGTCGGTGTCCCCCCGGTCGATCGCCAGCACGTACTGGATCAGGTCGTTGGTGCCGATGGACAGGAAGTCCAGCGCCTCGGCGAAGGGCTCGATGGCGATGGCGATGGCGGGAATCTCGACCATGGCGCCCACCTGCACGGCCGCGTCATGGGGCAGGCCCTCGGCGCGCAGTTCCTCGGCCGCCCGCGCCAGGGCGCGGCGGGCGGCGTGGATTTCGTGCATGTGCGACACCATGGGGAACAGCACCCGGATCGGCCCGTGCGCGGCGGCCCGCAGCAGCGCCCGCAATTGCGTGTTGAACATCTCCGGATTGGCCAGGCAATAGCGGATCGCGCGCAGGCCCAGCGCCGGATTGGTGGCGACGGTCGCCTCGCCATCCAGCGTCTTGTCGGCGCCGATGTCCAGCGTGCGGATGGTGACCGGCCGGCCCGCCATGGTGCGCACGACCGAGGCGTAGGCCTCGTACTGCTCTTCCTCGCCCGGCAGGTCGGGCCGCCCCATGAACAGGAATTCGCTGCGGAACAGCCCGATGCCCTCGGCGCCGGCCGCCAGCGCGTCGGCGGCCTCCTCCGGCAATTCGATGTTGGCCTCCATGCGGATCTGGATGCCGTCGAGCGTGACGGCCGGCGCGAAACGCAGCGCCTTGAGTTCGTCGCGCTCGCGCAGGAAGGCCGCCTGCCGTTCCTGGTATTCCCGCAGCACGGCGTCCGAGGGGTTGACCAGGACCAGCCCGTTCAGGCCGTCGACGATCAGCCGGTCGCCGTCGCGCACCAGCGTGCGCACCAACCCCATGCCGACCACGGCCGGCACGTTCATGCTGCGCGCCACGATGGCCGTGTGCGAGGTGGCCCCGCCCAGGTCCGTCAGGAAGGCGCCGAAGCGGCCGCCGCGCAGCCGCATCATGTCGGCCGGGGAAATATCGCGCGCCACCACGATCAGGCTGCCGTCGACGGCCACGGCGTCCAGGTTGGGCAGCCAGTGCCCGGACCCCGACAGCACCCGCAGGACACGCTCGATCACCTGGCGCACGTCCCCGCCGCGCTCGCGCAGGTAGGCGTCCTCCATCAGGGAGAACTGCTCCACCAGGATCTGGCCCTGGGTCGTCAGCGCCCATTCGGCGTTGTACTGGCGTTCCGCGATCAGCTGGCAGACGGACTGCGTCAGCATGGGGTCCTGCAGCAGCATGGCGTGCACCGACAGCAGCACGCCGAGTTCGCGCGGGGCGTCGGCCGGCAGGTCCTCGGCCATCTGGCCCAGGTCGCGCACGGTCTCGTCCACCGCCCGGGTGAAGCGCCGCTGCTCGGATTCGATGTCCTCGTCGGCGATGCGGTAGTGGGCGACCTCGAGCGAGGCCGCGCTCATGACCACGGCCCTGCCGATGGCATAGCCGCGCACCACCCCCTGGCCGTACAGGCACAGGGTGGAGGCAAGCGCGGACGAAACGGGTTCCGGCGGATTCATGCGGAGCGGGACCCTATTCGGCTTCTCCGAAGCGGCCCTCGAACAAGGCCCGGATGTCGGTCAGGGCCTGGGCCTCGTCCTCGCCCTGGGCGTCGATCTTGACGGTGACGCCCAGACCCGCGGCCAGCATCATCACGCCCATGATGCTCTTGGCGTTGACGCGCTGCGCCCCCCGCGAGATGAAGATGTCGCTGCGGTAGCGCCCGGCCAGCTGGGTCAGCTTGGCCGCCGCGCGCGCGTGCAGTCCCAGCTTGTTCGAAATCACCAGATCGATGGAAGGCATGGAGATGGGTTCCTAGGGTCTGTTCACACTAGCAATCACACGGGGGTTCCGCGTTCACGATACCGCGCAGCGCCCCCTGACGCACGCGTTCACTGAGAGATTCGGGGTTTTCCTGCTGGTCTGTCAAGGCTTTCAGCACCATGCAGGCATTGGTGCCGGTCAGCAGGTGCACCACGTAGCCGTCCTCCAGCGCCTGGCGCTGGGCCTGAGCCGCGATGTTGAACGGCGTCGCGCCGTACAGGTCGCACAGGATCAGGACGGGTTCGCCGGGCCCGCGCGCGCGCATCCAGTCCAGGATGCGCGCGGTCTGGGTGGCGGGATCGGCGTCGGGCGCGACGTCGAAGACCGTCAGGTCGGGCGCCCGGCCCAGCACGTGCCCGGCGCAGGACTGGAAGGCCGCGCCCAGGGGGTCGTGCATGACCAGCGCGATGCGGGTGTTCATCGCAGGCTCACGGCGTGGACCAGGGCTTCCACGAAGCGGCCGGCCACGTCGAAGCCGGTCTGCTCGGTGATCTCCACGAAGCAGGTGGGACTGGTGACGTTGATCTCGGTGATGTAGTCGCCGATCACGTCCAGGCCGATCAGCAGCAGGCCGCGCCCGGCCAGCCCGCGGCCCACGGCCCGCGCCAGTTCCAGGTCGCGCTCCGACAGCGGCTGCGCCCGGCCCCGGCCTCCGGCGGCCAGGTTGCCGCGGGTCTCGCCCTGCAGCGGCACGCGCGCCAGGGCGAACGGCACCGGCTCACCGCCGATGATCAGGATGCGCTTGTCGCCGTCGCGGATTTCCGGGATGTAGCGCTGCGCCATGATGGTGCGCTCGCCCATTCCGGTCAGGGCCTCCAGGATCGAGCCCAGGTTCGGCTCGTCGGGCCGCAGGCGGAAGATGCCGCTGCCGCCCATCCCGTCCAGTGGCTTGACGATGACGTCGCCGTATTGCGCGTGGAAGGCGCGCAGCCGCGCCATGTCGCGGCTGACCAGCGTGGGCGCCGTGTACTGCGCGAACTCGGTGATGGCGAGCTTTTCCGGGTGGTTGCGGATGGCCGACCCGGCATTGAACACGCGCGCGCCCTGGGCCGCCGCATAGTCGAACAGGTGCGTCGCGTAGACGTATTCCATGTCGAAGGGCGGGTCCTTGCGCATCAGCACGGCGTCGAAGTCGGCCAGCGCGCATTCGCGCGGCGCGGCGTCCTGCGTCCACCAATCGTGGCCGTGCCAGTCGGCGTCGGCGCGCAGGCGCATCGCCGTGGCGCAGACCCGCACGCGGCCTTCCAGGACGTACAGGTCGCCCATCGTGGCGAAGCTGAAGTCATGCCCTTGCGACGCCAGGCTGCGCATGATGGCCACGGAGGAATCCTTCCAGGCCTTCAGGGCGGGCAGCGGATCGATGACGAACAGAAAATGCATGAATGCCTCTGTGATACCTCTGGTGTCCCGCAGGGACGTCTTCAACCGGGGCAGCCCTCTCGCGGCCTGCATGCCGCTCCGATTCGTCTGGCTGACGACAGCCCGTCCAGGACCGTCGTCAGTCCCGCCTCATCCGCGATCAGGCGGCATCGCCCTGCTTGCCGGCTTTCTTGCGCGGCGCCAGCACCATCACCATCTGGCGGCCTTCGAGCTTGGGCATGGCCTCGACCAGGACCAGTTCACCCAGGTCGTCGCGCACCCGTTCGAGGACGCGCATGCCGAGTTCCTGGTGGGCCATCTCGCGGCCGCGGAAGCGCAGCGTGACCTTGGCCTTGTCGCCATCCTCGATGAAGCGGCGCAGATTGCGCAGCTTCACCTGGTAGTCGCCTTCGTCGGTACCCGGGCGGAACTTGACTTCCTTGACCTGGATGATCTTCTGGCGGGAGCGGGCTTCGGCCTGGCGCTTCTGTTCCTGGTACTTGAACTTGCCGTAGTCCATCAGGCGGCAGACCGGGGGGCTGGCCGTGGGGGCGATTTCGACCAGGTCGACGTCGTTCTGTTCGGCCATGGACAAGGCCTCGGACGTGCGGACAATACCCAGCTGTTCGCCATCCACGCCGATCAGGCGGACTTCATGAATGCGGATCTCACCGTTGACGCGGTGTTTCTTTTCGGTTGCGATGTCGAGAACTCCTGTGAGTTGATGAAAAAGGGGCGAATCAGGCCTGCGCCGGTTCGGTCCCCTGCTGTCGGGTCGAGATTTCGTGCTTCAGCCGGGCGGTGAAATCCGCCACCGGCATCGTGCCCAGATCCAGGTTGCCGCGCCCACGCACGGACACGGCGCCGGATTCGCGCTCCTTGTCGCCGACGACCAGAATATACGGGATTTTCTGCAGGCTATGTTCGCGGATTTTACGGGTGATCTTTTCGCCCCGCACGTCGGCGAACACGCGCAGACCCTGTTGCTTAAGTTCCCGGGCGAGCCGTTCGGCATAGTCGGCGGAGCCGTCGGAGATGCAGCAGACCACGGCATGCTGCGGCGCCAGCCAGGCGGGCAGCGCCCCGGCGTGGTTCTCGATCAGCATGCCGATGAAGCGTTCCAGGGAGCCCAGGATGGCCCGGTGCAGCATCACGGGCGTGCGGCGCTGGTCCTGGGCGTCGACGTATTCGGCCCCCAGGCGCGCTGGCATGGAGAAGTCCACCTGGATGGTGCCGCACTGCCAGTGGCGGCCGATGGCGTCCTTCAGGGTGTATTCGATCTTCGGGCCGTAGAAGGCGCCCTCGCCTTCGGACACTTCGTATTCGCAGTGCGACAGCTCCAGGCTGTCCTTCAGGGCCTGCTCGGCCTTGTCCCAGACCTCGTCGGCGCCGATGCGCTTTTCGGGGCGGGTGGCGACCTTGTACAGGATCTCGGTGAAGCCGAAGTCGGCGTAGACCTTCTGCAGCAGGCGGGTGAAGGCGGCGCATTCGGCCTGCAGCTGGTCCTCGGTACAGAAGATGTGCCCATCGTCCTGGGTGAAGCCGCGCACGCGCATCATGCCGTGCAGCGAACCGGAGGGCTCGTTGCGGTGGCACTGGCCGAATTCGCCATAGCGCAGCGGCAGTTCGCGGTAGGAGTGCAGGCCGGCGTTGAAGATCTGCACGTGGCCCGGACAGTTCATGGGCTTCAGGCCGTACACGCGGTTTTCGGATTCCGTCGTGAACATGTTTTCCTGGTAGTTGTCCCAGTGACCGGTCTTTTTCCACAAGGACAGGTCCAGGATCTGCGGCGCCTTGACTTCCTGGTAGCCATTGTCCTGGTACACCTGGCGCATGTACTGCTCGACCTGCTGCCAGATCGTCCAGCCCTTGGGATGCCAGAAGATCAGGCCCGGGGCCTCGTCCTGGAAGTGGAACAGGTCCAGTTCGCGGCCGATGCGGCGGTGGTCGCGCAGTTCGGCCTGTTCGAGCATGTGCAGGTAGGCGTCCTGGTCTTCCTTGCGGGCCCAGGCGGTGCCGTAGATGCGCTGCAGCATTTCGTTGTTGCTGTCGCCGCGCCAGTAGGCCCCGGCGACCTTCATCAGCTTGAACACCCGCAGGCGGCCGGTGGACGGCACGTGCGGACCGCGGCACAGGTCGATGAAATCGCCCTCGCGGTACAGGCTGATCTTTTCGTTGGTGGGGATCGAGGCGATGATCTCGGCCTTGTAGGCCTCGCCGATGCCGCGGAAGAACTTCACGGCCTCGTCGCGGTCCCATTCCTCGCGCGTGACGACTTCGTCGCGGCGCGCCAGTTCGGCCATCTTCTTTTCGATGGCTTCCAGGTCTTCGGGCGTGAAGGGGCGCTTGTACGAGAAATCGTAGTAGAAACCGTTGTCGATCACCGGGCCGATCGTGACCTGGGCGTCGGGAAACAGGGTCTTGACCGCATACGCCAGCAGGTGCGCCGTGGAATGGCGGATCAGGTCCAGGCCTTCGGGGTCCTTGTCGGTGACGATGCTCAAGGAAGCATCCTGGTCGATCACGTGGCTGGCGTCCACCAGGCGCGCCGGTTCGCCGTCCACGGCCAGCCGGCCGGCCAGCGCCGCCTTGCCCAGCCCGGTCCCGATGGAGCGCGCGACCTCGTGCACGGAAACAGGATGGTCGAATTCGCGCCGCGAACCGTCGGGAAGGGTGATGCAAACCATGTATGCGTGTCCTGAAAATGCGCAACGCGGCCTGCGCCGCGTCGATAAAAAGTCTGAATTTGCCGTGCAGGAGGATATCCTGCCAAGTGTAGCAATCGGGCGGACAACAATCAATTTGATACGGGCAATGCGCCGGATTCCGGGCGGGTGGACGCGCCTGGGCGGCGCGGATTGTTGCGAAACAGCAAAAAGCCGCCGAACCAATGGGTTAGGCGGCTTTCTTGGCACGGCTGGGCAACCGTTGCGGGGATTCTGGTAGGCAGTACTGGATTCGAACCAGCGACCTCTACGATGTCAACGTAGCGCTCTAACCAACTGAGCTAACCGCCTTCAGGAAAGAACGCAATTTTAGGGGGGATTTCACAGCCTGTCAAACGCCCGGCGCCGGCGCGAAAAACCGCCCCTTCAGCCCCGGACCAGCAGCGAGCGCGCCCAGCGCCGCGCCGGCAGGCCGGTGCGCGATTCCAGCCGCGCCGCCCGGTCCAGCAGGTCCTGGCGCGACAGGTCCAGGGCATCGCCCTTGAAGGCCAGGACCACGGTGTTGCCCTCGTCGATCTCCGGCAGGCACAGCACGCGCCCGTCGAAGGCCGCGCGGATGCCCCGCAGATTTTCCTCGAAGCTTTCATGGCGGCCGAACAGGTTCACGCTCATCACGCCCGGCTCGTCCAGGACCCGGTGGCAGTCCCGGTAGAAGTCCGGATCGCCGCACACGGGGCCCTCGGCCCGGCTGTCGTACAGGTCCACCATCAGCGCCCGGTAGCGCCCCGCCCTGCCCGGCTCGGCCACCCAGTCGCGCGCGTCGGCGTGGTCGACGACGGAGCGCGCGCCGCCCGGCAGGCGGAAGAACGCCCGGCACAGGGCCGTGACCGCGGGATTGCGCTCGACCGTTTCCACGGGGGACCGGGTATGCCGCAGGGTGAAGCGCAGCAGCGAACCCGCACCCAGCCCCAGGATGCCGACGCGGTCGCGCGCGCCGGACGACACGAACAGCAGCCAGGCCATCATCTGCTGGGTATAGGCCAGCACCAGTTCGGACGGCCGGGCGACGCGCATCGCCCCCTGGATCCATTCCGAGTCGAAATGCAGGTAGCGGATGCCGTCTTCTTCCGACAGGGTCGGCAGGTCGGCCTCGGCGGCCGACCGCCGGTCGTCCCGGGCGGCGCGGGTCCGCGCCACCTACAGGCGCTCGAAAATGGCGGCGATGCCCTGCCCGCCGCCGATGCACATGGTGACCAGCGCATGGCGGCCCTGGACGCGCCGCAGTTCGTGCAGGGCCTTGACCGTGATCAGGGCGCCGGTGGCGCCGATCGGATGCCCCAGGCCGATGCCGCTGCCGTTGGGATTGACCTTGGCCGGGTCGAAGCCCAGTTCGCGGGACACCGCGCAGGCCTGGGCGGCGAAGGCCTCGTTGGCCTCGATCACGTCGATCTGGTCCAGGGTCAGGCCGGCGCGCGCCAGGGCGGCGCGCGTGGCCGGCACAGGGCCGATGCCCATGTACTGCGGATCCACGCCGGCGTGACCGTAGGACACCAGGCGCGCCATGGGGGTCAGCCCCCGGGCCCGGGCGGCCTGTGCCGTCATCAGCAGCACGGCGGCGGCGCCGTCGTTCAGGCCGGACGCGTTGCCCGCCGTCACGGTGCCGTTTTCCTTGGCGAAGACAGGCTTGAGCTTGTTGAAGCTTTCGGGGCTGGCGTCGAAGCGCACGTGCTCGTCCTGGTCGAACACGGCCTCGCCCTTGCGCGTTTTTTGCACGACCGGCACGATCTGCGACTTGAAATAGCCCTGCTCGATGGCATGGGCCGCGCGCCGGTGCGATTCCAGCGCCAGGGCGTCCTGGTCCTCGCGGCTGATGCCGTATTTCTGCGCCACGTTTTCGGCCGTGACACCCATGTGGTATTTCTCGAACGGGCAGGACAGGGCCCCGGTCATCATGTCCACCAGGCGCGAATCGCCCATGCGCGAGCCCCAGCGCTGGCCCACGGCCATGTAGGGCGCTCGGCTCATGCTTTCGGCCCCGGCGCCGATGGCGACCTCGGCGTCGCCCAGCATCAGCACCTGGGCGGCGGACACGATGGCCTGCAGGCCCGAGCCGCACAGGCGGTTGACGTTGAAGGCCGGCACGGCCTGGGGGATGCCCGCGTTCAGGGCCGCCACGCGCGACAGGTACATGTCGCGCGGCTCGGTGTTGATGACGTGGCCGAAGACGACGTGGCCGACGTCGTCCGCCGACACGCCCGCGCGCTCCAGCGCGGCGCGCACCACGAGTTCCCCCAGTTCGCAGGGGGCGACGTCCTTCAGCCCTCCGCCGAAATCCCCGACGGCGGTGCGGCAGGCCTCAACGATGACGATGTCTTGCATGATCGACTCCAGTGACAAGAATCCAATGACGGAAATCAGCGCACCAGCGCCTTGCGGATGGCGGTGGACAGTTCCTCGGCGGAAAACTTGGGGACGTAGCCGTTGGCGCCGACGCTGCGCACGTGGTTCTCGTTGGCCGAACCCGACAGGGACGAGTGGATCACCACCGGCATGGCGCTGAAGCGTGGGTCCTGCTTGATGTTGCGCGTCAGCGTGAAGCCGTCCATTTCGGGCATTTCCAGGTCGGTCAGCATCAGGCTGACCTTGTCGTGGATGGTCTTGCCCTCGGCCTCGGCGGCGGCGGCCAGCGTGTTCAGGCGGTTCCAGGCCTCCTGGCCGGACTTGGTCATCTCGTAGGGAATGTCCATGGCCTTGAGGGTCTGTTCCATGAGGGCGCGGGCCACGAAGGAGTCGTCGGCCACCAGCACCACGGTGCCGGGCTTGAGGGCGAACTTGTCGCCGACTTCACGAGGATCGACCTGGTGGCGGTTTTCCTCGGGCGTGATGGCCTGCAGGATGGCCTCGACGTCCAGCACCTGGGCCAGGCGCGCCTCGTCGCCGCTGCCCTCGGAGAGGCGGGCGATGCTGGTGATCAGGCTGGGACCCGTGCCGGTGTTCTCGGCGGAGATGACCTGGTTCCAGTCCAGCCGCACGATGTCCTCGACCGACTCGACCGTGAACGCCTGGGTGGTCCGGGCGTATTCCGTCACCAGCATCAGGGTCGGCGCGGCCGACAGCTTGCAGCCGATGATCGCGGGCAGGTCGTACACGGGAATCACCTGGTCGCGCAGGTGCACCACGCCGAGCGAGAACTTCGGCGCGCCCGCGATCGGCGTGATGGCGGGCATGGTCACGATTTCGCGGACCTTCAGCACATTGATGCCGAAGAGTTCGGACTGGCCCAGGACGGCGTCCGTGCCCAGGCGAAACAGCAGCAGTTCGAACCGGTTGGTGCCGGTCAGGTTGGTGCGTTCATCGACTTCTTTCTGGAGTGAGCTCATGTCAGGCCTTTTGTGGATGCGGGGTCTCCGAACCGGAGATTCTAAAGGGCGCCGCCGTCTCTTGCAGCCCCGGCCCGGAAATATTCCCGGCTCCGGATGCCCGCCTCGCGCCAAACGGGCGAACAGGCCCGGAAAACGGGGGCTGAGTCCCGGGACTGCGGCCGGCGCCCACACTAAATTACAACAACCTTAAACCAAGGCGGACGCATTCCATCCCGAAATTTTGGAGACAGCATGTTCAAAAGCCTGCGCGCCCGGATCACCGGTGTCAGCATCCTGATCGCCTCCCTCTCGCTCATTTCCCTGTCCGCCGCCGTCTTCTTCGTGGTCCGGAGCAACATGCTCAAGACGATCGACGACGGCACCAGCCAGCTGGCCGGCGTCTACGCCTCGGACCTGTCTTCCTGGGTCAGGGACAAGCAGCGGATGACGCACTCGATCCTGCTGGCCGTCCCCGAGAAGGATCCCATCCCCCTGCTCCGGGCCGCCGAGGCCGCCGGACTGGACCTGGCCTACTTCGTCCGGGCCGACAAAAGCCACGCCTTCACGAAACCCCGGCCCGCGGGCTACGACGGCACGTCGCGCGACTGGTACAAGCAGGCGGTCGCCACCGGCGGCCCCGGCCTGACCCCGGTCTACCCGGATTCGACGACGGGCAACCTGGTCGTCAGCTTCGTCGAACCCCTGATCGAGAACGGCAAGACCGTCGCGGTCGTCGGGTCCGACATGGAACTGACCTCGGTGGTGAAGAAGGTCGCCGGCATCCGCCCCTACGACAAGAGCTTCGCCTTCCTTCTGGACAAGAACACCGGCGCCATCCTGGCCCACCCCGACCCGAAATACACGCTCAAGCCGGTCGCCGACCTGGCGCCGGAGCTCAGCACCGAACTGCTGACCGGGCTCGCGGGCAGGCACGGCCACGCGCGCCTGCCGATCAACGGCGAATCGCAGTTGCTGTACGCCGCCGACATCGCCGGCACGCCCTGGCTGCTGGGCATCGGCATCGACTACGACGAAGCCACCGCCGCCCTGGGAAGCCTGTCCCGGCTGGCCGCCCTCATCGCTGTCCTGTGCGTGCTGGTGGCGGGCGTCCTGATGGCGGTCTTCGTGAACCGGCAGCTGTCCCGGCTGCTGACGATCCGCGACGCGTTGCGGGAAATCGCCTCCGGCGACGGCGACCTGACCCGCCGCGTGAGCGAGTCCGGCCAGGACGAACTGACGCACATCGCGCGCGCCTTCAACCTGTTCACGGACAAGATCTCGGCCGTGCTGCTGCGGATCCGGGAGGCTTCGGAATCGATCCGCACGGCGGCCACCGAAATCTCCACCGGCAGCCAGGACCTGTCCTCGCGCACCGAGGAACAGGCCAGTTCCCTGGCCGAGACCGCCGCCACCATGGAGCAGATCACCGCCACCGTGCGCCAGAACTCGGATCACGTGAACCAGGCGAACACGCTGGCCGGATCGGCCGCCCGCGCCACCGGCGACGGCAAATCCACGGTCAACGCGCTGGTTTCCACCATGGGCGAGATCAACGCCAAGTCCCAGCAGGTCGCCGACATCATCGGCGTCATCGACTCCATCGCCTTCCAGACCAACATCCTCGCCCTGAACGCCGCCGTCGAGGCCGCCCGCGCCGGCGAGCAGGGCCGCGGCTTCGCCGTGGTCGCCTCCGAGGTCCGAGCCCTGGCCCAGCGCTCGGCCGGCGCCGCCAAAGAGATCAAGACCCTCATCGACACGTCCGTGGCGGTCACGGCCCAGGGCAACGAGCAGGCCACGCGCGCCGGGGCCACCATGCAGGACATCGTCGACGGCATCAACCGCGTCACCGACATCATGGGCGAGATCAGCGCGGCCAATCGCGAACAGGCCACCGGCATCGAGGAAATCAATACCGCCGTCACGCAGATGGACGACGTCACCCACCAGAACGCCAGCCTGGTCGAGGAATCGGCCGCCGCCGCGGCCAGCCTGCTGGAGCAGGCGCAAGCCCTGTCGAGCCTGGTGGGCACGTTCCGTCTCGCGGAATCGGCTGCGCCGGGCGAGGCGCGCGCCGATCTGCCCAACCCGCCGGAAAAGATCGTCAGTCCCGCGCCGCGCCGCGGCCCGGTACCCGCCGCGCCCGCGCGCAAACCCGGGACGGCCGCCCTGGGCGCGCCCGCGCCTCGCGCGGACGGCGGCCAGGCGGCGCGCGACGAGTGGACCGAATTCTAGAGTCGAGTGGAAAGCGGGCGCCGGGCCTCGAACGCATCGGGACACGGCGGGAAGGCCCCCCGGTTCAGGGGGGCAGCGTCCCTTCCAGCGTCACCTGATCGAAATCGTCCACCAGGATCTCCAGGCCCAGCCGCCAGTGCCCGATGCCGGACGCCGGCAGGGGACCCGTTTCGACACGCCAGCGTCCATCGGCCAGGCGGCGCGCCTCGCGGCGCAGCGGCTCGATGCCCGCCCGCGGATTGCTCAGCGCCAGCGTCAGGCCCTGGGCTACCAGCGGCCTGCCGGCCGGATCGGTCAGCAGGATGAACCATGCATCCCCGGACCGCGTCACGGCGGCATGCGCCCGGTCGCCGGACAGCATGAAGGGCGCCGGCGCATGGCCGTGCCGCTGGGCGGACGCGGCGCCGACGGCGGCATCCAGGCTGCGCGGCGGCGGCGTGAAGCGCCAGAGCGACACCACTCCCAGCAGGGCCACGGCGACGACGGTTTCCAGCAGGATGCTGCGCCGCAGGCGCCCGCGCGCCGCCGCCTCGCCCGCCAGGGCGGGAACAGTGCACCGCCAGCGGTTGAACGCGGCGATGGCGAGCAGCCCGCACACCAGCGCCAGCTTCGCGCTCAGGACGATGCCGTATGGCGTGCGCCACAGGTCCGCCGGCCGGTCCAGTTGCAGCAGCGCCAGCCCCGCCCCGCTCGCCAGCAGGACGGCCACGGCCAGCGCGATCCAGCGGGAGAACCAGGCCAGCGGCGCCAGTCCGACCGCCGCCTCCCGGCCGGGGCCCAGCAATCGGACCAGCGGCACGAGCGCTCCCAGCCACGCCGCCGCCGTCGCCACATGCAGCACGACCAGGGGACGCGACAGCCACTGGGGCGGCGCCGTGCCGGCGTGTCCGCTGGCGGCGAGCGCCGCGCCCGCCAGCGCCAGGGCGGCGCCCGCGCAACCCCGCGCCGCCCCGGCCCGACGGGTGCACAAGGCGCCCGCCGAGGCCAGCAGGGCCAGGGCGGACAGTCCCAGCGTCCAGGCATAGCGGCTGTCCAGGGCGGCCACCCATGCCGGCCACCCGAGCAGGGCCGGCATGGGCCGGTCCAGCAGATCCAACCCCTGCAGCCCCAGGTTCACGGGCAGCAGGCCCAGGCCGAGCCAGACCAGGGGCCGGGCCCAGGCCTGGCGATCCGACAGGCTCCGGGCACGGAACAGGGCCGCGCCCACGCAGGCGAACAGGCAGGCGTAGCCCAGCCAGCGGCCCAGCCAGATGGCCGCCAGGCGGCCGCCGGGCGTGGCGGCTGCGTCCGCCCGGACCGGCCCGGCGGACGCGCCGACCGCATAGTCCAGCGTGCCGCCCACGGGATGCCCGTCCGCCGACACGACGCGCCAGCTGAGCAGGTAGGCGCCCCGGGCCGCGTCGGCGGGCAGCGGCACGCGGATCCGGCGTCCCCCGGCATCCACCGGCGCCACGTCCACGGCCGGCCCTTGGGGACCGAGCAGGCGCAGCGCGGTGACGCTGACGGGCTCGTTGAACGTCAGGACGGCAACGTCAGGCGCCCGTTCGAGCACGGCGCCGGGCGCCGGATCCGCCGACACCAGCGCGGCGTGCCCCCAGGCCGCCTGCCCCCACATCAGCAGGCAGGCGGCCAGGGCGAGCACGGCCTTCAATGGTGATGGCCGTGGCCGCCCGCTTCCCCATGGGCGGGCGCCACGATCTTCACGCCCGGTGCGGGGCCCTGCGCATCAGGATCGCCCGACACGTCGATCCAGCGCGACACGCCCTGGCCGCATTCCTGGACGACCGGGAAATACACGGTCTGCCCCGTCTTGAACGCCTCCGACAGATAGACGCGGAACACGAACTCGTCGTAGTACGCATCCGGCAGGTCGCCACGCCAGCTGATTTCGCGCACGCCGCTGTCCACCGACGCGCCATGCAAGGTCTGGGGATGCTCGTACTTGCCCTGGGTCAGGTCCAGGGTCCAGCCGGCCTTGGGCTGCGGCTTGACCGCCAGCACGCCGTCGGGGATGCGCACGCGCAGCCGGGTGGTGTCGGCGCCGTCGCAGCCATGGCCGACGCGCAGCACCGCCTTGTAGTAGCTGCCGGCGGCGGCTTGGGGGGTTTCCAGGGTGACATGGGCCTGGGCGGCCGTCGCCAGGCCGAGCAGGGCCGTCAAGCCCGCGGCAAGAGAAAATTTCATGATGATGCCTTTCAAATGAATCGTGAACGTGGAAATGAACGATCAGGGATCAAATGAGAGGCCAGGGCGGCGCCCGGGAGCCCAGGGGCGCCCCGCGCACGCGCCGCGCCGGCGGCGCGGCGATCCCCGGGAAGCCCGGCGCGACCGCCGCCAACGCGGCCAAGGCCAGCGCGGGCACCGCCGCCGGCAGGGGCGAACCGCCGGCATGCTGTGCCAGCAGGCACAAGGGGCTGGCGTGGGGCTGGGGACGGTCGTCCGAGTGATGATGGTCCCCCATCGACATGCCCGGATTCTGGACCGGACACAGCACCAGCCCGGGGAAAAAGCCGCCTCGTGTGTCGAAATCCAGCATTGTGCCCGCCGGCACCAGGGTGCGCAACGCCAGGGCCAGACACAAGATCCAGACCCAGGGCAGGCACGGAGCGCGCAGCGGCCGTCGCGATACGGGAGGCTTCATGCGGATGGAGTATAGGGCACCCGCGGCGATCATGCGCCCCGCGTCGCAATCCCGTCCCGCGCCCTTAGCGGCTAAATGCCCGGTTTCAAGGCGTCATTTCGGAGCACTCGATATTTTTGACCCATGTTAAAGATAGGGTCATTCCATTCTTTTTTCGCATGCATCCCGTTTCTGCATGAACGGCCGCATTCTTTTTGCGCCCTCCCCACCGGACTCCAAGGAGCCACCATGAACATGCGCAGCATCAAAATCCGCACCAGACTTTCGCTCGGATTCGGCATCCTGATCCTGATCACCGTATCGATGACCGCCCTGGGCATCCGGGAAACACAGAAGAACATGGAGAACGGCGAGGCGGTCCAGGTCCGCAACGGAATCAACGCCATGATCCTGCAGTGGGCGCGGTCCGTCGAGGTCAACGGCGAACGCACGCTCGCCCTGACGCACATCCCCGACCCCGCCGCGCGGGACGCCATCCAGACGAAGATGGCCGCCACCTCGAAACACATCACCGCGCTGCAGGACCAGATCGGCGAGATCATCAAGACCCCCGAGGCCAAGGCCCTGTACGCCAAAGTGCTGGAGGCGCGCAAGAACTATACCGGCCAGCGCAAGATCGCCATCGAAGACCAGAAGAAGGGCGACGTCGACAAGGCCAACAAGTTCTTCCTGCAGGACATGCCGGGCCTGATCACCGCCTACCAGAACTCGATCGACGCGCTCTACACCTTCCAGCAGGAACGCGAAAAGCGGCTGTTCGCCGAAGGTCAGCAGTCCGGTCAGCGGACGTTGATTCTCGTGACGCTGGCGGCCATCCTGGCGCTGGCCTGCGGCATCCTGCTGGCCTGGCGCATCAGCCGTTCCATCGCGCAGCCCCTGGGACGGGCCGTGGAACTGGCTGGTTTCGTCGCCCGACGCAACCTCGACCACAATGTCGTTCCTCAGGGCAAGGACGAGATCACCGTGCTGGAACACAATCTGCACGACATGATGACCAGCCTGCAGCAGACCGTGCAGGACGTGCGCACCGGCGCGGATTCGATCGCCTCGGCCTCGGCGCAGATCAGCGCCGGCAACCTGGACCTGTCCTCGCGCACCGAACAACAGGCCAGCTCCCTGGCCGAGACCGCCGCCACCATGGAGCAGATCACCGCCACCGTGCGCCAGAACGCCGACAACG
>JACDJA010000044.1_pt1 | contig 199645 bp, 187 predicted proteins | sample 7449241 | NCBI WGS metagenome assembly JACDJA01 (sample SAMN14253289, study PRJNA609438) | sludge metagenome | isolation source: initial anaerobic sludge | collected 2018-12-20 | reverse complement strand
TCCAGCACCTGGCGGGGATGAAGGACTCGAAGGTGATCGTGGCGATCAACAAGGACGCGGAGGCGCCGATCTTCGGGGTGGCCGACTACGGCCTGGTGGCCGACCTGTTCCAGGCCGTGCCCGAACTCGTCCAGGCGCTCTAAATCCGAGTGGCATGCTGGCCGCGAGGTGGATCAGCAAGCCGAAGACGCGGCGTGGGGCCTTTTTCAGGGATCCGCGCCGTCTCATGCGGGGGCCGTCCCCCCGCGCACCACAGGAATTGCGATGACATACCAGGTTCCTACCCAGGATATCCGTTTCATTCTGCGCGAACTGGCCGACCTGCGCGGCGTGCTGGCGCTGCCGGGCTTCGAAGAAGTCTCCGAGGACCTCGTCGACGCCGTGCTCGAGGAAAACGCACGCTTCGTCGAACAGGAAATCGCGCCGCTGAACCGCGCGGGCGACACCGAACCGGCCCGCTGGAGCGAGGACGGCGTGCGCACCACGCCCGGCTTCAAGGCGGCGTTCCAGGCCTTCGCGCAAGGCGGCTGGCAGGGCCTGCCGCACGAGGCCGAACTCGGCGGCCAGGGCCTGCCCAAGCTGGTCGCCGCCCCGGTCACCGAAAGCATCAACGCCGGCAACCTGGCCTTTTCCCTGTGCCCGCTGCTGACCGACGGCGTGATCGAGGCCCTGTCCATGGTGGGTTCGGACGAGCAGAAGGCCCGCTTCATCCCGCCCCTGCTGGAAGGCCGCTGGACCGGGACCATGAACCTGACCGAGCCGCAGGCGGGCTCCGACCTGGCGCTGCTCAAGTCCCGGGCCGTGCGCCAGGACGACGGCAGCTACCGCATCACCGGCCAGAAGATCTTCATCACGTATGGGGATCACGACATGGCGGAAAACATCATCCACCTGGTGCTGGCGCGCACGCCGGACGCGCCCAAGGGCGTCAAGGGCATTTCCCTGTTCATCGTGCCCAAGTTCCTGGTCGGGGACGACGGCGGCCTGGGCGCCCGCAACGACGTGGTGTGCGCGTCCCTCGAGCACAAGCTCGGCATTCACGGCAGCCCGACGGCGGTGCTGCTGTACGGCTCGGGCCAGGGCGAGGCCGGCGAGGGCGGCGCGGTCGGCTACCTGATCGGCGAGGAAAACCGCGGCCTGGAATACATGTTCATCATGATGAACGCGGCGCGCTACGCGGTCGGCCTGCAGGGCGTGGCCGTGTCCGAACGCGCGCTGCAGCATGCGGCGGCCTACGCGGCCGAACGCATCCAGGGCAACGCCCTGGAAGGCTCGGCCGGTCCGGTGCCCATCGTCCGCCACCCCGACGTGGCGCGCATGCTGGGGATCATGCGCGGCCTGACCGAGGGCGCGCGCGCCGTGGCCTACGTGGCGGCCGGCTACCGGGACAAGGCGGCCCATCTGGCGGACGAGGCGGAGCGCGCCCGCTGCAAGGCCGCGTACGAATACTTCGTGCCCATCGTCAAGGCGTTCTCCACCGAGTCCTCCGTCGAGGTCGCGTCCCTGGGCGTGCAGGTGCACGGCGGCATGGGCTTTATCGAGGAAACCGGCGCCGCCCAGTACTACCGCGACGCCCGCATCCTGCCCATCTACGAAGGCACCACGGCGATCCAGGCCAACGACTTCATCGGCCGCAAGCTCGCGCGTGACGGCGGCGCCGTGGCGCGCGAACAGATCGCCGGGATGCGCGAGACGGCGGCGGCCCTGCGGGCGGCCGGCGGCGTGCACGCCGAGGCCCTGGGCATGATCGGCGAACGCCTGGAAACGGCGGCGGGGGCCTACGAATCGGCGTTGGCCTTCGTGCTGGCGCACATCCGCGAGGACATCCGGGGCGTCTTCACGGGCAGTGTGCCGTGCCTGATGCTGGCCGGAACGGCGCACGCGGGCTGGCAGCTGGGGCGTGCCGCCCTGGCGGCGGCCGCCGCCATCGACGCGGGTTCGACCGACGCCTTCCACCCGAACAAGATCGCCACGGCCGTGCAGTACGCCGCCCACGTGCTGCCGCGCACGCTGGCGCTGCAGTCCGCCATCCGGGACGGCGGGCTGGCCGATCGCTATGTGCGCCAGGCGCAGATATAGACATAACCATCCGGTATTTCAATAGCTGTTTATATTCTGCAAGAATCTTAAGTGTCTAAACTAATACATGTCGCCCGGATCGTCCGGGCGGCAGACACTTGAAACAGGAGCTATTGATGGCCACTCTGCGTCTGGGCGACACCGCCCCCGATTTCGAACAGGAATCCTCCCTGGGCAAGATCAAGTTTCACGAATTCCTGGGCAATGGCTGGGGCGTCCTGTTCTCCCACCCGGCCGATTTCACGCCGGTCTGCACCACCGAACTGGGCTACACCGCCATCCTGTCGGGCGAATTCGCCAAGCGCGGCGCCAAGGTGATCGCCGTGTCGGTCGACGGCAAGCAATCGCACCTGGACTGGATCAAGGACATCAACGATACGCAGAAGACCGACGTCCAGTACCCGATCCTGGCCGACGAGGACCGCAAGGTCGCGACCCTGTACGACATGATCCACCCGAACGCCAGCACCACCGCCACGGTGCGCTCGGTGTTCGTCATCGACCCGAACAAGAAGATCCGCCTGATCCTGACCTATCCGGCCAGCACGGGCCGCAATTTCGACGAGATCCTGCGCGCGCTGGATTCCCTGCAACTGACCGACAACTACAGTGTCGCCACCCCGGTGAACTGGAAGCAGGGCGAGGACGTCATCATCGCCCCGTCGATCAAGGACCCGGCCGTCCTGAAGGAAAAATTCCCCAAGGGCTACACCGAAATCCGTCCCTACCTGCGCACCACGCCGCAGCCGGACCTCTGATCCCTGCGAATCGGATCCCGGGCATGCCGGCCCCGCCACGCGGGCCTGCCGGACCCCGGCGCCGGACACCGTCCGTCGCCGGGGTTTCCTTTGTACGGGGCGGCGCGGGGGGTACCATACCCTTCATGGAACACACAAGCACACGGGAATGGCTGCGGACGCTGGTGGCCTTCGACACGACCAGCCGGAACTCCAATCTCGCGCTGATCGAGACGATCCGCGACGCGCTGGCGGCGCAGGGCGTCGCGTCCGAACTGACCCATGCGCCGGAGGGCGGGAAGGCCAATCTGTTCGCCACGCTGCCCGCTCACGACGGCGCCACGCAAGGCGGGATCATCCTTTCCGGACACACCGACGTCGTGCCGGTGGACGGGCAGGATTGGAGCTCGGACCCGTTTTCGCTCACGGAAAAGGGCGACAGGCTGTACGGCCGGGGCACGGCGGACATGAAGGGCTATATCGCGGCCGCGCTGGCCCTCGTGCCCGAGTTCCTGTCCCTGAAGCGCGCCAAGCCCCTGCATCTGGCTTTTTCGTACGATGAAGAGGTGGGCTGTCTGGGCGCGCCCGTCATGCTGGAGGCGCTCAAGCGGCGCGGCGTGCGCGCCGAGGGCTGCGTGGTGGGCGAGCCCACCGGGATGCGCGTGGTGGTGGCGCACAAGGGCATGAATCTGTACCGCTGCCGGGTGCACGGCAAGGCGGCGCATTCCTCGCTGACGCCGCGCGGCTGCAATGCCATCGAATACGCCGCCCGCCTGATCTGCCGCGTGCGGGATCTGGCGGACGAGTTCCAGTCCCGGGGACCCTACGACGATGCGTTCGACGTACCGTTCACCACGATGGGCACCAATCTGGTTTCCGGCGGGATCGCGGTGAACACCATCCCGGATGCCTGCGAGTTCAGCTACGAATTCCGCAACCTGCCCGGCATGTCGCCCGACGGCATTCAAAACCGGATCGAGGCCTACATCCGGGAGGATCTGCTGCCCCGGATGCGCCAGGACCATGCAGGGGCCCGCATCGAGATCGAGCCCATGCCGGCGGCGGTCCTCTCGCTGGAGGCATCCGAGCACGCGGCCATCACCCGGCTGGCGCGCGCCCTGACCGGCGACGACGGGACGACCAAGGTGAGCTATGGCACCGAAGGCGGGTTGTTCCAGAGCGCCGGCATTCCCGCGGTGATCTGCGGTCCCGGCCATATCGAGCAGGCGCATCGGGCCGACGAGTTCGTCGAGGCCGCCCAACTGGACGCCTGCGAGGATTTCCTGCGCAGGCTGGCGGGGTCGTTGGTGGACTGATTCCGGGCTTACAGGACCCGGCGCCCCTGCGGCGTCTCGATGTGCGCGACCAGGCGCGCCGCCGCGCCGGGTTCGGCCCGGCGCACCGAGACCGGGGCGTCCAGTGCCAGCGACGACAGCAGGCGGGAGACGCGGTCCGGGTCCGGATGCAGGATTTCGAGCAGGGCGAGGGTGCATCCCTTGTCCTCCATCCGTGCGGCCGGATGCGCGTCGGCATGCCATTCGATGAGGGCGGGCGCGGCGCCGTCCAGCGGGACCGACCCGTCGGCGGGAATGGTGATGCGCCAGTCGAGCGCGCCCCGGCTCATGGGCTCTATACCGCCCAGCGGTTCCGAGGCGGCCGCCGCCGAGGCCTGGATGTCGGTGCTGCGCACGACCCAGGTGGACAGCGCCGGGGCCGATCGGGGACCGAGCGCATCGAGCCCGAACCAGCGCGGCTGGCCGGGGGCCGGGGCCGCCGGGTCGGGGGCGATCACCTCCAGGTACATGGCGTCGCCCAGGCGCAGCAGCCGGTTGTGGGTTCCCATGCGCGGATGTTCGCCGCCGGCCTGCGGGGCGACGCCGAGCGTGTTGGTGACGAAGGCGGCGCCGGCTTCCAGCGAGAAGGCGGTGATCGCGATGTGGTCGAGGAAAGTACGCGGCATGGGTGTCCTCCAGCGAAAAACGTACTGTACGCCGTTTGTCGCGATGCCCGTGGCCGGGCCGGCGGATCCCGGCGGCATCGGTCACCCCCTTGCGCCGATCACTGTTTCTTTGTACAGTATTCATGAATACTGGATAAAACAACAGCTCCGGCCGCTTGCGTGCCGGGCGCACCTGGGAGATACGACATGGCTGGATCGATGGCTTGGAACGGAACGTGGGCTTGGGCCGGTGCGGGCGCCGCCGGATGCGACAGGTCGGGGCGCGGGACGCGTGCCGGTCGCGTGAATGCCCCGGGTGTACTGCAGGGACCCTGGGTGTCGGGCGGATCATGGGGCGGCCGCCCCGCCGTGCGCGCCGCCCGGTGGGGGCGGGCGGCGTCGGGCCGTCAGGCGGCGGTCGCGGCGCACCGGCCCCGCGCGGGCCTGCGGATCGGCTGGCGCCGCCTGGCGGCGCTGGCGGGCGACGTCCTCATGGTCCTGACCTGGGCCGCCATGATCCCGGGCATGATGTGGCTGGGTGCGGCGGCCGGGTTCTGATATAATCCCTGGTTTGCATCCTCTGGTCCGGCATTTCCAATATCACCACGTTCGTGGTCCAAACCCGGTGCCCATGATGCCTTGGAGCCTATCTTGAACCTGATCGAAACCCTTGAAAAAGAAGAAATCGCGCGCCTGACCGAAGGCTGCACCATCCCCGAATTCGCCCCCGGCGACACGGTCATCGTGAGCGTCAACGTGGTCGAAGGCTCGCGCAAGCGCGCCCAGGCCTACGAAGGCGTGGTCATCGCCCGCCGCAACCGCGGCCTGAATTCCGCCTTCACCGTGCGCAAGATCTCGTCGGGCGAAGCCGTCGAACGGACCTTCCAGCTGTATTCGCCGCAGATCGCCTCGATCGAGGTCAAGCGTCGTGGCGACGTCCGCCGTGCTAAACTGTATTATCTGCGCAACCTGACGGGCAAGGCCGCTCGCATCAAGGAAAAGCTGGTTCGCAAGGCCGTCTGATCGCGGCATCGCGGATCGATCCAAGGGCACCCGTTCGGGTGCCCTTGTTTTTTGGTCATCGGGATTTCATGTCGTATCGGATGCCGTCCCCGGACAGGAGTCGTATCGCGGGCTTCGATCCCCAGATCCAGCCCATCCTGCCCAGCGCGCCCCTGCCGCCCCTGCCGCCGGAATGCCTGCGGCTGGACACTATCCGCCAGGCGTTCCTGCACCCGGTCGACTGGCGGGTCGAACCCTTGTTCGCCCAGGCCTTCGCACCGGGCGGGGATTCCTATGCCAAGGCGCGCCAGGCCGCGGTCCTCATGCCGCTGGTCCAGCGCGAAGCCGGCTTGAACGTGCTGTTCACGCGCCGCGCCGATCATCTGCACCATCACGCCGGCCAGATCAGCTTTCCGGGCGGGCGCATCGAATCCACCGACAGCGGGCCGGTGGCGGCCGCCATCCGCGAAACCCGCGAGGAAATCGGCGTCGAGCAGCGCTTCGTCCATGTCATCGGCACGCAGCCGACGCTGCTGACCACGACGCAGTTCCTGATGACGCCCGTGGTCGGCGAACTGCTGCCGGGTTTTCACATCCGGCCCGACGAGGCCGAGGTCGCCGAGGTCTTCGAGGTGCCCCTGGCGGTCCTCATGGATCCGGCCCGGCACGTGCTGCACCGGATGGAATCGTCCCTGGGCCATGGCCGATGCTATTTCGCGATCCCCTGGGAATCCCATTTCATCTGGGGCGCCACGGCGATCCTGATCCGCAACTTCTACCATTTCCTGGCGGCGGCGCGGGGCATCGCGCCCCCGGCCGCCGCCGCTCCGCCCGAACGGCCCACAGCTAGCGGGCCGGCAGGACAGGGGGCTTGCCCTCGTCCTTGATCAGCACCGCCAGGAATCTGGCGGGCCGGGTGGCGCTGGCGTTGCGGCCGACGGTATGGACGTCGGCCGGGCCTTCGTGAAAGGCCTGGCCGGGGCGCAGGACCGTCTCGGGGCCGCCGCGCACGCCCATCACGATTTCCCCTTCCAGGACGTAGATCAGGCCGTGGGCGTCGTGCCGGTGGACGGGGTCGACGCCGCCGGGCGGATATTCCACCAGCAGCATCAGGGCCTCCTTGCCCGGCATGTCGGGCAGGTCCTGCTTCATGACCTGGGTGACGATCGGGCCGGGCGGGGGCGCGGATGGCGGTTCGGCGGCGGATGCGGCGCAAGACAGGCAGAGCAGCGCCGCGAGTGTCTTCGGATGGGGCATGGCTGTGTTCCTCGGTGATGGATCGGACGCGGACTCAGGCGATGACCAGGCCGCCGTCGACGCGCAGGACCTGGCCGGTGATCCAGGCGGCCCCGGGCTCGGCCAGCGACACGATCCAGGGCGCGACGTCCCCGGGCTCGCCGCGCCGTCCCAGGGGGATCCTGGCGCGTTCGTCGGCCTTCACCGCCTCGATCCGTTCGGGGGGCAGTTGCATCCGTTCTTCCAGGAAGCGGGTTTCGGTCGGCCCGGCGGCGACCGCGTTGACGCGGATGCCGTCCGCCGCGAATTCCAGCGCCCAGCAGCGCGTCATGTGCTCCAGGGCCGCCTTGCTGGCGGCGTAGTGCGAGAGCCCGGCGGCGGCCTTGCGGCCGAATGTGCTGGACACGTTGACGATCGCTCCGGCGGACGCCTTCAGGTGGGGCAGGGCGGCGCGCGCCAGCAGCGAGGGACCGATGACGTTGGTGGCGAAGATCGCGGCGATGCGGTCGGCGCCGGCCTGCGCCAGCGGCAGGATGGCCCCGGCGCCGGCGTTGTTGACCAGGACGTCCAGCCGTCCCCAGCGCTGGATGGTGGTGGCGATGGTGCGTTCCGCATCCGCCTCGCTGGCCGCGTCCGCGACGATGTAGTCGATGCCCGGCGCCTGCCGGGCGGCGGCGGCCAGGCGGGCCTCGTTCCTGCCGGTGATGACGGCGCGCGTGCCGGCGGCGGCGAAGGCCCTGGCCGCCGCCAGGCCGATGCCGGCGCCGCCGCCCGTGATGAGCGCGATCCGCGGTGTGGATGCCTGCATGGTGCCCTCCATCAGCGGGCCGGCGCGGCCTGGGCCGCCAGCCAGGTTTCCAGGGACAGGGTCCCGAGCCTGGCCCGTGCGCCGGGCATCAGGGTCGTGTCGTCGATCCGGTCGCCGAAATACGGCGCGTCGTCGTCCTGGACGACCTCCGCTGCGGCCGGTGCCGGGAGCGCCTTGCGCAGCAGGTCGGTCAGGCGCAGCGGCGCGGGGCCCGCGACCTCGCGCATGCCGTTCAGGGGCGGCTCGGCGGCGACCCGGGCGAGCGCCGCGGCGACGTCGTCCGCGGCCATCGGCTGCAGCAAGGCGGCGGGCGCGCGGATGGCGCCGTCCCGCGTGAAGGACTGGGCGATGGCGCCCAGGAATTCGAAGAACTGCGTCGCCCGGACGATCGTGTAGGGGAGCCCGCCGTCCGCGATCAGGGCCTCCTGGGCGATCTTGGCGCGGAAATAGCCGCTGCCGGGCAGGCGTTCGGAGCCGACCACGGACAGCGCGACGTAGTGGCGGATGCCGGCGGTCCGGCCGGCGCGCAGCAGGTTGGCGGTGGAGGCGCGGAAGAACGCCATCACGGCGCTTTCCTCGAAGGAGGGCGAGTTGGTGACGTCGATCAGGACCTCGGCGCCTTCCAGCGCCTGGTCCAGGCCTTCGCCGGTCACCGAGTTCACGCCCGAGGAGGGCGCGGCGGCCAGCACCGTGTGGCCCGCCTGTTCCAGGCGCGCCGAGAGCTTGCGGCCGATGAGGCCGGTGCCGCCGATAATGACGATATTCATCAGGGTTCCTTGCATGGGGATGACACGGGGAGGGCGCGCGCCCTCCCGGGAATCGAAGAGAGAGGGCCGCGTTCAGTCGATCGCTTGCGCGGGGATGGGCGCGCTCATGCCGATGGCCATCCGGTTCCAGGCGTTGATCGCGGCGATCCCCCAGCACAACTCCACGATCTCCTGGTCGTCGAACTCGGCCCGCAGCGCCTCGAAGGCGGCGTCCCGGTCGGGGTCGTGCCGGTCGGCCAGGCGGGTCATGGTCTCGGCCCAGTTCAGCGCCGCCCGTTCGCGGGCGCTGTACAGTTCGGTCTCGCGCCAGGTCGAGAGGCTGTTGATGCGCTGCCAGGTCTCGCCGTGCTTGCGCAGGTCGCGCGCGTGCATGTCCAGGCAGAAGGCGCAGCCGTTGATTTGCGAGACGCGGGTCTGGACCAGGTCCGTCAGGATCGGCCCCAGGGTGGAGCTGGAGAGGGTGGCGTTGACGCCGGCCATGGCCTTGTAGGTCCTGGGCGCGATGTCCGTCCAGTTCAGGCGGGGGTGCGACATGGAATCACCTCGAGTGGGAAGTTGAAGGGTTCACACTCAAGACGGACGGCGATGCCGTCTTGTGACGGCATCGATCAACGGCGGCAAAAAAATTTTCCATCCTGGCGCTCGGCGCCGGTGGGCGGGTCAGGGCTGCACGTTGAGTTCGCAATCCAGCACCCGCGCCAGCCGCGCGAGCTTGTCGGGATTGCGCTGCGCGTGGATGCGGGTGATGCGCGCGCCGTCGGTTTCCAGGTACTGCGCCGATTCCAGCCTGTCGTCGATGAAACGCAGCAGCCGCCATTGGCCGTCGGCGAGGGCGATCTCGCAGCGCACCCGGCCGCGGAAGCGCAGGCAGGTCGCCAGGTAGAGCTGCGCGATGCGCTGTCCGCCCAGCAGCGGCACGCCGAAGCTGGCGACCTTGCCGCCGCCGTCGCCGACCAGTTGGGCGTCGGCCGCCAGCACCGACTTGAGCGCCGTGAAATCGCCCGTCGAGGCGGCCTGGGCGAAGGCCTGGAGCAGGCTTCGCTGCGCTTCGGGATCCACGGGCGCCGGCTTGCGCTCGTCCTTCAGCCGGATCCGGGCGCGATGCACCAGCTGGCGGCAGGCGGCCTCGGTCCGGTCCAGCACCCGGGCGATCTCGTCGTAGCCTTCGTCGAACACGTCCCGCAGCAGGAAGGCCGCGCGCGCCTCGGGCGAGAGCCGTTCCAGCACGGCCAGCAGGGCGTAGGACACGTCGTGCGAACGCTCCAGCGCCTGTTCGGGCGAAGGCGCGGGATCGGCCAGGTCCGCCAGGTCGGGTTCCGGGAGCCAGGCGCCGACGTAATGTTCCCGTCGGGCCTTGGCCGCCCGCAGCCGGTCGATGGACAGCCGGGTCGTGACCGAGACCAGCCAGGCCTCGATGTTGGCCAGGGCGCCCCGGTCCGCCGCATGCCATTTGAGCCAGGCATCCTGGACGACGTCCTCGGCCTCGGCCCAGGATCCGAGCATGCGGTAGGCGATGCGCTGCAGGCGGGGGCGGTGGCGATTGAAGGTGAGGGTCGTATCGTGCATATCGGCATCCAGACGATCGAGGCCCCCATTTTGTGACGATCCGGGCCATCGGGCCAGGGCGGAAGGGAACCGGGGAGACTGTTTCCGCGCGACCGGGCCGCCGCGATCGCCCTTGATTGGTGTGAACAGGCCCTAATACCGCCGGGCCGCCTCGTTTTCCGCCAGGATGCGCATGTACAGGGCGTGGCGCTCGGCGCGCACGTCGCCGCGCTCGATGGCCGCCAGCACGCCGCAGCCCGGTTCGTGGCGGTGGGTGCAGTTGTAGAAGCGGCATTCGGCGATCGGGCCGGCGAATTCCGGGAACCCCTGCTCGATGTCGTGGGCGCTCAGGTGCTGCAGGCCGAAGGCCTGGAAGCCGGGCGAATCGATCAGGCCACCGCCTTCGGGCAGGGGGTAGAGCTGCGTGCGGGTGGTGGTGTGGCGGCCGGTGCCCAGGGCTTCGGAATGCGCCCGGGTCGCCGCCAGGGCCTCGGGCACCAGCGCGTTGAGCAGGGTGGACTTGCCCATGCCGCTCTGGCCCAGCAGCAGCGTGAGGCGGTCCCGCAGCCGGGGGCCCAGCAGGAGCCGGACCTGGTTCGTGTCCAGGGCGCTGAGCGCGACGACGGGCGTGCCCAGGGATTCCACGGTCGCCAGCCGCGCGCGCGCGGCCGAGGCGCCGGGCAGGTCGGCCTTGTTCAGCACGATGAGCACCGGCACACCGGCGCTGGCGGCCGCCACCAGGGCGCGGCCCATCAGGTCCTCGGAGAATTCGGGCTCGGAGGCCAGCACCAGCAGCAGCTGGTCGATGTTGGCGGCGAACTGTTTGCTGCGCTGGGCGTCGGAACGGTAGAACAGGTTGCGGCGCGGCAGGATGTCGAGGATGACGCCTTCCTGGCCGCCCTCGGGCCGCACGCGCACCCGGTCGCCCACGGCCGGGCCGGCCTTCTTGCCCCGCGTATAGCACTGGCGCCGGCCGCCGCCATCGATTTCGACGTCGTAGTGGCGTCCGTGGGCGGCGACGACGCGGCCCCCCAGCGCGGCGGGTTCAGCCATCGCGCAGGTGCGCGATGCGCACGGGGGCCGGCGGGTGGCTGTCGTACCAGGCGGAATGGACCGGGTCCGGCGTCAGCGTGGCGGCGTTGTCGTCGTAGAGCTTGACCAGCGCGCTGGCCAGGGGCGCCGCGCCGCATTGCCGCACCGCGTAGCGGTCGGCCTGGAATTCGTCGCGCCGCGACAGCAGGCTGGCGATGGGCGTGGACCAGAACGTCAGCACCGGCAGGGCCAGCATGAACAGCACCAGGGCCAGGCCGTCGTTGGGCCGGCCCAGTTGCGGGACGACGCCCAGGCCGGTGTAGAACCAGAGCTGGGTGGACAGCCAGGCCAGCAGGTGCAGCAGCACGCCGGCCGTCACGAAGCTGACGACGATGCGCCGCAGGATGTGGCGGTGGGCGAAGTGGCCCAGTTCGTGCGCCAGGACGGCCTCGACCTCGTCGGAGTCCAGGCGCGCCAGCAGGGTGTCGAAGAACACGATGCGGCGATGGCGGCCGAAGCCGGTGAAATAGGCGTTGCCATGGGCGGAGCGCCGCGATCCGTCCATGACGAACAGGCCCGACAGGCCGAAATGGCAGCGCTTGGCCAGGGCATGGATGCGCTGGGTGAGTTCGGGATCGTCCAGCGGTGTGAAGCGGTTGAACAGCGGGGCGATGAAGCTGGGATACAGCCACAGGACCAGCAGGTTGAAGCCCACCCAGACGCCCCAGGCCCACCAGGCCCAGTCGGTGCCGGCCGAGCGCATGATCCACAGGATGGCGGCCAGCAGCGGGGCGCCCAGCGCCAGGGTGACGGTCAGCATCTTGAGGGCGTCGGTGACGAACAGGCGGGGCGTCATGCGGTTGAAGCCGAAGCGGGCCTCCAGGCGGAAGGTGCGCCAGGCGGAAAAGGCCAGACCGACGGCGCCCAGCAGGGCCAGCACGGCGCCCACCAGGGCCATCTGGCGCCAGAGTTCGGATTCGATGAGGCGGCCCAGGGCCAGGTCCAGGGCCTGCAGGCCGCCCAGCAGGGTCAGGCCCAGCAGCACGGCGGCCTCGACGATGCGTTCGACCATGGACAGCTGGCTGCGGGCCACGGTGTAGTCGGCGGCGCGCTGGTGGCTGTGCAGGCCGACCCGGTCGGCGAAGGCGGCGGGGACCGTGTCGCGGTGGGCGAGCACATGGCGGATCTGGCGGCGCGCCAGCCAGTAGCGCAGGAGCAGGTCGCCCAGCAGGCAGGCGAGAAACAGAAGGGTCAGCATGTCCGTCCGGCCAATGTGCGAAAATCGGTGCTTTGCAAGCAAAGGATTATAGGATATGGCCGCGAACGATCAGCGCCTGATCTGGCTGGACATGGAAATGTCGGGCCTGGACCCTGAAAAAGAGCGCATCCTGGAAATCGCCATGGTCGTCACCGAACCCGACCTGACGCCGGTGGCGCAGGCGCCGGTGCTGGTGATCCACCAGGATGCCGCCGTGCTGGACGGCATGGACAAATGGAACCAGTCCACCCATGGCAAGAGCGGCCTGATCGACAAGGTCAAGGCCTCGACCCTGACCGAATCGGGAGCCGAGGACATCCTGCTGGCATTCCTGGCGCCGCTGGTGCCGGCCGGCAAGTCGCCGATGTGCGGCAACACCATCGGCCAGGACCGCCGCTTCATGGTGAAATACATGCCCCGGCTGGAGGCCTATTTCCATTACCGCAACCTGGACGTCAGCACGCTCAAGGAACTGTCGCTGCGCTGGAAACCCGAGGTCTACCGCAGCTTCGTCAAGGCCAGCAAGCACGAGGCCCTGGCCGACATCCAGGAATCGATCGACGAGCTCAAGCACTACCGGGAACATTTCATCCGGCTGTGACCCGCGCCGGGCCGCCCGACGCGGTCCCGGGCGCGCCTCGCCACCGCCGTTTCTTCGGAGTCCTTCGTGTCCACTGGAGCCATCGCCGGCATCGGCACCGACCTGCTGCGGGTCGAGCGCATCGAGCGCATCCACGCGCGGCACGGCGACCGTTTCGTCCGCCGCATCCTGGGGCCCGACGAGCAGCTCGTGCACCGGCGCCGCCAGGCGCGCGACCCGCGCCGCGGCATCCTCTACCTGGCGACCCGCTTCGCGGCCAAGGAAGCCTTTTCCAAGGCCATCGGGCTGGGCATCCACATGCCCATGACCTGGTCGCGGGCGCAGATCCTGAACCGGCCCGGCGGAGCCCCCGAAATCCGCCTGTCCGGCCCCCTGGCCGACTGGTACGCCGTCCGCTTCGGCCGGGCGCACGTGTCCATGACCGACGAGGCCGACATGGTGGCGGCCTTCGTCGTGATCGAGGCCCTGTCCGACGGCCCCCATTCCAAGGAAAACACCGCATGACCACGCCACAGAACGCGCATCCCGGCGGCCGCGCCGCCATGCCCCCGGGCCCCGTCATGGTCGACGTGGCCGGACTGGAACTGACGGACGCCGAGCGCGCCCGCCTGCGCCACCCGCAGGTCGGCGGCGTGATCCTGTTCGCGCGCAACTTCTCCGACCGGGCCCAGCTCGCCGCCCTGTGCGCCGCGATCCACGATGCGCGCGACGAGCCCCTGCTGATCGCCGTGGACCACGAGGGCGGCCGGGTGCAGCGTTTCCGCGCCGACGGCTTCACGCCGCTGCCGGCGATGCGGGTCTTCGGCCAGTGGTACGACCGCGACCCCCAGGCCGCCCTGCGCGCGGCCACCGAGACCGGCTTCGTGCTGGCGAGCGAACTGCGGGCCTGCGGCGTGGACTTCAGCTTCACGCCGGTGCTGGATCTGGATTACGGCGTCAGCCAGGTGATCGGCAACCGGGCGCTGCACGAGGACCCGGCCGTCGTGGCCCTGCTGGCCCGCGCGCTGGTCCAGGGCCTGGCCCAGGCCGGCATGGCGGCCTGCGGCAAGCATTTTCCCGGCCACGGCGCGGTGGCGGCCGATTCCCACCTGGCGATCCCCGTGGACGAGCGGCCGCTGGACGAGATCCTGGACGCGGACGCGGCCCCGTACCGCTGGCTGGGCGACCTGGCGCTGCCGGCCGTCATGCCGGCCCACGTCATCTATCCCCAGGTGGCCCCCGAGCCGGCCGGGTTCTCGCGCCGCTGGGTGACCGACATCCTGCGCGGCCAGATGGAATACGATGGCGTGGTGTTTTCGGACGACCTCACCATGGAAGGCGCGAGCGTGGCCGGCGACATCCGCGCCCGGGCGCTGGCCGCGCTGGACGCGGGCTGCGACATGGTGCTGGTCTGCAATCGTCCCGACCTGGCCGACGCGCTGCTGGCGGCGCTGGCGGGCCGCCCGCTGGACCCACAGGCCGTGCGCCGCATCCGACGGCTGATGCCGTCCCGGCCCGCGCCCGACTGGACGGGGCTGCTGTCCGATCCGAGGTATCTCCGTGCCCGAAGCCTTCGATCTGAAAACCTTTCTATCTGACCTGCCGCACCTGCCGGGGGTCTACCGCCACATCGACGAGCAGGGCGAGGTCCTGTACGTCGGCAAGGCGCGCGACCTGAAGCGCCGCGTCAGTTCGTATTTCCAGAAGTCCGGCCACGGCCCGCGCATCGAGCACATGCTGGCGCGCGTGGCGCGCACCGAGATCACGGTCACGCGCACCGAGGCCGAGGCCCTGATCCTGGAAAACAACCTGATCAAGCGCCTCAAGCCCCGCTACAACATCCTCTTCCGGGACGACAAGTCCTACCCTTATCTGCACATCACCGCGCACGAGGCCCCGCGCATCGTGTACTACCGGGGCAGCACCCACGGCCCGGGCCGCTTCTTCGGCCCCTATCCCAATTCCTGGGCGGTGCGCGAGACCATCCAGATCCTGCAGAAAGTCTTCCGCCTGCGCACCTGCGAGGACAGTGTCTACGCCCACCGCACGCGCCCCTGCCTGCTGCACCAGATCGGCCGCTGCTCCGCGCCCTGCGTGAACCTGATCTCGCCCGAGGACTACAAGGCCGACGTCGAGCGCGCCATCCGCTTCCTGGAAGGCCGCGCCAGCGAGGTCCTGGAGGACATCGAGCGGCGCATGACCGCCGCCGCCGAACGCCAGGACTTCGAGCAGGCCGCCGCGCTGCGCGACCAGATGCGCGCGCTGGCGAAAGTCCTGCAGCAGCAGACCATGGAGCAGGTGGGCGACGACAGCGCCGACATCATCGCGGTGGAGCAGGCGGGCGGCCGCGTGTGCGTCAACCTGGCGATGGTGCGCGCCGGGCGGCACCTGGGCGACAAGCCCCTGTTCCCCACCCAGGCGCAAGACGAATCCGCCGAGGAGGTGCTGAGCGCCTTCGTGGCCCAGCACTATGCCGACAATCCGGCCCCGCCCGTGCTGGTGTGCTCCCACCCCCTGTCCGATCCCGACCTGGCGCCGCTGCTGGCCGAACAGCACGGCCACCGCATCCGCGTGCTGACCCGGCCCCAGGGTGCGCGCCGCGCCTGGCTGGAGCAGGCGCAGCGCAACGCCCGGATGGCACTGGCGCAGCGCCTGTCCGAATCCAGCGCGCGCGAGGCGCGCACCCGGGCGTTGGCCGTGGAGCTGGACCTGGACACGGACGACGACGCGCTCGACGCCCTGCACATCGAGTGCTTCGACATCAGCCACACGGCGGGCGAGGCCACCCAGGCGTCCTGCGTGGTGTACCGCCATCACGCCATGCAGTCCTCGCTGTACCGGCGCTTCAACATCGCCGGCATCGAACCGGGCGACGACTACGCCGCGATGCGCCAGGCGCTCACGCGGCGCTACGCGCGGGTGGCCGACGGCGAGGCCGAAATGCCCGACGTGGTGCTGATCGACGGCGGCGAAGGCCAGGTCGGGATCGCGCGCCAGGTCTTCGTCGAACTGGGCCTGGACGTCAGCCGCATCGTCGGGGTGAAGAAAGGCGACCACCGCAAGGTCGGCCTGGAGACCCTGGTCTTCGTCGACGGTCGGCCCTCGGTGGCGCTGGGGGTGGAATCCGCGGCCCTGATGCTGGTGGCGCAGATCCGCGACGAGGCCCACCGCTTCGCCATCACCGGCATGCGCGCCAAGCGGGCCAAGGCCCGCAACGTCTCGCGCCTGGAGGACATCGAGGGCGTGGGCAAGCAGCGGCGCCAGAACCTGCTGGCGCGATTCGGCGGCTTCAGTGGCGTGGTGGATGCCAGCATCGACGAACTGCGCGCCGTCGAGGGGATCTCCGAGGCGCTGGCCGAGCGCATCTACCATGCCCTGAGGTAGGGGCCGTCGGCGCGTCGGCCGCCCTCCCGGAGTCCCGGCGGACGGTCGCGGCGCGAAACGGGCCGGGCGCCCGGGCGGCGGACGGTTCCTTCAGGTAGTATTACGCCTATCATGCCGCTCAATATCCCCATCGCCCTGACCTGGCTGCGCATCGCCATGATCCCTTTGATCGTGGGGCTGTTCTATCTTCCGGACGCCTGGACCGCGTCGGGCTGGCGCGATTGCGTGGCGGCCATCGCCTTCATCGTGGCCGCCGTCACCGACTGGCTCGACGGCTGGCTGGCGCGGCGCTGGAACCAGACATCGGCCTTCGGCGCGTTCCTGGATCCGGTGGCCGACAAGCTGATGGTCTGCGCGGCGCTGCTGATCCTGCTGAACCTGGACCGCGTCGATTCCCTGATCGCCCTGGTGATCATCGGCCGGGAAATCACCATTTCCGCCCTGCGCGAATGGATGGCGAAGATCGGCGCCAGCAGCAGCGTGGCCGTCCACTGGCTGGGCAAGTTCAAGACCGCCGCGCAGATGGTCGCCATCCCCTGCCTGCTGTACTGGCAGCCCGTGGCGGGCGTGTCCACGCGCCTGGTCGGCCAGGTCCTGATCGTGGTCGCCGCCATTCTGACCGTCTGGTCGATGTGCTACTACCTGAAAAAGGCCTGGCCGGAAATTCGCGACCGGGCCTGAGGGGGCCGCGGATCCCTACTGCCGCAACGTCCGCACCTGCCCGATGTCGGTGGGCTGGAAATTCGCCCGCCAGGGATTGATGTCCAGCCCGCCGCGCCGGGTGTAGCGCGCATAGACCAGCAGTTCCTCCGGCGCGCAGCGCCGCATGATTTCCCCGTAGATCTTTTCCACGCACAGCTCGTGGAATTCCTGGTGGCGGCGCAGCGACACGATGTAGCGCAGCAGTCCGGCATGGTCGATGCGCGGGCCGGCGTAGCGGATCTGCAGGCTGGCCCAGTCGGGCTGTCCGGTGACCGGGCAGTTGGACTTCAGCAGTTCGGACACCAGGATCTCGCGCACGAAGGGAGCGGGCTCCGACAGGACCAGGCTGTCGGGGCGGGGCGTCTGGTCGGGTTCGAAATCCAGGTCCTGGTCGTCGATGGAGGTGCCGCGCAGCGGCGCGCAGCTGAGCTCGAAGGCCGGCCGCACCGACAGGATCTCCACGTGGACAGGCTTGCCGCAGGCCCGGGACAGGTCCGCGTGCAGGCGCTGGCGGACGATGTCCGCGTATTCGAAGCGTTCCTCGTTGTAGCTGTTCAGGTAGAGCTTGAGCGATTTCGATTCGATCAGGCTGTCGCTGTCCATGGGGACGGTGAAGCGGCCGATCGCCACGACCGGCTTGCCCTTGGCGTTCAGCCAGGACAGTTCATAGGCGTTCCAGATGTCCGCGCCGTAGGCCGCCTGGGGCAGGTCCAGCCCGGCGCGCGTGTCGGCGCGGGCGATCGGAAACAGCAGGGCCGGATCGTAGTGCGTCGAACCCGGGGTGGCGCGTCCCAGCGGGCTGGCGGAAAGGGAATCGGGGTTCATGGCGTAGCGGGAAGGGAACGGTCGGGTGCCCCGCGAAGGAGGCTGTCTCATGTCCCTCGGGGGGACGGCGCTCTCATTCTACCGCCGCCGTTCCCCCGCACAGGCTGGATTTTCACATCATGGCATTTTCATTTCATGATATGAAAATGAAATGCTGCGCTGCGTATCCAGGTTTTTCATTGTCAGAAATATAATTTCATAGCATGGAATAAATATTATATATATTTGATTTGAAAGATAAAAATTTTCTGTCTTATATAAGATAGAAGTCATGTGTGCGGCGCATCATCGGCGTAGACTGTGCTTCATCGACGATCCGTTTTTTCTTCTTTCTCAGGAGCACCATCATGACCTCTCGCGAAACCGAAGTGCGCAATCTTCAACGCAGCTGGGCCGAGGACGCCCGCTGGCAAGGCATCAAACGGGGCTACGGCGCCGACGAAGTGGTGCGGCTGCGCGGCTCGGTGGTGGTGGAGCACACCCTGGCGCGCCGCGGCGCCGAACGGCTGTGGGACCTGCTGCACACCGAGGACTTCGTCAATGCGCTGGGCGCTCTGACCGGCAACCAGGCCATGCAGCAGGTCAAGGCCGGCCTGAAGGCCATCTACCTGTCGGGCTGGCAGGTGGCGGGCGATGCCAACATCGCCGGTGAAATGTACCCCGACCAGTCGCTGTACCCGGCCAATTCCGTGCCCAGCGTGGTCAAGCGCATCAACAATTCGCTGACGCGCTGCGACCAGATCCAGTGGATGGAAGGCAAGAACCCGGGCGACGCGGGCTACATCGATTATTTCGCCCCGATCGTGGCCGATGCCGAGGCCGGCTTCGGCGGCGTGCTCAACGCCTTCGAACTGATGAAGTCCATGATCGAGGCGGGCGCCGCCGGCGTGCACTTCGAGGACCAGCTGGCTTCCGTCAAGAAGTGCGGCCACATGGGCGGCAAGGTGCTGGTGCCCACCCGCGAGGCCGTGGCCAAGCTGGTGTCGGCCCGCCTGGCGGCCGACGTGCTGAACGTGCCGACCCTGCTGGTGGCGCGCACCGACGCCGAGGCCGCCGACCTGTTGACCAGCAACATCGACGAGAACGACGCGCCCTTCGTCACCGGCGAGCGTACCGTGGAAGGCTTCTACCGCACCCGCGCCGGCCTGGACCAGGCGATCTCGCGCGGCCTGGCCTACGCGCCCTACGCCGACCTGATCTGGTGCGAGACCTCCACCCCGAACCTGGAATACGCGCGCAAGTTCGCCGAGGCCATCCACCGCCAGTTCCCGGGCAAGATGCTGGCCTACAACTGCTCGCCCTCGTTCAACTGGAAAAAGAACCTGGACGACGCCACGGTGGCCAAGTTCCAGCGCGAACTGGGCGCCATGGGCTACAAGTTCCAGTTCATCACGCTGGCCGGCTTCCACGCCCTGAACTACGGCATGTTCGATCTGGCCTACGGCTATGCCCGCACGCAGATGAGCGCCTTCGTGGAACTGCAGCAGAAGGAATTCGCCGCCGCGGACAAGGGCTTCACCGCCGTCAAGCACCAGCGCGAGGTCGGGGTGGGCTATTTCGACGCCGTGACCCAGACCATCGAGGGCGGCCAATCGTCCACCACGGCGCTGACCGGCTCGACCGAGGAAGCCCAGTTCGACCAGGCGCACGAGACGCAGGTGGCCTGATCGCGATGATTTGAGAGAGGGCAGGGAAGAAGAGGGGCTTCCCTGCGGTGTGCTTTCGGGAAGGCGTATGCCTTCCCGTTTTTTTTCCTGCGTCTCGCGGAAAGCCCGGCTCAGCCGGGCAGGCGCTTCTGGTGGTGATGCGCGAGCATCCGCCGGTCCTCGATGCTCGAGAGCGCCACGGCGATCACGATGCCGATCAGGGCGCCCAGCAGGGTGTCGGCCACCCGCTCCGGCGCCAGGGCGGCGCCGGCCGCGGCGGGCGCGGCCAGGTGCGTCATCAGCAGGGCCATGGGTGTGACGAGCACCTGCGCGAGGCCGTAGTTCACGCCGATCACGATTTCCGTGAAGACCTGCAGCAGCGCGAGCACGGCCAGGATCAGCCAGGCCGAGGGCTGCTGGACGAGCAGCAGCCACGCGAATGCCGCGCCCACCATCGTGCCGGCCATGCGCTGCAGGGCGCGGTGCATGCTGACATGGAGATGGCTGCCCTGCATGACGGCGACCGCCCCCATCGCCGCCCAGGCCGGGTGGCTCAGGCCCAGGGCATGGCTGGCGAAGACGACGATGAGCGCCGCGATCGCGACGCGCGCCGCCATGAAGCGCAGTTCGCTCGGGGACCGCTCCGGGTCCTTGGGAAAGGGGCGCTCAGGCGTCGGCGGATGGCGCAGGGTTTCGCTGGCGACGCAGATCAGCCAGGCGAGTGTGGCGGCGATCGCGGTCGCCAGCGAGCGTTCGGCGACTTGCGCCAGGTCCAGCGTGTCCGCCACCGAGGCGCCGACCGCGAAGATGAAGATCAGCGGGCCGGGCGCGCCGAACCGGTTCCGGAAGCTGATCAGCAGGTAGAAGCCGCAGGACGCGGCCAGCAGGGTCAGCTGGGCCGCCCGTGGCCAGCCCAGCCAGGCGGTCGCCGACATGGCGAAGACCCCGAAGGTCTGCCAGAACGCGCATTGCAACACGATGCCCGTGCGGCTGCGCCTCGGGGCGAAGCGTCCGAACAGCGCAACCAGCGCGCCCAGCGAGGCGAAGCCCACCAGATGCGCCCAGGGCGAGAACAGGAACAGCGGCACGCAGAGGGCGGTGGCGAGCGCCGCCTGCAGGCCCGCGAGCGCCGAGTTGCGCACTGGGGGCGGTGTGCCCAGCTTCACGCTTTCCTCGAAGCGGCGCATGTGCAGGAGATGGCGCATCGCGTCGCGCCGGCGCATGGGCAGGCTGGAATCCTCGGGATCGCGGGGCATCGGGGTTTCGGTCATGTCACCGCGCTCCCGGGGCAGTGTCCGCCGCCGCGTGTTCGAGCGCGGCGATCCGTTCGAGCGCGGCGATCCGGCGGTCGATGCGGTCGAAGCATTCCAGCATGGCGGCGATCTCCTGTTCGGAAAGATCGGCCAGCAGCGCCCGTTCGCCCTTGCCGAGTTCGTGGCGGATGCCGGCCACGCGGCGCTCGCCATCGGGCGTGAGGCGCACCAGCCGGGCGCGTCCGTCGGTCTCGCAGCGCCGCCGTTCGACCAGTCCCTGGCGTTCGAGGATGTCGAGCACCCGGACCAGGCTCGAGCCGTCCACGCCGACCAGCAGCGCCAGGTCTTTCTGGCTCATCCCGCCGCCCGTCTCGTCCAGGTGGATCAGCGGCGCCCAGGTCGCGTCGGTGAGCCCGGCCCGCGCGAGGTGCGCATCCAGCCTGCGGCGCCAGCGGCGGGCCAGCAGCGAGAAGCGGATGCCGAATTGCGAACGGGGACCGGCCGGCGGGGCCGTCGTCGGATTCTTCATCGGTGGATTCCATATGAATTGATTTGCAAATCAAATTATATAAGAGGCAAATGGTTGCGGCGGGAGGGCCGGAGTTCCCCTAAGTCGGGGATGGTTTTGATCTGCATCAAAGTTTGCTTCCTGGCGCGTGGCTATAGTGCCCGTATGCGCGCTCCATCCCTCTTCACGCCTCCGCCGAACATGACCGACGCCATGCGCCGTGCGCGGCGGCACATGCTCGCCCGCACCGGGCTGGCCTGGCTGGTGATGATGCAGGTGATGATGCTGGCCTTCCCGGGCTACCTGCGCCATGGCGCGCGCGCGCCCGACGCCCAGCAGTCCCTGGAGCAGGCCATCGTGCTGATGAACTGGCTCAGCCTGATCCTGTGCGTCCCTCTGGTCCTGTACTGCGCCTGGCCGGTCTGGCGCGGCGCGGGGCGCGCCCTGGCGCGCCGGCGCGTCGGCATGGACGTACCGGTCGCGCTGGGCATCCTCGCCGCCTTCGTGCCCAGCGTCGTCGCCACCTGGCGCGACGCCGGGGAAGTCTATTTCGATTCGGTCTCCATGTTCGTCGCCTTCCTGCTGACGGCGCGCTTCCTGGAAACCTGCGCCCGCCAGGCCGTCAGCGGCCAGCCCCACGAAGGCCGGGACGCCGAACTGCTGCGCTCCGCCGACCGGCTGGCCTTCTGGTTCGTCTGCACCCAGATCCTGCTGGCCGCCCTGGTCGGCCTGTATTGGTGGAACGTCCGGCCCGATCATGCGGTCGCCGTGACGGTCGCCCTGCTGGTCATGAGCTGTCCCTGCGCCATGTCCATGTCGGTGCCCGCCGCCCTGGCGGCCCGCCACGCGGCGCGGCTGCGCGCGGGCGCGGACGGGGTGCGCGATCCCGCCGCGCTGGATCGCGCCATGCGGCGCGTCGCGCGCCAGAATCTCCACGGGTCCCTGGCCTGGCACCTGCTGATGGCCCCCCTGGCGGCCTGCGGCTGGGTGCAGCCCTGGCTGGCCGCCATCACCATGCTGCTGTCGTCCCTGGCCGTCGCGGCCAACGCCTGGCGCCTGGCGCGTCCGGCGGACGACGGGGCGGCCGGGCGGCGGGCGGCCGCCCAGCCCGCCTGAGGCCGGCCATGGACGCGCTGTTCCTGCTCCTGCCGATCTCCCTGCTGTTCGTCCTGGGGATCGGCGTGGCGTTCTGGTGGGCGATCTTCGCCGGCCAGTTCGACGATACCCGGGATGCGGCCACCGCCATCCTGGACGATGACGACCGCGCCCACCCCGGGGCATCTTGATCTGGATCAAGGATGTTTCGAGGCGGGTAGGGGATTATTCAGCTTTTCAAAAATTCACGTCTTAACCTTGTTCTGAGGGGAACGCTTATGGGCACGACCGGCACAGCCGGAACACCGGCCGAAACCTTCAATTACGGCGTCGTCAGACAGTTCACCATCGCCACGATCTTCTGGGGCGTGGTGGGGATGGCCGTCGGCGTGCTGATCGCGTCGCAGCTGATCTGGCCGCAACTGAACTTCGACATCCCGTGGCTCAGCTACGGGCGGCTGCGCCCGCTGCACACCAACGGGGTGATCTTCGCCTTCGGCGGCAGCGCCCTGTTCGCCACGTCCTACTACGTCGTGCAGCGCACCTGTCAGGTCCGCCTGTTTTCCGACAAGCTGGCCGCCTTCACCTTCTGGGGCTGGCAGGCCGTGCTGGTCGGCGCGGTGATCACCCTGCCCCTGGGCTATACCTCGACCAAGGAATACGCCGAACTCGAATGGCCCATCGACATCCTGATCACCCTGGTCTGGGTGGCCTACGCCATCGTGTTCTTCGGCACCATCGCCAAGCGCCGCGTCAAGCACATCTACGTGGCGAACTGGTTCTTCGGGTCCTACATCCTGACGATCGCCATTCTGCACATCTTCAACAACCTGGAACTGCCGGTGTCGATGTGGAAGTCCTATTCCGCCTACGCCGGGGTGCAGGACGCCATGGTGCAATGGTGGTACGGCCACAACGCCGTGGGCTTCTTCCTGACCACCAGCTTCCTGGGCATGATGTACTACTTCGTGCCCAAGCAGGCCGGCCGCCCGATCTATTCCTACCGCCTGTCGATCGTGCACTTCTGGGCGCTGGCCTTCACCTACATGTGGGCCGGTCCGCACCACCTGCTGTACACCTCGCTGCCCGACTGGACCCAGTCGCTGGGCATGGCGTTCTCGCTGATCCTGCTGGCGCCGTCGTGGGGCGGGATGATCAACGGCATCATGACCGTCTCGGGCGCCTGGCACAAGCTGCGCACCGACCCGATCCTGAAGTTCCTGGTGGTGGCGCTGTCCTTCTACGGCATGGCGACCTTCGAGGGCTCCATGATGTCCATCCGCACGGTCAACGCGCTGTCGCACTACACCGACTGGACGGTCGGCCACGTGCACGCCGGTGCCCTGGGCTGGGTGGCGATGATCACCTTCGGCTCGCTGTACTACCTGATCCCGCGCCTGTACGGCCGCGAAAGCATGGCCCGGCCGGACTTCATCAACCTGCACTTCTGGCTGGCGACGCTGGGGGTGGTGCTGTACATCGCCTCGATGTGGATCGCGGGCGTGATGCAGGGCCTGATGTGGCGCGCCACGGGCGAGGACGGCATGCTGACCTACAGCTTCGTCGAGGTCGTGAAGTCCACCTATCCGTTCTACACCATCCGCATGATCGGCGGCCTGTTCTTCCTGTCGGGCATGGGCCTGATGGCCTGGAACACCTGGCTGACGGTGCGCGGCCAGCCCCGGGTCAATCCGGCGGTGCCCCTGGAAAGCCCGGACGCCCACGCCGTTCCCCAATCCGCCGTGCCGGCATCGGCCTAAGGAGTTGACCATGTCTGGTACCAAGAAACGCTTCTCCCATGAAATGCTGGAGCGCAACGTCGGCCTGCTGATCGTCTTCAGCATCCTGGTGGTGTCGTTCTCCGGCCTGGTGCAGATCATCCCGCTGTTCTTCCAGCATTCCACCACCACGGCGGTCGAGGGCGTCAAGCCCTACGAGGCCCTGCGGCTGGTGGGCCGCGACGTCTACATCCGCGAAGGCTGCGTGGGCTGCCATTCCCAGCAGATCCGCAAGCTGCAGTCCGAGGTCCAGCGCTACGGTCCCTACTCGATCGCCGCGGAATCCGTCTACGACCATCCCTTCCTGTGGGGTTCCAAGCGCACGGGTCCGGACCTGGCCCGCGTCGGCCAGCGCTATTCCGACGAATGGCACCGCATCCACCTGCGCAATCCGCGCAACGTGGTCAAGGAGTCCAACATGCCGGCCTATCCCTGGCTGCAGAAGAACACGGTCGAGGGCGCCGACGTCCAGGAACGCATGAAGGTCCTGCGCACGCTGGGCGTGCCCTACACGGACGAGGAGATCGCCGCCGCGCCCGAGCAGCTCAAGGGCAAGACCGAGGAAGACGCGGTCGTGGCCTACCTGCAGGGCCTGGGCGTGGGCGGGCGCGCCGCCGCGCAGCAGTCCATGATCGACGGGGGGCGCTGACATGCTCGGCCTCATCAACGGGATCATGACCGCGCTGGCGATGGCGACGTTCGCCGGCATCGTGTGGTGGGCCTGGTCGACGCATCGCGCCGAGGCCAACCGGCAGGCGGCGATGCTGCCCTTCGCCTTGCCCGAGGAATATCAGAACGACAAGAACACCGGGGAATCAAATGAGTGATTTCGTCAGCAGTTTCTGGAGCTACTACATCGCGGTCATCGCGCTGGGCGGGATCGCCTGGTGCGTGTACCTGCTGTTTTCCCAGCGCGCCTGGCTCAAGCGCAACGTGGAGCAGGTCGAGAACACCGGCCACGTCTGGGACGGCGACCTGACCGAGCTGAACAACCCCGTGCCGCGCTGGTGGACGGTGATGTACCTGGGACTGTGCATCTTCGCGCTGGGATACCTGGTGCTGTATCCGGGGCTGGGCAGCTGGAAGGGCACGCTCGGCTTCACGGCCGGCCAGCAGGTCCTGCAGGAGCAGGAGGCGTTCAACGCGCGCATCCAGCCCGTGTACGAGCGCTTCCGCGACATGCCCATCCCGGACATCGCGCGCGACACCCAGGCGCAGGACATCGGCCAGCGCCTGTTCCTGAACAACTGTGCCCAGTGCCACGGATCGGACGCCAGGGGCGGCCGCGGCTTTCCCAACCTGACCGACGGCGACTGGCTGTACGGCGGGGCGCCGGAACAGATCCTGCAGACCATCACGGAAGGCCGCCACGGCGTGATGCCGGCCTGGAGCGCGGCGATCAAGCCCGACGAGGCCTCCGCCATCGCCCAGTACGTCCGCTCGCTGTCCGGGCTGGCCCACGATCCGCTGCGCATCAATGCCGGCAAGCGCGGGTTCGAGACCTATTGCGTGGCCTGCCACGGCATCGACGGCAAGGGCAACCAGGCCCTTGGCGCGCCGAACCTGACCGACGAGGTCTGGCTGTACGGCAGTTCCGAGGCTACGATCGTCGAGACTATCCTGAACGGCCGCGACAACCAGATGCCGGCCCAGAAGCAGAACCTGACGCCCGAGCAGATCCGCCTGCTGGCGGCCTGGGTCTGGGGCCAGTCCAACCGCTAGCCAGCCGGCCGGCCCCGCGGCGGGGCCGGCCGACCGCCATATCCGATCCATAAGGGCCTGTCACACAGACCAGTCATCCACGGACAGAGGACACCATGCAGAAGGAACCCCCCCAGCAGGCCGCAGCGCAGACGCCGCGCGACGCCCCGGCCTGGCAGCCCGCGCGCAGGATACGCAAGGGCTCGGGGGGCGGGACCTCGCCCCAGGTCGAGAAGGCGCTGGCGGAGGTCCGCTCGAAGATCTACCCACGGTCCGTCCAGGGGCACTTCGCGCGCATCCGCGTGCTGATGGTGTTCCTGACCCAGCTGGTCTTCTACGGCCTGCCCTGGATCGAATGGAGCGGCCGCCAGGCCGTGCTGTTCGACCTGGGCGCGCGCAAGTTCTATCTGTTCGGCATGGTGCTGTGGCCCCAGGACGTGATCTACCTGACGGTGCTGCTGGTGCTGTCGGCCTTCGCGCTGTTCCTGTTCACGGCCATGGCGGGGCGCCTGTTCTGCGGCTACGCTTGTCCGCAGACGGTCTACACCGAACTGTTCATGTGGATCGAGGCCAGGGTCGAGGGCGACCGCCTGGCCCGCATCCGCCTGGACGAACAGCCCTGGAGCGCCCGGAAATTGCGCATCAAGGCCACCAAGCATTTCCTGTGGGTGGCCCTGGCCCTGTGGACGGGCTATACCTTCATCGGCTATTTCGCGCCGATCCGCGAACTGGGCGCGCATCTGGTGGCCTTCGACCTCGGTCCCTGGCAGTGGTTCTGGATGCTGTTCTATGCCTTCGCCACCTGGGGCAACGCCGGGTTCATGCGCGAGGCCGTCTGCAAATACATGTGCCCCTACGCGCGCTTCCAGAGCGTGATGGTGGACGACGACACCTTCGTCGTGACCTACGACCACGTGCGCGGCGAGCCGCGCGGCGGGCGCTCGCGCAAGATCGACCACAAGGAAGCCGGCATGGGCGATTGCGTGGACTGCAGCCTGTGCGTGCAGGTCTGTCCGACCGGCATCGACATCCGCGACGGCCTGCAGTACATGTGCATCGGCTGCGGGGCCTGCGTCGACGCCTGCGACACGGTGATGGACAAGATGGGCTACGAGCGCGGCCTGATCCGCTACACGTCGGGCAACGCCATCACCGAACGGCTGACCCAGCCCCAGGTGCGCCGCCGCATGCTGCGTCCCCGCGTGCTGGCCTATTCGGCCCTGCTGGGGGCCATCGCCATCGCGTTCGTGTTCTCGCTGGCGACGCGCACGACGCTGCGGGTTGACGTGATCCGCGACCGGGGCGCGCTGGGCCGCGAGGTCGCCGGCGGCCTGATCGAGAACGTCTACCGGCTGCAGATCATCAATTCCGACGAAAGCCCGGTCGAGCTGGACCTGCGCGCCACGGGCGTGCCGGGCCTGGTCCTGCGGACCGCCGACCAGGGCGCCTCCCGGGTGCGGGTGGAGGGCTCGGCCAACCGGCTGGTGCCGGTGGTGCTGCGGGCGCCCGCCGACGGGCTCAAGCCGGGGCTGTACGACATCCAGTTCGAGACGACCGGCACGCGGGATTCCGGCGAGGCCGCCTCGGTGATCGAGCAATCCAGCTTCTACGTGCCGAACTGAAAGGAAAACGCCATGACATCGAGAACCCGGGAAACCGAAGAACTGTCCGAAGGGCGGCCCTGGTGGCGGCACCGCTGGCCCTGGCTGCTGATCCTGGGCCCCGCCGTGGCGGTGGTCGGCTGCGTCATCACCATCGTGCTGGCATTCCAGTCCTACGGAGATCAGGCTATCATCGACGGCGGGGCCCGGCAGGGCCTGGTCGTCACCGCCCCAGCGGCTTCGGCGACGCAGCGCTGAGTTCACTGTTCACATATGGGAGACAGGCTTTGCACGCACGCAATCTGATGTGGATCCTGTGGCCGTCCTTTCTCATGGCCGGGGCCGCGAGCGCGGTCGTGTTCGCGCTGGTCGACCCCCTGGACGTCGTGTTCCTGGGATACCTGCAGGCGGGCCGCCTCACGGTCTACACCGTGGGCTTCTTCATCTTCTGGATCATGGCCGCCCTGTCCAGCGCGCTGACGCTGCGCATCGCCCCGCGCGGGGTCGAACTGGACGAATTCGGCGATCCGGTGGAATAAAGAGCCCCCACGCTGCGCAGCCTACGGCCGCTTGCTGCCCCCCAAGGGGGCGCTTTTCGCCTTGGGGCGGCCCGGCGACGAAAAAGGCCCCCACGCTGCGCAGCCTATGGCCGCTTGCATCCACCTCGTGGCCCGCATGCCGCTCAAGGGAGCCTAGCTGCAGTCCGTGCCGGACAGTGCCTGCAGGCCGGCCATGTCCAGGATGTGAACTTCGCGCTGCTGGACCCGGATCAGGCCTTCGCGGGCGAAGCGCGAGAACAGCCGGCTGACGGTCTCCAGGGTCAGGCCCAGGAAATTGCCGATTTCCTCGCGGCTCATGCGCAGGATGAACTCATAGGGCGAATAGCCCAGCACCTGGAGGCGCTGGGACAGGTTCAGCAGGAAGGCCGCCAGGCGCTGTTCCGAGCGCAGGCTGCCCAGCGCCAGCAGCAGCTGGTGGGAACGGCTGATTTCCTTGCTCATCAGGCGGCGCAGCTGGCGCTGCAGCGAAGGCAGCTGGGGCGCCAGCTGGTCCATCTCGTCCAGCCGGATGATGCAGACCTCGGAGTCTTCCAGGGCGATGGCGTGGGAGACCTGCTGATCGTTCATCAGCCCGTCCAGGCCCAGGACCTCGCCGGGCAGCAGGAAGCCGGTGATCTGGACCTGGCCGTTGGCGTCCTCGATCTGGGTCTTGAGCGACCCGGACCGCAGGCCGTAGACGGCCTCGGCGACGTCGCCCTGACGATACAGCGTGCCGCCCTTGGGCAGGCGGAAGCGTTCCTTGATCAGCTCGTCCATCTTGACCACGTCCTGGCGCGTCATGCCCAGCGGCAGGCAGATGGCGTTCAGCATGCAGGTGGAACATCGCGTCGACTCGGGCGCCACAGGAATGCGCCGGGGCGCGTTGGTCCTGCGGATCGGCCCGGAGGAAGGAGGGTCAGCCAGCAAAATAGAACCTGCCAAAAAAATGAGTTTCAGGGAAAGGCCCCTGATCTCGTGAGGGATTATAAGTTCTTTGTCGGGACATTTGGGGTCTGCACTATCCTTTTCCTCGGGTTTGGCGGCGAAACTTGAGATTTGTCGGTTTTTCGAGCGGATTTCCCCACGCATCGAGGGAGGGTGCCGTATAGTGGGTTGACATGGAAAGTATCAGCCTACATTATCCAAACGAAAAATATTTCGTTGTCAAACAAGTGGGGGAAATCATGAAGCTTTTCGGGCGGTTGTTGGGTTGCGTCTTGCTGTGCGCGGCCGGTCTTGGCCTGGCCGGCGCGGCCCGGGCCGATCACGCCGTCGCGCCGGGCGGCGGCCAGGCGGTGACCTACAAGCCGGACGTCACCTTCACGCTGCGCACGTCGATCTCCGGCGGCAAACTGGTGTTCATCGGCGATCGTGGCGGGATCGCGGACGCGGTCAATCCCGACCTGAAGGTGCCCGAAGGGGCGGTGGTGCAGATCAACCTGATCAACAGCGACGGCGCCACGCACGACATCGCGGTGCCTGACTTCCATGCGCATTCGGACCAGATCTCGGGCAAGAACGCGGCCACGGCCATCGTGTTCCGGGCATCGAAGAACGGTACTTTCGAATACCTGTGCACCCTGCCGGGCCACAAGGCGGCGGGGATGGTCGGCAAGCTGATCGTCGGCGAGCCGTCCGAGGAAGCCAAGGTCCAGGCGCCGCAGATCGCGCACGATCCGGCCATCGTCGGAACCCCGGTGGGCAAGCGCGGGCCGCAGAAGGTCACGGTGGACCTGCTGACCACGGAGGTCGAGGGCCGCCTGGGCGACAACAGCACCTACCGGTTCTGGACCTTCAACAACAAGGTGCCGGGACCGTTCATCCGGGTGCGGGTCGGCGACATGGTCACGGTCAACGTGTCCAACGCCAAGGACAGCACGCACATCCACTCCGTGGACTTCCACGCGGTCACCGGGCCGGGCGGCGGGGCCGCCGTGACCCAGGTGCCGCCGGGCCAGACCAAGTCCTTCTCCTTCAAGGCGCTGCACCCCGGCCTGTTCGTCTACCACTGCGCCACGCCGATGGTGGCCCAGCACATCACCAACGGCATGTACGGCATGATCCTGGTCGAACCCGAAGGCGGCCTGCCCAAGGTGGACCGCGAGTTCTACGTCATGCAGGGCGAGCTCTATACCGCACAGGCGCATGGCGCCAGCGGGCTGCAGGAATTCTCGCTGGAGAAACTGCTGGCGGAAAACCCCGAGCACATGATGTTCAACGGCTCGATGGACGCGCTGACCAAGGTCTACAACATGGAATCCCGGGTCGGGGACACGGTGCGGATCTTCTTCGGCGTCGGCGGCCCGAACCTGACCTCCAGCTTCCACGTCATCGGCGAGGTCTTCGACCGCGTCTACGATCAGGCCTCGCTGACCAGCAAGCCCCTGACCGACGTGCAGACCACCCTGGTGCCGCCGGGCGGGGCCACGATGGTGGAATTCAAGACCGACTACCCGGGCCGCTACATGCTGGTGGATCACGCCCTGTCGCGGATGGAAAAAGGCCTGGCCGGCTTCCTGACGGTCAAGGGCAAGGAGGACGCCTCGATCTTCCACAGCGACGAACCGATCGACCCGCATTCGGGACACTGAGCGGGCAGTGGCCGGATTCCGGCCCCGCCGCGAGCGACCGCCCCTGGTTCCGCCAGGGGCGGTTTTTTATTCTTGACCCACATGATTCATGGTCTTATCATTTCAATAGAAATTAATTTTTGAGGATCTTCCATCGCCATGAATACCCAGACGGATGCGCAGCAGGCCTACGACCTGCGGATCCTGCGGGCCTTGCGCCGCATCACCCGGGCCGTGGCCCTGCATTCCCGGCAGTTGTCGGCCTGCAGCCACATCACCGGCCCCCAGCTGGTCTGCCTGCGGACCGTGATCGAAAAGGGGCCGATGACGGCCACGGCCATCAGCCGCGAAGTCCACGTCAGCGCCAGCACGGTCGTCGGCATCCTCGACCGGCTGGAGGACAAGGGCCTGATCGTGCGCGAGCGCGGCCGCGCGGACCGCCGCATCGTGTTCGTCAGCGCGACCGACGCCGGGCGCGATCTGGCGCGGGATACGCCTTCGCCCCTGCAGCAGAAGCTGGCCGAGGCGCTGCAGGCGCTGCCGGAACTGGAACAGGCCACCATCACGTTGTCGCTGGAGCGCGTGGTGGACCTGATCGAATCCGGCACCGGGCTGGCGCCGGCGGCCGACCCCCAGTCCCCCATGCTGGACATTCCGGTGGGCGGCGTGGCGCCCGAATCCGGGCTGGTGGTTTGAGGGCGGCGGAGCCGTTTCCGGATGGCCGGGCGCGGCTGCGCCCGCCGGCCCGCGCGGACGGGCCGGCCCTGCGGGACCTGGTGGCGCGCTGCCCGCCGCTGGACCTGAACTCCGTCTATCTCTATCTGCTCCTGACCGAGCATTTCCCCGACACCTGCATCCTGGCCGAGGATGAGGACGGCCTGCTGGGCATGGTGTCGGGCTACCGCCCCCCGGGCCGGGACGACACGCTGTTCGTCTGGCAGGTGGCGGTGGATCCCCGGGCGCGAGGCCGGGGACTGGGCCTGGACATGCTGCTGGGCCTGCTGGCACGCCGGGCGCGGCATCCGGCGCGCTGGGTCGAGACCACGGTGGGGCCCGGGAACCGGGCCTCCCGAAAGCTGTTTTCCCGGCTGGCCGCCCGACTGGGCGCCCCGCTGGGCGAAACCGCCCTGTTCGACGCCGCGCTGTTCGGCGCGGACGCCCACGAGGCCGAACCGCTACTGCGCATCGGCCCATTCACCCCGCCGGTCCTCGAAGCGGACCGGATCCCATGAACGATGAAAAGGAGGAACCCATGGACTTGAGCATTTTCGACCGGATGGAGTCGGAAGTCAGAGGCTACGTCCGGTCGTTTCCGGTCATTTTCAGCAAGGCGCGCGGCTCGGAGCTGTTTGACGAGGACGGCCGCCGCTATCTCGATTTCTTCAGCGGCGCGGGCACCCTGAACTACGGGCACAACAACCCGATCCTGCGCGAGCGCATGATGGCGTACCTGGAGTCCGATGGCGTGACGCACGGCCTGGACATGGCCACCAGCGCCAAGAAATACTTCATGCAGACGCTGGGCCGGCTGGTGCTCGAGCCGCGCGGCCTGGATTACGTGCTGCAGTTCACCGGCCCCACGGGCACCAACGCGGTCGAGGCGGCGCTGAAGCTCGCGCGCCAGGTCAAGGGCCGCCAGAACGTGATTTCCTTCACGCACGGCTTCCACGGCGTGTCCGGCGGCTCGCTGGCGGCCACGGCCAACCGGAAGTTCCGCAAGGCCGCCGGCGTGGCCCTGGGCAACATCAGCTTCATGCCCTACGACGGCTATTTCGGCCCGGACGTGAACACCATGGCCTACCTGGAGCGCATGCTGGACGACCCCAGCAGCGGCCTGGACCACCCGGCGGCGGTGATCGTCGAGACGGTCCAGGGCGAGGGCGGGGTGAACGTGGCGTCGCAGCGCTGGCTGCGCGAACTGGAGCGCTTGTGCCGGCGCCACGACATGCTGCTGATCGTCGACGACATCCAGGTCGGCTGCGGACGCACCGGCAGCTTCTTCAGCTTCGAGGCGGCGGGGATCTCGCCCGACATCGTCACGCTGTCGAAGTCCCTGTCGGGCTTCGGGCTGCCCATGTCGCTGGTGCTGCTGCGCCGCGAGCTCGACGTCTGGGAACCCGGCGCGCACAGCGGCACCTTTCGCGGCAACAACCTGGCGTTCGTCACGGCGGCCCAGGCGCTGGAGACCTACTGGGCCGACGGCGCGCTGAGCGAGGAAGTCGCGGCCAAGGAACGCCTGGTGCGCGACTGGCTGGAAAACCTGGCGCACAGTTGCCGGGACGCCGGCCTGGGCGTGCGCGGGCGCGGTCTGATCCAGGGGCTGGTCGCGCCGGTGGGCGACGGCCTGGCCGGCCGGATCGCGCGGCGGGCCTTCGAACAGGGGGTGGTGATCGAGACCTCGGGGGCGCACGACGAGGTGCTGAAGGTGCTGCCCGCCCTGACCATTTCGCGCGAGCAGCTGCAGCAGGGGCTGGAGATCGTCGAGCGCAGCGTGGGCGAGGTCCTGGCCGGCGAAGGGTTGCGGCCCAGGGCGCTGAAGGTCGCGGGGGGCGGACGATGATCGTGCGCAACGTCAGGGACGTCATCGGGACCGACCAGGAAATCGTCACGGAGAACTGGACCAGCCGCCGGGTGCTGCTGGCCCGCGACGGCATGGGGTTCTCTTTCCATGAGACCGTGATCTTTCCCGGCACCGAGACGCACATCCATTATTGCAATCACCTGGAGGCCGTCTGGTGCGTCGAGGGCGATGGCGAGATCGAGACCATCGCCGACGGCCGGAAATACGCCTTGGGCCCCGGCGTGGTCTATGCCCTGGACCGGCACGACGAGCACTGGCTGCGCGGCGGCGAGCGGCCGCTGCGGGTGATCTGCGTGTTCAATCCGCCGCTGACGGGCCGCGAGGTCCACGACGCCTCCGGCGTCTATCCGGCGGCGGACGCTGCCTGATTCACTGGGAGTCGATGACGAGATGAAGGATTTCTACGTATCACGGACGGGGCGGGACGCGGCGCTGATCGCGCGCGGCGATCCCGTGGTGTACGACGAGGGCCGCTATGCCGACGCGCTGGACGAGGCGCGGCTGCGGGCCTACGAACAGGACGGCTTCCTGGTCCTGCCAGGCGTGTTCGATGCCGGCGAGGTCGGGGCGCTGCGCCAGGAGGCGCTGGCGCTGGAGCACGATCCGGCGGTGCGCGAAGGCGAGGAGGTCATCCGCGAGCCGGGCGGCACGGCCCTGCGCTCGATCTTCCGGGTGCACGAACTGGGGCGGCGGCTGGCCGACCTGCCGCGCGATCCCCGGCTGCTGGACGTGGCGCGCCAGATCCTCGGGTCCGAGGTCTACATCCACCAGTCGCGGGTGAACATGAAGCCGGCGCTCGATGGCAAGGAGTTCTACTGGCATTCCGACTTCGAGACCTGGCACGTGGAGGACGGGATGCCGGCCATGCGGGCGCTGAGCTGCTCGGTGCTGCTGACGGACAACACCGCCTTCAACGGGCCGCTGACGCTGATTCCGGGCTCGCACCGGCAGTTCGTGGCCTGCGTGGGCGAGACGCCCGAGGATCATTACCGGACCTCGCTGCGCCGTCAGGAAGTGGGCGTGCCGGACCCGGTCAGCCTGCGCCTGCTGGCCGAAAAGGGCGGGCTGCGCGCGGTCACCGCGCCGGCCGGCTCGGTGGTGTTCTTCGATTGCAACACGCTGCACAGTTCGGGCGGCAATCTGTCGCCCTGGCCGCGCAGCAACGTCTTCATGGTCTACAACAGCGTGGAAAACCGCCTGGAGGCGCCGTTCCATGGCATGAAGCCCCGGCCCGAGCACATCGCGGCGCGGCGTTCGGCCGAGCCGCTGACGCCGCTGCGGGTGGCCGCCTAGTTCCGTCCGGCCCGGCCGCCGCGTCCGCCGGCCGCGTGCCTCCGGCCGGCCGCCGCTCAGTTGGCGGCCTGCCGGGTCTCGATGAAGGTCTTCAGGAATTCCCGGGTGCGATCCTCCCGGGGTTCGGTGAACATGACTTCGGGCGGCGCCTGCTCCACCACCACGCCCTTGTCGAAGAAGCACACCCGGTCCGAGATCTGGCGGGCGAATTCCATTTCGTGGGTGACCAGCAGCATGGTCAGGTCGTGCTCCTCGGACAAGCGGCGGATGACGGTCAGCACCTCGCCGACCAGTTCCGGGTCCAGGGCCGAGGTCGGCTCGTCGAACAGCATGATGTTCGGGCGCATTGCCAGCGCGCGGGCGATGGCCACGCGCTGCTGCTGGCCGCCGGACAGCTGGCCGGGGAACTTGTCGGCATGGTCGGTCATGCCGACCAGGTCCAGGTATTCGTGGGCGCGCCGGTCGGCCTCCGCCCTGGACAGGCCCAGCACGTGGACGGGCGATTCGGTGACGTTGCGCCGCACCGTCATGTGGGGAAACAGGTTGAACTGCTGGAACACCATGCCCATTTCCTTGCGCATGGCGCGCAGGTGGGCCTCGCCGGCGGGGACGGGGCGGCCATCGCGGTATTCGTGCCACAGGGGCTTGTCGGCCACGTGGATCAGGCCCTCGTCGATGGTCTCCAGCGTCATCAGGATGCGCAGCACCGTGGACTTGCCCGAGCCCGAGGGGCCGATGATGGTGACTTTCTCGCCCTTGGCCACCTGGAAGTCCAGGTGATCGAGGACGGTGGCGTCGCCGAAGCGCTTGACGACCTGGTCCATGACGATGATGGAGGAGGCCGGATCGGGTGGGTTCGAAGTATCGTTCATCGTTCGTTCAATGCAGCGGAATGCCGCGCTTGGGCAGGCGTTCGTCCAGGATGCGCACGCCGGCGGAGGCGACCAGGGTCAGGATCAGGTACAGCGCGCCCACCAGGGTCAGCGGCACCATGTAGTTGAAGCTGCGGTCGCCGATGATGCGCGCGACGTTGAGCATTTCCAGGATGGACACCACCGACAGCACGGGCACGTCCTTCATGATGGACACGAGGTAGTTGCCCAGGGCCGGGATGATGCGGGGGATCGCCTGGGGCAGGATGATGACCGCGAAGGTGCGCAGGGGAGAGATGTCCAGGGCGCGCGCGGCCTCGGTCTGGCCCCGGGTGATCGACTCCAGGCCGGCGCGGTAGACCTCGGACATGTAGGCGCTGTACTGCACGCCCAGCGCCAGTGCGCCGGTCAGGAAGGCGGGCAGCACCAGGCCGTATTCCGGCAGCACGTAGTACAGGAAGAACAGCTGCACCAGCAGCGGGGTGTCGCGCAGGAATTCCGTGAATACCCGGGCGGGCCAGGAGATCAGCCGGATGCGCACGCCTTTCAGGGCCGCCAGGACCAGGCCCAGGGCGGCGCCGACCACGAAGCCCAGCAGAGTGGCCTCGATCGTGACGACCAGGCCGCGCAGCAGGATGGGCAGGATCGACCAGGCGAACACCCAGTCGTTGGCGGTGTTCCACTCGATGCCGAACAGCATTCAGGCCCCCTTGGCGCGCCAGCGCCCGACATGGGTTTCCAGGAGACGCATCAGGCCGGCCAGCACCAGCGCCATGCCGAAATACATGAGCAGCAGCAGCGTATAGACCCCGACGCTGTCCTGGGTGAAGTTGCGCACGCGCTCGGCCTGGAAGGCCAGGTCGCCCAGGCCGATCAGCGACACCAGGGCCGTGTCCTTCAGGTTCTGCACGGCCAGGTTGCAGAAACTGGGCATCATTTCCGGGACGGCCTGCGGGATGGCGATGCGCCACAGCGTCTGGCGCGGCGTGAAGTCCAGCGCCTTGGCCGCCTCGTGCTGGCTGCGCGGCACGGCCTGGATCGCGCCGCGCACGACCTCGGCGCCATAGGCGCCGATATTCAGGCTCAGGGCCAGCGTGCCCGCCACGACCGGAGGCAGGCGCAGGTCCATGCCCAGGGCCTGCCCCAGCACCGGCAGGGCGAAGAACAGCCAGAACAGCTGCACCAGCAGCGACGTGCCCCGGAAGATCTCGATCAGGGCGATCGAGGCCCAGCGGCAGGGCAGGGACCGCGACAGGCGGCCGATGCCGAACAGGAAGGAAAACATGGCCCCCAGGAGGGTGGAATACAGGGCGAGCCGGATCGTGACCCAGGCGCCCTGCATCAGGGGGTTCAGATAGGACAGCCAGTCCATGCCGGTCGCGGACCCGCCTTACTTGGCGGCGCAGAGCTGCGCCGTGGAACGCTCGAAGGATTGGGAGGCGTCCTCGGCGGAAAAACCGTAGCCGCTCATGATCTTCTTCCAGTCGTCGGTCTTCTTGAACTTCGCCAGTTCCCGGTTCACGGCGTCGCGCAGCGCGCCGGAGTTCTTGGAGAAGGCGAAGCCGCCCCAGCTGCGCACGGGCTGGCCGTCCACCACCGGATCCTTGAAGTCGCCGGCGGCCTCGGCCTTGCCCTTGCTCTTGGCGGCCAGTTCGCCGACGGTCAGGCTGGTGGCGGCGTAGCCGTCCGCGCGCCCGGTGGTCACGGTGGAGATCGCGTCCGCGTTGTTGGCGATGGTGACGATCCGGTCGGCGGGGACTTTCAAGGCCTGGAGGATTTCCAGCTGGTCGGCGCCGGCCATGACGGCGATCTTGCCGTCCGAGGTGGCGAAGCTTTCGTAGCCGTGGAGGTTCTTCGGATTGCCCTTGGCGACCAGCAGGCCTTCGCCGTAGGAGCTGTTCGGCTCGGAATAGAGCACCTGCTCGCAGCGTTGCGGCAGGATGGCCATTTCCGCGGCGACCATGTCGTAGCGGTCGGCCTGCAGGCCCGGGATCAGGGAGCCGAACGCCGTGGTGGTCCATTCGATCTTGCCGATGCCCAGGGCCTTGGCGATGTGCTTGGCCACGTCCGGTCCCACGCCCTTGGCCTCGCCGCTCAGGTCCATGTAGCCGTAGGGGATCTCGTTGGCGACGGCCACCCGCAGCGTGCCGCGATCGCGGATGGCATCGAGGTCGGCGGCCTGCGCGGCGGCGCCCAGACCCAGGACGCACGCGGCGGCCGCGGCCAGCCGCCGGGGAGTCAGTGCGGAGTGTTTCAGTGCGGATTTCATGGATGGCCTCCTGGATGTATATGTATGAAATGATCTCTAGACGAACGATCCATTATAGAATGATTCGTGTGCTAATCAATTCATGCGGAATGTTCTATCCGGAAAGGATCGGACGGCGCCGGGCATCGCCCGGGCACGGAAAATACTTCGGGAGTCATCGGAGCAATTTTCTTGCCGTCGGGAATGGGGCGCGTGCTAGGATTCACCCATCATTTCCGGCGAAGCATTCCGTTCGCATGGAAACGGCTGGGGGAGCGTAGAAAATCCTTCGGGCGCGGGAAGTCCGGCGGACCACGCTGAGGCAACTTTCTTGCCCCGAGGGCGAGGGTTGTGCTAGGATCTACCAATGCACTCGATTCCTTATTTTTTCTACTTTTTTACGTTTCCGAAACCGCTGGTGGAGGAAGGGAATCGCTGTACAAAAAGGTAGACCACACATTCCCGAAAAAGCCGCCGGCGCTGCCAGGCGGCTTTTTTGTTGCCGCCCCCGCATCCGGCCCATGAATGGAGCATGACCGTGTCACACAATACCGACGATACCCGCATCCGAGAAATCCGCGAGCTGGCCCCGCCCGCCCACGTGATGCGTGAATTTCCCTGCACGGCGGACATTTCCCGCACGGTCCACGATGCGCGGCGCGCCATCCACGACGTCCTGTACGGCGCGGACGACCGGCTGGTGGTCGTCGTCGGCCCGTGTTCCATCCACGACACCCAGGCGGCCATGGAATACGCCCGCCGCCTGGCGCCGCAGCGCGAGCGCCTGGGCGCGGACCTGGAAATCGTCATGCGGGTGTACTTCGAGAAGCCCCGCACCACGGTGGGCTGGAAGGGCCTGATCAACGATCCGGGCCTGGACGGCAGTTTCGACATCAACCAGGGGCTGCGCACCGCGCGCGAACTGCTGATCGACATCAACGCCCTGGGCCTGCCGGCCGGTACCGAGTTCCTGGACATGATCACGCCGCAGTACATCGCCGACCTGGTGTCCTGGGGCGCCATCGGGGCCCGCACCACGGAAAGCCAGGTGCACCGCGAACTGGCCTCGGGGCTGTCCTGCCCGGTGGGCTTCAAGAACGGCACCGACGGCAATACGCGCATCGCCATCGACGCGATCAAGGCCTCGTCGCAGCCGCACTACTTCCTGTCGGTCACCAAGGGCGGGCATTCCGCCATCGTGTCCACGCGCGGCAACGAGGATTGCCACGTGATCCTGCGCGGCGGCAAGGCGCCCAACTACCAGGCCGAACATGTCCAGGCGGCGGCCGAGGCCCTGGAAAAGGCCCACATGCGTCCGCGTGTCATGGTGGACGCCAGCCATGCCAACAGCAGCAAGGACTACACCCGCCAGCCCCTGGTGATCGAGGACGTCTGCGCCCAGGTCGAGGCCGGCGACGCGCGCCTGTTCGGCGTGATGGTCGAAAGCCATCTGGTGGGCGGGCGCCAGGATCTGGTGCCGGGCAAACCTCTGGTGTATGGTCAAAGCATCACGGACGGCTGCGTGGACTGGGACACGACGGTGGCCGTGCTCGACCGCCTGGCCGCGGCCGTGCGGGCGCGCCGCCAGTCGGCCCGTGCCGCGGATGAGGCGGTCGGCAGCGCCGCCTGACGCGCATCGCCCGCGATCCCGCGGGCCCACGGATTTTCGAAAACACAGGATCGGACATGGATACCTTGCATATCGTCCAGCAGGCCCGGCCGTTGCCGGATGGCTTCCTGGCGGCGCTGCGCGAGCGCTTCGGCGAACGCTGTTCCACGGCGCAGGCGGTGCGCGAACATCACGGCCGTGACGAATCCCCGTATCCGGCCATGCCGCCCGACGCGGTGGTCTTCGCCCGGGACGTGGACGAGGTCGCCTGGGTGGCGCGCCATTGCCACGACCACGGCGTCGCCCTGATCCCCTACGGCGCGGGCTCGTCCCTGGAAGGCCACCTGCTGGCGGTCCAGGGCGGGGTGTGCCTGGACCTGTCGGGCATGAACCGGATCGTGGCCGTGCACGCCGAGGACTTCACGGCCACGGTCCAGGCCGGCGTGACCCGCAAGCAGCTCAACGAGTCCCTGCGGGAGACCGGCCTGTTCTTCCCGATCGACCCGGGGGCCGACGCCAGCCTGGGCGGGATGGCGGCTACCCGCGCCTCCGGCACCAACGCCGTGCGCTACGGCACCATGCGCGAGAACGTCATGTCGCTGAAGGTCGTCACGGCCGATGGGCGGGTGATCGAGACCGCCAGCCGGGCGCGCAAGTCCTCGGCGGGCTACGACCTGACCCGCCTGTTCGTGGGCAGCGAGGGCACCCTGGGCATCATCGTCGAAGTGACCGTGCGCCTGTATCCCCAGCCCGAGGCCGTGTCCGCCGCGATCTGCAATTTCCCGGACCTGGGCGCCGCCGTGGACAGCGTGATCGAGGTCATCCAGACGGGCGTGCCGGTGGCCCGGATCGAGTTCATGGATGCGCACGCGGTGCGCGCCACCAACCGCTACAGCCACCTGAGCCTGCGCGAATCGCCGCTGCTGCTGTTCGAATTCCACGGCAGTCCGGCCTCGGTGCGCGAGCAGGCCGAATCGGTGCAGGCCATCGCGCGCGAGCACGGCGGCCAGGACTTCGAATGGGCCGACCGCCCCGAGGACCGCAGCCGCCTGTGGACGGCGCGGCACAACGCTTATTTCGCCGGCCTGCAGCTGCGTCCCGGCTGCCGTTCCAGCACGACCGACGTGTGCGTGCCGATCTCCCGTCTGGCCGAATGCGTGGGTGAAACCGCGCGCGAACTGGACCAGGCCAGTTTCCCCTATACGATCGTGGGCCACGTGGGCGACGGCAACTTCCACGTCCTGATGCTGCTGGATCCCGACGATCCGGACGAATGGGCCGAATCCGAGCGACTGAACCAGCGCCTGGTGGCGCGCGCCATCGCCATGCAGGGTACCTGCACCGGCGAGCACGGGGTCGGCCTGCACAAGCAGGCCTTCATGCGGGCCGAGCACGGCCAGGACGCCCTGGACGTGATGGCGGCGCTGAAGGCCGCGCTGGATCCGCGCAACGTGCTCAACCCCGGCAAGATCCTGCCGCCGGCGACCGCCTGAAGGACCTCCATGGACATCGCAAGCTCCGCGGACGAACGGCACGCCACCGTGCCCGATTTTCCCGGTTTCCTCGCCCGCATCGCGCGGGACGTGCCGGCGCACTGCATCCTCACCCGGCCGGACCAGACGCGCGTCTACGAATGCGACGGGCTGGCCCTGTACCGCGAACTGCCCCCCGTCGTGGCGCTGCCCGAGAACGAGGCCCAGGTCGTCGCCATCCTCAAGGCCTGCCACGAACACAACGTGCCGGTGGTGCCGCGCGGCACGGGCACCGGGCTGTCGGGCGGCGCCACGCCGCACCCCCAGGGGGTGGTCGTGGGCCTGGCCAAGCTCAACCGCATCCTGCGCCTGGATCCCGAGACCTGCGTGGCCGTGGTCGGCCCGGGCGTGCGCAACCTGGCGATCTCCGAGGCCGCCGCGCCCCATGGCCTGTACTACGCGCCGGATCCGTCCAGCCAGATCGCCTGTTCCATTGGCGGCAACGTGGCGGAAAACTCGGGCGGCGTGCACTGCCTGAAATACGGCCTGACGGTGCACAATGTCCTGCGCGTGCGCGTGGTCACGATCGAGGGCGAGATCGTCGAACTCGGCGGCGAGGCGCCGGATGCCCCGGGGCTGAACCTGCTGCAAGCCTTCATCGGCTCCGAGGGCATGCTCGGCCTGGTCACCGAGGTCACGGTGCGGCTGATCCCGCGCCCGCGGCTGGCGCGGGTGGTCATGGCCAGCTTTCCCGGCGTCGAGCAGGCGGGCGAGGGCGTCACGCGCATCATCGCGGACGGCATCATCCCGGCCGGGCTGGAACTGATGGACAAGCGCGCGGTGCACATGGTCGAGCCCTTCGTGAAGGCCGGCTACGACCTGGAGGCCGAGGCCATCCTGCTGTGCGAATCGGACGGCACGCCCGACGAGGTCGCCGAGGAGATCGCCCGCGTCGAGGCCCTGCTGCGCGAGGCCGGCGCCACCCGCCTGCAGACGTCCGCGTCCGAAGAGGAACGCCTGAAATTCTGGGCCGGGCGCAAGAACGCCTTTCCCGCGGCCGGGCGCATCTCGCCCGACTATTACTGCATGGACGGCACCATCCCGCGCCGCCATCTGGGCAAGGTCCTGGCGGCCATCGCCGCGATGGAAACCCGGTTTGGCCTGCGCTGCTCGAACGTGTTCCATGCCGGGGACGGCAATCTGCATCCCCTGATCCTGTTCGACGCCAACCAGCCCGACGAGGTCGAGCGCGCCGAGGCCTTCGGCGCCGCCATCCTGGAATTGTGCGTCCAGGTGGGCGGCACCATCACCGGCGAGCACGGCGTGGGCCTGGAAAAGATCAACCAGATGTGCTCGCAGTTCACCCGCGACGAACTGGACGCTTTCTCGGCGGTCAAGCGCGCCTTCGATCCCTACGGGCTGCTCAATCCGCTCAAGCTCATCCCGACGCTGGTGCGCTGCGCGGAATACGGCAAGATGCACGTCCACCAGGGCGACATCCGCTTCCCCGACATTCCCCGATTCTAGGATCCGCTTCCCATGGAATTCGTATTGTCCGAACTCTGCGAGCAGGTCGTGACCGCTCGCGCGGCCCAGCGCCCGCTCCTGATCCGGGGCGGCGGCACGCGGCTCTTCTACGGCGGCCCGCTGCCGCCGGAGGGCGCCGCGTCCTGGCTGGATCTGTCGGCCTACCATGGCGTGGTGAGCTACGAGCCGTCCGAACTGGTGCTGACCGCGCGGGCCGGCACGCCGCTGGCCGACATCGAGGCGCTGCTGGCGTCGCGGGACCAGATGCTGGCCTTCGAGCCGCCGCGCTTCGGCGCCGCCGGCACCCTGGGGGGCTGCGTGGCCTCGGGCCTGTCCGGCCCGCGCCGCATGGCCGCCGGCTCGCTGGCCGATTTCGTGCTCGGCACGCGCCTGCTGAGCGCCGACGGCAACGTGCTGCGCTTCGGCGGCGAGGTCATGAAGAACGTCGCCGGCTACGACGTCTCGCGCCTGCTGGCGGGTTCCCTGGGCGTCCTGGGGGCGCTGGTGGAAGTCTCGCTCAAGGTCGTCCCCCGGCCGCGCCGCGAGGCCACCTGTGTCCTGGCGCTGGACGAGTCCTCCGCCCTGGACCGGTGCCTGCGCTGGCGGTCGCGGCCGCTGCCGGTGTCGGCGACGGCCTGGGTGGCCGACGCCTCGGGCGACGGCGGGAAGCTGTCGGTGCGCCTGTCGGGCAACGAGTCGGCCGTGCGCCAGGGCCTGGCCGAAATCGGCGGGGAACACCTGCCGGACGAGGCCGCCGACGCTTTCTGGCTGGGCTTGCGCGACCAGACCCATGCGTTCTTCCGCCAGCGGCCCCTGTGGCGCGTCGTCCTGCCCGCCGGCACCCCCGCGCTGGGCCTCGCGCCCGTGCTGCACGAGTGGGGCGGCGGCCTGCGCTGGCTGGCCGGTTCCCACGATGCGGCGGCGCTGCGCGACCGGGTCCGGGCGCTGGGCGGTTCCGCCTGCCTGTACCGGCGCGAGGGCGCGCCCGCCGACGTGCCCGCCTTCCATCCCCTGGCCGACGGCGTCCTGCAGATCCACCGGCGGCTGAAGCGCGAATTCGATCCCGCCGGGATTTTCAATGCCCATCGGCTGTACCCGGAACTCTGAGGACCCACCATGCAGACACAACTCGCGGAATGGGCGCGCGATACCGATTTCGGCCGGGACGCCGATGAAATCCTGCGCCGCTGCGTGCATTGCGGCTTTTGCCTGGCGACCTGTCCGACCTACCAGATCCTGGGCGACGAACTCGACAGCCCGCGCGGGCGCATTTACCAGATCAAGCAGGTCCTGGAAGGCGCCGAGCCGACCTTCGTCACCCAGCAGCACCTGGACCGTTGCCTGACCTGCCGCAATTGCGAGACCACCTGTCCTTCGGGCGTCCAGTACGGCGCCCTGGTGGACATCGGCCGCCAGATCGTCAGCGAGCGCGTGCGCCGGCCGCTGCGCGAACGCCTGGTGCGCGGGGCCTTGCGCCGCCTGATGGGCTCGCGCTGGTTCGGTCCTCTGTACCGGATCGGCGGCTGGGTGCGGCCGGCGCTGCCCGCCGTGCTGCGCGCGAAGATCGCGCAGCCCCGCCCGGCGGGGCCGTTGCCGGCCGATCCGGGCCGCCATGCGCGCCAGGTGCTGATGCTGGCCAACTGCGTGCAGCCCGCCATGATGCCGTCCATCGACGCGGCCACGCTGCGCGTGCTGGACGCGGTCGGCGTGGGCACGCGCATCGCCGCCGGATCGGGCTGTTGCGGCGCCATCAATTTCCACCTGGACGCCCAGGAAGCCGGACGCGACCAGATGCGCGCCAACGTGGACGCCTGGCTGCCGCTGCTGGAATCCGGAGAGGTCGAGGCCGTGATCGTCAATGCCTCGGGCTGCGGCGGCATGATCAAGGACTACGCCCATCACCTGAAGCACGACCCGGCCTACGCCGAGCGCGCCGCGCGCCTGATGCCCTACGTCAAGGACATCGCGGAATTCCTCGCGCCCATGGCGGCCGAGGTCAGGTCGAAGATGCGCCGCGCGCCGGGCCGCAGCGCCTTCCATCCGCCCTGCACGCTGCAGCACTGGCAAGGCCTGCGCGCCGTCACCGAGCGGCTGCTGGCCGACCTGGGCTTCGATCTTCAGGCCTTCGGCGAATCGCACCTGTGCTGCGGTTCGGCGGGCACCTATTCGATCACCCAGCCGGTGCTGTCCAAATCCCTGCGCGAGCGCAAGCTGCTGGCGATCCAGGCCACGCTGCCCGAGACCATCGTGTCCTCGAACGTCGGCTGCATCTGCCATCTCCAGGGCGGCACCGACACGCCGGTGCGCCACTGGATCGAAACCGTGGACGAGGCCCTCCATGACTGACCGGCCCGCGCGCGGCGCCCGGGTCGTCATCGGCATGTCGGGCGGCGTGGATTCCTCGGTGTCGGCCTGGCTGCTCAAGCGGCAGGGCTACGAGGTGGTCGGCCTGTTCATGAAGAACTGGGAGGACGACGACGACAGCGAATACTGCTCGTCGCGCCAGGACTGGCTGGACGCCGCCAGCGTGGCCGACGTGGTGGGCGTGGACATCGAGGCGGTCAATTTCGCCGCCGAGTACAAGGACCGGGTGTTCGCGGAATTCCTGCGGGAATATTCCGCCGGCCGCACGCCCAATCCGGACGTGCTGTGCAACGCCGAAATCAAGTTCAAGGCCTTCCTGGACCACGCCATGGGACTGGGCGCCGACTACATCGCCACCGGCCACTACGCCCGGGTGCGCCGCGTCGATACGGCCGCCGGGCCGCGCAGCCAGCTGCTGAAGGCCCTGGACGGCTCCAAGGACCAGAGCTATTTCCTGCACCGCCTGAACCAGGACCAGCTGGCGCGCACCCTGTTTCCCCTGGGCGAACTGCCCAAGACCGAGGTCCGCCGCATCGCGCGCGAGATCGGCCTGCCCAACGCGGCGAAAAAGGATTCCACGGGCATCTGCTTCATCGGCGAGCGGCCGTTCCGCGAATTCCTGAACCGCTATCTGCCCACCAAGCCGGGGCCGATGCTGACCCCCGAGGGGCGGGAGATCGGCCGCCACCAGGGTCTGGCCTTCCATACCCTGGGCCAGCGCAAGGGCCTGGGCATCGGCGGGGTGCGCGGCGCCCAGCGCGAGGACGGCACGGCCGATGCCTGGTACGCGGCGCGCAAGGACCTGGCGAACAACGTCCTGTACGTCGTCCAGGGCCACGACCACCCCTGGCTGCTCAGCGAACGCCTGCGCGCCCAGGACGCCAGCTGGATTTCGGGCGAACCGCCGGCGCCCGGCGCCTACGCCGCCAAGACCCGCTACCGGCAGGCCGACGCCGCCTGCGTCCTGGAAGCGGAAAAGGGCGCGGACTTCGCGCTGCGCTTCGCCGAGCCCCAGTGGGCCGTGACCCCGGGCCAGTCGGCCGTGCTGTACGACGGCGACGTCTGCCTGGGCGGCGGGATCATCGTCTGATGCGCCGGTCGGCCGGTCTTCCGGACCGGTCCCCGATCCATGCGGGCGCGGACGATCAGACCGGCATGCCGCCCCCGGGGAAACCGCCTGGCGCGCTCTGTGCCACACCGTCGGTCAGCGGGCCGCCCTCGCTGGCCGCGTCGATGCGGGCGCGCCAGTGGCCGGTCACATCGGCGAATTGCTCGATCCAGCCGGTCAACGCCTCGAGATCGAGCGTGGCGCGCGGGCGGCGGTCGGCCAGGAAGACGCGGCCGGTGTAGAAATCGGCGCTGAACGTGGCGCCCCGGGTGCCCGACCAGAACAGGTTGGCGGCCAGCAGCATGCTGTAGATGGCGTCGCGGCGGTCGGGTTCGATTTCCTGCAGGCGCGCGAACAGCACCACGGCGTCGCCCTCGGTTTCGTACTGGATGTGGATGTCGATCTCGTCGATCTTCAGGCCCACGTAGCCGTCGTCGCCGGCCGAGAGGCCGGCCGCGCCCAGCGACTGGCCCAGTTCGGCGACGAGCGCCTGGAACGCGGAAAGAGACATGTTCACTGCTCCTGTGGATACGTCGTGAATGCGGTGCGTGCATGCATGCGGGCGTGCGGCCTCAGGCCTTGGCGAACTTGCCCAGGCCGCTGAGGTATTGCCGCACCTCGGGGTCGGGGATGCGCCGCTTGAGGTGGCCGGCTTCCTTGCTGCCCATCAGGCCGGTGTTCCATTGCTGGTTCTCCAACTGGCCCGAACTGGAGCTGACGGTGTAGTAGACGCCCCGGTCGTCGCCCACCAGATCCTGGTTGGGGTCCATGTCGCCGCCCATGTCGCGCAGGATGAGCTTGGACTTGACCTCGACGTCGGTGACGCCGCCGCGGTCCTTGTCGCTCTTGCAGCCCTTGGACATGGTGCCGCCCAGGTCGGTGGCGCCGACGAAGTCCAGGCATTGCTCGGCCAGGCCCTGCAGCACGAGGATCTCGCGGCCCATCTTGGCGGGGTCGCCCTTGCCCGAACGGAAATCCTCCGAGTTGAACATCAGGCGCACCAGGTCGGTCTGGTCGCGCAGCTTCGCCATGAGCACTTCGGCCTGCTGGATGTCCTTCTGGTTCCGCGTGTCCTGACTGGATTGGGACAGGCTTCTGATCTCGCCGCTCTTTTTGTGCTTCATGGCGGTGATGAACTCGCCGCGTTCCCGCATCCGCGCGCCGTGAAAGGAGTCGAGCCGGTCGTAGACGTCGCCGATGAAACCGCCGGGACGCGCGCCCACCGAGCCCACGCCGCCGTCCTTGGTGTTGCCGAGGTCGCCCACGAACTTCACCATGTTCTCGCGGTTGTGCTCGTAGACGTTGTCCCACACCCGCATGATCTTTTCGCGCCCGCCGGTCGAGATGGCGTTGATGCCGAAGGAGAAGGTGATGGGGTCGACGTCCACCCTGACCTCGGTCGATTCCTTTCCCCCGTCTTCACCCGTGTGGAACAGCCGCAGGTCCTTTTCGCCGGCGTTGTTCTCGAAGGCGCGGAACTGGTTGAAGGTGAAGTCCTTTTCGCGGTAGGCCTTGGGGCCGACGCCGTTGCGCAGGCTGTCGGGCGAGATCAGGTTGACGCTGACGTGCACCAGCCTGGGCGGCGGCGCGTCGTCGTCGCGGTCCTCGCGCAGCAGCTCGGTCCTGAGGCGGTCGTTGGTCGACAGGGCCACCTCGAGCACTTCCTTGGCGCCCTTGTCGTTGGCTTCCTGGCGTTTGACCGGGTCTTCGACGTTCCACATGTCGAGCACGCCGTGGCCGATCAGGGTGGTCATGGTCTTGCCGCCGGGGTCCTTCAGCAGGCTGATCTTCAGGTTGCGCGCATGGTCTTCGCTGTCGGTGACGCCCGCGCTGGTGCCGTAGCCGTTTTTCGGCGCCAGGCCGGGATGCAGGTTGCCCGCCGGAATGAGCTCGCTCTTGTAGACGCGCTGCACGCCGTCGCGCATGACGACCATGTTGCGCTGCAAGGGCTGCCAGCCGTCCAGGTTGGACAGGGCCGTGGACTCGGCCTTGGCGAAGGCGCTCTTGGACAGCGCGCGCTCGAACTCGCGCTTGGGCAGGACGCCCTTCAGGAGATCGCCCAGGTCCTTGCGCATGGCCTTCCTGTGTTCCACGATGGGGTGCTCGTTCAGCCCCATGTCCTTGTGCTTGCCGGGCGCGGGGATCGACCGCAGGTTGTCGTAGTCGCTGTCCTCGTATGCCTGGGTGAGCTGGTCGACCCTGTCGCGCCAGATGGCCCGCACTTCGGCGAAGGCGTTGTCCTGCTCTTCGGTCAGGACCAGTTCGCCGCTGTCGATCCGGTCGGAAATCTCGTCGAGCAGCGCCTGTCCCGTCCGCGCGCCGATCAGGTCGTCGAGCTTGAGCGCGCGGTCCGACAGGGGATGGGTCATGGCCAGGTCCGTGATGTGCTCGCTCTTGTTCTGGAGCAGCTGGATCTGCTTGTCGAGATCCAGGTCCAGGGCATCGAGCACGAGGAGCTGGCCCTGCGTCTTCTCGATCTTCGTGTCGAGCGCCTTGAGCTGCGCCTCGAGCGACAGCACCAGGGGATCGGCCAGGCCGGTCTCGATCCGCGCGATTTCGTCGATGATGTCCGGATCCGTCAGCTTGCCCGCCTCGATGCGCCGCTTGATCTGTTCGATCTGCTGCTCGGGCGTGGGCACGGTGCCGAACGGCCAATTGATCATGTCCCGGCGCCGACCCTGTTCCGCCAGGCTCTTGTTGATTCCTTTCTCGAGCGTGTCGAGCCGATCGATCAGGTCCGAGGTCGCTTCTTCCAGCCTGGCCTCCAGCGCGAACTTGTCCTTCACCATGGGCTCGTAGCCCTTGTGCAGCACTTCGCGCTGCAGGTCGAGGTCGGACTTCATGCCGCGCAGCCGTTCGGCGTGGCCGTCCACCTGGGTCTTCAGGTCCTTCAGCTCGTCGAGGCTCCAGGCGGTCTTGCCGAGCAGGCGGCTGGACTCGTTCAGGTCGGGCAGCGCGCCCTCGAGCACGGGGTAGTCCTTGCCGATGCCGCCCTTGTCGCGCGACAGGTCGTCGAGCAGGGTGCGGGGGTCCAGCGGCACCTGGCTCAGCGCCTTGAGGGAGCCGGAATCCAGCGGCAGCCTGCCGCCCTTGTGGCGGTTTTCCGGGTCGGCGTTCTTCACCAGGGCGCTCAGGCCCGGGAAGCGCTCGCGGCACTGGCCGGCGCGTTGTTTCCGATGCTCGTCGTCGACCTTGTCGAGCAGGCCCCTGATGTCGTCGTCGGACATTGCCTTGGCGCCGAAATCCGGATGGGACTGCACGGCGCGGTAATAGGCGCGGAACAGGTCGCGGTTTTCCCGGGTGGGGTGGATGCCGCGTTCGTCCAGCACGTCGCGCAGCGTGTTTTCGTTCCTGTCGACCTTGTCCAGCCGCAGCTCCTGCGCCTTGTCGAGGATCTTGCCGACCAGGCGGTTGGTCAGGGGCCGGTCGTTCTCCAGCCAGTCGTCGGGCAGGCGGGCGGCCTGCAGGGCGCGCCGGGCGCCTTCCTCGCCCTCGGTCTTGGCGAGCAGATTGAAGAATTCCTGCTTGACCGCCTGGCGGCCCTCGATCTTCTGCTGGTGCAGCAGCGGCTGCCGGTCGCCGCCGACGTGGCTGTTCCACCAGCCCTGCAGGCGCGCCGTCAGGCGCGACACGCCGCTCTTGCGCAGCCCGCTGTCGTCGTCGGTGAATTTGATTTCGCGCTCGATCGAGCCCGTGCCCACCTGCCGGAAGCCGTCCAACCCCAAAGCCATGTCGTTCTCCTGTCCTCTGGCCGTCCGGCCGTGCTTGCCCATGGGTGGCGCCGGTGGATCAAAAGTTCCGTTTCGGTGTGTGCGGAGGCCGGAACGCAAAAAGGCCAGTTCCGAAGAACTGGCCTTTTGTATTCCTGGTGGGCTGTGAGTGACTCGAACACTCGACCGACGGATTAAGAGTCCGCTGCTCTACCAACTGAGCTAACAGCCCGTCGCAATGATTTTGCGAAGAACGAAACTATACATCATTTTTCGGGGCCGTGCAAAATTCAGCCCCGAAAAAGGGCGTCGAACGGGGCCTACACCGCCGCCGCCAGCCGGGCCGCCAGGCCGACGTAGCCGCGCGGCGTCATCGCCAGCAGCCGCGCCTTGGGTTCGGCGGGCAGGTCCAGGCCGGCGATGAATTCCCGCAGGGCCTGCTCGGTGATGCCCTTGCCGCGCGTCAGGGCCTTGAGCTGTTCATAGGGCTGCGGCAGGCCGTGGCGGCGCATCACCGTCTGCACGGGCTCGGCCAGGATTTCCCAGCAGGCGTCGATGTCGGCGTCGATGGCGGCGGGGTTCAGTTCCAGCTTGCCCAGGCCGCGCAGGCAGGCGTCGTAGGCGATCAGGCCGTAGCCCAGCGCCACGCCCAGGTTGCGCAGCACGGTGGAGTCCGTCAGGTCGCGCTGCCAGCGCGACACCGGCAGCTTTTCCGACAGGTGGCGCAGCATGGCGTTGGCCAGGCCGAGGTTGCCTTCGGAGTTTTCGAAGTCGATCGGGTTGACCTTGTGCGGCATGGTGGACGAGCCGACCTCGCCGTCCTTCAGGCGCTGCTTGAAGTACCCCAGGGAAATATAGCCCCAGACGTCGCGGTTCAGGTCCAGCAGGATGGTGTTGGCGCGGGCGATCGCGTCGAACAGGGCCGCCATCCAGTCGTGCGGTTCGATCTGGATCGAATAGGGGTTCTGGGTCAGCCCCAGGCCGCCCAGGACGCCGCCGGAGAACGCGGGCCAGTCGACTTCGGGGTAGGCCGCCAGGTGGGCGTTGTAGTTGCCGGTGGCGCCGTTCATCTTGGCCAGGGGCTGCACGGCGCGGATCGCGTCCAGGGCGCGTTCCAGGCGGGCGACCACGTTGGCGAATTCCTTGCCCATGGTGCTGGGCGTGGCCGGCTGGCCGTGCGTGCGCGACAGCAGCGGCTGGTCGGCGTGCCGGTGCGCCAGTTCGCGCAGGCGGGCGGCGACGGATTCCAGCGCCGGCACCACGCACAGCGTGCGCGCCCGGCCCAGCATCAGGGCGTGCGAGGTGTTGTTGATGTCCTCGGAGGTGCAGGCGAAGTGGATGAATTCCGCCGCGCGGGACAGTTCGGCGTCGTCGGCCACCTGTTCCTTGAGCCAGTATTCGACCGCCTTCACGTCGTGGTTGGTGGTGCGTTCGATGGCCTTGATGCGGGCCGCGTCGGCCTCGGAGAAGTCCCGGACCAGGGCCTGCAGCCGTGCGCGGGCCGCCGCCGAAAAGGCGGGCAGCTCGGGCAGCCCGGCATCGGCCAGGCCGATCAGCCAGGCGATTTCGACTTCGACCCGGTGGGCCATGAAGCCGGCTTCGGACAGATAGGGCCGCAGGGCGTCGGCCTTGGCCGCGTAGCGCCCATCCAGGGGCGACAGCGCGTTCAACGCGCTGAGGGAAGGATCGATTTGCATGCCCGGATTTTAGCATCCGCCCGTCCGCGCCTCCGGTCGGGGCGGATATACCACACCCCGCCGATGGCGCTTGGTAAAAAAAGGTCAAAACGCCGCCGGCACCCCGGTCCGGAGGACCCGTCCTGCTATACTTTTCGAGCCCTGGACTATCCTGTTTCCACATGAAATTGATCGGTTCCCTGACCAGCCCCTACGTCCGCAAGGTCCGTATCGTGCTGGCCGAGAAAAAGCTCGACTACGAGCTGATCCTCGACGACCCCTGGGGGCCCGCGACCCACGTCACGGCGCACAACCCCCTGGGCAAGGTGCCCTGTCTGATCATGGACGAGAACGGCGCGCTGTTCGATTCGCGCGTCATCGTGGAATACCTGGACACGCTCTCGCCGGTCGGCCGGCTGATCCCGCCGCCGGGGCGCGAACGCGTGGAAGTCAAGCGCTGGGAAGCCGTCGCCGACGGCGTCATGGACGCCGCCGCGTCCGCCTTCATGGAAACCCACCGTCGTCCCGAACCTCAGCGCAATCCCGACTGGGTCGCCCGCCAGCACCAGAAGATCCGCGCCGGGCTGGACTACATGGACCAGCTGCTGGGCGAACAGTCCTATTGCATGGGCGTCAACCTGTGCCTGGCCGACATCGCCGTGGGCGCGGCCCTGGGTTACCTGGACCTGCGCTTTCCCGATCTGGGCTGGCGCGCCGACCACGCCCATCTGGCCCGCCTGGCCGACAAGCTCGACGCGCGGCCGTCCTTCGCCACGACCCGGCCGCCCGCCGCCTGAATGGCGCATTCCGGCGCCGGCCGATCCGGGCCCGTATCCCATGCCCGCATCCGATCGTCCCGGAAATAGGCGGTGACAAAATCGCGGGTCGCCGCGCCGCCGCGGCCCCGGCCCGCCCGCGGGAACCTGTTATAAAAACGGCAGGCGCGTTCCAGTGGAAGGAGGAGACATGTCCGGTCGAATCGTGATCCGGTGCAGCATCGCGCTGCTTTTCGCCGCGCTGGCCTCCGGCTGCTTCGGGGGCGGCGGCGCACCTGCCAGGCAGACGGATCGCGGCGGCGATTGCCAGTGGAACCGCAGCCGGTGCCTGTACGAAGGTTCCTACGAGCCCGGCGAGCGGGACTATGCCGAACAGGAAGCGAAGGACCTGAACCGGGCCGCGCTGGAAAAACTGCGGCGCGGTTCCGGCCGATAGTCGCCCTCAGCCTTCCGCCGGGATGCCGATCGTGAATCGGGCGCCCCGGCCGGGGGGGCTGGCGCAGGATGCCGAGCCGCCGTGGCGCTGCGCCACGGTCCGCACGAAGGCCAGCCCCAGGCCGCTGCCGGCCGGCTTGTCCGCGTCGCCGGGCAGGCGCTGGAAGCGCGCGAAAAGCCGTTCCATCTGCTCGGGCGGAATGCCGGGGCCGGCATCCTGGACATGGACGAGCCAGCGGCGTCCGTCGGGCTCCAGGCTGCATTCGACGACGCTGTGGGCCGGGCTGTAGAGCAGGGCGTTGTCCAGCAGGTTGCCGATGGCCCGCCCCATGAGCTCCGCGTCGATGTCGGCCACGGCTTCCGGGTGCCGGGCCTCGAAGCGCAGTTCGATCCCGCGCTGCTCGGCCCGGGGCCAGCGCCGGTCGCAGCATTCCTGGATGAGATCGTCCAGATACACGGGGTGCCGGTTCAGCGGCGCGGATTCGGCGCGTCCCAGCTGGACGAAATGATCGACCAGTTCCAGCGTGGCGCGCGTCTGCCGCTCGATGTGCGCCAGGACGGCCTCCTCGGTCCATTTTTGAGGCGCCTGGCGCCGCAGCTCGATGATGGCCAGGATGGCGCTTTGGGGGGAGCGCATGTCGTGCGACAGGAAGCTGAGCGTTTCCTCCTGGGCCTGGGTGGCCTGTTTCAGGCGGGAGACGGCCCGGTGCAGGCGCGCGGCCCGCTCGGGCAGCGTATCGGGGCCGGCCTGTCCGGCGGGTGCCGCGGCGTCGAGCCCGGGCTCGCCCAGGCGCAGCGGAATCCGCAGCCGTTCGAGCTCGGCGTCGATGTGACGCAGGGAGGCTTCCTGGCTGCGCCAGCTCCATAAAGGGTAGGCCAGGATCAGGGCCGCCAGGATGCCGGCGGGCGGCAGCCAGTATCCGGCCTGCTGGAGCAGCAGGGCGTCCGCGACCAGGAAGAGGATGCTGGCGACCAGCGCGCCGGCCAGCCCCCGTCGCGCGGACAGGGTGCCCAGGCCGAGGCAGACCGGCAGGATCAGCCCCAGCCCGGCCAGCGCCGTGAGCCAGGACGGGGCGATGCGGATCCAGAGATCGTCCCGCAGGTTCTGCAGGGTGTCGGCCAGGATCGCGACCCCCGCCGTCCTGCCGCCCAGCGGGGTCGACAGGCGGTCGCCGAGTCCGGAGGCCCAGGCGCCGACCAGCACGATGCGGTCCTTGAACTCGGATGCCGGCACCTGGCCGTTCAGCACGGCCGCATAGGGGTAGAGCGCCAGGCGTCTGGCCGGATCGGTGAAATGGACGTGCGCCGCCGTGTCCGGAGGCAGGGCCCGCGCGCGGGCGGCGGTTTCCTGGCCGATGACGCGGGCCAGCGCGAGACTGAAATGCGCCATGGGCGGGCCCCCGTCCGATGGCGTGCGGCGCAGTTCGATGGCGCGCAACGTGCCGTCCGGATCGGGTTGCGCGTCGATGCGGCCGAGGGCAGCGGCCGCCCGGGCCAGCGGGGGGATCGGTTCGATCCGGTGCCGGCCGTCCGGGCTCAGGACTTCGGGCAGGACGACGCGCCCGTGCCGGGCGATGGCCTGGGCCAGGGCGAGATCGTCCTGCGGATGGGTGGGGTGGGGGGCCGAGAAGATCAGGTCCAGCCCCACCGCACGCGCGCCGTGGAGCCGGTCGAGCAGGGCCGCGTGGACCGAGCGGCGCCAGGGCCAATAGCCCAGGGCTTCGATGCTGGCGTCATCGATGGCGATGATCGCGATGTCCTGGCTGGGGAGCGGGTTCCGGGCCGCCTGCATGCTCAGGTCGTAGATCCGGTGGTTGACGTCCCGGATGCCCGGCAGGTCTTTCCAGGCCGTCAGCGCGGTGGACAGCAGCGCCAGCGTGGCCACCAGGACCAGCCATTCGAGCAGGAGGCGGCGCCGCATGCCGATCGGGTGGCGGGCGTCCGTGAGCGTCATGGCGCGTCAGTCCGGCCAGGGCGCGTCAATCCAGCATGACGGGCGCCCCATCGGCCGTCAGGACCGGGGACCCGTCGCCGGCGGTCAGGCCGATGCGCAGAGAGTCGACGGCCAGGACGGCGTCGCGCCCCTCGATGCCGAGCGCGTCGATGCCGCGCACGAAGACGTAGCGCGGTCCGCCGCCGCGGGCGCGCAGCGGGGCGCCGGGTCCGGCCACCCGCTGGCTGGATTCCAGGCGGGCGCCGTCGGCGTCCAGGGTGACCTGGACGACGTAGGAAGCCGCCTGGGGAACGGGTTCGAAATCCAGGCGCCCGCCGCCCTCGGACAGCGACAGATGCGCCGGGGGCGGGAGCAGCGGGCGGGCGCCCAGAAAGGCGCCGCTGGCATCGTAGGCGGCGCCCCGGTCGGGGTCGAGGTGCCGCTCGGTCCGGGTGGGACCCTCCTCGATGGCTGCGCCGCCGTGCAGGACTTCGTGGCGGGACCCGGAGGCGTCGGCGTGGATGCGCAGGCGGGTGCCTCGCACGCCTGTGACGGTGGCGGGGGTGCGGACCTCGAAGCGGCCGACGCCAGTGCCGGCGGGCGCCACGGTGGATTCCACCGTGCCCTGGTCGATGTCGACCTGGGTGTCCGTCAGCCCTGGCCCCTGGAAGGCCTGCAGGTGCCGGATCCGCAGCGTTGTGCCGGGCGGCAGCGTCAGCAGGCTCTGGTCCTCCAGCCGCAGCGTGGCGGTGCCGTCTCCGGCGCTGCGCAGCGACTGGCCCGCGCGCAGGACGTCGCCCGGCTTCACCGCCCGGCCGTCCGCCGTGACCGACCCGACCACGTGGATGACGGTGGCCGTCGCCGGCCGTTCGGGGATCAGGGACAGGGGGATGCGCAGCACCTTGCCGATCGGCAGGCGGTAAGGGTCGTCGACCTGGTTCAGGCGCTGCAGCGTGGGCCAGTGCTCGGCCTGCAGGGTGTAACGGCGGGCGAGCTGTTCCAGGGTGTCGCCCGGCTCCACCTGGTACAGGAAATCGTCCCCCTGGGCGCCCAGGGGCCGGGCGTGCGCGTCGAGCGGCAGGGACAGGCAGGCGGACAGCAGCGCCAGCGCCAGGGGGCGGGCGCCCGGGAAGAAGAATGGGGGGTGGAGGAAGGTCATGGGGGAGAGGCTTGGTCGGGAGACGACAGGAGCTCGAGCCGGTAGCCCAGCGCATAGGAGGCGCAGAGCAGGGTTCCCGTGGCCGGCCCGAGGCGCAGTTTCTTGCGGATGTTCGACAGGTGGGTGTCCAGGGTGCGCGAGGCGCTGGGGACTTCCCGGTTCCAGACCAGGGCGCTGAGGTCGTCGCGCGAGAACAGCCGCCAGGGATGGCGCAGGAACAGGGCCGCCAGGTCGAATTCCTTGGGCGTGAGGGCGATGGGTTCGTCGCGCAGACGGATTTGCCGCAGGCCCATGTCGACGGCGAAATCGCCCAGTCCGAAGTTCTCGTCCGGGCTGGTGGAGGGCCGGTGGCGGCGCATCTGGGCGCCGATGCGGGCCAGCAGTTCCCCGGGCCGGCAGGGCTTGCCGATGTAATCGTCGGCGCCCGCGTTCAGGCCTTCGATCAGATCGCTTTCCAGGGTCCGGTTGGTGACGAAGATCACCGGCAGGGCCTCGGTGCGGTTGGCCCGGACCCAGCGCAGGACTTCCATGCCGTTGATGCCGGGCAGTTCCCAGTCCAGCAGGAGCAGCGCGAAGGGCGTGCGGGCGCGCAGCGCCGCGAGCAGGGTGCCGCCTTCGCCGAACGTCTGGCAGGAATAGCCGGCGTCGGTCAGGGTCTGCCGCATCCATGCGGATTGGGCGGGATCGTCTTCCAGCAGGGCGATGAGTGGGGTCGGGTCTGACATGGGGCGCTTCGAATGCTAGGGGATGTCGCTGGGCCGGACGGCTTCGTCGGTCGGATCGCCGTGGAAGCACACGCGATCGCGGCCGCCATGCTTGGCCCGGTACATGGCCTGGTCAGCATACGACAAAAGCGAGTGGAGGGTGGCCTGGGGCTGCTGCGAATCGTGCGCCGCGCCGATGCTGACCGTGACGCGGATGGGCGCGGCGCCTTCGGCAGGTATCGTCGCGGCGTCCGCCACGCAGGCGCGCAGGCGTTCGGCGATGGCGGCGACCTCTGCCGGCGCCGTGTCGGGCAGCGCGATGCCGAATTCCTCTCCGCCGAGCCGGCCGAACAGGTCGCGCGGGCGGATGGCGGAGCCGATCGTCCGCGCGAAGGCCTGCAGGACCTGGTCCCCGACCGCGTGTCCGTGGGTGTCGTTCAATTGCTTGAAGCGGTCGATGTCGAGCATCAGCAGGCCGGTGCCCCGGCGCGCGGCCGGGTCCCGCAGGCATTCCTGGGCGCCGCGCAGGAATGCCTGCCGCGACAGCGCGCCGGTCAGCACGTCATGGTCCAGGGCGAGGCTCAGCGAGGAGATCATGTCGCCGCGCGCCGCGAGCGCGCCGGACATGATCAGGGGGGCGACCACCAGCAGCAGGACGCCCAGCCTCAGGGACGCCATGGCCCAGGGGGCCGTCCCGGCCAGCAGCGGGGTGTCGCCGAAGGGAATCCAGCCGTAGGCCGCGCCGAGCGTGATGACGACGGCGGCGAGCAGGGCGAGCCAGGCCGTCGTGCGCTGCCGGTAGACCAGGGCGCAGTACAGCAGGGGAGGGATCGGAAAGGCCAGGATGCCCGGGCCTCCGACCAGGAAGCACAGGGCGAGTCCGATGGCCAGGGAGGCGAGCGGCGACAGGGTTTCGAGCCAGGAACGCCTGCGTGCGCGGGCTGCGGGGCGGCGGCGGTCCCTCGGTCCCGCCTTGGGCAGCAGCAGGATGGGGGGCAGGAACGCGCAGTAGCTGAGCAGCTGGCCGAGGAACCAGTTGGCGAGGACGGACGTCCAGGAGGCATCCGTCCTCAGCCAGAGGGTGAGCAGTCCGGCGGCCGCCGCGTGCGTGGCGGCCGCGGCGACACAGGCGGACAGGATCCGCAGGACGGCGCGCGGCTGGCGCAGGGTCGTCGGGGCGCCGGGCGCCGCGAGGAGCCGCCAGCCGACAAAGGCGCCGGCCAGGTTCACCAGACTGTACGACAGGGCCTGGAGCGGGGCCTCGCCCCAGAGGATGCCCGCCAGCGCGAGGGCGGTGCCCGCCGCCGCCCACGAGGCCGGTTCCGCCAGCCCTGGGCGGCGCAGCAGCAGGCCGGCCAGCAGGGCGTTCGCGGGCCACAGGACCGACAGCCCGGAGGCGGGCTGGGTCAGCAGGCCCGCCAGGGCGGCCAGGAATGTGAACGCGGCGACCTGGAGCATGTGCCAGCCGCTGAGAGGCGTGCGGCGGAAGGCCTGAAACATATCCGGTGAGGCTTGGGTGAGCATGGCACGCTTGAATTTATCAGAGTGTTGCCGCACCGCAGCGTTTCCTGACGATTTTTAATCTTTGCGATTGCGTGGAAACCCCTTTGTTCCAAAGGGAATTTCCCAAAATCCCGGATTTATTTGCAATTTTTGATTAGTGTTTGTCATGATGAGGGTGAAATAATGCGTGTGGTTTGGATAGTTCTTGAATGATGCGCATGAATCGGGAGATCGGCGGCAAGCAATGGCCTGGCGCACATCTGGCGGGATCGTCCCCGGCGCCCGGCGCCGGGCGCCGCGCGGAGGACGCCGACGCCTGGCTGAGGCGAAACGTACGGGCCTGCTCGCAGCAGGAGTACCTGCGTTATCGGGAGTACCTGGAGGCGGAATCCGCGGCCGGCCGGGAATCGGGCGAATAGCCCCGGGGGGGCCTGCCCGGCCGCCGCTTCCCAGGCGCCGCGGCGGTTGGTTATCATGGCTGCGCGATGCCTGCGCGGATCGTACCCGAGACCTCTTGCCGGAGATTCTGGAATGTGCGATTCGAAATCCTGCGTGGAAGCGGCGTCCTCCCGCCGTTCCTTCCTGCGATCCTCCCTGGCCGCGGCCCTGGCGGTCGCCGCCGGCGGCGTGTTGCCGGGCGGCCCGGCCGTGGCGCGCACCGCGTCCCCGCCCAAGCCGCAGAACGCACTGGACCCCGACGCCGCGCTCGCGCGGCTGGCCGAGGGCAACGCGCGGTACGTGTCCGGGGTGACCCGGCGGCATGATTTCGCCCATGAGCGTCCGGCGCTGGCGGCGGGACAGAATCCCTACGCGGCCGTGCTGGGCTGCGCCGACTCGCGCGTCGTGCCCGAATATGCGTTCGACTGCGCCCGGGGCGATCTGTTCGTCGCGCGGGTGGCGGGCAATTTCGCCAATGACGACATGCTGGGCAGCCTGGAATACGCGGTGGCGGTCCTGGGCGTGCCGCTGATCCTCGTGCTCGGGCATGAAAAATGCGGAGCGGTCGATGCGGCCGTCAAGGCCGTCACGAAATCGGCGCAATATCCGGGCCGGATCCCTTCACTGGTGTCGGCCATCGCGCCGTCCGTGGAAAAGGTCCGGGACGCGGCGGGCGACCTGCTGGCGGCCGCGACCGCGCAGAATGTCCGCGACAACGTCGCCGCCCTGGCCGCGCGCTCGGCCATCGTCCGGGATGCCGCGCGGGCCGGCAGGCTGCGGATCGCCGGCGGCATCTACCGCCTGGAAACCGGACGGGTCGAGTTCCTTGGCTAGCATGGACGGGCCTCGGCCATGACGCGGGCGGCCGACGGCCCGCGCGTCCTGATCGTCGAGGACGAGCCGACGCTGGCGGAAAACCTGTATGGCTACCTGGAGCGCCAGGGCATGGCGCCGGACGCGGCCTACGATGGCCATGGGGCGCTGGCCCTGCTGCGCGGATCGGCCTTCGACGTCGTGGTGCTGGACCTGGGCCTGCCCGGCCTGGGCGGGCTGGACGTGCTGCGCGCCATGCGGCGGGATCCCGGCCTGTGGCGGCCCGTGCTGGTGCTGACGGCGCGCGAGCGGCTCGAGGACAAGCTCCTGGCCTTCGAGCTGGGGGCGGAGGACTACCTGGTCAAGCCCTTTTCCCTGGCCGAGGTCGCGGCGCGGCTGCGCGTCCTGGCGCGGCGGGGGCGGGGCGGCGAATCGGATCCCCTCGTCCACGGGGATTTGCGCTACGACCCGCAGGCGCAGGCGGTGACCCTGGCCGGCCGGCCGCTGGCCCTGCCGCGCAAGTCGGTGCTGCTGCTGGCGGCCCTGATGCGGTCGGCGGGGGATCTGGCGACCCATGCCCGCCTGACGGCGGCATTGTGGCCCGACGGGCCGCCATCGGATCGTGCCCTGCATGACCAGGTGCATCTGCTGCGCCGCCGCCTGCGCGCGGCGCGGGGACCCGATATCGTGGCCGAGCCCGGTCGAGGCTGGCGTCTGGCTGGGCCCGGACACGGAGCAGTCCCTGCGGACTGCCCCGTGCCAGGCGAATCGAAGCGGCCTGCGGGCCGCGACGTGGACGGCGGCGGGGACGCGGCATGAGGCTGAAACGGCCTTCCTCCCTGGCCCGGCGGGTCACTCTGGCCGTCACCGGCACCGCCGCCGTTTTCCTGCTGGTCATCAGTCTGCTGGCCTACGAGACTTTCGCCCGCATGGAGGATGATCTGGTCGACGAGGTCCTGTCGGGCCAGATCGCGGTCCTGCGCGACGACCTCGGAGCGGGGCTGGGCGTGCCGGCGATCCTGCCGCCGCGCTGGAGCGAAGGGGGGCGCGTCCAGGCCTGGGTGCTGCCGGCGGATCGGCCGCCTCCCCTGGAGGGGATGTTCTCGGCGGGGCCCGGTGGCCGGGAAATCGTGCGGGCGGGCCGGACGTGGCACACCTGGGTCGAGACCGTCCCCCAGGGCCTGCTCTATGTCCGCTACGACGCCACCGCGCACGAGGAACGGGTCCGGTCATTCGGCTGGATCCTGGCGGGCGGGGCCGCCCTGGCGCTGGTCTGCGCCTGGCTGCTGGCCCGGCGCCTGGCGCGCCGGGTGGTGGCGCCGATCCGCGCCGTGGCGGACCGGCTCTCGGCCTGGGAGGGCGGGGCGTTCGCCGACGAGGCGCCCCCGGGCGACGAGGCGCTGCAATTGATCGAGGCCTTCAACCGCATCCAGGACCGGATCGACCGGTCCGTGGCGTTCGAGCGCCAGTTCGCCGCCAATCTCGGCCATGAACTGCGCACGCCGCTGGCCGCCCTGCGCTCCGATTGCGAAATGGCCCTGCTGGACGCTGGTCCAGGGACGCCCCTGGAAGCGCGCCTGGCGCGCATGATGGTCCAGGTCGACGCCGCCGCCAGCAGCCTGGCGGGCGCGGCGGCCCTGAACAGCGCCGATCCGGACCGGGTGCGCCGCGTCGACCTGGCGCAGGCCCTGGAGCAGGCCTGGTTCGCCCTGGAGTCCATGGCCCGCGCGCGCGGCCTGGCGCTGGATCCGCGCATCCCGCCGGGCGAGAGCCGGTTCCTGGATCCGGACGCCCTGCTGATCGTGCTGCGCAACCTGTTGCGCAACGCGATCGAGCATGCCGCGCCGGCTACCCTGCGGGTCGATCTGGACGAGCGCGGCGTCCTGGTCCTGCGCGACGATGGGCCGGGCATGGCGCCCGAACGCCTGGCGCGGGTGCGGGAGTGGCGCGCCGGTCGGGCCGACTTGTCCGCGGCGGATGCGCCCGAGGCCGGCCATGGCCTGGGCCTGGGCATCGCCCAGCGCGTCTGCGAATTGCGGGGCTGGCGGCTGAGCGTGGACTCGGTTCATGGCGGCCCCGGCAGCGGAACGATCTTCAGGCTGGATTTTCATTCAGTTTCTGGTCAGCCGGATTCGTAGCGGATTCGTGGTCCCCGGGACTATGGTGGGCGCTGTCCGACCGGGAGCCGTCATGTCTTCGACCGCCTGCACTTCTCCAGCCACGCCCTCCGCCCGTTCCAAGGCCGACATGGATTCCGTCTGGGAACGCCTGGCCCATGCCCAGGTGCTGCGCCGTCGCGCGCTGGGCGTCCTGGGAGCGCTGGCCGCGCTGGCGTTGCCCTGGGTCGGTTCCGCCTGGCCGGAGGCCGGCTGGGCCAACCAGGGCCTGGAATGGGCGGGCCTGGTCCTGATGGCGCTGGCGTTGCTGGGACGCTGCGCCTGCATGCTGTACCTGGGCGGGCGCAAGGGCGCCGACCTGGTGGCCGAGGGACCCTACTCGGTCTGCCGCAATCCCCTGTATGTCTTCTCCATCCTGGCGGTCCTGGGCATCGGCCTGCAGACGGGCAGCCTGACGGTGGGACTGGTCCTGGCCCTGGCGGCCTGGGCGGTGTTCCGCTGGATCGTGGGCGAAGAGGAGCGGATGCTGCGCGCGTCCTTCGGCGCGCCGTTCGAGGACTACTGCGCGCGGGTGCCCCGGTTCCTGCCCCGTCCGGCCGCCTGGCGTTCGCCGCGGCACGTCACGGTCGATCTCCAGGGCGTCTGGAACACGGTGCGCGACGCCCTGCCGTATTTCCTGTCGATCCCCGTGTTCGAGGCCATCGAGGCCGCCCAGGAAGCGGGCTGGGTGCACGTCCGGCTGTGGCTGTATTGAGCGGTTCGCGAGCCTGGCACGGGCCCGTTCCCACCCGGGGGCGCACGCAGGCGCGGCGGGGCCCTGTGCTAAAGTTCCACGCAGTTTTTCATGCCTGGAGCCCGGCCCATGCAGCCCCCGTTCTACCCGATCGGCACCCCCGGCGTCCCCTGGGGGGAAGCCGAAATCGCCGCCTGGCTCGCCCGCCAGCGGCGCCGGCGCAGCTATGCCGATGAGGTCCTGGCGGAGATCGACCACCTGCGCGATCGTTTCGATGTCGTGCAGTACGGCCGCCTGGACTACGCGCCCGACGCCTATCCCCTGTTCGCGCTGCGCAGCCGCGACTGGCGGGACGATCGCCCGGCGGCGCTGGTGACCGGCGGGGTGCATGGCTACGAAACCAGCGGCGTCCATGGCGCGCTGCGCTTCGCCGACCGGCACGCGGCCGGCTACGCGGGCCGGCTGGACCTGATGATCGTCCCCTGTGTCAGCCCCTGGGGCTACGAGCGCATCCACCGCTGGAATCCCCGGGCGCTGGATCCGAACCGCTCCTTCCGCCCCGGCAGCCCCGCGCCGGAATCGGCGGCGCTGATGGCGCTGGTGGCGCCGTTCGCGGACCGCGTGCGGGTGCACATCGACCTGCACGAGACCACCGACACCGACGAGTCCGAGTTCCGGCCCGCCCTGGCGGCGCGCGACGGCCGGCCCTTCACGCCGGGCGGCATCCCCGACGGCTTCTACCTGGTGGACGACACCGACTCTCCCCAGCCCGGGTTCCAGGACGCCGTGATCCGCGCCGTGTCCGAAGTCACCCACATCGCCCCCGCCGACGCGCGCGGCGAGATCATCGGCTCGCCCGTGGTCGCCCCGGGCGTCATCCGCTACGCCCTGCGGTCGCTGGGACTGTGCGCCGGCATCACGGACGCGCCCTACCGCACGACGACCGAGGTCTATCCCGACAGCCCGCGCGCGACGCCGGATCGGTGCAACGAGGCCCAGGCCGCGGCGGTGCGCGCGGCGCTGGACTACGCCCTGGAGCATTGACGGCATGGACATCCTCTTCGCATCGGAACTGGAACCCGATCCCCGGGCCTGGGCGGCGGCCCTGCGCGACGCCTTGCCCGAAGCCCGGGTACGCTTGTGGGGTGATGGCCAGCCCGAGGGCCGGGCCGAATTCGCCGTGGTCTGGGCGCCGCCGGCCGACCTGTTCGCCCGCGAGCCCCGGCTGCGCGCCCTGTTCAACCTGGGTGCCGGGGTCGACGCCCTGCTGCGCCTGCCGGGCCTGCCGTCCGATCTGCCCCTGGTGCGGCTGGAGGACGGCGGCATGGCGGTGCAGATGGCGGAATACACGCTCTACCACCTGCTGCGCGAATCGCGCGACTTCGGCCGCTACGAACGCCAGCAGGCCGAGGGACTCTGGCGTCCCCTGGACGACATCGACCGCGACGCCTGGACCGTCGGCGTCCTGGGCGCCGGGACCATGGGCGCCCGGGTCGCCCAGGCCTGCGCGGCCCTGGAATACCCGACGGCGGTCTGGTCGCGCAGCGGCCGCGCCGTGCCGGGCGCCGAGTCCTACGGCGGCGAGGCGGGCCTGGCCGCGTTCCTGGCGCGCACGCGCGTGCTGGTGAACGCGCTGCCGCTGACCGACGCCACCCGGGGCATCCTGTGCCGCCGCACCTTCGACCAGTTGCGGCCCGACGCCCTGGTGATCAACATCGCCCGGGGCGGGCACCTGGTCGAATCCGACCTGCTGGCCGCACTGGACGACGGCCGCCTGCGGGCGGCGGCCCTGGACGTCTTCGAACGCGAGCCCCTGCCGCCCGGCCATCCCTTCTGGACCGACGCGCGCATCCGCGTCACGCCGCACGTCGCGGGCGCCAGCCTGATGGACCGGACGGTGCGCCAGATCGCCGACAAGATCCGCGCCCTGGACCGGGGCGAGGCGATCACCGGCATCGTGGACCGGGACCGGCAGTACTGATGATCGGCGCGCGCCCTCCGGGATCCGTCCGCTGGCGCGCATGGTGGCTGGCCGGCCTGCTGGCGCTGGCCGGCTGCGCGGCCCCTTCCGATCCGGGGCTGCATGGCGAATCCATGTCCGCCGACCAGTTCGCCCAGAGCGACATCAACCGGCTGCAGACCCTGGCGATGCGCGACAACCTGGACAGCCTGGACCGGCTGCTGGAAAAGCTGTATCGGCGCAATCCCGGAGAATGGCGCAAGGCCGGATTCACGGACCTGAAGACCGCCCTGGAGCAGGGCCGCATGCGCATCCACCGGGGCGAGGTGCCCAAGGAACTGGACGGCCTGCGGGACATCGAAGTCCTGTCGGTCGCCATGGACCCGCGCTATCCCGGGGATCGCGCGGCGGCGTTCGTGCTGGGACTGTCCAGCATGATCATCGCCGCGCATGGCGGGCTGACCCGCTTCCACGTCGGCGATTCCGTCCAGGCGCGGCACGTCTTCAACGCCGCCCGCAATGTCGAGATCGCCGCCTGGATGCTGTCCAGCCGGCGTGACGCCCAGGGGCGGCCGCTGCTGCTGTCCAACGAACTGGGCGACGGCGTGGCCAACCTGAGCTTCGAGCGCGAGTTCGGCCGCATCATCGCCCGCCTGGACCTGGAGGCTTCGCTGCAGGACGAGAGCCTGCGGCGCATCGGCATCAACTACGTGCAGGGCCTGCTGTTCTTCAATTTCCTGCCGGTGCGTTGACGCCGTCGCCCCGCCGGGAAGTCAGGCCGCCGCGGCCGCCTGGCGGGCCAGCCGGCCGGCGCGTTCCAGGCGCCGCGCGCCGTGTTCCAGCGGCTCGATGAAGCGGGCCGGGATCGCCTGGATGCCGCCGATGGCGCCGCACAGGGCGCCGGTGAGCATCGCCCGGGCCTGGTTCTGGCCGCCGCCGTTGACGGCGTGCAGGACGGCCGACTCGAAGTCGTCCTGGAAGCGGCCGGCCAGGTAGTAGGCGGCGGGGAACTGGTGGTAGACCGCGCAGGGCATGCCGTACACCAGCGACGCTTTCCAGGCCGGCTCGACGCGGATGTCCGGGTCCCGGGCGGCGAGCACGACGCCGGACACCGTCAGCAGGGCGTCCGGCGAGGGAAACTGGCCGGCGGTCCGGGGCGCCTCCGGCCCCGGCGGCGGGGTGTCTTCCCCGGCCGAGGTCACGCTGTGGAAGGGCAGGGAACCGTCGCGCACCAGGGCCATCAGCCGGTCGGACGTGGCCGCGTCCAGCGGTTCGCCGCGTACCAGGCTGCCCAGCACGCAGCCGTAGGCCACGGTCATGGCCATGACCGTGGTGTCGCGCTGGGTCAGCGCCGTGTTCGCCGCGCAGTGGCGCGCCAGGTCGGCTGGCCGGCGGGCGTAGCGCACGGCCAGGGCCAGGATGCGCTCGGCGGCCTCGGTGGTGTCGGCCAGGCCGGCCACCCGGCCCCAGGGCAGGCCCTGGCCCACGCGCAGGCGCCAGGTTTCGCGGATCGACTGGCTGGTGTAGCCGCCGGGGCCGTTCATGGGCGTGCCGTCCAGCAGGGGGAAGAGTTCCTCGTCCAGCCGGCGGCGGAAGTCCGTCTCGTCGTAGCCGCCGCGGGCATCCAGGGATGCGGTCAGCAGGTCCAGGATGAATCCGGCCTGGCCCGACTGGCCGGCCCGCAGCCCCGCATGGTAGCGGTCGGGTCGGGGATCCGTGTAGCCGTCGATCCAGTCGCCGTAGTCGCGCCGCAGGGCGTCCAGGTCGTAGTACCAGTGAGGCCCCAGGGCCAGGGCGTCGCCGACGTAGGCGCCGATCAGGGCGCCCTGGGCGCGTTGTTCAAGGGTGGGTGCCATGCCGGGTCCTCCGTCGCATCCGATGTCCGGGCGGCGGGGCCGCCGTGAGCGTGCACCAGGTTGCGGCCGCCGCGCTTGGCCTGGTACATCGCCTGGTCAGCATACGCCAAAAGCTCGGACAGGGAGGCGAGCGGCGCGCGGGAGTCGTGCACCGTGCCGATGCTGACGGAAATCCGCAGGGGCTGGCCGTCGTCCAGGGGGACGGCCAGCCTTTCCACGCAGAAGCGCAGGCGTTCGGCGATGTCGCCCGCGTCCCGTTCCGAGGTGTCGGGCAGGAACAGGGCGAATTCCTCTCCGCCCAGGCGGCCGAACAGGTCGTGGGGGCGCACGACGGTGCGGATGGTCCGCGCGAAGCCCTTCAGGACCTGGTCGCCGGCGGCGTGCCCGTGCCGGTCGTTCAGCTGCTTGAAGTGGTCGATGTCCAGCATCAGCAGGGCGTTGCCCTGGGGCGGAGCCGGTGTCCGGCCCAGGTGCTCGTCGGCGCTGCGCAGGAAGGCCTGGCGCGACAGGGCGCGCGTCAGGGCGTCGTGGTCCAGGGCCAGGCTCAGGGACGAGATCAGGTCGCTGCGGGCCGCCAGGATGCCGGACACCAGCAGGGGCGACATGATCAGCAGCAGCACCCCCAGCCGCAGGGACACCATGTCCCAGGCATGCAGTCCCGCCAGCGGCTGGCTTTCGCCCAGCGGCAGCCAGCCGTTGGCGATGCCCAGCAGCACGGCGAGGGCGGTCAGCAGGGTGATCCAGGCCGTCGTGGCCTGGCGGTAGGCCAGGGCGCAGTACATCAGGGCCGGGATGGGGAAGGCGGCGGCGCCCGGGCCGCCCAGCAGGAAGCACAGGGACAGGCTGGCGAGCAGCGCGGCCAGGGGCAGCAGCAGCGTCCCGCCGCTCATTCGCCGGAGCAGGGAGGGCCAGGACTGGCGGCGGTCCCCGCGGATCCTGATGCGCCGGGGCAGGAGCATGATCGGCGGCAGGAAGGCGCTGTAGCAGAGCAACTGGCCGAAGAACCAGTTCAGGGCGATCGTCGTCCAGGGCGCGCCGGGCCGCAGCCAGGGGGTGAGGGCCAGGGCGATGGCCGCATGGGTGGCCGCCGCCGCCGCGCAGGCCGCCAGCACCTGGCCGATGGCCCGGGGGCTGCGCAATCTGGCGGGCGTCCAGCCGGACGACAGGATGATCCAGGCGACGAACACGCCCGAGAGGTCGGTGACACCGTAGCCCAGGGCGGCCGGCCAGCGCAGGCCCTCGAAGAAGAGGTTCGCCAGCGCCAGCCCGCAGAGCGCACCCGCCCAGGACAGCGGATGGGCCAGGGACGGGTGGCGGATCAGCAGGGCGGCCAGCAGCGCGTTGGCCGGCCACAGGATCGAGAGCCCCCCCTGGGGCTGGGTCAGCTGGCCCAGGATCGAGCACAGGAACGCGACCGCCACGACCAGGGCGGCCTGGACGGGCTTCCGGCAGCATCGTGTGCGGGGACGGAAAACCGGGGACATGTCGAGCGGGAATCTGGATGAGAGGGGTGCCGCGCTCGAAATGTAACAGAGCGTGGGCGCCTTGTCTCTCGTGGTAAGCCCTAGCATATTCGTATTTTGCGTCCGGGGCCGCAGCCCTGGGTCCGGCCCCGGATCCGGCGGCCGGTCCGTCAGCCGGCCATCGGGCGCCGGGTCTGCTGCCAGGCCAGCACGGCCCGGGTGGCCTGCGCCATGACGCGGTCGTGGCGTTCCTTCGGCCAGGCATGGCGCAGCGAGGCGAACAGGCATTGCGTGCCGGATTGGGCCGGGCCGGTGGCGCCGGGGTCTTCCAGCAGGCGGATCTGGATGTGGGCCAGCGTGTCGGCGACCAGGCGCCAGCCCAGTTCCGGCATGCCCGCGTCCAGGGCCAGCAGCTGGCCGCCCAGGGCCTGGATCACGGGTTCGACCGCTTCCAGGCTTTCCCCCGCCCCCATGGCGTGCCACAGGGCCAGGTGGATCTGGCGGCGCAGCGCGATCTTGAAGTCGATGGCGGCGGCCTCGGCGGCGTCCAGCCCTTCGAATTGCCTCTGGAAGCGGGCATCGTCCGCGGGGTCCAGGCTGGTGCGCAGGGCGCCGATCAGCGCGGTCAGGGGCGGGATCGCCTGGATGCCGAAGGCCTGGCTGAAGGCCAGGCCCCACTGGTCCAGCCCGGTCAGCAGCAGCGCCATCCGCAGGGCGCGCGCCTCGTCGTCCGGAGCGGCCCGGATCCAGTCCAGGCATCGCGCGCGCAGCGCGTCCAGCGGGAAGGGGGACGATTCCGCCGCCGCGTGGCGGAAGGCCCCGGTGAAGGCGTCCCGGGCGAGGTCGGCGGCCTCGGCCTGGACCCCGGGCGGGGCCAGCGCGGCGAGCGGATCGTCGAGGTCGAGGCGGGCATCAGTCATGGCGCCCGCATTGTCTCATGGTTTGACGACCAGGCCGTTGTGCACCTGGGTCACGCCCTTGACCGACCGGGCCAGTGCGCCCGCACGGTCCTTCTCGTGCTGGGACTTGGCGAAGCCCGACAGCTGCACGATGCCGCCGTCGATGGTCTTGACGCTGATGTTCGCCGCCGAGGTGTCGGGGTCGTTGGCCAGCTTGGCCTTGACCTCGGCCGTGACGGCCGAGCCGTCGATGTACTGGCCCACGGTCTCCTGCTTGCGGGCCACGGAGCAGCCCGAGATCATGACGGTGGCCGCGCCGGCCATCGCGGCGATGGCGATGATGCGAGTGACGTTCGATTTCATGGTGTGCGTCCTTGTGGAAGGGTCGGATGCAAGAGCGGGGAATGCGAAATTACAGTAACACGGGGCGGGGACGGACGGGTGTCCGGGCGTTTTCGGCATTTCAAGTGGATACAACGTGGCGGCGCATCACGGCAGCCTTGCGCGGCCGCCGCGTTTGTTCATTTCCGGCGTCCGTTGGACAGGGCCACGTAGATGCCGCTGGCGGCGATCGTCAGCGCGCCGGCGTAGAACCAGGCGTCGGGTATTTCGTCCCAGAAAAACCAGCCGAGCAGTCCCGCCGAGATCAGGCCGAAATAGTCGAACGGGGCCACGATCGAGGCGGGCGCGATGCGGAACGCCTGGGTGATCAGCCCGAGTCCCGCCGTGCTGCAGAGGGCGATCCCGATGAAGCCGGGCAGATGCGCCCAATCGATCGGTTTCCAGACGAAGGCCAGCGGCAGGCTGGCGAACACCAACTGACCGAGGACGATATGGAACATCGTCGTGAACATGCTTTCCCGGGCGCCGATGCGCTTCGCGCTGACCATCATGACGGCGTAGCCGAGCGCGGTGGCCAGCGGCAGCAGGGCGGCCCATTGGATATTGCCGGGACTGGGCCGGACGATGACCATGACGCCCGCGAACCCGGCGAATATGGCCAGCCAGCCGCCCTTCGAGACTTTTTCGCCGAGGAATGCGACGGAAATGGCGGTCACGAACAGCGGCGCGCAGAATGCGACGGCGGTGTTTTCGGCCAGCGGAAGCATCGTCAGGCCGAGGTAGAAGCAGGAAGCGGCGGCCACGTTGAGGGCGCCGCGCAGCAGATGCACGCCGATATGCCGGGTGCGCAGCGCCCGGTGTCCGCCCAGGTACAGCACCAGCGCGGTGACCAGGGGCAGGGCGATGAGCGCGCGCAGAAAAAGGAGCTGGATGGGGGAATAGTAAGCGCCCAGCCATTTGGCCAGGCCATCGCTGATGGTCAGGCTGAACATGCCGGCCAGGATGCAGCCGATGCCGGCCCGTATGCTGCCTTGCGGTGAGGCTGCCGTGCTCATGGATCTCTGATGCCGTGGGTGTTCGGGGGCGCCCGCGATGCAAAGCAGGACGGCCCGCATCGTTGCGGGCCGTCCTGAATTCTGGTGGCGCATCCCTGATTCGAACAGGGGACCTGCGGATTATGATTCCGTCGCTCTAACCGGCTGAGCTAATGCGCCAAAGCACGCCATTATAGGGGGTGAATTTTCAGTGTGCAAGTCGCTCGGGGCTGGGCGCATGATGTCGCGGATATTCATGTCTCCTGGCGTATAGTGAAAGCTTCAAGGAGCAACCCGGAACGGGGTCCGCCCCGGAAGGAGAGCCTGGCGGATGCGCATCCGACGACCAGCCGGAATCACCCTGCGGCACCTCATTCTGCTGCTGGCCGTGTTCAGTGCGGCGGTGATGCTGGCGGGCGGAATGGCGGGGGCGTATCGGGTGCAGCGCCAGCAGTTGATGACCAGTACGCTGGACGCCAACGAGGCCTTCGCCACCAAACTCGCCAGGACGACGACCGATCTGCTGCAGCGGGCGCAGAGCAACCTGGCCTATGCGGCCGAGCGGATGGTGCGTTCGGGGATGGCGCCTGCCGTGCAGCAGGCCGAGGTCGACCGGCTGCTCCACCTGGAGTTGGGCTTCAATGCCGTGACGGTGGTGGACATGCAAGGCGTCGTGCGGGCGGCCTCGCCGGAATCGCTCGGCCTGAGCGGGCGCCAGATGGATCAGGCGCAGTGGCGCGATCGCCTGAACGAGCGGACGCCGACGATCAGCGCGCCGTTCGTGACGGTGCTGGGCAACCTGGCCATCGTGTTCGCCCAGCCGCTGCTCGATCCGGCGGACGGCCATCCCCTGGGCCGCCTGTCGTCGACCATGTACCTGAGGGCCGACGGCGGCCTGCAGCGCCTGGCGCGCGAACAGTATTTCCGCGACGGGACCTATGTCTACGTGGTCGACTCCGGTGGACGGCTCCTGTACCACCCGGACACCGACCGGATCGGTACGATCGTGATCGGCAATCCCGTGATCGAGGCCGTCCGCAAGGGCGGTTCCGGCCAGATGCGCCTGGTCAACAGCCGCGGCGTGGACATGCTGGCCGGGTACGCCCACGTGGCGGCGGCCGACTGGGGCGTGGTGGTGCAGCGCCCCGTGCGGGTCACCTTGCGGGGGCTGAACGACCAGATGCTGCGGGTGCTGCGCCTGGCGGTGTGGCCGGCCCTGGCGTTGCTGGCGCTGCTGTGGCTGCTGTCGGGCTGGATCTCCCGGCCCCTGGGCGAACTGTCGCGGATCGTGGGGGACGGCTATCAGGACGGCATGACGCGGCGGATCGCCGACGTGAACTGCTGGTACCTGGAGGCGCGGCGCCTGCGCGGCGCGCTGCTGACGGTGTCCGGGCAGGTGCGTACCCGGATGGGCGAACTGCGCAGCGCCGCCCATACGGACCCCTTGACGGGGCTGGGCAACCGGCGCGGGCTGGAGGCCGTCCTGAAGACCCTGGCGGCGCGGCGGCGGCCGTTCGCCGTGGTGGCGCTGGACATCGACTTCTTCAAGCGGGTCAATGACCGCTACGGCCACGACATGGGCGACCGGGTGATCGCCGGGCTGGCCGGCCTGATGCGGGCGCAGGCCCGACAGGACGACGGGCTGTTCCGCCTGGGTGGCGAGGAGTTCCTGGTGGTGATGCCGGAGACCGACCTGGCCGGTGCCGTGCGGATCGCCGAGCGGCTGCGGGCCGCCATGGAGAACACGCGGATGCTGGAGGGCGCGGCCGTGACCCTGTCCGCCGGGGTGGCCGTCTGGGATGGAGGCGATGCGGAATCGACGCTGAAGGCCGCCGACCAGGCCCTGTACCGGGCCAAGCAGGGCGGCCGCAACCGGGTGGAGCCGGCGTCCTGAAATGCGAAGGCCCCGCCTTTTGGCGGGGCCCTGCTGCCGCTGTGGGCAGCGGCACCGCATGGGAGCGGTGCAAAGTCAACGCCCTGAGGCGTGATGGACTACCATCAGGTAGCGATTCCAGTATAGATCGGGCGGGAATCCAGGCCATAGGTGAATTCCCTAGGAGATGTGACGGGCCGATTCAGGACCCGCCTCATGCCGGATCCACCCCCGGCTGCGCGGCCGGATCCCGGTCCGGCGCGACGGCGGTGTCGGCGTGCCCGGACAGGGCCGCGCTCAGGCTGTACAGGGGCTCGAAGGATTCCGCCTGCGCCATGGGCCAGGCGGTGCGGAAGATCGTGTTGCGGAAGCGGCCTTCCAGCAGTTCGCCCTTTTCCAGGTCGGGGAACAGGGCGGACAGGACGCGCACTTCGCCGTTGGCGATGCGCCGGGCGATGTGGTGCGGCCGCAGCTGGTTGGGGTGGCCCAGGCCGGCCGCGCCCAGCAGTTCCGCCAGCGCCTTGAGGGTGTTGGCGTGGTAGTTGGCCACGCGCACGGACTTGTCGGCCACCACCAGGGCCTGCTGGCGCCTGGGATCCTGGGTGGTGACCCCCGTGGGACAGCGGCCGGTGTGGCAGGTCTGGGCCTGGATGCAGCCGATGGCGAACATGTAGGCCCGCGCGCTGTTGCACCAGTCCGCGCCCAGGGCCATCAGGCGCGCCATGTCGAAGGCGCTGATGACCTTGCCCGAGGCCCCCAGCCGGACGCGTTCGCGCAGGCCGATGCCCACCAGCGTGTTGTGGACCAGGCGCAGGCCTTCGCGCAGCGGCGTGCCGACGTGGTCGACGAATTCGATGGGCGCGGCGCCGGTGCCGCCCTCGGCGCCGTCCACGACGATGAAGTCGGGCGTGATGCCGGTGGCGAGCATGGCCTTGGCGATGGCGAACCATTCCCAGGGGTGGCCGATGCACAGCTTGAAGCCCACCGGCTTGCCGCCGGACAGTTCGCGCAGGCGGGCGATGAAATGCATCATCTCGATGGGCGTGCCGAAGGCGCTGTGGCTGGACGGGGACACGCAGTCCTGGCCGACCGGCACGCCGCGCGCGGCGGCGATTTCCGGCGTGACCTTGGGCGCCGGCAGGATGCCGCCGTGGCCGGGCTTGGCCCCCTGGGACAGCTTGAGCTCGATCATGCGGATGTTGTCCCGCCTGGCCATGTCCGTGAAGCGTTCCTCGGAAAAACTGCCGTCCGGATTGCGGCAGCCGAAGTAGCCCGAGCCGATGTTCCAGATCAGGTCGCCGCCGTGTTCCAGGTGGTAGCGGCTGACGCCGCCTTCGCCGGTGTCGTGGGCGAAATGGCCGATCGCCGCGCCCTTGTTCAGGGCCATGACGGCGTTGGCCGACAGCGCGCCGAAGCTCATGGCGGAGATGTTGAAGACCGACAGGTCCACGGGCTGCGTACAGTCCGGGCCGCCGACGGTGGTGCGGAAATCGCTGTCGGCCACGTGGGTCGGCACCATGGCATGGTTGATCCACTCGTAGTCGTTGCCGTAGACGTCGCCCTGGGTGCCGAAGGGGCGCTGGTCCATCTGCCGCTTGGCGCGCTGGTACACCAGGGACCGGTCCACGCGCGAAAACGGCAGCTTGAGCGTGTCGTCCTCGAAGAAGTACTGGCGGACCTCCGGGCGGATGAATTCGAACAGGAAACGCAGGTTGCCGATCACCGGGTAGTTGCGGCGGATGGCGTGGCTGGTCTGGCGCAGGTCGTAGACCCCCAGCAGGCTCAGGCCCAGGAACAGCAGACAGGGCAGCCACCAGCCGGCGCTGAAGGACAGGGCCAGCAGGGCGCACAGCGCGGTGAGCGCGATGACGGCGTGGAAGGCGGTATGGCGGGTGAACAGGTGATGCATTGGAAGGGCTCCGCGGGATCGGGCGACCCGGCTACCTTAGCAGATGCGCGCGGCCGGCGGGCCGTCCGTCCAGGGTGTCCAGGCCAGCCGCGCCACCGCGTCCGGCCCGCACCTGACCAGGGCGTTCTGTCCGAAGCGGCGCGCCAGCCGCAGCCCTTCGTCCAGGGGCAGGCCCGGGATCCACAGACCGGGCTCGTCGGGCCACAGGCCTTGCGGGTCCAGGCCCCGGCCCGGCAGCCAGGCGCGGCCCAGCCGTTCGACCGCCCGCCGCAGCGCGCGCAGGCGGCGGGCATTGGCGGCGGGGCGCAGGCGGCGGCTGCGCGGGTTGCAGGCGGTCAGGAAGACGCCGCCCTGCGGGAACAGGGCCGGCAGCGCCGGGTGCGCCTCGCCGATGCGCAGGACGAGCGGCGGGTCGGTGTCGATGCGATAGTGCGCGGTCCGGTAGGCTTGCGCCAGCGCCGAGGCGGACGGGTCGGGAGGCGCGCTGCGAGGTTTCATGTCCGGGCGGCCCGTGGCGCGCTCAGCCCGCCAGCATCCGATGGCGGTGGCAGTCCGTGGTGTGGTCCATCAGACAGCCGATGGCCTGCAGGTAGGACTGGCAGATGGTCGGGCCGACGAAGGTGAATCCGTGGCGCTTCAGCAGGCGGCTCAGGGCTTCGGCTTCGGGGCCGGCCACGGGCGCGTCTTCCGGGACGGCGTAATGATGGATGAGGGGCTGGCCGCCGACCACGGACCAGACCAGGCCGACCGGGTCGGGCAGGGCCAGCCAGGCGCGGGCGTTGGTGCCGGCGGCGCGCAGCTTCAGCCGGTTGCGGATGATGGAGGCGTCCTGCATGCGGTCCTGGACCCAGGCCTCGTCGGTGCGCGCCAGGGCCTCGGGATCGAAGTCCAGCAGGGCGGCGCGCAGGGCCTCGCGCCGGCGCAGGATGGTGATCCAGGACAGGCCCGCCTGGAAGCCTTCCAGGATCAGCATCTCGAACAGGTGCCGGGGATCGCGCGAGGGCACGCCCCATTCGGTGTCGTGGTAGCGCACGTACAGCGGGTCGTCGCCGCACCAGCGGCAGCGCGCGAGACCCGTCCCGATGGGAGCGGCGGGGGCGGGCGTCCGGGCCGGCATGGGTGTCCCGTCTCGCGGGCTCAGCGGCGCCGGCCGCCGACCAGGGAGCCCAGCAGGCCGCGCACCAACTGGTTGGCGGCGTTGCGCACCATGCTCTTGGCGACCGATTGCACGACTCCGTCGCGATGTCCGCCGCGCGGTCCGGTGGAGCCGAACAGGAAATCGCCCAGGACGCCGGTGATGCCGTTGTCCTGGGTGGCGGGCGCCTCGGCACGGCCGGCGCCGCCCGTCGGCGCGCCCTTGCCGCCCGCGGGCGCGGCGTCTCCGGACTGTGTGCGCCGGAGCAGGATTTCATAGGCGGATTCGCGATCCACGGCCTGGTCGTACTTGCCGGCCAGCATGGAGGCCCCCCGGATAGCCTGGCGTTCCGCCGCCGTGGCCGGCCCGATGCGGCTGCCGGGTGCGGCCATCCAGACGCGCTGCGTGGGGGTGGGCTGGCCCTTGGGGTCCAGCAGGGACACCAGGGCCTCGCCCACGGCCAGTTCGGTGATGGCGGCCTCGACGTCCAGCCCGGGGTTGGGCCGCATGGTCTGCGCGGCGGTCTTGACGGCCTTCTGGTCGCGGGGGGTGTAGGCGCGCAGGGCGTGCTGCACGCGGTGGCCCAGCTGGCCCAGCACGGTGTCGGGGATGTCGGTCGGGTTCTGGGTGACGAAATACACGCCCACGCCCTTGGACCGGATCAGGCGCACGACCTGCTCGATCTTTTCCAGCAGGGCGGCGGGCGCGTCCTTGAACAGCAGGTGGGCCTCGTCGAAGAAGAACACCAGCTTGGGCTTGTCCAGGTCGCCCACTTCCGGCAGGCGTTCGTACAGGTCGGCCAGCATCCACAGCAGGAAGACGGCGTACAGGCGCGGGGACTGCATCAGCCGGTCGGCGGCCAGGATGTTGATCATGCCGCGTCCCTGGGCGTCGGCGCGCATCCAGTCGAAGACGTCCAGCATGGGTTCGCCGAAGAAGGTCTCGGCACCTTCGGACTCCAGGCGCAGCAGGCTGCGCTGGATCGCGCCGATGGACGCGGAGGAGACCTGGCCGTAGCGGGTGCGCAGTTCGGCGGCGTGGTCGGCCACGTGCTGCAGCATGGCGCGCAGGTCCTTCAGGTCCAGGATCAGCAGGCCTTCGTCGTCGGCGACGCGGAAGGCCAGGGTCAGCACGCCTTCCTGGGTGTCGTTCAGGTCCAGCATGCGCGACAGCAGCAGCGGCCCCAGGTCGGACACCGTGGCGCGGATCGGGTGGCCCTGTTCGCCGAAGATGTCCCAGAACGTGGCCGGGTTGCCGCCCCAGGCGGGTTCGGGCAGGCCCAGGTCGGCCAGCCGCCGGGCGAGCTTGGGCGACGCGGTCCCCGCCTGGGAAATGCCGGTGAGGTCGCCCTTGACGTCGGCCATGAAGACCGGCGTGCCGATGCGCGAGAACGATTCGGCCAGGACCTGCAGGGTGACGGTCTTGCCGGTGCCGGTGGCGCCGGTGATGCAGCCGTGGCGGTTGGCCAGTTGCGGCAGCAGGGCGGCCTGGACGTCGGCGTTGCGGGCGATGATCAGGGGATCTGCCATGGGGGCTCCGGGGAGGGGGACGGAATCAGGATACCCGAATATGGGCGGGGCCGGCTTCCAGGCGCCCGATGCGGGCGGCCTGCGCGAAACCGTCGGCGCGCAGCAGGGCGAGGACCTCGTCGGCGGCTTCCGGCGCGCAGGCGACCAGCAGGCCGCCGGAGGTCTGCGGGTCGGTCAGCAGCGCGCGGGCCTCGTCGGGCAGGCCGGCGTCCAGGGTGGCCTCGGCGCCGCAGGCGTGCCAGTTGCGTTCGGACGCGCCGGTGCGGATGCCTTCCCGGGCCAGGTCCGGGGCGGGCGCCAGCCAGGGCAGGCCGGCGTAGGAAATTTCGGCGCGCAGGCCCGAGCCCCGGCACATTTCCAGGGCGTGGCCCAGCAGGCCGAAACCGGTCACGTCGGTCAGGGCGTGCACGGCGTCGAGCTCGGCCAGGCGCGCGCCCGGGGTGTTCAGCCGGGTGGCGCTGGCGATCATGGCGCGGTAGCCCTCGGCGTCGAGCCGGTCTTTTTTCAGGGCCGCCGACAGGATGCCCACGCCCAGGGGCTTGCTCAGGATCAGGGCGTCGCCCGCGCGGGCGCGGTCGTTGCGCTTGATCCTGTCCGGGTGCGCCAGGCCGATGACCGCCAGGCCGTAGATCGGCTCCACGGAATCGATCGAATGGCCGCCCGCGATGGGGATGCCGGCCTGCTGGCAGACCGAGGCGCCGCCGGCCAGGATGGCGGCGATGGTGTCGTGCGACAGCACGTGGATCGGCATGCCGACCAGGGCCAGCGCCAGGATCGGGCGTCCGCCCATGGCGTACACGTCGGACAGCGCATTGGTCGCGGCGATGCGGCCGAAGTCGCGCGGGTCGTCGACGATGGGCATGAAGAAATCGGTCGTGGCGATCAGCGCCTGCTCGTTGTTGATGCGGTAGACGGCGGCGTCGTCGGACGATTGCGTGCCCACCAGCAGGTCGGGGAACGGCCCGGCGGGCAGGGCGTCGCGCATCAGGCGCGCCAGCACGTCCGGGGCGATCTTGCAACCGCAACCGCCGCCGTGGGACAGGGAGGTCAGGCGGGGGACGGGCGTCGTGGGGTCGGGGGCATTCATGGGGCGGGGGATCCGGGAATGGGCGGGCGGGTTCAGGCCGGGACGCGCAGCTGCTCGATCAGGGCGCGGGCCTGGGCGTGGCCGTCGTCGGCGGTGGGGTCGTAGTCGAACGTCATGGCCTGGTCCAGGCCGGCGTAATGGGAATCGCTGCTGCGGCGGTAGGCGGGATCGTAATGGGTTTCCACCAGGGCCTGGAACAGCTCGGCGCGCCGGCCGGCGGCGATCAGGGCCTGCCAGTCGCGGATCGTCTGGCGGCTGTGCAGGCCGATCAGCCGTTCCAGGGTCCGGCCGAAGTCGTCCGGCGCGTCGAACAGGTGGGCGTAGTCCTGCAGCAGGAAGGCGATCCGCTGCGGCAGGGCCGCCCGCACGCGCACGCAGCGGCCCGCGTGCATGGCGCGCAGCAGGGTTTCGGGCAGGCTCAGCTGGCCGATGCGCCGGCTTTCGGCCTCGACGAAGACGGGCCGGGCCGGGTCCAGGGCCTCGATGGCCTGGAGCAGGGCGGATTCGAAGCCGCGCTGGCTGGGTTGCGGCCGGTCCGGCAGCGCGCCCAGCAGCGAGCCTCGATGGCGGGCCAGGCCTTCCAGGTCCAGGACCTGGGCGCCGGCCGCGCCCAGCGACTGCAGCAGGCGGGTCTTGCCCGAGCCCGTGGGGCCGGTCAGCACGACGCAGTCCAGGCCGGCCGGGCGTTCGGCCAGGGCGTCGATCACGTGGCGGCGCCAGGTCTTGTAGCCGCCGTCCAGCTGGCGCGCTTTCCAGCCGATCAGGTTGAACCAGGCGGCCATGGAGCCCGAGCGCTTGCCGCCGCGCCAGCAGTAGATCAGCGGCCGCCAGCTGCGCGGGCGGTCGGCGAAGATCGTCTCCAGGTATTCGGCGATGTGGCGCGCGACCAGGGCGGCGCCCAGGCGCGTGGCCTTGAAGGGCGATTCCTGGGCATACATGGTGCCGATCAGGACGCGTTCCTCGTTGCTGAGCACGGGCGCGTTCAGGGCGCCGGGGATGTGGTCGTCTTCGTATTCGGCGGGCGTGCGCACGTCGACGATTTCGTCGAACTGGCCGAGGGCGTCCAGGCCGCAGCGCTGCGAGCCCGGGTGATGCGGTGTGGAAGTCATGGCGGGGATTGTAAATCCGCCGGGGCGCGGATGCCTGTGGTCGGGCACCGGATCCGTGGTGGGTGATTTGTCTTCGTTGCTGAGCGTCAGCGCTTGGCCGCTGCGGCGTAGATCGCATTGCGTTCGCGCTTGCCTATGGCGACAACGATGACGACGATCTCCGCGTCGCGTACCTCATAGACCAGCCGGTAACCACTGGACTTCAGCTTGATTTTGTAGCGGTCGGCGTGGCCAGACAGTTTGGCAGCGGGCACGCGTGGGTCCTGCATGCGTTCAGTGAGCTTTTTCTTTAATTGTTCACGCAGTGTGCCGTCGAGCTTGCGCCATTCCTTCAGGGCCTCGTCTTTGAACTTCAGCTTATAAGTCATCCAGCGAGACCTCGATTTCCGCTTGGTCTTGGCGGGCATCGGCGATAGCGTTCAGCTCAAGGTCTTCCAGTCGGTTCAGCAGGGCTTCATAGGCCTTTGCAGGGACACAATAGAACGCGGGCTCGTTGCGGTTGAGGATGGCTACAGGCGACCCTTCGCCTGCTGCCACGGTGCCCATGGGGTTGCGCTTGAGTTCAGAAATGCTGGCCGTCGTTTCGGCAAGAACAATGTGAGTCATGTAGAGACTCCTCATGAAGTGCCATTAGAGGCTCTGATATTAGGTCTTTTGAGAGCGCCTTTCAATGGATGCCGTCAGACATGAAATCAAGCATCAGCTTGCCAAACGGCGAAGTGATGCTTGGCGGCACAGCGGCCCGAAAGACTGTGGCCGGATCCGTGGTGGGTGCTGAGGGGCTCGAACCCCCGACCTACGCCGTGTAAAGGCGCCGCTCTACCAACTGAGCTAAGCACCCGGATGCCGTTGCGCGCGGCCCCGGCGGTTCGCCAGGGCGCAGGGGCGCATTATATCGGGGGGCGCTGGGGGCGGCAAACCTCGTCCGGCGCTTGTCCGGCCGCCGCCCGGTCCGCCCGGGCGTTCAGGGCCCGCCGTTCTCCGGCGGCACGGGCGTGCCCGGCTTCCGGTCGTGGCGCGGCGGGTCGATGCGCTCGATGTTGCCCAGCAGCAGCGCGCGTCCGGCGAAGGTGCCGCCGGCCGTTTCCAGGGCGAAGCGTTCGGTGTCGCGGCCGCGCACTTCGGCTTCCAGGTCGTCGGCCTCCTGGTCCGTGGCGCCCAGGGCCAGGACCGCATGGCGCCCCATCAGCAGCGCCGCTTCGAAAGTTTCGCGCACCACGTGGTCGGCGTCGAGCCGGACGAGTGCCAGCGCGTGCTCGCGGTCGAAGGCGCGCACGACCAGCCGGGTGTGGGGGCATTCGCGCCGCGCGTTCTCGACGATGCGCGTGGCGGCGGCCTGATCGTCCACGCAGACCAGGATGACACGGGCATGCCGGGCACCGGCGGCGCGCAGCACGTCGGCGCGGGCGCCGTCGCCGAAATAGACCTTGAAGCCGTAGCGCGCGGCGTTGCGGACCACGTCGGGGTCGTTGTCGATGATGGACAGTTCGGCGCCCCGGGCCAGCGGCCCCTGGCTGGCGATCTGCCCGACGCGGCCGAAGCCGATGATGAGCGCGTTGCCCCGCAGGTCTTGCGGAGCCTCGACGCCGTCGAGCGACGTGGACTCGGTGCGCGCGGTGCGCTTGCGGACCGCCACCACCAGCGGGGTGATGGCCATCGAGAGCACGATGATCGCCGTCATGTCGGCGTTGATTGCGGGGCTGATGACCGTGAGCCTGAGCGCTTCGGCGAACAGCACGAACGCGAATTCCCCGCCTTGGGCCATCAGGGTGGCGCGGTCGATGGCGTCGGCGCGGCCGCTGCCGGCGAACCGCGCCACCCCGTAGATGCACAGCGCCTTCGCCAGCATCAGCGCGATCACGCCCTGGCCGATGAGCCTCCAGTCGCGTGCCACCACGTCCAGGTCGAGTGCCATGCCCACGCCCAGGAAGAACAGGCCCAGCAGCAGGCCGCGAAACGGTTCGATGTCGGCTTCCAGCTGATGGCGGAAGGACGATTCCGACAGCAGCACGCCGGCGACGAACGCGCCCATGGCCATGGACAGGCCGCCCAGTTCCATCAGCAGCGCCGCGCCCAGCACCACCAGCAGGGCGGCGGCCGTCATCACCTCGCGCGCCTTGGCCTTGGCCAGCACGCGGAACAGGGGATTGAGCAGCCACAGCCCCGCCGCCGCCAGCGCGCCCAGCGACAGCAGGCCGGTGCCGACGCGCTGCCACAGCGGCGCCGCAGCCGCCGGCGCGGCGTCGGCCGGCGCGAGAAAGGCCACCGCCGCCAGCAGCGGCACGATCAGCAGGTCCTCGAACAGCAGGATGGAGACGATGCGCTGGCCGCGCGGCGCCAGGATGTCGCCGCGTTCGGCGAGCACCTGCATGACGATGGCGGTGGAAGTCAGCACGAAGCCCGCGCCGCAGACGAACGCCACCTGCCAGGGAAAGCCGAACCCGACGCCCACCCCGGTGAGCAGCAGGGCGCACAGCGCGACCTGCAGGCTGCCGAGGCCGAAGATCTGCCCGCGCAGGTTCCACAGGTGCGAGGGCTTCATTTCCAGGCCGATGATGAAGAGGAACATCACCACCCCGAGTTCGGCCACGTGCAGGATGGTCCGGGCGTCGGCCACCAGGCCCAGGCCGTAGGGCCCGATGGCCAGCCCCGCCGCCAGGTAGCCCAGCACGGAGCCCAGGCCGATGCGCTTGAACAGCGGCACCGCCACCACGGCGGCCCCCAGCAGCGTGACCATGCCGATCAACTGGCTCGCATCCCCTTCGGTTGCCATCCTGGCGCTCCTTTCCGGTGATGATGAGGTCCGGCCCGACGACAAAAAAGGCCACCGACGATGCGGTGGCCTTTTGTGCGTGAAGCGCCGGATTACTTGGCGTTCACGGCGTCCTTCAGGGCCTTGCCCGGACGGAACTTCGGCACGCGGGCCTTCTTGATCTTGATTTCCTCGCCGGTGCGCGGGTTGCGGCCGGTGCGGGCGGCGCGTTCGGACACGGCGAAGGTGCCGAAGCCGACCAGGGTGACCGAGCCCTTCTTTTTCAGGGTGGTCTTCACGGCGCCCACAAAGGCTTCCAGGGCGCGGCCCACGTCAGCCTTGGAGAGATCGGTCTTGGAGGAAATGTGCTCGATCAGCTCGGTCTTGTTCATTGATGAAATACCCCTGAGGTTTATTGTGGCCTGGCGGACGATCCGCCAGACGTTTGATGGATGATGGTCTGTCGCAGCCAAGCCGATCCGGTTTTCGCGGCCGCGGGGCGGCGGGATTCCGGCCGGTTCGAAGGCTAAGCCGTATTAAGCCTTCGAAAGCCTGGAGTGTCAAGAACAAGTCGCTGGAAACCCGCGTGTTTCCTGACGTTTGTTAAAAATCCCAACACCGGGTAGGGGTATACCCCAAACCCGGAATCAGGTTCGGGCGGCATCCAGGGCCTGGGAGAAATCGCCGATCAGATCGGCTTCGTCCTCGATCCCCACCGAGATGCGCAGGAAACCGTCCGGGATGCCCATCAGGGCGCGGCGCTCCGGGCCCATCTCGTAGTAGATGGTGTGGGCGGCGGGCAGCACCAGCGTGCGGTTGTCGCCCAGGTGGGTGGCCAGGGCGGCGACGCGCAGGCGGTTCAGGCAGTCGAAGACGTCCACGTGGTCGTGCAGTTCCACGCCCAGCAGGCCGCCGTAGCGGCCGCCGAACCACTGCGTGGCGCGCTCGTGCTGGGGGTGGCTGGCCAGGCCGGGGTAGCGGACCTTGCCGACCAGCGGATGGGCTTCCAGGAAGCGCGCCAGCGCCAGCGCGTTGGCGCAGATGCGGTCCATGCGCAGCGCCATGGTCTCGGCGCCGGCCGCGATGCGGTGGGCCACGTCCGAGGACAGCGTGCCGCCCATGTCGCGCAGGCCTTTTTTCTTGATCTGCAGCAGGCCCCAGGTGCGCGGGTCGCCCTTGCGGTACTGCTCGTGGATGTGCGGGAAATCGGTCCAGTCGTACAGCCCGGTCTGGGTGACGGCGCCGCCCAGGGCATTGCCGTGCCCGCCGATGTGCTTGGACAGGGAATTGATCACCAGGGACGCGCCGAAATCCCGGCTCGGGGCCAGGTAGGGCGAGGACAGGGTGCTGTCCACCACGTAGACCAGCTTGCGCGCGCGGCACAGGTCGCCGATCGCCTTCAGGTCGGCGACCTGGGTGCCGGGGTTGGCGATGGTCTCGACGAAGACCATGCGGGTGTTCGGCCGGATCGCCGCCTCGACCTGGGCCGCGTCGGTCGCGTCCACCAGGCTCAGTTCCACGCCGAAATTTTCCAGCGTCATCAGCAGGCTGTTGGTGTTGCCGAAGATGTACTTGCTGGCGATCAGGTGGTCGCCGTGGCGCAGCAGGGCGAAGAGCGTGGCGTTCAGCGCCGCCATGCCCGTGGCGAAGGTCACCGTGGCCTGCGCGCGTTCCATGTCCGTGACCTTGGCCTCCAGCGAGGCCGTGGTCGGCGTGCCCTGGCGGGCGTAGGTGTAGCCGGCCTTGCCCTGGAACACCGCGGCCAGTTCGCGCGCGTCGGCGTAGGCGTATTCGGTGGACGGATGGATGGGCTGGTGGATGGCGCCGTGTTCCAGCTGGGCGAGATGGTCGGCGTGGACGATCCGGGTGGTGAAGCCTTGGTCTGACATGGGAAGGCGATGTGGTCGGATTGAAAGGGAAGGGGCGCGGCCCGGGAGCGGGCGCGCCGGGACAATTATGCGCTTTTTTGCCTTGAGACCGCGCGGCGGCCGGTCAGGCCGGCAGCCGCTGGCGCACGGTCTCGTACAGGCAGACCGCGCTGGCGACGCTGACGTTCAGGCTCTCGACCGAGCCCCGCATGGGGATGGACACGAGTTCGTCGCAGGTTTCCCGGGTCAGGCGGCGCATGCCCTCGCCCTCGGCGCCCATCACCCAGGCCATGGGCCGGCGCGCGTCGACCTGGTGCAGGCCGTGCGTGGCGGCGTCGTCCGTGCCCACCAGCCAGACGTCGCGCTCGCGCAGGGCGCGCAGGGTGCGCGCCAGATTGGTGACCATCAGGTAGGGCACGGTGTCGGCCGCGCCGCAGGCCACGCGCTGGACCGTCGTGTTCAGGCCGACGGCGCGGTCCTTCGGGGCGATGACGGCATGCACCCCGGCGGCGTCGGCCGTGCGCAGGCAGGCGCCCAGGTTGTGCGGATCGGTGACGCCGTCGAGCACCAGCAGCAGGGCCGGTTCACCGCGGTCCTCCAGCGCGTCCAGGACCTCGTCGACCGACACCGCCAGGGGCCGGGCGCGGGCCAGGGCCACGATGCCCTGGTGGCGCACGCCGTGCGCCAGGCCTTCCAGGCGCTGCGCGTCGGCGGCGTGCCAGCGCACGTTCGCGGCCTCCAGCTGTTCGATGCAGCGCTGCATGCGGGCGTCCTGGCGCGTGGTGTCCAGATAGACGTCGCGGATGGAGTCCGGAGCGTGGCGCAGGCGCGCCTGCACGGCGTGGAAGCCGGCCAGGATTTGTTGGGATGACATCGGGCAAGGGCCTATCAGGGGTGGACGGAGCGGCCCGCCGCGCGCGGCGGCCGGCCTCGTCGTGAATTGTAGTGCGGGCGCGCCGCCCCGCGTACCGGCAGCGGGCGGCGCGCCCCGCCGCCGGAACCGGTCAGGACCGCCGCTTGCGCGGGGTTTCCTGGCGCGCGGCGCGCTTGGCTTCGGCGCGGCGCTGGCGGGCCGTGGTGCCGCGCAGGGCGGCGGGCTTGGCGCCGGCGGCTTTCTTGTGCGGGCGCGCGGCGGGGCGGGGCTCGCCCTCGATCTCGGCCTGCAGGGACTTGAAGTCCTCGCCCTTGACCGGGCGGAAGTCGATGCGCCGGGCTTCCAGGTCCACGCGGGACACCTGCACCTGCAGGGCGTCGCCCAGCTGGTAGCGCAGGCCGGTGCGCTCGCCGCGCAGTTCGTTCAGGGCCTCGTTGTACTGGAAGTAGTCGCCGCCCAGTTCGGAGATATGCACCAGCCCTTCCACGTAGAGCGTGTCCAGCGTGACGAACACGCCGAAGCTGGTGACGCTGCTGATCCGGCCGCTGAAGACCTCGCCCACGTGCTCGCGCACGAACCAGCATTTCAGCCAGGCCTCGACGTCGCGCGAGGCCTCGTCGGCGCGCCGTTCGCGGGCCGACAGCAGCGCGCCCAGGGCTTCCCAGGCGTCGCGTTCGCGGATCTTCGCGGGCAGGGCGGGATCGGCGGGCTGGCCCGGCAGCGTCGGCGGCTGGTAGCGGCGCTGGCGCAGGATGCCCCGGATCACGCGGTGCACCAGCAGGTCCGGATAGCGCCGGATGGGCGAGGTGAAGTGCGCGTAATGTTCGTAGGCCAGGCCGAAGTGGCCGGTCTGCTCGGGGCTGTAGATGGCCTGCTGCATCGAGCGCAGGCACATCGTCTGGATCGACGCGAAGTCCGGCCGCGCGCGGCTGGCCTGGATCAGGCGGGCGTAGTCGGCGGTGGAGGGGTCGTCGCCGCCGTCCAGCGTCAGGCCCAGGTGGCGCAGGAAGTCGCGCAGCGTCTGCAGCTTTTCCGGCGTCGGACCGTCGTGCACGCGGAACAGCGCCTGGGCCTTGTTGCGCACGATGAAGTCCGCCGCGCAGGTGTTGGCCGCCAGCATGCATTCCTCGATCAGCCGGTGGGCGTCGTTGCGCGCGTAGGGTTCGATGCGTTCGATGCGGCCCAGGGGGTTGCAGACGATGCGGGTCTCGACCGTGTCGAAGTCGATGGCGCCGCGCTTGCGCCGGGCCTGCTCGAAGGACTGGAACAGGTCGTAGGCCGTCTGCACGTGGGGCAGCAGGTCGCCCAGGTTTTGCGCCGCCGGGCCGGTGGGCTGCTGCAGGGCCGCCCAGATGTCGGTGTAGGTGGTGCGCGCGTGGGAATGGATGACGGCCTCGTAGAACTGGTAGGCCGCGACGGTGCCGGCCTTGGCGCCGCCCGCCGGGATCATCATGTCGCACACCATCACCAGGCGGTCCACGTCCGGATTCAGCGAACAGATGCCGTTGGACAGGGCCTCCGGCAGCATGGGGATGACGCGGCGCGGGAAATACACGCTGGTGCCACGGTCCAGGGCGTCCTCGTCCAGCGCCGAGTCGGGCCGCACGTAGTGGCTGACGTCGGCGATGGCCACCAGCAGCCGCCAGCCGGGCCGCGCGCGCTTGGCCGTGCCCAGGTCGGCGGGCATGCAGAACACCGCGTCGTCGAAGTCGCGCGCGTCCTCGCCATCGATGGTGATGAAGGGCACGTCGCGCAGGTCGACGCGTCCGGCCCGCTCGTCCGCGCGCACCTGGTCGGGGATGGTGGCCAGCTGCCGGCGCGTGGCGTCGGAGAATTCCACCGGCACGTCGAATTTGCGCACGGCGATCTCGATCTCCATGCCGGGATCGTCGATCTCGCCCAGGACCTCGGTGACGCGGCCCAGGGGCTGGATGTGGCTGGCCGGCTGGCGCAGGATCTGCACCGTGACCACCTGGCCGGGCTCGGCGCCGCCCGTGTCCTGGGGCGCGATCAGGATGTCGTGCTTGATGCGCTGGTCCTCGGGCGCGACGATGAAGGCGCCGTGTTCCTTCAGGAAGCGGCCGACCAGCTTCAGGGTGCGCCGTTCCAGGACCTCGACGATGGCGCCTTCCGGGCGGCCGCGGAATTCGCCGGATTCCTTCACCCGTACCCGGTCGCCGTGCAGGACCTTGGCCATTTCGTGGGGCGACAGGAACAGGTCCTGGCCGCCCTCGTCGGGGATCAGGAAGCCGAAGCCGTCCCGATGCCCCTGGACGACGCCGGTGATGAAGTGCGTGTTGTTGCAGATTTGCAACCTTCCCTGGGGGTTGTAGCGCACCTGGCCGTCGCGTTCCATCGCCTTGATGCGGCGGATGAAGCCCGTGGACAGGGGAATCGTGGCGTGGGTGGCGTCGGCCAGGGCTTCCGGGGAAAGGGGTTTGCCGGCCTTGCGCAGGGTGTCCAGCACTTGTTCGCGGGTGGGGACGTCGGGGTCGAAATCAGAGGGGAGACTGTTCGCTGGCGGGTTGGAAGCGTCGCGGTTATTGTCGTTGTTGGTTCGCTTTTTCAAAGGCTGTTTGCATCCAAAAAAATTGTGTTGTATAGTTCTGTCTTCGCTGAACGACGCGCTAAACAACGCGGCGGATCAGCGAAGACAATAGCATACACGTTATGCTGTGCCCAGGTGGCGGAATTGGTAGACGCGCATGGTTCAGGTCCATGTGCCGCAAGGTGTGGAGGTTCGAGTCCTCTCCTGGGCACCACTCTTATTTGGAAAGGCCCCGTGAATTCGTTCACGGGGCCTTTTGCTTTGGTGCGCCGCGCGGGCGGAATATTCCCGTGAAGGAGTACCATCGCAAGTTTGGGCGCCGGTCCCGCGACCGGCGCGAAGACCAGGCCATTCAGAGGATCTATGACCCATTCCACACAGCCACAGATCGCCCTCGTCACCGGGGCTTCCGCGGGCTTCGGCCATGCGATCAGCGAACGCTTCCTGCGCGACGGCTATCGGGTGATCGCCGCCGCGCGCCGGATGGAACCCCTGCTGGAGCTGCAGCGGAAGTACGGCGACGCCGTGCTGCCGGTGTCCCTGGACGTCCGCGACGAACAGGCGGTCGCCGCCGTGAAAGAATCCCTGCCCGAGGCCTGGCGCGGCATCGACGTGCTGGTCAACAACGCCGGCCTGGCCTTGGGCAAGGAAAAGGCCCAGGAAGCCGACTTCCAGGATTGGCGGACCATGATCGACACCAACGTCACCGGCCTCGCGCTGATGACGCACGCCTTCCTGCCGGGCATGGTCGCCAGGAAGCGCGGGCTGGTGATCAACATCGGCTCCGTGGCCGGCAAATATCCCTATCCGGGCGGCAACGTCTATGGCGCGACCAAGGCCTTCGTGGCGCAGTTCAGCCGCAACCTGCGCGCGGATCTCGCGGGCACGGGCGTGCGGGTGACGGACGTGCAGCCGGGGCTGGTCGGCGAGACCGAGTTTTCCCTCGTCCGCTACAAGGGCGACAAGGAACGGACGGCGGCGATGTATGCCGGCGCCCATCCGCTGCGTCCGGAGGACATCGCGGAAACGGTCGCCTGGGTGGCGTCCCTGCCGCCGCACGTCAACGTGAACGCGATCGAGGTGATGCCGACTTCGCAATCGTTCACCGCATTGACCGTGACCCGGGACGAGTGAATGCCCGGATTCCGGCCCCGATCATGGCCGGGATCCAGGTGATACTTTGATACATTCATATGCTATTCTGGGGTCCTCCATCATCTGGAGGAGGATCGGGGTGCGACGCTTGGTCACGAACGGGAGTCTCCGCGTCCGGCGATGGGCGGTCTTCGTGCGCGGGCTGCTGCCAGCCATGCTCGTCGCGTGCGCATGCGGGGCCACGGCGCATGCGGCCGACCGGACCCTGACCTATTTCCCCGTCGGTCCCATCTACGAATACCGCTGGAAAGTCCTCGAACTGGCGCTGGATCATGTCCGGCGCGCCGAAGGCGTCGCGATCGACCTGCGGCCCTTCGATGAAAGGGTCACGCAGAACCGGGGCGTCAGCCTGCTGCAGTCCGGAAAGATCGACATGTCGTTCGTGCGGGACCTGGAGACCAATCCCGGCAATGTGTCCATCGTCACGGCGATCGTCGCCCTGGGCCACAGCCTGGACCTGGAGATCGTGGCCGAGGGCGTCGAGACGCCGGAACAGCTGGCCCACCTGCGGCGCCTGGGCTGCGACCTGGTCCAGGGCTACCTGATCGGCCGCCCGGTGCCCGCGACGCGGGCGCTGGACCTGCGCGTCGGCCCCGGCCATCCCCTGGCGGGACTGCTGTCCCCCTGAAATCTCATCCGGATGCGGATCCGGCCTAATGGTCGAAATGCAGGCGCAGGTAGGTCAGCCCGTCGCGCCGGCCCGATTGCAGGCGGTCGGCCAGGCTGCGGAGCATGATCCCCGAAATCCCCGACAGGGCCTGGTCCAGCGCATGCTGGAAGGCGGTTTCGTCGACGTCGAGCAGGTCGGCCGGCGCATGGCCCGCATGGGCGCTCAGTTCCAGTTCCGGCCCGTCGTGCAGCAGCTCGATGTCCAGGTTGTATTCGTCGAAGCTGCCCCGGATGCCGCGCAGCCGCCGTCCGCCGCCCTGGATGGCCTCGGCGGCCTCCAGGGCGGCCTGGGCGGCGCGCCGGACCACGTCGCGCCGGGCGCTCCAGGCGGCTCCGTGGGCCTCGACGAAATCGACGACCCGCTGGATCGGCTCGGCCGCGCCGTCGGCGTCCTCCAGGGACTGCCGGGCCTGGCGCGAGATGCCCAGGCGGAACAGCAGGTTCAGCCCAATGGCGCTCAGGCCGGCGACGATGATGCCGTTGCCGACCACGAAGCGCAGGGATTCCGGCGCGCGCGCGGCCAGTTCCGGCATCAGGATCACGCCCATGCCCAGCACGAAGGACAGGCCGATCATGAAGATCCCGCGTGAATCCAGGGCGCGCGAGGCGATCAGCTCGATGCCGGAGACGATCAGGTAGGCGGCGGCGTAGATTTCGATGGCGCCGATGACGGCGGTCGGGATCAGCGTCAGCGCCAGCGAGGCCTGGGGCAGGAAGGCGACCAGGGCCAGCAGCAGGGCCGTCAGCAGCCCGATCCAGCGGGACGTGGAGCGGCTGATGTGCGCCAGGGCGATGTTGGCCGACGAGGCGGCGTTGGGCAGGGCGCCCAGGCAGGCGCCCACGAGGTTGCCCAGGCCGCAGGCGCGCATGCCGCCGCTGACCATGCGCATGTCGGGCCGGCGCCAGTCGGATTCGTTCATCTTGTGCATCAGCACCACGCAGCCGAAGACGTCCAGCTGGGTCATGAGCGACAGCACGGCCACGGCCAGCAGGATGCCGGCGTCGATGTCGAAGACCGGCATGGGCGGGTGCGGCAGACCGAGCAGGGGGGCGTCGGCGAGCGCTTCCCAGCCGTGCAGCTGGCCGGTCAGGGCCGACACGGCCAGGCCGGCCAGCAGGCCGCCCAGCAGGGCGGACAGCTTGCCGCGCTGGCTGCCCCAGATCGACAGGCCGATGATCGTCGCCAGGGTGGCGGCGCCGATCAGCACGTCGGCGGTCCGCAGGCCGTCCGCCTCCAGGCCCGTGACGTGCCGCAGGGCCGGTTCGACGAGCGACAGGCCGGCCACGCAGACGATGATGCCGGCCACGGTGGGCGGCAGGATGGTGCGCAGGCGCGGCACGATCGAGCCCGCGCCCAGCGCCACCAGGCCGTTGACCAGGCCGATCAGCACCAGACCGCCCAGGCCGTGCTGGGCGGCCAGCATGCCGGATAGGACGACCAGCAGCGGATCGGGCATGTGGATCACCAGCATCCCCGAGCCCAGCCGCCCGCCCCAGGACTGCAGGAGGGTCGAGACCGCCATGCCCAGGATGCTGGCCGTGACCATGGCCTGCGTCGTCGCGGCGTCCAGCCCGCCGATCCTGGCGGCCGCCAGCACGTAGGCGACCAGCGCCAGCGCGGTGGCGACGTGCTGCAGCGCCAGGCCGGCCAGCGTCGGCGCCGGCGGGCGCTCGTCGGCGGCGTACAGCAACTCGGGCGGCCGCTTGAAACGGGGCAGGGCGGGGAGTTGCAGGCGGAATGGGCGGGCCATGGCGTGCGGGGTCCGGGTGAGCCTCGTCGGGCGGGATGCCGGCGAGTGTATCACCCGGCCGGGCCGGCCCCGACCCCCCGGGCGGCGCCCTCAGGCCCGCACTTCCTGCCGCTGGAACACGATGTAGGCCAGGGTGAACAGGAGCACGACCGCCGCGATCAGTCCCGTGAACTGCGGCCAGACGATGGCCAGGCTTTCGGACAGGGGCAGCGGGCTGCCCAGCAGGGCGCCCTGCAACTGCGACAGGAACACCGGGCCCAGGCTGCGGGTGGCGGGGCTCAGCAGGGTGATGGCGGTGTCGTTGAACAGGGTGGCGGGCGAGACGTGCAGCAGGCCGCTTTGCCAGGCCACGGCATGCATGTCCAGCCCGCCGCCCATCAGGGTCGCCAGGTCGGGCGGGGCGATGACCCGGGCCAGGGCGGGGGCCAGCATGGGCCACAGCAGGGCGCAGAACAGCCACAGGCCCAGCGCGACCAGGGCCGAGGTCGAGGCCGAGCGGAACACCACCGAGCACAGCAGGGCGACGGCCAGCCAGACGCCGGCGTAGGCCAGGGCCGCGGCCAGGAACGCCAGGGACCGGACCACCTCCTCGCCGCTGGGGGGCACGCCCAGCAGGATCAGGCCGGCGCCCATGACCAGCAGCCACAGGCAGACCAGGCTGATGGCCAGAGCGGCCAGGCCCGCGAGGAACTTGCCCAGCAGCAGCGCGTCGCGGTAGAGGGGCTGGGACAGGATGCGGCTCAGGGTCCGGCGGCTGTATTCGCCGTTGATGGCGTCGAACCCCAGGCCGATGGCGATCAGCGGGATCAGGAAACCCAGCAGGGCGGCGAAGGAGGGCAGGGGCGCGCGCGCGTCGGTGAACAGGCGCAGGAAGACGAAGGGATCCGAGGACGTCGTCTGGCGGATGCCTTCGATGGCGCCGTACAGGGCGGCGGCCGCGGTCAGGACGACCAGCCATTGCAGCAGCCGCATGCGGGCGCTGCCGAGGTGGTCGGCCAGTTCCTTGGACAGGACGGCGCCCAGGCCGTGCCAGGGCGAGCCGATGCGGGTCGTGCTCATGTCGGGGTGTCCTCGGTGAAGGTCTGGCGGTAGATGCGGTCCAGGCTGGGGGTGTCCACGGCCAGGTCGCGCAGTTGCGCGCCCGCCAGGACCGCCGCCTGGGCGGCCTGGGCGCGGACGTCGCTTTCGGCCCGCAGGACGTAGTGTCCCGGGGCGTCGGCGCGCACGCCGCCCACGCCGGGGACGGCGGCCAGGACGGACCGCAGGTCGGGGCCGTCGGCGTGGAGATGGACTTCGTGGCTGTGGCCGCCCAGCACTTGGCGGGCCAGGTCCCGGACCGGGCCCATCAGGGCGATGCGCCCGGCGTTGAACAGGGCGACGCGGTCGCAGATGCGCTGCATCTGGTCGAGCAGGTGGGACGACAGCAGCACGGTGACGCCGTCGTCGCGCAGGGATTCGATCATGCGCAGGAAGGCTTCGGTGGACTGCGGGTCCAGGCCGGAGGTGGGCTCGTCCAGGATGGCGATGGCGGCCCGCTTCAGCAGGATCTCGGCCAGGCCCAGGCGGCGGCGCATGCCGTGGGAGAACGTCCCCGCGCGCTGGTCGATGCGGTCCAGCAGCCGGACGCGCGCCAGGGCGTCGGCGATCCGCTCGTCCCGCTCTTGCGCGGGGATCCCCAGCAGGCGGGCGGTGTAGCGCAGGTTGTCGCGCGCGCTCAGGTGGTCGTAGAAGCCGACCGAATCGGGCATGTAGCCGACCTGGCGCTTGACGGCCAGCGGGTTGCGCCAGGGGTCCTCGCCCAGCACGCGCACCTGGCCGCGCGTGGCCTCGGTCAGGCCCAGCAGCATCAGGATCGTGGTGGTCTTGCCCGCTCCGTTGGGGCCGAGCAGGCCGAAGACTTCGCCGGGCCGCACCTGGAAGTTCAAGGACTGGACCACGGCGCGGCCGCCGTAGTCCTTGCCCAGTCCCTGGGCGTCGATGGCGGGGGCGTCCCGGGGCGGAAGGGAAGCGGATGACGGGGTCATGGCGGACGGCCCGTTCATCGGCGGCCGTACCGGGCGACCGCGCCCAGCAGCGCCAGCAGGGCCACGGCGATCAGGATGGCGCCGCTGACCCCCCACAGGCCGGACGTCGTTACCGAAACGCGCAGGTCGCCGTCGGCCGACTGGCCGGCCGAGCGCGCGTGCAGCTTGACCATGTAGTCGCCGGCCAGGGACTGGGCCGAGGGCGTGATGCGGGCCTGGACCTCGGCCGTCTTGCCCGGTTCCAGGAGGGCGACGCGGGCCGGTTCGAACTCGACCTTCCAGCCCGAGGGCGCGGTGCCGTCCAGCGCGATGTCCTGGGCGGCGGCGGTGCCGCTGTTGCGCAGCACCAGCGGCATCTCGCGGGTATCGCCGATCTGGGCGTCGGTGCTCATCAGCCCGTCGCGGCCCGACAGGTCCAGCGCCGGCTGCCCCGTGATGTCGAGCTTCAGGTCCGTGGACGCCTCGGCGCCGTCGGCGGCGACCCTGACCTGGATCGTGTGTTCGCCGGATTGCGCCGATGCGGGCGGGCGCACGTGCAGCTTGACGGTCTTGGATTCGCCGGCCTTCACGGGGACGGCGCTGATCTGCTGGGTGCCGTAGCCTTCGGTGAAGGAGGTGTCGAAATACTGCGGGGCCCGGGCCGACAGGCTGGCCAGGACGTCGCGTCCGCTGGCGTTCTTCACCGTCAGCTGGTAGTCGAAGGCGGTGCGCGCCGATCCGGTCAGCTGCGGCAATTCGGGCTGGATGGACAGCTGGGCGGGCAACTGGTCGGCCAGGGTGATGTCGATCGGCAGGCTCAGGTGCCGCCGGTCGCCGTCGGCGCGGACGGTCAGGGTGTGGTGCGATTCCGCGTCGCCTTGCGGGATATCAAGCCGCAGCTGCAGGGGCAGCGTATCATCGCTTCCAGGCATGGCCGACCCGACGGGACGGCCGTCGCCCAGCAGGGCGGCCTTCCAGCCCGCGGGTACGCCGTCCACCGACAGCGCCAGGCGCTCGGGGGGCGTGGCCCGGTTGCGCAGATGCAGGGCGATGGTCGACGTCTCGCCGGCTTTCAGGGTCAGGGACGGGTAGTCGGTGGACAGGTCGATGCCCGGGGGCGCGGTCTCCGCGGCCAGGGCGGCGGTCTGGAAGCTCAGGGCGCACAAGGCGGCGGCCCACAATGCGAGGTGTCTGGACATGGTGTCGTTCGGCTTTTCGTTCAGGTTGATCTGCCCGGTCCGGATCCGGTCTCCAGACAGAAGGGACCGGTCATGGCGGTTTCAAGTTTCAAGAAAAACGTAATTTTTTGTTTCTTCGGAAGGCGGACGCCCGCCGGCGGCTGATCTTGTATTGAGAACCGTTATCATTCCTGCTAACATCACGCTTTCGCCTCCTGCTGTCCGCTGGTCCATGTCCTCCGGTTTCCCCCCGCGCCTTGCCCCGCTGAAGATCGTCGCCGCCTGCGTGGCCCTTGGCCTGCATGCGGCCGTGCTGGCGATGGTCCTGTCGGCGCCGGTGGTCGAGGTCTCCCAGGGCCAGCCCGAGGCGCTGGACGTGCAGTTCGTCGAACTGGGGCCGGCGATCGAACCCGAGCCGGTGGCCGCCGCGGAGCCGCAGCCGCCGGTGGAAACGCCGCCCGAACCGGAACCCGAGCCGGAGCCCGTCGTCCAGCCCGAACCCGAACCCGTGGTCGAGCCGGAACCGGAGCCCGAGCCCGAACCGGTCGTCGAGACGCCCGAGCCCGAATCCATCACCGAACCCCCGCCGCCGGAACCCAAGCCGCAGCCCAAGCCGAAACCGAAGCCCAGGCCCCGGCCCAAACCCGCGCCGCCGAAGCCCCGGCCAGCGCCGCCCGCGCCGCAGGTCAGCATCGCGCAGGATGCCGCGGCGGGCGGCGCCCGGCAGGCTTCCGAGGCGCGCGGCGAACCGGTGCCCGTGGACCCCGACCGGCCCCGCACGATCGGCCAGGTGGACTATCTGGGCAAGCGGCCCAGCCCGGTGTATCCCCGGGTCTCGCAACGCCGGGGCGAGCAGGGGCGGGTGGTGCTGCGCGTGCTGATTTCCCCGCTGGGCCAGGTGGCCAACGTGTCGGTGCGCACTTCGTCCGGGCATGCCCGCCTGGACGAGGCGGCCGTGGAGGCCATGCGCCATGCGCGGTTCCGTCCGTATACGGAAAACGGGATCGCCTACAAGGCGCTGGTGGACATTCCTTTCGATTTCGTCTTATAGGACAGGAACATGATGCTTGATCTGATCGGGAGCGCGGCGCTGACGCTGGCCCAGGCCGTGGGGCCGGACGCCGCCCAGGCCGCCGCGGGCGCGGCGCCGGCCGTGTCGGCCGCCGCCGACGCGGCGACGACCGCGGTTGCCACGGGGGCGGCGACGGCCGCCCAGGCGGCGCTGACTTCCGGGGCCGTGGAAACCGGCGGCCAGGGGGTGCTGCATTTCATCGGCCAGAGCGACGCGGTGGGCAAGTCCCTGTTCGTCTTCCTGATGCTGATGTCCCTGGCGAGCTGGTACCTGATCCTGGCCAAGGGGCTGACGCATCTGCGCATCCGCCGCCGGTCGCGCAAGTTCCTGTCGGAATTCTGGGCCGCCAGTTCGCTGGAACAGGTGGAAAACGAGATCTCCACGCATGGGGCGGAAGAGCCTTTCGCCCATCTGGCCAGCCACGCCATCCATGCCCAGAAGCACCACACCAAGTACGGCGCGCTCAAGCTGGAGGAAAGCGGTTCCACGGCGGCCTTCGTGACGCGCACCATCCGCAAGGTCATCGACGAGGAGACCGCGCGCCTGGAAAACGGCCTGACGGTGCTGGCGTCCGTGGGGTCGACCGCGCCGTTCGTGGGCCTGTTCGGCACGGTGTGGGGGGTGTACCACGCGCTGCTGAGCATCAGCATGACCGACGGCGTCACCATCAACCGCATCGCCGGCCCGGTGGGCGAGGCCCTGATCATGACCGGCCTGGGCCTGGCGGTCGCCATCCCCGCCGTGCTGGCCTACAACGCCTTCGTGCGCGTCAACCGCGTCTACCTGGCGCAGCTGGATGCCTTCGCGCACGACCTGTTCACCTTCCTGACCACCGGCCAGCAGGTGGCCGACGGCAGCCACGAGCGCAACGGCCGGACCATCAGCCTGGCCAGCCACCGGGGGGCCTGACATGGCGTTCGGCAGCTTCGATTCCAAGGGACCGGGCACCACCATGTCCGAGATCAACATGGTGCCGCTGATCGACGTGATGCTGGTGCTGCTGGTGATCTTCATCATCACGGCGCCCCTGCTCAGCCACTCGATCCGCATCAACGTGCCCCAGGTGACGGCCCAGCCGGTGGAGCAGAAGCCCGTGGTGATCGACCTGGCGATCGATGCGTCGGGCGCGCTGTTCTGGAACGAGCAGCCGATCGCGGAGGAAGACCTGGCCGCCCGCTTCGCCGGCGAGGCCGGAGCCGATCCCCAGCCCGAAGTCCGCATCCGCGCCGACGTCGATACCCGCTACGGTCTGCTGGCGCAGGTCATGGGCGCGGCCCGACAGGCGGGCATGAAGCGCCTGGGCTTCGTCACCACGCCGGGGCAGGCCGTCCCGGGCGCCGCCCCGCCGGAAGGCGAAGGCGCCGCCCCGGCGCCGGCCGCGGGCACGGCCGCTCCGTCCCCGTCCCCGGCGCCCGCCGCTCCGGCCGCGCCCGCGAACGGCGGCTGAGCGCACGTTCAAGCAATCGTCAACTATGTAACTCAGACCCTTCAGCGGTGACGCGGCGTGACCGCTTCGGGCTAGAATCACCGTCATGAGAGTCCTGGTCATCGAAGACGACGCCACCCTCGGCCACGCCCTGCAGGAATTCCTGGGCGGCCAGGGCTATGCCGTCGATTGGCTGCAATCCGGCGACCGCGTCGAAGGCGCGCTCGCCGGGCAGGTCTACGACCTGTTGCTGCTGGATCTGAATCTGCCCGGCCTGAGCGGCCTGGAAGTCCTGCGGCGGCTGCGCGAAGGCGGTTCCCAGATGCCGGTGCTGATCCTGACGGCGCGGGACGGCCTGGACGACCGCGTCGCGGGCCTGGACGCGGGCGCCGACGATTACGTCACCAAGCCCTTCGAACTGCCCGAACTGGCCGCCCGGGTGCGGGCGCTCGCCCGGCGGCGCTCGGGCCAGGCCCAGACCGTCCTCGAATGCGGGCCTTTGTCCTTCGACACCGTGGGCCGCCAGATCCGGGTGGACGGCAAGCGACTGGCGCTGTCGGTGCGCGAACTGTCCGTGCTGGAAATGCTGATGGCCCGGCCCGGCCGCGTGGTGACCAAGCAGCAGATCGTCAATTCCCTGTCGGCCTGGGATGCCGATTTCAGCGAGAACGCGGTCGAAGTCTATGTCTACCGCCTGCGCAAGCGGCTCGACGGCACCGGGACCAGCATCCAGACGGTGCGCGGCTTCGGCTACCTGCTCGACGTCGACTGTGCCGCCTGAGTCCACCGCCGGTCCGCCCCCCGACCATGGGGCGCCGGGCCTGATCGAGCGCCTGATGCCCAGGGATTCGCTCGCCCGCCGCCTGGTGCGCCGGCTGCTGCCGGCCTTTTTCATTCTGGTGGCCATCGACCTGCTGGCCACCTGGTTCATGACGGGCGTGATCCGTCCCCAGCCCTGGCTGCTGCGCGACCTGTTCTGGGTCATGATGCTGACCCAGGGCCTGCTGGTGATCCTGTTCGTCTGGGTGCTGATTTCCGGCATCCGCTCCGAACTGGCTTCCATCAACCGGCTGGCCGACGACATCCGCCAGCGTTCCATCGAGGACCTGCAGCCGCTCGACCTGGCCGGCCTGCCCAGCGAGATCGCGCCCCTGGTCCTGCATTTCAACGACCTGCTCCTGCGCCTGGACGATTCGGTCCAGGCGCAGCGCCGTTTCATCGGCCATGCGGCGCATCAGCTGCGCACCCCCCTGGCCGGCCTGAAGGTCGAGTCCGAGCTCATGCTCGGCCAGGACCTGCCCGAGGACATCCGCGTGCGCGCCGGGCGCATCAAGTCGGTGACGGACCACATGATCCGCATGGGCCAGCAGTTGCTGGTGCTGGCCCGCGCCGAGCACGCGGCCCGGCCCCAGGACAGTTTCGTGCGCCTGGACCTGTGCGAATGGATGCGCCAGGCGGGCGCGGAATGGCTGGGGCGCGCGCACGACCGGTCCGTCGATCTGCAGCTGGTGGCGCCCGACGCCGCGGTCTGGGTGGACGGCGATCCGGTGCTGCTGCAGGAACTGCTGGGCAACCTGATCGACAACGCCCTGCGCTATGGTCAGGGCGCGAGCCGCATCGTGCTGCGCGTCATGGCCAATCCGCCCTCGTTTTCCGTCGAGGACGACGGCGCCGGCATCCGCGCCGAGGACCTGGACCGCGTCTTCGAGGCCTTCTACCGCGCGGCCGACGCGGGCCGGGGCGGTTCCGGCCTGGGGCTGGCGATCGTGCGGGAAATCGCGCGCGCGCACGGCGCCTGGTGGAAGATCGCCAGCCGGCCGGCATTCTCCGGCACCCGGGTTTCCCTCGTTTTCCCCGGCCCCCGGCGGGGCGCCTGCCTCACGCGGGCCGAATAGGCACATGGTATGGACATGCAGAAAGACAATCCGCGGGCGGCCCTGCTGATCGGCGCCCTGGGCGTCGTCTACGGGGACATCGGCACCAGCCCGCTGTACACCATGAAGGTCGCGCTGTCGGGCGCGGGCCGGCCCGACGTCGAGCACATCCTGGGGGTGCTGTCGATCCTGTTCTGGATGCTGATCCTGGTGGTGTCGCTGAAATACGTGACCTGTATCCTGCGCGCCGACAACCGGGGCGAGGGCGGCACGCTGGCCCTGATGGAGCTCGCCCTGCGCGGCCGGTCGGGGCGGACCCGCTGGCGCCTGGCCCTGCTGGGGCTGATCGGCGCCAGCCTGTTCTACGGCGACAGCATGATCACCCCCGCGATTTCCGTCCTGTCCGCCGTCGAGGGCATCGGCATCGTGTCGCACCGGCTGGACGCCTGGGTGGTGCCGATCTCGGTGGTCGTGCTGCTGGCCCTGTTCATGTTCCAGTCGCGCGGCACCGGCGCGGTGGGCAAGCTCTTCGGGCCGGTGATGCTGTGCTGGTTCCTGGTGCTGGCGGGGCTGGGCGCCTGGCGGATCGTCGGCCAGCCCGAGGTCCTGCGGGCCGTCAACCCGGCCTGGGCCCTGCGCTTCATCGGCGACGCGCCCTGGGAAACCTTCCTGGCGCTGGGCGCCCTGGTCCTGGCGCTGACCGGCGCCGAGGCGCTGTACGCCGACATGGGGCATTTCGGCGGCCCGGTCATCCGTCGCGCCTGGTTCTCCCTGGTGCTGCCGGCGCTCGTCCTGTGCTATTTCGGCCAGGGGGCGCTGCTGCTCAGCGACCCGGAAGCCATCCGCAATCCCTTCTTCCTGCTGGCGCCCGACTGGGGACTCATCCCCCTGGTGGCGCTGGCCACGCTGGCCACGGTGATCGCCTCGCAGTCGGTGATCTCGGGCGCGTTTTCCATGACGCGCCAGGCGGTGCAACTGGGCTACTGGCCGCGCATGGTGATCCAGCACACCTCGGCGCGCGAGGAGGGGCAGATCTACCTGCCGCGCGTGAACTGGCTGCTGCTGCTGGCCGTCCTGGTCCTGACGCTGTCCTTCGGTTCCTCCGACCGCCTGGCGCATGCCTACGGCTTCGCCGTCACGGGCACGATGCTGATGACTTCGCTGCTGGCGTTCGCCGTGCTGCCCCGGGACACGCGCGGCGTGCGCCGCCTGGCCTGGCTGGTCCTGATCGCCCTGTTCCTGGCGATCGACGTGCTGCTGTTCTCGTCCAACACGCTCAAGCTGCACGAAGGCGGCTGGTTGCCGCTGGTGGTGGGGATCGGCCTGCTGACGCTGATGCTGACCTGGAAGCAGGGACGCCAGCAGATCCATGACACGCTGGCCGGCGACCACCAGCCGCTGGCCAGCTTTATGGAATCCCTGGAGGCCTATCCGCCGACCCGCGTGCCGGGCACGGCGGTGTTCATGAGCATGATCGTGGGCACGGTACCGCCCGCGCTGCTGCACAATTTGAAACACAACAAGGTCCTGCACGAGCAGGCGCTGTTCCTGACGATCGAGGTCGCCGACGTGCCCTACGTGCCTTTCGGCGAACGACTGAGGGTCGAGCGGGTCAGCCGCACCGGCTGGCAGGCCGTGGCGCGCTGGGGGTTCAAGCAGGAGCCCAACGTGCCCCAGGTCGTGGAGCAGATCGGCCAGGAGATTCCGGAACTGAACCTGGATCCCATGCAGACTTCGTACTTCCTGTCGCGCCAGACCGTGATCGTGGTGCGGCGGTTGCCGTGGCACCAGAGCTGGCGGCGGCATCTGTTCGCCTTCATGGCGCGCAATGCCAGCCGCAGCACCCGGTTCTACAAGATTCCGCCCAATCGCGTGGTGGAAATGGGCATGCAGATGGAGTTGTAGGAGTTTTGCCGCCGGGCCGCCCCAAGGCAAAACGCGCCCCCTCGGGGGGCAGCAAGCGGGCGAAGCCTGCGCAGCGTGGGGGCTTTAATTCGCCGGAATCGTGATCGTGGTCTCGCGCAGCATGCCGCCCGACTGGACCGAGCCCTGCGTGCGCGCGTTGGCGTCGTTCATCAGGGTCATGCAGTCCTGGCGCTGGTCGGCGGGCAGGCTGTCGCAGCGTTCGCTGCGGTTGCGCGCCTCGATCTGGGGCGAGGGCTGGGTCAGCTTGTCCTGGCGGGCGGCCTGGGCGGCGGCGCCGGCTTCCCTCAGGCAGGCCTGCACGTCGATGCCCGGGGTGCTGCGACAGCGCGCCACGTCCTGCTGGTACTGGGTCTGCGCCTGCGGTCCGGCGGCCTGCGCCCCGGGGGCGAACAGGGCCGCGCAGCCCAGGCTGGTGGCCAGCAGCGCGGCGCGCAGCGGCATGTGCTTTTCTAGACGCATGATGAACACTCCTCGAGAGTGGATTCCGGGCGGTTCCCGGCCCGGTTCAGGGGCTTGCGTGCCGCGCATGCGGTGATGCGGATCCGCATGCGCGGGCTCCGGATCAGTGTACGGGTTTCCCCTAGATCCGATGTAACCGGATCATTCAGTCTCGTGGGGGGCGTCCGGCCGCCCCCGCTGCCGGCGGCGGGCGCTCTGCATCAGCAGGATGGCCGTGACCGGCACCGTCATGAACAGGAACAGGCAGATCAGCCATTCGTGGACGATGGGCCGGTGCTGCAGCAGGCTGGCGATCACGGTGGCCGCCAGCGCGACGCAGAAGGCGCCCAGGGTCATGCCCATGGTCGGGGCGTGCATGCGTTCGCGGAAGCTGCGCAGCCGCAGCAGCCCGAAGGACCCGATCAGGGTCACGAGCCCCGCCAGGACGAGCAGCAGGGCGGCCGGCACGGCGGCCCACAGGGGCAGTCCGGTCATGGTTCGATCACCTCGCCGCGCAGCAGGAACTTGGCCAGGGCCGCCGAGCCGACGAAGCCGAACAGCGCGATCAGCAGAGCCACGTCGAAATACAGGCCGGCCTCGAAGCGCAGGCCCAGCACCAGCAGGATCAGCATGCCGTTGATGTAGAGGGTGTCCAGGGCCAGGACACGGTCTTCCGCGCCGGGGCCCAGGATCAGCCGGATGGCGGCGCAGCCCAGGCCCAGGGCGAAGCACAGCAGGGCGAAGCCGCCGGCCCAGTACAGTATCGTCTCGCTCATTCGAAGATCTCCATCAGGGAACGTTCGTAGCGATCCTGGATGAGGCGGGTCAGGCCCTGGGGATCGCTCAGGTCCAGCACGTGCAGGGTCAGCACGTTGCGCGCCACGTCGTGTCCCGCCCAGACGGTCCCGGGCGTGAAGGTGATGATGCAGGCCAGCGCCGCCAGGCCGTGCGGATCGCGGATGCGCAGCGGGATGTCCAGGAATCCGGGGCGTGCGCCCGCCCGGGGGCCGAGCAGGATGATCCGTCCGACGTCGCGGTTCGACCGGGCGATGTCGGCGGCCACGCGTCCGGCCAGCCGCAGGGCGGTGAGCGGGTGCGACAGGCGTGCGCGCACGGGGCGCAGGATCGGGGCCAGCAGGGCGAGCGTCAGGGCGATGGCCGAGCCCAGGATCAGGTGGCCCGCCGATACGCTGTCGTTCAGCACCAGCCAGAGGATCAGCAGCAGGCAGGCGAGCGGCAGGGCGTGGAGCAGGCGTTTCATCGCGGGCCTCCGTGTCCGGCGGCCGTGGTGGGAAAGACGTGCGGATCCTGGCCCAGCACCGCCTCGACGTAGCGGCCCGGCTGGTCCAGGTACCACGCGGTGTCCTCCAGGTAGGACATCACGGACCCGGCCCGCGCGGTCAGCAGGACGCAGGCCGACAGCAGCACCAGGATGGGGATGGCCTCGTTCAGCCGCAGGGTCGGGACGTGCAGGTCCTCCGGCACCCAGAACAGGCGCACGCCGCAGCGTCCCAGGGCGATCAGGCCGGCCACGCCGGAGGTCAGCATGGCCCCCACCAGCAGCCAGACGTTGACGGTGGGGGCGCCGTATTCGGCGGTGCGCAGCGCGGCCGACAGCAGCGAGAATTTCGCCACGAAGCCCGACAGCGGCGGCAGGCCGATGATCAGCAGGGCGCAGGCGAAGAAGCTCAGGCCCAGGAAGGCCATGGTGGCCGGCAGCGGCACGCCCACCGCCTGGCCGCTCAGGTCGGCGGCGTCGGGGTCGTCGCTTTCGAAGGCTTCCTGGGTGATGGCCAGCATGTCGGCGCCGAAGGACTGGCTGCGTTCGGTGAGTTCCAGCAGCAGGAACAGGGCGCCCAGCGCCAGGACCGAGCTGAGCAGGTAGTACAGGGCCGGGCCGGTCAGGGTGGCGCCGGGCATGCCCAGGGCGGCGAACAGCGTGCCGGAGGACGTGATGATGGCGTAGGCGGCGATGCGCCGCGCCTGGGTGCTGGCCAGCATGCCCAGGGTGCCGAAGGCCAGGGTGGCGATCCCGGCGGGAAACATCCAGGCGCCGCCGAAGGCCGCCGGGGCGCCGGCCGGCAGCAGCAGCGAGCCGATGCGCAGCAGGGCGTAGATGCCGACCTTGGTCATGATGGCGAACAGCGCGGCCACCGGGGCGCCGGCCTCGGAGTAGGTATTCGGCAGCCAGAAGTTCAGCGGCCAGGCGGCGGCCTTGATCAGGAAGGCGACCCCCAGGATCGCCGCCGCGCTGTCGAACAGCTGCCGGTCCGCGCCGTGCAGCGCCAGGGCGCGCACCGACAGGTCGGCCAGGTTCAGCGTGCCGGTCAGGCCGTAGATCAGGGCGATGGCCACCAGCAGCAGGAAGGACGCGATCAGGTTGACGGCGATGTAGTGCAGCGCGGCGCCGACCCGGCGCTTGCCCGAGCCGTGCAGCATCAGGCCGTAGGACGCGGTCAGCAGGATTTCGAAGAAGACGAAGAGGTTGAACAGGTCGCCCGCCAGGAAGGCGCCGTTCAGGCCCATCATGATCAGCAGGAACAGGGGGTGGAAGTGGCTGCCGGCCCGGTCCCAGCGGGCCGTGGCGTAGATCCAGGCGCACAGGCCCAGCACCGCGGTCAGGCCCAGCATCAGCGCGGCCAGGCGGTCGGCCACCAGCACGATGCCGAAGGGCGCGGGCCAGTTGCCCAGCAGGTAGACGCCGATGCCGTCGGGCCAGTGCGGCGCGCCGATGCCCTGGGTGGCGCGCACCAGCATCAGGGCGGCCAGCGCCATCAGGCCGAGCGCGGCCGCGCCCAGGGCCACGCGCAGCCGCCGCTGGCTGTCGCGCGTGAGCAGCATCAGCGCCGCCGCGAGCAGGGGGATCAGGACCGGCAGGACCGGCAGGTGCTGCAGCCAGAGATTCATGGGCGGTGTTCCTCGCCGTCCACGTGGTCGGTATCGCTCATCCCGCGCGAGGCCAGCAGCACGACCAGGAACAGCGCCGTGGTGGCGAAGCCGATGACGATGGCGGTCAGCACCAGTGCCTGGGGCAGGGGATCGGCGTAGCGCGCCGGATCGGCCCAGGCCGGGTCGATGACCGGCGGGGCGTCCACCCGCAGGCGCCCCATGGCGAAGATGAACAGGTTGACCGCGTAGCCCAGTAGCGCCAGCCCCATGATGAACTGGAAGGTGCGCGGCCGCAGCAGCAGCCAGACCCCCGAACCCGCGAGCACGCCGATCGCCAGCGCCAGTATCCATTCCATGGTCAGGACTCCACTGTGTCCGCGGCTTCGACGAGCTTGCGGTAGAAGCGCAGGGACTGGTGCGCCAGGGCGATGATCATCAGGACCGTCGCGCCCACCACCAGCATGTACACGCCCAGGTCGAACAACAGCACGCTGGACAGGTGCAGGGTGCCGACCAGGGGCAGGGCCAGGTCCATCGCGTGGGCGGCGAGCAGGGGCTTGCCGACCCACCACACCGCCATGGCGGCGGCGCCGGCCACCAGCAGGCCCAAGGCGATCCAGGCCTGCGGGCGGATCAGGGGACGGGCCTCGACCCACAGGATGCCGCCCACCAGGTATTGCAGGATGATGCCGGTGGCCATGATCAGCCCACCGATGAAGCCGCCGCCCGGCAGGTTGTGGCCGCGCAGCAGGAAATACAGCGAGATCAGGGTGGAGACCGGCAGCAGCAGCCGCACCAGGACGGCGGGCACGCGCATCGTGCCTTCGGGCAGCGGCGCCTGCAGGTCGGGTTCCTCGAAGGCGGCCGGCGCGCCGCCGCGGTGGCGCAGCGGCGCGGCGATGGTCTCGGCCGGCGGGCGGAAGCGGCGCAGCAGCGCGTAGACGCTGAGGGCCACGACCCCCAGCACGGTGATTTCGCCGAAAGTGTCGAAGGCGCGGAAATCGACCAGGATCACGTTGACCACGTTCGCGCCGCCGCCCAGGGGCCAGGCCTGCTGGACGAAATAGGCGGCGATGCTGTCGTGCGCCGAGGGCCGCGTCATCATGACGTAGGCCAGGACCGCCATCGTGGCGCCCGCGGACACGGCCACCAGGAAGTCGCGCCGCCGGCGCCAGCGCGTCGCCCGGGGCGTGGGCCCGGGGAATTCCTCGATGCGGGGCGGCAGCCAGCGCAGCCCCAGCAGGATGAGCACGGTGGTGACGACCTCGACCGTGAGCTGGGTCAGGGCCAGGTCGGGGGCCGACAGCCAGGCGAAGGTGACGCAGGTGACCAGGCCGGCCGCGCCGGCCAGCATCAGCGAGGCGGCGCGATGGTATTTGGCCTGGTAGGCCGCGGCCAGGGCGCAGGCGCCGCCCGCCAGCCACATCAGCCCGAAGGACCATTGCGCCGGCGTGGCGATGGCGACGCGCGGCCACCAGCCGCCCGGCAGCAGCGGCAGCAGCGCCACCGCGCCGGTGGCCACCACCAGCAGCAACGCCTGGGGCTGCAGCCGCTGGGTCTGCAGCCAGCTCAGCAGCCGGGCCGAGCCGGCGTCGATGGCCTCCAGCAGGGCTTCGAAGGTCTGGCGCCCGTCCAGGCGGTAGATCAGGGGCACCTGGCCCGGCGCGCGGCGGTCGCGCGCGCGCAGCGCCAGGTACAGGCCGATGCCGATCACCATGGCGGCCAGGCTCATGAGCAGGGGCAGGTTCAGGCCGTGCCAGACCTGCAGGTCGTAGGCCGGGACGCGGTCGCCCAGCAGGGCGCGCATGACCATGGTCAGGACGGGTTCCAGGAACAGGCCGGGCAGGATGCCCACGGCCAGGCAGAACAGCACCAGCACCGCGCAGGGGATCAGCATCATGCGCGGCGGGTCGTGCGGCGTGCGCGGCAGGTCCGTCGCCGGCGGGCCGAAGAAGACCTGCAGGATGAAGCGCAGCGAATACGCGACGCTGAAGGCGCCGGCCACCACGGCGGCGAATGGCAGGCCCCAGCGGCTGGCCCAGTGGCCGGTGACGAAGACGGTTTCCGCGAAGAACATTTCCTTCGAGATGAAGCCGTTGAGCAGGGGCACGCCCGCCATGGCGGCGGCCGATACCATGGCCAGCGTCGCGGTCAGCGGCATCAGGGTCCGCAGGCCGGACAGGCGGGTCAGGTCGCGGGTGCCGCTTTCGTGGTCGACGATCCCCGCCGCCATGAACAGGGACGCCTTGAAGGTGGCGTGGTTGATGATGTGGAAGACGGCGGCCACCAGGGCCAGGCGGCTGTTCATGCCCAGCAGCAGCGTGATCAGGCCCAGGTGGCTGATGGTGGAATAGGCCAGCACGCCCTTCATGTCGCGCTGGAAGGTGGCGGCGTAGGCGCCCAGCAGCAGCGAGCACAGGCCCGCGCCGCCGATGATCCAGGTCCACCAGTCGGTGCCGGAGAAGATCGGCCAGAAGCGCGCCAGCAGGAACACGCCCGCCTTCACCATGGTGGCCGAATGCAGGTAGGCCGACACCGGCGTGGGCGCCGCCATGGCGTTGGGCAGCCAGAAATGGAAGGGAAACTGGGCACTCTTGGTCAGGGCGCCCAGGGCCAGCAGCACCAGCAGGATGGGATACCAGCGGTGCCCCCGGATCGCCGTGGCGGCCGCGAGCACCGCGTCCAGGTCGTAGCTGCCGACGATGTGGCCGATGATCAGCATGCTGGCCAGCAGGCAGAAGCCGCCGGTGCCGGTCACCAGCAGGGCCATGCGCGCGCCGCGGCGGGCGTCCATGCGGTGGTGCCAGTAGCCGATCAGCATGAACGAGGACAGGCTGGTCAGTTCCCAGAACACCAGCAGCTGGATCAGGTTGCCGGCCAGCACCACGCCCAGCATGGCGCCCATGAAGCTGAGCAGGAAGGTGAAGAATCGGGGGACCGGGTCCCGGGCCGACAGATAGTAGTGGGCGTACAGGGCGATCAGGGCGCCCATGGCCGAGATGATCACGGAAAACAGCCAGGCGTAGCCGTCCATCCGCAGGGTCAGGTCCACCCCCAGGGTCGGGATCCAGGGCAGGCTGAGCTTGATGACGCCGGAGGCGGCGACCTCGGGCGTGAGCCACAGCGTCAGGACCAGGCAGGCCAGCGCGCTGCCGCCCGCCAGCCAGGCCCCCGCGCGGCGCGCGGTCGCGGGCAGCAGCGAGGCGCACAGGCTGCCGGCAAACGGGATCGCGAGGATCAGGGTCAGGAGCATGGAGTGGATGATACGGGAATCGGTGACGCGCGGCCTGCGCGGCCCTGCCGGGCGGGACGTCCGGCAGGGATGGCGCGGCCGGGCGTGCTTGCGCGGAACCTCTCAATGATACGCGAAGACGGGGGCTTGACTTGAGTCAAGTCGGTCAGGCGATTTTTGCGGGAGACTATGTTGAAATGTAGAACAATGCCGCCTGAAGCACCGGACCCCTCGGTTTCCGGCGCGGCCTTGTCGCAGGAGCTTGCCGCATGACGACCCAAGAAATGCCCGCCACGGTCTCCGATCCGGAGACCGTGGCCTTTCCCGACCTGGAGATCTCCGAGGCGCTGATCCGCCGCTTCGACCAGTCCGGCCCGCGCTATACCTCGTACCCGACGGCCGACCGTTTCCAGCAGGGCTATCCGGCCTCCGCCTACATCGAGCGCCTGCGGGAGCGGGCGGCGGCCGGGCAGGCGCCGCCCCTGTCGGTCTACGTGCACCTGCCGTTCTGCGAATCGCTGTGCTATTTTTGCGCCTGCAACAAGATCATCACCCAGGACCATGGCCGTTCGGCCGAATACCTCGACATCCTGTACCGGGAAATGGACCGGGTCGGCCCCCTGCTGGGCCGCCACAACCGCGCGGTGCAGCTGCACCTGGGGGGCGGTACGCCGACTTTCCTGAGCGCGGACGAACTGACCGCGCTGATGGACCGGATCCGGCGCCACGTCGAGTTCACCCCCGACGCGGAACTGGGCGTGGAAATCGATCCGCGCACCGTCCGGCCCGCATCGCTCGCCATGCTGGCGGGGCTGGGCTTCAACCGCACCAGCTTCGGCGTCCAGGACTTCGATCCGCTGGTCCAGGCGGCGGTCAACCGCATCCAGCCCTACGACATGGTGCGCACGGCCCTGCAGGCCAGCCGGGACAACGGCTTCCAGTCCATCAACGCCGACCTGATCTACGGCCTGCCCAAGCAGACGCTGGACAGCTTCAGCCGCACCCTGGATCAGCTGATCGAGCTGTCCCCCGACCGCATCGCCCTGTACAACTACGCCCACCTGCCCGACCGCTTCAAGGCGCAGCGCCTGATCCACGCCGAAGACCTGCCCAGCGCCGACACGCGCATGGGCATCTTCCTGATGTCGGTGCGCCGCCTGCTGGCGGCCGGCTACGTCTACATCGGGCTGGACCATTTCGCCAAGCCCGACGACGAGCTCAACCAGGCGCGCCTGAACCAGAGCCTGCACCGCAATTTCCAGGGCTACACCACCCGCTCGGAATGCGACCTGGTGGGCTTCGGCATTTCGGCGATCGGCAAGATCGGGGACGCCTACATCCAGAACCACCACTCGCTGAACGCCTACCGCGACTGTCTCGAACGGGGCGAACTGCCCACGGCCAAGGGCTTCGACCTGAGCCCGGAAGACGCCCTGCGCCGCGAGGTCATCATGACCGTCATGTGCAGCATGCCGCTGGACTTTGCCGCCTTCGAGGCCCGGCACGGCCGTTCCTTCGAGTCCTGTTTCCCGGACGAGCTGGAACGCCTGCGCCCGTACGCGGACGCCGGCCTGCTGGAACTGGATGCGCGCGGGCTGCGGGTGCTGCCCAAGGGCCGCGTGTTCGTGCGCGCGCTGGCGATGGTGTTCGACCAGTACGTGCGCCGCCCCCGGGTGGCGACCTATTCCCGGCTGATCTGATCGGGGGGCCGGTCCGGCCGGCCGGCGTCGCTGGCCGGCCGGGTGGGCAGGCGCCACAGGTAGATCGTCACGCCGATGCCCGGAATCAGCAGGAACCAGCGCGCCCAGGGCACCGGCATGATCCAGGCCGACAGGGCCAGCGAGGGCCACATCAGGGCCAGGGCGATGCATTTGCTGCGCAAGGGGATGCCGCGCCCCGCCTGAAAGTCGCGGATGTACGGACCGAGGATGCGATGGGACATCAACCAGGCATGCATGCGCGGCGAGCCGCGCAGGAAGCAGAAAGCCGCCAGCAGCAGGAACGGGGTGGTGGGCAGCAGGGGCAGGAAGATGCCCAGCACGCCCAGGGCCAGGGCCACGTAACCCAGGAAGGTAAAGAGGGCGCGGATCATCGTACCGAGGATTCTATCAATCCGTGGCGTCCGCGGGGCGGCGGGGATGACCGCTCGCGCCACGCCAGGATGCGCGACCTGCTGTCCCAGGTGCCGCTGTTCAACGAACTGCCGCCGCAGGACCTGGATCCCATCGCCCGGGGCACCAGCGAGATCAGCGCCGTGCGCGGGGACGTCATCTTCCGGCGCGGGGATCCGTGCGTGGGGTTCCACGTGGTGGTCTACGGGCAGGTGAAGCTGCTGTTCGTCTCGAATTCGGGCGTGGAGCGCGTGGTGCGCCTGATCGGCCCGGGCGACGGCTTCGGCGAGGCCCTGATGTTCATGGGCCAGGACTACATCGTCACCGCCGAGGCCCTGCGCGACACCCTGCTGCTGCACGTCGGGCGCGACGCGCTGTTCGACCAGCTCGACCGCAACCCCGGCGTGGCGCGCAAGATGCTGGCGGGCCTGAGCCGGCGCCTGTACAGCCTGATGGGCGACGTCGAGGCCTACACCCTGCACACCGGCGCCCAGCGCCTGATCGCCTACCTGCTGCGCGAGTGGCGCGGCGAGGTCGGCGAGCCTTTCCGCATCGAGATCAGCAAGGCCGTCGTCGCCTCGCGCCTGAACCTGACGCCGGAACATTTTTCCCGCATCCTGCGCGACCTGAGCGACCGCGGCCTGATCCGCGTCCGGGGCCGCGAATACACCATCCTGGACCCCGACGGGCTGAGAAACTATAAGGGATGAGATCGGACTGTGAATGATCCCTGCGGATCATTCACAGCCGATCGAATCGGAGCGGCTTGCAAGCCGCGACGTGGAGGGATGCCGCGATTGGCCGGAGGCCGCAGCCGATCGAATCGGAGCGGCTTGCAAGCCGCGACGTGGAGGGCCGAATATTCAATACCGCGCGTCCTTCGGCTTTTTTCCCGAAGGCCAGTCCTTGTCCTTCAGCGGGAAATCCGGGCGCGGCATGTGGGTGAAGAATTCCGCCACGTCCACGGCGTCCTGCTGGCTCAGGGTACGGCCTTCGCCCCAGGCACCGTCCGTATGGACGCCCATGGGCATGTTGTCGTAGATGAAGGCCGCCGCCTTGTAGGTCCGCGCCAGTCCGGCCCCGATATTGAAGGACTCGTCTCCCCAGAGCGGCGGGAAGACGATGTGGCCCCGGGCGTCCTTGCGGCCTTCTCCGTCGGTGCCGTGGCAGGACGCGCACTGCTGGCCGTAAATGGCGCGGCCTCTGGCGGGATCGGGTACGAGGTCCATGTCGATGGGGCTGCCGTTCTCGATCTGGACCCGGGCGCCATGCGGCACGTCCTGAGCCAGCCATTTCATGTAGGCGACCATGGCCTGCATTTCGTGCGAATCCGCCGGCAGCTTCTTGCCGTTCATCGAACGGATCATGCAGCCGTTGATGCGTTCTTCCAGTGTCATCTCCCGCCCGGCGCGCGGGTTGACCTGAGGGAAGCTGTTGTAGGTGTTGATGAAAGGGGCGCCCAGCGGCTTCTTGCCCTGCATCACGTGGCAGCTGCTGCAGTTCATGGCGGCGCCCACATGGTCGGGGAGCAGCCGCCGGGTTTCGTTCAGCAGCCGCTGCCCGTAGAGAATGGCCTCGGCGTCCGGATGCCGGAAGATCGCGGCGTCATCCGGAATCGTGTAGGCCGGCAAGGGGGCGCCGTCCTTGTCCTTGACGGCATAGGTCCGCGGCGCGACCGCGCCGGTCGATTGGGCCAGGGCTCCGGCGCCCAGGCCCAGGCCCATGCTCAGGGCCAGGATCAGGCGTGCCGCTCGTCGCGGCGCACGGGGGCTATTCATGGCGATCTCCTGTCTGGATGTCGGGTGTTTTGGATTTCAGGAAGGATCGGATCTGGCGCACCTGGTCGGGCGTGACGGCGGGAGCCTGGTTGGTCCAGCCGCCGCGGATGAAGCTCAGGATTTCGCCGATGTCCTGATCGGACAGATGGCTGAATCCGGGCATGGCGAATGCCATGGTGTCCGTGCCGGGGTTCAGCGGCATGCGGCCGCCTTCCAGCGTGATCTGGATGGAGGATTGCGGATTTTGGGCGAAGATGGCCGAATTGCCGTCCAGGGCGGGAAAGATGCGCGGCACGCCTTGCCCGTCCGGACGGTGGCAGGCCATGCAGTGTTCCCTGTACAGCAAGGCGCCGCGCGTACGCGCGGTGACGTCCAGCAAGGTATCGGTCAGGGTGTCCCGCTTCGCCGGGAAGGTGGCCGGCTTTCCCGGCGTGGGCGGCAGCCGTTTCAGATAGGCGGCGATGGCGTCCAGGTCGCCGGCCGTCATGTGTCGCGTGCTGTGGCTGACCACGTCGGCCATGGCGCCGAAGGCGGCGACCCGGCCGGTGCGGCCCGAGGCCAGGAAGTCCACGATCTCCTCGCGGGTCCAGGAATCCAGGCCCTGCGCCTCGCCGCGCAGGCTTTTGGCCCGCCAGCCGTCGATCAGCGCGCCTGACAAGAAGGTATCGCCGTCCTCCAGGCTCAGGGCCGTTTCCTGGAAACCGATGCCTCGGGGCGTGTGGCAGGCGCCGCAATGCCCGGGCCCCTCCACCAGGTATTTGCCCCTGTTCAGGAGATCGTTCATGCCGGGGTCGGGCTGGAACGGCCGTTCTGGCGCGAACAGCGCCCGCCACCAGACCAGCGGCCAGCGCATGTTCAGCGGCCAGGGAATGGTCGAGGGCGCATTGGCCTGGTGTTGAGGCGCCACGGCCCGCGTGAAATAGGCGTACAGGGCGTACAGGTCCGCGTCCGGCATGATGGCGTAGGACGGGTAGGGCATGGCGGGATAGAGCGTCGCGCCGTCGTGGCGTATTCCGAATTTGACCGCGTTGCGGAACGCAGGGTAGTCGTAGGCGCCAATGCCGGTGTCGGTATCGGGCGTGATGTTGGTCGAATAGATCGCGCCGACCGGAGTCGGCATGGCCAAACCCCCGGCGAAGGGCCGGCCGCCGGGCGCCGTGTGGCAGGCGATGCAGTCCGCCGTTCTGGCAATATACTCGCCGTGGCGGATCAGCGCCGGGTCGTCCAGGGCCATGCCGGGGTTCGCCGGCGGCTCGGGCTGGAGTTGCCAGGCCAGCCCCCAGGTGGCGGCCGCGGCCAGGATCGCCGCCGAACCGGCGGCCATGAGCAGTTTGCGTGTGTTTTTCATGCGTCTGTTGGACATTGCGGGGCTCCTTCCCGGATCGCACGGCGGCTGCCTGGCGGCCCGGAGGGTGATCGTTCGTGGCTGGATTGTGCGGCCGGGGAGCGGCCCCGCACTATGTGGAAAACCGTACTGTGGGAAGGGATTATTTGATGTCGGGCAAATCGTGTGGCTGATCGGGCGGCTGGGACGCTGGATGGCGGCCCTTGCGCTGACCCTGGGCGGTGCCGCCGGCGTCCCGGCGGGGCCGGCCGTTGCGGCGAATCCGGCGGCGCCTGCCTGGCGGGTCGGCATCCTGGCCCCGCGCGGACCGGAAAAGGCGCTGAAGGCCTGGGCGGGGTGGCGGGACTGGCTTGAACGCCGCTTTCCGGGTGAGCGTTTCGATCTCGTGCCCATCGTGCCGGACAGGGCCCTGCGGCGCGGCGCGCTGGACAGCCTGGATTTCCTGCTGGCCAATCCGGTGCAGTTCGGGGCGCTGGATCCCGGCCGGTCCGTGCGCTGGCTGGCGACGCTGCGCCCCTCCGGCAGGGGCGACCTGCGTTTTCTGGAGCAGATCGGCTCGGCGATCTGGGCGCGTGAGGCGGGGCCCGCCAGCCTTGCCCAACTGCGCGGCCGGCGGGTCGGCGCCGTGGATCCGGAGGCCCTGGGCGGGTACCTGTTGGGGGTGGAGTTGCTGGACCGCGAAGGGCTGGCGCCGGGCCGGGACTATGTTCCGGTCTTTTCCGGCTTTCCCGCGGAGCGTCCTCTGCTGCTGTTGCTGGCTGGACAGGTCGATGCCGCGATCGTGCCCTTGTGCCTGTATGAAGAGCTGCGCGATGCCGGGCGTCTCGGCGGCGCCTCCTTGCGCTTGCTCCAGCCCGTGGCCGCCGATGCCGGTCCCGCTACCGGATCGCCGTCCTGCGCGGCCAGCACCCGTACGTTGCCGGGCTGGTCCCTGGCCGCGCTGGACACCGTGCCCGACGCGCTGGCGGCGGCTCTGGGGCGCGCCCTGCTGGAGGAGCCGCCATCGGCCGACTTGCCGCGATGGTCCTTGCCTGTTTCGGCGGCCGATGTGGAGCGGCGCTTGCGCCGGATCGACTATGTCTCCGGCGACCGGGACATCTGGACGCAGGCGCGTCGTCTGCTGGCGCATTATTGGCCATGGCTGGCCGGCCTGGCCGCCTTCGCGTCATGGTTGCTGGGCAACAGTCTCTGGCTGGCCCGGGTGGCGCGGCGGCAGCGCCGGCGCCTGAGCCAGGCGCATGAACAGCTCCATGCGTATGAGCGGGCCTTGGCGCGCGCGGACCGGGTCGCCTCGCTGGGGGAAATGGCCGCGGGGATCGCGCATGAAGTCAAGCAGCCGCTTTCCGCCATCCTGCAATATGCCGAGGCCGCCGCCTACCGCCTGAGGTCCGAGGAACCCGATTCCGCCTTGCTGCCGATCGTGCGGCGGATCCGGGACGAGGTATTGCGCTGTGATCGCGCCATCGCCAATCTGCGCGGCTGGGCGCGGCCGGGGTCGACGGCCCCCGCTGGAGAGCGGCGGGCGCTGGGCGTGCTGGTCGAGCAGGTGATCGGACTGGTGCGATTGCAGGCCGATCGCCAGGGGGTTTCGATCGAGTCCTTGATGCCTTCGGCGTTGGCGGAGCGTCCTGTTTCCAGCGCATTCGAGCAGGTGTTGGTCAATGTCCTGAACAATGCGGTACAGTCCGGGGCGGACCATATCAGGGTCCAGGCGCGGGCCTGCCCCGGCGGTGCGCGCATCGAGATCGCCGACGACGGGCCGGGGTTCGAGGAGGAGCATCTGCGCTTCCCCTTCGTGCCTTTCCGGACGACGCGACCGGATGGCCTCGGCCTGGGCCTGTTGATCGCGCAACGCATCATGCTGTCCCTGCGGGGACGGATTCACCTCGACCGTCACGCGGACGGGCGCCCGGGCGCTCTGGTCGTGCTGGACTTGCCCCTGGAGCCCTCAGGATCCGACTCATGAGTACGAGTGAAGCCATCATCCACGTGGTCGATGACGACCCTTCGGTGCGGCACGCCTGTCGATATATGCTGGAGACCGTGGGGATGGCTTGCAGGGACTGGCAGGATGGCCGCGCATTTCTGGAGCGGGCCGACCTGTATGTGGCGGGCGTGGTCCTGCTGGACATGCGCATGCCCCATTGGGACGGCCGCGCCGTGCAGGCCCACCTGGGCCAGCTGGGCAGTCCCTTGTCGGTCATCGTCCTGACGGGGCACGCGGATGTCCCCATGGTGACGGAGGCCTTTCGCAGCGGAGCCGCCGATTTCCTGGAAAAGCCGGTGTTGCTGGATACCCTGTTGCCGGCCATCGGGCGCGCCTTGGCCAAGTCGGAGCAGGCTTGCCAGCGGCGCCGTCTGCAGGGGCTGTACCATGCGCTCAGCCCGCGAGAACGCACGGTGATGCGGGGGGTTCAGGCCGGCATGACCAACCGGGACATCGCCGCGGACCAGGGCGTATCGGTGCGCTATGTCGAAGTGCAGCGTGCCCAGGCCATGGAGAAACTGGGCGCGGCCCACATGGCCGACCTGATCCGGATCCTGACGGAAATCGGCGATCTTTGAAAGGGAGCCCCTAGCGGAGGTCGGGGCGCGCGTCCAGCAGCGCCGCCATCGCCTTCAGCGTCTTGCGGTAGAGCCGCAGCGCCCGGCCGATGTTCCAGGCCAGGCCCGCCGCCGAGACGATCTGCAGCGGACCGGCCGCCAGCGCCGCCGGGGTCCAGCCGGCCGCCGCCAGCGACCAGCACAGGACGACGGCGACGTGGGCGGCCCATTGCCACCGGGCCGGACGTTCGCCGATGTAGGCGGCCATCTTGGGCAGGACCTTCAGGTAGACGCGAGCCAGGGCCGGATCCCGGTCCGGCACGATCATCGCGTCCTGGGCGTGCTTCCAGAGCAGGAAGGGCACGATCTTGTACAGCATCCCGTTCACTACCGAGCCCAGCACGCCCACGATCATCATCACGCCCAGCACCAGGCCCGCCCGGGGCGACTGGCCGTGCGTCATCCAGATCCAGAGCGGCGCGCAGGCCAGCAGGCTGAGCATGCCCGCGTACCAGAACAGGGTCGTGGCCTCCGGGGCGGGGCGCTTGCGGGTCCACAGCAGCCGCAGCGTGACGCCGGCCCATAGCGCATAGGCGCCGACCAGCAGCAGTTCCGCGGTTTCCCGCATCAGGCGGGGCAGGCCGGCGGAAGCGTCCAGCGCCGTCCAGGCCAGCAGCAGGCCGGGGATCAGCAGCGGCAGCCAGCGCGACAGGGGTTTCGGGTACAGTTCCGTCACCTGGAAGATCGGCAGCAGCTGGAAGGACATGCCCATCAGCAGCAGGCCGCCCCAGCCGGCCAGCCCCCACAGCACGTGGGCGTCGATCCAGTCGGGCAGGGCCCATCCCAGGCCCAGGGACAGCGCCAGGACCAGGCCGATCAGCACCGTACAGGACAGCGCGATCAGCGCGCCGCGCACCGGCACGAGGATTTCCCGGGCGCCCTTGTAGACCTGGCGCCGGTGCCGCCAGAGCGCCAGAGCGACGGCGATCAGGTACAGCGCGAAGGCCGGGCCGAGCAGGGCGGCGGCGCCGATCCAGGCGGCCGGCCACCAGCCCAGGAATCCCGCCGCCAGCAGCAGCGTGCCCGCCGTCAGCAGCGCGTGCGCCAGGCCGGCGATCGCGCGGGCGGCGCCCACCGGGACGTTGCAGGCCACCGCCAGGATCTGCAGCAGGGCGCCCAGCATGGCGCTGCCCAGGACGCCCAGGGTCCACAGGTGGGTGAGGGCCAGGGCGGCGCCGTTCCAGCGCGAGGCGAAGGCCTGCGGTCCCGCCCAGGCGGCCAGCAGGCCGGCCAGCAGGGCGAACAGCGGCACGTTCAGGAAGAAAGGCAGGGGCACGCCCAGGACGGGCGTCTTGTCGAAATCCAGGGCGCGCTGCATCGCTATTTCGCGTCGTACCAGATCGTGACCTGGAAATGCGTGTCCTCGAAGGTGCAGCAGTGCTGGAAGCCGTCGCGGTCCAGGATGGTGTACAGCGGATACGGCTCGCGGTCGATGAGCATGTGCAGGCGCTGGCCCGGGGCCAGGTCGGCCAGGGCTTCCAGGCAGTGTTCCAGCGGCTCGGGGGCGGGCAGCGAGCGTACGTCGAGAGTCAGGTCGGGAGGGGCCATGGAGGGTTCCGGGGAAGGGCGCGCGCCGTCATGGCGCTACCTTACACGATCCCCCGGCCCGCGTGGGCCAAGACCGTGTCCGGGGTGCTGTTTCCCCTGGGCGTGCCGGGGATGGAAAGACCTTGGGCGGGAGTCAGGATGAGCGCTTCTTGATCCTGGTTAAGGTCCGATGCCGCCCGACGGTGCATAGTTTCCGCTATTGCCGAAGCGGGGCCCGGCGGTGCGCCCCGCCACGAACCCCCTGGATGTCCCCCATGTCAGCCCTTCCCGAATCCCACCGTCCCGGCGTGGTGCCCCATCACGACCTGTCGGACTTCGAACTCGTCTGTCCCGCGGGCAGCCTGCCCGCGCTCAAGGCCGCCGTGGACGAGGGCGCCGACGCCGTTTACCTGGGCTTCCGTGACGCGACCAACGCGCGCAACTTCGCCGGCCTGAACTTCGACGCGGCCGCCATCGCCGAAGGCATCCGCTATGCCCACGACCGCAAGCGCAAGGTCCTCCTGGCCCTGAACACCTATCCGCAGCCCGACGCCTGGACGCTGTGGCGGGACGCCGTGGACCGCGCGGCCGAGGCCGGCGTGGACGCCGTCATCATGGCCGACCCGGGCCTGATGGCCTACGCCCGCGAGCGCCACCCCGGCCTGCGGCTGCACCTGTCGGTGCAGGGCTCCGCCACCAATTACGAGGCCATCCGCTTCTACCACGAACGCTTCGGGGTGGCGCGCGCCGTGCTGCCGCGCGTGCTGTCGGTGGCCCAGGTCCAGCAGGTCTGTGAAAACACGCCGGTCGAAATCGAAGTCTTCGGCTTTGGCAGCCTGTGCGTCATGGTCGAAGGCCGCTGCGCCCTGTCGTCCTACGCCACGGGTGAATCGCCCAACACGCACGGCGTCTGTTCGCCGGCCAAGCACGTGCGCTGGCAGCAGACGGACCGGGGCCTGGAATCGCGCCTGAACGGCGTGCTGATCGACCGCTACGACGACGGCGAGAACGCCGGCTATCCCACCTTGTGCAAGGGCCGTTTCGACGTCGCGGGCGAAAACTACTACGCCCTGGAAGAACCCACCAGCCTCAACACCCTGGAACTGCTGCCCCGGCTGATGGCCATGGGGGTGCGGGCGATCAAGATCGAAGGCCGCCAGCGCAGCCCGGCCTACACCGCCCAGGTCACCCGGGTCTGGCGCCAGGCCATCGACCTGGCCCGCAGCAGCCCGTCCCGCTACTCGGTGCATCCGTCCTGGATGGCCGAACTGAACAAGGTCGCCGAAGGCCAGCAGCACACGCTGGGCGCCTATCACCGGCCCTGGAAATGATCCCGCGCGGGGCCCCGCGCCCGGCTCCCCCCTCGGGGGCGCGGGCCGCCCCGCCCATTGCGCACAAGGAAACACCATCATGAAAATCGCCCTGGGTCCCCTGCAGTACTACTGGCCCCGCGTCACCACCCTGGAGTTCTACGCCGCCGTGTGCGATTGGCCGGTGGACATCGTCTATCTGGGGGAAACCGTCTGTTCGCGCCGCCACGAACTGCGCCTGCCCGACTGGATCGAGGTCGCCGACATGCTGGCCGCGGCCGGCAAGACGCCCGTGCTGTCCACCCAGGTCCTGCTGGAATCGGGCAACGACCTGAATACCCTGCGCAAGATCGCCGAGAACGAGCGCTACGGCGTCGAGGCCAACGACATGGGGGCCGTGCAGCAGATGAAGGGCCGGCCCTTCGTCGCCGGGCCGTTCCTGAACATCTACAGCAAGCCGACCCTGGACGTGATCGCCGACCAGGGCGCGGTCCGCTGGGTCATGCCGCTGGAAATGGGCCGCGCCGGCCTGGCGCAGCTGCAGCAGGACCGGCCCGCCGGCCTGCGGACCGAGATCTTCGCCTACGGCCGCATGCCCCTGGCCTTCTCCGCCCGCTGCTTCACGGCCCGCAACCGCAATTTCCCCAAGGACAACTGCCAGTACGTCTGCATGGACCATCCGGACGGCCTGCTGCTGGAAACCAAGGAATCCCAGGCCTTCCTGACGATCAACGGCATCCAGACCCAGTCGGCGCTGGTCTACACGCTGATCCATGCGCTGGACGAACTGCGCGATCTGGACGTGGACGTGATCCGGCTCAGCCCGCAGTCCCTCCACATGGACCAGGTCGTGACCGCCTTCCGCGCCGTGCTCGACGGCTGCGAGACGGCCGACGAGGCGCACCGGCGGCTGGTGCCGCTGATGCCGGCCGGCCCCTGCAACGGCTACTGGCACGGCCGCGCCGGCCTGGACATGGTGACGCCCGGCGAGGTCGTCGTGTCGCAGGCCCCGGATGCGCGGACTCCTGGGGTCAAGGCGCGCAGCGCCGCCTGATCGCCGCCGTTTTCCAATTCTTCCCGTGAGTCCGACCATGCAAAATCCCTCGACCCCCGCCTACCGCATTCCCGAACCCTTCGCCCGGGTGCTCGGACGCCTGCCCCGCTATCCGGGCTCGGTGCTCTTCGTGACCGGGCTGAACCTGGTGCTGGCCCGCCACCTGCATCCCGACACCCTGCACATGCTGGAAGGCAGATCCCTGCGCATCCACGTGGCGGACGCGGGGCTGCGCTTCGACTACACCTGGCGCGACGGCGCCTTCCGGGCGGCCCGGCACGACGTCGCCGAACCCGACCTGACCTTCCGCGCCGACGCCTGGGATTTCCACTGCCTGCTGCAGCGCCGGGAAGATCCCGACACGCTGTTCTTCAGCCGCCGGCTGGTGATCGAGGGCGACACGGAACTGGGCCTGATGGTGAAGAACACGCTGGACTCCATCGACATGGCGGTGTTCCAGCCGCGCGCCGTGCTGCGCGACGTCGCGCTGGCGCTGCGGCAGCGGCTGATGCCGCGTGCCAGGCCGCTCGCGGCCGGGGCCGGGATCGCCCGGGACCGGTAACCGGCTCCGATCCGCGCGGCCGGGGCGGGTTCGGAGTCCGCCGGCTGCCCGGAGCGCGGCAGGCGGTCCGCGCGTCCGGTCCCGTCAGCCGTTTTCCGGCGTCGCCCGCCGCGCGCCATGACGGCGTACCGCCATGCGCCCCCCGGTGGCCAGGACCGCCGTGACCGTGAGGGCGAAGATCCCCAGGGCGATGAGGGTGCCGCTGTGCTCCATCGTCTGCCGGCCCCAGAGGATCGACAGCGCCGTCGGGCTGGAATAGCCGGCGTAGACGACGAGATAGAACATCGAGATCAGGGCGCCGCGGCGGTCGGGCGGCGCGAGCGTGTCCGACACGGCCACGCCGGCGGCCAGCGACAGGCCATTGGCCAGGCCGATCGCCGCCGAGGCCGGGATCACCCAGGGCCAGCCGCCGGGCTGCACCGCCAGGTAGCCCAGCGCGCAGCCGGCCGCCCCGCACAGGCCGGCCAGGCAGCCGGCGCCGGTCGGACCCAGGCGAAACGCCTGCAGCGCCGCGAATGCGGCGAATCCCTGGACCAGCATCGCGCTCAGTCCGAGGATGAAATAGACCTGGCCGAAGCCGGCCTTGCCGAGCTGGATCGGGAATGCGATCAGCGACAGCATCGTGAAGGTGTAGACCAGCAGCCCGCAGGGCGCCAGAAACCAGAGGAAGCCGGCCGCCGTGCCGGAGGGCAGTCCGATGCGGATGCGGGCGGGGCCGTGTCCGGCCACCGTCTCGGGCAGCGTCCGCACGGCCGCGGCGGCGCCCAGCACCAGGACGAGCGCGATCAGAAAGGAGAGGATGCGGGGCCAGGGCAGCCACTGGACGAGGATGCCGGAAACGAACGGGCCGACCGCGAATCCCGACGCCATCACGCCGCTGGCCAGCATCGAAGCGCGCCGGGCGCCGGCCTCGCCCGCCAGTTCGCGCAGCCAGACCGTGCCGACCGTGAAGACCGCGCCGCTGGCCAGCCCCTGCAGGAAGCGCGCCGCCAGGATCATCGGCTTGCCCCACAGGGCCGCGCCCAGCAGCGCCACCACCGTCAGCGCCAGCACTCCCGTGGATGGCGCCACGATGGTCTTGCGGCCATACCGGTCCGACAGCGGCCCGCCAGCCAGGAAGGCCGCCATCAGGCCGGCGGCGTAGACGGTGAAGAACAGCGTCAGGTCGGTGGTCGACAGGCGCAGGTCGAACGTATAGAACAGCATGACCGGCGAGACGGTCTGCGCGGCATAGGCCACCGCGAACAGCGCCGCGCACAGCGTCAGCCGCTGTCCGATGGCGTGCGAGTCTTGGTGCGTCATGGAAGCCCCTTTGCCCGGCACCGGTGTCCGGGCGTGGTCCGGCCGCCGCCCGCGCGGCGGGACCGGGTGGCGGGGATCTCCGTCAGCCGCGGTAGACCGGGAAGCGGGCGCACAGGTCGATGACCTGCGCGCGGATGCGGGCGATGGTGTCCGCGTTCTCCGGATCGTCGAGGATCTCGCAGATCCAGCCGGCCAGCAGGCGCGCCTCTTCGGTCTTGAAGCCGCGCGTCGTGATGGCGGGCGAGCCGATGCGGATGCCGCTGGTCACGAAGGGGGGCTGGGGGTCGTTGGGCACCGCGTTCTTGTTGACCGTGATGTGGGCGGCGCCCAGCGCCGCGTCGGCGGCCTTGCCGGTGATGCCCTTGGCCGTCAGGTCCACCAGGAACAGGTGGTCGTGCGTGCCGCCCGAAACGATGCGCAGTCCGTTTTCGACGAAGACCTCGGCCATGGCCCGGGCGTTGTCCAGGACCTGCTGCTGATAGGTACGGAATTCCGGCTGCATGGCCTCCTTCAGGGCCACGGCCTTGGCCGCGATGACGTGCATCAGCGGGCCGCCCTGCGCGCCCGGAAACACGGCCGACTGGATCTTCTTCTGGATCTCGGGGTTGGCGCGGCCCATGATCAGGCCGCCGCGCGGGCCGCGCAGGGTCTTGTGCGTCGTGGTCGTCACCACGTCGGCATGAGGCACCGGGTTGGGGTAGAGGCCCGCCGCCACCAGTCCGGCGAAGTGGGCCATGTCCACCATGAACAGTGCGCCCGCCTTGTCGGCGATGGCGCGAAAGCGCGGAAAATCGAGCACTTGCGAATAGGCGGAGAAGCCGGCCACGATCATTTTCGGCTTGTGCTCCATGGCCAGGCGCTCGACTTCGTCGTAGTCGATCAGGTCGTTCGCGTCCAGGCCGTACTGGACGGCGTGATAGAGTCGGCCCGAAGAACTGACCTTGGCCCCATGGGTCAGGTGGCCGCCGTGGGCCAGGCTCATGCCCAGCAGGGTGTCGCCGGGCTGCAGCAGGGCGAGATAGACGGCCGCGTTGGCCTGGGAGCCGGAGTGGGGCTGGACGTTGGCCCAGTCCGCGCCGAACAGTTCGCAGGTGCGGTTGATGGCCAATTGCTCCACCACGTCCACGTGCTCGCAGCCGCCGTAGTAGCGCTTGCCGGGGTAGCCCTCGGCGTACTTGTTGGTCAGCTTGGTGCCCTGGGCCTGCATGATCCGCGGACTGGTGTAGTTCTCCGACGCGATCAGCTCGATGTGCTGCTCCTGGCGGCGGCCTTCCGCCTCGATGACGGCCCACAGCTCGTCATCGAAACCCTGAATGCGTTCGTTTTCTGAAAACATGATGCCTCCTGTCGGAATGGTTTTTTATGGGCTCCATTCTAGGGATGGCGGGGTTTTCGGCTTGTACGTTCGCGCCATAGTGCAGGGATGGGCAGGCCGTCATGGGGCCGACGACGTGGCGCGGCGTTCGCGGCCGGGTGGCACGCCGAAAAATTCCCGGTAGCGATGCGTGAAATGCGTGACGGAGACGAAGCCGCAGGCCGCCGCCACGTCGATGATGGGCTGCGCCGTGCCCAGCAGCAGTTGCCGGGCCCGCCGCAGCCGCAGTTCCAGGTAATAGGCGGTGGGCGTGCATTTCAGGTGTTCCTGGAACAGCCGTTCGAGCTGGCGCACCGACACCTGGATGCACTGGGCGAGTTCTTCCTTGGTCAGGGGTTCCTCCAGGTTGTTTTCCATCAGCGTCACGACTTCCGTGAGTTTGGGCTGGCTGGTGCCGATCCGCTGGCGCAGCGGAATGCGCTGGGGGTCGTGGGTCGAGCGGACCCGTTCGCAGACCATCAGTTCGGAAACCCTGGGGGCGATCCCGTGGCAGCCGGCCTGCTGGCCGATCAGGGCGATCATCAGATCGACGGGGGCGATGCCGCCACTGCAGGTATAGCGGTCCCGGTCGATCTCGAAGATCCGCCTGGATACGATGATGTCCGGGAAATCGGTCAGAAGCCGTTCGGTGTCTTCCCAGTGCAAGGTGCAGCGGTAGCCATTGAGCAGGCCGGCCCTGGCCAGCCAGTAGCTGCCGGTGCAGATGCCGCCCAGGGCGACTCCCAGCCGCGCCTGGCGGCGCAGCCAGTTCAGGCAGTGGGGATCGATCCGGGTGGGGATGGGATTGGAGCCGCAGATGAAGACCGCATCCAGGACGGGCGTCTGGTCCAGGGACCAGTCAGGCTGGACCGGAACCCCGTTGCTGGCCATGACGGGCGCCCCGTCCTGGCTGATCGTGTTCCAGCGGAACAGGGGGGCGTCGCCGGCCCGGTTCGCCATGCGCAGGGGTTCGATGGCCGAGGCGAAGCCGATCAGCGTGAATCCCGGCACCAGCAGGAACCCATAGTGCCGCAAGGGTGGGGCCGGGGGCGCGTGGAGCCCGGCCGATGGCGCGGATGTGACCATCCTGCTTGTCTCCTTCTGGAAATGATTCGTGTCCGTGGATGATGCGGGATTGCCCGCGCGTTCCGCTCATTCATTCTGTGCGGTTCTTCGCTTTCAGGCAATTATGGGTCGCTTTTGAAGAAGGCCGGGGAGCATCGGGTCTCTAAGATGATTCGCACAGACAGCGGAAAGCTGCACGACCGCTACCAGATCACGAAACCCACAGGAGACAGCGATGAGCAACCTGCAATTTTCCAATGCCGCCTCGGCCGCCCAGCAAATGCGCGAGACGCGCCTGCTGCAGATCCCGAACGGCCCCCATGCGAAGCCGACCTTTTCCGCCGCCGAAATGCAGCGGCGCGTCGATACCGTGCGCAAGTACATGGCCGACAACGACATCGACGGGGTGCTGTTTACCTCGTATCACAACATCAATTACTACGCCGACTTCCTGTTCTGCCACTTCGGGCGCTTCTATGGCCTGGCACTGACCGGGGACAAGCACACCACCATCAGCGCCAACATCGATGCCGGCCAGCCGGCGCGCCGCAGCTTCGGCGACAACATCGTCTATACGGACTGGCAGCGCGACAACTACTTCCATGCCGTGCAGACCCTGCTCAAGGGCTGCAAGCGGGTCGGTGTGGAAATGGACCACGTCACGGCCGAAAACCTGCAGAAGCTGCGCGACGCGCTGCCGGGCGCCGAACTGGTGGACATCGGCAAGGCCTGCATGCGCATGCGCATGATCAAGTCCGACGAGGAAATCGCGCTCATCAAGCAGGGCGCCCGCATCGCCGACATCGGTGGCGCGGCCTGCCGGGACGCGATCGCCGTGGGCGTGCCGGAATACGAGGTGGCGCTGGCCTCGACGCAAGCGATGGTGCGCGAGATCGCGCGCACCTATCCGGATGCGGAGCTGATGGATACCTGGACCTGGTTCCAGTCGGGGATCAATACCGACGGAGCGCACAACCCGGTGACTTCGCGGCGTATCGAACGTGGCGACATCCTGAGCCTGAATTGCTTTCCCATGATCGCGGGCTACTACACGGCGCTGGAACGCACCCTGTTCGCCGAAGAGTGCTCGGACGCGCATCGGAAGATCTGGGAGATCAACGTCGAGGTGCACGAGGCGGGACAGAAGCTGATCCGCCCGGGCGCGCGCTGCTGCGACATCGCGGCCGAACTGAACGAGATTTTCCACCGCCACGGCGTCCTGAAATACCGCACCTTCGGCTACGGCCATTCATTCGGCGTGCTGTCGCATTACTACGGTCGCGAGGCGGGGCTGGAACTGCGCGAGGACATCGAAACCGTGCTGGAGCCGAACATGGTGGTGTCGATGGAGCCGATGCTGATGCTGCCCGAGGGACTGCCGGGCGCCGGTGGCTACCGTGAGCACGACATCCTGGTCGTGACCGCGGACGGGGCCGAGAACATCACCAAGTTCCCGTACGGCCCTGAGCACAATATCGTGAAGCGCTGAACGGTGCGGCGGGGCGCCTGATCTTGATCAGGCGCCCTGTTGGTTTGTGCTTCGCCCTTTTTCGTATGGGGCTGGAAGATTATTGGAGGATTGGTTCATTGATGTAGCAGTGCTGCCGCAGCGCCCCCTGGAAGGGGTATCTGATCATTATGCTGTCACACTCCCGGCCCATAACGAGAGGTCAGCATATTTCGAGGAGACAACATCATGGAATACGGCACAGCCAGAATTCCGCACGATAAACGAGAGTATGGCTTTTTTGACCAGGTTGTGACCTGGTTTGGTTCCGGTGTCAACACTGGGTCTTGGTATTTTGGTGGAATGGCAGCCGCCATTGGCATGAGTTTCGTCTGGCAGTATGCATTCATCTATCTGCCTTTGATGATGATTCCCTGGGCCATGATCGGGTGGATCGCATGGAAGCATGGCGCATCGACTGTCTCTTGTACAGTGCCCGCTTTGGGTATGAAAGGTTCGCGCTGGGCGGGTATCGGTGAATTCCTTGGCATGATTGGCTGGCCGAGCATCAACACCTTTATCGCCGCTATTTCACTGACGTATGTCTTTCATGAAATGTGGGGATGGGCGACGTATGGCCAACCCGGTTCTACCATGCCGCTGATCCTGGGGGTTTTGGTGACCGCTGTCGTTCAGGGGGTGATCGTGGTGGTGGGCCATCGCGCGATCAAATACCTGGAATGGATCTCGGTGGTGCTTCTGATCGTGTTGGGAATCTGGGAGACCATTGTGGTGTTGCAGCACTGGGATTATGCCAAGATTGCCAATCTGACCTTGCCGGAGGCTCAACATACTCCAGCGTTCTATTTTGATCTGGCGTTCGGGTTTTGTTGGGGCTGGGCGATGATCGGCGACTTCGCCCGTCTGGCCAAGGGGCCGGGTGCTGCGACGGCTGGCAGCTGGCTGGGGGTCAACCTTGGCCAGGGTTGGTTCATGATCGTGGGGGCCATCGGCGTGATCGGCGTTGTGCTGGATACTGGCGTATTCGATCCTAACAATTCGGATCCCAGTTCCACGATTGCTTCCCTGGGGCTGGGTACCATCGCCTTTCTGGTGGTTTTCTTTGCTACGGTCAGCACGAATGTGACCGTGCTGTATGGCGCCGGCATGGGCCTGGTCGGCGCCACCCGCAGCGAGTCTCCCAAGCGCTATCTGCTGTTCATCGCCATTCTGCAGTTCGTCATGTGCTTTCTGCCGTTGGCCTTCGATAAATTCATCGAGTATTTCGAATTTTTCCTCGGGATTGTCGGCGGCATCTTTGTTCCATTGTGGACTCTGGTGGTGATCGATTACTTCATCGTTCGTAAATGCCGTGTTCAGGATGAGGATATGTTCGCGGGAACCAATGCCGATGGGTCCACCAAGAGCAGGCTGGGGGACTGGAATTCCTCAGGGTGGATCGCGATGGCGCTGGGCCTGGGCGTGTTCTATCTGCTGCATTATGGCCTGCCGGATGTCGCGGCGGTTTGGACCGCGTCCTTTCCCGCGATCGCGATGACCGCGGTCAGCTATCTGGTTATGACGCTGGGTTTCAACATGGGACGTACTCGTCTTGTCTAGCGCGTCTTGCTGCGCCTTTGCGCGGATTGAATGTGGCCGGCAGCCCTTTATGGAATTTGCGGGGTGCTGGCCACCAATGAAATTCATCGATGGAACGAGGTAATTCATGAATCAAGTCCGTATCGCTGAACTGGCTTGGCCGGCCTATGCGGAGAGAGTTGGAAGCGGGGCTCCGGTATTGATTCCGGTCGGGGCTCTGGAGCAGCATGGGCCGCATATGAGCATGAATCCGGATGTGCTGCTACCGACTGCAATTGCCGAGCGCGTAGCGGCCGATATCGGCGGGTTGGTGGCGCCGGCCATTGCCTATGGATACAAGTCCCAGCAAAAAAGTGGTGGCGGCAACCACATGCCCGGTACGACCAGTCTGGATGGTTCAACCGTCACCAGCATCATCCGCGACGTGCTCAGGGAACTGGCACGCCATGGTGTGCGCAAGGCGGTTCTGATCAATGGCCATTACGAGAATTCCGCATTCATCACCGAGGGTGTCGACCTGGCATTGCGTGAATTACGCTGGGACGGCATTGTGGATTTTCGTTGCATCATCCTGTCTTATTGGGATTTCATCGATCAGGCCACGATCGACGCGATCTATCAGGGTGATTTCCCTGGCTGGGCGGTTGAGCATGGCGGGGTCCTGGAGACTTCTCTGATGCTGCACCTGCATCCGGATCTGGTCGATATGAGTCTGGTTCATGATCATCCCCCCGCGGTCTTCCCTCCCTACGATGTCTTTCCGATCAAACCAGAGTGGACTCCGGCATCGGGATGCCTGTCCTCGGCCAAACGGGCCAGAGCGGAACATGGCGAGCTGATTTTGCGTGTTTGTGTGCAGGGTATATCGGGGGCATTGCGAACGGCATTTGATTGACTTGCCGAGTGTGCGGATCGGTCCTGCCGGATGAGGATGAAATTTTCATCCGGCGTTTTGATCCTGGCGGAGGTGTTGTTTGCGGCGGTTGTACCCGTCCATGTGGCGAGGACCTTCGTTTTCAGGAAATTACGGGTCGCTTTTGAAAAAGGACGGGCGGCTTCGGGTCTTTAAGATGATTCGCACGGGCAGCGGAAGGCTGCACGATCGCTCTCACTAGAAAAATTGCACTTCCGATAAGCATGGCCCGCAAAAGGCTGGTCGTGCGGAGGGCATATGGAGACAAGACAATGAACTCCGCTGTCATTCAGGCCAGCCCGGGCAGCGCGCCCGGCGCCAGCGAGCGCCGCGTCGTCAGGAAAGTCGCGGCCGCCAGCTTCATCGGCAATTTCGTCGAATGGTTCGACTATGCGTCGTACGCCTATCTGGCGACCATCATCGCCCATGTGTTCTTCCCCGAAGCCTCGCCGACGGCGGGCCTGATGGCGACCTTCGGGGTGTTCGCCCTGTCCTTCGTCATCCGTCCCGTCGGCGGCGTGTTCTGGGGCCACTACGGCGACAGGATCGGCCGCAAGCAGGCGCTGTCGCTGTCGATCATCATCATGTCCCTGGCGACCTTCGCCATCGCCCTGCTGCCCGGTTTCAACCAGATCGGCATCTGGGCGCCCGTGCTGCTCCTCGTCCTGCGTCTGGTCCAGGGTTTTTCAGCTTCGGGAGAGTATGCGGGCGCGTCGGCTTTTCTGGTCGAATATGCGCCGCCTCGCAAGCGCGGGCTGTACGCCAGCATCGTGCCGGCCAGCACGGCCTCGGGCCTGCTGCTGGGCTCACTGATGGTCGCGGGCATGCATGTGCTGCTGACGCCCGGGCAGATGCAGTCCTGGGGCTGGCGCCTGCCGTTCCTGCTGGCGGCGCCCCTGGGCTACATCGGCCGCTACATCCGCATGAGTCTCGAAGATTCGCCCAAGTTCCGCGAACTGGAAGAATCGCATCAGGTGCCCCAGGCGCCCATCGGCCTGCTGCTGTCGCGCCACCGCCATGCCCTGATCATCGCCATCGGCGTGACGATGCTCAACGCCGTGGGCTTCTACATCATCCTGAGCTACATGCCGACCTACATGTCCGTCGAGCTCGGCGTGAGCGAGTCCGAGTCCTTCCTGGCGACCACGGTGGCCCTGACCGCCTACATCGGCCTGATCTTCCTGATGGGCGTGCTGTCGGACCTGCTCGGGCGCAAGACCATGCTGATCCTGGCGTCGCTGGCCTTCGTCTGGCTGACCGTGCCGCTGTTCAACGGCCTGGCCTCGGCCAGTTTCATGGACATCGTGCTGATCCAGATCGCCTTTGGCGCCATGCTGACCATGAACGACGGCACCTTGCCCAGTTTCCTGTCGGAGATCTTCCCGACCCGGGTGCGCTACAGCGGCTTTGCCCTGAGCTTCAACGTGGCCAACGCGATTTTCGGCGGCACGGCCCCGTTCGTCGCCACCTGGCTGATCCAGCTCACGGACAACAAGCTCGCGCCGGCCTGGTACCTGGTGGTGGCCGCGGGCATTGCGCTGATCGCCATGATCCTGAGCAAGGAAACGTCCCGCCAGCCTCTGCAGGACTAGGGCCTGTTCACACACATCGAGGGGACCGCGCATGAACATTCCCGCGACTCCGCTGGTCTGCGCTTTGCCGGATGTGCAGGGCGGGCCGGACATGCGCGGGATTCCGATCCAGCGCGTCGGTGTGCGCGGGGTGCGCCATCCGTTCATGATCGCGTGCGCGTCCGGCCATCCCCAGGCGACCGTCGCGCAATGGGAAATGACCGTGGCGCTGCCGGCCGAGGAAAAGGGCACGCACATGTCGCGCTTCATCGCCCTGCTGGAAACGTGGCGCGGCGAGCCCATGACGCCGCAGGGTGTGTGCGGCCTGGCGGATGCGCTGCTGGGGCGGCTGGGAGCCGAGGCGAGCGACGTGGCCGCCGAGTTTCCATATTTCATGGAAAAGGCGGCGCCCGCGTCCGGCGTGCGCAGCCTCATGGACTATCGGGTGCGCTGGAGCGCGCGGGCCCGGCGCGGCGAGCCCGCGCGTTTCTCCCAAAGCATCCAGGTCCCTGTGACCAGTCTGTGCCCTTGCTCCAGGGCCATTTCCGATTATGGCGCGCACAACCAGCGTTCGCATATCCTGGTCCGCGTGGCGTACGAGATGCCCGGCGCGTCCGACCTGGAGGGGCTGATCCGGCGCGTCGAGGCCCAGGCCTCGTGCGAGCTGTGGGGATTATTGAAGCGAGCCGACGAGAAGTTCGTCACCGAGCGCGCCTACGAGAACCCGAAGTTCGTCGAAGACCTGGTGCGCGACGTCGCCGTGATGCTCCAGCGCCTGCCGGGCGTGGCGTCCTACGAGATCGAGGCCGAGAACTTCGAATCGATCCACAACCACTCCGCCTACGCGCGGGTGTCCGATGGGCGCAGGCATGCGTTCGAGTGATGACGCGCGGCCGGCGCCGGGGCGAAGATCCGGCGCCGGCCGGCCGGCCGCGCGCCGTGTGCTCAGAGCACGATGGTGCGGTGGCCGCTGATGAACACGCGCCGTTCGGTGTAGGTCCTGACGGCGCGGGCGAGCGCCTGGCATTCCAGGTGGCGGCCGATGGCCAGCAGCCGGTCCGGATCCTGTGTGTGATCCACGGGCTCGACCACCTGCTCGATGATGGGGCCTTCGTCCAGGTCGTCGGTGACGAAGTGCGCCGTGGCGCCGATCACCTTGACGCCCCGCTCGTAGGCCTGGTGGTAGGGGCGGGCGCCCTTGAAGCCGGGGAGGAACGAATGATGGATGTTGATCGCGCGGCCGGCCAGCGCCTTGCTGGTTTCCGGTCCCAGGATCTGCATGTAGCGGGCGAGGACGACCAGCTCTGCGCCAGTCGCGTCCGCCAGCGCCAGGATGGCCGCTTCCTGCTGCCTGCGGTTGTCATTGCCGACCGGCAGGTGATGGAAGGCGATGCCCGCCGATTCCGCATGGCCGCGCAGGGTATCGTGGTTCGAGGCGACCGCCACGACCTTCATGTGCAGTTCCCCCATGCGGGTGCGGAACAGCAGGTCCGCCAGGCAGTGTTCCAGTTTCGACACCAGGATCAGCACCTTGGGGCGCAGGGACAGGTCGTGAATGTTCCAGCGCATCGAGAAGCGCCGCGCGAGGTCCGCGAAGTCCCGTTCCAGGGATTCGCGTTCCAGCGCCCGGCCTTCGGCATGGAAGACGCTGCGCACGAAGAATTGCCGCGTGCTCTTTTCATCGAAGACGGCGAACTCGTCGATGTAGCATTGCCGCTGATCCAGGAAGGACGCGATGGCCGCGACCTGGCCTGCCGCGCTGGGGCAGGAGACTGTCAGGCAGAAGCGGGGGGGATGGGCGCTCGCGCCCGTGGGGATCGGGGAAGTGTGCATCGAGAGGTCTCCTTTGGTGTTCGTGCGGTGGGGGCGCCCTGCGCGCCGCCCGCGGGCGGCGCGCAGGGCGGGCAGGCCTACTACACCATCGGGGCCGGACCGTGACTAGAATGGAATCGTCATTGCGCTTGAATTCAATGGCATGGGGAGACGGGAATCATATGGACAAGCAACCGGTGCGCTTCGGCTTCATCCTGCTGCCGCATTTCACGCTGACGGCCTTTTCCGGCATGCTGGACGTGCTGCGCCTGGCCGGCGACGAGGGTGATCACAGCCGCCCCCTGCGTTGTTCCTGGCAGGTGATCGACGAGAACCTGACGCCGGTTCGCTCCAGCAGCGGCATCCAGGTCGTGCCCTCGGAAACGCTGGGCGATCCTGCCCGCTTCGATTATCTGGTGGTGGTCGGCGGCCTGCTGACGCGCCCGCCCGTCAATCCCGGCCTGCTGGAATTCATCCGCCGGGCCGCGCGCGCCGACGTCACCCTGGTGGGCCTGTGCACCGGCGTGTTCACCCTGATGCAGGCCGGGGTGCTCGCCGGGCATCGCGTCTGCATCAGCTGGTTCCATTACTGGGACTTCCTGGAACGCTTTCCCGCGACCGATCCCGGCCTGGTGTGCGCCGACCGGCTGTACGTCTTCGACCGGCGGCGCATCACCTGTTCCGGCGGGCGCGCCTCGATCGACGTGGCCGCCGAGATCCTGGGCCGGCACATCGACCGGGCGATCGTGCAGAAGGCCCTGCGCATCCTGCAGGTCGACGACGCCGGCCGGGCCAACGCCGCCCAGCCCCTGCCGCCGGGCACCCAGCCCGCCACGCATCCGGTGGTGCGCCGCGCGGTGCTGCTCATGGAGCAGCACGTCGGCCGGACGCTGGGCCTGGGCGAGCTGGCCGGCCGGCTGGGGATCTCCGTGCGCCACCTGGAGCGGCTCTTCAAGGAAGCCACCGGCCAGAGCCCGCAGGCCTATGCGCGTGGCCTGCGCCTGCGCCTGGCCGCCTGGATGCTGACGCACACCAAGAAGACCATTTCCGCCATCGCATCGGATTGCGGTTTTTCCGATGCCTCGCACCTGGGCCGCGAGTTCCGCGCCGCCTTCGGCGTGTCGCCCAGCGTCTGGCGCGACCGCGCTCAACTGCCCGATGTCCTGCTTCCGGCGCGGGACGGCGCGGCCGACTATGTGAGCGAGGTCTTCCCCGATCGCCGCGAGTTCTTCTGAATCGCCGGATTCTTCCAACGGGTTGGCGGAAAAGTTCTAGCTCGGCCGCTTCGCTTTTGATGTACTGCGCCTCATGCGACCCGCCTGCATGGGGGGCGGAGACATCCAAGCGAGGAGACCATGAACAACCGCTACTCGATTTTCAGCCTGATACGCAACGGGCTGAGCCATCATGAAAACTGGGGCCGGGCATGGCACAGCCCGGAGCCCAGGAAAGAATACGACGTCGTCATCGTCGGCGCCGGCGGTCACGGGCTGGCCACCGCGTACTACCTGGCCAAGGTCCACGGCGTGCGCAACGTGGCCGTCCTGGAAAAGGGCTGGCTGGGGGGTGGCAACACCGCGCGCAACACGACCATCGTGCGTTCCAATTATCTCTGGGACGAGTCCGCGCAGCTCTACGAGAAGGCCATGCAGCTCTGGGAAGGCCTGTCCCAGGACCTGAATTACAACGTCATGTTCAGCCAGCGCGGGGTGATGAACCTGGCGCACAATCTGCAAGAGGTGCGCGACACCCAGCGGCGCATCAACGCCAACCGCTACAACGGCGTGGACGGTGAATGGCTGACCCCGGCCCAGGTCAAGGAAATCGTCCCCAACATCAACCTGGACAGCCGCTATCCCGTGCTGGGGGGCTCGTTCCAACGGCGCGGTGGCGTGGCGCGCCACGATGCCGTGGCCTGGGGCTTCGCCCGCGCCGCCGACCGGCTGGGCGTGCACATCATCCAGAACTGCCCTGTCACCAACATCCGCAGGAAGGATGGCGCGGTCGAGGGCGTGGATACCGGCAAGGGCTTCATCAAGGCCAAGAAGGTCGCCGTGGTGGTGGCCGGCCATTCCAGCGTGCTGGCCGACATGGCCGGCATCCGCCTGCCGATCGAAAGCCATCCGCTGCAGGCGCTGGTGTCCGAACCGGTCAAGCCCTGCATCCACACCGTCATCATGTCCAACGCCGTGCACGCCTACATCAGCCAGTCCGACAAGGGCGACCTGGTGATCGGTGCCGGTATCGACCAGTACCTGGGCTACGGCCAGCGCGGCAGCTTCCAGAGCATCGAGCACACGCTGCAGGCCATCGTCGAGATGTTTCCGTCACTCAGCCGCGTGCGCATGAACCGCCAGTGGGGCGGCATCGTCGACGTCTCGCCCGACGCCTGCCCGATCATCAGCAAGACCGACATCAAGGGTCTGTATTTCAACTGCGGCTGGGGCACGGGCGGTTTCAAGGCGACGCCGGGCTCGGGCTGGGTATTCGCCCACACGGTGGCGCGTGACGAGCCGCATCCCCTGAACAAGGCGTTCTCCATCGACCGCTTCTACAGCGGCCACCTGATCGACGAGCACGGCGCCGCGGCCGTGGCCCACTGAGGAGACATCATGCTGCAGATCAAATGCCCCTGGTGCGGGGACCGCGCCGAAAGCGAATTCAGCTATGGCGGCGAGGCCGGCATCGTCCGGCCCGCGGACAACGAATCGATGGATGACCGGCAGTGGGGCGACTACGTCTTCATGCGCCGCAACACCTTCGGGCTGTTCCGCGAGCAGTGGATGCACGCCCACGGCTGCCGCCGCTGGTTCATCGCCGAACGCGACACGCGTTCCTATGAATTCCAGCGCTACGAAACCTTCGGCCAGAACAAGGAGACAACATGAACCAGCCCTGCCGTCTGCCCCAGGGGGGGCGAGTGCGCCGCGGCGTCCCGGTGAGCTTCACCTTCAATGGCAAGGCGTACGCGGGCTTCGAGGGCGACACCCTGGCCTCGGCGCTGCTCGCCAACGGCGTGCACTTCGTGGCGCGCAGCTTCAAGTACCACCGCCCGCGCGGCATCCTGACCGCCGGCGTCGAGGAACCGAACGCCATCGTGCAGCTGGAAAGCGGCCCCTACACCGTGCCCAACGCGCGCGCCACCGAGGTCGAGCTCTACGAAGGCCTGCGCGCCACCAGCGTGAACGCCAAGCCCGACATCGAGCACGACCGCATGGCCATCATGCAGCGATTCGCGCGCTTCATTCCGGCCGGCTTCTACTACAAGACCTTCATGTGGCCGCGCAGCTGGTGGGGCAAGTACGAGGAACGCATCCGCGACGCCGCCGGCCTGGGCTCGGTGCCCGAGACGCCGGACCCCGACCGCTACGAGAAGCGCTACGCCCATTGCGACGTGCTGGTCGTGGGGGCCGGACCGGCGGGCCTGGCCGCGGCTTGCGCGGCCGCGCGCAGCGGCGCGCGCGTCATGCTGGTGGATGACCGCGGCGAGGCCGGCGGCAGCCTGCTGTGGACCGAGGAGATCATCGACGGAAAGCCGGCGTCCGAATGGGTGGCCGAGCGCATCGCCGAGCTGTCCGCGCTGCCGGACGCGCGGGTGCTGATGCGCACGACCGCCTTCGGCTACCAGGACCACAACCTGGTCACCGCCTGCGAGCGGCTGCACGACCACCTGCCGATCCGGCAGCGCGCAGGCACGCGCGAGCGCGTCTGGAAGATCCGCGCGCGCCACGTCGTGCTGGCCACCGGCGCCCACGAGCGTCCGCTGGTCTTTGGCAACAACGACATCCCCGGCGTCATGCTGGCCGGCGCCGTGTCCGCCTACATTCACCGGTTCGGCGTGCTGCCCGGCCGCCGCGCCGTGGTGTTCACCAACAATGACAGTGCCTACCAGTGCGCGATCGACCTCAAGCGCCAGGGCGCCGAGGTCACCATCGTCGATCCGCGCGTCATGAGCGAGGGCACCTTGCCAGGCGAGGCGGTCCGGCTGGGGATCCCCGTGATCCACCAGGCCGTGGTCGCCGAGGCGCGTGGCGGCAAGCACGTCGCCGGCGTGCGGCTGCGCGGCCTGGGCGCGCGCCTGCCCGACGGCGCGGACACGCTGGCCTGCGACCTGCTGGCGATGTCCGGCGGATGGAATCCGGTGGTCCACCTGTACGCGCAGTCGCGCGGCAAGCCGCGCTGGTGCGAGATGCGGTCCTGCTTCGTGCCCGGCGAGCCGGCCCAGCCGCAAGGCAGCGCCGGAGCGGCCAACGGCGACTTCGACCTGCAGGAGGCGCTGGACGGCGGCGTGCGGGCCGGCCTGGAGGCGGTCGCCGGGCTGGCCACGGCTCGCCGGATCGACGCGCCGGCCTGGACGGCCCGCCCCATGGAGACTTCCCCCCTGATGCCCCTGTGGTCGGTCGGCAGGGGCACACAGGCCAGCCGCGGCCCCAAGCAGTTCATCGACTACCAGAACGACGTGTCGGTGTCCGACATCCTGCTGGCTGTGCGCGAAGGCTACCATTCGGTGGAGCACGTCAAGCGCTACACGGCGATGGGCTTCGGCACCGACCAGGGCAAGCTGGGCAACATCAACGGCATGGCGGTGCTGGCCGAAGCACTGAAACAGAGCATCCCCGAGACCGGCACGACCACCTTCCGTCCCAACTACACGCCGGTCAGTTTCGGCGCCCTGGCCGGGCGCGAACTGGGCGATTATTTCGATCCGATCCGCAAGACCTGCCTGCACGACTGGAACGTGGAGCACGGCGCGGTGTTCGAGGACGTGGGCAACTGGAAGCGCGCCCACTACTATCCGAAGCCGGGCGAGGACATGCACGCCGCCGTGCGGCGCGAATGCCTAGCCGTGCGCAACGCCGTCGGCATCCTGGACTACAGCACGCTGGGCAAGATCGACGTGCGCGGCCCGGATGCGGTGGAATTCCTCAACCGCCTGTACATCAATTCCTGGACCAAGCTGCAGCCCGGCCGTTGCCGCTACGGCCTGCTGCTCGACGAGAACGGCATGGTCATGGACGACGGCGTCAGCATCCGGCTGGCCGAGGATCACTTCCTGCTGACCACCACCACCAGCGGCGCCGCGCGCATCATGAGCTGGATGGAGCGCTGGCTGCAGACGGAATGGCCCGACCTGCGGGTCTACCTGACCTCGGTGACCGACCAGTACGCCGTCGCCACCGTGGCCGGGCCGCATGCGCGCAAGGTGCTGGGCGCCGTGTGCGATGGCATCGATTTCGGCAACGAGGCCTTTCCCTTCATGAGCTTCCGGGAAGGCACCATCGACGGCGTGTTCGCCCGCGTGCTGCGGGTCAGCTTCTCGGGCGAGCTGTCGTATGAAATCTACACGCCGGCCAACATGGGCCGCCACGTCGTCGAGCGGCTGATGCGGGCCGGCGAGCCCTACGGCATCACGCCTTACGGCACCGAGACCATGCACGTGCTGCGCGGCGAGAAGGGCTACATCATCGTCGGGCAGGATACCGACGGTTCCGTCACGCCCATGGACCTGGGCATGGGCGGGATGGTCGCCAAGAACAAGGACTGCCTGGGCAAGCGTTCGCTCATGCGCAGTCATACCAACGGCGCCGGACGCAAGCAGTTCGTCGGCCTGCTGGCCGACGACCCGGCCTGCGTCCTGCCCGAAGGCGGCCAGATCCTGCAGGGGCCCACCCAGGCCGCCATCGCCCCCATGTTCGGCCACGTGACGTCCAGCTACATGAGTCCGATCCTGGGCCGCTCGATCGCTCTGGCCCTGCTCAAGGACGGCCAGGAGCGGATGGGCCAGTCCGTCACCGTCGCCACCGCCGACGGCCGCTTCATGCCGGCGCGCGTCTGCAGTCCCGTGTTCTATGATCCCGAAGGAGCCCGTCAGAATGTCGAGTGAAATCAAACAGCAGACCCCGCTGGCGAGCCTGCAGGCCGATTACGGCCAGCCGCTGCGGCACCGCACCTCGGGGCGGGTCCTCCTGAACGAACTGCCCCTGGTCGGCCTGGCGAACCTGCGCGTCGATCCGGGCTCCGGAGCGATCCTGGATGCCTTGCGCGCCGGCCTGGGGCTGGAGCTTCCGGTCGCACCCAATACCGTGGCGCAGGGCCGGGACGCGATGGCGTTGTGGCTGGGCCCCGACGAATGGCTGTTGCGGGCGTCGTCCGACGGTCCGGCCGAACTGGCCGCGCGCGTGGAGGCCGTCCTGGCGGGACACTGGTTCGCCGTCACCGACCAGACCAGCGGCTATTCCGTGGTGCGGCTGCACGGGCCCGGGACGCGCGATGTGCTGAACGCGGGATGCCCGCTGGACCTGCACCCGGACGTCCTGAAGCTCGGCCAGTGCGCCCAGTCCCATTTCTTCAAGGCGAGCGTGCTGCTGCGTCCCCTGGACGAGAAAGGGGATGGCTGGGAGCTGATCGTGCGGCGCAGTTTCGCCGACTACACCGTGCGCATGCTGCTCGATGCCATGCGGGAGTGAATCCTGGCCTCCGGGGATCCCCTCGTAGGCTCTCTGTTGTCCGGTGAACCCGGCCGGTGGCATGAGTCCCCGGCCGGGCATCGCGCCCGTCGGGCGGTGCGGGATCTAGTGGAGGAGGGCCAGATGGGCGATGTAGCCGCTGCGGCTCTCGCCAGCGGCGCGCGCGCGGTCGTCGAGCCGTTTCAGGATGCGCCGGGGCAGCGTGATGTTCACCCGTTCCGTCGTATCGTCCATCAGCGCGGGATCGACCTCGACGATGGCCCATATCCACCCTTCGTAGACCTTCAGTTTTTGCAGATCGGTGATGCGGGACGGTTGCGGAATCGGCTCGTTGTGTTCGATGGAGTCCTCGATCCACAAGGCAATGGCTTCCCTGGCGTTTTCAACAGCTTCGTCGATCCCCTCGTCTGCAGCGGAAAAGCACCCGGGCAGATCGGGCACGACCACGCTCCAGGCCGTGGTTTCGTTGCCCGGTTCGATTGCGATGGGGTATTTCATGCGCATGTCTCCTTACTTGAGGCCTGCCTGACGCAGGAGCGCGTTGATCAGCTCGGGTCCGAGATCTTTCTTGGGATGCGGGATGCTGATGTGCCCCGGCAGCGTGGGATGGCGGAAGACGTGGTGCGAGCCTTTGACGTGACGTAATTGCCAACCTGCTTGCGTGATCTGCCTGATCAGGTCTTTGCTGTTCATGAGTATCATACACACTATCGAGCGATGGAGGCCGACTCGGCGGGCTCCGGCCAGTGTGTGCCGTACTCGGGATCCTGAACAGATCGGACAAGTCCCCGGGGCTGGAAATGTCACGCGTCGCGCCGCAGCTCGAATGAGTCGAACAGCGCCGCCAGCGCGTCGACGACGGCCGCGCCCGGCCAGTCCCGCAGGGATTGGCCGCGGGCGTTCAGGTCCTCGTCTTCGCAGCCCTGCGGCCGGAACACCTGCACCGCGTAGCGCCGCACCCCCATGTCCGCCAGCCGCCGGCCCAGCGCCAGCAGGCCGTCCGCGTCGATCAGGTCGGGGTGGGCGGTGGTGCGGCATTCGAAATCCGCGCCGCCGTCGAGCAGCGTCCGCAGGCTGGCCAGGGCGGGCGCGCCGCTGCCGGCCACCTGGGTGACGCGGGCGTAGTCGTCGAAATCCGCCTTGATGTCCAGGCCGACCCAGTCCACGTCCGGCAGCACCTGCGCCAGGCGGCGCGGGTGGGTGCCGCCGGTGTGCAGGCCGATGCGGTAGCCCAGGGCGCGGACCTCGCGGATCGCGATGCCCAGGCCGGGGTCCATGGTGGGTTCTCCGCCGCTGAAGACCACGCCGTCGATCAGTCCGACGCGGCGGCGCAGGAAGGCCATGACTTCGTTCCAGTCCAGCGGACTGTCGGTCGTGCGCGGCTGCAGGTGAGGATTGTGGCAATAGCCGCAGCGCCAGGGGCAGCCCTGCACGAAGAGGACGGCCGCCAGCAGCCCGGGATAGTCCGTGGCGGTGAAGGGCACCAGCCCGCCGATCTTCAGGCGGGGGATGGGGGATCGCCGGACCTGGATGTGGTCCGGCGCGAAGGCGTGTCGCTGCGGGAACGAGTCTGTGTGCATGTCGGGGAGGGACGCCCCCTGGGCGGGGGCGCCGCGTGTTCGCGTCAGGCGGCCTGGCGGGCGGGCGCCTGGCCGGCGTGCCGTTCGACGAAGAAGCGGCGTTCGTGGAATTCGCCCTTCTTGCCGATGTTGAAGGACGACATGGGACGGTGGTAGCCCATGACGCGGGTCCAGATTTCGCAGGGCTGGCGTTCGGCGTCGTTCAAGGCGATGGCGGGCTGGTTCATGGAAATGCTCCTGTTCAGGGTGGGAGGGAAAAAGCGAAGGTGGATCAGGCCGCCGCCATGTGCGGGGTCGTGTCCTGCGCGGCCGACGCCTGGCGTTTGCGGGCGATGAGTTCGTCGTCGCAGTGCGGGCAGAATTCGTGCTTGCCCGGCAGGTAGCCGTGCTTCGGGCAGATGGAAAAGGTCGGCGTGACCGTGATGTAGGGCAGTGAGAAGCGGCCGAGCGTGCGGCGCACCAGTTCGCGGCAGGCGTCGGCCGAGGACAGCGGTTCGGTCATGTACAGGTGCAGCACGGTGCCGCCGGTGTACTTGCGCTGCAGTTCGTCCTGGCGCTCCAGCGCCTCGAAGGGATCGTCGGTGAAGCCGACCGGCAGCTGGGACGAGTTCGTGTAGTAGGGCATGTCCGGCGTGCCGGCCTGCAGGATGCCGGGCCAGCGGGCGCGGTCCTCTTTGGCGAAGCGGTAGGTCGTGCCTTCGGCCGGGGTGGCTTCCAGGTTGTACATGTGGCCGGTGGCCTCCTGGAATTCGACCATGCGGGCGCGCACGTGGTCCAGCAGGCGCACGGCGAAGGCGTGTCCCCAGGGACTGGTCAGGTCGTGCTCGTCCGCGGTGAAGTTGCGGATCATTTCATTGATGCCGTTGACCCCCAGTGTGGAGAAGTGGTTGCGCAGGGTGCCCAGGTAGCGGCGCGTGTAGGGGAACAGGCCGTTGTCCATGTGTTCCTGGATCACGCGGCGCTTGATCTCCAGGCTGTCGCGGCCCAGTGCCAGCAGTTCGTCCAGGCGGGCCATCAGGCCGGCCTCGTCGCCGGCGTGCAGGTAGCCCAGGCGCGCGCAGTTGATCGTCACCACGCCCAGCGACCCGGTCTGCTCGGCCGAGCCGAACAGGCCGTTGCCGCGCTTGAGCAGTTCGCGCAGGTCCAGCTGCAGGCGGCAGCACATGGACCGGATCATGTTCGGCTTGAGTTCCGAGTTGATGAAGTTCTGGAAGTAGGGCAGGCCGTACTTGGCGGTCATTTCGAACAGCCGTTCGGCGTTGGGGCTGTGCCAGTCGAAGTCGGGCGTGATGTTGTAGGTGGGGATGGGGAAGGTGAAGGCGCGGCCGCGCGCGTCGCCGGTCATCATGACCTCGATGTAGGCGCGGTTGATCATGTCCATCTCGGCCTGCAGCTCGCCGTAGGTGAAGGGCATTTCCTCGCCGCCGATCACCGGGACCTGATCGCGCAGGTCTTCCGGGCAGACCCAGTCGAAGGTCAGGTTGGTGAACGGCGTCTGGGTGCCCCAGCGCGAGGGCACGTTCAGGTTGAAGATCAGTTCCTGGATGTACTGGCGGACCTGCGCGTAGTCCATGGCGTCCTTGCGGACGAAGGGCGCCATGTAGGTGTCGAAGGAACTGAAGGCCTGGGCGCCGGCCCATTCGTTCTGCAGCGTGCCCAGGAAATTGACGATCTGGCCCACGGCGCTGGACATGTGGCGCGGGGGGGCGGACTCGACCTTGCCGGGCACGCCGTTCAGCCCTTCGTTCAGCAGGGTGCGCAGCGACCAGCCGGCGCAGTAGCCCGACAGCATGTCCAGGTCATGGATGTGCAGGTCGCCCTGGCGGTGCGCCTGGCCGATGGTTTCCGGGTAGACGTGGCTGAGCCAGTAGTTGGCGATCAGCTTGCCCGAGGTGTTCAGGATCAGGCCGCCCAGCGAATACCCCTGGTTGGCGTTGGCGTTGACGCGCCAGTCCTGCTGGCGCAGGTATTCGTCGATGGAGCGGATCACGTCCACGTTGGGGACGGGGCGGTCGGCCGAGGCTTCGGGCGTGCTTGGGGTCTGGGTGAGCGTCATCCTGGATATCTCTACATATTGTGTGTGTGTGAATCTTAAACACAATATATGGTGGTATCAAGGAATCGGGAGACTTTTTTTGGTAGCCTTGATGAGGGTCAAGAATGGAGCCCCCGGGGTACCGTTCACGGGCTGCCCCGGGCGTGGATCGGCCGGACCTACTCCGCCTCGCGCATGTGCCGCGCCAGTTCGTCATGCCCGCGCGCGTCCAGCGCCTCTGCGGCACCCAGGCGGTCGCGGGCCTCCTTGTTCTGGCTGAGCTTGCGCTTGCCGACCAGCGAGGTGACGGCGATCTCGATGCCCACGATCCGGCCCAGCATGTCGTCGATGAATTCGGGCGCGGAATCCGACATCTTCCAGGGACGCGCCTCGCCGGCCTCGTGCCGGCGGGTCAGCCGTCCGACGACGCCGCGGACGAAGCGCTCGTCGTCGCGCACGGTGAGCAGGCCGTGCGCGTGCACCACCTCGTAGTTCCAGGTGGGCACCTGGCGGTGCGTCTCGTGCTTGCTGGGGTACCAGTTGGGCGAGACATAGCCTTCGGCGCCGTGGAACACGACCAGCACCGGACAGCCCGGGGCACAGCGTTGCCAGACGGGATTCGCACGGGCCACGTGCGCCGTGAGCAGGCCGTGCGCGCCCGCGCCGGGGTCGAATTCGAACGGGATGTGATTGGCATCCAGGCCTTCGGCGTCGTGCGTGATCAGTACGCCCAGCGGGTGTTCGCGGATGATGCGGGCCAGTTCCTCGGGCCGGGTTTCGGCGAAATGGTCGGGCAGGTACATGGTCGGGTCGGATCCATCGGAAGAAAACAAGGTGTCCGCCATCTTCATCCCGCGCGGCCGAAAGGGCAAGATCCTGACACACATGGGCCGCGTCCGCGCCTGTGCGGCGGCGATCAAACCCGCTATCGTATGGTCCATTCATACGGATTCGATGGAGAGCGGAAACATGATGCGCTGGTTCGGATGGCTGCTGGCGGCCTGGGGCGGAATCGTCCCGGCCTGCGTCCTGGCGGCGGGCGTGGCGACCGTGCAGGCGGGCGACCGGACGCTGACGGTGTCCTTCGACGGGCCGGACGCGCGGGTCGACATTTCGGGCGTCGCCCAGGGCTACCTGCTGATGCGCGACGGCAAGCTGTATTCGGTGATGCGTGCCGGCGGCCGGCCGCTGGTCATGGACGGGGACGCGGTGGTCCGGCTGCTGGGCGGCGCGGCGATCCAGGCGGGACCCGACATGATCCGCTCGTTGACCCGCATCGAGCCGACCGGCGCCCGCGAGACGGTGGCCGGCCGCGCGGGCGCCGTCTATGCCGTGTCCTACCGCGACGAACAGGGGCGGAACCGTTCGGGCCAGGGGGTTCTGGGCAAGCAGCCCGAAGTGCGGGAACTGACGCGCGTCCTGGGCCGGATGGCGGTGCTGCTGCGGACGGCGGCCGGGCAGTCGCCGGACGGCGCGCGGCAGGCGCTGGATGCGCTGGAAGAAAAGGGCCTGGGCCTGCTGGCCTATGAACAGCAGTTCCGCGTGGAGCGGCTGGCGGCCACGCCGCCCGTCGCGGGGAGCCTGGACCTGCCGGCGCAGCCCCTGCAGCAGTTGCCGCCGGAACTGGGGCAGCTGCTGCAGGGGCTGCGGCGGCAGTGAGCCTGTCTATGGAATGACAAAAACACCCCGCTGGCTTTTCGCGTGTGGCGCCTTGGGGAAAGCAGAACGGCGGTCGGCTCGGCTTACCGAGGCAGGCTTGCGCTTTTCGGCGAGGAGCCGGGTATTTCCAAAGTCGGATCGAGAATGAGGCTGAGCTTGCGGCAGGCCCGCTCGACACTGTGCCTTCCGTGCTGGACGACCGTTTCCGAGAACCGGGTCTTGGCGCCAGAGATGGACAGCGATCCCACGATCACGCCATCCTGGAATACCGGCCCTGCGATCGCGGCAATTTCCGGATCGCGCTCTCCAAGGGAAACAATGGTCTGGAACGGGTCATTGCGTCGTTCGGCGTAGGGGCGGGTGTCGCTGAGCACCCGTCCCGCTGCGCCGTGCTGCAGGGTGAGCAGGTCGCCGGGACGGATATGGTCCCGCAGGGATTTCCGGGAGTCCACCCGGAACAGCGCCAGCCGCAGATCATTCCGGCGGATATAGTAGGTGGCGCTTTCGCCGGTGGCCTCGACGAGTTGCGTCAGCACGGCTTCGATGTTCATCTTGTCACCTGAGACGCGATGCGCCAGGGAGCCCAGGCGGACCAGTTCGGGGCCGAGGCGGAAGCCGCCGTCCGTGTCGCGGATCAGAACGTCGAACTGTTCCAGCGATTCGGCCAATCTGAGAATCGTGCTTTTATACAGGCCCGTCCGCCGGGCGAGTTCCGCCAGGGTCAGGGATTTGTCGTCGTTGCCGAAGCAGCAGATGAGGCTCAGCGCGCGGTTGACGGCCGCGACGCCGCTGCCGTCCGGCGGGGTTGCGGCGAGGTCTTTCGTCTTGGGTTCGGTCATGGTGTCGTGCGGATTCGCCGTGTCCAGGTCATGCGGCAGGATCGGACCCCGGCCCGGTGTAGGTGTATCCCAAAATGGGCGGCAACGGCCCTTTGATGCGCCCGCCCTGTTGCTTCTGCTCCCATGCGTGGGCCAGTATACCAACCGATCTGGACAGGACGAACAGGCCTCGCGCCAGCGCATCGGGAAAGCCCAGTTCGCCGTAGATCAAGGCGGTGGCGCCGTCGATGTTCATGGGAATCGTCCGCCCGTCGCGCGTGACGAGCAGGGATTGCATCGTCGTTGCGACCTCGAGAAAGCGGCCGTCGATCCAGTGCTGGGCGGCCGCCTTAGCGGCCAGGGCGCTCAGGCGCACGGCGCGGGGATCGACGGGATGGAATCGGTGGCCGAAGCCGGGGACGATGGCACCATGCTGGTTCCGGAACGAGCGCAGCGCCTCGCTGGCCGCCTGATGGACGTCCGCGCCGCCCAGCAGGCGTTCGACGGCGTCGCGGTAGAGCGCGAGGCATTGCTCGCCCGCTCCGCCGTGGATGTCGTCCAGGACGTTGACACCGGAGGCCATGGCGCCGTTCAGGCTGACGCCGCAGGTGACCGCCATGCGGGCGATGGCGATGGAGGGAGCCTGGGGGCCGTGATCCACCGACGAGACCAGGGCTGCCTCGAACAGTCGCAGCTGTGCCGGGGTCGGCCGGTCGTCGCGCAGCATGCGCCAGATCATCTCGGGAAAGCCGATCGTGCCGATCAGCGTCTCGATCGGCGCGCCTTTTATCCGGATGCTGCCGGGTTGAATGTCGATGATGCCGGTGCGCCACCATTGGCGCGCGGCCGTGGCCGGATCGGTGTCACGGCCGTCCGGCCGCGGGTTGTCGTTCGTGCCGGTCATATCGCGCCTTCCTCCTGCAATCCGGCGATCGCGGTCTCGGTGAATCCCAGTCCGCGCAGGATCTCGTTCGTATGCTGGCCCAGACGGGGAGGCGGCGCATCGACGGCCGTCTGCAGGCCGTCGACGAGAAAGCCGCTGCGCGTCACGGTGATCTCTTCGTCGTCCTGGGGCAGCGACATCAGCAGGCCCCGATGCGCGACCTGTTCCTGGTTCAGGGCCTGCTCGACGGTCAGCACCTGTCCCGCCGGGACGCCATGCCGGTTGAGCACCTCGTCCCAATAGGCGGCCGTCTGCGTGTTCAGGCCTTGCTCGATCTGGATGGTGAGCTCCGGCCGGTGGCGCTTGCGGTCCTCCCGGTCCCGGAATCTCGGGTCGGACGCCAGCTCGGGGCGGCCGATGAGCGCGCACAGCGTCTCGAATTGCTCTTGCTTGTTGGCCGCGATGTTGATGACGCCATCGCCCGTCTGGAAAGTGCCGGAGGGGCTGGCCGTGAAATTGTGGTTCCCCATGGGCTGGGGAGCGCATTGTGCGATGAGCTGGTTGGAGACGATCCAGCCCATCGTCGTCAAGGAAGAATCCAGCATGGAAACGTCGATGAAGCAGCCTTCCTGGCTGCGCAGGCTGCGGACCAGGGCCGCGCTGATGGCGAACGCGGCGGTGAGCCCGCCGATGGTGTCGCAGACGGGATATCCGACCCGCAGCGGGGCGCTGTCCGCATCGCCCGTGATGCTCATGACTCCGGACCGGCCCTGGATGATCTGGTCATAGGCCGGGGAGGCGGCCAGCGGGCCTGATTGTCCGTAACCGGAAATCGCGCAGTAGACGAGGCCTGGGTGGACGTCCTTGAGGGCCTCGTATCCCAGGTCCAGGCGCTGCATGACGCCGGGACGGAAATTTTCCAGGACCACGTCGCTGCGGGCGCACAGAAGCTTGAAGATCTCTTTGCCCCGGGGGTGCTTCAGGTTGAGCGTCATCGATTTCTTGCCGGCGTTCTGGGCCAGGAAGGACGTGCCCATGCCCCGGGCGTTGCGCGCCTTGGCCGCCCCCAGGTTGCGCGCCAGGTCTCCTGACCCCGGGACCTCGATCTTGATGACGTCGGCCCCCAGCAATGCAAGCTGGTATCCGGCAAAGGGACCCGCCAGCACATTGGTGAGGTCCAGGATCTTGATGCCTTCGAGTAGTCGTCTCATTGTTCCGTGCCCTTGGCCATTGTCGTTGCTCGACCACCCGTGAGTGGATAAAATTCTGTCTGACAGAATTGATGTTCTCATTTTAGAACTGTGCTAATATTTTGGTCAACCGCAGCAATGAACAGATATCGCACTGACAGGAGACGTCATGAAGCAGTACCAGATGCTGATCGGCGGGCATTGGACCGACCCCGCGGCAGGGGAATGGATCGACTCGGTCGAGCCTTTCTCGGGGGAAGTGATCGCCCGGATTCCCCGGGGCTCGGCCGCGGATGCCGGTGCGGCGGTCGATGCCGCCCATGCGGCGTTCCGTGATCCGGCGTGGTCGGAACTGACCGCGACGGCCCGGGGCGCGCTGCTGCGCAAGCTGGCGGGATTGATCGAGCGGGATGCCGCCCGCCTGGCGGATATCGAGCGTTCCTGCAATGGCAAGAACATCACGGAGGTCGCCGGTCAGGCGCGGAATGTCGCCCAGTGGTTCTATTACTATGCGGGCCTGGCCGACAAGATCGAGGGCGCGGTCGTTCCGATCAACAAGCCGGGCGTGTTCAACTATGTCCGCTACGAGCCGCTCGGCGTCGTGGCCGCCATCACGCCCTGGAATTCGCCGCTCGCCTTGACCGCCTGGAAAATGGCGCCCGCCCTGGCGTGCGGAAACACCATCGTCATCAAGCCGTCCGAATACACGTCGCCGCCTCTGCTGGAGCTCGGCGCGCTCGCCCTCGAAGCCGGGATCCCCCCCGGGGTGGTGAACGTCATCACCGGGTACGGCGGCGAGATCGGCGCCGCATTGATCGAGAACCGCAAGGTGGCCAAGATCGCGTTCACCGGCGGCGACTTCGGCGGGCGGGAAGTCGCCGTCGCAGCGGCCAGGCATTTCAAGAAGGTGACCCTGGAGCTCGGCGGGAAATCCGCCAACATCGTGTTTGACGATGCGGATTTCGATCAGGCCGTCAACGGCGCCATCGCCGGGATTTTCGGTGCGGCGGGCCAGACCTGCATGGCGGGTTCCCGCTTGCTGGTGCAGCGCGGCATTCACGACCGTTTCGTGGCGCGCCTGGTGGAGATCGCCTCGCAGGCCAGAATCGGCGATCCGGCGCTGCCCGAGACGCAGGTCGGCCCCATCGCCACCCAGGCGCAGTACGAAAAGATCCTGCGCTACATCGACATCGCCAAGGAAGAGGGGGCGGCCTGCATCCTGGGCGGCCGGCCGCTGTCCGGTCCCGGCTATGGGCAGGGCCAGTTCATCAGCCCGACGATCTTCACCGGCGTCGCCAACACCATGCGGATTGCCCGCGAAGAAGTGTTCGGTCCGATATTGGCGGTGATCCCTTTCGACGAGATGGACGAAGCATTGGCAATCGCCAATGACAGCGACTTCGGCCTGGCCGCCGCCGTCTGGACGCAGGATCTGCATCGGGCGCTCTATTGCGTGGATCGGCTGGAGGCGGGCACGGTCTGGGTGAACAACTATCGATCCACCAGCTTCACGACGCCGTTTGGCGGCTACAAGAACAGCGGAATCGGGCGCGAGGGCGGGACCGAGGCGGTCAAGGAATACCTGCAGCCCAAGAGCGTATGGATCACGACCCGGCCCAACAAGGCCAATCCCTGGGTGCTGGGCTGAGCCGCGAGCCCCCACGGACTGATTGCGAAACCAGGAGACGACAATGATGCAAAAACAAGACGACCGGCCGGATCTGCTGATCGTGGGCTGCGGGGTGGCCGGCCTTTCGGCCGCCGTCACGGCCCTGGAGGCCGGGCTGAAGACCCTGAATCTGGAGCGTGCGACCCCCGAGAACTTCGGGGGCGGGTCCCGTTGGACGGAAGCCTATATGCGCATGAAGAACGATTCGGAGATCGCCGATGACTTCGAAGAGCATTTCGCCAACCATCCCGGCTACAACGTGGATCCCAATGTGCTGAAGGCGATCAGTTCCGGGTCCTATGAGTCGTGGCCGCCCAACGTCAAGGCGCATCCGTTCCCTGATCCGGAACTGGTGTCGAGATTCGCGGACTCTGTCCCCGAAACCATCCGCTGGCTGAAGGGTTTCGGATTGAAGTTCGAGCCACAGCCGATTTACCTGCTGACCCAGAATACGTCCCGCATCGCCGCCCAGGGCGGCGGGCTCGCCTTGATCGAACGCCTGCGGGAACGGGTGCTCGAACTGGGGGGAGAGATCGCCTATCAGACCACGGCCGTGGACTTGATCCATGACGAGCTGGGTGCGGTGCAGGGGGTCGTCGCGCTGAATGCCGGGGGTGAGCGGCGGGCTCTTCACGCCAACGCCGTGATCCTCGCCAGCGGCGGGTTTCAGGGCAACCAGGAGATGATGACGCGCTACCTGGGAGGCAAGGCGGCCAACATCAGGCCGGTGGCCCCCGGCGGGTATTACAACCGGGGCGAGGGCATCGAGATGGCCTTGCGGGCCGGGGCCGCGCCCGCAGGGGAATACGGGTCCTACCATGCGGAACCCGTCGACCCTCGTTCCCTGCAGGCGGAGGCCGTCATCTTCATCTATCCGTATGGGATTCTCGTCAATCGCCGGGGCGAGCGCTTCATCGACGAGGCGCCCGGCACCGTCGATGCGCATTACGACAATATCGCCCGCAGCTTCGCGGAACAGCCCGAAGGACTGGTGTACGTGGTGTTCGACAGTCAGGTCGAGGACATTCCCCGCTGGAAAACCAGCATCCGCAGCGACGTGCCGCCACTCGAGGCCGACACGATCGAAGGATTGGCGGCACTGATGGACGTCTCGGCCGATGCGCTCGCTGGCACCGTCCAGGCATTCAACGCCGCGTGTCCCGCGGGCGAGGGGGAATTCAAGCCTTTTGAACTGGACCACCAGGCCACCTCGGGGATCGAGCCGCGGAAGTCGCATTGGTCCAGGCCTTTGAAGAAAGGGCCGTTCCGCGCCTATCCGATCATTTCGACGGCATGTTTCACGTTCGGCGCTTTGAAGGTCAGCCCCGATGCCCAGGTGTTGACCAAGGACGGTTATCCGATCCGCGGGCTGTATGCGGCTGGCGAAACCGTCGGTATTTACCACCAGGTCTACAACGGCTCGACCTCGGTGCTGCGCGGCCTGGTCTTTGGCCGTATTGCCGCCGGTCACGTGGTCCGGGCACGGCAGCAGAAGGCTTGATGCTGGCACTTTTTCACTTCAATAAGATCCAGGAGACAGACCATGAACCTTAAATTTTCCCTAGTGGCCGGTGCAGTTGCGTTGCTGGTGGCCGGATCCGCGGCTGCCGACGTCAAGATCGCCCAGTTGGACGGCATGTCCGGTCCGTTCGCCAATGTCGGCGAACAACAGCAGCGGACGCTGGAGAGCGCGATCGACGAGATCAATGCGGCGGGCGGCATCAACGGCGAAAAGCTGCAGCTCGTCACGATCGACGGCAAGGGCAGCCCGCAGGAAACCCTGAATGCCTTCCGCCAGGCCACCGATCAGGGCATCCGCTACGTGACCCAGGGCAATAGCTCGGCGGTCGCCGCCGCGCTGGAAGACGCGGTCGGGAAATACAACCGCCGCCACCCCGATGCGCCCGTCCTGTATTTCAACCATTCCGCCATCGACAATGACCTGACGAACAGCAAATGCAATTTCTGGCATTTTCGCTTCGATCCCAGCGTCGATATGAAGGCCGCCGCCATTGTGGGCGAGTTGTTGAAGGACAAGAAGATCAAGTCGGTCTATCTGCTGGACCAGAACTATGCGCTGGGGCAGCAATTCTCCGCCGCCGCAAAGCGGATTCTTGCGGAACACGGCAGCAGCATCGAGGTCGTCGGAGACGATCTTCATCCGATGGGGCAGGTCAAGGACTTTTCCAGCTATGTGGCCAAGATCCGGGAATCGGGCGCGAACGCGCTGCTGACGGCCAACTGGGGCAATGACCTGTCCCTGCTGATCAAGGCGGTCAACGAGGCCGGCCTCAAGATCGACATCTATACGATCTACGGTTCCGGATTCGGCGCGCCCACGGCCATTAAAGAGGATGGCGTCGATCTGCTGAAGGTCGTCAGTGTCTGGCTGCCCAACATCAAGGACGACAAGGTCCAGCCGTTCGCCGACGCGTATAACAAGCGTTACGACCAGCAGCTGTACTTCTACCAGATCCGCACCATGATGCGCATGTTCGCGCAGGCCGCGAAAGAGGCGGGTTCCAACGAGCCGCTGAAGGTCGCCCAGAAGCTGGAGGGCATGCGCTTCGATTCGGCCACCGGCCCCGCGCTGATGGGCAAGACGGACCACCAGCTCGCCCTGCCCATGTTCCTGGGGACCCTGAAGAAGGTCGCCGCCAATGGCGGCCCCGCGGACGTGCGGTATGACGCCGAGAACACGAAGGTCGTCGGCTTCCAGGTGGACAGCGTGATACCGGCCGCGCGGACGGTTCAGGCGACGACCTGCAAGATGCAGCGACCCTCCTGATCCGGGCATTCCTGTGAACCACGGGGTGCGGGCGCACCCCGCAGGAGACTCGCTTGAGCACATTGATCATCACATCGCTGAACGCACTGAGCTTCGGCTTGCTGCTGTTCCTGCTGTCCGCGGGACTGACCCTCATTTTTTCCATGATGGGGGTCTTGAACTTCGCGCATGCCGGCTTCTACATGCTGGGCGCCTACCTGGCGTACACGCTCGGCCTGCACGTCGGGTTCTTCCCCGCGCTCTTTCTCGCGCCGCTGCTGGTCGGGGGGCTGGGAATGGCGGTCGAACGCTTCGGCCTGCGCAGCGTGCACGCCTACGGCCACGTGGCAGAACTGCTGTTCACGTTCGGGCTGTCCTACATCATCGAGGAGATCGTCCAGCTGATCTGGGGCAAGGCGCCGGTCAGCTACCCTGTGCCCGAACTCTTGTCGGGCGATGCCTTCACGGTCCTGGGGGCGCCCTTTCCCTCGTACCGGCTGTTCCTGATGCTGGTGTCGGTCGCGGCCTTGCTGGTGCTGTACGGCATCATCAAGAAGACCCGGGTCGGCTTGGTCGTGCAGGCGGCGCTCACGCATCCCGACATGGTCGAAGCCCTGGGGCATGACGTGCCCAAGGTGTTCATGCTCGTCTTTGGCGTCGGCATCGCGCTGGCTGCCCTGGCCGGGGCGGCGGGCGCGCCGATGGCGGTGACCGAGCCGGCGATGGCTCAGGCCATCGGGCCGATCGTGTTCGTGGTGGTCGTGCTGGGCGGCATCGGCTCATTGAAGGGCGCATTCATCGCCGCGCTGCTGCTGGGCTTCACCCAGAACTTCGCCATTCTCTTCGATGTGTCGCCTTACCAGATCATCCTGGACGCCTTCGGCTCGCGGGTCGCTGCGGTGTTCGACCAGGAATTCATGCGCATCACCATCGCCCAGTCGGCGCCCTTGCTGCCATTCGCCTTGATGGTGCTCGTCTTGCTGGTCCGCCCTCAGGGGCTGTGCGGGAATCGCGGAGGCGGCCTATGAAAACCTCGTCCATGCGATGGCCGGCCGTCGCGGCCTTGCTGGCGGCCATGCTGTTCGTTCCGGCGGCCGTCGATCGCTCTTCCTTGACGTCGCTGTTCACGCAGTTCGCCGTGATCTCCCTGCTGGCAATGTCCTACAACATGCTGATGGGGCAGACCGGCATGCTGTCGTTCGGGCACGCCGTGTATTCAGGCCTGGGGGCGTACTGCACGGCGCACTTTCTCAACCATTTCGGGGCTGACGGCCTGGGGGCGGGGATTTTCCTGCTGCCCCTGGTCGGAGCGGTGTCGGGGGCGTTCTTCGGCCTGACGCTGGGATTCGTCTCCACCCGCCGCTCGGGCATCGCCTTTGCCATGATCACCTTGGGGATTTCCGAGCTGATCGCGCACCTGGCGCTGATGATGCCGGGCTGGTCCGGCGGCGAGTCCGGCATCACGGTCGACCGCATGCTGAGCTCGCCGATCCTGGGCTTCGATCTGGGTTCCGGGCTGCAGGCTTATTACTACGTGCTGGGGTGGACGGTCCTGGTCATCTTCCTGCAGTTCCTGATCACCAGGACCCCGATCGGCCGCCTGTCCAATGCGGTCCGCGATAACGCCGAGCGCGTGATGTTCATCGGGTTCGACCCCCAGAAGATCCGCCTGCTCACGATGGTGCTGTCGGGCGCGTTCGCCGGCATCGGCGGCTCGCTCATGGTCGTCAATTACGAGATCGTCACGTCCGAGACGCTGGGGCTGGGGCAGTCGGGCATGCTGCTGATCGCGGCCTACCTGGGCGGATCGGGCTTGTTTCTGGGGCCGGTGCTGGGGGCGATCGTCTATGTGCTGTTCATGTCGTTCGTCGCCACCCTGACCCAGGCCTGGCTTCTGTATTTCGGGGTGCTGTTCATTCTGGTCGTGCTGTATTCCCCGAAGGGCCTGATGCCCCTGCTGCTGGCGCTGCCGCAGTATGGCCGGCGCGAATGGCTGCGCCTGTGCGCCGTCGCCGTGATCGGCGCGGCGGCGGTCCAACTGATCGAGACGGTCTATCTGGTGGAAGACGGCCAGAGCGGCCTGTCCCTCCTGCCTCTCTTTCCGGGCCTGTCGCCGGGGATGCTGTCGGGCCTGATGGCCGTGCTGATCGCCGCCGTGTGCTGTCTTCTGTATCGTAAGAGAAGCGCTTCCAATTTTCAGGGAGGCCCGGTATGAGCCTGCAAGGATTGCGTCTGCACCAGGTCCGCAAGTCCTTTGGTGCGACCTGCATCATTCACGACGTGACCCTGGACGTGCGGGCGGGTGAGTCCATCGCCCTGATCGGACCCAATGGCGCGGGCAAGTCCACGTTGTTCAACATGATCAGCGGCCGCATCCCCCCGTCGGGCGGAAGCATCGAATTGAACGGCGAAAGCCTGGTGGGCGTTGCGCCGTTCGAGATCTATCGCAAGGGACTTTCCCGGTCGTTCCAGGTCAGCAATATCTTTCCCACCATGAGCGTGTCCGAGAACATCCGGACCTCGGTCCTGTGGTCTCTGGGCTACCGCTACAGCCTGATCCGCTTCATGGAGCGCCTGCGCGACGTGCGCGAGCGGGCGGATGCCGTGATGGAGGAGGTCGGCCTGCAGCAACGTCGGAACGTGCCGGCGCGCGAGCTGTCGTACGCAGAACTCCGCTCGCTGGAGATTGCCATGGCGATTTCCGGTGATCCCCAGGTCGTGCTGCTGGACGAGCCGACCGCGGGCATGAGCCGCTCCGAATCCGAGGCGGCCACCCGCCTGATCCAACGTATTTCGAAGGCCCGCACCCTGATCATGGTCGAGCACGACATGAGCGTCGTGTTCGGCCTGGCCGACCGGATTGCCGTGTTGTCCGGCGGCTCATTGATCGCCTGCGATACCCCGCAGCGCATCCGCGAGGATCCCGCGGTCAGGGAAGCTTATCTGGGGGACAAATATGCTGGTGGTTAAAGGGCTGCATGCCTTCTATGGAAAGAGCCACATCCTGCATGGCGTCGATCTGTCCATCGAACGGGGGGAGATCGTCAGTCTGCTGGGGCGCAACGGCACCGGCCGCTCGACGCTGGTCAAGGCGCTGATCGGCCTGGTCAGCAGGACGGGATCGGTACGGTTCAATGAGACGGAAACCGTCCGGATGGCCGCCTTCCAGATTGCCCGGCTGGGAATCGGCTATGTCCCCGAGAACCGGGATGTGTTCCCCTCTTTGACGGTCAGGCAGAACCTGGCGCTGGGCGAGAAGCCCGGTCGGCCGCGGGGACGGTGGCAACTGGACGAGATGTTCGATTTCTTCCCGCGCCTGAAAGAGCGGGAACACACGCCCGCCGGCTTCTTGTCGGGCGGCGAACAGCAGATGCTGACCCTATGCCGCACCTTGATGGGGGATCCGGACTTCATCATGATCGATGAGCCGACCGAAGGCGTGGCCCCCAAGATCGTCGCCCAGATCCGCGACCTGTTGCTGGAGGTCAAGCGCCGCCAGGTGTCGGTGCTGCTGATCGAGCAAAAGCTGGACATTGCCCTGGAGCTCTGCAATCGGCTGTATCTGATGGGGCATGGGGAAATCGTGTTCGAGGGAACCGCCGCCCAGCTGAGCCGGAACACCGACCTGCAGAAAGAATGGCTCGAGGTCTGAGGTCACGAGCCGGCTCCTGTTTTGAAACTTGTTTTTAAGCCGACCCGACCATGTTTATCGTACTGCTCAGTTATCGAAAGCCGCTGGCGCAAGTCAATGAACTTCTGGAAGAACACCGGAAGTTCCTGGATCGTCATTACGCCAGCGGCGTATTTCTGTTGTCCGGCCGGAAAGAGCCCCGAACCGGGGGATTCATTCTCGCCACCGCGCCGTGCCGCCAGGATCTGATGGAGATCCTGGCCACGGATCCGTTCAGCCGGCACGGGATCGCGGACTATGAGGTGGCCGAGGTCGTCGCCTCGCGCGCCGCGCCTTCGCTGGATTTTCTGCTGGAGACAAGCCCCTGGCCTGTGTAGCGGGCGCGCGGCGGGAACTGCCGTCTCAGGGCACGATATGGAAGTCGATGACGATTTCGCCGGGATTGCGGGCCAGGTATTCGAACTGGATGTTTTCGCCGAAGTGGTTCTTCAGCTGCTGCAGCAGCGGCAGGGGATCGTGGTCGTTGCAGAAGCGCATGGTTTCGCCCGGCTGCAGCGCCGACAGGGCACCGAAGATGGCGGCGTGCCGGAAGCGCTTGGCGATGCCGCGCGCGTCGAGGGGGTAGGTGTTTTCAGCGAACATCGGGATAGCGTCGGAAGCCACGGTGCGTCATTCCTGTGAGAGGGGGTGGGAGCTTCCGATTATAGGAACGCGCCCCGGGAAAACCCGCGGGAACCCTATGCGCAGCAAGGTTGTCCGGCGGCGCGCCGGGCCGTTCGCCAGCCCCGGTTCAGGCTGCCGGCGTCGCGCCGGTCCGGTCCCGGTGGCGTTCCTCCCAGTCTTTCACCGCCTGCTGCCAGGCGCGCCTTTCCTCGGCGTAGGTGTCGAACACGCAGGGTTCGCAGCCGTTGCCGCAGCATTCGTTGAGGTCGGGCTCGACGGGCTCCTCGGGGCGGGGATCGTCGGCGGGGTCGGCCGGCACGCTCATGAGGCCGTTCTCAGACGCAGGCCAGGTTGGCCTGGTTGCTGCGCCGGACGTCCTCGGGGATCTCGATGGTCCGGCCGGACTGGGGCCGGCCGTCGACGAACATCATCAGTTCGCCCGGCTGGAAGGCGGTCCAGGTCTCGTTGTCGGTCAGCGGCTTGGTCGTGATGACCGAGACGCAGTCGCCGCGCGCGTTGGTCTGGGAAAAGTCCACCGACATGTCGGTGTCCACCAGGTGCGCCACCTGGAAGGGCCAGGCGCGCACGATGTAGTACAGGTTCGTGGAGCAGTGCGCCAGCATGCAGCGGCCGTTGGACATCAGGAAGTTGAACACGCCGTGGCGCGTCAGGTTGGCCGTCATGTCGGCCACGGCGGCGAACAGTTCGGTGTCTTCCGGCTCGCGGGTGCCGAAGCGGGCGCGCAGCCCTTCCATCATGGTGCAGAAGGCCCGTTCGCTGTCGGTCTGGCCGATCGGCAGGTGGTCGCCGCGCAGGTCGGGATCGAAGTCCTTCAGGTCGCCGTTGTGGGCGAACAGCCAGTGCCGGCCCCACAGTTCGCGCACGAACGGATGGCAGTTCTCCAGTTCCAGGGCGCCCTGGGTGGCCTTGCGGATGTGGGCGATGACGTTGCGGGACTTGATCGGGTAGCGCTTGATCAGTTCGGCGACCGGCGACCGGCAGCAGGGCGCGTTGTCCAGGAAGCAGCGCGAGCCGCGGTTTTCGTAGAAGGCGATGCCGAAGCCGTCGGCATGGTGGTCGGTGCCGCCGCCGCGCGCGGCGAACCCCGCAAAGGAAAACGTGATGTCCGTGGGCGTGGCGCAGTTCATGCCCAATAACTGACACATGGCAGGCAAGTTCCAAGCAAACCGGGGCGGATGCCGCCCCGAATGGTTCATGCCTGAATTGTAGTCTTGCCGGGCCGGATATAACCGTCGCTTGGTATGAGAATCCGCGATGAGCTTATGCAGTGTCCCTTCTTCGCCACGAAATTGCGCTCCCACGCTGCGCAGCCTTTGGCTGCTTGCTGTCCACCTCGCGGCCGGCATGCCGCTCGGATTCGCCAGGCGCAGGCCAGTCCGCAGGGACTGCCCCGCGTCCGGGCTCATCCCCCGAGGGGGCGCGTTTTGCCTTGGGGCTGCCCGGCGGCAAAACAAACCCTGTCGTGCGGTCGTCCAGGGACGCCCGGCATGCTGTCGGGGACGCCGGGACCGTCTACGGTTCAGGTGTGGCGCAATTGCAGCATCGCCTGCCGGTAGCCGCTGGCCGGATAGATCGCCGGCATGGGCGGCTGGTCGGCGACGGGTTCCAGGGCGCGCGTGCCCGCCAGCAGGGCCTGGACCATGGCCTCGATCTCCAGCCGCGCCAGGGGCGCCCCCGGACAGGCGTGGATGCCGGCGCCGTAGAGCAGGTTCAGGGACGGATCGCGGTCCAGCCGGAATTCGTCCGGATCGCCGAAGACGGCCTCGTCGCGGTTGGCCGAGGCCCAGATCAGCGTGATTCGTTCGCCGGCCGGGATCTGCGCGCCGCCCAGGCGCACCGGACAGGTGGTCGCGCGGCGGTTGGCGATCAGCGGCGCATGGATGCGCAGGATCTCGTCGTTGGCCGGCCGGACCAGTTCCGGGTGGCGGCGCAGGCGGTCCTGCAGGTCGGGGTGGGTCGCCAGGTAGTGGGCGATGATGCCGATGCTGGAGGCCATGGTGCCCAGTTCGCCGACGGTCCAGTTGCGCAGGATGCTGACGATCTCGTCCTCGGTCAGCGGGCGGCCGTCCACGGTCTCGCGCAGCAGGCGCGTGGTGGCGTCGTCGGGCGCCCGGTCGCCGGCGTCGCGGCGGACTTTCAGCAGGGCGCGGATGGTCTCGTCGAATTCGGTGGCCACGGCCGCGATGGCATGGGTGTCGCCCGAGAGCGTGGCGACGTTCTTTTTATGGATCCACTGCCGCAGCGGTTCATGCAGGCTGTCGGGCCAGCCCAGGAAGGCGCACTGCATGCGCAAGGCGAAGGGGTGCGCCAGGCCGAACATGATCTCGACGCGCTCGTCGCGCGGCAGCGCGGCGACCAGGTCCGCGCAGAGGCGGCGGCAGACCGGCTCGAAGGCCGCCATGCGGTCCGGGCCGAAGTAGGGCTCGATCAGCCGGCGGTACGCGGTGTGTTCGGGGGGATCCATGCTGTTGGGCACGGAGACGTGGCGCGACGCCTGGCTGCTGAAGGTCTTGTGGTCCAGCAGGATTCGCATGGCGTCGGCGTGGCGGAACACGGAATGGTGCAGGTAGTCGCTGTGGGCCACCGGGCAGCGGCGGCGCATGCGGTCGTAGGCGGCGATCGGGTCGGCGAGAACTTCGGGGGCGCGGGGGTCCCAGTCCTGGGGTGCGTTCATGGTTGTCCTTTCAGGCCAGGAGAAAATGTCCTGAGCCGGCGTAGACTTAAGGGTAAGCCCAGGGCTTCGGACCGGGAAAGCGTTCCGCCGCTTTATCTCCATGCGGATTGACCTTGCTCAAGTCGGATCTGCGTGCGCGTGCTTTCTGGTCACGGTGCCCCGCGACCGTTGACAGGCGCTTGAAAATCCGCCTTCCGCCCGCATCTACCGGACATCGGGGCGCGACGCCCCCTCCCATCCAAGGGACACACCCATGCGATTCGACAAACTGACGACCAAGTTCCAGCAGGCGCTCGCCGATGCCCAGAGCCTCGCGGTGCGCCACGACCATCCTTATATTGAAAATGCCCACCTGCTGTCGGCCTTGCTGGCCGATGCGGACAGCGGCGCGGCCAGCCTGCTGGCCCGTGCGGGCGTGGCCGTGCCGCGCCTGCAGGCCGAACTGGACCGCCAGATCAAGGCCATGCCCACGATCCAGGGGGCCGAAGGCAATGTGCAGGCCGGCCGCGACCTGCAGGCCGCCCTGGCGCGCACCGACAAGGAAGCCGGCCAGCGCGGCGACGCCTACATCGCCAGCGAGCTCTATCTGCTGGCGCTGGCCGACGACAAGGGCGAGGTCGGCCGCGCCCTGCGCGAGGCCGGACTGCAGCGCAAGGCGCTGGAAACCGCCATCGAGGCGGTGCGCGGCGGCGCGTCCGTGACGGGCGCCGAGGACGAGGACAACCGCCAGGCGCTGAAGAAATACACCCTGGACCTGACGGCCCGTGCGCGCGAAGGCAAGCTCGATCCGGTGATCGGGCGCGACGACGAGATCCGCCGCACCATCCAGATCCTGCAGCGGCGCACCAAGAACAACCCCGTGCTGATCGGCGAACCCGGCGTGGGCAAGACCGCCATCGTCGAAGGCCTGGCCCAGCGCATCGTCAACGGCGAGGTGCCGGAAACCCTGAAGGGCAAGCGCATCCTGGCGCTGGACCTGGCCGGGCTGCTGGCCGGCGCCAAGTACCGGGGCGAGTTCGAGGAACGCCTCAAGGCCGTGCTGAAGGAACTGTCCCAGGATTCGGGCCAGACCATCGTCTTCATCGACGAGCTGCACACCATGGTGGGGGCCGGCAAGGCCGAGGGCGCCATGGACGCCGGCAACATGCTCAAGCCCGCGCTGTCGCGCGGCGAACTGCACTGCGTGGGCGCCACCACCCTGGACGAGTACCGCCAGTACATCGAAAAGGACGCCGCGCTGGAGCGCCGCTTCCAGAAAGTGCTGGTGGAGGAGCCGAACGTGGAGTCCACGATCGCCATCCTGCGCGGCTTGCAGGAACGCTACGAACTGCACCACGGCGTGCAGATCACCGATCCGGCCATCGTCGCGGCGGCCGAGCTGTCGCACCGCTACATCACCGACCGTTTCCTGCCCGACAAGGCCATCGACCTGATCGACGAGGCGGCGGCGCGCATCCGCATGGAAATCGACTCCAAGCCGGAAGTCATGGACCGGCTCGACCGGCGCATCATCCAGTTGAAGATCGAGCGCGAGGCCGTCAAGAAGGACAAGGACGAAGCTTCCGAACGTCGCCTGAAGGCGATCGAGGACGAGCTGGAGTCGCTGCAGCGCGAATACAACGACTACGAGGAAGTCTGGAAGGCGGAAAAGGCCGCCGTCCAGGGCTCGCAGGCCGTGAAGGAGGAAATCGACCAGGTCCGCGCCGAAATGGCGGAACTCCAGCGCAAGGGCCAGTACGACAAGCTCGCCGAACTGCAATATGGCCGCCTGCCCGAACTGGAGGCCCGCCTGAAGGCGGCCGAATCCGCGCCCAAGGCCGAAGAGGCCGGCAAGCCGCGCCTGCTGCGCACCCGGGTCGGCGCCGAGGAAATCGCCGAAGTCGTGTCGCGCGCCACCGGCATCCCCGTGTCGCGCATGATGCAGGGCGAACGCGCCAAGCTGCTGGGCATGGAAGCCGTGCTGCACGAACGCGTGGTGGGCCAGGACGAGGCCGTGCGCCTGGTGTCGGAAGCCATCCGCCGCTCGCGCGCCGGGCTGGCCGATCCCAACCGCCCGTACGGCTCGTTCCTGTTCCTGGGGCCGACCGGCGTGGGCAAGACCGAGCTGACCAAGGCGCTGGCGCGCTTCCTGTTCGATTCGGACAGCCATCTGGTGCGCATCGACATGAGCGAGTTCATGGAGAAGCATTCGGTGGCCCGCCTGATCGGCGCGCCCCCGGGCTACGTGGGCTACGAGGAAGGCGGCTACCTGACGGAAGCCGTGCGCCGCAAGCCCTACAGTGTGATCCTGCTCGACGAGGTCGAGAAGGCCCACCCGGACGTGTTCAACGTGCTGCTGCAGGTGCTGGACGACGGCCGCCTGACCGACGGCCAGGGCCGCACCGTGGATTTCCGCAACACGGTGATCATCATGACCTCGAACATCGGTTCCCAGCACATCCAGAACCTGGCCGACCAGCCCTACGACGTGGTCAAGGAAGTCATCCGCGACGAACTGAAGACGGCGTTCCGGCCGGAATTCCTGAACCGGATCGACGAGATCGTGGTCTTCCACGGCCTGGATGCGACGCACATCGAGCCGATCGCCCGCATCCAGCTGAAGCGCCTGGCCGAACGCCTGGCCCAGCAGGACATGCGCCTGGAAGTGTCCGACGCGGCGGTCCAGGAACTGGCCCGCGCGGGCTACGACCCGGTGTTCGGCGCGCGGCCCCTGAAGCGCGCCATCCAGCAGTACGTGGAAAACCCCGTGGCGCGACTGATCCTGGAAGGCCATTTCGGTCCGCACGACGTCGTGCCGGTGGACTGGGACGGCGAACGGTTCGTGTTCGAGCGCACGCTGCAGTAAGCGTCCGCCGCGCCGGTCTCGCATCGCGCCGGACCGCCCTCCGTTCGACGCGCCCGCTCCGGGGCGCGGAGGCCGGTGTGGGCGGTCCGGCGTTTTTTTTCCAATGCCGTTTCAGGCTGGCCGCCGCCGGTTTGGGCGTGCAGCCCAGGGTGGACATGAATCTCACGACCCGCGAGACTGCGGCGGCGTTCGTGCGTTATGTTCATACCCGTGGCGGTATTCAAGAAAAGAAAAGGCTCGCCAGTGGCGAGCCTTTTCAAACTGTCGTCTGTCCGCAGGGGGAGGCTTTCGCCCGCAAGTCCCACGGCTAGTGATTGGATGCTACAGCGAGGACTTCATGATGTCAATCTCGTCCGAACAAGCCATCAGGCATGCTTTGACCGAGGCGCGCATCGGTACTTACGAGGCAGCGACGGCGGTCGTTCCGCCGCTGACCGGCGCACTGGCGCTGTATGCCTGGAATGCACAGGTCTCGGCCGCCTTGATGGCGCCCCTGCACATCTGTGAGGTGGTCGTTCGCAATGCCGCGGCCGATGCCATCGCCGCCGTGTATGGCGTCAACTGGCCGTGGCGGCAGGTGTTCATCACCAGCCTGCCCGCTCCGACAAAGGGCTATAGCGCCAGGGCCGACTTGTTGAGAGTCCGGATGGGCCAGCCCACCACCGGCAAGGTGATTCCCGAACTTAAATTCATGTTCTGGCAGACGCTGTTCACCAGCCGTTTCGATGGCCGGATATGGCAGCCGCACTTGCGTGCGGTCATGCCGCATCTTGACGCGGCCGTGGCGATTCCCCACCTGCGGGGGATGATCTACGGGGAACTGAACCAGTTGCGCAAGCTGCGCAATCGCATTGCGCATCACGAGCCGATCTTCACGCGCAACCTTGTGGACGATCTTCAGCGGATCCGGGCGCTCATTGCGTTGCGCTGCCCCGTCACGTCCGTCTGGATGATGAACAATCAGCATGCCATGATGCTGATCGGCACGAAACCTCCATGAAGTCAGGCTCCCGGCGGATCAGGCTGAATACCTGGCCTTCAGCGAAGCAGGAGGGCCGCGATGACGCCCAGCGCGAGCAGGATCAGCATGATGCCGGACATGCGCTCCAGCCAGGGCAGGGATCGCGCGAAGCGCCGCAGCACGGCCCGATTGCCGATCATGGCGGCCACCAGCATGTCCCACAGCAGCACCGCGCCGAACATCCAGGCGCCGTAGACCGCTTTCCAGCCGGCGCTGGCGTGCGGGCCGGTCAGCATCGCGGCCAGGCTGGCGTAGAACAGCGCGTTCTTCGGATTGAGGATGCCGGACAGAAAACCCATGCCGGCGGCGCGCCGCCAGGCGGCGGCCGGGCGCGCAGGCGCGGGCGCGTGGCCGCCGCCTGGCACGTTCAGGGGATTGCCGCCCGCATGGCGGATGAACCGCGCGCCGAGATACAGCAGGTAGGCGCAGCCGGCGATCTGCAAGCCGATGAACGGGGCGCCGTCCGGCCGCAGCGCGGCGGTGCCGGCGAACGTGGCGACGATGAACACCCCGTTGGCCAGCGCGATGCCCAGGCATGCGCCGCTGGCGGCGCGCCAGCCGGCTGACAGGGACGTCCTGGCGATCAGGAAGAAGTCGGGGCCGGGAGAAAGCAGCGCCAGGAAATGCGCCGCGGCGACGATCAGGAATGGCTGCATCCGGAATACACACGTTTTTTTCTCGCAGTGTGCCGGCGGGCGCGCGTTCTGTATTGAAGGAAATTGCGGCCGTTCCGCCCCCGAGGGTCCGGCCCGGCTCGGAATCAGGCCCGGAATCGGCCGGGCGTCACGCCCGCGTGGGCCTTGAAGACCCGTTGGAAGTGCGCCTGGTCCGCGAAGCCCAGGCGCAGGGCGACGTCCGAGAGGCCGGCGCCTTGCCGAAGCCATGTCCGGGCGAGATTGACGCGCTGATTCAGCCGCCAGGCGTGCGGCGTCATGCCGGTGACGTGCCGGAAGGCGCGGATCAGTTGATAGCGGCTCATGTCCGCCAGCCGCGCGAGTTCGGCCAGGGGGATGTTGGCGTCCGGCGCGGCGCGCAGGCGGTCCAGGGCGGGCCTGATCCGCGCGGCCGATGCCGCCGGCACGATCGGCGCCTCGATGCGCAGGCCCGACCCGGTGTCGGCGCGGCCGATGAACTCGATCAGCGCCGATTCCTTGTCGCCCGGATCGGCCGCGGAAAACAGCAGCGCGTTGAGCCGGCGGAAGCGCCCGTAGGCCGCCGGATCCGTGTCGATGCGCACCGGTTCGGCCCCGTCCGCCTGGTCCCGGGCGTATTCCCGCCGGACGGCCCGCAGCCAGTCCGCGTCCAGGTGCAGCATCTGGTAGCTCCAGGCGGTGTCGGGCGCCGGGTTGCAGGCGTGCACGCGTCCGGCCGGCACGAACACCAGGGTCCCGGGGCGCAGCGCGACCGGGCCGTCCGGCGCGCCGGTAAAGACACTGCGGCCCTCGTCGACGGCGCCGATGGAAAAGGTCGGGTGGTGGTGCGGCGCGTAGCAGGCGCGGCTGCGGCAGGCGCGGCGGCTTTCGGCGAACGGCATGGCCGGATCGCGCCAGAATGATGCGGGCGGTTCGTTGCGCGCGCCGGAGCGGGAAGGCGATCGTCCGGCCAGCGGGGGGCTCATGGCGCTTCCGCCTGCCGGATCCGGGGCAGGTTGATTTCGATCCAGTCGGCCAGGATCCGCACTTTCTCGGCCGCTTCGCGGCCCAGCGGGGTCAGGCTGTATTCGACGTGGGGCGGCACGACCTCCAGGGCGGTGCGCAGCACCAGCCCGTCGCCCTCGAGCCACTGCAGGGTCTGCGCCAGCATGCGCTCGCTGACGCCGCCGATGGCGCGCCGCAGTTCGCTGAAGCGGTGCGTCCGGCCTTCCAGGACGATCAGCACCAGCACGCCCCAGCGGCTGGTGACGTGCCTGAGCACTTCGCGCGAAGGACAGTCGGCGGCCAGCAGATTGCCGGGCCGCAACCGCTGCGACAGGGGCAGGGGGGTGGCGGATCCGGCCGCTGCGGTGGAGAAGGATTTCGTGGTCATGAAGCAATACTAACATTTCTGTGCGTACTTACTAAAAGTTTGTTCATGGGTTAGAGTGGAGCCACATTCAACCGAGCCACACTCGATTTTCAAGGACGAAACATCATGACCATTGCCATCACCGGTGCCACGGGACAACTGGGCCGCCTCATCGTCGAACGGCTGAAGACCCGCGTGGCGCCCGCCCGCCTGCGGGCGCTGGTCCGCACGCCCGCCAAGGCGGCCGACCTGGGGATCCAGGCGCTCGAGGCCGACTACGACCGGCCATCCACCCTGGCGGCGGCGCTGGCGGGCGTGGACACGCTGATGCTGGTGTCATCCAGCGAAGTCGGCCGCCGCACCGAACAGCACCGCCATGTGATCGAGGCGGCCCGGGCGGCGGGCGTGCGGCGCATCGTCTACACCAGCCTGCTGCATGCCGACACCTCGGAACTCAGCCTGGCGGGCGAGCACCGGGACACCGAACGGATGCTGAAGGACTCCGGCCTGGCCTGGACGATCCTGCGCAACGGCTGGTACACCGAGAACTACATGGGTTCCGTGCCGGGCGCCCTGGCGGGCGGTGTCCTCGTCGGCAGCGCCGGCCAGGGTCGGATCGCCTCGGCCGCGCGCGCCGACTATGCCGAAGCGGCCGCCGTGGTCCTGGCCGATGCCGGCCACGAAGGGCGGACCTACGAACTGGCCGGCGACTCGGCCTACACGCTGGACGAGCTGGCCGCCGAGCTCTCGCGCCAGTCGGGGCGGACGATTCCCTACCGCGACCTGCCCGAGGCCGATTACGCCGCCATCCTGGCGGGCCATGGCCTGCCGCCGGATCTCGCCCGGGCGATCGCCGGCTGGGACGCCGGCGCGTCCCGGGGGGCGCTGTTCGACGACGGCCACCAGTTGTCGGCGTTGATCGGCCGGCCGACGACGCCGCTGTCGGAGTCCGTGGCGGCGGCGCTGAGGGCCTGACGGAACCGGGGCCCGCGTCCCGTCCCGCCTTCCGTTCAGGCCCTCTCGGCCGCGGGATCGGCGCCCGCCGCCGGATGATGCCGCAGGCAGCGATGGACGTAGAGCAGCAGCGCGAGGCACAGGGCGATGCAGGCCAGGTTGGTGCCGGTCCATCCGAGCCCCTGCAGCAGCAGGGCGGGCAGAAAGGCGCCGGCGGTCGCCATCACGGAAAGGCCCAGGTCGTTCAGGCCCTGCGCCTCGATCGCATGGGGCTGGTCGCCCAGGACCCGGGCGAGCAGGGCGCCGCCGCCCACGTAGGTGAAATTCCAGCCCAGGCCCAGGACGACCAGGCTGGCGACGAGCATGGCGTAGCCGTCGGACAGGAGGTTCAGGACGCCGGCGGCGACCAGCAGGACGATGCCGCCGGAAATCACGGTCCTGAGCCCGAGGCGGCCGATGATCGCGCCGGTGAAGAAGGACGGCGCGAACATCGCCACCACATGCCACTGGATGGCCGTGCCGACCGCCGAGAAGTGCATGTGCAGGCCGGCCATGTGCAGCGAGGCCTGCACCATCAGCAGGTTCATGATGCCGTAGCCCAGCGCGCCCACGGCGATCGCCGCCGCCAGGGCGGGCGTGCGCCGGATGATGTCCCAGGCGGCACCCGTGTGTCCGTCCGCGGCGGCCTGGGACCGTGCGGCGCCGGGCGTTTCCCGCACCGCCAGGTGGACCAGGAAGGACAGCAGCGCCAGGCCGATGAAGGCGGCGTAGCACAGGGCGAAGGGCGCGTAGCCGGCGACGTCCTTCAGGCGGTCGGCCAGCAGCGGGCCGGCGAGGGCCGCCAGGACCCCGCCCGCCACGACCAGCGAGAGGGCCCTGGGCTTGAGCCGCGCGTCCAGGCCGTCCGTGGCCGCGAAGCGGTTGAAGTTGGCGAAGGCGATGTAGCTGCCCAGCAGGGCGTGCGACACGATCAGCAGCGCGAACGAGGCCCGCGTCACGGCGAAATAGCCCGCGGCGCCGGACAGCGCCAGGGGAACGGTCGCCAGCAGAAACGCGGGCTTGCGTCCGGTGCGGGCCATCAGCCGGGACGCGGGCACCGTCATCAGCATCAGGGACAGGAACTGGAAGCCGTACGGCACGGTGGACAGCCAGAGGCTGGGCGTCAGCGACGCCCCCACGATGGCCGCCATGGCGACCGACATGACGGCCGTGGTCAGGTTGATGGATTGCGCCAGAAAATACAGGTAGGTGCGAAAGGGCAGCTTCGGGGACATCGCGTCTCGTCCGGTTGAGTATCGTCGACGCATTGTGTCATCCCGGCCCCGGTTCGCCGGAAACACCCGCTCGCTTTTCCCGTAAACTGTTTGAGTGTTTTTTCAAACAGTTGGGCGGGCCGCGATGGGCTTCTACGACGAGATCCGGGCGGACCTGCTGGCGGGCCGGTGGGAACGGGGGCAGCGGCTGCCGTCCATCCGGGCGATGGCGGCGCAGCGGCGGGTGAGCCTGCACACGGTGGTCAGCGCCTATGGCCGCCTGGTGGGCGACGGCCTGCTGGAGGCGCAGCAGGGCCGGGGCTGTTTCGTGGCGATCCAGGGCGCCTTGGCCGCGCCGGCGCCGCCCGCCGGGGAACCGGCGCTGCCGGGCGATCCGCTGTTCAGGCTGCTGCAGGCGCCGACGGGCCGCTATGTCAAGCTCGGATGCGGCTGGCTGCCCGCGTCCTGGCGCGATACCGATCTGCTGGCGCGCGCCATCCGCCGGACGGCGCGGCTCGGCCAGAGCGGCCTGGTCGAATACGGCGACATCCAGGGCTACGTGCCGTTGCGCCAGCTCCTGTCCGCGCATCTGCGCCAGGCCGTGCGGCTGGAGGCCGTGCCGGGGCAGGTGATCACGACCCTGGGGGCCACGCAGGCGCTGGACCTGGTGGCGCGGCACCTGCTGTGCCCCGGGGACAGGGTGTTGGTGGACGAGCCGTGCAACGGCAACCTGGTGCGGCTGATCCGGCTGTGCGGCGGCGTGCCGGTCGGGGTGCCGCGCCGGGAGGACGGCCCCGATCTCGGCTTCCTCGACGAAGTCCTGGCGCGGCACCGCGTCCGGGCTTTCTTCTGCAACAGCACTTTCCATAATCCGACGGGCGCGGGGCTGGCGCCCCAGGCGGCCTTCGGCGTGCTGAAACGGGCCATGGAGCACGATTTCCTGATCGTCGAGGACGACGTGTACGGGGATTTCCATCCCGGCGGCCGCCAGACCTTCGCGGAACTGGACGGCCTGGAACGCGTCGTCCACATTGGCAGTTTTTCCAAGTCCCTGTCGGCCTCGCTGCGGATCGGCTACCTGGCGTGCCCGAAGGCGATGGTGGAACCGCTCATCCGCCTGAAGCTGCTGACGAGCGTGGCGGTGCCCGGATTCTGCGAACGCTTCGTGCACACCATCCTGGCCGACGGCACGTATCTGCGGCATGCGCGCGCCATCCAGCGGCGGCTCGCCACGCAGCAGCAGCTCGCGCAGAAGGCGCTGCGCAAGCGGGGCTGGCGGTTCGACGTCGCGCCCGCCGGCGGCATGTTCCTCTGGGCCCGCCATCCGGCCCTGCCCGACCTGACGGACTTTATCGCGCGCCTGGAGGAAAAGCGCATCCTGCTGCTGCCGGGTTCGGCGTTTTCCGTGTCGGCGGATCACCGGTCGGCGACCCGCATCAACGTCGCGCATTTCTCGCCCGAGCTGGCGCGGGCGTTCCAGGTGTAAGGGGCTGCGCAGAGAGGTTTTAACCCCCGTCGCATGACGTCAATCGCCGTGCTCACTCCCCGGGGCGCTGTTGGAGCGCACTTTCACCTTTCCGGCGAAGCCGCCAAAATGCGACCTGTGCCCCGGGGAGTGAGCGCGACGATGAGCTATTACTTAAGAACCGCAAAAAGACCTAAGAACCCAACACCACTCCCCACAATTCCTTCACCGCCCGCCGCTCCAGCGCAAACTCCGTCTGCGGCACCCGCGCCTTGTCCGCCCCCTGCAGCCGCAACGTATGCTGGCGCCGCCGGAACACCCGATACGCATCCGCCGCCTCGGCCGCCAACGCCCCCGGAATCAGCCCGGCCCGCGCCGCCAGCCCCAGCAACGCGATGTTCCCCAGATTCCCCAGCAGCTCCGGATGCGCGCCGGACTGGCTGAGCACCAGGAACTGGGTGATGAATTCGATGTCCACCATGCCGCCGCGATCGTGCTTCAGGTCGAAGTCGCCGCTGCGGTTGGGGTGCCCCTGGGAAATCTTGTCGCGCATGGCGAGGACCTCGCGGCGCAGGGCCTCGGGGTCGCGCGGCAGCAGCAGGATGCGCCGGCGGATGTCCTCGAAGCGGGCGCCGATGGCGGCGTCGCCCGCCACGAAGCGCGCCCGGGTCAGGGCCTGGTGTTCCCAGGGCCAGGCCTGCGTCAGCTGGTAGTGTTCGAAGGCGTCGATGGGCAGGGCCAGCAGGCCGGCGTCGCCGTCCGGGCGCAGGCGCAGGTCGATCTCGTACAGCCGGCCCGACGAGGTCAGGGTGGACAGCCAGGACGCCACCCGGCGCCCCAGTTTGGCGTAGCGCTCGCCGGCCTCCTGGTCCGGGTCGTCGTACAGGAACACCAGGTCCAGGTCCGAGGCGTAGCCGATCTCTTTCCCGCCCAGCTTGCCGTAGGCGATGATGGCGAAGCGCGGCTCGCCCGGATCGGCGCGGCGTTCGCGCGGCAGCACCTGGGGCCAGACGCGGTGGATGGCCTCGGCCAGCATCAGGTCGGCCAGGGCCGACAGGTGGTCGGCCAGCCCTTCGACGCTGATGACGTTTTCCAGGTCCTGGGCCAGCAACTGGAAGGTGATCTGGTGCTGGACGTCGCGCACCAGGTTCATCTGCTGTTCCACGTCCGGCTGGCCATCGGGCAGCAGGCAGGCGTCCAGGTCGTTGCGCAGCTGTTCGGCCAGGGCCGGGAAATCGGGTGCCTGCATCAGGCTGCGCCATTCGATCAGGCTGTCGAGCAGCAGCGGATAGCGGGTCAGGTATTCCGAGGCCCAGGGGCTGGCCTGGACGATGCGCGCCACGCGGGCCAGGGTTTCGGGGTATTCGGCCAGCAGCGCCAGGTAGGCGCTGCGCTGGGCGATGTGCTCCACCAGGTTCAGCAGCCGCTGCAGCGCGACGGGCGGATCGTCGGTGCGGGCCGCCGCCCGGCTCAGGCCCGGCAGCAGGGCCTGCAGGCGCTGCAGGCTGGCGCGCGGCAGGCTGCGGATCCGGTGGCTGTCGAGCAGGGCGTCGATGCGGGCCTGCATGGCGTCGGCCTGGCCGTCCGGCAGCGGCGCCGCGGGCGTTTCGGCCCGCGGGGTTTCCGGTTCCTGCGCATCGCCGCCCATGCCGGCGATGCGGAAGGCGTCGCGAAAGCATTGCGAGACGAAGGCGCGGTGCCGGTCCAGTTCGGCCAGGAATCCGGCCGTGTCGGCATGGCCCATGGCCCGGGCCAGGGCCGCCATGCTCTCGTCGGTGCGGGGCAGCAGGTGGGTCTGCTCGTCCTCGCGGTATTGCAGCATGTGCTCGACCCGGCGCAGGTGGACGTAGGCGGCCTCCAGGCCGGCGGCCTGGGCCTCGTCCAGGATACCGGCGCGGCGCTGCTTGTGCAGGGCCGCCAGCAGGTTGCGCTGCTGCAGGGAAGGCTGGCGCCCCCCCCGGATCAATTGATTGAGCTGGACGACGAACTCGATCTCGCGGATGCCGCCTTCACCCAGCTTGATGTTGTGCCGGGTGTCCAGGCCCTTGCGGGCCTGGGCGCGGCGCTGCCAGTCCATGCGGATGCGCTCGCGCAGGCCGCGCAGGGCCGACAGCGCGTCGAAATCGAAATACTTGCGGTACACGAAGGGCCGCCGCAGGGACTCGACGTCGCGCGCCTGGGCGGCGAAGGCCGCCTCGTCGAACAGCGGGCAGGGGATCAGCCGGGCCTTGAGCCAGGCGTAGCGTTCCCATTCCCGGCCCTGGACCACCAGGTAGTTTTCCAGCGCGGCCAGGCTCCAGGCCAGCGGCCCGCTGTCGCCGTCGGGGCGCAGGCGCAGGTCGGTGCGAAAGACAATGCCGTCGGCGTCGGGTTCCGACAGGATCGGCATCATCAGCCGGCAGACCTTGCCGTAGAACTCGTGGTGGCTGATGCGCCGCCGGCCGTCGGTCTCGCCTTCCTCGTCGTAGAGCATGATCAGGTCGATGTCGGACGAGACGTTCAGTTCCTTGCCGCCCAGCTTGCCCATGCCCAGGATCAGCATGTCCTGGGGCGCGCCGGTGTCGGGATGGCGGGGGACCCCATGGGTCTCCATCAGCGTGTGCATGGCGCAGGCATAGGCCTCGCCCACCGCCAGGTCGGCCAGGTGCGACATGGCCGACACGACCTCGTGCAGAGGCGCCAGCCCGGCGACGTCGCGCACCGTCAGCGTGGCGAAGACCCGGGCCCGCAGCCGCCGCAGGGCGCGCCGCAGGTCGGCCTGCGGGATCGGCCGGGCCGCGCCGGGGCCGAGCAGTTCCGCGTACCAATCGGCCAGGGTCTTGCGGGTGACGGGCTGGGCGGCGTCGGCCGCCAGGCGGGCCTCCAGGCCCGGATGGGCCGTCAGGCAGCGCCTGAGCGCGCCGGACCATTGCAGGGCGGGCTTGAATATAATGGTCTCGGACATGGGCATTGCCTGCGGTGGGCGGGACCGGCCGGGCGCGGCGCGGGCTCCGGAGATTGCCAAAGGGCCCCTAACATACTGCAAAAGGTGGCATGCGCCAATTCATTTCACGCCATGGCTCCACCTGGGGCCGCCGGCTGCTCGCGGTCGCCGTCGGCCTGTATTTCTGCCTCGGGATCGCCTTGCTGGCCTTGCGGTATGCCGTGCTGCCGCAGATCGATGCCTGGCGCCCCCGTATCGCCGCGCAGTTGGCCGGCGCGCTGGGCGCCCAGGTCGAACTGGGTCCCATCCAGGTCCGCTGGCACGGCTGGAACCCCGAATTCGACGTGCGGGGCGTGCGCCTGCGGTCGGCCGATGGCCGCGACCTGCTGACCATCCCCGACGCGCGCGCCCGCCTGGACTGGCGGGCCGTCCTGCCGGGCCGCCGGGGGCTGCTGGACCTGCGGGTCCAGGGCATGGACCTGACGCTGGACCGGCTGCCGGACGGGCGTCTTGGCCTGCTGGGCCAGACCATCGACCCGGGCGCGCCGGAGCCCGGGGACGCGCCCGCCCTGCGCTGGTTGCTGGCCCAGCCCCGGATCGCCTTTCACGACACGACCCTGCGCTGGGTGGACCAGGCGCGCGCGGCGCCCGAACTGCGCCTGGAGGGCGTCGAGGCCGTCCTGGCCCGCGAGGGCGGGACGCTCGGCGTGTCGCTCGGCGCCCGGGTGCCGGACGCGGCCGACGCCCGGCTGGACCTGCGCGCGCGGCTGGCCGATCCCGACCGGCTGGCGCAGGGACGGCTGCCTTCGGACTGGCAGGCCTGGCTGCGGGTCGGGCCGGTCCGGTCGAAGGCCTGGCGCGCCTGGGTGGACGTGCCGGAGGCCTTGCTGCAAGGGGGCGCGCAGGCGCAGGCCTGGGTCCGGACGCAGGATGGCCGGCCCCGCCTGACGCTGCTGCTGCAGACCGATGCCGCGCGCTGGTCCGACGATGCCGGCCTGGCGCTGGACGTGCCCCGGGCCGGCGTCTGGGCCGAGGGCGCGCTGGACCAGTGGCAGGCCTTGGAACAGGGCGGCCCGATGCCCGACGGCCTGGCGTTCCAGGTGCGCGCCCAGGGTGCGCGGGGGACATTGCCCGCCGTGTTCGCCCAGCCCCTGTCCCTGGGGTTCCTGGAGGCCCGGGGGCGGCTGCGGCACACCGCGGCCTGGGACCTGACGCTGGACGACCTGGATTGGCACAACCCCGACATCGCCCTGCGGGGCGCGGGGACCTGGCAGTCCGGCGGCCCGGCCGGCCGGGCCGATTTCCAGGGCACGATCGCCCGCGCCCGCCTGGACGCGATCCATCGCTACCTGCCGCTCGAGGTCAACCCGGACGCCCGGGACTGGCTGGCGGGCGGTCTGCGCGCGGGCGAAGTCGTGGACGCCCGCTGGCGGCTGCAGGGCGACCTGGCGGAATTTCCCTTCGGCGCGCGGCCGCAGGCGGGCGATTTTCGCGTCCAGGGGGATTTTCGCGGCGCGCGCATCGAATTCGTGCCCGGGGCGCCGCCGCAGGACGCCTGGCCCTTGCTGGAGGACGTCACGGGCACCGCCGATCTGCACCGCACCGACCTGCGGCTGACCGCCTCCACGGCCCGGATGCGTCCCGAATCCGGCCAGGAGATCGCCCTGTCGGGGCTGACGGCCCGGATCCCGGACCTGGAAAACGATTCCACTCTCCAGGTCTCGGGCCGGACCGCGGCCCCCGGAGAGGCCTACATGGCGCTGATCCGGCATTCGCCGCTGGCCGCCCTGCTGGACGGCGTGTTCGACGAGGCGAGCGCCAGCGGCGACTGGGAAGTGCCCCTGTCCCTGACCATTCCCCTGCTGCACAGCGAGGACACCCGGGTCCAGGGGCGCGTGGACCTGCGGCAGGCCAGCCTGCGCTTCCTGCCGCATGCGCCGGCCTTCCAGGCCATCGACGGGCGGCTGCATTTCAGCGAACAGGGCGTGCGCATCGCCCAGCCCCTGTCCGCCCGGCTGCTCGGGGGGGACGTGAGGATCGGCGGCAGCCTGGGCGGTCCGCAGGACACCGGCCTGGACTTCCAGGGCCGGATCGGCGCCCGGGCGCTGGCCGACTACGTGGGCGTGCCGGGCATGCGGCGAATCACGGGCGCGCTGGACTACCGGGCATCCCTGCGCATGCAGGGGCGCGCCACGGTCCTCGTCCTGGATTCGGACACCCGGGGCCTGGGGCTGGATTTTCCCGCGCCGCTGGCCAAGCCGGCCGAACAGCCCCGATCCTTGCACGTGCAGTGGTCCGATGCCGATCCCGGGGCCGACCGGCTGGAGGCGCAGTACGGCGACACCTTGCGCCTGGCCCTGCGGCACGACCGCAAGACCCGGAGCGGGCCTTATTTCCAGGGCGCCGCCGTCGGGGCCGGGCGCGCCGCCGACGCGGGTGCGGACGGCCTGCGGGTCGAGGTCGCCTATCCTCTGTTCGACCTGGACTTGTGGAACCGTATCGTCGACGAGTTTTCCATCCCCCGGCGCGGTGCCGGCGCGCGGCGGTCCGCCGCGCGGCCGCTGTGGCCGGACCTGAGCCTGCTGAGCGTCCAGGCCGACCAGATGCGGCTGATGGGCACGCGCCTGGACCAGGCCGTGCTGCGGGTGTCGCGCACCCCCGAGGAGCAGTGGTCGATGAACCTGCGTTCGGAACAGACCAGCGGCACCCTCAAGTGGCAGGAGCGCGACGGGCGGGTGCTGGGCCGCATGTCGGCGCGCTTCGCCCGCCTGAGCCTGGGCGACGATCCGCGCGACGCCCGGTCCCTGCTGCCCGAGGCCGAGCCCGACGAGGACGCCTCGTTCGACGACGATCTGGAGATCCCGGGCATCGTGCTGCAGGCCGACGAACTGCGCCTGTACGGGCATTCGATGGGGGCCTTGTCCCTGGAAGGCGTGCGCGACGGCGCCCGCCATGTCTGGGAACTGCACAACCTGCGCCTGGGCGACGAGGACGCCCGGTTGCGCGGTTCGGGCCTCTGGCGCCTGCGCGGGCCGGATCGCGGGCTGGAGCTGACCGCCTCGGTCCAGGCGGGCAACCTGGGCGCCTGGATGGACCGGGCCGGCTGGAAGGACGTGATGTCCGGCGGCGAGGGCACGCTCAAGGGGCGGTTCCAGTGGCGCAACCTGCCCTGGACGCGCGAAAAGGCGGATCTGGGCGGCAGCCTGCGGATCGAACTGGACAAGGGCCGCTTCCAGAAGCTGGGTTCGCACACGGCCAAGCTGCTGGAATTCCTGTCGCTGCAGTCCATCACCCGGCTGACGAAACTGGATCGCGGGCTGGCCGGCCTGCCCAAGGATGGCTTCCCCTTCGACCAGCTGCGCGGCGCGCTGGGCATGGACCGGGGGAAGGTGAAAGTCCGTGACTACAAGGTGATCGGGCCGGTGGGCACCATCCTGCTCGAAGGCAGCACCGACATCGTGGACGAGACCCTGGACCTGCAGGCCGTCATCGTGCCCAACCTGGACGTCAGCGGCGCGGCCCTGGCCGCCGGCATCGCCGTCAATCCGCTGATCGGCCTGGGCGCCTTCGTGACGCAATGGCTGCTGAAGACGCCGCTGGCCAAAAGCATGACGGTACGCTACCGCATCACGGGTTCTTGGGACGATCCCAAGGTCGAGGACATGCCGGTCGGCACCGCGGAGCATGCGGCGCAACCGGGCGCGGCGGCGGTGAAATGATCCGGATCCGCGTGCCGTGCGTTTGCGGGGGATATTCGTAAAAAAGCTCCCGAGGGAGCTTTTTTCACGGATGGGGGAACACCGTCCGATGCGTCATCAGTACACCCCTTGGGCCAGCATCGCGTCGGCCACCTTCACGAAGCCGGCGATGTTGGCGCCGTTCAGGTAGTTGACGGTCTTGTCCGCGCCGCCGTAGCGCACGCAGTTCTGGTGGATGTCGCGCATGATGGCGTGCAGCTTGGCGTCGACCTCGTCCCGCGTCCAGGACAGGCGCTGGGCGTTCTGGCTCATTTCCAGGCCGGACACGGCCACGCCGCCGGCGTTGCTGGCCTTGCCGGGCGCGTACAGCACACCGGCGGCGATGAAGGCCTCGGCCGCCTCGATGGTGGAGGGCATGTTGGCGCCTTCGGCCACGCAGCGCACGCCGTTGGCGATCAGGGTGCGGGCATCCTCGATCTCCAGCTCGTTCTGCGTCGCGCAGGGCAGGGCCACGTCCACGGGCACGTGCCAGGGGCGCTTGCCGGCTTCGTAGGTCAGGCCGAACTGCCTGGCGTATTCCTCGACGCGGCCGCGCTTTTCGTTCTTCAGTTCGATCAGGGCCGCCAGCTTTTCCGGCGTGAAACCGGCCGGATCCACCACGCAGCCGTGGGAATCGGACACCGTGACGACCTTGGCGCCCAGCTGCAGGCATTTCTCGATGGTGTATTGCGCCACGTTGCCCGAGCCGGAGACCGAGACCGTGTAGCCTTCGAGGGACTGGCCGGCGTGCTTGAGCATTTCCTCGGCGAAGTAGACCGTGCCGTAGCCGGTGGCCTCGGGGCGGATCAGGCTGCCGCCGAAGCTCAGGCCCTTGCCGGTGAAGACGCAGGCGCTCTGGTTGGACAGCTTCTTCATCATGCCGGCCATGAAGCCGACTTCGCGGGCGCCCACGCCGATGTCGCCGGCCGGCACGTCCGTGTCCGGGCCCAGGTGGCGGTGCAGCTCGATGATCAGGGCCTGGCAGAAGCGCATGACCTCGGCGTCGGACTTGCCCTTGGGGTCGAAGTCGGAACCGCCCTTGCCGCCGCCCATGGGCAGGGTGGTCAGCGCGTTCTTGAAGGTCTGCTCGAAGGCCAGGAACTTCAGGATGGAGAGATTCACCGAGGGGTGGAACCGCATGCCGCCCTTGTAGGGGCCGATGGCCGAGCTGTGCTGGATGCGGAAGCCCCGGTTGACCTGGATCCGGCCGGCGTCGTCCATCCAGCTGATGCGGAACTGCAGGGCGCGCTCGGGTTCGACGAGGCGCTCGAGCAGGGCCTGGCTGGCGTAGCGCGGGTTCTGCTGGATGAAGGGCCACAGGCTGTGCATGACTTCTTTCACGGCCTGCATGAATTCGGGTTGGTGCGGGTCCCGGGCCTGAATCCGGGTGAGGAACTGATCGACGGAAGGAAGTGTCATCAAAGGTGCTCGCTTATTTTTTCATCATGTCAAAGAATTCGGCGTTGTTCTTGGTGGCCCGGATTTTGTCCAGGATGAATTCCATCGCTTCGGCGTCATCCATGTCGTGGATGAACTTGCGCAGTACCCAGATCTTCTGTAGAAGCTCGGGCTTGATCAGGAGCTCTTCGCGACGCGTGCCGGATTTGTTCAGGTTGATGGCCGGGTAGATGCGTTTCTCGGCCAGTCGGCGCTCCAGGTGCACTTCGGAGTTGCCGGTGCCCTTGAATTCTTCGTAGATGACTTCATCCATGCGGCTGCCGGTCTCGATCAGGGCCGTGCCGATGATCGTCAGGGAGCCGCCTTCTTCCAGGTTGCGCGCCGCGCCGAAGAAGCGCTTGGGGCGCTGCAGGGCGTTGGCGTCCACGCCGCCGGTCAGGACCTTGCCGGAAGCCGGCACCACGGTGTTGTAGGCGCGCGCCAGGCGGGTGATCGAGTCCAGCAGGATGACCACGTCCTTTTTCATCTCGACCAGGCGCTTGGCCTTTTCGATGACCATTTCGGCGACCTGGACGTGGCGCGTGGCCGGTTCGTCGAAGGTGGAGGCCACGACTTCGCCGCGCACGGTGCGCTGCATTTCGGTGACTTCCTCGGGGCGCTCGTCCACCAGCAGCACGATCATCACCGCGTCGGGGTAGTTCGTGGTGATGGCGTGCGCGATGTGCTGCATGATCACCGTCTTGCCGGACTTCGGGCTGGCGACCACCAGGGCGCGCTGGCCCTTGCCGATGGGCGCGAAGATGTCCATGATGCGCCCGGTGATGTTTTCCTTGCTCTTGATGTCGCGTTCCAGCACCAGCGGCTCGTCGGGGTGCAGCGGCGTCAGGTTCTCGAACATGATCCGGTGCTTGATGGCTTCCGGGACCGTGCCGTTGACCTTGTCGACCTTGACCAGCGCGAAGTAGCGTTCGCCGTCCTTGGGGGTGCGGACCTCGCCTTCGATGGAGTCGCCCGTGTGCAGGTTGAAGCGCCGAATCTGCGAGGGCGAGATGTAGATGTCGTCCGTGCTGGCCAGGTAGGACGTTTCCGGCGAGCGCAGGAAACCGAAGCCGTCGGGCAGGACTTCCAGGACCCCGTCGCCGAAGATCTGTTCGCCCTGCTTGGCCCGCCGTTTCATGATGGCAAACATCAGTTCCTGTTTGCGCAGCCGATTGGCGTTTTCGATCTCGAGACCGGCGGCCATTTCGAGCAGCTGCGAAACGTGCAGCGCTTTGAGTTCGTTCAGGTGCATGGGAAAGAGGGGAGAGGGAAGGAAAGTGAGGGTCGTCGGATGGCCGGCGAACCCGGGACCGGGTTCGCGCGCGGAATCAAAGCGGATGGACGGGACGTGTCAGAGGGCTTCGTCGAGGAAGGCCTGGAGCTGGGTGCGGGACAGGGCGCCGACCTTGGTGGCCGCGACCTTGCCGTCCTTGAACAGCATCAGGGTGGGAATGCCGCGAATGCCGTACTTGGCCGCGCTGTCGGGGTTTTCGTCCACGTTCAGCTTGGCGATGGTGACGCGGCCCTGGTATTGGGCGGCGGCCTCGTCGAGCAGGGGGGCGACCATTTTGCAGGGGCCGCACCATTCGGCCCAGTAGTCGACCAGGACGGGCAGATCGGATTGGAGCACGTCGCCCGAAAAGGACGCGTCGCTGACGTGCTTGATGGAGTCACTCATGTCGTGTGCGCGGATGCGAGGATAAGGGATGACGGCGGACCGGAAAGAAACCGCCCGGAGGAAGGGCGCGTCGGTCCAATGGCGATAAGCATACCATTAATTCTCCGTAAAATAGGCCTCTTTTGAATCACACAGACGGACGGAAACCATTGAGCACCGCACGCTACGATGAATCGTCGATCCGCGTCCTGAAGGGTCTGGAGCCCGTGCGCCAGCGTCCCGGGATGTACACGCGCACCGACAATCCGCTGCACATCATCCAGGAAGTCGTCGACAACGCCGCCGACGAGGCGTTGGCCGGATACGCCCGCAACATCGCGGTCACGCTGCACGCCGACGGTAGCCTGACGGTCGAGGACGACGGACGCGGCATTCCGGTGGGCGAGCACCCCGAGGAGCACGCGCCCGTGGTCGAGCTGGTCTTCACCCGCCTGCACGCGGGGGGCAAGTTCAGCAAGGCCGACGGCGGCGCCTACGCCTTTTCGGGCGGCCTGCACGGGGTCGGGGTGTCGGTCACCAACGCCCTGTCCACGCGGCTCGAGGTCACCGTCTGGCGCGACGGCGGCGAATGGCGCATCGTCTTCGCCGACGGCGACGTGGTCGAGCCGCTGGCCCAGGTGGCCAGCGTCGGGCGGCGGCGCTCCGGCACCCGGGTGCGGGCCTGGCCGGACGCGCGCTACTTCGACCATGCCCAGGTGCCGCTGGGCGAACTGGAGCACGCGCTGCGCAGCAAGGCGGTGCTGCTGCCGGGCACGCGGGTGACGCTGACGCTGGAAAAGACCGGCCAGCGGCGCGAATGGCACTACGAATCCGGCCTGCGCGGCTACCTGGACGAGGCCCTGGGCGGCGCCCCGACCCTGGCGCCGCCCTTCGAGGGCGGCCAGTACGCGGACCCGGACGACGAGCAGTACGCGCCCGGCGAGGGCGCCCAGTGGGTCGTGGCCTGGACCGAGGACGGCCCGGTGGTGCGCGAATCCTACGTCAACCTGATCGCCACGCCGGCCGGCGGCACCCACGAATCGGGCCTGCGCGAGGGCCTGTTCGGCGCGGTCAAGTCCTTCGCCGAACTGCACAACCTGCTGCCCAAGGGCATCCGCCTGCTGCCCGAGGACGTGTACGCGCGCGCCAGCTTCATCCTGTCGGCCAAGATCCTGGACCCGCAGTTCCAGGGCCAGATCAAGGAACGCCTGAACAGCCGCGACGCGGTGCGCCTGGTGGGCGGCTTCCTGCGCAACGCGCTGGAACTGTGGCTGCACGCCAATGTGGAATACGGCAAGAAGATCGCCGAGCTGGCCATCGGCCAGGCGCAGGCCCGTTCGCGCGCCGCGCGCAAGGTCGAGAAGCGCAAGGGCTCGGGGGTGGCCGTGCTGCCGGGCAAGCTCACCGACTGCGAATCGACGGACGTGAACCGCACCGAGGTCTTCCTGGTCGAGGGCGACTCGGCCGGCGGCTCGGCCAAGATGGGCCGCGACAAGGAATTCCAGGCCATCCTGCCGCTGCGCGGCAAGATCCTGAACGCCTGGGAAGTCGAGCGCGACCGGCTGTTCGCCAACCAGGAAATCCATGATATTTCCGTGGCCATCGGCGTCGATCCGCACGGCCCCGGCCAGGAGGCCGACCTGTCGGGCCTGCGCTACGGCCGCATCTGCATCCTGTCGGACGCGGACGTGGACGGCGCGCACATCCAGGTGCTGCTGCTGACCCTGTTCCTGCGCCATTTCCCGCGCCTGATCGAGGCCGGCCACGTCTACATCGCCCGCCCGCCGCTGTTCCGCGTGGACGTGCCGGCGGCCGGCAAGCGCCCGGCGCGCAAGCTCTACTGCCTGGACCAGGCGGAACTGGACGCGGTGCTGGACAAGCTGCGCGGCGAGGGGCTGCGCGAGGGCGGCTGGCGCATCAGCCGCTTCAAGGGCCTGGGCGAGATGAACGCCGAGCAGCTCTGGGACACGACGCTGAACCCGGACACCCGCCGCCTGGCCCGGGTGCACCATGGAGACGAGGGGCTAACGGCCTCGGCGCGCATGTTCGACATGCTGATGGCGCGCGGCGAGGCCGCCCAGCGGCGCGGCTGGCTGGAAGAAAAGGGCAATCTGGCCGACGTGGATGTGTAAGGGACTGGAATGGATCTGAATCAGACTGAATTGCCGGACGGCGACGACGACGGCCTGGTGCTGGCGCGCTACGCCGAACAAGCCTACCTGGACTACGCCGTGTCGGTGGTGCGCGGCCGCGCGCTGCCGGAAGTGTCCGACGGCCAGAAGCCGGTGCAGCGCCGCATCCTGTACGCCATGGATGCGATGGGCCTGGGGCCGCAGGCCCGGCCCGTGAAGTCCGCCCGCGTGGTCGGCGACGTGCTGGGCAAATACCACCCGCACGGCGACCAGGCGGCCTACGATGCCATGGTGCGCATGGCGCAGGACTTCGCGCTGCGCTATCCCCTGATCGACGGGCAGGGCAACTTCGGTTCGCGCGACGGCGACAACGCCGCCGCCATGCGCTACACCGAGGCCCGCCTGACGCCGTTCTCCCGGCTGCTGCTGGACGAGCTGGACGAGGGCACGGTCGATTTCACACCCAACTACGATGGCAGCCAGCAGGAGCCCGTGTGCCTGCCGGCGCGCCTGCCGATCATGCTGCTGAACGGCGCCTCGGGCATCGCGGTGGGCATGGCCACCGAAATCCCCTCGCACAATCTGCGCGAGGTCGCGCGCGCCTGCGTGGCCCTGTTGCGCAAGCCGAACCTGCCCGACGAGGATCTGTTCGCCCTGGTGCCGGGACCCGACTTCCCCGGCGGCGGCCAGATCATCACGCCCGCAGAGGACATCGCCCAGATCTACGCCGGCGGCCGGGGCACCCTGAAGGCCCGCGCGCGCTGGCATTTCGAGGACATGGCGCGCGGCCAGTGGCAGCTGGTGGTGACCGAACTGCCGCCCGGCGCCTCGGCCCAGAAGATCCTGGAGACCATCGAGGACCTGACCAATCCCAAGCCGCGCGCCGGCAAGAAATCCCTGTCGGCCGAGCAGCAGCAGACCAAGGCGCTGGTGCTGGGCATGCTGGATTCGGTGCGCGACGAGTCCGGCAAGCAGGATCCCGTGCGGCTGGTCTTCGAGCCCAAGACCAGCCGCATCGACCGCGACGAGTTCGTCAACATGCTGCTGGTGCGCACCGGGCTGGAGGGCAATGTGCCGGTCAACCTGGTGTGCATCGACACCGACGGGCGGCCGGGCCAGCGCAGCCTGCGCCAGGTCCTGGAATCCTGGCTGGCCTTCCGCGCGCGGACGGTCACGCGGCGCACCCGCCATCGCCTGGACAAGGTGCTGGACCGCATCCACATCCTGGAAGGCCGCAGCATCGTCTACCTGAACGTGGACGAGGTCATCCGCACCATCCGCGAGGCGGACGAGCCCCGCGCGGCCCTGATGGAACGCTTCCGCCTCACCGAGCGCCAGGCCGACGACATCCTGGAAATGCGCCTGCGCCAGCTGGCCCGCCTGGAAGGCATCCGCATCGAGCAGGAACTGGCGCAGAAGCGCGCGGACCAGGTGGCGCTGCAGGAACTGCTGGACGATCCCGCCGCCTTCAAGCGCCTGATGATCCGCGAGATCGAGGCCGACGCCAAGCAGTACGGCGACGACCGCCGCACGCTGATCGAGACGGCCGAGCGCGCCGTCCTGGAAACCCAGGTGGTGGACGAGCCCGTCACCGTGGTGGTGTCCCAGAAGGGCTGGCTGCGCGTCCGCCAGGGGCACGGACACGATCCGGCGCAGTTCGGCTTCAAGACCGGCGACGCCCTGTACGACGCCATCGAATGCCGCAGCACGCAGGAACTCATGGCCCTGTCCAATACCGGCCGGTCCTACAGCGTCGCGGTCGCCAGCCTGCCGTCGGCGCGCGGCGACGGGCAGCCGGTGACCTCGATGATCGGCCTGGAGCCGGGCAGCCGCATCGTCCACATGCTGGCGGGCGCGCCCGACCGGCGGATCCTGCTGGGCGTGGCATCCGGCTGCGGCTTCCTGGCGCGGATCGGCGACCTGTCCACCCGCCAGCACGCCGGCAAGCAGTTCGTCACGCTGGACAAGGGCGATGCGCTGCTCAAGCCGCTGCCGCTGCGCCCGGACGACACGGCCGTGGCCCTGCTCAGCCGCAAGGGCAAGTTCCTGGTGGTGGCGCTCGACGAACTGAAGACCCTGTCGAGCGGCGGGCGCGGCACCATCCTGATGGGGCTGGACGAGGGCGACCGCATCGAACAGTGGGCCGGGGTGGGGGCCGCGGGCGTGGTGCTGCGCGGCGTCTACCGGGCGCGCGACACGGAACTGGTCCTGACGCCGGACGAGTTGGCCCTGTACGCCGGCCGGCGGGCCCGCAAGGGGCGCCTGCTGGACGTCAAGATCAAGCAGCCCAGCCTCTGGCCGGGAGCGGAGGACTAGAATAGGGCTCCTGCAACACGCCGATGGAATCCACATCATGAGTTTCAAGGTCACGGTGCTGCCGGCCGATCGGGAATTCACGGTCGAGCCGGGGCAGACGGTCCTGGATGCCGCCCTGGCGGCCGGCATCGTCCTGCCCTACAGCTGCCGCAACGGCACCTGCTCCACCTGCGAGGGCCGGGTGGTCTCGGGCGAGTACGACGCGGGGCCCGCGCCGGCCCGCATCCTGGATGCGGCCGACCTGGCCCGGGGGCATACCCTGCTGTGCCAGGCGCGCCCGGCCTCCGACCTGGTGATCGAGGCCCGCGAAATCCGCATGGCCGACGACATCGTGGTGCGCAAGATGCCGGTGCGGGTGCTGTCCCTGGAACCGCTGGCGCCCGACGTGATGGAGATCACCCTGCAGCTGCCCTCGGCCGAGGCCTTCCGTTTCCAGCCGGGGCAGTACCTGGAATTCATCCTCAAGGACGGCAGCCGGCGCAGCTATTCCATGGCCTGCGGCCAGGCGGACGACCATCGGGTGCGCCTGCACGTGCGCCACATGCCGGGCGGGCTGTTCACCAGCCGGGTCTTCGGCGCGGACGCCGAGCCGCTCAAGCCGCGCGAGATCCTGCGCATCGAGGGGCCGCTGGGCTCGTTCTTCCTGGATCCGGACGATCCGCGGCCGATCGTCTTCCTGGCCAGCGGCACGGGCTTCGCCCCCATCCAGGCCATGATCGAGGGCATGCTGGCCCGGGGCGACACGCGCCCGGCGACGCTGTACTGGGGCGGGCGCCGTCCCGCCGACCTGTACCGGCAGGCCCTGGCGCTCGAATGGCGGGACCGCCTGCCGGGCTTCCGCTACGTGCCGGTCCTGTCCGAGGCCGAGCCCGCCGACGGCTGGACGGGCCGCACCGGCTGGGTGCACCGGGCGGTCATGGAAGACCTGCCCGACCTGTCCGGCCACCAGGTCTACGCCTGCGGTGCCCCGGTGATGGTCGAGGCCGCGCGCCGCGACTTCGTCGAGCGGTGCGGGCTGGCGGCCGACGCTTTCCACGCCGACGCCTTCACCTCGGCGGCGGACCTGGCCAGGGTCGAAGCATGAAGGGCGCTTTTCATCCTGGAGCGGTCCCGCGATGAAAAAGACCCCCCACGCTGCGCCTGCGGCTTGCTGCCCCCCCAGGGGGGGCGCTTTTCATCTTGGAGCGGTCCCGCGATGAAAATCGCCGTCTTCGGCGCGGGCATCATCGGGGTGTCCAGCGCGTGGTGGCTGGCGCGGGCCGGCCACGAGGTCGAGGTCGTCGAGCGCCGCCCGGGCGCGGCCCTGGAGACCAGCCGGGCCAACGGCGGCCAGATCTCCGTCTGCTACGCCGAGCCCTGGGCCAGCGCGCACACGCTGCGCAAGGTCATGCGCTGGATCGGACGGTCCGACGCGCCGCTGCGCGTGTCGCCGCGCCTGGACCCCCGGCAGTGGCTGTGGTGCGCGCGCTTCCTGAACGAATGCCGTGCGCCGCGCTTCGCGGCGAACCTGCGCGCCATGGTGGCCCTAGCGCAGTACAGCCGCGCCACGCTGCGCGAACTGCGGGCGGACCTGGGCATCGAATACGACCACCTCGAACGCGGCATCCTGGCCTTCTACCGCGATCCGCGCGAATTCGAGTACGCCCGGACCAGCGCCGCGCGGATGCGCGAACTGGGCGTGGACCGGCGCATCGTCGACGCGGCCGAAGTCCTGCGCATCGAACCGGCGCTGGCGGCGTCCCGGGATCCGATCGTCGGCGGCGACTTCACGGCGGACGACGAGTCCGGCGACGTGCATCGGTTCACGCGCGCCCTGGCCGAACGGGCGCGGGACGCGGGCGTGACCTTCCGCTACGACACCCGGGTGAACCGGCTGGTGCCCGTGGACGGCCGCATTTCCGTGGCCGAGCTGATCGAGCCCGACGGCTACTTCCGGCCCTTGCAGGCCGACGCCTACGTGCTGGCCCTGGGCAGTTTCACGCCGGCGCTGGCGGCGCCGCTGGGCCTGTCCTGCCCTGTCTGGCCGGCCAAGGGCTATTCCGCGACCTTCCGCCTGCGGGACCCGGACGCGGCGCCCATGGTCAGCCTGGTGGATCAGGAAGCCAAGATCGTCTTTTCGCGCCTGGGAGACCGGCTGCGCATGGCGGGGACGGCGGAGATCGGCGGCTATTCCCGCGCCCTGGATACCGGCCGTTGCAATCGGCTGGTCGAGCATGCCCGCGCCCTGTTCCCAAGCGCCCTCGATTTTGCTAACGTTCAGTTCTGGTCCGGCCTGCGGCCCACGACGCCTTCCAACGTCCCCCTCATCGGCCGTACCCGGATACGCAATCTCTACCTGAACACGGGTCATGGCAGCCTCGGCTGGACCATGGGGGCGGGTTCGGGCAGGGTGCTGGCTGATCTGGTGTCCGGCCGGACGCCGGATATCGACTTTCCTTTTTTGGATTGACTCATCATGAATCTTCCTTTCGGCTCCGGCACGCTGCGTCCGGGGATGCGCGCTGTCTGGACGCTCGTGGCCGCTGTCGCGGTCGCGCCCGCGTGGGCGGCGACCGAGGTGCCGGTCTGGCATTCCCTCAAGGGGCACAACGCCGAAGCCTTCCAGGACCTGATCAAGGCCTACAACCGCAGCCAGTCCGACATCAAGGTCGTGGCGCGCGCCTTCGACACCCCCGAGGCGCTCGACCAGGCGCTGGGCGCCGCCGCCCAGTCCAAGAGCCTGCCCGCGCTGGCGCAGATCGGCGACAGCCATACCCTGGAAGACATCGCCCAGCGCAGCTACGTGCAGCCGTTCCACGTGCTGCAGAAATCCTCGGCGCTGAAGAACACGCGCTGGTTCGTCTCGTCGGACAACGCCTTCATCCATGACGCCAAGGGCCGGTTGATGGCCTTCCCGTACATGCTGGAAATCCCCGTCATGTACTACAACCAGGACGCCTTCAAGAAGGCCAGGCTGACGCCCGCCGTGCCGCAGCGCACCTGGATGGAACTGCAGGGCCAGCTCGTGACCATGGCCAACAACGGCTCGCGCAAGTGCCCGCTGACCTCCGACCTGCCGGTGTCGATCAACCTGGAAAACCTGGCGGCGGTCAACAACCAGCTCTACGCCAGCGCCGACAACGGCCTGAAGGCCAAGGGCCTGCCCAGCTTCTCCTTCGATTCCACCTACGTGCGCCACCTGGCCCTGATGATCAGCTGGGTGCGCTCCGAGATCATGGTGCGCCCGGACGCCGGCATGCGTTCCATTGAGCGCTTCGCCAAGGGCGAATGCGCCGTGCTGATGTCCAGTTCCGGCCACATCGGCGAATTCAGCGACCGGCGCAAACTGGACTACGCGGTGTCCGGCCTGCCGTACTACCCCGAAGTCACGCGCAAGCCCGGCAATCCCTTCGTCAGCGGCGCCGGCCTGTGGGTCATGAAGACCCCCAAGCCCGTCACCGACGCCACGGCCGCCTTCCTGGGCTGGCTGTCGCAGCCCGAGCAGGCCGCGCGGTGGTACCAGCAGACCGGCTTCCTGCCGCTGACGCAGGCCGCCTTCGACGCCACGCCCGCCAGCTACTACGCCAAGCTGGGCCAATGGCGCGACCTGGTGGCGGTCTACAGCGGCAAGGCCGTCCTGACGGCCCAGGGCTTCCGCATCCACAACTATCCGGCCATCCGTTCGCGTTTCCAGCAGATCCTGGATTCCGCGCTCAGCGGCCAGCAGCCCGCGGTCACCGCCCTGAACACGGCTTCGGCCGAGGCCAACAAGCTGGTGCGCCAGCGCTGATCGTGCGGCCGGCGGCGTGACGGCTTCGGCCCGGACACCGTCGCCCCGCCCGCCCCCCGCGATGTTTTCCGCCCCCGGGCGCCCGCCGATTCCACGGCGCGGCACCGGGGGCGGACCTTTTTAGCCGTTCGTACATCCCAGTCTGGCGGCCCGCGCCGGGGTACGCCACCATGGGCGCCGTGATTCACGACCACGGTGTCGCTGGGGGAAAACATGATCAGGCTGCTGGGCACGGGGCTGTTGCTGGCGGGATTGGGGGGCTGCGCCGCCCCGGCGGACGGCGCCTGGTGGCGCGAACTGGCGGGGCTGCCGTCGGCGCCCGGGGTCTACAGGTTCGACTGGCGCATCTCGGGCGATCCGGCGCTGGCGCCGCTGCAGGTCTTCGACGACGGACACGAGACCTGGCTGCAGTATCCCGCCGGCCAGATCGCGCCCGCCGTGTTCGAGCGCACCGCGCGGGGCGACCGGCTGCTGCGGCCCCGTCGGGATCGGGATTACCTGGTCCTGCGCGGCGTGCCGGAACGCATCGTCCTGCGCGGCGGGCTGTCGCAGGCCGAGGCCCGGCGCGTGGCAGGGACACCGCCCGCGCTGGATGCCGCCCCGCCCGTGCCCGCTCTTCCGGCGGATGGTGCCATCCCGATCGTGCCAGTCCCGGCCGCCGCGGTCCCTGCCGCCGGGCCGGCCGAGCACCGGGCGGCCGCGGTGCCGGTGGCTCACCTGCCGATGCCCGTGCCGCGCCCCCGGCCGATCCCGCCGCCGATTCCGCCGTCACCGCCCGCGCCATCCGCCGGCGACCCGCACAGGCCGGCCGCCGCGCCCGCCGCCCGGGCGGTGGCCGGGGACCGTGTCGCCTCCTTCGAGGTCACGCCGGCCGACGGCAATGTCCGGCGGGCGCTGGGGCGCTGGGCGCGTGCCGCCGGCTGGACCTTCGAACCCGAACACTGGGATGTCGACGCCGACATCCCCCTGGCGGGCTCCGCCGTGTTCGGGGACTCGTTCCGCACGGCCGTGCGCGGCCTGCTGTCCGCCACCGAACTCGGGGACCGGCCGGTCCAGCCCTGTTTCTACGCCAATCGGGTCCTGCGCGTCGTGCCGCTGGCGCAGCGCTGCGACCGGACCCGGGCGCCGGGGGCGGAATCATGACGGCCCGCCGGCTGGGGCCGGCCATTCTGTGCCTGTGCCTGGCGCTGTCCGGCTGTGCCTTTTCCGAACGCCTGCGCCGGGCGGCGGACGACTTCCGCCGGGCGGACGCCGCCGCGTCGCGGGAACATGGTCGGTTCGCCCGGGCCGCGACCGACGCCGACGCGCGCCGGGCCGCCCAGGACATCGACCGGCCCTGGGTCGCCGGGCGGGCGCAGCCGCTGGCCCGCGAACTGACGCTGCCCGCGCCCCTGCGGGCCAGCGTGCGCACGACCTTGCTGTTCGCCGACGGCACCGGCGACCTGCGCCGGATCGCGCGGCGCATCGCCGCCGTCACCGGGATTCCGGTCCACGTGCGCCCCGACGCCCTGCTGCCGTCCGGGCTCTTCCTGCCGCGTCTGGCGGGTGGCGCGGGGCAGGGTGTTCCGGCCGCCGATCCGCCCGGGCCTTTCGACCTGGCGTCCGGCCCGGCGCCGCTGCCGCGCATCCTGGATCGCCTGTGCGCGCATCTGGGCGTGCGCTGGCGCTACGAACGGGACCGCATCGAATTCTTCCGCACCGACACCCGGGTGTTCGATGTCCAGGCGCTGACGCTGGATGCGCGCGTCCAGGCCTCGCTGGGGCAGGGGCGGGACGCCTCCGGCGACGGCTTCGTCAGCGCCTCCGGCACACGCCTGAGCGGCGGGGACCAGGACGTGATGAAGACCGTCCGCGCCCGGATCGAGCCATTCCTGTCCCGCTCCGGCGTGCTGGTGGCCGAACCCGGCGCCGGGACGTCGGTCGTCGTCACCGACACGCCCGACGTCCTGGACCGCATCGCCCGCTACCTGGAACGGGAAAACCGGGCCCTGACGCGGCGCGTGCGCCTGGTCTTCGAGGAACTGACCGTGGCCTTGAGCGAACAGGCCCAGGCCGGCATCGACTGGAACCTGGTCTTTTCCGGCGCGCGCCTGGCCGCCGGGCTGGCGGTGCCGGCCCTGGCCGGCGGCACCGGGGGAAGGCTGGGGGCGGGCATCGTCCAGGGGCCTTTTTCCGGCAGCGAGGCCGTCGTCCACGCCCTGGGCGAATCCGTCCAGCTGGTGCGCCGCAGCAGCGTACCCATCCTGGGATTGAACCGGCGGCCGGTTTCGCACGCGGTCCGCACGACATTCTCTTACATCGACCGGATCGAGACCACGCCGGTTTCCGGCGCCAACGGCCTGGCGGTGCCGGCCGTGTCCGTCAACCAGAAGGCCGAGACGGTCGGGTCCCTGCTGACCCTGGTGCCCGACGCCCAGGAAGACGGCCAGATCCTGCTGTCGCTGGCCTACGACAACACCGTGGCGCAGCCCCTCAAGACCGTCACCTTCGGCGACAAGGACCATCCCCTGCAGTTGCAGCAGCTGACCATCGAGGGCAACGGGACGGTGCAGCAGCTGGCCCTGCAGCCGGGGCAGCCGCTGGTGGTGTCGGGGTTCGAACGGCAGACGGCCGAATCCGCCGAAAGCCGCCTGAACCCGGGGGTGCCCGCGTTGTTCGGTGGCGGCAACCGGCTCGACACCCGGCGGCTGGCCACGGTGCTGATCATCACCGCTCGGGTCGAAGAGGGACTCTGACATGGCGCGCACCGCTCGTCTCGTCTGGGTGGACAGGGTCCCGCTGGCCTTCGGGCTGGACTGGGTGCCGCTGCTGGGCGATCCGGAGGCCGCCCGGGCGCGGGCGCGCGGCCAGGGGGCTTCCCACCGGGTGATGTCGGGCGACCCCGCCGCCGCGCTGGGCCTGGCGCGCGGCCTGCCCGCGGGCCTGGCCTGCTGGTCGGCGGCGGACCTGCTGGCGCGCCGCCATCCGCGCGGCTCCGTGGCCTGCGTGCTGCCGCTCGAATCCGGCACCTGGCACGTGCTGGCGGCGCACGAAGGCGTCGCCCTGGCGCGGGCCGACCGCAGCTATCCCGACGAGGCCCTGGCCCGCGAGGCGATCGAGGCCCTGCGCCGGGCGCATCCGAAACTGACGTTGCTCGCGGAGCGCGCCGGTCCGGACGCGACGGAGCTGCTGCAGGCGCTGGCGCGCCAGGCGGCGGGTTGCCGGCCCCTGGAACCGGTGCGGCGGCGCGGTTTGCGGCTGGCGCTGCTGGCCGTGGCGGCGGGCCTGGGGGCGGCCGCCTGGCTGCGCTGGACCGGCGGCGCGGATGCGGCCGCGGCGCCCGATCCCGATGCGCGGGCCGGCTGGCATGCGGCGCTGGAACGCGCGCTGGCGCGGCGCCCGCTGCATGGCGAGGCCGGCACCCGGGCCCTGCTGGATGCGCTGTATCGCCAGCCGGCCCGGCTCGGGGGCTGGTCCCTGCACACCCTGCGCTGCCAGCCCCGCCCGGACGGCGCGCTCTGGCAATGCGTGGGCGAATATCGCCGCCAGGGGCGCCTGGCCGACAACCGCGCCTTGTTGCGGGCCGCGCCCGCCGATTGGCGGCTGGATTTTCCTTCCCTGGACATCGCCCGCGCGGCCTGGGCCCTGTCCCTGCCCGGTCGGCGCCCCGAACCGCGCGGCTTGCCGCGCGCGGGGCTGCTGGCCCGCGACTGGGCCAGCGCGCTCCAGGCGGTGCTGCCGGCTTTTTCCGTGCTGCGCCTCGACGCGGCCCGCCCGCTGGCGGTGCCGGCCCCGCACGACGCCCGGGGCCGGGAACTCCCCTTGCCCGAGGATTTTCCCGTCCTGTCCGTGCGCGCCCTGCGGGTCGAAGGGCCGTTGCGTTCGGGCGCGTTGCTGGCGCCGCTGGCCGGGGCCGTCTCCTGGCACAAGGCCACACTGACCCTGGCGCCGGGCACACGGCCGGGCGTGCGCGCCAGCCGCCTGACCCTGCACCTCGAAGGAACCGTCTATGAAAACCGATCGTGAATGCGCGTGCGTGGCGGGGGCCTTGTGGCCGTGCCTGGCGCTGGCTTCGGCGCTGGTGGCGGGGACCGTGCCCGCACGGTCCCTGGCGGAAGCGCCGCCCGATGCCGCGCGGGCCGGCGTGCCGGCGCCGACCGATCCAGCGCCGGCCGATCCGGCGCCGGAAGACCCACAAGCCCGCTGGGAAACCCAGTCGGTGCGCGAATTGATGCGTCAGGACCTGAGCGATGCGCTGCGGGCCCCGCCCGGCGGGTCCGCCGGTCGTCAGGATGCGGGCCGGGGGATGGACGTCCGTCCCGTGCTGGAACCCCGCCTGGTGGCCCTGTACGGCGTCGGCCGGGCCCTGATGGCCGAGGTCCAGGTGGGCCGCCGGGCCTACCTGTACGTGCGCGGCCAGGCCTGGCCCGCCGGGCATGCCGGGGACCGGGGCGTCTACCAGCTGCGCGGCATGAACGGCGCCTGCGTCCAGCTCGAACGCGGCGGGGACCGCCATTCCCTGTGCCTGCGCATGCTGCTGGGCGAGGCGCGGCCATGAGGCCCTGGTCCTCCGCCCTGCCGCTGGCCGAGCCCCAGCCGCCCTTCGATCCGGCCCGGGCCGGCATGATCGACCATCCCGGCCAACTGTCGGCTCTGCGTCCGGAGGTGCGGCGCGTGCTGGCGCGCGACCTGGACGTCCAGTCGCTGGCGGACCGGATCTGTCCGGTGGAACGGGCCGACGGCAGCGTCACGCTGCTGGCCCGGGCCGAATACGTCGGCAGCGACCAGGCCGACGCGCTGGAGCGGCGCCTGAGGGCCGATGGCCGCGCCCTGTCCGAGCCGGCCCGCTACATCCTGCCGGCGGCCCTGCTGCTGGCCCTGTCGCGCGAGGGCGGCGCGGCGGCGCTGGCGCAGGCGGGGGACCGTACCCCGACCGCCCTGGCCGGGGTGTTCCAGGACCTGGTCGAATGGGGCGTGCGCCAGGGGGCGACGGACCTGCACCTGAACATCCACCGCGACGCGGCGGAATCCGAAGTCCGCTACACCGTGGCAGGCCGCTACGTCGCCCCGGAGCGCTTCCGCCACATGCCCACCGGCCTGCTGCGGGACGTGCTGGCGGTGGCCTGGATGGACATCCAGGGCGGCAACGGGGCGGTCTTCGATCCGCAGCAGGAGCAGCAGGGCAGCCTGCTGCGCCGCGTGGACGGCCGGGCCTACACCTTGCGCTGGGCTTCGCTGGCCGCCGACCGGGGCCCCAGCGTCTGCCTGCGCTTCCTGTCGCGCGACGCCGGGTCCGGCCCCGCGACGCTGGACGGGCTGGGCTACCGGGCCGACCAGGTGGCCCGCTTCGAACGGGTACTGAAGTCCGAGGGCGGCGCCCTGGTGCTCGCGGGCACCGTGGGCTCGGGCAAGTCGACGACGCTGGCGACCCTGATCCGCGGCCTGCCCGCGCACCGCAAGATCATCACGCTGGAAGAGCCGGTGGAATACCGGATCGACCGGGCCGTGCAGAACACCATCGGCCGCGACCTGGACCAGCAGGCCCATGGCCGCTACGCCGCCAAGCTGCGCACCCTGAAGCGCTCGGCCATGACCGACGTGCTGCTGGGGGAAATCCGCGACGCCGAAAGCGGGCTGGCCTTCATGGACCTGGCGGGATCCGGCGTCAACGTCTACACCACCGTGCACGCGCCCTCGGCGCGCGCCATCGTCGACCGGCTGGCCTCCGATTTCATCGCCGTGCCGCGCGATTTCCTGGCCACGCCCGGCATCCTGAAGCTGCTCGTCTACCAGGCGCTGCTGCCCCGGCTGTGTCCGGACTGCGCGTTGCCGGCCAGTCCCGCCGAACTCGCGCGCCAACAGCCGGGCGGCGGCGCCGGGCGCTGGCGGCAGTGGCTGGACTGGATCGGGCTGGCCTGGGACGCCGATCCGGCGGCGTTGCGCCTGCGCAATCCGGACGGCTGCGCGCGCTGCCGCCGCGCCGCGCTGCCGGAACTCTTCGGCTACGACGGGCGGACCGTCGCCGCCGAATGCCTGGAACCGGGCCTGCCCGGCACCGGCGGCGGCGACGGCCACGTGCCGGACCCGCACGCCAGCGCCATGGCGCACGCCATGGAAAAGGCCGTCGCCGGCCAGGTGGATCCGCGCGACGTCGAGACACGCTTCATGGCCTTCGAAACCCTGCTGCTGCGCCAGGGCCGGCTGCCGCCCGGCGGCGATGCGCCGCGCCGCGCGGGAGCGCGCCAGTGACGCGGGCCAGGGCGATGCTGGCGCGGCTGCGCCTGCGCCTGGATGCCTGGCGGTTCGCGGGCGGCCGCGCGGATTACTTCGACTATCTCCAGGCGGTGCTGCTGGGCGCGCAGGGCCGCCTGACCGTGCGCGAGCTTTTCGACCGGGATGCCGCGCGCCATGGCCCCGGCACGGTGCGCGGGCGCCTGTCGAGGACCTGGGCGCGGGCCTGCGAGGCCAGCGGCGGCGATCTGCGCGCCACCTGGCAGGGCTGTTTCCCGGCGGACGAACTGGCCCTGGTGCGGGCGGCCCAGGCCTATGGCAACGCCCGGCTGCTGGCGTGCTTCCAGGCCCTGTCAGGCCACCTGGCGCTGCTGATCCAGGCGCGCCGCATGCTCTGGGCCACCCTGGGCTCGGCCGCCGCGGCCCTGCTGGTGGCCAGCCTGCTGTTGCTGGCCTTGCCTCACTGGACGGTGCCGGCCCTGCGGCAGGCCTTCCAGGGCCTGCCGGCCGCCTATCTGGGCGATTGGTCGCGGGCGCTGTTCGCCGGCGCGGACTGGCTGCGCACCTGGGGCGCCTGTCTGCCGCCCGGGATCGCCGCGCTGCTGGCGGCCGGGCTGCATGCCCTGCCGCGCTGGCGCGGGCCGCTGCGCCGCCGCCTGGACCGCCACGGCCCCTGGCGCCTGTACCGCCAGGTCCAGGCCCTGCGCCTGCTGGCCCTGGTCTCGATCCTGCTGCAGCCGGGGGCGGGCGGTTCGACCCAGCTGCGGCCGGTAGTCCTGCTGTTCCTGGATGACGCCGGCCCCTGGCTGGGTGATCACCTGGAGCGCGTCGCCGACCGCATCGACCAGGGGCTGGCCGGCGCGGCGGCCTTCGACACGGGACTGCTGGACCGCGACCTGTACTGGTACCTGGAGGACATGGCCGCCGCGCGCGGCCTGCAGGCCGGGCTGCAGGCCGCGCATCGACGGATGGCCGGCCGCTGGCTGGACCGCGTCCGGCACCAGGCCCTGGCGCTGCGCTGGGCGGCGCTGCTGCTGGGGGTGGCGGTCGTGCTGGGGATCGGCCTGTGGCACTACGCTGCGCTCGATGAGTTGCGGCGCGGCTGGATGATGTTTCATGCCGGCTCCTGAGAGCCGGTCCATTCGTGCGCCGGACATCCGGCAAAGGAGGCTTCATGCAAGTATTGGCACAATCGCGCGCCGCGCGGCGCAGGCAGGGGCAGGCGGGGTTCTCCCTGGTCGAGGTCTCGATCGTCACCGCCATCGTGCTGCTGATCGCGGTCATCGGCATCCCCGCGATCGGTGGCTACGTGATGGAGAACAAGGTCCCCAAGGTCGGCCAGGAACTGGCCCGCTTCGTCATGCACGTGCGCGTCAACGCCGGGACCGCCGGCGACGTGCCCTATGAGAACATCGGCACGGCCAACCTGGCGGCCATGGTGGCGGACTCCACCGTGCTGACCCTGGCGAGCGACGGCACGGTGCTGCACGGCCTGGGGGGAGGCGGCACGGTCGAGGTCGAGCCGGCGGATGCCGGCGCGGCGTTCCTGCTGCGCCTGAGGCAAGTGAACCACGTGGCCTGCCCCTCGATCGCGTCGGTGCTGCAGCGCGTGGCCGACCGCATCACGGTGGAGGCCGATGGCGCCGCCGCCCGCACGGTCAAGGACGAATCCACGACCTACAACGCGCTGTCCGCGGAATCGGCCTGCGCCAAGGGGGACGTCAACCAGTTCGTGTTCCATGTCAGCTGAGCGCGCCGCCGGGAACGGGCGCCGGGCCCAGCGGGGATCCCTGCTGCTGGAATTCATGGTCGCCGCGGTCCTGGGCCTGGTCCTGGCGGTCTGGGCCGGCCACGAATGGGCGCAGCGCGCCCGGGCGCTGCAGGCCCGCTCGCTGGCTGCCTGGATGGGCGTCGCCCGCGATGCGGCCGAGGCCTTCCTGGCGCGCCATGCGGCCGAACTGGCGGCCGCCGGAGCGGCCGACGCCCTGGCCGGCCAGGGCTACGCCGACTGGACGGCGCCGCGCTGGGACGAACTGCGGTCGGCAGGCCTGCTGGCCGGGGGCTGGCAGGCCATGGGGCCGCTGCGCCGGACCCTGGGGGTGCGGGTGATGCGCGACGGCGCATGCCCGGGGGCGTCCTGCCGGGTGTGGGCGCTGGTGCACGCGCGGCCCGCACTGCGGACGCCTGCCGGCGGGGTGGACGAGGCGCTGGTGGCCGAATGGCTCCAGGCCGCCGAGGGGCGTGGCCTGGTGGTCTGGCCGCACCGGCCCGGTTTCCTGGGCGGCGCCGGCCTGCGCGTTCCCGTACCGGAAGAGGGCGTCGCCGATTGGGCGCCGGGCGTCGTGGCGCTCGCCGCCCGGGCGCCCCCGGGGCAGGGCGGCGAGGCGGGAACCGGGGATGCCGACGCGTATCTCCGGGTGCGGGACGCCCGCGATCCGGATTTCCAGGGCGATGTCACGGTCCAGGGCGTGGTGCGCAGCGGGACACGCCTGGCCGCGCGCGACAGCCTGCAGTTCGAGCGAGGCTGGAGCGTCGGCGAGGCCTGCGCGCCGGAGGGCGTCCTGGGCCGCGTCAGGGATGGGGTGGGCGTGCTGGCCTGCCGGCGGGGCATCTGGTCCCTGCTGGCGCGCCCGGCCGGAGGCGGCTACATGCTCAACAGCCGCCGGGGCTGCCTCAACGCCACGGGTGGCACCTCGGCCAATCCGGTGACCGGCACGTGCGCATGCCCGACCGGCTACGTCATGGCGCAGGTGGCCGAAAGCGGATCCATCATGGCCCCGGAGGGCCTGACCATGGGGTTCCTGTGCCTGTCGCAGCAATGAATCCGGCGGGTCCCGGTTCCGGCGCTTCGCGGCGGCCGGCGCATGACGGCGGACGGCGTCGTCGCGGTGCGCATCTGGCAGGCCAACATCGGCAAGAAGATCATCGCCCACGTGCCCGTGGCGCGCGGCCGGGTGGTGGAAGCCGGCGCGTTCGCGCTCGACGGGGTGACGTTTCCCGGCGCGGAGATCCGGCTCGAATTCCTCGATCCCGGCGCGGTGGTCATGGGCCTGGCGGCCGGCGCCGAGGCGGAACGGACCGAAGGCGGCTGGCGGATCGCGAAAGTCGTCGCCAGCCGCAGCGCGCGCCGCCTGATGACGGGCATGGTGCACCCGGCGCCGCTGCCGGGCGCGGGCTGAAGGCGCGCCGCGCGCTTGCCTCAGGCGTCGGGATCCTGGACGTACGCCGCCAGGTCGGCGATGGACAGCACGGGCAGGCCGTGCCGATCGGCGTAGTCGAGCACGTCGCGCCCCCGCGCCATGGTGCCGTCGGGATTCATCAGTTCGCACAGCACGCCGATCGGTCGCAGCCCCGCCAGTCTGGCGAGGCAGACGGCCCCCTCCGTATGGCCCCGGCGCGCCAGCACGCCGCCGGGATGCGCGCGCAGCGGGAATACGTGGCCGGGGCGCACCAGGTCCCCGGGGCCGGCCCCGGGGTCGATGGCGGTCCGGATGGTCGTGAGCCGGTCGCGCGCGCTGACGCCCGTGGTCACGCCCGTACGGGCCTCGATCGTCACGGTGAAGGCCGTGCCGTACGGGCTCTGGTTGTCCCGCACCATCGGTGGCAGCCCCAGGCGGTCGATGTCCTCGTCCGTCAGGCACAGGCAGACGATGCCGCTGCCGTCGCGGATCAACTGCGCCATGGTGCGCTCGGTCAGGCGCTCGGCGGCGAGGATCAGGTCGGCCTCGTCCTCGCGGTCGCCGTCGTCCGTCAGCAGGACTGGCACCCCCTGGCGCACGGCCTCCAGCGCCGCGCGCACGCGGCGCCGCGCGGCCTGCGCGGCGGAAGGGGTCGGGGGCATGGCCGGCGCGGCGCGGCCGGCGGGTTGGGCTTGAAACATGCAAACGCTCCTCGTTCGAGAGTTGAGAAGACGTTTTCGGGGCGCGCGTCCGCGACCGCGGCCGGCGCGGCCGAAGGCCGTGCGCATGCCGCGGACGCGTATCCGCGCATCTTCTTCCATCCGGACTGTGACCGTCGGCCCTGGTGTGCTGCCAGGTCTGCTGACCCCGCCGCGCGGGGCGGCGGGCGCTCGCGGGCTCGCGAGGGCCTTGCGGCATTGCGCCGCAGCCTCGCCTACCGCCGGTGGGGAATTCCGCCCCGCCCTGAAGACGCTTGTGCCGGCGGGATGCCGGCACAGGGATTTTATAGAAAGGCGGCGGCGCCGATCAATTCGCGTTCGGCGTCGCCTGGCGCGGGACGGTCCGCCCCGCGCCAGGCCTCACTTGCCGTTCCAGGCGGCGATCACGGCGCGTTCCTCGTCCGTCATCTGCGTCAGGTTGGCCAGCGGCATGTACTTGCTGGCGACGACCTGCTTGATCTGGTCGGCGTGCTGCAGGGTCTGCTCGTTGGTGTCCAGCATGATCCCGGCCGGCGCGGCGGCGAAGCCGGGCTGCGTGGGCTTGGCCGAATGGCATTCCGTGCAGCGGGCGGTCATGATGCCGTGGACCTGTTCCACCGTGACGGCGGCCTGCGCCGGGGCGGCCGCGCCGCCGGCCTGGCCGGTCTGCGCGGCGGGAGCAGGGGCGGCGGCCGGCGCGGGCGCCGGGGCGGCGATCCAGCCGATGATCGCCAGCATCGCGATGCCGGCCAGCGGGTAGCGCAGGTCGTTCTTGCCGGTGTGGCGCAGCACGAAGTACTGGCGGATCACCGCGCCGGCGAAGATGAACAGGCTCATGATGACCCAGGCGTATTCGTTCGTGTAGGTGAACGAATAGTGGTTGCTGAGCATCAGGAAGATCACCGGCAGGGTGAAGTAGGTGTTGTGCACCGAGCGCTGCTTGCCCAGGGCGCCGTCCAGCGGATTCGGCTTTTCGCCGGCCTTCAGGGCCTTGACCATGCGGCGCTGCCCGGGAATGATCCAGAAGAACACGCTGGCCGACATGCAGGTCGCCATCAGCGCGCCGGTGATCAGGAACGCGGCGCGGCCCGGGAAGATCTGCGTGGTCAGCCAGGCGACCAGCACCATCATCACGCCCACGGCCACGCTCAGCAGCCCGTCGCGCTCGACGGTGGGGCTGATGATGCGGCACAGGCGCGAATAGACGTTGTAGCCGATCACCAGGAACGCCACGGCCAGGATGCCGGCCTCGGTGCCGTTCATGTTGCGCGCCCACTCCCAGGGGCTGGCCGGATTGACCAGGTAGATGTCGGCGCGCAGCAGGTACAGCAGCACGAACAGGCCGAAGCCCGACAGCCAGGTGGTGTAGGACTTCCAGAACGACCAGTGCAGGTCGTCGGGCAGTTCGGCCGGATTGGTCAGGTATTTCTGGTTGTGGTAGAAGCCGCCGCCGTGCACGGCCCACATCTCGCCGTATACGCCCAGCTTCCTGGCGTGTTCGCCCCTGGGCGCGTGCAGGCTCAGGTCGAGCATGACGAAATAAATGGATTCGCCGATCCAGGCGATGGCGGCGATGACGTGCAGCCAGCGCAGCAGCAGGTTGCCGTACTCAAGGAAAAAGCCTTCCATGAGAGTCTCCTCTTGGTTTCTTCGATCGTGGGGATTGCCGGGTCGAGCGCGATGCTCAGCTGCCGCGATAGGTGGACCAGGTCCACGGCGTCACGACCAGGGGGACGTGATAGTTCTCGTCCGGGTTGGCCACGCCGAAGCGCAGCACGACCTGATCGACGAAACGGGGTTCGGGCAGCGGCACCCCCTTGCGGGCGAAGTAGTCGCCGGCATGGAAGACCAGCTCGTACACGCCCCGGGTCAGCGCGGGACCGCTGAGCAGGGGCGCGTCACAGCGGCCGTCCTGGTTGGTGGCCGTTTGCGCGAGCAGGGTGCGGGAATCGCCGTCGAGGCGATAGAGTTCGAGGGCGACGCCCTGGGCTGGCACACCGTGCACGGTGTCCAGGACATGGGTGGAGAGTTTTCCCATGGGATTTACGCCGGTCAGTATCCTGCCAATGGGCCCCCGGTATGGCCGGACCCGGCGAATGGTTCGCCGGTTCGCGAAGCGCCGGAACGGGCCGGCGGATTTCGGGGCAGGACGGGTACGAATGATTGTGGACGGATGATTGTCAACAATTTGTGTTGACGATTCTGGCTTGATACACAATAATTGTCAACAATTTTCGTCGTCAATCCATCCTGTCGTTTTCACCTATGGCCATGCTCCAGCTGAAGCCCTCCCGCGCCGCCCAGGACCTGAAGGCGCCGCGTGCCTCGACCCTGCGCGACCCCAAGCCGGCCGGCGAACCGTCGGACGTCGATCGCGTCTATGGGGAAATCTTCGACGCCGCCATGGACCGCCGGCTGCTGCCAGGGGCCAAGCTGACCGAATCCGCGCTGTGCGCGGCCTTCGACTGCTCGCGCGGCACGGTGCGGGCGGCGCTGGCGCGGCTGGCGCACGACAAGATCGTGGCGATCGAGCCCAATCGCGGCGCCTATGTCTGGCAGGCCGCGCCCAAGGAAGTGCGCGACGTGTTCGCCATGCGTCGCGCGCTGGAATGCATCGTGATCGACATGCTGACGGCGCTGGACGACGTGGCCGACCGGCTGGCGCCCCTGCACGGGATGGTCGAGCGCGAGCAGCGCGCCTTCGAGCAGGGCGACCGCATCAGCTGGCTGCGCCTGTCCAACGCCTTCCACGTCGCGCTCGCCCGCCTGCTGGACAACCAGGTGCTGACGGAAATGCTGGCCGGCCTGTGCGCCCGCACCACGCTGATCATCGCCCTGGGGGATGCCCCCGAGGACAGCACCTGCTCGTACCTGGAACACCGGGACATCCTGGACCGCATCGCGCGGCGCGACGCCCCGGGCGCGCGTGCCGCCATGGACCACCACCTCAAGGACTGCGAACAGCGGATGGACGCGGCGCCCGGCGCCGACGCCGATCCCTGGACCGCGTTCCAGCGCCAGCCCCTGACCCCATCGATCTGACCTCATTCATCAGGAGACCCTCTCATGGCAGACAAGCACTACCCCCGCGACCTGGCCGGCTACGGCCGCACCCCCCCGCACGCCAACTGGCCGGGCCAGGCACGCGTGGCCGTGCAGTTCGTCGTCAACTACGAGGAAGGCGGGGAAAACTGCGTCCTGCACGGCGATCCGGGGTCGGAGCAGTTCCTGTCCGAAATCATCGGCGCGGCGGCCTATCCCGCCCGCCACCTGTCGATGGAATCCATCTACGAATATGGCTCACGCGCGGGCGTCTGGCGCATCCTGCGCGAATTCGAGCGCCGCGGGCTGCCGCTGACGGTCTTCGGCGTGGGCATGGCGCTGGAGCGCAACCCCGAGGTCGCGCGCGCCTTCGTCGAGCTGGGCCATGAGGTCGCCTGCCACGGCTACCGCTGGATCCACTACCAGGACGTGCCCGAGGCCGTCGAGCGCGAACATTTCCTGCGCTGCGTGGAAACCGTCACGAAACTGCTGGGCCGCCACCCCGAGGGCTGGTACACCGGGCGCGACAGCCCCAACACCCTGCGCATCGTCGCCGAGGAAGGCAAGTTCCTGTACGACGCCGACTACTACGGCGACGACCTGCCGTTCTGGACCGAGGTGGACCTGGGCGGCGGCAAGACCCATCCCCAGCTCATCGTGCCCTACACCCTGGATACGAACGACATGCGCTTCGCCTCGCCGCAGGGATTCAACACCGCCGATCATTTCTTCACCTACCTGCGCGACGCCTTCGACGTGCTCTACGCCGAAGGCGAGACCGCGCCGAAGATGATGTCGGTCGGCCTGCACTGCCGCCTGATCGGCCGGCCGGGGCGTTTCGCCGGCCTGCAGCGCTTCCTGGACCACATCCAGAAGCACGACCGGGTCTGGATCGCCACCCGCGCCGACATCGCCCGCCACTGGGTGAAGGAACATCCCTACACGCCCGCCTGACCCCCCCCCATTTTCCGGAGCTTATCCCCATGGCCTCTCCCAATCTGCCCGTCGGCACCGTCATCGACGCCCCCGCGGTCGATCTGCCCGCCTTCGCCGTCCGCCACCCGAACCTCGCCAGCGAAAGCCTGGGCGCCCGGGTGCTGTCCTGCTCGGACGAATTCTTCGCCTCCGCGCAACGCATGCTGCAGGACGCCGAGCCCGTCTTCATCGTCGGCAAGTTCGACGACCACGGCAAGTGGATGGACGGCTGGGAAACCCGCCGCCGCCGCAACGGCGGCCACGACCACGCCATCGTCAAGCTGGGCCTGCCGGGCACGATCAAGGGCCTGGACATCAACACCAGCCACTTCACCGGCAATTTCCCGCCCGCCGCGTCCATCCAGGCGGCGTCCTGCGAAGGCGAACCCGGCGCCGGGACCGAGTGGGTCGAACTCGTCGCGGCCAAGTCGCTGCAGGGCCATTCCCACCACTTCGTCGAGATCGACGACGGCCGCGTCTGGACCCACCTGCGCGTGAACATCTTCCCCGACGGCGGCGTGGCCCGCCTGCGCGTCTACGGCCAGCCGGCCTGCGACTGGGACCGGCGCGACCCGGATGAACTGGTCGAAGCGTCGGCCCTGGCCAGCGGCGGGCGCGTCGTCGCCTACAGCGACGCCCACTTCGGCATGCCCACCAGTGTCATCAAGGCGGGCCGCGGCGTCAACATGGGCGACGGCTGGGAAACCCGCCGCCGCCGCGAACCGGGCAACGACTGGCTGATCCTGGAACTGGGCCATCCGGTCGTCGTGGAAAAGATCGAGATCGACACGGCGCACTTCAAGGGCAACTATCCCGACCGCGTCTCGGTGCAAGGCGCGCGGGTGGCCGAATCGACCGACCAGTCCCTGGTGACCCAGGCCATGTTCTGGCCCGAGCTGCTGGGCGAGCAGAAGACCGAGATGGACAAGCAGCACTTCTACGAAGGCGACGCCATCCAGAAGGTCGGCCCGGTCTCCCACGTGCGCGTGAACATGTTCCCCGACGGCGGCATCAGCCGCGTGCGCATCTGGGGCCGCCTGGCCCGCTGACGATGGAAAAATCCGTGCCCGATCTGTACGCCGCCCTGCATGCCTGGGTGGACGACCACTTCGACGAACAGGTGGCGCTGCTGCGGCGCCTGGTCGCCGTGCCCACCGACACGCCGCCGGGCGACAACGCCCCGCATGCCGAGGCCGTGGCCGCCCTCCTCGAGGGCTGGGGCTGGGAAGTCGAGCGCCACCGCGTGCCCGACGAGGAAACGCGGGCCTACGGCATGCGCAGCATCACCAACCTGATCGTGCGCCGCCGCTACGGCGCGGGCGGCCCCGTGCTGGCGCTCAACGCCCACGGCGACGTGGTGCCGCCGGGCGAGGGCTGGACCCGCGACCCCTACGGCGGCGAGGTGGTGGACGGCCGTCTCTACGGCCGCGCCTCGGCCGTGTCCAAGAGCGATTTCACGACCTACCTGCATGCCGTGCGCGCCTTGGAGGCCGGCGGCGCGCCCTTGAAGGGCGCCGTCGAGTTGCATTTCACCTACGACGAGGAATTCGGCGGGCTCAAGGGTCCGGGCTGGCTGCTGGAACATGGCCTGACGAAGCCGGACTTCGCGGTCTGCGCCAGCTTCAGCCATGCCGTGGTCACGGCGCACAACGGCTGCCTGCAGTTCGAGATCACCGTCCACGGCAAGGCCACGCACGGATCCGCGCCGAAGACCGGCCACGACGCCCTGCGGGCGGCCAGCCGCGTCCTGGACGAGATCTACCGCCGGGCCGACGCGCTCGACGGCATCGAGTCGCGGATCGACGGCATCACGCATCCCACCATGATCGTGGGCCGTATCGACGGCGGCACCCACACCAACGTGGTGCCGGGCAAGGTGATCCTGAAACTGGACCGCCGCCTGATTCCGGAAGAGGACCCCGCCGCCGTCGAGGCCGAGGTGCGCGCCTTCATCGCCGCCGCCGTGGCCGGCCTGCCGGGGATCACCGTCGAGGTGCGCCGCATCCTGCTGGCGCGGGCCCTGCGGCCGCTGCCCGGCCATGAAAAGCTGGTCGCCAGCCTGCAAGCGCATGCGCGCGCGGTGTTCGGCGAGGACATCCCGGCCGTGGGCACGCCCTTGTATGCGGATGCGCGCCTGTATGCCGAACACGGCGTGCCGACCGTCATGTACGGGGCCGGGCCGCGCACCGTCATGGAATCGCGCGCCAAGCAGGCCGACGAACACGTTATGCTGGAGGACCTGCGCGGCGCCACCCGGGTGATGGCCGGCCTGCTGGCCGATCTTTTGGCGTCGGCCGCCGCATGAATTCTGGAATTCCGGTAGGACACGACCCATGAACGCAGCCGACATCGACCCCGCCGCGCTGGAAAAACGCCTGGTGGACCTGGAGGTCAAGGCGGCCTATGCCGACGACCTGCTGGACCGGCTGAACCACACCGTCTTTCGCCAGCAGCAGCAGATCGAATCCCTGGCGCGCGAACTGCTGGCCCTGCGCCAGCAGTTCGCCGCCAGCGGCGCGCCCGGCCCGGGCGGAACCGCCGACGAGCGGCCGCCGCACTACTGATCGCGGGTCCCGTCGTCCGCGCCCCTCCGGCCGACGGGCCGATGGGGCGCCCCTGGTCAGGCCTTGCGGGCGATCAGGCCGTAGATGAACAGCACGATCAACGCACCGATGATCGAGCCGATCCAGCCCGCGCCCTGGCCGGCCTGGTAGAAGCCCAGCGCGGCGCCCAGGTAGCCGGCCACGATGGAGCCGACGATCCCCAGGACCGTGGTCAGGATCCAGCCCAGCTTCTGTTCGCCCGGCATGATCGCCCGTGCGATCAGGCCGACGATGAAGCCGACGACAATCATGCTGATGATACCCATCCGCTACTCCTTTGAAGGTTGAATGAAGCCGGTCCATCATAGGGCCGGGCGGGGGGTTCGTCCAGCGGCGGCGCGCATGGCGCGCGCCGCCGCCGGGTCCGGAGTCTTTTCCAAACCGTAGATGAGTCTGAGCTTGCAGGGCACAGGCGGTTCAGGCGGCCTTGTCGGCGGATCGTCGATGGATGGTTGCAAATAGAGCCGAGCGTGCCTTTTGCAGCTGCTCGGCGGCTTCATTATCACT